>Ga0208879_1000004_pt1 | contig 243933 bp, 248 predicted proteins | sample Knorr_S15_td_Bot_FD_185605 | JGI IMG/M metagenome (GOLD analysis project Ga0208879, IMG submission 185605) | Marine microbial communities from Southern Atlantic Ocean transect - Knorr_S15_td_Bottom_ad_5009_LV_A (SPAdes) (version 2) | ecosystem: Environmental > Aquatic > Marine > Oceanic...
TTATTGCCAATCCAACAAACGCCCACACGAATTACTTGATTAAATTGTTAAAGAGCGGTCGGTTAAGTGCTTAGCCGTAAGGCCGTGTGCTCAACCGAGGTGGCGTATTTTATAGATTTGAGTTGGTTTGTCAACACGCTTTTTTATAAATCGTAAAATTAATTTCTTATGCCTGCTTGATGCTTAGCTTATGCCTGCCAACGCAACAAATGAAATAGCTTTTTGCCACGCTTAATGACATGGTATTGTTGGTGTAAGCCGCTGCTTGAATTCAACACGGTATCCACATCCACAAGCTTGGCGCCATTCACACTAACAGCATTATTGCCTATGAATTCACGTGCCATCTTATTTGATTTGGCCAAGCCGGATTGCACCAAAGCTTGCACTAGAGTTAGTTCAGGCTCCGAGCTAGTAGTGGCAGGCATCCCATCTAAGTAAAGTTGCTGCAGATCATCCGCTGTGAGCTGATTGAGTTGACCGGAGAATAGCGCCTCACTAATACGCAAGGCCGCTTGCAAGCCGCCTTCCCCATGCACTAGACGAGTCACTTCCCTTGCCAACACAGCTTGAGCTTGCGGCTTGCCTTGCGCAGCCTTATCTTGCTCTTCTACGGCAAGCATTTCTGCTTCGCTCAAGAAGGTGAAGTAACGCAGGAATTTATATACATCAGCATCGGTGGTATTGATCCAGAACTGGTAGAAGGCGTATTGCGACGTTTTCTTAGCATCCAACCAAATTGTCCCACTTTCCGTCTTACCAAATTTAGTGCCATCGGACTTAGTGACCAAAGGTAAAGTTAAGCCAAACACTTGGGCTCGATGTTGGCGACGCGTGAGGTCGATACCACCGGTGATATTACCCCATTGATCACTGCCGCCAATTTGCAGGCTGCAGTTGTATTGCTTGTAGAGTTCGGAAAAGTCGAAGGATTGTAAAATGATATAAGCAAATTCGGTAAAGGAGATGCCTTCGCCGTCCCGGTCCAGCCGCTGCTTCACCGATTCTTTTTGAATCATAGAACTAACGGAAAAGTGCTTGCCCACATCACGCAAAAAAGTCAGCACATCAACGTCTTTAGTCCAATCGTAGTTATTCACCACTTCGGCGCCATTAGCTTCATCATTAAATTCTATGAAAGTCGATACTTGTGCCTTAAGCCGATCGACCCACTGATTGATAATGTCGACTGTATTGAGTTTGCGTTCTTGGGCCTTAAAGCTAGGATCGCCAATCATGCCCGTAGCACCGCCCACCAACGCCAACGGCTTATGACCCGCCTTTTGAAAACGGCGCAATACCAACAGAGGCACTAAGCTACCAATATGCAAGCTGTCTGCAGTTGGGTCAAAGCCACAATAGAGCACCCGTGATTGTTGCAAGTGCTGTTCTAGCTCATCGGGTGAGGTCATCTGATTGACCAGGCCTCGCATTTGTAAGTCGGCGAGTAAGTTAGTGTCTACAGCAGTCATAATAAGTCGCTTATTGGAGGAGTTAATGTTGTTAAAATAGCCGACCCTGAAAGCAGGCACGGAAAACCGTCTATTTTAGCGCTTTTTAATGGTAATAGAAAAGTCTTCAAAAGGCCCCATAAGCGATCATTCTGAGGTAATATAAGCGCACGTTATTTTACCGCACTTTTTTATGCTCTCCACCACCAAAATTTTACGCCATTTGCCTAGGTTCTACGTCGCTATTTTACTGCTAATTTTTGCCGGTATGCTAACTCTTGCATTGTTGCCCAGCTCAACCGATGAACCGGCCCAATCAAACCTGTCGTTAGATCTCAGCCTCAAGCTACAGCCCTCTGAACCTGTTACACCAACAATAACAATAGCTAAACCAACACAGTGGCAGTCAGTCACGGTGAAGTCCGGGGATAACTTAAGCACACTATTTGCACGCGTGGGACTTAACGCCCAAGATGTTTACCGTATTGCTTCGGTCACTAAAAAGTCCAAGGTCTTAAAGACGTTGTTCCCGGGTGAGCAACTGGACTTCGTTATTAATGCTGACCAATTGGAAAAAGTCCGGTATATTAAAAACCCCTTAGAGCGGGTTATTATCGCCCGCCAAGACAATGGCGGATACACTGTTGAAACCATCAAACGCGAACCAGACATTGAAACCCGCTTCGCACGGAGCGTCATTACTAGTTCGTTATTTGTTGATGGTCAACGCGCGGGGCTTAGTCAAAAGAAACTCATGGAGTTAGCCAATATTTTTGGCTGGGACATAGACTTTGCCCTCGACATCCGTCAGCAAGACCGATTTTCGCTAATTTTTGAAGAAAAATTTCTTGATGATAACAAAATAGGTGAAGGCTCCATTTTAGCAGCCCAATTTATCAATCGAGGCAAGGTCTATAGCGCTATCCGCCATACAGATGGCAACTACTATTCACCTAAGGGCTACAGCATGCGTAAAGCCTTTTTACGTAGCCCAGTAGACTTTTTCCGCATTAGTTCTAAATACAACCCCAACCGCTTGCATCCCGTACTTAAAACTAGCCGCCCCCACAGGGGCGTTGATTATGCCGCAGCTACTGGCACGCCAATTAAAGCCTCAGGCGATGGCAAGGTTATCTGGCGAGCCACCAAGGGTGGTTACGGTAGAACTGTGATCATTCAACACGCAGGCATTTACACCACTTTGTATGCCCACATGTCAAAGTACAACTCCAAAGTCAAGAAAGGCAGCCGCGTGAAACAGGGCCAAATCATCGGTTACATTGGCTCGTCAGGCCTTGTTACTGGCCCACACCTGCATTACGAATTCCGCATCAATGGTGTACACAAAAACCCTCTCAAGGTGAAGTTCCCTAATGTGCAACCGCTAAACAAGCAGCAAATGAAAGGTTTTAAACTAATGGCAGAATCCATACTTGCCAAACTGGAATCCTATCAGCTGGGCACACCTATAGCAGCCAACTAACTTATTTAAGCAACGACTATATTGAGAAACTAGAACCGCAGCCACAGGTTGTGGTTGCGTTGGGGTTAGAGACTGAAAACTGCGAACCTTGCAGGCTTTCTTTATAGTCCACCGTGGCACCCATCAGATATTGAATCGACATGGCATCCACCACCATCACCACGCCATCATTTTCGATTTGAGTGTCGTCTTCGGCGACCTTATCATCAAACGTAAAGCCGTATGAAAAACCCGAACAGCCACCGCCCGTCACATAGACCCGCAGGCGCAAATCGTCATTATCTTCATCTTCCATAAGATGAGAGACTTTCCTTGCCGCCGAGTCGGTAAAGCCCATTGCAGGGGGAGTGGAATCGGAATAATCGTGTTCTTCTATACTGGCCATAATACTCACTAATGTTACTTGCCCTTGAATAGGTAAAAGAGGCATCTTCTGGCCGAGATTATGCACTTAACCTAGTAAATTAGTCAAGTATTAAGCGCAGCTTGCTGACACCATTATGAAGCTGCTTTTTAAGGTGCTAGGGGCACAATATTTAAGCCTGTAATCTCGTCTAAGCCCAGCATCAGGTTCATATTGTGGATGGCTTGGCCAGCGGCACCTTTGACCAGGTTATCAATGGCCGACAAAACCACCAAGGTATCTTCGCCCTGGGGTTGATGCAGGGCAATACGGCACATGTTTGAGCCTCGTACACTGCGGGTCTCTGGGTGACTGCCCAAAGGCATGACATCCACAAAGGGGTGATTCTGGTAGCGCTCTTCAAACAACGCTTGTATCTGTTCGAGGGTTTGCTTGTCGCTATTTAAGCGTGCATACAAGGTAGCATGAATGCCACGAATCATGGGCGTGAGGTGGGGCACAAAGGTCATACCAATCGGCGCGCCATTAGCCACCGACAAGCGCTCTTTGATTTCGGGCAAATGACGGTGGCCAGCAACGCCATAAGCTTTCAAGCTATCGCCAGACTCACACAGCAAACTGCCCACAGCAGCACCACGGCCCGCGCCACTTACGCCGGATTTGCAATCGGCAATCAAATGACTGGTGTCAATTAGGCCCTGTTCGACCAAGGGCAAGAACCCCAACTGCACGGCAGTAGGATAGCAGCCTGGATTGGCCACCAAATTAGCCCCTTTAATGGCCTCTCTGCTCACCTCTGGTAAGCCATAGACCGCTTGCGCCACCAAATCGGCACAAGCGTGCTCCATGCCATACCAGTGGCTCCAAACATTGATGTCTTGAATTCTAAAGTCCGCTGCCAAGTCAATAACCTTAGTACCTTGAGCCAACAAATCTGGCACTTGCTTCATAGCCACACCATTAGGCGTGGCAAAGAACACTAAGTCTGCCTGAGCCAGGGTTTGCGTGGTGGGTTCGGTAAAGGCAAGGTCATATTCGCCGCGTAAACTGGGGTAAATGTCGGCTACGGCTCTGCCGGCCTCCGAGCGCGAGGTTATAGCGCAAACCTCAACCTGGGGGTGCCGCGCCAATAAGCGTAAAAGTTCGACACCGGTGTAACCAGTGCCGCCAACGATAGCCACTTTTTTCACAACTAATATCCTGTTATTAAACTAAGCTCGATTTTCATGCGCCTATAATAGTGGCCCTGTGAGCAAAGTAAAAGGCACTCTTCAATATATTGCCTCATTAGTCCCATAGAGGGTGTTCAAGCACTGACTAACGGGCAAATATCAAGGGTACATATTGCTCCATTAACGATATGAAAATAATATTCCTATTAAGAAACACCCTTGCTATACTCGACTGAAATTCCTGTCAGGAAATAATTATTCACATATAAACACCTCGACATTGCCTAGGTCAGTGTTGCGCTTTAAAAGCAATAAACATAATAACCGCTGGAGAATACGCATGGGTTCAAATGCCGATAAATTCATATCTGATAACAACATAAAATTTGTGCTCGCTCAATTTGTTGACATCCATGGTGTCGCCAAAACCAAATCGGTACCGGCTGCCTTTCTTAACGATATAGTGACCAAAGGTGCTGGCTTTGCTGGCTTTGCCGTTGACGGTCTAGGAATGGAGCCCCATGGGCCCGACTTTATGGCCCGCGGTGATCTAGCCACACTTTCTATTGTGCCTTGGCAACCGGGCTATGCTCGCATTGCTTGCGATGGTTATGTCAACGATAAGCCTTACGCCTATGACAGCCGCGTTGTGTTAAAAGCCCAAATTGAAAAATTAACGCAAAGGGGGTGGACCTTAAACACCGGCCTTGAACCTGAGTTTTCTTTATTTTCTCGAGACCAGAGCCAAGGCCTTAAGTTGGTAGACGAATCGGATAACTTGAACAAGCCTTGTTACGATTACAAAGGCTTGTCACGCTCAAGAAAGTATCTAGAGGCCTTAGTGGGCGCCTTACAGGCCGTGGATTATGAGGTTTACCAAATTGACCACGAAGATGCCAATGGCCAATTTGAAATCAACTACACCTACAGCGATGCCCTCACCTCGGCCGACCGCTTTACCTTTGTACGCATGGCCGCCGGTGAAATTGCCCACGACATGGGCATGGTGTGTTCCTTCATGCCCAAGCCTACTTCTGACCGGGCCGGCAATGGTATGCACTTTCATTTATCGATTACCGATAAAGACGATAACAACTTATTTTGTGATGAACAGGACCCAAGCAGCATGGGTTTATCCACCATGGCCTATCACTTTATGGCCGGCTTATTGCATCATGCCAAAGCTCTGTGTGCTCTGTCGGCACCCACGGTCAACTCTTACAAACGCTTAGTGGTTGGCGGTTCGGCCTCGGGCGCAACTTGGGCACCTGCCTACATTTGTTATGGCGACAACAACCGTTCAGCCTTAGTGCGCATTCCCTTTGGCCGTTTAGAGTTTCGCTTACCCGACTCGTCATGCAACCCATACTTAGTACACGCCGCCATCATTGCCGCTGGGCTAGATGGCATAGATCGTCAGTTGGATCCAGGCCCAGTGCAAAACATCAACCTTTACAGCTTATCTCAGCAACAACGCATCGACGCTGGCATCGATTTGTTACCGCAAAATTTGGGTGAGGCGGTGGACGCTTTGGCTGCCGATGAGCGACTGATTGAACTCATTGGTGCCGAGATTTGCTCCGAATTCATCAATATCAAACGTAATGAGTGGATTGAATACTGCCGCCATGTATCGGGCTGGGAGCGTGAGCGCTACCTTGAGTTGTTTTGAGCGGCTTTGAGCTGTCTTAAACCTCAATAAAAAATATGTAAATAAAAGGAATACCCCATGTGCGGAATTGTAGGTCTTTACCTAAAAAACAAATCCCTAGAAAGCCAAATTGGCCAAATGTTTGCACCCATGCTGGCAGCCATGACTGGCCGTGGACCAGACAGTGCTGGCTTTGCCATTTACGGTGATGAAGTACCCCAAGGCTCGATCAAACTCACCTTGCGCCACGACGACCGATCATACGACTGGGCAGCACTAGCCCAAAGGACACAGGAACAACTTAATGTGAAGGTTGAGTTTGTGCAAAATGACCTGGCTGCGGTGTTTAAAATAACCACCGATGCCAAAAAAGCCACTCAATACTTCACCAGCCAAGCCCCCGAAGTGCTTATTCTCAGTGCTGGGCGATCCATTGAGATTCTTAAAGCAGTAGGCCTGCCGCAACAAATCTGTGATGACTTTAATTTGCAGGCAATGCAAGGCAGCCACATCATAGGCCACACCCGCATGGCCACAGAATCGGCCGTTACCCTGGAGGGCTCCCACCCTTTTTCCACGGGGCAAGATTTATGCTTAGTACACAACGGCTCGTTTTCTAACCATAACCGCTTACGCTTGGAGCTTGAACGCAAAGGCTATGCCATGAAAACCGAAAATGATACAGAAGTAGCCGCTGGATATCTTACTTGGCGCATGGACGAAGGCGATAGCCTAGATGAGTCTTTACACCATGCTATCAAAGATCTAGACGGTTTTTACACCCTGGCCATCGGCACTCGTGATGGCTTTGCGGTGATTCGTGATCCCATTGCTTGCAAGCCCGCGCTACTCGCTGAAACCGATGACTATGTGGCTATCGCGTCGGAATACCAAGCTCTAACTACCCTTCCTGGCATCGACAAAGCACGCATTTGGGAACCTGAGCCTGCGACCATATATTCATGGCAGCGTGAGAGCCATTAAGGCCTTTTAATTTAGTTAGATTTTTCAGACTTTTGGAGCACGACGATGCCATCTATGAACTTATCAAAAAACAGTGTGCGTGAGTTGAACCAGCTGCTACATGACCAAGCGGGTGAATTAACCGAGCCTGAATGGGACATCTATGAAAGCGGCGGACAACATAATGTAGCCTGTGGTTTAAACCAACAACTCAACGTCAACATTCATGACCATGTGGGCTATTTTTGCGCCGGCATGAACCAGCACGCCAATATAACCGTGCATGGTAACGCAGGCCCCGGAGTAGCCGAAAATATGATGTCTGGCCTAGTACGCATTAAAGGCGATGCCTCATCTGCGGCGGGTGCTACCGCCCATGGCGGATTACTGGTAATTGAAGGCAACACGGGGGCGCGTTGTGGTATTTCCTTAAAAGGGTCAGACATAGTGGTACAAGGCAATGTTGGGCACATGAGCTGCTTCATGGCCCAGGCTGGCACCCTAGTGGTATGTGGTGACGCCGGCGAGGCTTTAGGAGACTCGCTTTACGAAACCGTCATTTTTGTTAAAGGTGAGGTCAAGTCTTTAGGCGCCGATTGCGTAGAAAAACCCGTGCGGCCAGAGCACATCAGTCAGCTCAAAAACTTGTTAAACCGTGCAGGCGTGGACGAAGACCCCAGCGCTTTCAAACGTTACGGCTCAGCACGCGAGCTATATAACTTTAAAATTGACAACGCTTACTAGGAATATAGTCCCATGAACCATGAGCAACCACAGGACAACTTACGCGAATCAGCTACCTTTGACCGCACCACCATGGCCGAAATTCGCCGGGCTGCAGAAACTGGCATCTATGACATTCGCGGCTTTGGCGCTAAACGCAAACTGCCCCACTTTGACGACTTGCTGTTCCTCGGCGCGAGCATGTCACGCTACCCTTTAGAAGGTTACCGGGAAGCCTGTGAAACCAAAGTCATCCTAGGCACTCGCTTCGCCAAAAAACCCATCATTATTGATACGCCGGTAACCATTGCTGGCATGAGCTTTGGCGCCCTGTCTGCCAATGCCAAAGAAGCTCTCGGCCGTGGTGCCACCGCTGCAGGCACTTCTACTACCACAGGTGACGGCGGTATGACGCCAGAAGAACGAGGCCAATCGAGCAAATTAGTATATCAATACCTGCCCTCTCGTTATGGTATGAATCCCGATGATTTGCGCAAAGCCGATGCCATAGAAATTGTTTTAGGTCAAGGCGCCAAACCCGGTGGCGGAGGTATGCTATTGGGCCAAAAAATCACTGACCGTGTAGCTGGCATGCGCACCCTGCCTAAAGGAGTCGACCAGCGTTCTGCCTGTCGCCACCCAGACTGGACGGGGCCTGATGACTTGGCCATCAAAATCCTGGAACTGCGAGAAATTACCGATTGGCAAATTCCTATTTATATCAAAGTGGGTGCCACGCGCACTTATTATGACGTTAAACTCGCCGTTAAAGCAGGTGCCGACGTAGTCGTCGTGGACGGCATGCAAGGCGGTACCGCAGCAACTCAAGAAGTGTTTATCGAGCACGTGGGTATTCCTACCCTAGCGGCCATTCCGCAAGCGGTACAAGCGTTACAAGACATGGGCATGCACCGAAAAGTGCAGCTGATTGTGTCCGGTGGTATTCGTAACGGCGCAGATGTGGCCAAATGTATGGCCCTAGGTGCCGATGCTGTAGCCATTGGCACTGCAGCCCTGATCGCTTTGGGCTGCAACCATCCAAAATATGACGCCGAGTTCAGGCAACTAGGTTCTGCGGCAGGCTTTTATGATGATTACCATGAAGGCAAAGACCCTACTGGCATTTCCACCCAAGATCCCGAACTTGCTAAACGCTTAGATCCAGTAGAAGGCGGCCGCAGACTAGCCAACTATCTGCGGGTACTCACGTTAGAGGCGCAAACCCTAGCCCGAGCCTGTGGTAAGAGCAATTTAAATAACTTAGAACCGGAAGACCTAGTGGCCTTAACAGTGGAGTCAGCCGCTATGGCCAAGGTGCCCTTAGCCGGTACTAACTGGATTCCAGGCCAAGGTTATTAAGCTATCAGGTACCGGCATAATTGATAAACGACAAGAGTTTTATAGGCACACGGTGCAGTTGTTCTGGCCCGTGGGGAATATTGCCCTCAAAAGCCAAACTATCACCTTCCTCTAGGTGATATATATGATTGCCATGGCGATAGGACAATGAGCCTTCTAATATGTAAACAAACTCTTCGCCCGGATGGCAAAAGGATGGGAACACTTCGGCTAGGTCATCCATAGTCACTAAAAAAGGCTCAAAGTTACGCGTGCCACCGCGCTGATAGGTTAGCAATCGGTACTCATGGCCTTTGTCGGTGCCACGCCTTACAACCTCTAAACCTTCACCGGACTTGGTGAAATGAGCGTCACCCTCAGCGCGATTATAATTACTCAAGAGTTGCGAAATAGGTATACCAATGGCATCACATAAGCGGTTAAGGGTATCTAAGCTCGGTGAAACTTGGGCATTCTCAATTTTGCTAATCATACCCTGGCTAATACCAGACATACGGCCCACATCAACGATCTTTAACCCAGCTTCCTTGCGAGCGGTCTTTATCGTTATACCAATAAACTCGTCTAATCCGAATTTCTTTTCCATGGGTTCTGGCACCTGATTCACTTCAACACATCAATATCGGGATTGGTCTAGCAGCCATAACCTCGCAGCCTTACCATAGCTACTTTCCACTATATAGGTGTGGCAACATAGGATCAATGGCACCATCCATCACCTCTACAAATATTGCATTAGGTAGCATTGATAAATGTAAGGTAAACTGCATGCACCGCCGCTCGTATTTACAATGGTAAAAGTAGCTCCTTAACGAGCCCTTGCATATGTTTAACCTAAAACAAACCCTAGCTTCGCGTATTAATACCAGCCGTTTTGGTGCCGGCCGTTTCCGTAGGCGGTTGGCCTATAACAACGCCTTGCCGCAGATGAGTGTTTTAGGTTTAATCAGCGGCGCTGCTGCTGCCTTAGTGATCGTCGCCTTTCGCAGTTTATTTGAGTTACCGCTAGAGCACTGGTTGCCAGGTGGTACGGCGGAGAGCTTTGAGAGCCTAGACCCACTTTGGCATTTCCTATTACCCGTTATTGGCGGCTTGCTGATTGGCCTTTGGCTCATGTTATTCAAATCTGACGAGCGCAAAACTGGCGTTGCCCACGTGATGGCGCGCATGGCCTACCACCAAGACAAAATGCCCCTGAAGAACACCTTAGTACAATTTATTGGTGGTGCCATTGGCATACTCACAGGACAATCTGCTGGCCGCGAAGGTCCAGCAGTGCACTTAGGCTCCGCCGTTAGCTCACAAATCGGCAACTACTTTCAATTACCCAATAACAGCGTGCGCTTAATGGTGGCCTGTGGCACCGCAGGCGCTATTGCCGCCTCATTCAACACCCCAATGGCGGGTGTGATTTTTGCCATGGAAGTGGTGATGCTCGAGTACAGCATCATCGGCTTCACTCCAGTAATTATTGCCGCCGTAACAGCCACCTTGCTACACAATAGCCTGTACGGTGCGGAAATGGCCTTTATGGCACCCAACATTAGCCTGGTTAATATGCAAGAACTGCCCCTCATTCTGGTGTATGGGGTTGTCTTAGGTGCCATGGCGGCCTTGTTCACCAAAACCCTTACCAGCATGCTCAGTTTTGGCGCCCAGCCGGTACTTACACGCATGTTGGCGGCAGGCATCTTTACCGGCAGTCTCGCCTATTATGTCCCCCAGATCATGGGCATGGGCACCGACAGCATATTATCTGCCATTGAAGGCCAATATGCCCTTGGCTTGCTTATTGCTTTAGCCTTGGCAAAATTATTTGCCACCGCCATTAGTGTGGGTCTGGGCATGCCCATTGGCCTTATAGGGCCCACCCTGCTTATGGGTGCCTGTGCGGGCTCGGCCTTGGGACACGTTAGCTCTTATGTGTTGACCGGCCCAACATCAGATGCTGGATTCTATGCCATGCTCGGCATGGGCGCCATGATGAGTGCAGTACTCCAAGCACCTCTTGCAGCCTTGATCGCGCTGATGGAATTAACTCACAATCCAGACATCATTCTCCCGGGCATGGCCATCATCGTCATCGCCAACATCACCTGTAACTATGTTTTCAAGCAAGACTCTGTGTTTGTCGAAATATTGCGTAAACAAGGCCTAGACTATCAAGCCAGCCCCATTACTCAGGCCCTGAACCACCAAGGGGTCACCAGCCTCATGCACGCTGACATCAGCCGTCATAACGACCAAGACATTGATGGTTACCTACAAGCCAAAGCTCAGGGTGTTAACTGGGTGGTGATCAACAATGGCGCCAATGAAGTCGCGCGGGTATTACACCAAACCCAGATCCAACTCGACCGTCAATTCGACAGTCAGCTGCAACCTACCCTCACTGAGGCAGCAGGTTATCCTACTAGTGAGTTTGGCTTTTGTTCATCGCGCGCCACCCTTAAAGAGGCGTGGGATTTATGCAAAAAGAAAGGCTACAAGCAGCTTCTTATTACCGATATTGATGGTTCCATCATCGGCATATTACCGATTGAGGAAATTTTGCAATATACCCACAAGGATTAGACTAGCTAGGCAGGGGCAATTCAGGGGATAATGGCGTATTAGTAATGCCCTATTTTTATTAGCTTGCGAGTGTTTCATGCCCACTAATCAAACCCCGATTTCTGCCCAACTTTTTAAGTCCGCACAAGTACATATTCCCGGCGGCGTTAATTCCCCTGTAAGGGCCTTTAAAGGCGTGGGCGGTCACCCCCTGTTCTTTAAACGAGGTGCTGGCGCTTGGTTAACCGACGAGGATGATCGCCAATACGTTGATTATGTGGGCTCATGGGGACCTATGATCCTCGGCCATGCCCATCCTAAAGTACTCGCAGCAGTACGCAAAAGCATTGAAAATGGCCTTGGTTTTGGCGCCCCCACGCAAGTGGAAACTGCCATGGCCGATAAGCTATGTAGCTTGTTGCCGCACATGGACATGGTACGCATGGTCAGTTCTGGTACCGAAGCCACCATGAGTGCCATTCGCTTAGCACGGGGCCATACTGGGCGCGATAAAATTGTTAAGTTTGAAGGCTGCTACCATGGCCATTCCGACTCATTGTTAGTGAAGGCTGGTTCCGGGGCGTTAACCCTAGGCGTGCCTAGTTCACCCGGTGTACCCGATAGTATTGCCGAGCACACCATCACCCTGAGTTTTAACGACATAGACAGCGTCAAGCAAGCGTTTGCCAACCTAGGGCAGGACATTGCTTGCATTATCGTTGAGCCAGTGGCGGGCAATATGAACTGCATTCCCCCGCAGGAAGGCTTTTTACAGTGCTTGCGAGATGTCTGCGACGCCCATGGCGCCTTGCTTATTTTTGATGAGGTAATGACCGGTTTTCGCGTTGGCCCCCAGTGCGCCCAAGGGCGTTACAAGATTGCGCCCGACTTAACCACTCTAGGCAAAGTCATTGGTGGCGGTATGCCCGTGGCAGCTTTTGGAGGTCGTAGTGAAGTGATGCATTCTCTGGCGCCTTTAGGCCCTGTGTACCAAGCTGGCACGTTATCCGGCAACCCTGTGGCGATGAGCGCAGGCTTGGTTATGCTGGATGAAATTAGCCAACCTGGTGTGTATGAACAACTTAGCGATTACACCAGTAGGTTATTAACTGGCCTACAACAACGGGCAGACGCCGCCCAGGTGCCGTTTCTTACCAGTCAGGTAGGCGCTATGTTTGGCTTATTCTTTACCGATCAAAGCCAGGTCACCTGCTTTGCCGAAACCATGGCTTGTGATGCCGAGAAATTTGGACGCTTCTTTCATTTGATGCTAGCAGAGGGTGTTTATCTAGCCCCATCGGCCTTTGAAGCGGGTTTTGTATCCACCGCCCATGGTGAGCAAGAATTGCAACATACCCTGGCCGCAGCGGAGTGCGCTTTCGCGCAACTATAAGGCCATGTTGAATGTTATTTATGTGTTAATAGCCCTTAAGCTTTTGTACTTAGCTGCCACACTTTGGCGTCTACGCCTCGATCGCGGCCTGATAAAAACGGCCGCACTCAGCTTAGCCCTAACCGCTTTTGGTTGCCTTGCTAACATGCCACTGTTGGCACCTTATTTAGGCTCACAACTAGTCACCATGGGACACAATGTTGGGCTCTACATAGGCTTGCCGATGTTAGCCTTAGGATTATTAGACTGGAACTTTAACTGGCATTGGCAAAAAGCCACCTGGGGGCGTATTTTCCTCGGTCTAGCTGCTCTGTTTGAACTGCTTAGGCGGGCCGATACCAGCTTCGGCACCATGCTGGCCGAGGTGTTAGGCTATACCACCAGCCACGCTTTATTAATAGTTGCAGCGGTCATGGCCGTCATGGGCAATTACTTGTATTTAGCCGCCTCGTCGATGGCTTTGGCTTCGCCTGATACATCGCCTAAATGACTGCGACTGGCAGCGATCAACCTCCAAAAGTAGTATTGGTAACTTTTTTTATTGGGCACCAAGGTAAGCCCTTTGAGTGCCAACTGCTCCGCTCTTGAAGCTTCACCTAAAGACAATTTCAAGGCCGCTAGCCTAGCGTAAACTTTGGGGTCTCTGGGGGCAATACGTTGCGCCCGCTGCAATTGAATAATGGCTTCTGTCACCTTGCCTTGGGCTTTTAGCTGGTCCGCCTTAGCCAACAGCTGTTCAACCACGGCACGGCTCGAAGCTGGCAACTTAGCCGATGCGTCAACTAGCGGCTTAGGCTTTTCGAGCATGGCTATGGCCACTGCAGAGTCCGAACTAATAGGCTTTACACTAATCGGCGATGTGCTTGGCTGGTTCGGTTGGCGAATAGTCGATGCCTGTACCGATGATGCCTGCATAGCTGAAGCTTGGATTGGACTGGCCTGAGGTTGCGCAGTGATCGTTACCGCCTGGGGCTCAACTACTGCTTGTTGCTGAGCAACAATACTCGGTTGTTTAGTAACCGTTGTGGCACTACCGCTTGCCGCCGAAGGCAAACGTTCCGACGGCCTTGCCACCACACTTAAATCTTGCACTATGGGGCCGTAACTCGGCGCAGCGCAAGCAGTTAACAAAGATGCCGTTGCCAACCATGCCCAACAGGGTAAGCGACGCATTGATTTTAGTTCAAACTTACAATTCACTAATTTAGTATCCACACTGAGTTGTTGTTAAGGGCGCTAGCCGCTTTTGGATGGGTAACCATACACCATTGGGGCACTGGCTGGGCATAGCCTGACCAGTTTTCAAGTTCAGGTAATAGTAGTCTATCGATGGTGGTTTTAAATCATCGTAGGCAATGTAGGCTATGTTTTTCATCAGTTGGCCCCACACCTTTAAGGCGCCGCTGGCCCCCGTCAATGGGGTGGGCTGAGCATCTTCCCTGCCCAGCCAAACCGTTGCCACATGCTGGCCACTGAAACCAGAGAACCAGCTATCGCGTTGATCATTAGTGGTGCCAGTTTTAGCAGCCACTTGTTGATGTTTTGGCAGATAGCGATAGACACCCCTTGCGGTGCCCTCGGTGGCCACTTTACGCATTTCTTGTTGTAACAAATACACCGATTCATTAGTTGCTGCTTGGTGCACTGCAAAGGCAAAGTGGCTTAACAGCTTACCATTGGCCTCGGTCACTTGGCGCACCAAGGTTAAGGGACTATAAAAGCCGTTGGCGGCAATGGTTTGGTAGACTTGATTGACGTTCAAGGGCGACATTTCAACAGCCCCCAGTAACATCGAAGGGTAAGGCGGAATATCCTGATCCAGACCTAACTGGCGCAATTGGGCCACAACCTGCTTAACCCCTACATCTAAACCCAGGCGCACATTAGCCTGATTATAGGATTGAGCCAAGGCCTGATACATTGGTACCACACCATGGGATTTGCGATCGTAGTTTTGTGGTTGCCACACACTACCATCGGCCTGGGGTACCTCAATGGGGCCATCGTCTATGGGACTCAATAAACTATAGCGCCCCGTCTCTAAGGCGCTCAAATGCACAACTGGCTTAAGTAACGAGCCGACTTGACGAGTCTTGTCTAAGGCCCAATTATGACCAGCATAGCCGCCATCTCTGTCGCCAACCAAGGCCAATAATTCACCACTATCGCGCTGACTCACCACCAGAGCCCCTTGCAAACCATTAAGCCCTTTATGGCGCTGCTGTAGCAGCTTAACTTGCTGCTGCATGGCCTGTTTAGCCTGATATTGCACCCAAGGATCTAAACTGGTAAAAATACGCAAGCCCTGGTTGCTCAAAGCCGAGGCTGGGTAATGTTGTTGCAGCTGTTGGCGCACTATATCCATGTAAGCCGGGTAACGGCTTACCTGTTGGGCTGCACTGAGGGATAAAGGTAAGGCCTGATATTGCTGTTTTTGAGATGCGGATATCAACCCTTGCTGAGCCAATATCGACAGCACTAAGTTACGCCGTTTAGTGGCCCTTTGTGGGTGTCGTTGCGGATTATAATAAGAGGGGCCTTTGACCAAACCCACCAATAGAGCTACTTGGTGCAATTTAAGCTCACTCACGGGCTGGCCAAAGTAGAACCGACTGGCCAAACCAAAGCCATGAATAGCGCGCTTACCCGCCTGCCCTACAAACACCTCATTAAGATAAACCTCAAGCACTTCATCTTTGTTGTAATGCAAGTTAAGCAACAGCGCCATGGGCGCTTCTAATAGTTTACGCCACAATGTTTGACGATCGGTAAGGTAAAAATTCTTCACCAGCTGCTGGGTTAATGTGCTACCGCCTTGCACTACTGCACCGGCCTTGATATTGGCCCACATGGCCCGTGCGATACCCGAAGGCGACACCCCAAAATGGTTATAGTACTGCCGATCTTCCACTGCCAATAAGGTTTCGATAAAGCCATTTGGCAAATCGTCTAGCTGAATCAAATCACGATCTTCATTGTGGGCTGGATAAATACCGCCCACCAACTGAGGCTCGAGGCGCAACAAGGTCATGGGCTGGCCACTCGCCTGTTTTAAGGTTGTGACTTTGTTATTAGCCAAGCTAACATGTGCCAAGCGACTATCTTGGTGGCCATCGACAAAGCGAAAACCACGGCTATAAATAGTTAGCCCACGGGGGGTTTTTTGCACCTGCCCCGGCGCGCTAATGCGTTTCACCCATCGATAGCCCAACTGAGTGAGTTCGTAATCCAATTGCCCAGGGGCTAGCTGCTGGCCCACAAAAAGTTCCATAGGACGGGCATACACTTTGGCAGGAAGCGCCCAGCGATGGCCTTCAAAGCGGTGCCGAATTTGAGCATCTAAGTAAACTAAGGTCACCGCTCCCAGCACTAACAATACCGTGGCCAGTTTGCTCAACCATAGCCAAGGCCTAAACTTTTTTGGTTTGCGGCGAGCTTTGCTGTTTGAGCTTTTTGTGCTCAAAGTGAGCTTCCAACTTCTGTTATGCTGTACATACTATGCAAATTCCTAGTTCGGTCAAAGTTTCGGTCAAAAAAATGCCCCCAAGCAACCATGTTTATTTTCTTATGCCAAGCCACGAGCTTGGGGAAAGCCAATGTAAGAGTTTTAGCGTCAAAGACACTGAGTTATTCATTGTGCGCCATCAAGGCCAAGTTTTGGCCTACGTCAATAGTTGCCCCCATCGCAAAGTGCCACTGGAATGGGTTGCAAATCAGTTTTTAGATTATGATAAGCAGTTTATTCAATGTGCAACCCATGGGGCAATTTTCACCATCAACAAAGGCCTGTGTATCAGTGGGCCCTGTAACCATAAGTCCCTCATTAGCCTGCCCCTAGAAGAACGCAATGGCGCCATTAATCTATTACTTCAGAGCTAACGGCAGTGCCCGAGCTAAACGCATTTGAGTAAGGCTAATATCGGCCCCATAGGCCATCACTTCAACCCCTTGTTCCACCGCCCACACCAAGCTTTGCGCGTAGGCTGGGTCTATGTCCCAAGCTGGGGCAAGCTTTTTAATACCCGTATGGGCCACGCAATAAACCAGCACTGCCCTATGGCCTTCGGCCACCATCTGCACTAATTCTCGCAGGTGTTTACGACCCCTTGTGGTAACCGCATCGGGGAACAAACCTTGCCCTTGGCCAGTCATTAAGGTGACATTTTTAACCTCAACATAACACTTAGGCAAGTGCTCATGCTGGCTCAATAGAATATCTATACGGCTATTTTCTTGGCCATATTTGACCTCGGTTTTTAACTCGCCATAACCTTGCAATTGGGCAATGACGCCGTGGTTAATTGCCTCCACCACTAGGCCGTTGGCCCTTTGAGTATTGATGCAAGCCAAAAAACGTTGCTCAATTTCAACCAGCTCCCATGTGCAGGGGTATTTGCGCTTGTCATTATCCGAATCCCAATACCACACTCGGCTATTAGGCGCAGCGCAATTTTTCATAGAACCTGTATTAGGACAATGTAAGGTTATTTCCGTTCCCGAGGCGCATGTAACATCGGCCAAAAAACGTTTATAACGCCGCTGCAGTGTTGCTGCCTGTAAAGGTAAAGGGAAATCCATTCGATAAACCCAAACATGAAAACAAAGGTATCTGTTTGTGAAACAGTAATTGTTACCACTTTGTTGGTGAACATAGTATATTTAAGCGAACTCATGAATTGTAACTGAAAATCCACTAAAACGGCGGCGTAAGTGATGAAAATAAGCAAAATTATCTTCCTGCAGTATAAAGCCGCACTAGATTTAAGGGCATTATTCTGCTATTTTGTCGCCCTTAATTACCCCAGAAACAACAATCGGGCTGAAAATCGGCAACTAATACCGATATCCTTCTACCCTCAACAATGAACGAAGCTATGTCAGAAGCAAATGCACCACTGTTAAAGCACTATACCCCTTATAAGGTAAAGAGCGGTGAAGAGTACATGAACCCAGATCAACGAACTCACTTTAAAGAGATCTTGCACGCCTGGAAACAAGACTTAATGGAAGAAGTTGATCGTACCGTTAACCACCTAAAGGAAGACGCTGCTAACTTTGCCGACCCTAACGACCGTGCTAGCCAAGAAGAAGAGTTCTCACTGGAACTGCGAGCCCGCGACCGCGAACGCAAGTTGACCAATAAGATCAACGACACGTTAGAGCTAATTGAACAAGACGAATATGGTTACTGCGACACCTGTGGCGTAGAAATTGGCATTCGCCGTTTAGAAGCTCGCCCCACCGCTACCCTTTGTATCGACTGCAAAACCCTGGCAGAAATCAAAGAGAAGCAGCTAGGCAAATAAGCCTACAAGCTGGATATGGCATATATTGGCCGCTTTGCCCCAACGCCAAGCGGCCCGCTACACTTCGGCTCACTGGTAGCGGCCCTAGCCAGCTACTTGGATGCACGCGCACATCAAGGCCGCTGGCTGATTCGTATCGAAGACCTCGACCCACCACGCACTGTTCCAAGCTCCATTGATGCCATTTTACGCTGCCTCGAAGCCTTTGGCTTACACTGGGATGGCGAACCCATGTATCAAAGCCAACGCCAACACGCCTATCACCACGCCTTAGCCCAGCTACAGCAACAACAGCTAGTTTATGCGTGTGCCTGCAGTCGTTCTGCGTTTGCTACCAACCCTAACTATCGCTGCAACTGTCGACAACAAGCACCCACATCTGCACCAGTGGCTCAGCGCGTCATAAGCCCCAACCACATTCTTCACGTTGATGATTTAATTCTTCCATCACAAGCGCAAAACCTGGCCCATGAGGTAGGGGATTTTGTCATCCAGCGCAAAGACCAACTGTTTGCTTATCAATTGGCCGTAGTGGTAGACGATGCCCAACAAGGTATTACCCATATTATTCGCGGTAGCGATCTGTACGACCAAACACCACGCCAAACGTGGCTACAGGGCTGCTTAGGTTACCAAAGGCCTATTTATGGCCATATACCTATCATCGTCAATGACCAAGGCCAAAAACTCAGCAAGCAAAACCTGGCCCAGCCGCTGGATCTAAACCAAGCTCCAGCCTTGCTATCTCAAGCCCTCGAACGCCTAGGCCAGGCTACGCCTTGCTCTTTGCGCCAAGCCCCAGTGGCCCAACAACTTGAGTGGGGCATTGCCCAATGGGATATAAGCGCCGTGCCGGCACTCATGCAAGACCCTGTTGCCTTTGTCTAGCTTGCCTTGCACGGCAGTGGTAGAATGCGCCTTTGATTTTTTAATTACTCGAATCGACGACTGCATATGGGTTTTATTTCTAAGCTGGTTAACATGGTCAAAGGCGACCAGCCAGCGGCGGTGACGCCAAGCGGCCCCAACATCATCACCCGTGATCATCACAGCATTTCTCGCCGTGACATCAGTGATAACGCGCTTAAGGTACTCTATCGCCTAAAAGACGCTGGCTACCAAGCCTTTTTAGTGGGCGGTGGTGTACGCGATATTTTGCTAGGCACGCAGCCAAAAGATTTTGACATTGCCACCGATGCGCACCCAGAACAAGTGCACAAGCTATTTCGCAACTCCATTCTTATTGGCCGTCGCTTTCGTTTAGTGCATGTGCGCTTTGGTCGTGAAATTATTGAAGTGGCCACCTTTCGCGCCAGCCATCTAGATAGCCAAAACAGCAACCAAGCCAAGCAAGCCGACAGTGGCATGCTGTTGCGCGATAACGTTTACGGCACCGTTGACGAAGATGCTATGCGGCGCGATTTTACTATCAACGCCATGTATTACAACATCAAAGGTTTTGCCATCCATGACTTTGCCGGTGGCATAAAAGATATGCAAGATCGCAATATCCGCATGATTGGTGACCCCCAAACACGCTATCGAGAAGATCCTGTGCGTATGCTCAGGGCCATTCGCTTTGCCGCCAAACTTGATTTTGATATTGATCCCAATACGGCGGAGCCAATGCACAATCTTGGCCATTTGCTAGAACCTATTCCTGCAGCACGCATGTTTGAAGAGGTACTAAAACTGCTGCTGTCGGGTAATGGCGAACAAACCTACTACTTGCTGCGCGACTTTGATTTATTTAAGTATCTGTTCCCAGCCACTGATGCCGCTATCGAAGCCGATACCAGCGAAGATTTTCAAGTGGAAGATTTTGTTATTTTGGCTTTGCGTAACTCCGATGAACGCATTGCCCAAGGCAAAAGCGTTACCCCAGCATATTTGTTTGCCGCTTTGTTATGGCACCCACTGCAACAAAGGTTAAGCAAAATTACCAATATGCCGCCTATTCCTGCCATGCACCAAGCCGCCCAAGATGTGATTTTACAGCAAGTGAAGCACACCTCCATTCCGCGCCGCTTTAGCACTCCCATGAAAGAAATATGGGACATGCAATTACGCTTACCCCGCCGCCATGGCAATCGTGCCGCAGAACTGGTGGAAAATAAACGTTTCCGGGCCGCCTATGACTTTGTGTTACTGCGCGAAGCCAGCGGCGAACAACTGGAAAACTTAGGCGAATGGTGGACCGAATACCAATTTGCCAGTGGCGACAGGCGCGAGCAAATGACTCTAGAGCTAGGTAAACCCGCGCCTAAAAAACGCAAGCCTAAAAGCCCGCCTAAGGACTGACATGGTCCATGTATATGTAGGCTTAGGTAGTAATCTAGACAACCCCCAAGGGCAAGTACGCAAGGCCCTTGAGGAACTAGCCCAGCTGCCCAAGTGCCAACTATTGCAGGCTTCTAAACTCTACTCCAGCAAGCCCGTTGGCCCTCAAGATCAGGACGATTTTGTTAATGCCGTGGCGCTACTGGCCACCGAATTAGATGCCCATGAATTACTCGATCAGCTGCAAGCTCTTGAACAACAACATCAGCGCCAACGAGTGCGCCATTGGGGCCCACGCACCCTCGACTTAGATATACTACTGTTTGGCGATCAACAAGTTCACAGCCAGCGGCTAACAATACCCCATGTGGAAATGGCTAAGCGGGGTTTTGTAGTTGGCCCTTTAGCCGAACTATCACCCCAGCTTATGATGCCCGACGGCACCAGCGTGCAACAACTATTAGCCCAATGCCCCATTGATGATTTAATCTGTCTTGGGCCATAATAACTTGCTCTTAAGAGCCTTTGATCTACTCGGAACCCATGCCCATGTCTAACATTACTCTGCACAGCTTAACGCGCATGAAACTCGCGGGCGAAAAGGCCACCTGTATCACCAGTTACGACGCAAGCTTTACCCAACGCATCAATCAAGCGGGCATCGATATTATTTTAGTGGGCGATTCCCTAGGCATGGTATTGCAAGGGCACGATTCAACCTTGCCCGTAACGATGCAACAAATGGTGTATCACACCCGCTGTGTACAGGCCGGTAATTCAAGCGCCTTGATCATGACGGATATGCCCTTTATGAGCTACAGCACCGTAGAACAAGCCATGACCAATGCCACCGACTTAATGCAAGCAGGTGCGCAAATCGTCAAACTTGAAGGCGGCTTGTGGCTTAAGGAGACGGTTTGCAGGCTCTATCAACAAGGCATTCCCGTTTGCGCCCACTTAGGCTTAACACCACAAGCGGTGAACAAACTCGGTGGCTATCGAGTGCAGGGCAAGACGCCTGAGCAGGCAGCTAACCTACTCAATGAAGCGCTTGAATTAGAAGCCGCTGGGGCCAGCATTATCCTTTTGGAATGTGTGCCTAATGCAGTGGGAAAAGCCATTACCCAAGCCGTTAAAGTGCCGGTTATTGGCATTGGCGCAGGGCCCGATACAGATGCCCAAGTATTGGTTATTTACGACATGCTCGGCATAACCCCAAGCAAACCAGCGCGCTTTGTAAAAGATTTCTTGCAGCAAGAGGGCAACGTATTAAAGGCGTTAGAAGCCTATGTGGCCGAGGTTAAAAGCGGCCAATTCCCTGCCCCTGAACACTGCTTTAACTGAGCCATTATGATTACCATCGACAGTATCGAGCAGTTACGCCAACACCTTTGGCAAGCCAAGCTAGAACACAAGGTGATTGCCTTTGTGCCCACCATGGGCAATTTACACGAAGGCCACCTGCAACTCATCGATAGAGCCTTAGAAGAAGCCGACTTAGTAGTCGCCAGCATCTTTGTTAACCCATTACAATTTGGCCCAGGCGAAGACTTTAACGGTTACCCAAGAACTTTTATGGCCGACCAAGAAAAGCTTATGAGTCGCGGTTGCCAGGTATTGTTTGCGCCTAGCGTAGAGGAAATGTACCCCGACACCAATATCAGCTCTACCATTGTTAAGGTGCCACACCTGAACCACCTACATTGTGGTGTCAGCCGCCCTGGCCACTTTACCGGTGTGGCCACGGTAGTGTGCAAGTTTTTTGGCATTGTGCAGCCCGATGTGGCCATTTTTGGCCTTAAGGACTACCAACAGTTTTTGGTTATTCAACAAATGACCTCCGACCTTTGCCTGCCCGTTAAGATCATCGGCGCACCCATTGCCCGTGCCGAAAGCGGCCTAGCCTTAAGTTCCCGTAACGGTTATCTCAGTAGTGATGAGTTGCAACAAGCAGCGCAATTACAGGCCACATTGGTGCAGACAAGATTAGCCCTAGAGGCCGGTGAACAAGACATGTTGGCACTGGAAGAACAGGCCCAGTGTGATTTGGAAGCGGCTGGTTTCAAACGTGATTATTTCAAAATCTGTCGGCAACAAGACCTGCAACCCGCAGGCCCAGAAGATAAGCAGCTGGCCATTGTAGCCGCCTCTTACTTAGGCAAAGCCAGGCTCATCGACAATATTCGCTTTAGCTTATCTTAAGGGTGGTCGGTCGGCGGTTAACTGCAAACCGCCAACCAAAAACCATTTACAAGCCGTATTTGTCGGCCATGGCTTCTAAGCCCACGGGGCGAATCTTACTGGCATTGCCAGCCGCACCGAAGGACTCATAACGTGACTGACACATGGTTTGCATGGCCGTCATGGTGACGGTAAGGAACTTACGTGGATCAAATTCAGTTGGGTTTTCGGCCAAGAAGCGGCGTACCGCGCCAGTGGAAGCCAAGCGCAGGTCGGTATCGATATTAATCTTACGCACACCGTGTTTAATACCTTCAACAATTTGTTCTACCGGCACACCGTAGGTTTCTGGAATTGCACCACCATATTTATTGATCACGGCTAACCAGTCTTGCGGTACCGAAGATGAGCCATGCATGACCAAGTGGGTATTAGGGATTTTTTTGTGAATATCGCGAATCCGATCAATGGCCAAGATATCACCCGTTGGTGGACGACTAAACTTATAGGCGCCGTGGCTGGTACCGCAGGCAATGGCCAAGGCATCAACCTTAGTTTGGGCCACAAAATCGGCCGCTTCGTCTGGGTCGGTGAGCATTTGCTCTAGGGTTAGTTTACCCGCTGCGCCAACACCGTCCTCCTCGCCAGCTTCCCCGGTTTCCAAGGAACCCAAACAACCTAATTCACCTTCTACAGAAACACCACAAGCATGGGCCATTTCTACGGTGCGCTGAGTCACTGCAACGTTGTATTCGTAGCTGGTTGGAGTTTTGGAGTCTTCACCCAATGAGCCGTCCATCATCACCGATGAAAAACCCATGGCAATGGCGCGTTGACAGGTGGACGCCGAGTTACCGTGATCCAAGTGCATACACACTGGAATATGAGGAAACTCTTCGATAGCCGCCAAAATTAGATGCCTAAGGAAATTAGAACCGGCGTATTTACGCGCCCCAGCAGAAGCCTGCACAATCACCGGACTGTCGGTAGCATCTGCGGCCTGCATAATAGCGCGCATTTGCTCTAAGTTATTGACGTTGTAGGCTGGAATACCGTAACTATGTTCGGCGGCGTGATCCAACAATTGGCGCATGCTGACTAGGGCCATGGAAATTCTCCGTTTAAAAACTTTTATTAAATGCTGGTGTTACTGGTTACGACCGCGTTGTTGCAATATCGCTACGGCTGGCAGTTCTTTGCCTTCCACAAACTCAAGGAAAGCTCCGCCACCGGTGGAAATGTAAGACACTTGGTTAGCAATTTCGTATTTGTCGACCGCTGCCAGTGTATCACCACCACCGGCAATAGAAAATGCAGGCGAAGCGGCAATGGCGCGGGCCAAAATTTCTGTGCCGCCACCAAATTGATCAAATTCAAATACCCCTAAAGGGCCGTTCCAAATAATAGTGCCTGCCGTTTGTAAAATGTTAGCCAATTGGTGCGCTGTATCTGGGCCCACATCCATAATCATATCTGCAGCGGTAACTTGCGCTGCAGCTTTAGTGGTGGCAACTGCCGTTTCACTAAACTCTGTAGCTGTTACCACGTCTGTAGGCAATGGGATGCTGGTTTTTTCCATCAGGGCTTTAGCGTTTGGCACTAAGCTTTCTTCGTATAAAGACTTGCCCACAGGAAAGCCTGCTGCAGCGAGAAAGGTGTTAGCAATACCACCGCCCACGATAAGCTGGTCCACCTTGTCCGCAAGCGTTTCTAATACCGTGAGTTTAGTGGACACTTTAGAACCGCCAACAATGGCCACTAAGGGCCGTTTAGGATTATCTAGAGCTTTGCCAAGCGCATCCAACTCTGCCACCAGCAAAGGGCCAGCGCAAGCTATGTTTACAAATTTGGCAATGCCGTGGGTGCTGGCTTGAGCACGGTGAGCGGTACCAAAGGCATCATTAACGAAGACGTCACATAAGCTAGCCATTTTTTGTGCCAAAGCATCATCATTGGCTTTTTCGCCGACATTGAAACGGCAGTTTTCTAAAATAACCAACTCGCCTTCTGCCACTTCTACGCCATCCAGCCAATCTTGTTGTAAGCGCACATTGCATTGCAGCTTAGCGGCCAAATAATCCACTACTGGCTGCAAGGAAAACTGAGCATCATAGACACCTTCTTTGGGCCGCCCTAGGTGTGAAGTGACCATCAGTTTAGCGCCCATTTGCAAGGCCATTTTTATACTTGGCAAAGCTGCCCGCAAGCGTGCAGCACTGGTGACCACGCCATCTTTAATGGGCACGTTGAGGTCTTCGCGAATGAGTACGCGCTGGCCGCGAAGATCCAAATCGGTCATTTTAATGATGGTCATGTTGCTTCCTGTGGCTTATTTTCTGTCGTGTTGAGCATGGCTAAAGCCACGTCAATCATACGATTGGCATAGCCCCATTCATTATCATACCAAGCCAGTATTTTTATTAACTGACCCATTTTCAACGTTTGTGTGGCATCAAAGCTGGCTGATTTAGGGCAATGATTAAAATCAATCGACACCAAAGGTTGTTGGTTATATGCCAGCACATTATAGCTATCATTAGCCGCCGCTTGCGCCATGACCTGATTCACTTCAGCCACCGTTACCTCACGGCTGGGGCGAAATACCAAATCTACTACCGATACATTAATGGTGGGCACGCGCATGGACATGCCGGTAATTTTGTCTGCCAATTCGGGCAATACCCAACCCAAAGCCTCGGTGGCATGGGTGGATGTTGGAATCATCGATTGTGTAGCCGAACGGCCACGGCGCAAATCGGTTTTATCGATCACCGTGTCGGTAAGTACTTGGCCATTGGTATAGGCATGAATAGTGGTCATTAAACCATCTTCAATACCTATAGCTTCATGTAACGGTTTGAGCACTGGTGCCATGCAGTTAGTGGTGCAAGATGCGTTGGAAACAATGCGGTGTTGTGGGCGCAACTGATCGTGGTTAATACCATAAACCACAGTTAGATCCACTCCTTCACCTGCGGCAGCACCAATAAGCACCTTGCCCGCCCCAGCATCCAAATGTTGCTGGGCCAAGTTACGGCTACTCAGCTTACCCGAACACTCCAATACCAGATCAATCTCAAGCGCAGCCCAAGGCAGGTCTTTGGCAGCCGCAACTTGTAACAAGTCTAGCTGCAGCGTTGTATCGCCCGTACCCACGCTCATGCCACTTTCAGTGGCTTGCACGGGTGCAGGAAAAGCGCCATGTACAGAATCGTAGCGGGTTTCATACACCACAGATTCGGCAATACCTAAATCGTTAATGGCTACTAATTGCAGCTGGTGTTGCAGGCCACGCTCAACTATAGCGCGCAGCACCGAACGACCAATACGGCCATAGCCGTTGATGGCAATACGCCCAACTTTTGCCATGGCTAGAGTAGTTCAGTAACGGCAACAGCAATCTTATCTGCAGTAAAGCCATACATTTTGAACAGCTCGCTAGCCGGTGCAGAGGCACCAAAATCGGTCATGCCGATAACCGTGCCACCTAAGCCAACATACTTATACCAGTAGTCTGCATGGGCCGCTTCCACCGCTACACGGGCAGTCACGTTGGCCGGCAATACTTGGGCTTGATAAGCCGCATCCTGACGTTCAAAAGCTTCGGTACAAGGCATAGACACTAAGCGTATCTTACGGCCTTGGGCCGTTAAGGCATCGGTGGCTTGCTGGGCAATGCCCACTTCTGAGCCAGTGGCGATGATGATGGCTTCTGGTGCGCCATCACAGTCTTGTAGAATGTAACCACCGCGCTGAACGTTAGCCAATTGCGCCGCATCACGCACTTGATGAGGTAAATTCTGGCGCGAGAAAATCAACGCCGAAGGGCCATCCACACGTTGTACGGCAGACTTCCAAGCCACGGCAGATTCAACCGTGTCACAGGGGCGCCAAGTGTCCAAATGAGGTGTTAAACGTAAGTTAGCAATTTGTTCAATAGGCTGATGGGTAGGGCCATCTTCGCCCAAACCAATGGAGTCGTGGGTGTACACAAACAGCACCCGTTGGCGCATTAAGGCCGCCATACGTACGGCGTTGCGGGCGTATTCCATGAACACTAAGAAGGTAGCACCATAAGGGATAAAGCCGCCGTGCAAGGCCATGCCATTCATCATGGCCGACATGGCAAACTCACGCACACCGTAATACACATAGTTACCACTGGCATCGTCTTTAGTGATGCCCTTAGTGCCGGCCCACTTAGTGAGGTTAGATCCTGAAAGGTCGGCAGAGCCACCTAGCAATTCAGGTAACATGGGGCCAAAAGCATTAATGGTGTTTTGTGAGGCTTTACGACTGGCAATGTTTGAGCCTTCGGCTTGCAACTGCTCAATGTAGGCTAGGGCCTTAGCGTCGAAGTCAGCAGGCAAATCACCCGCCACACGGCGTAGTAATTCAGCTGCTAATTCTGGATGAGCCTTATGGTAATCGTTAAAGGCCTGGTTCCAAATCTGCTCAGCGTCATCACCTGCATCACGGGCATTCCATTCTTCGTAGATATCCGTAGGAATATCAAAAGCGCCGTAGCTCCAACCTAGCTCTTTACGAGTTAAAGCAATTTCGTCTGCACCTAGGGGCGCACCGTGGCAATCTTCTTTGCCTTCTTTATTTGGCGAACCAAAACCAATAATGGTTTTGCAGCAAATCAACGTGGGTTGTTTGGTGTTCGCTTTAGCGGCTTCGATGGCAGCAAACAAAGCGTCTGCATCATGCCCGTCAATGGCCGGAATTACTTGCCAACCGTAAGCTTCAAAACGCTTAGGCGTGTCATCGGTAAACCAACCTTCCACTTCGCCGTCGATGGAAATGCCGTTGTCATCGTAAAAAGCAATTAACTTACCTAAACCCAAAGTGCCTGCCAAGGAGCAAGCTTCGTGGGAAATGCCTTCCATCAAGCAGCCATCGCCTAAAAAGGTGTAGGTGTTGTGGTCAATGATTTCATGGCCGGCACGGTTAAATTGCGCCGCCAAGGTTTTTTCTGCCAAGGCCATGCCAATAGCGTTGGTAATGCCCTGGCCTAAGGGGCCAGTGGTGGTTTCTATGCCTGGTGCATAACCTAATTCGGGGTGACCCGCTGTTTTAGAATGCAACTGGCGGAAGTTTTTCAAGTCATCAATGGCTAAGTCATAGCCACTCAGGTGCAACAAAGAATAGAGCAACATAGAGCCGTGCCCGTTAGACAATACAAAGCGGTCGCGGTTAAGCCACTGCGGATTGGCAGGATTGTGGCTCATAAAATCGTTCCACAAAACTTCGGCGATATCCGCCATGCCCATAGGGGCTCCAGGGTGCCCGGAGTTGGCTTGTTGGACAGCGTCCATACTGAGGGCTCGAATGGCGTTGGCTAAGTCGCGGCGGGTAAGCATGAAAAACATCCTTCAAAAGTTAAATACACAAATCAGTGCAGATCTAAGCCGTGTATTTTCCCTTACTCAGGCCCTATACACAATCAACAATTCCCTTTCTTGGGGCAATAATCAACATTTTGCTGAATCTAGCCAACCCGAAGCGCAAATGACATACTGCAAAGGAGTATCGGCAAGTAATGGGCTTTATGCGTAACCGCGCTGTAGATAGTCCACCAAGGTTTGCACCATGGCTTTGGAAGAATTGCTAGCGCTCTTATCAGCACTATACACAACGATGGAATAATCGGGTAAATCGGGCAGTAAACCCCGGTGGTCAATTGGCACGCGGCCGGTAATCAGAGTGCTTTCCAATTCGGCGCAATCACACTGGGCCTAAAGGCACAGCTTTTAGAAATGCCTAGGGGCAAGGGTTGTTGCTTCCAGGCATTGCCGTCTTCGGCACCGGTCCAAACTAATTTTTGGCTACTGATAACTTGGCCATCTGCAGATGGGTGCTTTTCTGTGGTCACTACCACGTCCAACAGACCCTGCTTAAATTGCTCTCTTAACACCTTGGATTTAGCACAGGACAGTTTGATTTGTAGCCGCGGATAGTCACGACTAAACTGTTTTAAGATATCAGGTACGTGGGGATATATCACATCACCAGGAATACCCAAGCGCAGCTGGCCCTCGCAGTCTGGCGAGGTTAGCCGGGCTATGGCCTCATCATTGATGTCCAACACACGCTGGGCATAGCCCAACAGCTGCTCACCAGCACTGGTTGTATTCATGCCTTGGGCAGAGCGCTCAAACACCGTTAACCCTAGGCTAGCTTCCAAGCGTTTAATTTGCATACTAATGGCCGACTGGGTCATAAACAAGCGGCCTGCAGCGCGGGTCATGCTGCCCGCTTCGGCAATAGTGACAAAGCTGCGCAAGGTGCCTAAATCAAGATTTTGTAAGCGATTCGAAGCTATCATTTTTTGTGAACCTGAATATCAATATTATTCGTTTTACTTATACGCAAGATTTAACCTATAGCCAACTTGTGTTAAGTAAACGCACACTAATCCAACAAATATTGATAGGAGATATCATGACTACTTATTATTCACAACTGCCCACAAACAATGACTGCCGATACTTCTGGAAGTTTTAATCGACTATCAAATTGGGGCCGTCATTACCTACAAGAGCAAAGCTTTAAGCGCACCATTGCCAAAGAGCGTAAACAACTGGCAAAGCTCTCAGACGCCATGTTAAACGACATTGGTATTGACCGTGAAACGGCCATGGTAGAGGCCAAGCACACTAGCATTCCGGCCAGCTGAATGGCGTATATAAGCTGCTAAGCTCTGTACTTTAAAATCCTTAGTGCCCGCGCCAGACCACCCTTGGCGGCGGGCGCCATGCAACAAAAGCCCATTAGCATCGCTAATAAACCATGCATTAACAATACCAATAGCCTATAATATGCACTGGTTCTGCCACTCTCTACACAGAACCAGCGGCACTCGCCAGAACATCGTTCTTGGCTGGTAATTAAGTCACTGCTAAAGATGTCCGTAAAGCATCTATTAGTATTCAATTACGAGGCATGGTTATGAACCAATACACTCTATTTACCTCCGAATCTGTGTCCGAAGGACACCCTGATAAAATCGCCGATCAAATTTCCGATGCCATCCTTGATGCCATGCTGGAAAAAGACCCCGAATCCCGCGTCGCCGTAGAAACTCTTATTAAAACCGGTTTGGTTTTAGTGGCCGGTGAAGTGCGCACCAACTCATGGGTAGACATCGAAGAGATAGTGCGTGAAGTCATTAAAGACATCGGCTACACCTCGTCGGAAATGGGCTTTGATGGAGCTTCCTGTGCCATCCTTAACGCCATTGGCAAGCAATCATCCGACATCGCCATGGGCGTAGATGAAAGCGCTGATAACGATAAAGAGCAAGGTGCTGGTGACCAAGGCCTAATGTTTGGCTACGCCAGCAATGAGACCGAAAGCCTCATGCCCGCTCCAATTCATTACGCCCACCGGCTCATGCAACAACAAGCTAAAGTGCGTAAAGATGGCACTTTGCCATGGTTGCGCCCTGATGCTAAAAGCCAACTTACCTTTCGCTATGGTAGCGACGGCAAGCCGCTATCCATAGATGCTGTAGTTCTGTCGACCCAACACAGTGCCGATATCGACTTAGAAAGCTTACGTAAAGCGGTTATGGAACACATTATTCGGCCCGTTATTCCAGCCCACTGGCTGACGGACGAAACGCAATATCACATTAACCCCACGGGCAACTTTGTGATTGGCGGTCCGGTGGGCGATTGCGGCCTAACGGGGCGCAAGATTATTGTTGATACCTACGGTGGTATGGCCCGCCATGGCGGCGGCGCATTTTCTGGCAAAGACCCTTCCAAGGTGGACCGAAGTGCCGCCTACGCGGGACGCTACGTAGCCAAAAACATTGTTGCCGCAGGCCTAGCCGAACGTTGTGAAATTCAGATTTCCTACGCCATTGGCGTAGCAGAACCAACGTCCATTAGCCTCGATACCTTTGGCAGTGGCAAGATCAGTGATAGGGCTATCGAGCAACTTGTGCGTGAGCACTTTGATCTAAAAGCTGGCGGCTTAGTAGCCATGCTCGACCTAAAACGGCCCATTTATCGTGACACCGCAGCGTATGGTCACTTTGGCCGTGACAACCCCAACTTTACCTGGGAACGCACGGACAAAGCAGAAACTTTGCGTCAAGCCGCAGGTCTGTAATCGGTGCGCATACCTCGCCTATATACGCCGCAAGCTTTACCACTTGAACAAACTATTGTTCTGGCGGAGGCCGCGAGCCACTATTTAGGCAAGGTATTGCGCATGCAGGCTGAGCAAGAAGTAATCTTATTTAATGGTGATGGAATGCAAGTAAGCGCTCACATCACCTTGGTAAATAAAAAAACTGTTGAGGTCTTTGCAACTGCCACACTGGCAGGCCCAAGGCCCTCGCCCCTGCACACCCACTTAGGCCAGGTGATGTCCCGCGGTGAACGCATGGACTACGCCATACAAAAGGCCACCGAACTAGGTGTGAACGAAATCACTCCCTTGTTTAGCGCCCGCTGCGAGGTCAAGCTGGATGCCCAACGGCAAGCCAAGCGCTTGGCCCATTGGCAGCAAATTACCATTAGCGCCTGCGAACAAAGCGGCCGCATTGATGTGCCAAAGGTGCATCAGCCACAAGCCCTTGAACAATGGCTACAAACTACCCAAGCAGAAGCCAAGCTAGTACTACACCCATCTCAAACACAAGCTTTACAGGCGGAAAATGCCCCCGCAAGCTGCGCTTTATTAATTGGCCCAGAGGGCGGATTAACCGACTTAGAAGTTGAGCAAGCCCAAACTCAAGGCTATACTGGTTTACGATTAGGCCCGCGCATCTTACGCACCGAAACCGCACCCCTTGCAGCATTGACTTTGCTACAGCATATTTGGGGAGACTTTTAGTAATTGACAGAGACAAGACCACAATGACCATCAAGCTCGGCATTGTTATGGACCCCATCCATAACATCAACTACAAAAAAGACAGCTCCCTTGCCATGCTCTGGGCAGCCCAAGATTTAGGTTGGAATTTGTTTTACATGGAGCCTCAGCACCTATACGCCGAACAAGGTGTGGCCATGGCTTTAATGACGCCTTTGTCGGTTATGCGCGACCCCAGTAATTTCTTTGAGCTAGGCCAACAAAGCGCCCAGCCCCTAGGCGATCTAGACGTTATCCTCATGCGTAAAGATCCGCCCTTCGATACTCAGTTTTTGCACACCACCTACCTGCTTAGCCAGGCCGAAGATGCCGGTGCTTTGATCATTAATAAGCCCCAAAGCTTGCGTGATTGCAACGAGAAGTTATTTGCCACTCAGTTCCCCGAGTGTTGCCCAGAAGTCCTGGTTTCCTGTGATGCTAACGTACTTAAAGCTTTCCACGCCAAGCATAAAGACGTGATCTTTAAACCTTTAGATGGCATGGGCGGGGCGTCTATTTTTCGGGCCAGAAATGACGAACCTAACCTTAACGTCATCATTGAAACCCTCACTGAATTTGGGCAAACGCAAACCATGGTGCAGCGCTACCTGCCCGCCATTAAAGATGGCGACAAACGTATTTTAATGATCAACGGCGAGCCCGTAGACCATGTGCTGGCCCGCATCCCCTCTTCTGGTGAAACCCGCGGCAACTTAGCTGCAGGCGGCTCTGGCGTAGCCCGTCCGCTGACCGAACGTGACCATTGGATATGTAAACAAGTCGGCCCCGTGTTAAGAGAGAAGCATATTCATTTTGCTGGTTTAGACGTCATTGGCGACTATCTCACAGAAATCAACGTCACCAGCCCTACCTGCATTCGCGAAATCGACGACCAGACCGGTTCTCACATTGCCGTCGACCTGATGCAACATATTAGTAAGCTCCTGGCTGCAAGGCCATAAAGCTAAAGGCCAAACTATAGCCAGACCAAAGCGAGATCCTATGACAGACTCATCTAACAACAACAGCCTACACCATTTCATGCTTATTTCCATGCCACAAATGGAGGATGAACGCTTCACCCGCAGTTTGATTTATATTTGTGAGCACAGTGAAAAAGGCGCTATGGGCCTAGTCATTAACCGTACTAACAGCATCGAATTTGCCGATATCCTGCCGCAACTCAACATCGCCGACACCCATGCCGTTGCCGTGCAACAGCCTATTTTTACCGGCGGGCCGGTGCAACCTGAGCACGGTTTTGTATTGCATACGCCATTACGTAATAAACAGTGGAAGTCGAGTATTCGTGTATCGGAAGACCTATGCCTTACCACCTCTAGCGATGTTATTGATGACATCGCTCATGCCGCTGGGCCCGAGCATAGCCTCATTGCCCTGGGCTACGCTGGCTGGGGGCCAGGACAACTGGAACAAGAGCTGGCAGCAAATGCTTGGCTCTGCTGCCCTTTTGATGCCGATATCGTGTTTAACATGCCAGCTGAAGACCGCTTTCAGGCGGCGGCAGATTTGCTAGGCATCGACATGAATCTCATTTCTACTCAAGTGGGGCATGGCTGAAGCTATGGATAAGGCCATTAATTTGCTCGGTTTTGACTTTGGCAGCAAACGCATAGGGTCGGCTTTTGCGTCCAACCCCCACACCCAACCCATTGTACTTGCCCCCCTTAAAGCCCAAGATGGCATTCCCAACTGGGCTGATTTGGAAGCGCTCGTGGAGCAATGGCAAGCACAAGCATTCGTGGTGGGAATTCCGTATAATATGGACGGTTCAATTAGCGCCATGGCCCTACGGGCACGGAAATTTGCCAATCGCCTTAGTGCCCGCTTTGATCGGCCATGTTATTTAGTAGATGAGCGTCTCTCTACTTATGCAGCCAAACAAGAGCATTTACAGGCTGGTGGCGGTACCGACTGGAAGAAACACGGCGTTGACGGCATAGCCGCTGCATTAATTTTGCAGACCTGGTTTAGCGAAACCCAGCACCGCTTATCGAGCTTGCCCTTTGCTACACTTGGGCAATAAAACAAGTCTAAACTGGAGGCTTAATGGCAACCACACCTACTGCACAACACCCGCAACTGGCAGATACTTCTGCTTTAGTTGAGACTTTGTTGCTTCAAGTGGATAACCTCATCAGCCAACACCAGCTGCAGCAACCTTTAGTAGTGGGTATTCACACTGGCGGTGTATGGCTAGCACAAACCATTGCCCAACACCTACAAGCGCCCTTAGGTCAGCTGGACATTGCTTTCTACCGCGACGATTTTTCGCGCCGCGGCCTACACCCTAAGGTCAACCCTTCATCCTTACCCTTTGATATTAATGATCGCCACCTGTTGCTGGTGGATGACGTGGTTATGAGTGGCCGCACCATACGTGCCGCCCTTAACGAGCTGTTTGATTATGGTCGCCCCGCCAGCGTTAAGCTAGTCACTCTATGCAGTGTCAACCAGCGAGAGCTGCCTATTCAGGCCGACGCATGCGCCCTCAAGCTAGACCTAGAAGCAGGCCAGTATTTGCAACTCGCAGGCCCCGAGCCCCTACAGCTGTCAATTATCGAGCAAACCGCCCATGTCTAATCCAGCCAACCTACAACTGACACAAAGTGGCGAACTGCGGCACTTTTTAACAGCCGAAGGCCTCGATCGGCTCATGCTCGAACGCATTTTGGACACCGCGGATTCCTTTGTGGTGATTGGCCACCAAGAAGTCAAAAAAGTCCCTCTGCTACGGGGCCGCACGGTGGTTAACTTGTTTTTTGAAAACTCCACCCGCACCCGCAGCACCTTTGAACTAGCGGCCCAGCGCTTATCTGCCGACGTGCTCACCCTAGACATTAAGACCTCCGCCACCAGCAAAGGCGAGAGTTTGCTCGACACCCTACGCAATCTGCGCGCCATGCACAGCGACATGTTTGTGATACGCCACGGCGACTCTGGCGCCGCCCACTTTATTGCCCAGCAAGTCACCCCCGACGTGGCCATTATTAACGCCGGCGATGGTCGCCATGCTCACCCAACGCAAGCCATGCTCGACATGCTTACCATTCGGCGTCACAAAGGCAAGTTTGAACCATTATCGGTGGCCATCGTTGGCGACATAATGCACTCTCGGGTCGCCCGTGACCAAATTCATGCCCTTAAAACCTTAGGCTGCAAAGACATTCGCTTAGTGGGGCCTAACACCCTCATGCCCAATTACATCGATAGCATGGGTGTAAGCATTCACACCGACATGAACCAAGGCATCGATGGGGTTGATGTGGTGATTATGCTGCGCCTGCAAACAGAGCGCATGGCAGCGGCCTTTTTGCCCTCCGCTGGGGAATATTTCCGCCTTTACGGTCTCACTAGGCAACGCTTAAAGCAAGCCAAACCTGACGCTATTGTGATGCACCCAGGGCCTATTAATCGCGGCATTGAAATTGAATCTGCGGTAGCCGATGGGCCCCAGTCGATGATACTCAATCAAGTTGGCTACGGCATCGCCGTACGCATGGCAATCATGTCCATGGCCATGAGTGGCCAAATACAGCAACGCCAAGCGTCTGCCTCCAATCCTCTTAGCGCGGAGAAGCGTTCATGAACTTGATTATTCGCGGTGCCCGCTTGGTTGACCCAAGTCTTGACCTAGACACAGTTACCGACTTGCACGTTAACAAGGGTGTAATCAGTGCTATTGGTGACCTTGGCGCAACCCAAGCTAGCACCGAAATCGACGCTAAGGGTATGCTTTTATGCCCTAGTTTTGTCGACTTGCACACTTGCCTTAGGGACTTGAATCAAGTGCAAAAAGGCACCATTGCCAGTGAAACTCAAGCCGCCTCCAGTGCCGGGTTTAGTCACCTGTGCCCTAGCCCTGACACCCAACCCTGCAGCGATGCGGGCTCCGTCATCAGCATGATCATTAACAAAGCCGAAGCTGCGGGTTTCTGCGCCCTATTACCCGTGGCTGCCCTTACCAAGGATCTCGCAGGCACCCAACTTAGCAATATGGAAGCGCTATCCCGTGCCGGTTGCATTGGTTTTAGCAACGCCGGGCATGACATTAGCGACAACACCGTACTATTACGCTGTTATGAGTATGCCGATACTTTTGGTCTCAAAGTTATAGTCCAAGCTCAAGACCATGCCCTAGGCCAGGGCCATATGCACGCAGGGCCAACGGCCACGCGCATGGGTTTAGACGGCATTCCTGTATTAGCCGAAACCCTAGCCATTAGCCGTCATTTGCAATTTATGCAACACACAGGCGTGAGCGGTCATTTTAATCAAGTATCTAGCGCCGCAGGTGTAGAACTTATACGTCAGGCCAAGGCCCAGGGCATGGCCATAACTGCAGATGTTGGCATCGCCCATTTATGCTTCACCGATACCGCTGTGGAAGGCTATTCGAGCCAATACCACATGCAGCCACCGCTGCGCAGCGAATCCGACCGCAAGGCCTTGATACAAGGCATCGTCGATGGCACCATTGATGCCATTTGTTCGGCTCACCAGCCCCATGAATCGGCTGCAAAATGCGCACCGTTTGCAGCCACCGCTACGGGCATGGCCACCTACGACATGCTCATACCGCTGGCCTTGCAGCTCGTGGAATCGGGCCAACTAACCACCCAACAGCTAATAAGCGCCCTCAGCACCAAGGCGGCTTGCATTGCCCTAAGCGATGTACCGAGCCTAGAGGTGGGAAAAGTGGCAAACTTAAGCCTAATTGACCCTAACCATAGCTGGCAATTAACCTGCGCTAGCCAAATTAGTCACGGCACTAACCAAGCATTAGACCAAAAACATCTGCAGGGCCGAGTCTGTTTAACCTTATATAATGGGCAAGTTAGTTACAAACGGTAACCTAAACACACTAAACAACTACAATTAATTGCGCTTTTTATCTATTTTAAATTAGTAATTTTGATAATAATGACGCCACTATCATTTTAGGTGAAAAAAACGCACATGAAGAGCATAGACCTCTCCACTATGTCCGAGCTAACCACTCGTCAAGCAGCCACATTACTCAATGTATCCGTGCGCACAGTGCAGCTTTGGGTCGAAAATGGTGCTCTACAGGCATGGAAAACCGCCGGTGGCCACCGCCGTATTAGTGTTGGCTCGATCCAACAATTACTTGATGAAAAGCACGAAAAGCAGACGCCTATTCGCCGTGCCACTGCCAGAGGCCCCACTACGGTATTGATTGTTGATGACGATAAAGACACCTTGCTGCTATACAAAATGCTCATCAACAGCTGGTTTCCGAGTCTGCAAGTTGAAACTGCTGAAAACGGCATTGACGCCTTAGTTAAAATAGGTGAATTCAGGCCAACGGTACTTATTACTGATCTTCAAATGCCAGAATTAGATGGCTTTGCTATAATTGAACGATTACAAAATGATACTAAGTACGCTCATCTTACGCCGATCGTTGTTACGGGTATGGGTGAAGCTGAAATTGCCGCCAGCAACCTACCTAGCAATGTACCCGTGTTGCATAAACCCATCCCCGTAGATGAGCTCAAGGAACTAGTATTAAAGGCGGTTAAAGACTAACAAGCGGATCAATAGGATAGGGCCACCATGGATAGTTCTGACTGCGCAGACTTCGCTGACCTGAGCACTGACTTAGACACTGACCTGAACACAGTTTTTGCGGCCGCCTGTTTTGACCCCCACAAGCAGCAGTTAAATTTTAATAACACCGCCCTCGCACTACTGCATTTACCTTGCAAGCCCCATCTCGCTGCCTTTACCGAGCTTATAGGCCCAAACCTCTGGCAGCAACTAAAGCAGCTTGAGCATGGCCACAGTAAACTTCTGCCCTGGCCAGCCAACAGCAATAAGCCCAGCACATGGATGCTATGGACATCTGCCCGCCAGGGACAGGGACAAAACCAGCGCCAATTATGGCAAATTACCGAACAAGCAGCCTTGGGTCGTGCCAGCCAACAGTGGCAACATCAGTCGCAGTTGGCCACTGTGGGCCAAGTTATGGCTGGCATTTGTCATGAAGTGAATCAACCGCTAAATGCCATGCGCCTGCGCTTGTATGGCCTGCAAACTATGCAGGCCAATGGTGCCATAGAAGACTTAGGGGCGCATTTAACCGCCTTAGATGAGCAAGTAGGCCGTTGTGCTAACACTTTAGCAAGCATGCGCGAAATGGTGGGCCATCAATCCGTTAACCTTCAAGCATTTGATGCTTGTGCAAGCGTCAAACATATCGTGCAGTTGCTAAAAAGCCAATTACAGCTGCAACAAGTGCAATTAACCAGCCACAACACCAACCAGGCCCAATTGGTATTTGGTCAGGCTCAACGGTTGGAACAAATACTCATCAACCTCATCAATAATGCTCGCGATGCGATCATTGGCCAGGCCGCACTGCAGCAGCCTGGGGCCATCTCGGTGACCCTTGCTAGCGCCCACAAAGCAGGCCAAGCTGGGGTAAGCATTAGCGTTGAAGACAATGGCCCAGGCATCGCCAGCGACGATCAAAGCAAAGTATTTGAAGCTTATTATACTAACAAGGATGGCCAACAGGGCACCGGTCTAGGCTTAGCCTTGTGCCGCGATTTAGCGCATGATTTAGCTGGCCAGCTGAGCCTTACATCGAGCCCAGGCCACACCAAATTTGAACTTTGGTTGCCGTTAGCGGCAGAAAACCAAACCCCTCGCTGATGGATATACTGATTGAAATGGATGCCAGTGTAGCCCAGAGCTTACAGTTTTGGCTGCTCAGCCAAGGCCACCATGGAATCCACAAAGACACCCAGCAAAAGCCACAGCAATATCCCAAAATAGCCTTGGACTACGCCCACTTGAGACCATACTTATGGGCCCAAAACCCGCCCCCAGCTCATTGGCCAGCAGCTAAGCACTGGTTGCTATTAGATGCGTATTTAAGCCATAGTCAGATCATCGCAGCCATGCAATTGGGTTGTCGCCATATTTGCCTAGCACCATTGCAAGAACCTCCACTAACAGCTTGGCTAGAGGGCCAAGGACAGATACCCGACTTAACCTGCAATGGGACTAACAACCTAGCACCTGCAACCCAGGAGCCTATGCTACCCGCCTTTGTTAAGCTGCTTATGCAGGATCACTGGACCGCACAGCAACAAGACCAGGCGATTGAAGCCCTAGCTTGGCGCAACAGCGCATTGCAAACCCCCGTATTTGCCAAACTCGACCAGACGACAAAAATCAATCCCATAGAATTCGCCCAATTAGCTTGTCATACACTAGCGGCAAGTCAATGGCTCAGCGCCCAAGCTCAGCCCCACCTAGTGCAGGCAGCACAAGTTGCGCTGCAACATCACGAACACTGGGATGGCAGTGGCTACCCAATGGGCATTCAAGGCGAGGCTATTTGCCTAGCGGCAAGGCTAGCCAAACTCTATGACAGTTACATAGGGCTGAGAAAGGATAAAGCTTATGCTAAGGCCTGTGATCATGCCACTAGTATCAATAAGCTGATGCACGGTGATGGTTACTTAAGCCCCAGCCAGTTTGACCCCCAGCTGCTACAAGGCTTAGCTGCGGTAGAAGAGCAGCTGCAACAACTTTATTTGCAGCACTATGGGCAATAAACCTAGTAAGTTACTTGCGGCGTTCAAGTTGGCCTAAAGTCACCGGGCTTAAGGGTGGGCGGATAGTAAGAGGATCCACCTGGGCCATTGGGCGTGCTTGAGCATGGGCCACCAGATAGCCCAAGTTCAAGCCACACTGACGTCCCTGACAAGGGCCCATACCCGCTCGAGTAAAGGCTTTTAATTGATTCACACCAGTAACGCCTGCCGCTACTGCAGTAATCTGCTGAGCGCTCACTTGTTCGCAGCGACAAACAATGGTGTTACCGGTGGGCTTAGTCAGCCAACTTGCCGGTTGGTATAAACGATCCACCAGCCCCCGGGCCCATAACAATTGCTTAATGCGCAGGCCTATGCCAAATGTTACTAAACTAAGCCGCCAAGGCCTATGTAGGGAGTTTGCCAGGGCGCGCGTTCGCCCCGCCAGCTGTCCCTGCAGTTGCGCCAGCGCAGCGCCACCAATGGTGCCGGCATCGCCTGCCACTTGCACCCCAGGACAAGAGGTTTGCCCATCTAGTTTTGTTTTTGTGAGCCAACATTGCTTTGCTTCATGCCATACTTGTTCACAACCCAGCAATTGCGCCATTTGTGTTTGCGCGATAATACCCTGGTGCAGCATCACCAAGTTACAAGCAAGCTCATACTCTTTGTTGGCAACTTTAAAGCGCACTCCAGTAACTTGTTCTTGACCAATAATTTCAATGCTCGACACGCCGCTCATATAGGGCAGCGTAAAACGTTGTGCTAAGGTTAACCACAAACCTTTAAGCAGCTGCATAGGCATGCTTAAACCCGCTAATAACCATGGCAGGGCGCGCCAATAGTTAATCTTAGGGGTGGTGTCTAACAAGGCGATAATGGTCACCCCTGCAGCCCGATATTGCTGGGCTAATAACAACAGCAAAGGGCCAGAGCCTGCCAGCACCACTTGCTTGGGTAGCAAGCCCGAAGATTTTAGCAGTATTTGCCCGGCCCCTGCCGTCATCACCCCAGGCTTATGCCAACCGGCAACGGCCATAGGCCTTTCCATCGCCCCATTGGCTAACAATAGATGGCTAGTGATAAAAGTCTTAGTCTCGCCATTGACTATGGCGGCAACACTATAGCCTTGGCCATGGGCTTCGATATGCCACACTTGTGCCAAAGCGATGTAGTCACAATTGGCCGCCATGAATTTTGCCAGCAATGGTTTACCTGCCACATAATCAGGCCCAAGCACCTGCGCTTGCTGCTTCAGGCTGCGGCCCAAATTGCGGTAGATCTGGCCGCCCGCACTGGTTGCCTGGTCTAACACCAATACCTTAAGCCCCACTTGGCTAGCTTCAATGGCGGCTGCCATACCGGCAGGGCCAGCGCCAATTACCAAGTAATCATAATCTTTGGCCATTAGCTTGGCCCCGTGATCGTTGTTTGCAGTTGCATATGGGCTGCCACTTGGTGCATACATGCGCGCTGCTTAGCCACCCCATCGATGGTCAGCATACACTCAAAGCACACCCCCATATGACACAGGGGCGCACGCGCTTCACCACTCACTGGATGCTGCCCTATAGTGCGCTGACCCAGGTACAACAAGGCCGCTGCCACCGTGAGTTGGGCAGGCACCTGATACACCACCCCGTCTAAACTAATAGGGCATAGGGGTAGGTCTTGCACTAAGCTACTAAACAGCGAATCGGTCATTATTCATGGCCTCGATGAGTGTTTTTTGGGGCCCTTCAAGGCTGCCTAGCAACCAGTCAGACAAAGGCCCTGCGTGGGCCGCAGCAAGGCTCACGCCACTATGACAACAGATGCCAAAAGCACCTTTGTGCAGGCTAGAGCGTTGGTAAATGGGAGCCCCGTCGGGGGACATCACACGCAAGGCACCCCAACTGCGCACCAGCTGTAGCTGGGCTAGCGCAGGCATTAAAGCTACCGCGTCGGTGGCAATGTCTTGCATCACCGCAAGGCTTGCGCTGTTATCCAAACCAGAGTGTTCGTGGGAGCCACCAATTTGAATCGTACCTTCGGCTGTTTGGCGCAGCTGTGGTGAGGCATACTTAAGCATGCCTGCGGGGGCTCTTTCAGTAATGAGGATTTGTCCCTTTAGCGGGCTCACAGGTAAAAACATGCCTAATTGCTGGCCCAAGCGCTGATTGTCTAAACCAGCACAGAGCACAAGTTTGCGAGTTTTAAAACCTACCACCTTAAAACCTTGCTCGCTAGCTTCAACTTGTTCAACTGAACAACGTGGGCGATAGTCCACGCCCATGCTTTGCATCACTCGGTGCAAGGCCGATAACAGATACAGCGGGTTCACTTGGCCATCCTGGGGGCTATGAATAGCACCCACTACAGACTCACCCAAGCCAGCTTGTAGGGCTAAGGCTGCGCTTCGATCTAGCACTTGATATTGAAACTTGCCCTGGGTGTGTTGCGCCATGGATGCCATTTCGCTTGCCAGCTCATCTAGCTGTGGTTGGCTGAGCGCAAACTCCAAACCACCTTGCCTTTGATAGGCTAAACCAATCTGGCTTTGTTGGCTCAGTTGTTGTGCAAATTGAGGCCACAAATCTGCGCCTTGCAGGCTCCAATTTGCGTAAGCGGGAAAATCATGGCCTTTACCTTGCACCCAAATAAGGCCGAAGTTGCCCACCGAGGCACGATGATCTGTATCAGCGCCATCTAACACTAAAATACGCAACTGCGGTTGTTTTTGGATCAGCCCGTAGGCCACAGATGCGCCAACTAGACCACCACCCACGATGATCCAGTCGTAGCCATTGCGTTGACTATCAGCGTGGTGTGGTGACAACACGTGTTTGTAGGTGTCCACTCATGCGCTTTTCCCACACCCGGAACAAGTAAACCAGAACATAGGTCATAACCAAGTACATGGCCGCCGCGGTAAGGTAAAATTCGTACACAGCAAAGGTCTTGGAGATTAACTGGCGGGAAATGCCGGTAAGATCCAAAATGGTGATGGTAGATACCAGTGAAGTGGCCTGCAATAAGAAGATAACTTCGTTACCATAGGCAGGTAAGCCAATACGGAAGGCCTTAGGCAAAGTAATACGACGGAACAATAATAGGCCCGACATGCCACATGCCCGCCCAGCTTCGATATCGTTACGGGGTACCGCACTGATAGCCCCACGAAAAATTTCTGCAGAATAGGCGGCGGTATTCAACACTAACGCTAAAATGCCACAGAACCATGGATCGCGAAAGAAACCCCATAGGCCTAAGTCGGTTAATTCGTTGCGGAACTGACCACTGCCGTAGTAGATTAAAAATATCTGTACTAACAACGGGGTACCGCGGAAATACAAAACAAATAGGTAAGCAGGCGAATAAATAATTGGGTTTTTGGACAAGCGCGCCAGTGCAAGGGGGATCGCAAATGCCAAACCAATGGCCAAACTAATCACGGTAATCCACAAAGTCACCCAGGCGCCGGCGAATAATTTGGGCAGGTACTGCCAAACAATAGAGAAATCCATTAGCGCATGACTCCTTTATTGGCCCATGTCTCAGCCCGTTTCTGCACCAGCATAGACACTAAAGTAATGCCTAAATAAATAAACGAAGCTAACAAATAAAAGGTGAATGGTTCATGGGTCGCGTTGGAGGCAATTTTAGTTTTTCGCATCAGCTCATCCAACTGAATAATGGAAATCAAGGCCGTAGCTTTGATTAATACCATCCACACATTGCCCAAACCAGGTAATGCAAAACGCATGGCTTGGGGTAATAAAATACGTCTGAAAACCATTATTTGATGCATGCCAATAGCCCGTGCCGCTTCGGCCTGACCTTTAGGAATTGACTGAAAAGCACCACGTAACACTTCGGTGGCAAAGGCACCATAAATAAAGCCAATGGTAATTGTACCGGCTATAAACGGATTGATGTCTATGCGTATGTCGTAGCCCATGCTCGTGGCAATGGACTGAATCAGTGTGGGTGCACCAAAATACACCAACAACAAAAGAATAAGTTCGGGCACACCGCGAACCACGGTGGTGTAAACATTGGCTACCACATTGGCTAGCCAATGGTCGGCTAGTTTGCCCCAGCTACCCAGTAGGCCCAGCAATACAGCAACCACCATAGCGCAAAGGCCTACGGCGATGGTTAATTGTAAACCGTCAAATAAGAGCCAGCCGTAGCCGTGCAATTCTAACATAGGTAGAAGTCTCGGAAATTACATAAAAGGGCGGCCTTCGCCGCCCTTTATCGATCGCTTAATTAGCCACCGTAAACGCTAAAACCAAACCACTTGTCGCTGATGGCATCGTAAGTGCCGTCGGCCAAGATTTGCTCTAAAGCTTTGTTCAAACGGTCACGCAATTGCGTATCTTCTTGACGCACACCGATACCAGCACCAGCACCAAAGTACTTAGAGTCAGAAATGTCTGGGCCAAAGAATTCGCCTTCAATACCTGAAGCCTTCATCATTTCGTCGCCTACGATTACGTCAACAAACAACAAATCAACACGACCCGCAGCGAAGTCAAGGTTGGCTTCTTCTTGAGCACCGTAAGTACGAATTTCTAAAACGTCGCCAAACTCGCCGCGTAGGTAGTTTTCTTGCACGGTAGAGCTTTGCACACCAACGATCATGCCAGCAGTTGCTCCGGCGCTAGAACCAGCAGCACGGATGAAACGGTTAGGCGTGTTGTAGTACTTGTTGGTGAAGTCGATCTTTTGCTTACGTTCTGTAGTAATAGACATAGACGCAAGAATGGTGTCAAACTTTTTGGCTAGCAATGCAGGAATAATGCCGTCCCAATCCGACGTGACCCACTCACAATCAGCTGCCATGGCTGCACATAGTGCATCGCCCACTTCAATATCAAAACCGATTAGGTTATTGTCATTGTCGTAATAGTTGTATGGAGGATAGGCACCCTCTGTACCCATAAGGATTTTTTCCGCGGCAACAGTGCCCATAGACATGGCTAATGCGCCAATGGTTAAGGCAGCAGCAATTAATTTTTTCATAAGAACCTCATCGTTCATTTATTGTGGTTATAGTTAGCCTCAAGGGCTGGGTTTAATAGCTCGATGCCAAAAACTGACGGCAGCGCTCTGATTTTGCATGTTGGAACACTTGCTCAGGAGTACCCTGCTCTTCAATCCTGCCCTGATGCAGGAAAATAACTTGAGAGGAAACTTCGCGGGCAAAGGCCATTTCGTGAGTAACAACGATCATGGTGCGACCTTCTGCCGCCAATTGACGTATGACCTTTAGTACTTCGCCGACCAACTCAGGGTCTAGGGCAGAAGTCGGCTCGTCAAACAGCATCACTTCTGGATCCATGGCCAAAGCACGAGCAATGGCGGCACGTTGCTGCTGGCCACCAGAGAGATGGTCGGGGTACTGGTGGGCCTTGTCGGCAATGCCTACTTTTTCTAACAATGCCATGGCACTGGTTTGAGCCTGATGCTTGGACTGGCCCAACACATGAATGGGTGCTTCGATAATATTTTCTAAGATGGTCATGTGACTCCAGAGGTTAAAGCTTTGGAACACCATACCTAATTTGGAGCGAATGCGATCCACTTGCTTCTGATCGACAGGCATACGCTTGCCCTTGCGATCAACTTTCATCTCAATCAGCTCGCCGGCAACTCGTACTTCGCCGCTATTGGGCATTTCTAGCAAATTAATGCAGCGCAAAAAGGTACTTTTACCTGAGCCACTGGCGCCAATTAAGGAAATCACATCGCCTTTAGCAGCCTCTAACGACATACCCCGAATGACTTCGGTTTCGTTAAAGCTTTTATGTAAATCGGTAATCGATAGAGCTAAAGTCATAGTGGGTCCGGAGGCAGTGGTGCTATTATCACAATCTATACAGCTGTTAATGATATTGACTAAGGCCGCTAACCTCAAGTTAATCGTCTTATTCAACTATGGCTGGGTCGCTCAGTGTTAATTTTAGGTCCATCTGCTGCAATTTTTTGCTCTGCTGTGACTTTTTTGTAGGTGTTGGCGGCAAAATTACATACCATAAGCTCTCAATTATAGTAGCGAATCATTCATGCCAGACGTTAAACCAAGCTCAAACAGCAACCATTCCATTACCCAGGCGCTTATCCTAACCCAAAACCGCATCGCTGCGGCCTGCGATAAGGCAGGCCGTCCGCACTCACAAGTGAGCTTACTGGCAGTGAGTAAAACCAAGCCGCTAGAGGACGTTATGCAAGCCTATAACCAGGGCCAACGTCAGTTTGGCGAAAACTACTTGCAAGACGCCTTAGCGAAAATTAAAGCCTGCCCCTTTAATGACATTGAATGGCACTTCATTGGCGCTATTCAAAGCAATAAGACCAAGGCCATTGCCGAACACTTTGATTGGGTGCATACCTTGGATAGGCTCAAAATAGCTCGTCGCTTGAGTGAGCAAAGGCCAGACCATCTGGCCCCGCTCAAGGTGCTGATTCAGGTTAATATCAGTCAAGAAGTGAATAAAAGTGGCATAATGCTAAGCCAACTCGATGAGCTGGTGGCGCAAGTTGACTTGCTACCGCATTTGCAACTGTGTGGTTTAATGTGTATTCCCGCGGCCACCGAAGAACAGGTTCAACAAGAGCATGCCTTTACGCAAATGACCCAAGCAAGAGATAGGCTTAAGCCAAGCTACCCACAGCTCACCGAACTATCCATGGGCATGTCTGGCGACCTTGCCAGCGCCATTGCCTGTGGCGCAACCATGGTACGCATTGGCACCGATATTTTTGGCGCCCGTACTATTAACCCGCCCTGCCCCACTCACTAGGACATCAACATGAACAATACACCGCATATCGCCTTTATCGGCGCCGGCAACATGTCACAGGCTATTCTCAAGGGCATGCTTAGTGCGGGTTACCCCAAGCACAAAATTACCGCCAGCGGCCGCACACCGAGCAAAATGGCAGACCTAGCTGCCAGCACCGGCATTCACACCAGTACCGACAACCTAGCTCTGTGCCAACAGGCCGATGTCATCGTCTTAGGGGTGAAGCCACAGATGATGGCAGCATTGGTGCAATCCATTGCCCCCGCCGTGGATGCTTCCAAGCAGCTTATTGTGTCTGTGGCCGCAGGCATTCTGGCCAGCAGCATTGAAACTTGGCTGGGCCAAAGCGCAGCCATCATTCGTTGCATGCCCAACACGCCCTCTTTAGTGGGTAAAGGAGCCGCAGGCCTATACGCTACAGACAAGGTCTCCACTGCACAAAAGCAAACCGCCAGCCAAATTATGCAGGCCGTGGGTCTAGCCTTATGGGTGGACGAAGAAGCCCATATTGACGCCGTTACGGCTGTGTCTGGCAGTGGTCCAGCGTATTACTTTTTACTCATGGAAGCCATGATTCAGGGCGCCGAAAAACTAGGCCTAAGCACCGAGGTTGCCCAACAACTGGTGCTACAAACAGCCGCCGGCGCTGCCCAAATGGCGCAACAAAGCGACCAATCACCCGCCCAATTACGTCAAGCAATCACCTCGCCTAAAGGCACCACAGAACAAGCCTTAAATACCTTTAATGCAGGTGGATTTAGCGACTTATGCAGTGCGGCCATGGCCGCCGCGCACCACCGTTCTCAGGAACTGGCGCAGCAATTTAAGGCCTAACTAAAACACAGATAAAGGCTTAAGCCAGCTTCTTATACCTCACGCGAGTAGGTTGGTGGTCTCTACCGGTACGAGTTTTATAGTCTTGCGCGTATTCAGAGTAGTTGCCCTCAAAGAAGCTGGCTTTAGAATCGCCCTCGAAAGCCAAGGTATGAGTACATACTCGGTCTAAGAACCAACGATCGTGCGAGATAACAATGGCAGCGCCAGGGAAGGCTAATAAAGCTTCCTCTAGTGCTCTTAAGGTTTCCACATCTAGGTCGTTGGTGGGTTCGTCCAACAACAACACGTTACCGCCCTGCTTAAGCAATTTAGCTAGATGCAAACGGTTACGCTCACCACCAGACAAATCCTTAACAAACTTCTGCTGGTCGTTACCCTTAAAGTTAAAGCGCCCCGCATAAGCACGGGAAGGCACTTGATAGTTACCTACGGTAATAATGTCTTGGCCATCGGACAGTTCTTCCCAAACGGTTTTGTTACCATCCAATTCACGCATCTGATCCACATGGGCCAATACTACGGTGCTGCCAATTTCAATGCTGCCTGAGTCTGGCTGCTCACTGCCCGTAAGCATTTTAAAGAGAGTTGATTTGCCGGCACCGTTACCACCCACTACACCTACGATAGCGCCTTGGGGCATGCTGAACTCTAAACCTTCAACTAACATTTTGTCGCCAAAGGCTTTGCTTACGCCCGACACGTCGATCACCTTGTCGCCTAAACGTGGGCCAGGTGGAATATAAATTTCTGAGGTTTCATTTCTTTCTTGGAATTCCCGTGAGCTGAGCTCTTCAAAGCGGGCCAAACGAGCTTTCGACTTGGCCTGACGACCTTTAGCATTGCTACGTACCCACTCCAGTTCCGACTTCACGGCTTTTTCGTGGGATGATTGCTGGCGGCCTTCTTGAATTAAGCGGGCTTCTTTTTGTTCTAACCAAGACGAGTAGTTGCCTTCGTAAGGAATGCCTTGCCCTCGGTCGAGCTCCAAGATCCAACCGGCGGCGTTATCAAGGAAGTAACGGTCGTGAGTGATGGCCACTACGGTGCCGTTATAATCAACCAAAAAGCGCTCTAACCAAGCCACTGACTCGGCGTCCAAGTGGTTGGTTGGCTCGTCCAACAACAACATATCGGGTTTATTGATCAATAAACGACACAGAGCTACGCGCCGACGTTCACCTCCTGAAAGGTGCTCAATTTTCTCATCCCAGCCAGGCAAGCGTAGGGCTTCGGCCGCTACTTCTAAGGTACGCTCTAGGTTATGGGCATCGCTAGCTTGAATAATATTTTCTAGCTTGGCTTGCTGTGCCGCTAAGGCATCAAAGTCGGCATCGGCTTCTGCGTAAGCAGCGTAAACTTGATCCAGCTCGGCAAGGGCATTTTTGGCTTCTGAAACACCTTCTTCAACCACTTGGCGCACGGTCTTATTGTCGTCCAACTTTGGCTCTTGCTCTAAATAACCTACGTTAATGCCTGGTTGTGGCCGAGCTTCACCATTAAACTCGGTATCAACACCCGCCATAATACGCAGCAAGGTAGATTTGCCTGAACCGTTTAAGCCTAAAACGCCGATTTTGGCACCGGGAAAGAAAGATAAAGAAATGTCTTTTAAAATTTCACGCTTGGGTGGAACTACTTTTCCTACCCGATTCATCGTATATACAAACTGCGCCATGGGGCTTCCTAATTAGTTCAACAACATGCGGCCATTATACCCTGAGACGAGGTTAAAAGGCAGAATGCTTAGGCTCCAAGCCTTCCTTAGTATTTTGCCTTGAGCATACTTGTGATATGGTTTGCAGCCCCCATCAAAGGGGGTATAAAATACCACCTGCTGTTATCGTTTTAAGGAATATTCGTGCCTACTACCCATGTCGCCACATCGCAACTGCCCACCCCCTATGGCACCTTCGACATGCATGGTTTTGCCGATAGCGAAACGGGCAAAGAGCATCTAGCCCTGACCATGGGCGACCTTACCGACCACGCCGCCAATGCCCACCAAGGCCCTGTGCTAACGCGTTTACATTCAGAGTGTTTAACCGGTGATGCCCTATTTAGCTTGCGCTGCGACTGTGGCTCTCAGCTGCAAGAAGCCCTTAAGCGCATTGCCGAAGAAGGCCGTGGCGTACTGCTTTATTTACGCCAAGAAGGCCGCGGCATAGGCTTATTGAACAAAATTAAGGCCTACCAACTGCAAGACCAAGGCGCCGATACCGTGGAAGCCAACGAACACTTAGGCTTTGATGCAGACATGCGCAACTACGGCATGGCCAAGGACATGCTCGACCACCTGCAGGTGAAAACGGTGCAATTAATGACCAACAACCCCCGTAAGATTAATGCCTTAACAAAGCTTGGTATTGTGGTAGAACAACGCCAAGCCATTCAAGTGGGCGAAAACAGCCACAATAGAGACTACTTGGCCACTAAAGCCAGCAAGCTGGATCATTTATTAGATCCCAAGTAAACGCCAAAGCTTAAGCAATGGCCTGTTGTACCCATGCAATCACTGGTGCTGGATAAATACCCAACCACAGTGTAGTGAACGCCAATAGCAACAATAGTAATTTTGCACTGCTGCCCGCAAAGCTTTGTTGATCCGCATCAGGCGTTTGGCACAGCACCAATATCACCCGCAAATAATAATACAAACCGATGCTGCTACCCACCACCAATAAGCTCAACAATAGCCACAATTGCGCATCAACCGCCACCAGCACCAAATAATATTTGCCGATAAACCCAGCCGTTAAGGGCATACCCGCCAAAGCCAACATGGCAAGTATTAGGCCAGCCGCCAGCAACGGTTGCTGGTACAGCAAACCCTGGTAGTCCGCCAAGGTGCCCTTCTCAAAACGCCGGTCTTGAGCCGCAAGCTGGCTAATTACCACAAACGCCAACATGGTCATACTGGCATAGGTGACCAAGTAGATAGTGGCGGCCTCAAGGGCCAAGTTGATGGTCTGTGCACCTTGGCCTGCCGTAGCCGCCAAGGTGATAATGATGTAGCCCATGTGGGCAATACTTGAATAACTTAACAAGCGTTTTAAGTTGTCTTGCCGTAGCGCCAGCAAATTACCAATCAACATCGACAACACCGCCATTAAGGTCAAGCCCAGCAGCAGTAAATCTAGATAGTCGCCTTGGGCCATCATTAACCAACGCATGGCAAAGGCAAACACCGCTACCTTTACCGCCCCAGCCAAAAAGCCAGTGACCGGCGCTGGAGCGCCTTGATACACGTCCGGTGTCCACATGTGAAAGGGTATCCACGACATTTTAAAAGCCACACCCACCAGCAGCATGGCGGAACCAATCACCAAGTAACCCTGCTGCAGCCTCGGCGCCTCGCTGCTTAGCTGCAGGTCGAGACTGAGGCTGCCTGCATAGGCATAAATCAGCGCCACACCAAACAATAAAAAGCTCGATGACACGCCCGATAACACCATGTACTTTACCCCGGCTTCAAGGGTCATGCTGACTTGTTGTTGACTGTGGGCCATATAACCCACCATGGCGAACAGGGACACACTCATCAACTCCAAACCAATAAACATACTGGCAAAGTGATTACTCGCCACTAACACGCAGGCACCTAGGGCTGCCAGAGACAGCAAAATGTAATACTCTTCACGAATTTCGTCGGCCGTCTCTAAGTAGGCATAGGACATCCAAGCACTGGCCAAACTTACCAACAGCACCAGGCCCGTTAACAAGCGGCTAAAATCATCCATAATAAGCAAGGGTGTCACCTGTTGAGGAGGTTTGCCCATATCAGCGAAAGCCCAATAGGCGGCCAAGGTAAAGCCAATACAGGTGAGCCAACAGGTGAGCTTGTGCTGACGCACAAAAGCTATTAGCAGCAACAAAACGACACTCATTGATGCCACCACCAATACAGGCATGAGTGAGATTAATTCGAGCCAAGTCATGCCTTACCCTCCGTTGCCCAATTGCACTAAATTATCCACCGATGCGGCGGTCACGGTAAAGATTAGATTCGGCCAAAAGCCCAACACCACTAAACCCACCACCAGTATGGCTAGCATAAGTAATTCGCGGTGGTTCAGGTCAAGCAAAGCGCCTGAGTGTGCGCTGCCCTCTTGTCGGCTGCCAAAAAAACCTTTTTGCATAATGATCAAGGCGTACAGCGGCGCCAGGATCATACCCAAAGCTGCCAGGGTCGCAGCCCAGGGGTAGAGCTGAAACACCGCCAATAAGATCATAAATTCACCCACGAAGTTGGCCAAACCAGGCAAGCCTAATGCCGCCACGGCAAACAACATGCTCAAGGCGGCCAATTTGGGCACCTGGGCCCACAGCCCACCCATTTGATCCAGGGCGCGAGTGTGTAGACGTTGCTGCAGCAAACCAGCTATGGCAAATAAGCCAGCCGAGCTCAAACCGTGACCCACCATTTGCATCACCGTGCCTTGCAAGCTGACATGATTCCAGGCAAACACCCCTAAGCTGACAAAACCCATATGGCTGATGGAGGTATAAGCAATGAGCCGCTTGAGGTCATTCTGGGCAAACGCCAATTTGGCCGCGTAGAGCACACTGAAAACGCCCAAGCCCATGGCAATGGGAGCAAACGCCGATGCCGCGTCGGGAAACAATGGCCATACAAAGCGCAGCAAACCATAGGCCCCAGTTTTTAATAAAATACCCGCTAACAATATGCTACCCGGCGTTGGTGCCTGGGTATGGGCGTCGGGTAACCAGTTGTGTAGGGGTAAGCCCGGCAGCTTAACCAGGAAGGCTAGGTAAAAGCCCAACATTAACCACATGCCTATGTCGCCACTGGTGTCGGTTTGCGTCAAGGCAAACCAAGAAAAGCTCAAGACCCCAGTTTGTTGCTGGTTTAGCAGCACCAAACCCACCATGGCCACTAACATCAACAAGCTACTGGCCTGTGTATAGATGAAGAACTTGGTGGCGGCATAACGTCGACCTTCGTGCCCCCAGATGGCGATCATAAGAAACATGGGTACCAACATCACTTCCCAAAACACAAAGAAGAGGAATAAATCCAACGCACTGAACACACCCACTACACCTGCCAGAGTAAACAAAAAATTGAGATAAAATAGACCGCAACGATGCTTAATTTCATGCCAGGCAGACAATAACGCCACATAACCCAACACTAAGGTTAAGCCAATGAGTACCAGACTTAAGCCATCGGTGGCCAACAGCAGATGAATGCCAAAACGTGCAATCCAGGGCCAATCCATGTGCAATGCCCACAAGTCATCCCCATTGGTGCTCTCAAACCAAAGGCCAGCATAGAAAACACTGGCCACCAGCAAACTCATTAAACTGATCCAACGGCTAATCGTGGCCGACTTACCCCCCATCAACAAAGCCAACACCCCACCAGCCAGGAGACTGACAATAATGCCAAGTAGTTGCATATTCTTATTCTCCTATAAAACCTTTAGCGCCAAGGCCAACACCACGATGGCAGCACCGGCCAAGGTGGCAATGTAAAAACGTAATTGACCGTTTTGCAGTCGACTAAACAGACCGTGCAACCAGCGGCTGATAAGCACCACGAACTTGGGCAGACCATCAATTAGGTCATTACGGTTAACTCGGGCCAGCCCCATAAAGGGAGTTAACAACAGTTGTTTGTAGGCCCAATCGAAGCCCCAGCCCGCCCGCAGAAATTGCCTTAGGCCCTGCCACGGATCCAGGCGCAACCACTGCCACTGATGCCGCACATAGACTTGATAGGCGATGCCAATACCGAATAGAGGCAAACCTACCGCCACTGCCACGGTCCAGATAGGGGGGTGGCCGGCGGGGGATGCAGGCAACACCGAGCCTGCGGGTAACACAAACCATCCTGCCACCAGTGACAGGGCTGCCAAAATAATTAGCGGTGGATGGAACTGCCAACCCTTGGGTTCCTCCGTTTGGCCCTTTTGGGCTCCAAAAAACACCATAAAAAAGAGCCTGAAGGTGTAAATAGCCGTGACAAAGGCACCCAGCACACCGCCCGCCCATAACCAAGGGCCATATACCGGCAACTGCCAACTGGCATTGAGAATGGCTTCTTTACTAAAGAAGCCGGAGCTAGGGGGCAGCGCTACCAAGCAAGCGCTACCAATGAGAAAACACCAAAATGGCACCGGCAGCTGGCGGCGCAAACCACCCATGGCACGAATATCCTGTTCGTGATGCAAGGCCAAAATGATCGAGCCCGCGGTCATAAACAACAAGGCTTTAAACACGGCATGGGTCATCAGGTGAAAGATGCTCTCGCTCCACGCGCCTACACCTAAGGCAAAAAACATATAGCCAATTTGACTCATGGTGGAATAGGCCAAAATGCGTTTAATATCGGTTTGATTGAGGGCCGTAAAACCAGAAAGCAGAATGGTGGCCAAACCAATCAGTGCCACCGCAAACAACACATCGGGGGCCTGTAAAAACACGGCATGGTTACGGGCAATCAGGTAAACCCCGGCCGTGACCATGGTGGCGGCATGGATCAGTGCACTGACAGGCGTGGGGCCAGCCATGGCGTCGGGCAACCAAGTGTGCAGCGGCAACTGCGCCGACTTGCCTAGGGCACCGGCCAGTAATAAAGCGGCGATGAGGGTTGGTTGGTTGGCACCCATGACAAATTGCTCAGGCGCTAGGCGCATGATGGTGGGCAAATCCAACGTGCCCAATTCGCGGTATAACAAAAATAGGCCAATGGCGAAGGCAGTGTCGCCCACGCGGGTTACCACAAAGGCTTTGCGCGCTGCATAACCGTTGGCAGGGTCCTGGTACCAAAAGCCAATGAGCAAAAAGCTACACAGTCCCACCCCTTCCCAACCCAAAAACAAGAGCACCAAGTTGTCCGCCAGCACCAGCATGAGCATGGCCGCCACAAATAGATTCATATAGGCAAAAAAGCGCTGATAATCCGCGTCTTGCCACATGTAACCCGAAGCGTACCAATGAATCAGCGTACCCACGCCGGTAATGACAAACAGCATGCTTAAAGACAAGCCGTCTAAGTAGAGCCCAAAACCAACTTCCAAACCCGCCACGCTCAGCCAAGGCCATAGCAACACCTGGTAAGCCTGAGCAGTGACAGCAGCATAATAGTCCTGCGCCACCCACATAGTGGCCAAAGCCGCCAGCGCCACCGAGCCTACCCCCACCAACCGTACCAGCGAACGACTTAAGCGCCCATGACCCAGCACCAATAGCACAAAGCCCAACAAGGGTAAGCAAGGGATAAGCCATAACTGTTGCATCGCGTTCTCCTAGCCTCGTAACAGGTTCAAATGGTCGACATTGACGTTGTTATGGTGACGAAATAGCAACAAGGTCAGGCCCAAGCCCACCGCCACTTCAGCCGCGCCCAGGGTAATCACCGCCAGGAACATGATCTGCCCTTCGGGCTGACCCCAGGCAGAACCGGCGGCGATAAACGCAAGCCCGGCAGCATTGAGCATCACTTCAATGGAAATCATCATAAACAACAGGTTGCGACGCACCATGACCCCAACCAAGCCCAGACAAAACAACAGCCCCGCCAAGATCATGGCATGATCTATGTATTGGCTATCCATGGTCAGGCTCCTCCAGCGGACTCGAATCCATGTGGGACGGCATCTTGCGGGCAATGTGAAAAGCGCCGATTAAGCCAGACAGCAACAAGAAAGACGCCAGTTCTACCACCAGCACATAGGGCCCAAATAAGGCGACACCCACCTCTTTCACTGCCACGCCATGCACGCCATAGGGCTGCAATGGTTGGTCACTGCTCATTCCTAAAAGCAACAACACAAACAATATGGCGGCCAGAAGTGCGGGTATAATCCAACCTCGGGCTGGTAACCAAGCCTGCTCTTGAGCCGCCGAACGCTGACCCTGATTGAGCATCATCACCACAAACACAAACAAAATCATCACTGCTCCGGCATACACAATCACTTCTAAGGCGGCGGCAAAGGCGGCGCCTAGCAAATAGAAAATAATGGCCAATGACAAAGACGAAACAATCAAGTAAAGCAATGCGTGCACCGCATTATGGCGGCTAATCATGAGCAAGGTTGCCACTGCAGTGATGCCACAGCTGGTGTAAAAAATAATACTATAAAGATAGGACCAGATCATGCTGCGGCTCCTTGATGATAGACTGGCGTGCCATGCAAGCGACTCATGGCAACAAACTCTTTAAGTTAACCGGTTCAGCTTCAAGGCAACCACCGCCTTTGGCGCGGCCAGATACGGCCTTGCCGCAGAGCTCATAAAAATTATAATCTGGGTGTTTTCCCGGCCCATCAATGAGCAGATGCTCTTTTTCATAGACTAGGTTTTGACGCTCATACTCGGCCATTTCAAAGTCTGACGTCAACTGGATGGCGTAGGTAGGACATGCTTCTTCACACAGGCCGCAAAACACACAGCGAGAGAAATTAATACGGAAATACTCGGCCGACCAACGACCGGTTTCATCTTCGGTTTTCTGCAACGAAATGCAATCCGTGGGGCAAGCACTGGCACACAAGTTACAAGCCACACACCGCTCTTCACCGGTAGGGTCTCTGGTCAGGACAATACGCCCGCGAAAGCGCGGTGCTAGATAGGGCATTTGTTCCGGATATTCCACGGTATCGGCTTTGGTAAAGGTATGGCCAGCCACCTTTGCCAGAGTGACCAAGGTGCTGTAAAAATAATCCCACACCAGAAAAATTTGGCGGCCAAGACCTGTCGTTTGTTTCATGCAATCCTGCCTCCTAAATCAAAATGAGTGCACCTGTAACCAGCAAATTGAGCAGTGACAGTGGCAACATAAACTTCCAGCCAAAGGCCATTAATTGATCGTATCTCGGCCTTGGCAACGAGCCTCTAATCAAAATCATCAACAGCACCAAGGCTATGGTTTTAAGTAAAAACCAGGCTAAAGGGGGTAGCCAACCAGGGCCTAACCAGCCACCTAAAAACAACACCGTAATCATGGCAGCTGTCATTAGCACACTGACGTATTCGCCAATAAAGAACATGGCAAACTTCATGCCTGAATACTCCGTATGAAAGCCCGCTGTAAGTTCGTGCTCGGCTTCCGGCAAATCAAAAGGGGTGCGATGACTTTCGGCAATGCCGGCCAAAAAGAAGATAAAAAAGCCCACAATTTGCGGCCCAATAAACCACCCGTCCGCTTGCGCCAACACCAGTTCACGCAGGTTAAAGGTGCCCGCCAGCATCACCACGCCCATCAGTGACAAGCCCATAAACACTTCATAACTGACCATTTGCGCGGCGGCTCGCAAGCCCCCCAACATGGCATATTTATTGTCCGACGCATAAGCACCAAACATGACCGCGTAAACACCTAAGGAGGTCATGGCTAGAAAAAACAACAAGCCAATGTTTAAATCCACTACCCCTACTCCAGGGGCCATGGGAATCACGGCAAACGCCGCCACCACCACAAACATGGCCACAGCGGGGGCAATAATAAACACCAGCCGGTCGGCAAAAGGTGGCACCCAATCTTGCTTCATCAGCAACTTAATCATGTCAGCAACAATTTGTAAGGTACCAAAAGGGCCCACGCGATTGGGGCCATAGCGATCTTGCCAAATGCCCAACAGGCGTCGTTCCACCCAGGTTAATAAGGCCGCGCCAAACACAACGCTCACTAGAATCAGCACCACATTAAGCAAATTACTCACCAGCTCACTCATGTTAGCCTTCCTCCTTGAGCAGCGCCCGAATGCTCACTGCCGCAGGCAAATGTGCCGCCGCGATAGGTGCGGAGTAATGGCTCGGTAACAACACAATGTTGGGCGCCACACTGGCATCCAAAATGAGGGGCAAATGCCACTGTGCCTGGGCCAAGCCCACACAAACATCAGCCCCTACCACTAACCCCATTTGGGCTGCCGTATCAGGGTGCATAAGGGCACTGATGGTGCCACTGCGCTGCTTTAGGGCTGAACTTAGGTGGCTGGCAAGGTCGCCACCAAAGAGCCTACTTTGGCTATGAGCCAAAATTTCACCCGGCTGCAACTTAATACTAGGAATCATCCGAGCCGCTTGCCTAGCTCTGTCCTTAGCTTGGTCTATGGTGCCATCAATGGCGCGGTCAAATAACCGCAGGCCCGCATCACCGCCTTTAAGAGGGCCGTTGATTTCTTGCTGGAATTTATTAATGGCTTCATTGGAATTCCAGCCCGGACTCCATACCTGAGGCAGCAAAGCACTGGTATTATCAATAGGGCTGCCTTCCATGGTATAGCCTAAGGCCGAATCTAAATCTTGCGGTTGCTTAGCTTCGCTGACGCTAACATCGGCATACAAACTAGTGCGCCCAGACGCACGGTGGCTCTGGCGCGGAATTTTCATTCCGGCAATACGGAAATCCGCTGTGGGTGCGACTGCACACCAATCGGCGAAAATGCTATCTTGCTGGCTCACTAAGGTGCAAAGATCATCAAATCGAGTGCACGCAGCCAGTGCTTCAACGGCCTTACTGGTGCTACCCATTTGGCTCACCATGCGTGCCAAGTTCGCCAAACTACGCCAAGCATCTGGCCGCCCTTGCTGCTCGTGCACAGCAAAAAAGCGCTGGGCACGGCCTTCGTTATTGACAAAGGTGCCCTCGGTCTCGAAAACGCTGGCACAGGCAATGACCACGTCGGCCTGCTCACAAGTAGCACTGGGCAACTGATCAATAACAATTAAATGTTGCAAGCCGGTGCACAAAGCCTGGGCTTGCGTCGACAGATTAAACACATCGGCCCGCAGCACAATCAAGGCACAGGGCGAGGAGCTTTGACGCAGTGTCTCAGCCAAGTCATTCAGCTGTTTGCCAGCCCCATTAACCAAGCCCAAGCCCATGCTGTTGGCAGCGTGTAAACTATAGCTCAACCACGCTTGCGTCTGGCTGTGACGGCCCAAGGCCAACGCCAATTGCGCCGCTGCATCAATCAATTCGGGGCTCTGGCTACTTGTACCACTGATCACTAGGGGCCGTTTTGCCTGAGCCAACAAGTCCATACTGCGTTGCACTTGATGGGCCAGCTCGGGGGTTAAATCATCCGCGTCTGGCAGCCCTTCAAGCGCGCGGGTCAGGGCCACGGCAAATTCACTCATCTGAGTTGGCGCCAAGTGCAAGCTTTGGCTGCTAATGTCGTCTAAGTCCGTGGCCGCACAGGTGACGCTGATGATGGGGCTAAGTTGATTTTGACTATGAATTCTGACTGGCTCATCTTGCCACTTGGGAATACCAATTTGAGCGGCTTTGGCAAAGCTCAAGTTACGGCTGGCCTGGCGCACACTCAAGGCCATGCGCGGTGCCGTGTGTAATAAGTCTTCGCCTAAGATAACGATGGCATCGGCCTGTTCAATTTGCTTTAGGCTTGGGCTATATAACTCTGGGTGGTTTAAGTGCTGCTGCACTTTGGCTTGCATCACAGTTTCCATGGCCGTTTGGCCAGCGTAAAAATTAGCCTCGCCAACCAAGCTCTGCAAGGCCACGTTTTCCTCCACCGAGGCGGTTGGCGAACCTAGACCAAAGATGTGTTGTGCGCCCAATTCAGTGATGATTTGGGCCACATAATCGAGCCCAGCCTGGGTGTCACAAACAACTTTCTCGGCACTGCCTAGGGGCCGCACCTGGGCTTCATATAAACGTTGGTCGCTGTTGGTGTGAGCGAAGCCAAACCGGCCTTTATCACAAATAAAATAGCCATTCACCTGACTGTGGTAGCGGTTGGTGATGCGTTTGACCCGGCCTTGGCGCTCACCCACGGATAAGTTACAGCCCAAGCTGCAGTGGCTACAAATGCTGGGGGCCGATTGCAAATCCCATTTGCGGGTGTAGCTATCGCTCAGCCCCTTGTCGTAAAACACGCCGGTAGGACACACCTCGGCTAAATTGCCGCTAAAGTGACTCGTTAAACAACCGTCTTCATGACGGCCAAAGTAAACATTTTCGCGGCTACCCAAGACCACCAGGTCATCGCCACCGGCATAATCTTGATAAAAACGCACACAGCGATAACAGCTGATGCAGCGGTTCATTTCATGGCCAACACAAGGCCCCAAATCCTGATTATGGTAGGTTTTCTTAACCCCTCGGTAACGCCTCTGGGTGTGGCCCGATTGCAGCGTCATGTCTTGCAAATGACACTCACCACCTTCCTCACACACAGGGCAATCGTGGGGGTGATTGGCCAGGGTGACTTCAATACATTGCTGACGAAATTGACTGGCCTGCGGCGCCGATATACTGACACGCATGTCTGCCACCACGGGCGTCATACAGGCCATGACCATGCGTCCCGATTGATCTTCCTCGTCCTGATACACCTGCACCGCACATTGACGACATGAACCGACGGAGCCCAACGCAGGGTGCCAGCAAAAATAGGGCAAATCTTTAGCGAGGCCAAGGCAGGCTTCCAACAAATTTACGCCCTCCTTAACCTGATAGGCCGCGCCATCCACATGAATAGTGACTAACGGTTCAGTGTTGGCATTCATAATGCATTCGCCCCTTGTTCAAGCGCCTCGATCCCTGCTTCAGCAGCAACCCCGGTCGCCTGGCTATGAGGGCAGCAGCCCTGTTCGATGTGGGCCACAAAATCATCACGAAAGTATTTAAGCGCGCTTTGCAACGGCTCTGCGGCGCCCGGCGCCAAGGCACAAAAGGTATTGCCGATGCCAATGTAACCACACAGTTCCAACAAGTGATCCAGGTCGTCTTGTTGACCACGGCCAGCTTCAATATCGACCAGTATTTGCCGGATAAACGGCAGACCATTGCGGCAAGGGGTGCACCAGCCACAGGACTCCTGAGCAAAAAACTGAATAAGGTTAAGCACCATGCCCACAACACAGGTCTGGTCGTCTAACACGATCAAGGTGCCGGTACCCATGCGGCTGCCCGCCTGCTGAATGGTGCCGTAGTCCATGGCTAGGTCTAAATGCTCATGGGTTAAGAAATCCGTAGAGCCACCACCGGGTAAAAAGCCTCGCAGCTGCACTCCGTCTTGCATGCCTCCGGCTAAGGCAATGATATCGGCTACCTTGGTGCCCATAGGCAATTCCCAGCAGCCTGGGTTTTTAACACGGCCACTGACGCCATAAATTTTAGTGCCATTGTCGTCGCCGATGCCTAGGCCTGCAAACCAGTCGATGCCATGATAAAGAATATGCGGCAAGTTGCATAAGGTTTCGGTGTTATTGACCACCGTGGGTCGGCCAAATAAGCCGCTCACCTGAGGAAATGGTGGTTTAAAGCGCGGGGTGGCACGCTTGCCTTCCAGGGAATTGATGAGGGCCGTTTCTTCGCCGCAAATATAGCGCCCTGCACTGGTATGCAAGAGCATGGTGAGGCTATAACCCGCGTCATTTAACTGCTCGCCTAACAAACCTGCGGCCAAGGCATCATCCATGGCCTGCTGCAGGCGCTCGGCGCATAAATCATAATCGGCGCGCAGAAAAATAAAGGCCGTGTCGGCTTGCACCGCATAAGCGGCGATGGCTAGGCCTTCGATCAACTGATGGGGGTCATGCTCCATTAACCAGCGATCCTTAAAGGTACCAGGCTCCATTTCATCGGCATTGCAAATGACGTAGCGCTGACCAGGCATTTTCTCAATGGGCGGCACAAAGCTCCACTTTAAGCCAGCTGAAAAACCCGCTCCGCCGCGGCCCCGAAGATTAGCATTTTTAACCCAATCCACCACCTGCGTGGGGCTCATGGTCAAGGCTTTGGCTAAGCCTTGATAGCCATAATTTGCGCGGTACTCGGCTAGACTGGTGACGCTGCCGTCGGCCTTAATGTGCTGACTGAGGGGATGAGTGCAGGTCATGGCGTCGACTCCTGAGCTTGGCGCGCTAAGTGAATCAGCGTGGCCGGCGTCAAGCGGTGTGCCCGTTGCTCACCTACCATGGCCACGGGGGCCTGATCACAGGCCCCTAAGCAAGGCGTGGGCAGCAAGGTAATGGCTCCATCTGCGGTAGTTTCCCCCAGGGCAATCTGCAATTCTTGGGTCAAGGCTTGGGCTAAGCCTTGGTAACCCATAATCCAACAGCTGACACTGTCACACATGGAGATCACCGTTTTGCCCACGGGTTGGCGATAAATTTTGTTGTAAAACGTGGCCACCGATTCAACTTCATCGGGACTCATTTGTAAACGTGCAGCAATGGCCTTTAACTTGCCATCGGACACCCAACCTTGTTGTTGTTGCACAATTTTTAAGGCCTCAATAGTGGCCGCTTGGGGTTGCGGATAATGCTCTATCTGGGCCGCAATTTCTGCTTCTTCGTGATCGTTGAGCGGCTCAATTTCGAGTCGCCAATTGGCACGAGTAGCAACAGTATCGGTAGCGATTATTGACGTCATAAATGCTCCTTAACGGTCCACATCGGCCATGACGAAGTCAATGCTGGCGATAATGGCAATCATGTCGGCCACCATCATGCCGCGACTCATGGTAGGAATCATTTGTAAGTGGGCAAAGGAGGGGGTGCGAATACGCGTGCGATACGAGTTGGTGCTGCCATCGCTGACCAAGTAATAACTATTTAGACCTTTAGTGGCTTCAATGGGTAGACACACTTCCCCGGGTGGTATGACAGGTCCCCAGCTGGAATGTACGAAGTGTTGAATCAGGGTTTCGATGTCTTGCATGGTGCGCTCTTTCGGCGGCGGCGTAGTGAGGGGGTGATCCGCCTTATAAGGCCCTGCCGGCATATGCTCAACACACTGCTGGATGATGCGCAGACTCTGACGAATCTCCAGCAAGCGCACCATGGCCCGGTCGTAACAGTCGCCATTGCTACCCAAAGGCACATCGAAATCAAAATTTTCATAACCACTATAAGGCATACGCTTGCGCATATCCCAGTCGTAACCCGTAGCCCTTAGGCCGCCACCGGTAACGCCCCACTCAATGGCTTGCTCGCTGTTGTAGCGGCCCACACCTACGGTGCGTTGTTTAACAATGCGATTATCCAGCACCATTTTTTGGTACTCATCCAAACGTTTAGGCATGCGCTTGAGAAATTCCCACATCATTACGCTCCAGCCTTCGGGCAAATCCTGGGCCACGCCACCAATACGGAACCAACTGGGGTGCATACGGCCACCGGTAATGGCTTCGATAATACCAAACAACATTTCTCGATCAGCAAAAATATAAAAAATAGGCGACATCTGACCTATGTCCTGAGCAAAGGTGCCAAAAAACAAGAAATGACTCTGGATCCGAAAACACTCGCACATCATCACGCGAATAGTCTGTACCCGTTGCGATACTTGAATACCGGCCAACTTTTCCACTGCCATCACATAAGGCAGGTTGTTCATCACCCCACCCAGATAATCGATGCGGTCGGTGTACGGCATGTAGGTGTGCCAAGACTGACGTTCGCCCATTTTTTCAGCGCCGCGATGGTGATAGCCAATGTCCGCTACAGCATCCACCACTTCTTCACCGTTAAGTTGCACCGCCACCCGAAACACACCGTGTACACTGGGGTGATTGGGACCCATGTTAAGGAACATATAATCGGTGTTTTTGCCCTCACGCTGCATGCCCCACTGTTCCGGTACAAAACGCAGGGCCTCTTGCTCCTCGTCCTGCATTTCATCATTGATGCTAAACGGCTCCATTTCCGTGGCCCTAGCAGGGTGCTCCTTGCGTAGCGGATGCCCCTTCCACGTAGGAGGCAGGATGAGGGGGTATAAATTTGGATGGCCGACAAAATCGATGCCAAACATGTCATGGCACTCTCGCTCGTACCAGTTGACGTTGGGCCACAGATCACACTGACTGTCGATGCGTAACTGGGCATCCATTAACGCCACTTTAATGCGTAAAAAAGCGTTACCCTCTAAACTCAACAATTGATAAACCACGGTGAAGTCACTGTTTGGCTGATCCTGGCGATGGCTGCGTACGCGCTCGTCAATGGCGGTCAAGTCATACAGCATGGCATAGCCCGGCTGCAGCGTGTGCTTGCACCAACTCAGGAGCTCGCCCACATGGCTGGCGTCGACCCACAGCGTGGGAATTTCATCGGCGGTGGTTTGTGGGGTTAAAGGGTGGGGGAATTGTTCCAACAGTTGCGCCACTAGCCCAGGGTCACCCATGGTACAGGCGTTGGACAGAGGCTGAGATATGGGTGCAGTCATCAGCATTAAATCCTGTCGGGATTAGGCAGGTGAGTCATTTTAATCCGCTCTGGGGTGTGTAGGTCACGCTGGGAAGGCATTTGCGGTTTTTCTACACCGTCGGCGCCCAGCACCCAACTCAGAGGACGGTTTTCGTGGCGAATGGCGTCTTGCAATAACATTAAGCCTTGCAACAGCGCCTCGGGGCGAGGTGGGCAGCCAGGCACATAAACATCCACGGGCAGAAACTTATCAACACCTTGCACCACGCTGTAAATGTCGTACAGGCCGCCCGAATTAGCACACGAACCCATGGAAATAACCCACTTGGGCTCCAAAAGTTGCTCATAAAGGCGTTGAATGACCGGTGCCATTTTGCGAAATACGGTGCCCGATATGACCATCACATCGGCTTGGCGGGGCGTGGCTCGAATGACCTCAGCGCCAAAGCGGCCAATATCATGGCGCGAGGTAAAGGCAGTGGCCATTTCTACATAGCAGCAGGAAAGGCCAAAATTAAACGGCCACAGGGAATTACTTTGACCCCAGGCAACCAAGTCTTTGACCTTACCCAACACCAAACTTTCTTCCACCGATTGGGCAAAGCTCTGGTCTTGGGTGGCAATCAGATTGGCACCATACTCGCTGCTTTTTAACTGCGGCATAACAACCCCATGACTCCTGCGGAGTCGGTTATTATTCAATGCACGGTGGGTGCCGGTAACCTAAGTCAAAATACCAGCAATTAACGTGCGTCCAAGTTGCGTAAATCGAGTTTTTGTCGTGGGGTGCGCCAATCCAGCGCACCAAGGCGCCATAAATAAATGAGCGCGACAAACAATATTAGGATGAAGATTAGTGCTTCGCTAAAGCCCAGCCAACCGCTTTCTTCAACGGCCACGGCCCAAGCAAATAGAAACACCACCTCCAAATCGAAGATGACAAAGAAAATAGCAAATAAATAGAACGGAATAGGCATGCGAAAGTGAGTTGAGCCCACCGGCACAATGCCGCACTCATAAGGTTCATTAACCGCTCGCGACACGCGCTTACCGCCGAGCAACGCTGGCAGCGTAAGCATCACCACGACTAAACCGCCCACCAGCACTAGAAACAGCACCAGAGGCCAGATGTGGCTGATTAATTCCTCTCCATAGGTCATATTAACTGCCTTACACGAACAAAAAGGGACAAAACAATAAAACGTCACGGGGCAAAAAACTCACATGGAGCCAGTTAACCAACACCCCTAGTGAACGCTCAAAGCTCAAAGATGCTATTGAGTATAAAAGACAAAAATACCATTTTGCAACTTATCCGTAAAAATTCCACTTATAAAAATATATCTACATAAAAAACATACACTTATAAATAAAAAGAAATAAAGCCGGAATATTTTAAAAATTGACTAACGCTACCAAGGGGCGTAATACTGCATTCACCAGCTTTGGTTTTCCACTGAGCTCTACCCAAAAAGGAGTTTTCTAACATGCTAAACTCAATCGACATCAAAGACTTTATGTCGACCAACCCCCTCACGTTTTCGTCTACCACACCCATTATGACAGCCCTTCATGAAATGCTAGTGCGCAAAGTGACCGGTGGCACTGTGTTGGACGATCAAGGCCGCGTTATCGGTGTGGTGTCGGAGTTAGACTTACTAGATAAGCTGGAGCAAATCAGTTACTACCACGAAGGCGACTCCTGCATTGGCGACTTAATGTGTACACAAGTGGACGTGCTGCCTGCAGAGACCCGGCTATTTGAAGCCGCTCGAACTTTAACCAAGCTCAATCGGCGGCGTATGCCGGTGGTGGAAGACGGCCGCTTTATTGGCCAAATTAGCTGTCGCAGTATCCTGCAAGCGTTTAAGGATAGCGTTTTAGAGCATGACAAACGAGAGGACTAACGGCACCTGAGGCAAGCCCTAGCCCCAAGCTAACAACTGGCCCAAGCACGAATTTTAGCAACCATTGCCTGGCTTGCCAGCCCCGTGGCCGCCAACACTTGATCACGGTTACCATGGGCTAGAGGTTGGTCTGCATGGCCCAAACATAAAAGTCTAACCTGAGTGGGTTGCTGAACCAGCCATTCACTCACAGCCGCGCCTGCGCCACCCACCCGAGAGTGGTCCTCAATGGTTACAAAAGCCACATGGCTGGCCAACAAGTCTTGCAATAGTTGTTGGTCGATGGGCTTAACGAAACGCATGTCCACTAAGCTGGCCTGCAGCTCCTGCGCCACCTGCGTAGCGGCACCTAATAACGCACCAAAATTAAGTATGGCAATGGCCTGGTCATTAGCTGCCCGCTGTAATAGCTGGCCCCGGCCTAACTCAATGGGAGCAGTTAGCGCCGCCGTAGATGCAGCACCTCGGGGGTAGCGCACCGCCGCAGGGCCTGGATGGTGGTAACCAAAATCAAGCATAGCTCGCGCCTGCTCGGCACTGCTGGGTGTCATCACTATTAAATTGGGTAGACAGCGCATAAAGGCTAGGTCATAGGCCCCCGTATGCGTGGCGCCATCTTCACCTACTACTCCTGCACGGTCGATAGCCAGCAGCACATCCAAATCTTGTAACACTATGTCGTGGATGAGCTGATCATAGCCGCGTTGCAAAAAAGTCGAATAAATTGCCACCACAGGCTTTGCGCCTTCACACGCCATGCCCGCGGCCAAGGTTAAGGCATGTTGTTCAGCAATGGCAACATCAAACAAACGTTCACCAAACTGCTGGGCAAAAGGTTCCAAACCCGAGCCCCCCGCCATAGCAGGGGTAATGGCCATAAATCGATCATCAAGCGCAGCTGTGTCACAGGCCCATTGGCCAAACACTTGGGCATAGGTGGCCGTTTGGTTGGCCTTATTAACTTTATCAGCCACAATAGGATCAATTTTGGCTAACGCATGGTAGCCCACAGGGTCAAGTTCTGCAGGTCCGTAGCCTTTACCCTTTAGGGTGCTGATATGCAGTAACTTAGGGCCCTGCATGGCCAAGAGCTCTTCGATGTTGCGCATGAGCAAGGGCAAATCATGGCCATCAATGGGGCCCCGATAGGTAAAGCCCAAGGCGGTAAACCACTGCAGCGGCCCACCATGGCCATGGTGGTCGTCAAGAAAAGTTGCCAAGCCACCTAAATTTTCGTCAATGGCCATGTCATTGTCATTGACGATAATCAGCCCATTAGCCTGGCAGTGGGCCATGTGGTTTAGCGCCTCAAACGCCATGCCACCGGTTAAGGCACCATCACCAATTACCGCCACATATTGAGCATTGGGGTTACGATTGGCCAATATCATGCCCAATAAGGCACTGATGGAAGTGCTCGCATGACCCACACCAAAGGCATCAAACTCGCTTTCATCACGCTTAGGGAAAGGTGCTAGACCATCCATTTGGCGCATAGACAAGAGGGCTTGTTTACGTCCGGTGAGCATTTTATGGGGGTAGGTTTGATGACCCACATCCCAAATCAGCCGATCCTGCGGCGTGTTGAGCACATAATGTAAGGCGATGGTCAGTTCCACCACCCCCAGACCTGCGCCTAGGTGGCCGCCAGTTTGACCGACACTGTAAAGCAAGGCCAAGCGTAGTTCATAAGCCAGCTGGGGCAGCTGTTCCCGGCTGAGCCGACGCACATCTTGCACGCCATCTACTTGATCTAGCAAGGGCGTGCTGGGCCGCTGGGTGGGAATATTCTGGATGGGCAGTAACATAGTATTAGTGCTGGCGAGTAACTATAAAATCTGCCAACCACACTAAGGGGGCGGCATTCGAACCAAACTCACTCACGGCACCAGTGGCTTGCTCATGCAAATCATGCAGCCGTTGCTTGGCTGCGTTCATACCTAATAATGCGGGGTAAGTGGACTTATGATTGAGCACATCAGAACCTTGAGCCTTGCCCAAGGTGTGGGTATCACCTTCGATATCCAAGATGTCATCCTGTACCTGAAAGGCCAGGCCAATGGCCATTGCATAATCACGCAGGTGATCCAATTGCGCATCGCTAACTTGAGTTTGAGCCAGCGCACCCAGCTCCACACTGGCGACGATTAAAGCCCCAGTTTTAAGCCGGTGTAGCTGTTCCAGCTGAGCCAGATTAACGGCATCATTTTCGGCCGCCATATCGAGCATTTGCCCAGCCACCATGCCTTGAGCACCAGCGGCTTTAGCTAAGCAAGACACCATAGTCAAACATTGACTAGCGCTGAGTTGCGGCCCTTGGGCTTGGGCTAGCAATTCAAAGGCTAAGGCCTGCAAGGCATCGCCTGCCAAAATGGCGGTGGCTTCATCAAAGGCCAAATGACAACTGGGTTGGCCACGACGCAAGTCATCGTCATCCATGGCCGGTAGATCATCATGAATTAAGGAATAAGCGTGTAAGGCCTCTACTGCCGCTGCTAGCGGATCAAGGCAAGGGTGATCTATGCCACAAGCACGGGCCGCACCATATACCAGCGCCGCACGTACACGTTTGCCACCCTGCACTGCACTGTAGGCCATAGCTTGGGACAAAACCCCACTGTCACGACGCTGACTAATGGCAGTGTTTAAATACTGCTCGACGCGGCTTTGACTATGGCTCAGAAAATCCGCTAAAGAATCAAAATTCAAAGCTAGGCTTCCTTATCAAATGCTTGTTCGCTAACCCGCCCTTGGGCATCCTGCATCAACACATTAACCTTTTGCTCAGCCTGCGCCAAAGCTGTTTGGCAACCTCGTGTTAGGACGATACCCCGCTCAAAAGCCTGCAAGGAATCCTCTAGGGTTAAATCGCCTTGCTCCATCTGTTTGACCAAAGCTTCTAGTTCAATTAGTGAAGCCTCAAAATTAAAGGCCTGTGCGTCTTTAGTTTTGGTCATTGTTTATAGCCCCATCACTAAGCCGCGAGGCATGCCGAAGGTTTGAGCCAAACTTTCAACCACCAACATATTCAATAAATTAATACCGATAAAAACCACAATCGGTGAAAAGTCCAAACCACCAAAATTAGGTAGTACACGGCGTGCGGGAGCCATCACCGGTTCCGTCAATTGATGCAGTAAATAAACCCCAGGATGGTTGCCTTGGGGTGCGATCCAACTGAGCACGATGCTAGCTAAAATTGCAAAAAAGAGCAGATCCAGTACTTGTGAGGCAACGCCAACTAAACTCCAAGACGCCAAGATCAGAGGGTTAGGTAGCTCAAAGCCTACAATCAGAAGCACCAGCACAATAACCACTAATTGCACAATGAAAGCCAACACCAAACTCGCCAAGCTAAAGCGCCCGGTGCGTGGCAGCATTTTTTGTAGAGGCCCAATAAATGGCTGCGTCAGCTTCACCACCGTCTGTGCCAAAGGGTTATAAAAGTCGGCTTTAGCCAACTGCAACATAAACCGAATAATCACTAACATCAGGTACAAACCGAATACCGTTTGCACTAAAAACACACCTGTATTAATCATAAAATCAACACGCCTCTATTCACTCGACTCAGTTGCCAAGGATCACAATAATCAAGCTATAGTGTCTCATATAGAGTTGCTAGCGACCACCTGCGATGTCAGTAAAAGAGCCAGTAATATAGGAAGCTTGGTCTGATAAAAGCCAAGCAATGGCGCTTGCCACTTCTTCTGGCTGGCCGACACGGCGCATAGGAATAGCGCCCTTCACCCGCTCTATACGGTTAGGCTCACCGCCGTCGGCGTGCATGTCGGTGGCAATGAAACCAGGCCTTACGCAATTGACGCGGATGCCTTGTTGCGCCACTTCGACGGACAAGCCGCGAGTTAGGGTATCTATAGCGCCTTTGCTGGCTGCATAATCAATATATTCAAACGCGCCACCTATGCGCGCAGCCGCCGAGGATACATTAACGATGGCACCACCTTGGCCGCCATGCTTAAGGGCCATGCGCTTAATGGCTTCACGGCAACATAAGAAATAGCTGGTCACATTAGTGGTGAGTAAGGTGTTAATACGTGCCGCGCTCATTTCTTCTAAAGGCATTTGCGGCAACAAAATACCCGCATTATTGACTAGGCCAGTAACTGGGCCAAGCTGTTCATCGATGGTCGCAAACAAAGCCACCACCTGGTCTTCTTGGCAAACATCTGCCTGCACAGCGATGGCGTTAACGCCAAGCTTTTTTGCCTCCTGCACAAGCTCCTGCGCCAGTGCGGCATTGGTCTTATAATTAACACACACATTATGGCCTTTGCTCGCTAACAATCTAGCTGTTGCTGCGCCTATGCCGCGACTGGCGCCGGTAATTAATATATTGCCCATTATTAGACCCACTACGCTTTTACTTTTAACGGCGGATCGCGCACAATTAAGCTTCACAACACTGCCAGCTCAAAAGGCGAACCACCCATGACTTTAATGCGCCACCTTAGCCTTATCTGCGGTCTTTTACTAGCCACATTGTCTGTTTCCAGCCATGCCGAACAGGCCATTCACAGCGCTAAATATGACATTCATTACAATGCCTTCAATACCATGATGGTACAGCCCGATGTGGCCCAACGCTATGGCTTTACCCGCGCCAGAAATCGAGCCTTGCTCACCATTTCAATCATCGACAGAGCCAGCCTTAAGTCGTTGCCTGCGGTGGTCACTGGCACCCGCACTAACATAGTGGGGCAAGTGTTGCGCTTAGAGTTTGTACAAATTAAAGAAGAAAATGCCATCTACTACATCGCCCCACTGCGCTTCACAGAAAAGGAAAGCTGGCGCTTTGAATTGCAAGTGCAACCCGACCTCAACGCCCCTGCCATACCGCTAAAGTTTTCCCAGACCTTCTATCTGGAACAGTAATTTACTCGAAATAAGCTAGCAAATCATTAAGAAAACGCCAACCTAAAGGGCTGGCTTGCAGCCGATCTGGCAGCATTAAACCGGCCTGCCTTGCTGCCATTAACGCGTCTGCAACATGGGCTAAATCAACACCCGTGTGAGCTTTATAGCTTGCCTCAGGCACGCCGTCTTGCAAGCGCAGGGCATTCATAAAGAATTCGAGTTTGAGCTCGTCTGGCGTCACTAAGTGGCTAGACGATAGGCTATTGATGGCACTCATGTAGGCTTTGGGCTGACGCAACTTAACTCGTCTTTCAATTTGTAATTCACCAGCTTGCCAGCGGCTCACTTTGCCGTGGGCACCTGCACCTACACCTATGTAGTCACCAAAGTGCCAGTAATTAAGGTTATGGCGTGCCTGATTCTGACCTTTGGCATAGGCGGAAATTTCGTATTGCCGCAAGCCAGCTGCTGTAATCAACACCTGGCCTTGATCTTGAATGTCCACCAGCACGTCTTCATCCGGCAAGTTAGGTGGGCGGCTATGGAATTCGGTATTGGGCTCAATGGTGAGTTGATACCAAGATAAATGATCGGTACCAAAAGCTAAGGCTTGTTCTAAGTCGGCTAAACCCGCGGCTAAATTCTGCCCCGGCAAACCATGCATTAGATCTAAGTTAATACGTTTAAAACCCAATTCTTGAGCCTTGCCTATGGCGGCCGTGGCCTGAGCCGCACTGTGAATACGGCCTAAGGCTTGCAAACAAGCATCGTCAAAGCTCTGTACACCTATGGACAAGCGGTTAACACCCGCCGCTAAATAACCCGCGAACTTAGCCTGCTCAAAGGTGCCAGGGTTGGCCTCTAGGGTAACTTCCATGCCGGCTTCACAATCGATGTTGGCTTTAACAAAGTTAATAATTTCACCAATACCCACGGCACTCATTAAACTGGGGGTGCCGCCACCTATAAATATACTCTGCAAGCTGCGCCCGGCTACGGCCTGCAGCTCAACTTTTAAGTCGGCTAATAAAGCCCTGATGTAAGCAGTTTCTGGTATGGCTGCGCCAGCTACTGTGACATGGGAATTGAAATCACAGTAAGGGCACTTACGCACACACCAAGGTATGTGGATATAAAGGCTTAAGCTTGGCAGTGAGTGCATGATTCAAACATAACAGCAGGATACATTGGCTAGAGCGACGCCAAAGCTTGCTTCAATTGAGCTAAAGCCTTGCCTCGGTGACTCATGGCGTTTTTTTGCTCGGCGTTGAGTTGCGCTGCACGGCAGCCTTTTTCCAACACCTGAAATACGGGATCATAACCAAACCCATGCTCGCCTTGGGGTGTGTCCATTATTAGGCCTTCCCATGCGGCTTGGCAGATTAGTGGTGTGGGGTCGTTGGCGTGGCGCATATACACCAACACACATTGAAAGCGTGCCGTGCGTTGAGCACTAGGCACATCTTTTAACTGAGCAATAAGGTGGGCACTGTTGGCGGCGTCTTTGGCCGGGCCCTGTAGATTGGAGCCAGCATAGCGAGCGGAATAAATACCCGGCGCACCCTGCAAGGCATCCACCTCAAGGCCAGAGTCATCGGCCAGCGCTGGCAAGCCAGATGCTGCGGCCGCATGGCGGGCTTTTAGAATGGCATTTTCAACAAAGCTAAGGCCTGTTTCTTCAACTTCTTCGTCTATGAACTGACTTTGCGCTACCAGTTCGATGCCTAAGGGCTGTAAGCGTTGGCCAAACTCTTTTAATTTGCCAGCGTTGCCGCTGGCCAACACAACTTGTTTCATGGTTTTGATTTCTGTTTCGGCACTATTGATCGCACTATGGTCACACTAAGCAGCACAAACCCAGAGGATCAGCGCATCTTCGTCGCTAGTGGAGACTACAGCGTGACCCATGGTGCTATCAAAATAGGTGCTGTCGCCTTCGCTCAGAGCCAAGGCCTCATATTCTTCCGTATGCACCAGCACCGAACCTTCTAATACCAGCAACAGCTCTTCACCGCTGTGCCTAACCCAGCCACCAAATTCGTCTAAGTGGCGAGCCCGCACGCGGCTCTTAAAGGGCACCATACGCTTGGAGTCTAACTCGGTGGCAAGCAATTCATGCTCATAGGTGGCGGTAAGGTGTTCGCGACCTTGCTGTTTTCTGGTCACACTTCGACGGCCAGAGATGCGTGCTTCCTTTACTGGGGCAAATAACTGAGGCATATCGATACCTAAGCCAATGGCCAGTTTCTGCATCAAATTAAAGGTTGGCGATAGTTGATTGTTTTCCATTTTAGACAAGGTGGATTGTGCCACGCCGGTAACTTTACTGGCTTGTTGCAAGGTCATCTTGCGTTCTTTCCGCAACGCACGCAGGCGTTCGCCAAAAGTTGCTTGCTGGGCCATTGGGCTAGAAACAGGCGGTAAGATACCTGCTGCTGGGCGCAATTTCGACATTCACTTCTCCAAACTAACTAACATTTAATCATTAACAGTAAGTAACGTTAACTGCGAGGCCACCACGCGAGGTTTCTTTGTACTTGTCCTGCATATCAGCGCCGGTTTCACGCATGGTTTTAATCACGTCATCCAATGATACCAAATGTTCACCATCGCCACGCATGGCCATGTGAGCTGCATTTATAGCTTTAATCGAGGCCATGGCATTACGCTCAATACAAGGCACTTGCACCAAACCTGCAATAGGGTCACAGGTTAAGCCTAAGTTGTGCTCCATGCCAATTTCGGCGGCATTTTCTACTTGTTCTGGCGTGCCACCGATAATCTCGGCTAAACCCGCAGCTGCCATTGCGCAAGCACTGCCCACCTCACCCTGGCAACCCACTTCGGCACCCGAGATGGAAGCGTTAAGCTTACATAAAATACCTACTGCAGCCGCGGCCAACATAAATCTTATGACCCCATCATCATCTGCATTAGGGTAAAAATTGTCATAATAATGCAGCACCGCAGGAATGATGCCGGCAGCCCCATTGGTTGGCGCTGTGACAATGCGGCCACCCGCAGCGTTTTCTTCATTTACAGCCATAGCATACAGGTTAACCCAGTCCATGGCCGACAATTGTGGGGTAATGACCTTAACCGAACCTAAACTGTTAAGCTTTTGGTACAGGTCTGCCGCCCGGCGCTTCACATTCAAGCCGCCAGGTAAAACACCAGGCGTATTGCAACCTGTGCGCACGCACTCTTTCATCACTTGCCACAGGTGCAGCATTTTGCTTCTAATTTCTTCTTCAGTACGCCAGGTTTTTTCATTCTCCATCATGATCTGGCTAATGCTCATACCCTGAGCCTTACAGTGAACCAATAGTTCAGCACCCGAAGTAAATGGGTATGGCACTTGAGGCTGATCTTCGTCAATGGGTAGCTCGTCGGCTTTGGCCGCGGTTTCGTCAACAATAAAACCACCCCCTACGGAGTAATAAGACATTTCCAACACCAGCTCATCCGCACTGTCATAGGCGCTCATGGTCATGCCGTTAGGGTGATAGGGCAACGACTCTTCTAAATTAAGAATCACGTCACGGTGTTGAATAAATTCAATCTCGTGTTCACGCATGAGCGGCAAACGCTCGTTAGCAAAAATTTCGTCTAGCATGGGGTGCACTTGAGGCGGATCGATGGTGTCTGGCGCTTCGCCCAACAAGCCAAGAATAACTGCAGTATCGCTAGCATGGCCCTTGCCCGTGGCACCTAAAGAGCCAAACAACTCGCCTTTGACGCGCGCCACTTGGGTCAGTTTGCCTTCAGCTTTAAGCTGTTCAACAAACGCCAAGGCTGCTCGCATAGGGCCTACCGTGTGAGAACTGGAAGGGCCGATGCCTATTTTCATCATGTCGAAAACGCTTAAACTCATGCTCAATACCTGCTGTCGTGATCTGGCCACGGGATTAAATAACTAACCCAAAACTATGAGCCATAAGCCGCCGTAGCGTCTATCTTGGTGCGACATCAAAGTAACTTTTTAGCTCTAGGCAAACACCTAACTAACGTAGGTGTAAGTACTGCGCCGTACCCTCTAACAGCATTTGTACCGCCATGATAATTAATACCATGCCCATCAAACGCTCTATAGCAGTGAGGCCTCTTTCACCTAGTATCCCATATAAGCGGCGCGAAGCTAATAGAATGGCCGCCGAAACAACCCATGCAGCCGTTACTGCCAACCACATATCAAGCCATTGGCCTTCGGCAGATTTGCGCATCAGCATAATCATCGCCAAACTTGATGGGCCCGCCATTAAGGGAATAGCCAAAGGCACAATGAAAGGTTCGCCATCTGGGGTTTTACCCAACAAACCACCTTCTTTTGGGAAGATCATTTTCAAAGCAATTAAAAACAAGACAATGCCGCCACCAATGCGAATGGCTTCTTGAGACACCTGCAAAAAGGCTAAAATATAGGGCCCAAAAGCCAAAAACAGCAACAACACAAGGTAGGCAATCAGTAACTCTCGGCGCAACACCAGCCGCCGCCGCTCTTCTGGCACTTGCTTCAACACCGACAAAAATAGAGGAATATTGCCTAATGGGTCCATCACCAAAAACAACAAAGTAGCGGCTGCAAAAATATCCATAATTAACTCAAAAATATCAGTAAAAAATTAATCTAAGCGGCGCTGAATTACCACCGAGTGATTCCAGCTGAGGGCTGACTCCACATGGGTGGCGCGGCCACGCTCTTGCCTCGGGGTGAGGTTAAAATAGGTGCGATAGGTAGTGCTAAAATGACTCGCCGATGAAAAGCCACAGGCCATGCCCACTTCAACAATGGAGCGGTCGGTATCACGTAACATTTGGCGGGCTTTATCGAGCCGCAACTGTAAATAAAAACGCGAAGGCACGCTGTCTAAGTGCTTTTTAAACAAACGTTCCAGGTGACGCCGAGACAGGCCCACATGATAAGCTAAGTCGTCGGGCGACAAAGGCTCTTCAATGTTGGTTTCCATGAGCGTAACAGCCTCTATCAACTTGGGTTGACTGGTGCCAATTCGAACCTTAAGAGGGATACGTTGCTGCGTATCTTGTGGGCGCATGCGCTCAACCAAAAACCATTCCGACAAATGCACGGCTAAATCTAAATTTTGTTGCTGGCCCAGCCAAGCCAACATTAAGTCTGTGGTTGAGGAACCACCGGCGCAGGTGAGTAAATTAGGCTCACCCTCGAACAATTGATGGCTCCATATTACCTGTGGGTAACTTTCCCTTAGCGCCTCAATACTAGACCAGTGACCACAGGCACGCTTGCCATTAAGCAAGCCAGCATTGGCCAAGGGCAATATGCCAGTGCCAATAGCCAGCAAGCGCACGCCAGTTTTGAATTGCTGCTGTAACCAGCGCTCTAAAGGCGCATCGCTGGCCATGGAAGAGACTAAATCACCGATTAAAAATAAGGTTTCTACGCGCTCACTGGCGCGGTAGTCAGGCGCCTTGCCCAATATGCATTCTCCCCCAACAGTAAGGATTTGCTGGCGGTAATGGGAGCGCTCAAGAAGACGATTGGCCTGCAATAACAGCTCAGCAACTTGGCCATAGTGGCTCAAGCTGGCCTGGGGCAGTAAAAGCAAGCCTACGGTGTGATGTTTGGGTAACTCTGACATAGGCTGCAAGGATACACTGAATCTTAAAGGAAGGCAGAAAAACGTTAAAAAAGGCCAGCCAAGCCGCAGAATGTCATATTACCAACAAATAGGGTCGCGCTATCTCAACTTACCCCCTAGTGTGCGGCCACAGTTTCTTGAATAATAGATGTTAGTTCGTGCACTGACTCAAGGAACCCTAAATGCGCACTCTCACGGATAAGAAAAACATTGCTATCAATTCAGTTTGTGAGCTAATCAACAAACGTCAAAACAAAACCCAAGCCGGGGTTATGCAACAATTTGCGCGCTTGTATTATGCCGAGAGCATCCCTCAGGAATTGCTTCAATTTGACACAGAAAATTTATACGGTGCCATTTCTAGCCTCTGGGATAGCGCTAAACAGCGCCAACCTCAAGAGGTTAAAATTCGTGCTTACAACCCCAATTACGAACAAGACCAATGGCAAGCAGACCACACCATAATTGACATAGTGTGTGACGATAAAGCCTTTTTGGTGTCGTCTATCACCAATGCCTTAGTGCACCTAGGCCACACCATACATATTACCACTCACCCAGTGGTGGCAATGGAGCGTGATGCTAAAGGTAATGCTACCAGCATTACCCCCTTTACGGGCAAAGCCGACGCCGCCAACCTTGAAGCGGTGATGCGCTTTGAAGTCGACCAAGAAAACGACTCCGAAGTCGTTGCCTTGATTGTTAGCACCCTCACCAACATCATCAGCGATGTATGCTTGGTAGTGGATGACTGGCAACCTATGCGAGAAAAGTTAGCTGCCATAATTGAGACCTTCGAAGGCCAAAAACTGCCCGTAGCCGCGGAAGACTTGGCGGAAAACATCGCTTTTTTACGCTGGGTTATCAACAACCACTTCACCTTTATTGGTTATCGCTCATACAGCTTGAGCAAAGACACCAATACTGGATTATGTGAATTAACCCCACAACCAGGCTCGGGGCTGGGTAGTTTTCGGGATGACAACTGTAGTGCGCGCAGTTTATTGCCAACTACTTTGTCTCAATATCATTCTGACTTAGCTCTGATGCCAGATATGCTGGTGATGACTAAGTCCACCAGCCGCTCTACGGTGCATCGGCCTGTAAATTTCGATTACTTGGGTCTCAAGCGCTTTGATAGTAAAGGCAACGTCATTGGCGAAGATCGTTTCTTTGGCCTCTACTCATCGGCCGCCTACACCGCGCGCATTGACGAAATACCCCTCTTGCGTCGCAAAGCACAGGACTTACGCGAACGCATTCAACTATTGCCCAACAGCCATAAAGGCAAAGCCCTGCAGCACGTTCTTAACCACTACCCGCGTGACGAGATGCTACAAGCCAGCGTAGATGAGCTGTACCCGATTATTCGTGGAGTGATAGAAACCCAGGAACGTCACCACCTGCGTTTATTTTTACGCCTAGACACCTTTGGCCGCTTTGCCACGGCCTTGGTGTATGTACCGCGGGAACGCTTTAACACCCAGTTTAGAATTAAGATGCAAGATATCTTAATGCGCGAATTCAGCGGCACCAGTGTCGACTTTAACGTCATGTTTTCAGACCAAGCCTTAGCCCGGGTACAGCTAACCGTGCACGGCAGAGACATCCACAATACGCCCTATGATATAGACGACATTGAGCAGCAAATGCGTGATGCCATGCTGGCCTGGAGCGACCACCTGCTGTTCGCCCTTAATACCAAACAAGGCGAGGCCAAAGGCAGCAAGCTATTCAAACAATACGGCCACGCCTTTCCCTTAGCTTACCAAGAGAACTTCTCGGCCCAAGTTGCGGTGATGGACTTAATGCGACTGAATAAAATCAGCCCCGAGCGCCCCTTGTCAACCTACTTATATAGGTCACTACATCAAAACGATCAGAGCCTAAGCTTTAAAGTGTTTGGCCATGGCCAGGCTAAGGCGCTGTCGGATGTACTGCCTATATTGGAGCGCATGGGCGTAAAAGTTATTAATGCCCACCCCTACAGCATTAAATCTAATGCCCACCCCTACAGCATTAAATCTAATGCCGGTTTAGACCAGTGGATTATTGATTTTGAAATTGAAATTAACGCCCAAGTTAACCTTGACGGTGCCGATGTAAAAGAGCGCTTTCAAGACGCCTTTGGCCAGATTTACAGTGGCCGAGTAGACAATGACCGCTTTAATAGCTTAGTACTGGCCGCCAATCTGAGCTGGCAACAAGTTATCCTCATCCGCGCTATCAGTCGCTACCTGCATCAAATTCAGGTGCCCTTTAGCCAAACTTACATGCAATCTACTTTGCTGCGCAACGCCAGCATCAGCCACACCTTAGTACGTTTGTTTGAGGCCCGCTTTGACCCACAACAAAAGCAAAGTGAAGAGACCATAAGTAAACTACAAGAAGACATCAGCTTAGCCTTAGAGCAGGTTAGCAACTTAGACGAAGACCGTATTGTGAAGTATTTCTTGGCCACCATCATGGCCATGTTGCGCACCAACTATTACCAGACCGATGCCGATGGCAATCACCATGAGTATTTATCTTGTAAGCTTGATCCTAGTCAGATCCCTGGGGTACCTCTGCCCTTGCCTAAGTACGAAATCTTTATCTACTCTACCTGGGTTGAAGGGGTGCACTTACGCGGAGGCAAGATCGCCCGAGGCGGTTTGCGTTGGTCCGACCGCAAAGAAGACTACCGCACCGAGGTGTTAGGGTTGATGAAGGCACAAATGGTGAAGAATGCCGTAATTGTGCCCCTAGGTGCCAAAGGTGGTTTTGTGTGTAAGCAATTACCCCAAACCCAAGACCGTGAAGTATTAATGGCCGAGGTAATCCGCAGCTATTCTACCTTCATACAAGCGCTGCTTGATGTCACCGACAACATGGTTGATAAGCTAGTAGTGCCACCCAAACAGGTGGTGCGCTACGACGATGACGACCCCTACTTGGTGGTAGCGGCCGATAAAGGCACCGCCACCTTCTCCGATTTAGCTAACGCTATTTCCGAGAAAAACAACTTTTGGCTAGCCGATGCTTTTGCGTCGGGTGGCGCCAACGGCTACGACCACAAAAAAATGGGCATTACCGCCCGCGGTGCATGGGAATCGGTTAAACGCCTATTCGTTGAACAAGGCCGCGACTGCCAGAGCCAAGACTTTACCGCCGTTGGTGTAGGCGACATGGCAGGCGATGTGTTTGGCAATGGCATGCTTTTATCACGCCACATTTGTTTGCAGGCCGCCTTTAACCACATACACATATTCATTGACCCCACGCCTAACGCGGCTAAATCTTATATTGAACGTCAACGCTTATTTGACCTGCCCCGTTCCAGCTGGAGCGACTATAGCAACAAGCTCATCTCTAAGGGCGGCGGCATTTTTGAGCGGGCTGCCAAGTCCATCAAACTAACACCGCAAATGCAGACCATGCTCAATACCGACGCCAAACAAATGACGCCCAACGAGCTGATTCACGCCTTATTAAAAATGCCCGTAGATCTATTTTGGAACGGTGGCATTGGCACTTACGTTAAGGCCAGCAGCGAAAGCAACAGCGACATTGGCGACCCAGCTAACGATAACTTGCGGGTTAATGGCTATGAACTAGGGGCCAAGGTGGTGGGTGAAGGCGGCAACTTAGGTTTCTCTCAGCATGGCCGTATTGAATTTGCCCAAGCAGGTGGTTACATCAACACCGACGCCATCGACAACTCTGCCGGTGTAGACAGCTCGGACCATGAAGTTAATATTAAGATTCTACTAAGCCAATTAGTAGATGCCGGCGACATGACCATGAAACAGCGCAACAGCCTGTTAGCCAGCATGACCGACGAAGTAGGCGACTTAGTGCTCACTCATAACTACCATCAAAGCCTAGTTTTGAGCATTGCCCAAGACCAAGCCTGTAGCCACTTGAGTGACCACAAGCGTTTAATTCACAGCTTGGAAAAACAAGGCCGGCTCAACCGCGCTTTAGAAGGTTTGCCAGATGATGCCAACATGGACGAACGGGGACGCGTACAGGCGGGCTTAACTCGGCCCGAAATTGCCGTGCTATTGGCCTACAGTAAAATGCGTTTGTTTGACGAGTTGATGGCTGCAGATATAGGCAGCGATGCTTACCTAGCCAGCAGTTTGGAGCATTACTTCCCTAAAGTGCTGAGCAAAAAATACCCCGCCGCCATGGCCAACCACCAGCTGCGCAGCGAAATTGTTGCCACCCATGTGACCAACCAAATAGGTAATCGCATGGGTTCTACCTTCTGTAATTACTTGCAAGAAGAGATGGGGGCGCAAGTAGGTGACATAGCCCGAGCCTTTACTGCCGCCTGCGACATCGTTGATGCGCAAAGCCTGTGGCAAGAGCTGGACCGGGTGACATTGACGTTAGATTACAATATGTCGTTGGCGCTGCATAAGAACATTCAGACCTTGTTGGAAGACCTGACTTTATGGCTACTTAGCAGTCATCAAGGTGCGGCGATCCAAACCATGGTCGATATGTACCAGCAGCCCATGGCGGATTACTGCGCGCAGCTGCCAGACTTATTGCCAAAAGCTGCGGCACAACGCATTAAGACCCATGCACAAAAGCTAAGCAAGGGCGGCCTGGATAGTGAAATTAGCCAACGCTTAAGCCAGCTCGAATTTTTGTACCATGGTTTAGATGTGACACAAGTGGCCAACCAGTGTGGCACCAAGGTAGCCGCTACCGCCCAAACTTGGTACGGCTTATACGCACGTTTCCAGGGTGACTGGCTCAACCAAGCCATTGCCAACTTACCCAGCCAAGACCCATGGCAGCGCAAAGCTAGAGCCAGCCTCAAGCAAGAATTTGAAGTTAGCCTAGCGCAGCTCACCCAGGCGGTTATGTCAAACCAGAAAGGCCAAGCTTGGGAACAACGCAACCAGGACTTAATTCAACGTTGCTTGAGTTTATTTAGCGAACTGCAAAGCAATGCCAACATAAATTTAGCCATGCTGTCGGTGGCGGTGCGAGAGATCACCAAGCTCAAAAGCAGCAGCATTTGACGCTTAAACACTTATTACATACGATTTACTAGGATTATTTATGAGTAACACACCAGTAACCCGCGCCCTATTTGATGAAGTTATGGTAGCTAACTATGCCCCAGCCCCTGTTATTCCTGTGTCTGGCGCTGGGTCTCACATTTGGGATCAAAGCGGCAAACAATACATCGACTTTGCCGGCGGCATTGCCGTTACTAGCGTCGGTCACTGCCACCCTAAATTGGTGGCCACCTTAAAGGAGCAAGGTGAAAAGCTGTGGCACATTGCCAACGTTATGACCAACGAACCCGCCCTACGTTTAGCTAAAAAGCTCACCGATGCCACCTTTGCTGACAAGGTGTACTTTGCTAATTCAGGTGGTGAAGCTAACGAAGCCGCCTTTAAACTGGCACGGCGTTACGCAGTAGATAACTTTGGTGAAGAAAAGTATGAAATCATTGCCTTTGAACAAGCCTTCCATGGCCGCACCCTATTCACCGTGAGTGTGGGTGGCCAGCCTAAGTACAGCGCCGGCTTTGGCCCCGCAATAGAAGGCATTACCCATCTGCCATACAACGACATCGCCGCCTTAGAAGCGGCCGTGTCGGCTAAAACCTGCGCCATTATCATGGAGCCATTACAAGGCGAAGCCGGCATTATCGACGCCGACCCCGCGTTTATCAAACGCGCCCGTGAATTATGCGACCAGCACAATGCATTGTTGGTATTAGATGAAGTACAAACGGGCGCTGGCCGTTTAGGCACCCTCTATGCGTACCAGCAAACAGCTATTACACCAGACATTTTAACCACTGCTAAGGGCCTTGGTAACGGCTTTCCTGTGGCCGCTATGCTCACCACCGACAAGGTGGCTAAGAGCTTGGCGATTGGCACCCACGGTAGCACTTATGGCGGCAACCCCTTAGCCTGCTCCATTGCCGAAGCAGTGCTGGACATTATTAACACTCCCGAAGTTTTGGCGGGCGTTAAAGCTAAGCACGAACGCTTTAGAGCAGGTCTAGAAGCAATCAACGCCCGCGTACCTTTCTGTGACGAAATTCGTGGCAAAGGCCTATTAATAGGTTGCGCCCTAAGCGCCAAATACCAAGGTCGTGCCAGCGAATTCCTTAAAGCCGCGCAAGCCAAAGGTTTATTGATATTAATAGCTGGCCCTAACGTCATTCGCATCGCGCCTTCTCTATTAATTCCAGATGCAGACATCGCTGCCGGCTTAGCCATTCTGGAGCAAGCCATCACCGAAATCGTAAAGACCTAGGACACAGTCATGACAGACCTGTTGGTAAATAACGCACTGGAAGCACAAGCATTAGAATGGATTGCCACGCAGCAGCAAGTTATGCAGCAAGACCTGTGGACCTTGGCAGAAATAAATTCTGGCAGCTACAATGTTGCCGGCGTTAACAAAGTTGCCGATACCTTGGCCCAATGGAGCCAGCGCCTCGGCTGCGAGCTAGAATTTATCGATTTGCCACCGCAACAGGTGGTGGATGACTTAGGCCAGCTCAACCACAAACCTTTGGCTCGTGCTTTGCGTTTGTATAAACGCCCCCAAGCGCCAACTCAGGTGTTCTTGTGTGCCCATATGGATACGGTATTCCCCATTGACCATCCGTTTCAGAGCATTGTTCAGCTAGAAGACGACATTATCAATGGCCCAGGGGTTGCCGATTTAAAAGGTGGCATTGTGGTTATGTTTAAGGCTCTAGAAGCCTTTGAACGCAGCCCCTTGCAAGCCCAGCTTGGGTGGGAGATTTTATTTAACCCAGACGAAGAAATTGGCTCGCCAAGTTCATCCAAATTATTCCCAGAAATTGCCAAACGGCATCACTTGGGCTTAATTTACGAGCCCTCCTTTGCCGATGGCAATTTAGCCGGTGCACGCAAGGGCAGCGGTAACTTTGCCGTAGTAACACGGGGCAAAGCCGCCCATGCAGGCCGCGAACACCACCTAGGCCGTAACGCCATCCGCGCCATGGCCGATTTTACCTGCGCCCTGGATGACCTCAATGGTCAAGAGCCTGGCGTTACTATTAACCCTGGTTTTGTACAGGGCGGTGGGGCGGTAAACATCGTGCCTGACACCTGCACCATGCGTTTTAACATTCGTATTGAACGCAGTGATCAACAAGCCTGGTGTGAGGCTCAAATTAACAGCATTGTAGCCGACATTAACGCTCGCGACGGCCTTAGCATCGAACTTCATGGCGGTTTTGGTCGCCAACCTAAACAGCTTAGCCCTGCCAACCAGCAGCTGTGTGAGTTAGTGCAGTCCTGTGGCAAGAGCCTAGGTTTAAGCTTAGAGTTTTTACCCACTGGTGGCTGTTGTGACGGCAATAACCTAGCCGCCGCAGGCTTACCTAATATTGACACCTTAGGTGTGCAAGGTGGCAAAATTCACAGTGCCGATGAATACATGCACCTTTCGAGCCTAACCACTCGCTCGCAATTAAGTGCATTAATTTTATTACGCTTGGCCCAAAGCGATGATTTAGCTTGGTTGCAGCGTGATGACATGAAGCAAACCAAGTTGGAGTCTTAGGCATGTTAATTGTGCGACCTATAAAAAGTGAAGACAATGCTGCCTTTGTTGAATTTGCGGCTGCGGCTGGCGTGGGCCATACCAACTTGCCAAACCACCCTCAGCGGCTGGCACAAAAAATCAACCACAGCGAGTTATCTTTCTCTTCCACCGTAGATCAAGCCGGTGAAGAGGGCTATACCTTCGTTATGGAAGACACCGCCACGCAACGTTTGGTGGGCACCTGCACCGTGGATGCAACCGTAGGCTTAAGCGAACCTTTTTACAGCTATCGTGTTGATCAAGTGGTTCACACTTGCAGCGACTTACAAATTGATAACCGCATTCCAGCTTTGCATTTAGGCCACGATTATACGGGTGCTTCGCGCCTAAGCTCGTTTTACCTAGAGCCCGATTACCGGTGTAATTATTACGATCAATTGTTGTCTAAATCACGCCTGTTGTTTATGGCCTGTTTTCCAGAGCGATTTGCCGCCACCACCATCGCCGAGATCAAAGGCGTGATTGATGAACACAACGTGTCACCCTTCTGGGAGTCTGTGGGTCGGCACTTTTTTAGCATGGATTTTGCCGAAGCCGACTTGCTCACTGCCTCTAGCAACAAGCGTTTTATTGCTAACTTAATGCCCCGCTACCCCTTATATGTGCCCTTACTTAGCGATGCTGCGCAAGCGGTGATTAGCCAGCATAACGAAGACGTGGAAGACATTGTTAATATCCTTGAACACGAAGGTCTGCATTTTGAAGGTCATGTGGATATTTTTGATGCCGGACCCATTCTGGAAGTGCGCACCCGCCATATTCGCGCCATTCGCCACGCCGAACAAATCAAGGTACAAGTAGGCGCACTGGTAGAACAAGGCAAACGCGTGCTGGTGTGCAACAATAGTTGCCTTGATTTTCGTTGCATTATTGCCCACATGCCTAGTACCTCGCTAGTGCTGAGCGAAGCGCAACTGGAAGGCTTACAAGTTGTTGCCGGTAATACTCTGACTTATTGTCCTTTGTGATAGGGTAGGCGGTCAGCGGTTGGCAGTCGGCGGCAAACTTCAGACCGCAGACCTAAAAAGTCTCTAGCAATAAATCCAGAAGCGTTAACACAAAAGAGTTTGCGGCCCAATACAGGTAACATTTGCAGCATTAAGATATACCTGTAATCACCTTCTGGAGGCCCCCATGATGATAATTCGTCCCCTTGCGGAGACCGATGCTGACGCCCTGCTTGATTTAGCCCACAAAGCTGGCATTGGTTTTACATCATTACCCGCTGACTCAGAGCGGATTCGCAGCAAAGTTGAGGCCTCCCTCAGCGCCTTCAATGGTCAGGTAGATCTGAGCAGCGAACAAAGTTATGTGTTTGTATTGGAAGATTCAACCTCTTCAAAGGTAGTAGGTATATGTGGCATTGAGTCGACTATTGGCTTGTCTAGCCCATGGTACAGCTACCGCATTGGCACTTTGGTTCACTCTAGCCGCGAGCTCAATGTACACAACCGTTTTCCTACTTTGTACCTCAGTAATGACCAAACCGGCTGCGCCGAAGTTTGTACTTTATTTTTAGATCCAGACTACCGTCATAGCAAGAACGGTAGCCTGTTATCCAAAAGCCGTTTCCTATTTTTAGCCGAATTCCCTGAACGCTTTGAAAGCAAGATTATTGCCGAAATGCGCGGCGTTTCCGATGCCAATGGCCAATCGCCCTTTTGGGACGGTTTGGGAGGTCATTTCTTTGACATGCCCTTCGCCGATGCCGACCGTTTAACCGGGCTAGGCAAAAAAGAGTTCATTGCCGAATTAATGCCGCGCCACCCGCTGTATATTAATTTATTGCCGCAAGCAGCTAGGTCGGTAATTGGTGAAGTGCACAACAACACCCGTCCCGCTCGTAAGATGCTGGAAGACGAAGGTTTCCGCTACCAAGGCTACGTGGATATTTTTGATGGCGGCCCAACTTTACAGACTCAAGTAGAAGACATACGTGCGGTGCGCGACAGCCAGTACTACACCATTAGCATAGACAACAAGGCCAGCCAGGGCAGCACACCCTATTTAGTCAGCAACACCAGCCTCAGCGGTTACCGTTGCACCTTGGCCCAACTCAACATAAGCGCCGACGGCCCTTTGTGCATTAGCAGCGAACTTGCCGCTGCCCTACAGATTAAATCTGGCGACCAACTTAGAGCCGTACCCCTATTTGCGCCCACGCCTCTCAAACCCGTAAGCCGCGCCTGAAAAAGCCAGTTAAGGAATTCATATGACACATTTAATTAACAACCAATGGCTTGCTGGCCAAGGCCCAGCCTTTGCTTCACTTAACCCAGCCACTAATGCCATTTTATGGCAAGGCAAGGGTGCCAACAGCCAACAAGTAGATGCTGCCATTACAGCGGCCCGGGCGGCTTTTCCTGCTTGGTCGTTAGCTAGCTACGAAAAGCGCCTAAGCTTAGTTAAAGCCTTTCAAACACAGCTTAAAGAAAAAGCTGAAGACATCGCTCTTGCCATCGCCCAAGAAACGGGCAAGCCTTTGTGGGAAACCCGCACCGAAGCTGCAGCTATGGCTGGCAAAATTGACCTTTCTGCCAAAGCCTACGAAGAGCGCACCGGTGTAGTCAGCAAGCCTGCCCCTGCCGGCACCCAAGCTTGGTTGCGCCATCGCCCCCACGGTGTAGTTGCAGTATTTGGCCCCTACAACTTTCCCGGTCACTTGCCTAATGGCCACATAGTACCTGCACTGCTGGCCGGCAACACCGTGGTATTTAAGCCCAGTGAGCAAACACCTATGGTGGCCGAACTTACGCTTAAATGCTGGCTCGACGCAGGCCTGCCTGCCGGTGTTATCAACCTAGTGCAAGGCGCCAAGGAAACAGGCATAGCCTTGGCCAACCACCAAGGCATAGACGGTTTATTCTTTACCGGCAGCTCCAGCACCGGCATGTTATTACATAAGCAATACGCAGGCAGGCCGGACAAAATTCTCGCCTTAGAAATGGGCGGTAACAACCCACTGATCGTGAGCCAAGTGTCAGACCCACGGGCTGCCGTGCATGAAATCATTCAATCGGCTTACATTTCCGCGGGTCAGCGCTGCACCTGCGCTCGCCGCTTGTATGTACCCAAAGGCGCAGCTGGCGACACCTTAGTGGAACTACTTGTGAGCGCCATTGGTAAAATTCGGGTGGGTTTATATGATGCAGATCCAGCGCCATTTATGGGCTCGGTAATCTCAGCTGCGGCCGCCCAACAGTTGCTAGACGCACAACAAGGTTTACTCGATAAAGGCGCAACCTGCTTGGTGAAAATGCAATCATTAGCACCTAACACCGGTTTACTAAGCCCTGCTTTAATTGACGTTACCGCAGCTAAAGGCCTGGCCGACGAAGAATACTTTGGCCCGCTATTAACCTTAGTGCGCTACGACAACTTTGACCAAGCCATCGACTTGGCCAACAACACAAGCTTTGGTTTGTCGGCAGGTTTGTTGAGCGACAGCCGTGCTGAATACGATTACTTCTTGCCGCGCATTCGGGCCGGTATCGTTAACTGGAACAAGCAAATTACCGGTGCCAGCGGCGCTTCCCCTTTCGGCGGCATAGGCGCCAGTGGCAACCACCGCGCCAGTGCCTTCTATGCGGCAGATTATTGCGCCTACCCTGTTGCCTCTATTGAAGCAGACAGCTTAGTGATGCCTGCCCAGCTCAGCCCTGGCCTAGATATTTAAGGAGTTGACCATGACCACATCGACACAGGCAGCTGCACCAACAACAATGCCAGCACGCGAAGCCAATTTTGATGGCCTGGTGGGCCCAACCCATAACTATGGCGGTTTATCCTACGGTAACGTTGCCTCCAGCAGCAACTCAGCACGGCCATCTAACCCCAAGCAAGCCGCCCAACAAGGCTTGCAAAAGATGAAGGCCCTGCACGACATGGGCATGATTCAAGGCGTACTAGCGCCCCAATCACGCCCAGACTTGCACACCCTACGCCGCCTTGGATTTGCTGGTAGCGATAGCCAAGTCATCCAGCAGGCCGCGCGCAAAGACCCAGCCCTATTAGCCTCTTGCTACTCGGCATCGAGCATGTGGACCGCCAACGCCGCCACAGTATCGCCCAGCGCCGACTGTAGCGACGGCCGTTTGCATTTCACCCCTGCCAACTTGGTTAACCGTTTTCACCGTTCTATCGAGCATGCAACCACCGGCCGTATACTGCAAGCCACCTTTGCTAACCAAGACCGCTTTGCTCACCACCAGGCCTTGCCCTCCTCGGACCACTTTGGTGACGAGGGTGCTGCCAACCACACTCGTTTTTGTCATGCTTACGGCAACGCTGGAGTAGAATTTTTTGTGTATGGTCATCATGCTTTCAATGGCCAAGCAGCAAAACCTGCTAAATACCCTGCGCGCCAAAGCCTAGAAGCCTCTCAAGCCATCGCCCGCTTACACGGCCTAAAAGATTCGCAAGTGGTGTATGCCCAACAAAACCCAGATGTAATTGATGCTGGTGTGTTCCACAACGACGTCATCGCCGTGGGTAATGGCAATGTGTCTTTCTACCATGAGCTAGCCTTCCTCAACACTCAGCAAGTGAACGAAGACCTACAAAACGCCATGGCCAGCACCAGCACTAGCACTAGCACTGGCAGCATGCAGTTCATCGAAGTGCCTGCCGACCAAGTCAGCGTGCAAGATGCAGTAAACAGCTACCTATTTAACAGTCAGCTGTTAAGCCTACCCCACCTTGGGGCTGGCAAAATGGGCATTGTGGTGCCCCAAGAATGCCGCGCCAACGCCAATGTTTCGGCCTACCTAGATCAGTTGATCGCCAGTGATAGTGCCATTGAAGAAGTGCTAGTGTTTGACCTAAAGCAAAGCATGAGCAACGGCGGTGGCCCGGCGTGTTTACGCCTACGTGTGGTACTTAACGACGCCGAGCAAAGCGCCGTTAACCCTGCCTGCATCATAAACGACAGCCTGTTTCCACGCCTAATGGAGTGGACCGAAAAACACTACCGCGACAGCCTCACAGAAGCCGACCTAGCCGACCCGCAACTACTCATCGAAAGCCACAGAGCCTTGGACGAACTGACGCAGATTTTACGCTTAGGCAGCGTGTACGACTTTCAGTTGTGTTAAAAGGGGACGCTACCCTTTAATATATTGGACTAATTAAATAAGGGGTAGTTATGTCAACCGTCGTCGTGCACTTTGAAATCGAAAAAGAAACCAAAAACAGCATCCGCTACAAAGAAATTCCAGAGGACGGGAAGGCACCGATCGTGGGGTCTCTGTATGTGCAAAAATGGTTTGCCGGTGCAACAAAATCAATAACCATCACCATTGATAAAAGAGACTGAACAGTGACGAATAACCCGTTATCTTCAGAACAGTTGGAGAATGTTGAAAAGACAACATTAAGCCACTACGGCGATAATGCGCAGTCTTTTTGGCACGGCACCAAGGGCCACGATGTTTCTCAAAATTATCGTGCGCTCTTGTCCCAATGCGAGCAAGGGGTTGCTCTGGATATATTGGATTTTGGTTGCGGCCCTGGTCGGGATATCGGCTATTTTAAATCCTTAGGCCATCGGCCAGTAGGTCTTGATGGCAGCCAAAAATTCTGTGAGATGGCAAGACAGTACAGCGGGTGTGAAATACTCTGCCAAGAATTTCTGTCACTCAATTTACCCACAGCGGCGTTTGATGCCGTCTTCGCCAATGCCTCCTTGTTCCATATACCCAGCCAAGAGCTTCCGCGCATCCTCACCCAATTGCACACATGCCTAAGGCCCGGAGGTATTTTATTTTCTTCAAACCCACGCGGTAGCAGCGAAGGGTGGTCGGGTAGCCGGTATGGAAATTTCATTGAGTTCGATGAAGCGAGTAACATCTTGCGAGCAGCTCACTTCCGCATATTGACTCATTATTACCGGCCGGAGGGTTTGCCGAGAGACCAGCAGCCTTGGCTTGCCATTGTTTGCAAAAGAGCAGGGAAATAAAAGGGTAGCGTCCCCTTAAAAATAAAAAAAGGGTTGCGCCCCCTTTAAGAGTCTACTGGCTAATTAAGCCGTAATGCACTTGGCCAGCTTTTTTATTACGGTGTAGCTTCCAGGGTGCAGGTAAGGCTAAATCTTTAAGGGGCTGCGCTTGCTCCACATAAATCATGGCATTAGGTGCTAAGCAACCGCTGGCGAATAGTGCATCAAGCATGTCTTGCATTAGGGCTAAGGCAAAAGGTGGGTCTAAAAAAATTAGATCATATTGCTTGCTTGTGGGGTCGGCGGCAGCGGCAAGTGATGCGTGGTTTCTAAGCCATTCAAAGCCACTCATTTGTGCCACACACGAGCTTTGGTCTGCTGCTAAGGGCAGCTGGTTGAGGTTGTCTTTTAGGGCAGTGGTAGCCACGTTGGATAAGTCCACAAAACTCACGTGCTTGGCACCCCGCGACAGCGCCTCTAACCCCAAGGCCCCTGTGCCAGCAAATAAATCCAGGCAATTGGCCGCCACCACCGGCCCAGCGAGCCAATTGAACACAGTCTCCCGTACCCGGTCTTGGGTAGGTCTAAGCCCTGCAACGGTGGCAAAAGGGACGCGTCTGCCACGCCATTGGCCACCGATAATGCGTAAGCTTTGACGCCCAGCTTGGCCTATCTCCACTACTTTCCCCGAGTTGCCTTGTTTGCCAACACGATTAAAGAATAAGGACTTTGAGCTTGGTTTGCGAGCCATTATAGGGGCCTAATAGTAAACAGGGTGGGCAATTAATACGGGCTTCTATTCTAAGCCAAATCCAAGCTAAAGCCCCGATAAAAGAACCATACTGATGGTGAAGCTATGTTAACATTTGCCTTTCTCTAAAGCTAAAACACTGAGTTACCCACAACACCATGGCCCTGTTTAATTTATTTGGCAAAAACAAAAAACCCTCGGCAAACGAAGCTGCTACCCCTACGAGTGAGCCTACAAATGTGCCTACAAGTACGTCTACAAGCCTTGCAAAAGAAGAGGAACCCGCTGTTGACTCAGCTGTGGCTCAAGCTCTTACGCCCGAAGTAAGCGCTGAAGAAACTCCAAAACAAGGCTTTTTTGCCCGCATTAAAAGCGGTCTAAGCCGCACGCGCAGCAACTTAGGTGACGGCTTAGCAGATTTATTTTTGGGTGCCAAACAAATTGACGAGGATCTGTTTGAAGAACTAGAAACTCAATTACTTATGGCCGATGTAGGTATTGAAGCCACCAGCAGCATTCTTAAAACACTCAGTGAAGGCGTAGCCCGCAAAGACCTACAAGACCCCCAGGCGCTTTACGCCGCCCTCAAGAAAGAACTTGCACTATTGCTGCAGAGCAGCCAAGCACCATTGGAAATCCCCCAACAAAGTAGCCCCTTTGTTATTTTGATGGTGGGCGTAAATGGCGCCGGTAAAACCACTACCATCGGTAAACTAAGCAAGCGTTTTCAAAGCCAAGGTAAGTCTGTGTTATTAGCCGCTGGGGATACCTTTCGTGCTGCTGCAGTGGAACAGTTGCAAGAATGGGGCGCACGCAACAATGTACCGGTGGTGGCCCAGCACACAGGTGCCGATTGCGCTTCGGTAATTTTTGATGCCGTACAGTCAGCCCAAGCGAAGGGTATTGATATCGTTATTGCCGATACCGCCGGTCGCTTGCAAAACAAAGCCCACTTAATGGATGAATTAAGCAAGGTGGTACGGGTAATGCAAAAGCTCGACGCCAATGCACCCCATGAAGTGATGCTAGTGTTAGATGCTGGTACAGGGCAAAACGCCCTAAGTCAGGCCAGTTTATTTGGCGAGGCTGTAGGCGTTACTGGCATCACCCTAACCAAGTTAGATGGCACTGCCAAAGGCGGTGTTATTTTTGCAATGGCACAACAGTTAGGCATACCCATACGTTTTATCGGCGTTGGTGAGCAAGCAGATGACTTACGTCCCTTTGTGGCCGATGAGTTTATTGATGCTTTGTTTAGTGAAACCAACCTCAACACAGCAAACGCCTCATGATTCGCTTTGAGCAAGTCAACAAAAGTTACCTCGACAAGCCTGCATTAGTTAGCACTAACTTTCAGTTAGGGCGTGGTGAAATGGCTTTTTTAACAGGCCACTCCGGTGCTGGAAAAAGCACACTTCTCAAGCTCATTATGCTTATGGAGCGGCCTACTAGCGGCAAAGTAATAATTGACCGCCAAGATTTAAGCCGGTTGAGCCGCGCTCAGGTGCCCGCCCACCGCCGCAAAATAGGTTTGGTGTTCCAAAACCATCAGCTGTTGCTGGATTACTCTGTATTTGACAACGTCGCCTTGCCGTTAAAAATTAGCGGCTATAACGAACGCGATTCTGGCCGCCGCGTGCGAGCTGCATTGGATAAAGTGGGTTTGCTCGAGAAGGAGAAAATGTTCCCGTTGGTGCTTTCGAGTGGCGAACAACAGCGCGTTGGCATAGCTAGGGCCATCGTTAATAAACCCAAATTGATCCTTGCCGACGAACCCACGGGTAACTTAGACCCAGGACTTTCTGCAGAAATTATGCGTTTATTTCAGCAATTTAATCAAGTGGGGGTAAGTGTGCTCATTGCCAGCCATGACTTAGATTTAATTCAACGCCTGCCACACCCGGTCATTCAGCTTAACCAAGGTCGGCTCACGGGCCCACTTACTATGGCGGGGCGCTAAATTATGGTCTTTGCAAGCAAACCAGCCCATAACGCTAGCCGTTCACAGCCAGAAAGCCCCACTAAACGCTTGCTGCGCGAGCACAAAGAAGTTGCCATTAGCAGCTGGCGGCGTTTGTGGCTTACGCCTTTTGCCAACTTACTCACTTGGCTCACCCTCGCTATTGCCCTCACCTTACCAGCAAGCCTTTTGTTACTGCTTAGCCAAGCCCAGCATGTGGGCCAGCAACTCAACCAAAGCAATCAGCTTAGTGCGTTCTTGGCTCCCTACGTGTCGCTGGAACAAGGCCAATCCCTAGCCTTGCAGTTGCAGTCACGGCCCGATATTGCGCAGGTTACTTACATCTCGGCCGCGCAGGCCTTAGTTGATTTTAAGGCCAGCAGTGGCCTTGCGGATGTTTTAGATAGCCTCACAGACAACCCCCTACCGGCTACTTTGTTGGTTGAACCCACAAGGGCAACGCAAACTGCGCAAGCGATGTCACAACTAGCCCAGCAATTGCGCCAACAACAACAAATCGACCAGGTGCTGGTGGATATGGCTTGGCTCGATAGGCTGCAGGCAATTCTAGCCACCAGCCAGAGCATAACCTACAGCCTGGCAGTGCTCTTGGCCTTAGGTGTGCTACTGGTTGTAGGCAATACCGCACGTTTACAGGTTGAGAGCCGTAAGCAGGAAATATTAGTCATTAAACTGGTGGGTGGCACCGATGCTTACCTACGCCGGCCATTTTTGTATGCCGGTTTTTGGGCTGGTTTGTTTGCCAGTTTATTGGCATGGCTCATTATTCAATTGGGTGTTAGTTATTTGCACGGGCCATTGTTCGACCTTGCCCAAAGCTACCAAAGTGATTGGCAGCTCGAAGGTTTAGGCTGGCTGGCCAGTTTGGCGCTGCTAACTACGGGCTGCGGACTTTCGGTGTTGGGTGCAAGCTTAACCGTAGGGCGTCAGCTGCGCCTTATAGAACCCAAGTAAAACACCTTTTAAGGCCTAATTAGGGGTAAAATACAGCTTTACAAAGCTTTACGGGCAAAAATCTAGTCAAAACCTTGCCTCGTACTCAATTGCACCCTAAAATACTTACTATAGATAAAGCTGCAAAAAGCGGCAGAGTCCCCGAAATGGCAAACATCAGCCATACTTAAAGTAGATTTAAGCGCGGACGTACAGTTTACGGAGAAGTTTATGACTAAATCTTTATCGGCCATTGATGCATTAGCACCGGGCCAAAGCCACGAGGCTTACCTACAAACCATTAGCGGCATCCCTATTCTTACTGTAGAAGAAGAAAAGGCTTTGGCCGAGCGTCTGTATTATGAAAACGACTTAGACGCAGCTCGTCAGCTGGTTATGTCGCACCTCCGTTTTGTAGCGCACATTGCCAAAAGCTACTCTGGCTACGGTCTACCAATATCCGACTTGGTGCAAGAAGGTAACGCCGGCTTAATGAAGGCTGTTAAACGCTTTAACCCAGAAGTAGGCGTGCGGCTGGTATCTTTTGCTGTGCACTGGATCAAAGCCGAAATGCATGAGTACATCTTGCGCAACTGGCGTATTGTTAAAGTTGCCACCACCAAAAGCCAACGTAAATTGTTTTTCAACTTACGTAGCGCTAAGAAAAAGCTTGCTTGGTTAACCCATGCCGAAGTTCAGTCTGTGGCTGCCGACTTAGGCGTAGACGCCAAAGTTGTGATGCAAATGGAAGGCCGCATGTCCTCCCATGACACTCCTTTTGATGCTCCAGAAGGCGACGAAGACAGTGCTTTCCAAGCACCAGCATACTATTTAGAAGATCACTCTGGTGACCCAGCTCGCCAGCTTGAAGCCAGCGATTGGGAAGCAGACTCCAATAATCGTTTAGCCAATGCCATGGGTGATTTGGATGCCCGCAGCCGTGATATTTTGCAGCAGCGCTGGTTAAGTGACACTAAATCCACCTTGCATACCTTAGCCGACCAATACCAAGTGTCTGCAGAGCGTATTCGCCAGCTCGAAAAGAATGCCATGAAGAAAATCAAAACAGCCATGAGTGCTGACATGGATACCGAGTTCGCTTTCGCGGTTTAAACCGGCTACAAGCTAAATAACTTAAAAAACCCGCCTCGTGCGGGTTTTGTTGCTTTACGCTTTAGTATTATTTAGTTTAGCTGCCAAAGGCCGGCCAAGTGCTGCCAAACATTATCCACAATAAGTTCTTGAGCAGCCTGTGTAGGGTGCAAACCATCGGCTTGCATTAAATCAGCATGAATGGCGATGTTCTGCAGGATAAAAGGCACTAAGGCTGTGTTATTACGTTGCGCCAGTTGAGCGTACTGGGCAAAGAACGGGCCCGTGTAACGCTCACCATAATTAGGTGGCAACTGAATACCTAGTACAGCCACCTGAGCGCCTGCAGCCTGACTTTGCTCAACCATAGCGCTTAAGTTAGCCGTCATCTTGGCAATGGGATAACCCCTTAAGCCATCGTTAGCACCCAACTCTAGCAACACCCACTGGGGTTGGTATTTTTCTAATAGTGCCGGCAAGCGGCGCACGCCACCCTGAGTGGTTTCACCACTAACGCTAGCGTTGATCACTAGCCAGTGGTCTTGGGCCGCTACACTTTGCATGCGCTCTTGCAACAAAGCCGGCCATGCTTGCTCTAGAGCCATACCGTAGCCGGCGCTCAAACTATCCCCCATTACCAGCACTGTGGTCTTATTCGCAAATGCCATTTGTGCTTGCATTAATCCTGCCAAGCCTACTAGCCCCAGCAAAAACAATGTAAATATTTTGAAAACCTTCTGCATCCGCTTCCCCTAATGACCTTGTAAACGCCATAATAGGCATTCACATCGCTTGTAACGTGCCCATTATGACTCAAACCACACCTTTTTTGGCGGCTCAAAATGTTAGCCAAATCATTGCCAATCCAACTCAGCAAGGCCATGAGTTACATATATTAAAAGATATTAATTTTACCATAGAAGCGGGCGAATCTGTGGCCATAGTGGGTGCTTCTGGCTCAGGCAAAACCACGCTTTTAGGCATGATGGCAGGGCTCGACAGCCCCAGCCACGGTGAGTTATACCTAGCTCACCAAGCCCTAGGCAGGCTTGATGAAGAAGGCCGTGCAGAGCTACGCAAACACCAAGTTGCCTTTATATTCCAGAATTTTCAGCTACTACCCAGCTTAACCGCCCTAGAAAACATCATGCTGCCCTTAGAAGTAAAAGGCACTGCCAACGCCGCAAACCTAGCCGAAAATTATTTGCAGCATGTAGGCCTTGGCCAGCGAGGCGGCCACTACCCCAACCAGCTTTCTGGTGGTGAGCAACAGCGCGTAGCTATTGCCCGAGCCTTTGCGGCCCAAGCACCGATTTTATTTGCCGATGAACCCACGGGCAACTTAGATACAGAAACGGGCCACCATATTATCGAGCTGCTGTTTGAATTAAACCAGCAACACCAAACTACCTTAGTGCTAGTAACCCACGATTTAGCTTTAGCCCAACGCTGCCGCAGGCATTTAAACTTAAGTGCGGGCCAACTTACGGAGCATGCCGATGCTTAAACTAGCAGCGCGGATGGCGTGGCGCGACTGGCGTGGCGGGGAGCTGTCTTTATTGTTCGTCGCCTTAATTCTGGCCATCACTAGCGTCACTAGCATTAGCCTGTTTACCCATTATGTAAAACAAGCCATGGTGGCAGAGGGTGCCAACTTAATTGCCGCCGACCTGCGTCTCATTAGCAGCCAAAAAATTGACCAAGAATGGTTTCAACAGGCGCAAGATCTAAACCTAAAACAGGCTCAATTGAGCCAATTTCAGGCCATGGTATTTACCGATCAAGGCATGCAATTGGCGGGGATCAAAGCCGTATCAAACAACTATCCCTTAAAAGGCAGCCTAGGCGTTGGCGACCAAGCCTTTGGCCAGAGCCAAACTTTAGATCACGGCCCAAGCCAAGGCGAAATTTGGCCAGATTCCCGCCTGTTAGCCAGCCTTAATGCCCAAGTTAACGACCAACTCGAAGTGGGCAAGCTCAGCCTCACCATCAGCCGCGTATTGATCTCTGAACCCGACCAAGCCAGTGGCTTTGCCAGTTTTGCTCCTCGGGCGCTCATACATTTAGATGATTTAGCAGCCACTCAGGCGGTGCAAACGGGTAGCCGCATAAGCTACCGTTGGTTATTGGCTGGCGAACAAGATCAACTGCAGCAATTGCGCCAACACATAAAGCCCAAACTTAAACCGGGGCAACGGTGGCAAACACCCACCGATGGCAATGCCAATATGGCGGCCACCTTAGACAAGGCCGAACAGTTCCTGTTATTGGCGGGGTCTTTAGCCGTGGTTCTAGCAGGGGTAGCCTTATCACTTTCAGCACGGCGCTATAGCTTACGCCAAGCCAAGCATGTGGCATTATTAAAGTGCCTGGGCCTCAAACCCAAGCAATTACGCCTGCTTTATGTCAGTCAAATGCTACTGTTGGCAGCCTTTGCTACCCTGGTGAGCCTGCCCTTTGCTTGGGCGCTATACCAAGGCTTGCAACTACTGGTGGCAGACTTTATTCAAACGGCTGGCGCGGCCCTACCATTGGCGCCTTTCTTATTGGGCGCAGGCACCGGCCTTTTGTGTCTCTTGGCGTTTGTGTTACCCCCCATGTTAGGTCTTGCCAAGGTTGCTCCAGCTCAGGTGCTACGCCAATCGAGCACCCGCGCCAAAGCTCACCCAGGCCATCTTGCCATTGGCTTTGGTGCCATTATTTTATTGGTCTACTGGCACAGCCAATCGGTACTCATTAGTGCGGCGATGATCGCCGGCATCGCCACCATTCTGGTGTTGTTATGGCTGTTAGCGGGCTTACTGATCAAACTAAGTGAAAAGCTAAGACCGCATTTGGGCCAAGGCGCCAAGCTAGGCCTTGCCAACTTGGCTCGTCGACGCCATCAAAATAGTTTGCAAGTGGCCATCTTTGGCATCGCTTTAATGCTGTTATTTAGCCTGATTTCTGTGCGTAGCTTTCTCATTGACGACTGGCAGCAACAGCTTAAACAAGACACCCCAAATTTGTTCTTATTCAACATCTATCAAGAACAGCGGCAAGCCCTTATTGACACCATGCAAGCGCAAAATTTGTCCACCGAGGCATTGACCTTCTACCCCATAGCTAGGGGCCGGTTGGTAGAACCCAAAGGTGATGCACACGATAACGACCGAGGGCTCAACTTAACTTGGAGCCAAGAACTGCCTGCAGGCAATAGTATTAGCGCTGGTCGTTGGTGGCCACCAACTCAAAGCAATGGCTTAGAAGTGTCTATCGAAACCGACTATGCCCAACGTATGGGTTTGAGCCTTGGCCAAAACCTGCGTTTTAATATAGCCGGCATAGAGCTCCAAGCCACCTTAACCAACCTCAGAAAAGTCGACTGGAGCAGTATGCAGCCGAATTTCTTTTTTGTTTTTTCCGCGCCTTTAACCCAAGCCAATAGTGCTAGCTACATGGCCAGCATTTATATTGCGCAGCAAGATCGCAGTAAAATCGGCACCTTATTACGCCAACAGCCCACCATTTCCATGGTGGATGTAGACCAAATATTGCAACAAGTTCAAAAAGTGGTGGCCCAATTGTCCCTAGCAGTGGAAAGCATTCTGGTGATGGTGCTAGGGGCCGGTTTATTGGTATTGGTGGCCAGCATTCAAGCCAGCATTGATGAACGGCGTCATGAAAGCGCCATTTTACGTACGTTGGGTGCCAGTAAGGCCTTGATTCGACGTATTATTTTGGTTGAATACGCAAGCCTAGGCCTGGTGGCTGGGCTCATTGCAGGGCTCAGTGCCGAAGCCTTGGTAGCTCTGTTGCAACAACAACTGTTCCAAATGCCGCCCCAACTGCACTGGCCTCTATGGGTAGCAGCACCACTTGTAGGCATGCTCCTGATTGGCGCATTTGGCTGGTGGTTTAACCGCAGCGTTGTTACTGCACCGCCTTTGAGGACCTTAAGCAAAGCTTAAACTGGTTCCACCTAAAGCCGTCTTTTTGCATTACAATGGCGCCATAATAAACATTTTAATGGGCCCGCATGTCAACAATGACCCTCAAGTTTTTGTTAAAGCTATTACCGTTTTTACGCTGGGCTAAACAAACCACCCCCGCTAGCGCCAAACAAGATGCACTAGCAGGGCTTACGGGTGCCATTATCGTTTTGCCCCAGGGCGTAGCCTACGCCTTAATTGCCGGTTTGCCTCCAGAGTATGGGCTCTATGCCGCCATTGTGCCGGCCATTGTGGCCGCCCTATTTGGCTCGTCTTGGCACCTTATATCTGGCCCAACTGCGGCCCTTTCCATTGTCGTTTTCACCACTATTAGCCCCCTCGCCCAGGCAGGCACAGCTAGCTACATTGCCTTAGTCCTTAGCCTTACCCTCATGGCAGGCTTGTTTCAACTGGTGCTGTCTCTTGCCCGCATGGGCACACTCGTTAACTTTGTATCTCACTCGGTGATAGTTGGCTTTACTTCGGGTGCAGCCGTAATTATCGCCACCAGCCAAGTTAAAAATGTCCTAGGGCTTGAATTAGAATCCAGCGGTAATTTCATACTCAATTGGATTGCCGTAAGCAAAAACATAGCGGCCATTCATTGGCCAAGCCTAATCATTACCGGCGTCACTTTAGCCACTCTAATGGGTGTTAAAAGATGGCGTAAAAAGTGGCCAAACATGCTCATCGCCATGGTGGTGGGCAGCCTAGCCACCCAATTGTTATTGTTAAGCCCGTGGCAAGCTGCCGAACACATCGCTTTAGTGGGCGCAATTCCCTCCCAGCTGCCGCCTTTGTCGGTGCCTATGATGGATTGGGATATTCTGCGACAACTCGCACCCGGGGCCATGGCCTTGGGACTTTTGGGCTTAGTAGAAGCGGTATCTATTGCTCGATCAGTTGCCACACGTTCAGGTCAGCGCATTGATGGCAATCAGGAATTTATTGGTCAGTCTTTATCCAACATTATCGGTAGTTTCACCTCCAGCTACGCAACCTCTGGCTCGTTTACTCGCACCGGTGTTAACTACGAGGCGGGCGCAACCAGCCCTCTAGCCGCGCTATTTGCGGCTATTTTCTTGGCCTTGATCGTATTGTTATTTGCACCCTTGGCCGCTTACATAACCCTACCCAGCATGGCTGCTATCTTGCTTATTGTGGCCTGGAATCTCATCGATTGGAAGCATATAAAAATCATTTACCGGGCTGGCAAGAATGAAGCCATGGTGTTTAGCGTCACCTTTGGGGCCACCCTGCTACTGCCCATGGAATTTGCTATTTACCTGGGCGTACTTTTGTCCCTAGTTTTGTACCTACGCCGCACCTCTAAACCTGTTATCACCGCCTTAGCCAGGAGCCCCGAGGGTAACAAACTTGTATCAGCACAAAGATCTGGCCTGCCTGAATGTGACACTTTAAAAATCGTACGTATTAACGGCTCTCTGTTTTTTGGTGCCGTGGACTATGTGCAATCGGCACTCATGGCCATACCGCAAAAGCATGTGCTTATTGTTGCCAGCGGCATTAATTTTATTGATTTGGCAGGTACTGAATTATTGGCTAATGAAGCCAAGCGTTTGAACGCCATGGGTGGTGGTTTGTATTTGTGCAACCCCAATGGTCGCGTCATCAAACCCATTATTCGCAATGGCCACCTCAGCGCCATTGGTAAACGCCACATTTTCGCCACTAAAGCCTTAGCTTTGAGCAGCATTGATACAATATTGGCAGAACACAGTTGTGACGGTTGTAAATAAGGCAATAAAAAACCCGCCTTAGCGGGTTTTTTAACTTTCAGTTAACGCAGCACCAATTACTTGGTAGTAGCGCGTGAACCAAAACGCTTGTTGAAGCGATCAATACGGCCGCCAACGTCGATATTCTTCTGCTTACCGGTGTAAAACGGGTGGCAAGCTGAACATACGTCGATATGCATGTCTTTGCACATAGTAGAACGCGTTTCTACCACGTTGCCACAAGAACAAGTGGCTTTCATTGCTTCATACTTAGGATGAATGTCTTTTTGCATGGGGGATAACCTCAAGGTTATGGCGCCGCCACTTGATCTATTGCCAAGCACCGCACCTTTCAAATTGGCAAGCCGACAATCGGCAAGCCATAAAAATAGAGGCGGAATTTTACCAGACACTGAAAGATAAGCAAGTCTTTTCCAAATCCCCGCCTAATAAACCTCCTAATCTGGACGCAACGGCCAATAGTTGGCCAGTTGGTCAATTTATTTTCTAGTGAAAAAATACCTGAATATAAATAAAATAATATGAGGTCTTTTAATTATGCAGTTATTCAACTTAATTTCCAAGGCACGGGTGCTGCTCATGGAAACCGCCGCTGGTTTGGTCATGTCATCAACACTAGTGGTTGCAGACACTATTAAAGTAGCCGGTATTTTTACTTTACCGGTAGAACAACATTGGATCAGTCGTATTCACATTGCCCTTAATGCAGCAAAAGAGCGCGGCGATATCGAGTACGTTTATTCCGAAAATGTCTCCAACACAGATTACCAACGCATGATGCGTGAGTACGCCGAACAAGGCGTGGATCTTATTGTAGGCGAAGTGTTTGGTTTAGAACGTGCCGCCCGCAAAGTAGCCGCAGACTACCCAGAAACCGCATACCTAATGGGCTCTTCGTTTGCCCCACAAGCTCCCAACTTTTCTGTGTTTGATAACTTCATCCACGAACCTGCGTATTTGTCTGGCATGGCTGCAGGCGCAGTTAGCAAGACTAACGTCATCGGTATGGTGGGAGGTTATGCCATCCCCGAGGTCAACCGTTTGATGCATGCGTTCATGGCTGGGGCCCGGGAAATGAACTCCGACGTGACCTTTTTGGTGAACTTTATTGACAGTTGGTACGACCCACCCAAGGCCAAAGAAAGTGCATTTGCCATGATGGATGCCGGCGCAGACGTTATGTACGCAGAACGCTTTGGTGTTTCTGACGCCGCCGTTGCTCGTGGTAAAAAGGCCATCGGCAACGTCATCGATACTTCCTCTGATTACCCCGGAACTATCTTAGCGTCGGCCCTTTGGCACATGGAAACCACTGTTAACACTGCCATCAGTGCCGTAGCTAAGGGCACCTATGCTGCCGACGATTATAGTCAATACAGCTACATGGCTCATCAAGGTAGCTCACTGGCCATTGATAAAAGCTTATTGCCTGCTGACGTGGTAGCCTCCATTGAAGCCAAGCAAGCCAGCATTCTGGATGGCAGCTTTGTGGTTCCCATCAATAACGAAACCCCTGTATCAGATCACTGATAAATTACTGATATAGGACCGTTTTTGATGTCCAAAATGCTATCGGCTAGCCCTGCTGCTACCGATAGCATTTTTATTGCACTCATACTCAATATTGGCTCTTCTTATGACCATAGAAACGGTGCTTTGCCTAAATCAATTGAGCAAACGTTTTGGCACTGTAGTCGCTAATGACTCGGTTAGCCTAGAACTTAAACGCGGCGAAATATTATCTTTATTAGGCGAAAACGGTGCCGGTAAGACCACCCTGATGAACATGCTGTTTGGCCACTATATGCCTGACGCTGGCGACATTCAGGTGGCCGATTCACAAGGCCAACTCAGGCCTCTTACCTTAGGCCACCCGCAAGCGGCCCTACATGCCGGCATTGGCATGGTGCACCAGCATTTCACCTTAGCCGTAAAATTTATCCGCCATTGACAACATTTTCTTAGGCTCTGAAAACTTGTTTTCCTGGTGCCGTTCCATAGGTGCGGCCCGCGCAAAAATTGATAGCATCATGCAGCGCACCGGCTTAAATGCACCGCTTGATACAACAGTTAGCCAGCTCTCCGTAGGCGAACGCCAACGGGTAGAAATATTAAAAGCCTTGTATCGCGACGCACGCATCTTAGTGTTAGATGAACCCACTGCAGTATTAACGCCGCAAGAAGCAGACACCTTGTTTGCTAATATCGGTGCCATGGCTAAAAACGGCTTATCGGTTATTTTTATCTCCCATAAATTGCGTGAAGTATTGGCCTTTTCCCACCGCATTGCGGTATTGCGGCACGGCAAAAAGGTGGGTGAAATTGCCACTCAAGAGGCCGACAAACAAATCATTTCGCGGATGATGGTGGGCGCTGACACGCAAGTAACACCACGGGAAAAACTTGCCACTGGCGCACCGGTATTACAAATTCGTGACCTATCGGCAGCGGGCACTAGTAGCCGCACCAGCCTCAACAATCTTAATTTAACCGTGGCCGCCCATGAAATTGTAGGCGTTGCGGGGGTGTCGGGTAATGGCCAAGCCACCCTTGCCAAGGTAATCTCTGGGCTGCAACGCCCAACCACCGGCCAGCTTGAAATAGACGGCACGCCAGTAGATAACTATACCCCAGCCAGTTTATTAAAAGCTGGAGTGGGCCGCATTCCCGAAGACAGACACCAGGATGGCATGGTGGGCGCCATGAGCGTGGCAGAGAATTTAGCCATCGAGCGCCTCGACGATCCAGCTTTTCAACACTACGGATTTTTACGCCATCAGCAGCTCAAGGACCACTCCCAAACGTTAAGCCAGCAATACGACATACGCGGCCCAGGCATCGATGCCGAAGCAAGGCTCTTGTCTGGCGGCAACATTCAAAAACTCATCTTGGCGCGCGTGTTTGAAGCCACACCCCGCTTGATTCTTGCTAATCAGCCCACTCGCGGCCTCGACATGGGTGCCGCCAGTGATGTGGGTAAACGCTTGCTGCAGGCGCGTCAACGGGGCGCCGGCATTCTGCTAATTTCAGAAGACCTAGACGAATTGCTGGCCCTGTCGGATCGCATTGTCATCATGCATGATGGCGAGTTACTACAGGTGTCGAGCCATGATCGTGGCGAAATAGGCTTAATGATGGCCGGAGGAGCCGCATGATACGTATCGAACCAAGAACCGTACCTTCGCGCCGCTTAACCATTGGCATTCCCATTGCTTCGGCGCTATTGGCCTTATTACTCGCCGCCATTCCATTGAGTTTAGCTGGGCTCCTATTGGCGAGGCTTACGTGCAAATGGTCAAGGGCATTTTTGGCTCCTTGTTCGCCTTTACCGAAATGCTCACCCGGGCTACGCCGCTTATCTTTACCGGCTTAGCCGCCACTTTGGCGTTCCGTGCCAAACTGTGGAATATTGGCGCAGAAGGCCAATTTTACCTTGGCGCCATGGCAGCCGTGGCGGTAGGCACCGGTTGGATCGATGGCCCTGCCATTCTGCTCATCCCCATGATTTTAATCGCTGGCGCCTTAGCAGGCGCCCTTGGCATGGCCGGTCCTGCGTATTTGAAAACCCGATTTGGCGCCGATGAAGTGGTCACTACCTTGCTGCTTAATTTCATCATCTTAATTTTCGTGCAAATGATGCTGGAAGGCCCTCTTAAAGACCCCATGGGCATGGGCTGGCCGCAATCAAGCCCAATGCTAAACAACGCAGTTTTACCCCAATTATTGTCACGCATGCGCCTGCACAGCGGGCTCATTATCGCCCTTGTGTTGGCGGTGCTTGCCCACATTATGCTGTCAACAAGTGTGTGGGGCTTCAAGCTGCGGGCCGTGGGCGAAAATGCAGCGGCTATGCTGGCGGGCTTATCACCTTTAGGCGTGGTTCTGGCGGCACTATTTATTGCTTCGGTGTTTGTGGGGGCAGACACCATGAGCCATGCCATGGGGGTGTCGAGTTATTTGGCTGACCTAGTGGTGTCATTGTCTTTACTCTGCGTGTTAATTGGCGGCTTTATTGCGCGCTTTAAAATCACCTTTACACCGAGCCACAAAAAGCCACCGGCACCTGTTGCAACCACAAGCTCAGATACTGGAGCAGGCTAATGGAAATGTTAGAAATTTTGCTCAGCGAGAGTTTTTGAACGGCCGCATTGCGTATCGCAACACCCTTGATTTTTGGCGTTTTAGGGGCCCTTATTTGTGAAAAATCAGGGGTGCTTAACCTCGGCATTGAAGGTATTTTTGCCGCCGGCGCCATGGCTGGATGGCTGGATGGCTGGGTGCCGGCCTATGGGGCGGGCTACTTGTAGCGGCACTAACAGGTGCTTTATTTGGTTTGATACACGCCATTTTGACCGTGCCCTTGGGCCTATCACAACATGTTTCGGGCCTAGCCATCACCATGTTTGCTACCTCGGTGAGTTACTTTACCTACCGTACGGCGCTGCCTCAGGTAACTACGCCACCGCGCATTGAACCTTTCCAGCCGCTTGATATTCCCATTCTGTCGGATATCCCATTTCTAGGGCCGGTGTTATTTCAGCAAACGGCCATGACCTGGTTGGCCCTGTTTTTGGTGGCGCTTGTATGGTGGGTATTTAACCGCACGCCCTTAGGCCAAGCGTTGCGCGCCGTGGGCGACAACCCCAACGCCGTTGACACCCAGGGATTGTCGGTCTATGGCCTGCGCATGGGTGCCATTGTTGTGGGCTCTGCCTGCATGGCCTTGGGCGGCGCCTTTCTCACCATGTCGGCCTTTGACGCCTTTTTCTTTGGCATGGTCAATGGCCGTGGTTGGATCTGCATTTCTCCGGTTATATTTACCAGCTGGCGACCCGGTAAAGCCTTGCTTGGGGCGCTATTGTTTGGCGCCTTTGACGCCTTTCAGGTACGCTTACAAACCAAAGTAGGTGCGTTTGTGCCCTCCCAGGTGTTCCTTATGGCACCTTATGTACTATCAATCATTGCCTTGGTGGTGGTAGCTCGCCGTGCAGAGTACCCGCGCGCACTGCTCACCCCATGGTTCAAAGGACAACGTTAATGAGTTTTGATCTGCTAATTAAAAACGCCTGTTTACAAGATGGCCGCAGCGGTATTGATGTGGCTTGTGCCAAGGGCATGATTGTGGCGGTCAAACCCAACATCGACGCCCAAGCCACACAAGTGATTGATGCTCAAGGTCAACTGTTAAGCCCACCTTTGGTGGACCCTCATTTTCACATGGATTCAACTTTATCATTAGGGCAACCGCGCATGAATATTTCTGGCACTTTGCTCGAAGGCATTGCCCTATGGGGCGAGCTAAAACCCAAGCAAAGCGTAGACGACATTATTGACCGGGCAATGCGTTATTGCGACCTAGCCGTGAGCATGGGCATTGGCGCCATTCGCAGCCATGTAGACGTGTGTGATGATGAGCTGAAGGGCGTTACCGCCTTACTGGAAGTGCGCCGTTTGATTGCCCCATATATAGACCTACAACTGGTGGCTTTTCCCCAGGACGGTCTGCTACGTGATGCCAGTGCTCAGGCCAACCTAATACGCGCCCTAGACATGGGCGTGGATGTGGTCGGCGGTATTCCCCATTTTGAACGTACCATGCAGGCAGGCACCGATTCGATCAAGATTTTGTGCGAGTTGGCCGCCGAGCGTGGGCTACGGGTAGACATGCACTGTGATGAGTCAGATGACCCCCATAGTCGCCACATCGAAACCCTGGCCAGTGAAACCCTGCGCTTAGGTTTGCAGGGCCGCGTGGCCGGCTCGCACCTAACATCCATGCACTCCATGGATAACTATTACGTTTCCAAACTACTACCCCTAATTGCCGAAGCGGGCGTACACGCCATCCCTAATCCGCTCATCAACATTATGTTGCAAGCTCGCCACGACAGCTATCCCAAGCGCCGTGGTCAAACCCGCGTGCCTGAGCTCAAAGCCGCCGGCGTTAACGTTGGTTTTGGTTCCGACTGCATGATGGACCCTTGGTATTCCATGGGCGCAGCGGATATGCTCGATGTGGCCAGCATGGGCCTGCATGTGGGCCAACTGTCTAGCCGCGCAGATATGGCCTGGTGCTTTGACGCCGTCACTTATAACTCCGCCGCCATAATGGGCTTACAAAACTATGGCATTGCCGAAGGTTGCCAGGCCAACATGGTGCTGTTGCAAGCCACCAACCCGGTCGAGGCCATTCGCCTAAAAGCCACGCGTCTAACGGTCATTCGCCACGCCAAAGTGATCGCTCAAACGCCAGCCAGCCTTACTCAGTTAACATTGCCGGGCCGGCCTACACAACTGGACCCAGCAAGGACTTTGGTTTAAAGCATAACTTTGGTGTAGCATACGCTCTTATCCAGCTTTGCAGCGTGTTCTAATTGCCCGTGCCCATTTATCTACAAATCGCCCTCGCTACCGGTCTACGCCAACAATTCACCTATGCGTTACCTGAACAGCCAGGCGGCCAAAGCGCAGCTATGCAAGCCACGCCAACCATAGGCGTGCGTGTACGCATTGCCTTTGGTCGCAGCGAACGGGTGGGCTTAGTGGTTGGCATAAGCCACAGCACCGATGTTGACCCCGCCAAATTAAAAGCCATTCTTGAGTGCCTTGATGAGGTGCCCCTATTGCCGCCAGAGCTATGGCAACTGGGATTGTGGGCCGCCGACTACTACCAATACCCCCTGGGTGATGCCCTCATGCATATGCTGCCGGCCAAGCTGCGCCAAGCCATCCCCAATCAACTCATTCAATTAAACTGGCAGCTCACCGAACAAGAGCCTGAGTTTGGCCGCGCCCATAAGCAAAAGCAATTGTGGCAACAATTACAGGCTTTAGCGCCGGCATTTAATCTAGATCAATTACAAAAATTGGGCATCAAGCCGAGTCAGCTGAAAACCTTTATTGAAAAACAGTGGCTGCATGCCGTTCAACCTCAGCCGCAAGAGGTTAATTTACAGTTAGCCCAACAACCACTCAAACTAAACCCAGAACAAGCCACCGTGGTTGAGCATTTAGCCACTGCTCACAAGCAGTTTAGCTGCCACTTACTCAATGGCGTTACCGGCAGTGGTAAAACTGAAGTCTATTTGCAGGCCATGGCCCACCAGCTTGCCGCAGGCCAGCGGGTGCTGCTACTGGTACCCGAGATTGGTCTCACACCACAACTGATGCAACGCCTTGAAGCGCGTTTTTGTAACCGTGTATTAGCCTTGCACTCGGGCCTCACCGACCACCAACGATTAAACGTTTGGCAACAGGCCAAACTAGGCCAGGCCGACATTATTATTGGTACCCGTTCGGCCTTGTTCACCCCCATTCCCAAGCTTGGCTTAATTATTATTGACGAAGAACATGACCAAGCCTACAAGCAACAAGAAGGCTTCCGTTACCACGGCCGCGACTTGGCCATAAAGCGCGCATCTGATGCCAAGATCCCCATTTTATTAGGTTCGGCCACGCCTTCTTTGGAAAGCCTTGCCAATGTTGCTCGCGGCCGCTTTACGCAGTGGCTGCTCACCCAAAGAGCCGGTGGTGCCAGCGAGCAGCGCTATGAAGTGGTTGATTTGCGTAACCAGCCCCAACAGGCGGGGATCTCCTTGCAACTGCAGCAGATGATTGCCATTCAGCTAGAGCTAGGGCACCAAGTATTGCTGATGCTCAATCGCCGCGGTTTTGCACCGAGCTTGCAGTGCCAGTCGTGCGGCGAAACGGCCCAGTGCCCAGCTTGTGATGCTAACATGACTCTGCATCGGCGCCCGCCCCGGCTGCATTGTCACCACTGCGAACACCAACAACCCATTTACCTGCATTGCCCCCAATGTGGCAGCCACCAACTCAAGCCCCTAGGCCAAGGCACCGAGCGTACCGAAGAACAACTACAAAGCCTGTTTCCACAAACGCCGGTATACCGCATCGACCGCGACACCACGCGCCTTAAAGGCAGCCTGGAGAGCATGCTCAAACAAGTACATGAAGGCGGCCCTTGCTTGCTATTAGGTACGCAAATGCTGGCCAAAGGCCATCACTTTCCCAAGGTCACCCTAGCGGCCATATTGGATGCCGATGCGAGCCTATTTAGTAGTGATTTCCGTGGCCCAGAAAAGCTTGCTCAACTACTGGTGCAAACCGCCGGGCGTGCCGGGCGCGCTAACATCCTTGGCACCGCTGTGATTCAAACTTATCAGGCCGATCATCCCACCATTAACATTTTAGTGCATCAGGGTTACAACGCCTTCGCCCAGCAAGAGCTTGCCCAGCGCCAAAGCAGCGGTCTGCCACCCCTGGGCCACATGGCACTGTTTCACGCCCAAGCTAAAGACGCCAACCATGCCTTTACTTTATTGCATTGGCTGGCCGAACAAATACAGCAACCTGCCCTTGCCAGCCTAACTGGAGCGTTACTTGTGTATGGCCCGATGCCTGCATTTATGGCTCGTAGAGCCCACTATTATCGTGCTCAGCTGCAACTGCAGCACTCCAACCGCAAGCAATTACAGCAATTATTGCAGCAATTATGCAGCTTACTAGATCAGCATCCCGGGGCACGGAAAATCCGTTGGAGTCTAGACATAGACCCGCAAGAACTGGGATAATTAGCAGCGATCAATACCCATGACAAAAAGGCCACAATTACGGCCTTATTTAACCTTTAAGAAGCCTATACACTGCCATGAAGCAACACATTGCCGATCTTATCCAGCAAGCCATCGACGCCCTTAAAGCCAGCGGCGAGTTTGACACCGACCTTGTCGCCAACATTAACATTGATAATACCCGTGACAAGGCCCATGGTGATCTTGCCTGCAATGTGGCCCTAACCTTAGCCAAAGTTGCCCGCCGCAAGCCACGCGATATTGCGCAGTTAATTTGTAGCCATTTACCCGCCTCTGACTCAGTTATAAAAACAGAAATTGCCGGGCCCGGTTTTATTAACTTTTTCATCAGCCAAGACGCTACCCAAGCCATCGTTGGCAAAGTTTTGGCTGCAGCAGAGGCCTTTGGTCGCAACAATACTGGCCAAGGTCACAAGGTTCAGGTGGAGTTTGTTTCTGCCAACCCCACCGGCCCGCTCCATGTTGGCCATGGCCGGGGCGCAGCTTACGGTGCCAGTGTATCCAATCTATTGGCCGCAGCAGGCTATGATGTACAACGCGAATACTACGTCAATGATGCAGGCCGGCAGATGAACATCTTAGCGGCCAGTGTATGGCTGCGCTATTTGCAGCAAGCCGGGGTGGCTATCACCTTTCCAAGCAACGGTTACCAAGGTGACTATGTCAACGACATTGCCAAACAACTGCACGCACAAGCAGGTGATCGTTTAACACACGAAGCCGACGCTGTGATGGCAAACCTACACGCCGACGCCCCTGATGGTGACAAAGAAAAGCACATTGATGACCTTATTGAACGGGCCCAAACACTACTGGGTGCAAACGACTATCGCCTAGTATTTGACGCTGGCCTCAACTCTATACGTGACGACATTAAACATGATCTACACGGCTTTGGGGTCGAGTATGACAATTGGTTCTCGGAGCGCAGCTTAGACCAAGACGAGCAAATTGGTCGCGCCATTACTAAGCTGCAACAACAGGGCCACGTGTATAAGAAAGATGGCGCTTTGTGGTTTCGCTCCACTGATTTTGGTGATGACAAGGACCGTGTGGTGAAACGTGACAATGGCCAAACCACTTATTTTGCCTCCGACATTGCCTACCACCTGAACAAGTTTGAGCGCGGCATGGATACCGTTATTAACGTTTGGGGCGCCGACCACCACGGTTACATCGTCCGCGTTAAAGCCGCCCTAGAGGCCCTTGGCATAGACCCAACTCGTCTAGTGGTTAAGTTGGTGCAGTTTGCCATTTTGTACCGCGGTTCAGAGCGCGTACAAATGTCCACCCGCAGTGGCTCTTTTGTCACCTTGCGTGAGCTGCGTGAAGAAGTAGGTAAAGATGCCTCACGCTTCTTCTACGTAACGCGTAAGGCCGAGCAACACATGGACTTTGACCTTGAGCTTGCTAAATCGGAAAGTAAAGACAACCCGGTGTATTACATCCAATACGCCCACGCTCGCATTTGCACACTTATTAGCAAGCTGGCCGAGAAGGACATGGCCTGGGATCAGGCCATGGGCCTAGCCCAGCTGAGTAAACTCACCGAAGCCGCTGAAATAGACTTGATGCAACAGATCGAACTCTACCCAGAAGTGATCGCCAATGCTGCTAACAACCATGAGCCCCATCAAGTGGCCCACTACCTCAAGGATTTAGCAGGTAACTTTCATACCTACTACAATGCCCATCGCATGGTGATTGACGATGCCGAATTACGTAATGCGCGCATGTGCCTATGCATGGCGGCCCGCCAAGTCATGGCCAACGGCTTAGCGCTGTTAGGTGTTGACGCACCGGAGCAAATGTAACCGTGGCTCCCCACGACTACGCCAAGCGCAAGCGCAACAAGAAACGAGCTAAGCCTGTTGTTTCTCACTGGGTAATGCTCTTCACTTTGGTTATTAGTGGCGCCTTTGTAAGCGTTTTATTTATGCTGGCACAGCAGCCTGACGACAGTAAAGCCAGCGCTGTTATAGCAGAAAAAGTGACCCCACAAGCTGTGTCCAAAAAGCCTATTAAAAAGGCCATTGCGCCACCGAAAACCAATGACAGTTTTGACTTTTATACCTTATTACCCGATAGCGAGGTTACCCCTGGCCAAGTAGAGGCCTACCTTTCCACGCCCAAGGACCCCAACAAAAAAACCAACACTTTGTTGCAAGCGGGCTCTTTTCGGCGTTTAGCCGATGCCAATCGACTCAGGGCTAACCTTATTCTATTAAACATGCCCAGTGTAGTTGCCGAAAAAACCGTCTCTAGCAGTGGTTCTGTTTGGTACCGCGTGCGTACAGGCCCTTTTAGTAATCGCTCTACTCTCAATAAAGCCGAAGATGTGCTGGCCCAGCAAGGCATAGAATCCATCCGCATCGAAAAGAAATAACTGGGTTTCACTAGTTGCAGCAGTGGCTGCATTGGTGACAGGCACAGCCACTTCATGTTCGAACGCTTGAATTTTGCCAAGCCGACCCCATTCACAAAGAATCATGCTTGCGTACGCAACCCAAGCAACTCCACCTTTTTAGGACTAACACATGACCACTATTGTATCTGTGCGCCGCGGCAATCAAGTTGTTTTAGGCGGCGATGGCCAAGTATCCCTCGGCAATACGGTAATGAAAGGCAATGCCCGCAAAGTGCGTCGCCTGTATCACGATAAAGTGATTGCTGGCTTTGCCGGTAGTACTGCTGATGCCTTTACCCTGTTTGAGCGCTTTGAAAGCCAGCTAGAAAAGCACCATGGCCAACTAGTTCGCTCCGCTGTAGAGCTAGCTAAAGAGTGGCGCAGCGACCGCGCCTTACGCAGGCTCGAAGCCATGTTGGTGGTGGCCAACGAAGAAGCCTCGTTAATCATCAGTGGTAACGGCGACGTTATCGAACCTGAACATGGCCTTATTGCCATAGGCTCCGGCGGTAACTATGCCCAAGCTGCGGCCTCGGCCCTGCTCGGCAATACCGAGCTTTCTGCTCAAGAAATCGTGCAAAAAAGTCTCAGCATTGCCGCCGATATATGCGTCTTCACTAACCACCAAACCACCATCGAAACCATTGAGCTTGATGCTCCTAGCAAATCATAAGGCTGAACCATGTCACAACTGACTCCCGCTGAAATCGTCAGCCAACTCGATAATCACATCATTGGCCAGGATGCCGCCAAACGCGCCGTGGCCATTGCCTTGCGCAATCGCTGGCGGCGCATGCAATTAGAACCCAACATGCGTGCCGAGATTGCACCTAAGAACATTATGATGATTGGGCCAACTGGGGTTGGCAAAACTGAAATCGCCCGCCGCTTGGCCAAACTAGCCCATGCGCCCTTTATCAAGATTGAAGCCACTAAGTTTACCGAAGTGGGTTATGTGGGCCGTGATGTGGAATCTATCATTCGCGACTTGATGGAAACCGCGGTAAAAATGCTCCGCGAAGACGCTATGACACAAGTGGCCAACCAAGCGGCCGACCGTGCCGAAGAGCGCATCTTGGACGCCTTACTACCACCTGCCCGTGGAGTTGATGATCAGGCTCAAAGTAAAGAGTCTGGCACCCGCCAAGTGTTCCGTAAAAAGTTACGTGAAGGTAAGCTGGACGACAAAGAGATTGAGATAGAAGTGTCTGTTGCTCCCATGGGCGTAGAGATCATGGCGCCTCCAGGCATGGAAGACATGACTAACCAACTACAAGGCCTGTTTGCCAACATGGGCAAAGACAAGAAACAAACGCGCAAACTGAAAATCGCCGACGCCCTCAAACAGTTGCAAGACGAAGAAGCCGCTGGTCTCATTAAAGATGAAGACCTTAAGCAACAAGCCTTAGAAGCGGTAGAACAAAACGGCATTGTATTTTTGGATGAAATTGACAAGATTGCAAAAAAACAAGACGGCGGTAGCGGTGATGTTTCCCGTGAAGGCGTACAACGTGATTTGTTACCCCTCATCGAAGGCTGTACCGTTAGCACTAAATACGGCATGGTTAAAACCGATCACATACTGTTTATCACTTCTGGTGCTTTCCATGTGGCTAAGCCCTCTGATCTAATCCCAGAGCTGCAAGGTCGCCTGCCTATCCGAGTGGAACTTAGCGCCCTTCGGCCAGAAGATTTTGCTCGCATTCTCACCGAACCAAACTACTCGCTGACAGAGCAGTATGTGGCTCTTATGGGTGTTGAAGGCGTAGAACTAGAGTTTAGTGAAGACGGCGTTAAACGCCTGGCCGAGCTGGCTTATGAGGTTAACGAGAGCACCGAGAACATTGGTGCCCGCCGTTTGCACACCCTGTTAGAACGCCTGTTGGAAGACCTTTCCTTCACTGCCAATCAAGCCGATGGTGCCAAGGTGGTGATCAACCAAGCCTATGTGGATAGCACTCTCAAAGATTTGGTTAAAGACCAGGATTTAAGCCGTTATATTCTTTAGATAGCTAGCTCAAATAGCGCGCCAACTGTTTATTGATTTCTGCTTCGATCTGGCTTTTCATGGGGGTGAGCATCATGCCCAAGGTTAGCTCTACCGTTACCAAACCTTCGGTCAGAGTCATGCTGCCATTCACGCCAGAGCGCTCAAGCATCAGGGCGTTGTCTTGCCAGTGGCTATTAATGCCCAGCTTAGCTTGCAACTTACCCGCAAAAGTTTGGGCTGCGTCACGAGCTTCTTCCATGCTGCGTTGATGAGGGTAGGAAACGTTAATACTGGCCATGGGGCTCACCTAAGTGTATGAAAAAAGGCTATTTTAAGCTGCCGTATTGGCAGACGCAAGATAGCGGTTGTAGGGTCACAAAAAAATCAAAGTCTATTTATATGCCTTTTTTATAGTTACCTATAACTTTTTAGTATTAGACACTTTCTTGAATGTTGGTAGTATTCCCGCAGCGCCAATAAAAATAATAAGCGCAATAAGAAAAAAAGACACCCCTTGGTCTAATAATAAAAATAAACAGACCTCAGAAAGCAGCTCTTACGAGCTGCTTTTTTTATGCCTGAAATTTACTGCCAATCTAAGTCCTAGGCCGCTAACCTAAGCCGCCAAACTTAAGCGCTAACCGCCACAGCTTTTCGAACTGACCCACTGCGACAAGCTCAAAAGCCGGGCCTTGAGCTGATCATACTCGGCTTGTGCAGCCGCCGAATCACTACCACCATCTACCAAAAATAACACTGGCCAATAAAGCACGCCACCAATGAACTCCAAACGTTCCATCACAACGTCTGCATCCCTCACCCCAGCAATATCATGCATTTGGCCGGTAATGCGCCGCGCTTCTGAGTAGAGCTGATCGCAGCTAAACGCATTATAGGCGGCAGTAAAGCTTGGTTGGCTGGCATCTTCAGTGGCTGTGGATGTAGGCGCTGGAGCGCTGGCACAAGCCACCAACAGCCCGCATAGACCAAGCAAAATAATCTTATTCATGGCACTTCTCAGATTCATTGAGTTAAATAAACAGACCCAAGGGTTGGCTCATAGTTCCCTTTATCTTTTGCTGAAGACAAAAAAGCCGATCACACGATCGGCTTTTTTACTGCTTCAAGCGAGCTTTACTCTAACGTCACTCAGCCTTGCTTAGGTGCACGCTTACGGGCATTTTCAGTAAGCAACTTCTTGCGCAAGCGAATGAAGTTAGGTGTAACTTCAACCAACTCATCGTCGGCGATGAATTCAAGCGCTTGTTCCAAGGTGAAGCGAATTGGCGGTGTAAGTACAATATTTTCGTCGGTACCTGCAGCACGAATGTTAGTCAATTGCTTGCCCTTAGTAGGGTTAACCGCTAGATCGTTACCACGACTGTGAACGCCAATCATCATGCCTTCATAAACATCAATATTAGGCTCTACCATCAAGCGGCCACGGGTTTGCAAGTTAAACAAAGCAAAGGCCAAAATCTTACCTTTAACCATGGATACTAAAACGCCGTTTTGACGTTCGGCCATAGCGCCTTTTTTCACTTCGCCGTAATGATCAAATACCGAGGTCATTACGCCACTACCGGAGGTCAAGGTTAAAAATAGACCTCGAAAGCCAATTAGGCCCCGCGAAGGAATAACAAACTCTAAACGGGTACGACCTTGGCCGTCTGGCTCCATGTTAGTCATGTCGGCTTTACGGCGGCCCATTTCTTCCATCAAGGCACCTTGGTGCTCATCTTGGCAGTCAATCAACAAAGCCTCGAATGGCTCCATCATCACGCCGTCAATTTCTTTCTCGATCACCTGTGGACGCGACACACCTAGCTCAAAGCCTTCGCGACGCATGCTCTCAATCAATACCGACAAGTGCAATTCACCACGTCCAGAAACCACAAAGCGGTCTGGGCTGTCGCCCGGCTCAACCCGCAAAGCCACGTTGTGGATCAATTCACGGTCTAAACGGTCGCGAATATTACGACTAGTAACAAACTTGCCGTCAAGGCCAGCAAAAGGCGAATCGTTAACCTGGAAGGTCATGGTTACGGTAGGCTCGTCGATGCTTAGGGGGGGCAAAGGATCTACGTGATCTGGGTGACAAATAGTATCCGAAATATGCAATCCATCAATGCCTGTAATGCAAACAATGTCGCCGGCCTGAGCCGTAGGCACATCAATGCGTTCAAGACCCATGTAGCTCATTATGTTTTGCAACTTGGCGTTACGTGGCTTGCCGTCGGCACCAACTATTTTAACCTGCTGACCCACTTTCATTTGTCCACGCTTGATACGGCCTATGCCGATAACGCCCACATAGCTGGAGTAATCTAATGCAGAAATCTGCATTTGCAAGGTGCCTTCAAGATTTACGTCTGGAGCCTTAACATACTTAACCAAAGCTTCGAACAATGGTGTCATGTCTTCCGCCATGTCTTCTGGGTCGGTACCGGCAATGCCATTAATGGCAGAGGTGTACATAACGGGAAAGTCTAGCTGTTCATCCGTGGCGCCAAGCGAGTCGAACAGGTCGAACACTTGATCCATAACCCAATCAGGGCGCGCACCAGGGCGGTCAATCTTGTTAATAACAACGATTGGGTTGAGGCCTTGCTGAAACGCCTTCTGGGTTACAAAACGGGTTTGTGGCATAGGCCCATCAACGGCATCGACCAACAATAAAACGCAATCTACCATGGAAAGCACGCGCTCCACCTCACCACCAAAGTCGGCGTGTCCAGGGGTATCAACAATGTTGATGTGGTAGCCATTCCAGCTAACGGCGGTGTTTTTGGCAGTAATGGTTATGCCGCGCTCACGCTCTTGGTCGCTGGAGTCCATAATGCGCTCGGTGCCTTGGCTACGACGATCGAGGGTGCCAGATTGTTCTAGCAACTTGTCTACCAGGGTGGTTTTACCATGGTCTACGTGGGCTACAATCGCCACATTTCTTAATTTTTCGATCATCTCATTACTCCAAACGGCCATTAGTTTACAGGGCCAAAATACGTAGGGCCTCGCCTCGCGGCGTAGCCAAAAAAATGCAGCGCAAATTATAGCAAAAAAGCTTATTAAACACAGTATATAGCGAGCATTAATATAGTTTAAATACAATACGCACTAACTTGGTGCAAAAGGCTTTTAAAGCGTTCTGTTTTGGGGCAATATAAGGTCCAAAATGAGCATAAAACAAGGCTCCCGCGTAGCTTAGCCTTAATGCACAACGCAGCAGGCCACTATAGTATCGTTAAAAACGCCTTAAAATGAGCCAAAAACGTCACTTATCATTACTTTTAACAAAAAAGTAAAAGTTGGCACGGCTGTTGCTACATGTTCAAGCAACAAAGCATATTCGTTAAACAACTGGCATATAAGCCGTACAAATGGAGAGACTCTATGTCTGCAAACACCCTTAAGATGATCCAAGACAGCGAAGCTCGTTGGGTCGACCTACGTTTCACAGACACCAAAGGCAAGGAACATCATATGACCATTCCTGCCCGTGTTGTAGACGAAGATTTCTTCGCCGAAGGCCAAATGTTTGATGGTTCATCCATCTCTGGCTGGAAAGGTATTAACGATTCCGACATGATCATCATGCCAGATGATGCATCTGCCGTATTAGACCCTTTCACCGAAGACACCACCGTTAACATCCGCTGTGATGTTATCGAGCCAGCCACCATGCAAGGCTACGACCGTGATCCGCGTTCGGTTGCTGCGCGCGCTGAAGCGTATCTCACATCTACAGGCATTGGCGACACTGCCTACTTTGGCCCAGAGCCAGAGTTCTTTGTATTTGACGATGTTAAGTGGAAATCCGACATGCAAGGATCCATGTACGAAATCAATTCTGAAGAAGCTGCATGGCAGTCTAACGCTACCATTGAAGGCGGTAACATGGGCCATCGCCCTAGCGTCAAAGGCGGTTACTTCCCAGTGCCTCCAGTCGACTCTTCCCACGACATGCGTGGCGCCATGTGTGATGCCATGGAATCCATGGGTGTAGAGGTTGAAGTCCATCACCACGAAGTGGCAACAGCCAACCAAAACGAAATCGGCACCAAGTTCAGCACTTTGGTACGCAAGGCAGACGAAGTACAGATTCTTAAGTACTGTGTACACAACGTAGCCCATGCCTACGGCAAAACAGCCACCTTTATGCCCAAGCCCATCATTGGCGACAATGGTTCCGGCATGCACGTACACCAATCCATCATCAAAGACGGTGTTAACCTGTTTGCTGGTGATGGCTACGGCGGCTTGTCTGACATGGCACTTTACTACATTGGCGGTGTAATCAAGCACGCTAAAGCTCTAAATGCTTTCACCAATGCCTCAACTAACGCCTACAAGCGCTTGGTACCCGGTTTTGAAGCCCCTGTTATGCTGGCCTATTCTGCCCGTAACCGTTCGGCGTCTATCCGCATCCCTTACGTTAGCAACCCACGTGGTCGTCGTGTAGAAGTACGCTTCCCTGATCCTACCGCCAACCCATACTTATGCTTTGCGGCACTGTTGATGGCTGGCCTGGATGGCATTCAGAACAAGATCCACCCTGGCGACCCTGCCGATAAGGATTTGTACGACTTGCCAGCAGAAGAAGCAGCGGCGATTCCAACAGTAGCCAGCAGCTTAGAAGAAGCACTATCTTGTCTAGATGCAGACCGTGAGTTCTTAACTCGTGGCGGCGTATTCACCGACGACATGATTGATGCCTACATTGCGGTTAAGCAAGGTGAAGTAGAAGCAGTAAACAGCGTAACTCACCCTGTTGAATTTGCGCTTTACTACTCTTGCTAAGCACTAAGTAGCAGCAACAAAAGCCCTCCGCAGAGGGCTTTTTAACCAGTCATGACGCCCTATTTTGGTGCGTGGCGGCACTAGCAACTCGACAAAGGAAGGCTATGGTAAACCCCCTGCAAGCAAGCCAAGCCTTAGCTAGCTTGGTTAACCACCTCTCTACGGCCATCATTTTGGTCAACTCGCGGTTACAGATCGTGGCCCTCAATTTGGCTGCAGAAAACCTATTTCGTGTAAGCCAACACCAAATGCAGCAAGAGCCCCTTGCGGCATTATTAAATTTAGACACGAATTTGGCTCAACAACTGCAACACAGCTCGGCCCAGCAAGAATCTTTTACCAGCCGAGATACGCGAATCCAACAACCCAATGGCCGTCAACTATGGGTAGACCTAACGGTGACATCGGTGGACGAGCAAGGAAGCTTAGCCCTCGAAATCCAACCCCTTGGACGCATGAAACGCCTCACCCAAGAAGCCCGTATGGTCACCCAACAACAGGCATCATCTAACCTTGTGCGCAATTTAGCCCACGAAATAAAAAACCCCCTAGGTGGTATTCGCGGGGCGGCACAACTACTAGAACGGGAACTACCCCCAGAACAACATGAATTTACCCACATTATTATCTCTGAGGCAGATCGCCTGCGAGATTTGGTGGATCGATTACTTGGCCCACAACGCCAAGCACAAAAACTAGCCTGCAACATTCACCAGCTGCTAGACAAAATTGACCAACTATTAAGAGCCGAGGCCGGCTCCCGAATACGCATTGTGCGCGACTATGACCCCAGCCTGCCAGAACTGCTTATCGACGCCAACCAGCTTACTCAGGTGTTCTTAAACATTGGCCGCAACGCCCTGCAAGCGGTGCTTGAAAACGCTATTGATGATGGCCAAATAGTACTTAAGACACGTGCCGTTAGACGCTTTACCATTGGTCACACCTGCCACCGGTTAGTATGCTGTATCAGCATTAGCGACAATGGGCCTGGCATTGCAGCAGAATTTAAAGAAGAAATATTTTTACCCATGGTTACCCACCGTGCCCAAGGCACTGGCCTAGGCTTAAGCATCGCCCAAAGTCTAGTACAGCAGCACCAAGGCCTTATTGAGTACGACAGCCACGCAGGCCGCACTTGCTTTAATATTTACCTTCCTATGGAGTCATAATCATGAGCCAAGACGTATGGATTGTAGACGACGACCACGCCATTCGCTGGGTACTCGACCGAGCTCTCACCCAAGCGCACATTTCCTGTAATAGTTTTGAAAACAGCCAGCAACTACTCGACGCACTAGAGCAGAGCTGTCCTCAACTCATCATCAGCGACATTCGCATGCCCGGCATCGATGGCTTAAGCTTGTTGCGCCAACTACAACAGCAGTTGCCCCATGTGCCGGTCATTATTATGACGGCTCACTCAGATTTAGACAGCGCCGTTGCTGCCTATCAAGGCGGCGCATTTGACTACCTGCCTAAGCCCTTCGATATAGACGAAGCCGTGGCCTTGGTGCAGCGAGGTCTGCAACACGCCGCTGAAGAAACGATAGTCAGCAAACCAGAGGCGGTGCTCGGTAGCGCCCAAATTATCGGTGAAGCACCGGCCATGCAAGACGTGTTTCGCGCCATAGGCCGGCTCTCACAATCCAATATGACAGTGATGATTAACGGCGCTTCTGGCACCGGCAAAGAATTGATCGCTCAAGCCTTACACCAACACAGCCCAAGAAGCTCATATCCATTCATTCCCTTGAACATGGCCGCCATTCAGAAAGACCTTATCGAATCTGAGCTATTTGGGCATGAAAAAGGCGCCTTTACGGGTGCCGTCAACCAACGCAAAGGCCACTTTGAGCAAGCCCATGGGGGCACCCTATTTTTAGACGAAATTGGCGATATGCCCGCCGAGGCACAAACCCGTCTGCTAAGGGTATTAGCCGACGGTGAATTTTACCGCGTGGGTGGCCATAGCCTAGTGAAAGTGGACGTGCGCATTATTGCCGCAACCCACCAAGACCTCACTAAACGAGTGGAACAGGGCTTGTTTCGCGAAGACCTCTACCATCGCCTCAATGTGATTCGCATCCCCCTACCCAACCTGAGCCAACGCAGCGAAGACATTCCAGCACTGGCACAGCATTTTTTAATTAAAACGGCAAAGGAACTGGCTGTAGAGACTAAGCAACTATCGCCTGAAGCATTAGCTCACTTGCAGCAGCAAGACTGGCCCGGCAACGTGCGTCAACTAGAGAACGTGTGCCGCTGGTTAAGCGTTATGGGCAGTGGCAGCCAAATTTTAGTGAATGACCTACCCCCCGAACTACAACAGCAAAGCGGTAAAAACGAAGCCGCCAATAACTGGCAAACTTTACTTTCGAAGTGGGCTAAAAAAGAATTACAATTTGGCCAGCAACAGTTACTGGGGCACGCCTTACCGGCATTCGAAAAAGTGATGATTGAAGCCGCATTGAACCACACCAATGGCCGTCGCCGCGAAGCCGCCGAGCTGTTAGGCTGGGGGCGCAATACCCTAACCCGAAAAATCAACGAATTAGGGCTTTGATTTCAGCAACCGAAAGATTCTAACCTATGCTACACGTCGTTTTATTTGAACCAGAAATCCCACCCAACACAGGCAACATTATTCGCCTGTGTGCCAATACGGGTTTTCAATTGCATTTGATTGAGCCATTGGGATTTAAGCTTGAAGACAAAGCCTTGAGGCGCGCCGGTTTGGATTACCACGAGTGGGCACGCATGCAAGTGCACAAAGACTACGATGCTTTTATAGCAGCAGTTGCGCCAAAAACCATTTACGCCATGACCACCAAAGGCAGCGACTGCTTTAGTAAAGCCCGTTTTGAAAAAGGTGACGCGGTGATGTTTGGGCCTGAAAGCCGTGGCTTACCCGAACACATTCGCGCGCGCTGCGATGGCCGCATTCGCTTGCCTATGACGGCACAAAGCCGCAGTTTGAACCTGTCAAATTGTGCGGCTATTGTGGTCTACGAAGCCTGGCGTCAACTGGGGTATGAAGGGGCTAAGTAAGCCCGCGCCAGAGTTAGTGAGTTTGTTCAGGCTTCTCTTCAGCAGCTTCGGCAGTTTCAGCACTGGCTTGTGCCGCTTGCTGGGCCATGCTCTGAGCATACAAAGCATCAAAATTAACCGGTGCTAGCATCAGCGCTGGGAAACTGCCCCTTTGCACTAAACTATCAATGGTTTCACGCGCATAAGGGAATAAAATATTAGGGCAGAAGGCGCCCAATACTTGGCCCATGGAGTCCTTAGGTACATTAGCAATGTGGAACAAACCAGCTTGCTGCACTTCGGTTAGATAAACCGTTTTGTCATCAGCCTTAGCGGTGATGGTAATACGCAGTACCACTTCAAAATTGGTTTCATTCAGCTGACGGGCTTGGCTATTTAGGTCAACGCTAACTTCTGGCTTCCAATCGGTAGTGAAAGATTGAGGCGAGTTAGGTGATTCAAAAGACAAGTCTTTCAAATACACGCGTTGAATCATAATTTGTGGTTGATCTGTGGTTTCGGCCGCTGCAGCAGCGCCTTTTTCTTCTTCACTCATTACTTATTTCTCTAGTCTATTTTTATACTATGAAGCGGTTAATAAAGGGTCTAACTTCTGCTGCCTTTCTAGGGCATACAGTTCATCACAACCGCCTATAGCGTTATCATTAATGATAATTTGCGGCACAGTGCGGCCGCCGGTAAGCTGCATCATTTGCTGGCGCATATCGCCACGGCCGTCAACACTAATTTCTGTGTAGGCTACGCCTTTGCTATCAAGCAAGCGCTTGGCACGAAAGCAAAAACCACAAAGGCTGGAGCTATACATTGTTACTTGAGCTGTCATTATGTTTCCCTTACCAACACTTACTTACGAACAAGAGGCAGGTTCTGCCCAGTCCATTCGGCCATACCACCCGACATACGATGCACGTTAGTATATTCGGCCTTCTTTAAAACATTAGCCGCGCCAGCTGCGGTTTGGCCCGTCTTACAGATCACCACAATAGGCTTGTCGCGATATTTTTCTAGCTCGCTCATGCGCTTGGTTAAATCTGCAAAGGGTATATTTTTAGCCCCAATCACGTGGCCAGCTTGGTAATCTGCCACCACACGAATGTCCAATAATAGGGTGTCGCCACCATTAGCCATTACGGTTGCTTGTTGTGGTGATACTGAAGGCGCAGCTTTGCGGCGCTCGGTAATTAACAGCACCGACAAGGTTAGCAACAGGGCCAATACCATTTCCCAATGGTTAATGGCGAATTCGAGGTAACGTTCCATAAGCTTTATGATTCCAGCAATTAAATAGGTATGCGACAAGTCCGGCGCATTATACGCTATAGCGTGGATAATTTGGGGGCGGACTGCTAAAATATCAAGTGCCCATTGCCCAAAAATATAACCATGACCACTTCAAGCCCAATAGCCCTAATCATTCTTGATGGATGGGGGCAAAGCGAATCCTCTACCTCTAATGCCATAGCCGCCGCCAATACCCCAACTTGGGACCGTCTGCTAGCCGCCCACAAACACACTTTAGTTGGCACCTCTGGCGCCGACGTTGGCTTACCAGACGGACAAATGGGCAATTCTGAAGTAGGCCATATGAACATTGGTGCAGGCCGAGTGGTGTATCAAAACTTTACCCGCATTGGCAAAGCCATTGATGATGGCAGCTTTGCCAAAAATGCTGTATTGCTCAGCGCCATAGACAAAGCCGTAGCCAACAAAGGCACCGTTCACATTTGCGGCTTACTCTCTGATGGCGGCGTACACAGCCACCAAGACCACCTATTTGCCGCCTGTAGCCTTGCCCACTCCCGTGGCGCCAGTGCCATTATTGTGCACGCTTGGTTGGATGGCCGCGATACCGCACCTAGCTCGGCGCAAGGGTTTATCCAAGCTTTAATGGATCACCTCGAACCCATCAACGGGCGCATTGGCAGCCTCTGCGGCCGCTACTATGCTATGGACCGCGATCAACGCTGGGGCCGCACTCAAAGCGCTTACCGCGCTATGCGCTATGGTGAAGCCGAATACGAATGCCTGTCGGCCTTAAACGCACTGCAAGAAGCTTACTTAAACAACCTTACCGATGAATTTGTGCCCGCCACCGTGATCCTTGATGACCGAGGCCAGGCTGCCACCATAGAAGACGGCGACACGGTTATATGCGTTAACTTTAGACCCGACCGCTCGCGCCAAATCAGCCGCGCCTTTGTAGATCAAGAATTTACTGGTTTTGACCGCGGCCCAAACCTAGATTTGGCCGAATACGTAATGATGACGCAATACAGCGCCGACATAGATACCGCTTGCGCTTACCCACCTACCCCCATGGCCAACGATTTAGGTGAAGTTATGGCTAAGCTAGGCAAGACTCAACTACGCATTGCCGAAACGGAAAAGTATGCCCACGTAACCTTCTTTTTTAGTGGTGGCCAAGAGGCCCTATACCCTGGTGAGAGCCGTGAGTTGATTCCCTCACCAGACGTTGCTACCTACGATTTACAGCCCGAAATGAGCGCTCCTGCTCTGACCGACAAACTAGTTGCCGCCATTGAAAGCCGCAGTTACGACCTCATTGTTTGCAACTTTGCCAATGCCGATATGGTGGGCCACACGGGTAAATTTGATGCCGCTGTACAGGCCGTAGAAGCAGTAGACGCTTGCCTAGCGCGCGTTGTTGATGCCTTAGACAAGGTTGATGGTGAGGCCTTAATTACCGCCGACCATGGCAATGTGGAGTTGATGACAAACCCCACCACTGGCCAACCCCATACAGCCCATACTCTATGGCCAGTGCCACTGGTGTATGTGAGCTCGCGCAGCAACAAGGCCAAGCTACGCAGTGGTGTATTAGCCGATATTGCGCCTACTTTGTTGCACCTGATGGCACTGGAGCAACCCACCCAAATGACTGGCCGCAGTTTGGTGGAATTTAATTAACTTGCGCCGTTTAGCTAACCTCGCTTGTTGTTTAGCATTGCTATGGGCGGGCTTAGGTTCGGTCATGGCCGCTAACGAGCGGCAAGTTGAACAACGCATGCAGCAACTGCAAAGCGACATTAGTCGTTTGCAAACATGGCTTAACACGGCTCAAAACCAAGCATCACAGTTACATCAACAGTTGCGCAACAACGAACAAAAGATCAGCAGACTAAGCAAAAGCATTAAAGAAAATGTCCAGGCCAGCGATCAAGCCGAGTTGCGCATGGGTAAACTGCAAAGCCAATCCAGCCACTTACAAGATGCTTTAGCCGATCAAGAACAGCAGCTTAGCAGCCAGCTCAAACGCCAGTATCAACAGGGCCAAAATGCCGCCACTAGCATTTTTCTCAACTTAGACAACCCCACTACACTGGCCCGCAACATGGCCTATTACCAATACCTTAACCAGTCCAGTGCCGAACAACTGGCGGCCTTTCGCCAAACCCTTGAAGCATTAGCACAGGTACAGCAACAGCAAGCCGACTTAACTCTCAACTTGCAACATCAAGCGCAGCAACTTAAGCAACAAAAAATTGCACTCAGGCAAACCAAGCAAAAACTTGCCAATAATTTGAAGCAGCTCAAAACCAAGCAGGCTAGCCGCTCGCAGCGCCTAAGCACAGCCAAAGCCGACCAAGCCCAAGCCCAAGAATTATTGGAGCAAATTCAAATTGCCGTGGCTAAAGCCAACATTCAAATTGCAGACACGCCTTTTGCGCAGGCCAAAGGCCAATTACCTTGGCCCATTAAAGGTAAAGTGCTAAACCGCTTTGACGTGTCGCAAACGAGCTACCCATTAAGCCAACAGGGCTGGCTAATAAGCGCCAAAGAGGGCTCCGAGGTTAAGGCCGTACACGGCGGCCAAGTGGTTTTTTCCGACTGGCTAAAGGGCTATGGCTTGGTTATCATTGTTGACCATGGGGATAGTTTTTTAAGCCTATATGGCCAAAACCAAGCTCTGTACTTAACTGCTGGCGACCAAGTTAAGGCCCAACAGCTGATTGCCAGCAGTGGCAAATCTGGCGGCAATAGCTACCCTGGTTTGTATTTTTCTTTGCGTAAGCAAGGCAAACCCTTGAACCCTAAGCACTGGTTGCAATAAAGTAGCCCAATGAACTATTTTACTTGCACCATTCAACACTGGGCACGGCTGCTAACCTTAAGCACAAGTTTGGGGCTTAGTTTGCTTGGAAATAGTGGCACGGCCTACGCCGCAACGTCCGCAGTAGCAACAGTGCCCACACCAGTGATAGCATCAGCGCCCAGTGTACCCCTAGAGGCATTGCAATCCTTTGTGGCGGTTTATGAGCGCATTCGCCTACAACACGTGGATGTAAAAACCGACGAACAGTTACTGCAACTTGCTCTACAGGGCCTGCTACTAAAATTAGACCCTTACTCCAGCTATTTAGATGCTCAGGCAATGACAGCTCTGCGAGAGGATACCCAGGGTGAATATTCTGGCATTGGTGTTGAGCTGGTGCCCGAAGGCAACTACCTACGAGTTATCACCCCCATAGATGACAGCCCAGCCGACAAAGCCGGCATATTGCCTGGCGATTGGATTACCAAAATTCAAGGCAAAAGCGTTAAAGGGCTAGATATTCATACCCTTGATCAACTAATGACAGGGCCAACAGGGTCTAGCCTTAAGTTGGTGATTTTGCGCAATGGTGAGGAGCTTAATTTTAACCTTACACGCGAGGTAATTTTTACCGGCAGTGTGCGCGGAGAGCTAATGCAAACTAATGTGGGTTATCTGCGCATTAGTTATTTTCAAGGTCATACTGGGGCCGATTTAGAGCAGCAGATGCAAACCTTAGCTAAGGCAGGAGCTCAAAGTTGGTTACTGGATTTAAGAAACAATCCCGGCGGCACCTTAGAGGCTGCAGTGGCAGTAGCCGATGCATTTTTGAACGAGGGGGTGATTGTTACCATCCAAGCTAGGCAGCAGCGAGCCAACATGCGCTTTGATGCAACACCCAAGGACCCTAGCCAAGGCTTGCCGCTAGTGGTGCTGATTAACAACGGCAGCGCCTCCGCCTCTGAAATTGTGGCTGGCGCCATGAAAGATCATGGCCGGGGGCAGCTGGTGGGCAGTGCCAGCTTTGGCAAAGGCTCTGTGCAATCTGTCATTGCCCTGCCTCAGGGCGCCGGCATCAAACTCACCACGGCTTATTACTTTACACCTGCAGGCCATAACATTCACCACAAGGGCATTTTACCCGACCTAAAGGTAGACGCCACCAAACCCCTTGACGAAACTGATATTGACCTCCAGTTAGAGTCAGCGCTGGCCTTACTTACGGTCCAAAATGACGGCCTTAAGAAATGAAGGTGGTTAGCTTTTCGGCCTACTTACTGGGCCTCATCTGCATAATGGCCATTTTAGCTAGCACGCCAAAGGCAACAGCCGACACACTGCAACCCACCATGGTGATTATTATTGATGACCTTGGGTACAATCTTGCCAATGGCTTAGGTGCAGTCAATTTACCAGGGCCCATCACCCTCGCGGTTATGCCTCACACTCCCTATGGCGTATTGCTGGCAAGGCAAGGCAAGGCAGTTAATAAAGCAGTGATACTACACGCCCCCATGGCAAATCATGCGGGCCTAAAGCTTGGCCCAGGCGGGCTCACTTTAGCCATGAAAGAGGCAGAATTCAAACGCGTATTAAGGGCCAGCTTAGCCAACATCCCCCAAGCTAAAGGCATCAACAACCACATGGGCAGCGCTCTTACGGAGCAACGCTTACCCATGCAATGGATCATGGATGTGGCCAAAGAGCTGAATTTGTATTTTGTTGATAGCCGTACCAGCGCTCAAAGTGTTGCTCTGCAACAAGCCTTAGCCCAGCATGTGCCCGCCTTAGCCCGCGATGTGTTTTTAGATAATGATACGGCTCAAGCAGCACTGGCCACCCAATTTCAGCAGGCGATGGATATTGCGCAAAAGTATGGCACGGCGGTACTCATAGGCCACCCTTATCCAGCAACGCTAAAATTTCTCAATGAAGCCCTGCCTAGATTGGATGAAGCCGGCATTAAACTGGCCTCGGCATCGGCCCTAATCTACCAGCTAAAGCCGCATCTCAATGCCCTTTGAAGCCATGTATTGTTTGGCTTGGGGAATAGTGTATTCATTAAAGTGAAAGATACTTGCGGCCAACACGGCGTCGGCCTTGCCCTCTAGAACACCATCAACCAAATGGTCTAAGTTACCCACACCACCAGAAGCAATCACCGGCACAGAAACCGCATCGCTAACAGCCCGTGTTAAGCCCAAATCATAACCGTTTTTCACACCGTCCTGATCCATACTGGTAAGCAAAATTTCACCAGCACCATAAGCCACCATTTTAACAGCCCATTCAAGCGCATCAATGCCCGTAGGCTTACGCCCACCATGGGTGAATATTTCCCAACGCGGGGCTTCACCAGGGACACTCACACTCTTGGCATCAATAGCCACCACAATGCACTGGGCACCAAAGCGGCCAGCCGCCTGTTGCACAAAATCTGGATTAAACACCGCCGCCGAATTAATACCCACCTTGTCGGCACCGGCATTAAGCATGCGGCGAATATCTTCACAGCTGCGAATGCCACCGCCCACAGTGAGGGGGATAAATACCTCACTGGCCATTTTTTCTACCGTGTGCACCATGGTGTCGCGGTTTTCGTGGGTGGCACCTATGTCTAAAAAGGTAATCTCGTCGGCGCCTTGCTCATTGTAGCGTTTAGCCACTTCAACGGGATCACCGGCATCACGGATATCTAGAAACTGCACGCCTTTAACCACACGGCCATTATTAACGTCTAAGCAGGGAATAATGCGTTTTGCTAGGCCCATGTCGATTTCCTACTTTGGCAGTTAATTAAGAGTTGGCGTCACAATAGTCTTGCGCGGCAGCTAGGTCTAAGGTGCCTTCGTAAATAGCACGCCCGGTAATTGCGCCCACAATGCCGTCACCCGCCACCGCAGCCAAGGCGCGCACGTCGTCCATATTGGTCACGCCGCCAGAGGCAATAATGGGGATGCCTGCTTCCATTGCCAAATGTCGTGTAGCTGCTACATTAACGCCCTGCATCATGCCATCGCGGGCAATGTCGGTGTAAACAATAGAGCTAACGCCATCGTTACGGAAACGCTTGGCTAGATCAACCGCCTTCACATCTGTCACTTCGGCCCAGCCTTCTACCGCCACTAAACCATCCATTGCATCTAAACCAACAATAATACGGCCAGGGAAATCACGACAAGCTTGGCTCACAAAATCTGGGTCGCGTACGGCTTGGGTGCCAATAATGACGTACTCAACACCAGCTTGAAGATACGCTTCGATAATTTCTACATTACGAATACCACCACCAATCTGAATGGGTAACTTGGGGTGAGCCAAGGCAATGGCTTTAACAATGTCGCCATTCACCGGAGTACCTGCAAAGGCACCGTTCAAATCCACTAAGTGCAAGCGGCGACAGCCCGCATCTACCCATTGGCTAGCCACGGCTACTGGGTCGCTAGAAAAGACTGTGGAGTCTTCCATACGGCCTTGGCGCAGGCGCACACATTCGCCATCTTTAAGGTCGATGGCAGGAATCATTAATAAAGGGTTTTGCGACTTCATTTGAGACATAGATACTTACGGCAGCTTTTAGCTACCGTCCCACTGTAAAAAGTTTTGTAAAAGTTTAAGGCCCGCAGAATGGCTTTTTTCGGGGTGAAACTGCACCGCAAATAAATTCTCCCGGGCCAAAGCTACGTCAAATTCAAGGCCATAATTGCAAGTGCCCACCACCAAATCACGCTCCTGAGTGCGCACGTAGTAGCTATGCACAAAGTAAAAGCGGCTGTTGTCTTCAATGCCTTGCCACAAAGCATGGGGCTGCTGTTTAATCTGGTTCCAACCCATGTGGGGCACTTTTAAATGCGCCGCCTGCACACTAGCTTGGTCGCCAAAAAACTCCACTTCACCGGGCAGCTGGCCAAGGCATTCAACGCCGCCATTTTCACTGGAGCGCTGCATGAGGGCTTGCATGCCCACGCAAATTCCCAGCATGGGCTTTTTGCCCATTTGGTCGGCCACAATTTGGTCTACCCCAAGGCGCTTAATTTCGGCCATGCAATCGCGCATGGCGCCCACACCGGGCAACAGCACCCGATCGCTAGCTGCAATTTTAGCCGCATCACTGGTCACGTAAACACGGGTATCCGGGCAAACGTGCTCCAAGGCCTTAGCAACGGAGTGTAAGTTGCCCATGCCATAATCAATAACTGCAATGGATTTCATAAACGTATCTTCATTCTTCAGGCGCAGCCTGGGTCTATAAGCTGCCTTTGGTAGACGGCATCATGCCCGCCATACGTTCATCAGCACTCAAGGCCATACGCAAGGCACGGCCAAAGGCTTTAAATACGGTTTCGGCTTGGTGATGGGCGTTCTTACCACGAATGTTGTCAATGTGTAGAGTCACCTTGGCGTGGTTAACAAAGCCATGGAAAAACTCATCAAACAAATCCACGTCAAAGCTGCCAATGCGGCCTCGAGTGTATTCCACTTTGTGGAACAAGCCCGCTCGGCCAGAGAAATCTAATACCACCCGCGACAAAGCTTCATCCAAAGGCACATAAGCATGGCCGTAACGAGTTAGGCCTTTTTTGTCGCCCACAGCTTCATTAATGGCCATACCCAAAGTAATGCCTAAATCTTCCACCGTGTGGTGAGCATCAATGTGCAGATCACCTTGAGCGTTAATGTCTAAGTCGATAAGACCATGACGCGCCACCTGCTCCAACATATGATCTAAAAAGGGCAGCCCAGTAACGCAATTAAACTTACCAGTGCCATCCAAATTGACGCTGACTTTAATCTGAGTTTCTAAGGTATTTCGTTCTACAGTGGCGGTGCGTGCCGACATGAGATGTCCTCGGGTGTTTTTAGTAATGAGCTCTAATTATACGGCCTTTAGCATGCCTTTTACAAAGCGCTATACAGCAAAATTGGCCCTCAACAGCATAAAACAACTGTATACTGGCCATAAGCGCTTACCACCCACCCTACACAGAGCTATAACCATAAACCCATGCCCTCAAACATACCCTTTGCCAAGCAATTGCTCAGCTGGTTTGACCAGCACGGCCGCAACCACCTGCCCTGGCAAAAAGACCGTAGCGGTTATCGGGTTTGGGTGTCGGAAATTATGCTGCAGCAAACTCAGGTAGCCACGGTTATTCCCTACTTCGAGCGTTTTATGTTGCGCTTTCCCAGGGTAGAAAACCTGGCTCAAGCAGACCTTGATGAAGTACTAAGCCTCTGGACTGGCCTAGGCTACTACAGCCGTGCCCGCAACCTACACGCCAGTGCAATTGCCATCGCCGAGCAACACCAAGGCGTTATGCCCAACAACCTAGAGGCGTTAATTGCCCTTAAGGGCATTGGCCGCTCTACTGCGGGCGCCATTATTAGCCAAGCCTTTAATCAGCCTGGGGTTATTCTAGATGGCAACGTAAAGCGTTTGCTTACCCGCTTACACCATATTCAGGGCTGGCCCGGGCTTAGCCATATAGACAAGCAACTTTGGCAACTGGCCACAAACCTTACCCCCCAACAACGTAATGCCGACTACAGCCAAGCCATCATGGATTTAGGGGCCACCGTATGCAAACCCAAACAACCCCTGTGTGTGGCTTGCCCTATGCAGACCCACTGCCAGGCCCTAGATAATGACGCCGTGGCACAAATACCAACGCCCAAACCAAAAAAGGCTCTACCGCAAAAAACCGTGAGCGTGTTGTTGCTTAAAAATGCCCAAGGCCAAATTCAACTGCAACAACGCCCGGCCAAAGGCATTTGGGGCGGCCTATGGAGCCTGCCAGAATTTGCCGACTTAGCGGCACTGCAAGCTCAGCTCGCCTTAGATGGGCTACCCATCAACACCCAGCCACTGCCCGCCATAAAGCACGTATTTAGCCACTACAAGCTCACCATAGAGCCGCATTTATTAGAGTTACAAAAACAACCTAGGAAAGTTGCCGAAAATGAGCAAAGCAGGTGGTACGACGCCACACAACTGCATACAATAGGTTTAGCGACACCCATTAAGAAATTACTCGAGAACAACCAATGACACGCACCGTATTTTGCACCAAGTACAAAGCCGAAATGGAAGCCATGGACCGCCCGCCCTACCCAGGCACCAAAGGTCAAAAGCTGTTTGAAACCCTTTCCAAGCAAGCATGGCAAGATTGGCTAACCCACCAAACCATGCTCATCAACGAAAAGCACCTCAACATGATGGACCCAGAAAGCCGCACCTACCTGCAAGGCGAGTTGGATAAATTTGTGTCTGGCGAGGATTACGACCAAGCCGAAGGCTATGTTCCACCCTCAGCCTAAACAATTAGCCCAATAAACAAGAAATTACCCGCAATTCAGCAACTTATTGTTGACAGCAAAAAGCAAAACGGGTTTAATACGGCCCTCTTCTCGGTAGCCAAAACAACGCGCTACCGGTTCTGAAGAAAGCAACGCAGTATTGCCCGGATAGCTCAGTCGGTAGAGCAGAGGATTGAAAATCCTCGTGTCGGCGGTTCGATTCCGTCTCCGGGCACCATTTTTCCCTTATAAAACAAACACTTAAAATACTTCAAAATAGAAATATTTCTAGCATTCCGGCTTGGTCTACCCATGGTCTACTCCAGAACTACTTTGTCAGCGGTGTTGATCGAGAGGGCACTTAGATAAAATACTGTTCTAGCGTTGCCTTTAAGGGCACAATCAAATGCAGTAGGCACGGGGCAAGTCTGCCCAGCGTGTTAGGTATTGTGGAGACAGGAATTCACGGCGCATAGCGAATTTATGCTCTACCCCTCTGCTCGCTACATACACAGTTCCACGGCCATACTTTTGATTGATTGAATCCATAATCTTCATGAAATTTGGGTCATCTGTTGTTTGTGCAAATAAATCAAACTGGTAGTTATTGGCATCGCATAAATCAAGCAAACCAACGCCACAGCGATAGAACCGAATGCCTTCTTTAAATATGGTATCTATCGCTTGCGTACATGCAGCCATTATCAAACGACTATCCGCAGTGGGGACAACAAACCGATGGAACACCGCCTTACGGTAATATTCATTTGAGTCATGCGGCGAGCTGGTCGCAAAGATTGTCATTGAGGCCGCTAGCCCACCTTGCTTGCGTAGTTTAGCAGATGCAATCTCAACATGAGCTGCAAGCGCGTAGCGTAACTGGAGTGCTTCTGTAATGCGTTGTCCAAAGCTGCGCGAGCTGTAGATCTCTTTTTTAGGCGCTCTAACCTCATCCCAATTCAACATAACGCGGCCATTCAACTCGTGCACGGTACTTTCTACCAGGACCGAGAATTGCTTCCTAATCAGCCTCGGAGGTTGGTTGGCAAGTTGTAATGCAGTGGTGATGCCCTGGGCATTAAGTCTTGCACCTATTCGCCTGCCAATCCCCCACACATCAGTGACGCTCATGTTTGCCAATATATGTTTACGTGTGCGGTTGTCATCGATGACGGCAGTTCCGTTATAGCCCTTGATTCTCTTAGCGGCATGATTGGCTGCTTTTGCGAGCGTAGGTGTTTGCCCGATGCCCACTCCAATCGGTAAGCGTACTTCTCGCCACACAGTCCTCCTTATATCAGAGGCATGTTTTGCCCAGCCTTCGGGGGGCACATAGGTGGCGTGTTTGCCATAAAACAAAAAGCATTCATCGATAGAGTAGATGTGTGAGTGCGGGGCGAACTGCGAACACGTATCCATCAGCTTCTGGCTTAATGCTGCGTATAGCTCGTAGTTGCTTGAACGAATGACCGCGCCTGCCTTTTCAAGCTCATACCTAACCTGAAAAAAGGGCACAAACTTTTTACCAATACCCATTTTCTTAGCGATGCCACAAGCAGCACAAATCTGGCCGTCATTGTTTGTTAACACCACGACCGGTCTATTACGGATGCTGGGATCGAATACTTTCTCGCAGCTGGCATACATCGAATTAACGTCACAGAGCGCATACATTACAAGGTGGCCTTTAACGGCCGGTGTAGCCGAATAGAGCGAGTCACAACACCCTCTATCTGAAACTCATCGCCCGATTGTAACGAATACGGCGCGTAGCCCTTAGCTGCCGATAGCAGTCGTCTGTTAGGCTTATCAACTCGCTTAACCACAAACACGCCATTAAGGTTGGCGACAACAATATCGTTATTCTTGACCTTCTCCGCGCGTGAAATAATCAAAAGATCGCCTGAATATATTCCTGCGTCCACCATGCTTTGGCCTTCTGCATACCCAATGTAGGTTGCAGTCGGGTGATCAATTAAGAGCTGGCCTAAGTCTAGGTCGAGCTGAGTGTATTCAGCACTGGGGGATTCAAAGCCTGTGAACCCAGCTTGGGCTTTTAAAGGAATAAATTTGAGCATCGGAACAACCACTATCAAAGTACTGTATATATATACAGTATTGTAAGGCTGGGAATTGATAAAGGTAAAGTCTTAATTCAAATTAAGGCAAACTTTAATTCTGATGTATATCCGACTAATACTTCGTTTTCTCAATATAAGACTCTATAAAGACCCCGTCGGTCGTATAGAATCTCGAATAAATCACCATGCTAAATCGCATATCATCAGCTTTCTCGTAAAACATACCACCACAGCCTGGGTGCGCAATATCTGTGTTGTGCTGCCCATGAAACATAAAGTCTCCAGTCTCTTTAAAGCCACCTCCTTCCCTAGTGGGTTTGTACGGCCTAACCACATGGCTACCACACGTCAAACACCGCTCCTGACCGATCCGCTTTTGGGCTAGCTGAATGTATTTGGCGTAGCTGTTAATGGCCTCAATAGTCGAATCTAGCCATTCCCGCCGTGACGGGAGTAATACGTTAAGGATGTTTGCGAAGGTGGTACCCGTGTCACGGCGAATGAATTCTAATTGAGACCTAATTTCGCCTGCCGCTTTAGCCGTATCACTAAAGTCTTCGATGGAAGTAATGCTCCGGCAGCCATTACACCAACCCAGCTGCCGTTCGCAGTGGAACTGACCTTCATCGTCTCTGTAGTAGTAACGGCCCACAGTCGCATTGCTAGATGACTGATGATCACACTGAGTACAAAGTATTGCATAAGATGGAACTGACATTAATCGATCCTTGATTGTGTGAATTACTTATATTGCAAATGTAACGCATTTGTACAATACTTGTCGAATGATAGCTAAAAAGACCACCACACTGAACCTGCGAGTTGACCCCTTAGTTAAGGACGCCGTTCGCTATGCCGCCAGCCAAGAACACAGGAGCGTTGCCAATATGGTAGAGATGATGATTCGTCAATACTGTCGCGACGCTGGGTATCCTGTACTAGAACAAACCCCGCTGTTTGACGATGAACAATAAGGTGCTCAAAGTCCTCGTTGAGGCCGGCGTGGTGAAAGCTGTTAGTATTATTGCTAATGGGGCGATCATACACGCTGATATCTTAACCCTTAGCGGTGACAAGAAAGTCATCACCACCCAAGCAGGCGCCATTAAAACGTGGGCAACGATTGACTCTGCGGTCAAGTGGCTGAAGAAACTTGGCCTGGGCACCATGAAGCTTGAGGTTGGGAAGTGGTTGCCGAATCAGAAGAGCTTGTTGTTATAACTCCTCATGCACCAGAAATGACTATAGCTCCAACACTCACATCAATTATTATCTAAATGAAGTCTATACAAGCCATTCACAAGGAGTTATTTATTATGTTGAATCTGAAATCAGCTGTTGTGGTATTAGTCTCATTAGGAATAATGGGGTGTTCATCACAAGATGACCAAGTGGCGCCCATATAGTGGAACAACACCAGCTGTTGGGATTGAATACGCATCAGATGTTTGTGACATAGCAGGTCAACAAGCTAAGGGCACTGCTGAAAATAGTTTTCAAGAAAAGGAGGTGGCTGCGTCAAGTTATGGAACTGCTATTGCTGGCTCTTTTGTCAACTCGCTTGATAAAGCTTTGGATGGAAGTCGGGCGTATAAAAGATCATTTAGAAGATGCATGGCAAAATATGGCTTTCAGTCATACACAGTAGAAACAAACATTAAGAAATAGAATGTCATCACCTCCCGCTCCATACATAGTCGGCAACGTCTACTACACACACTTCCAAACACGTGTTGGCCTAACACACCCCGATTACAGAGGAACTTACACTCCACCTGAGGACTACATCGTGAGTGTGCACAAGCACAACCTCCCGAAGGAAAACGTTATCCGACTGGACACGCCTAGAACAAATAATTTGTAGTCGGCTTACCACAGCTTCATTAGAAAACGACTAAGGCAGCAGCACGATCTTGCCAACGTGCTGCTTTTTTTCGAACTCCTGTTGCGCCTTGACGATGTCTTGCAATGGATAGGTAGCGGCGACCTGTGGACGTAGTTCACCGTTCTCAATATAGCGCACAAGGTTGGGAAATACGGGTTCACTCCAAGCGGTGGTGCCGATGATGCTTAGGTCTTTTAAATATAAGTCGCGTAGGTCAAATTCAACCATGGGGCCAGCTATGGCTCCGGAAGAGGTTAAACGGCCGCCCTGACGTAATAGCTTGATCATGTCACCGAAATGCCGTCCGGCAACGTTATCTACCACTAAATCGACACTCTGCTCACCTAGCGCAGCCAATAAATCCGCATTTCTATCGAAGGCTTGATCGGCTCCTGCCGCTAGTACCTGATCTTGTTTACTGGCGCCTGCTATGGCAATTACTCGGGCGCCACGACGCTGGGCGAGTTGTACACTAGCCAAGCCCACACCGCCAGATGCACCGGCAATGAGCACGGTTTCCCCGGCCCTTAGATTGGCTTGGTGTAACATGTTCTCAGCCGTGGCATAGGCACAAGGGACGCTGGCTAGTTCGGCATCGCTCCAATCGCAGTCGACAGTAAAGACTTCTGACGCAGGTACCTTTACATATTCAGCAAAGGCGCCATCAAAGTTGCTGCCCATCCACTTGCATCGAGGGTCGTCAAAACCATTGATGCGCATGCAGGCACGCACTAAAGCACGTTGGCCGACCAAGTGCTGCTGCTCAGACCCTACCTGAACGATTTCGCCACAACAATCTGTGCCTTGAATAAAGGGAAAGGGGGTCGCACCGTCCCAGCCACCGTCATCCTGATCATGAGCTGTTTGGCTGTCTACACCACTGGTGTCTTCGGTGGCTTCGATAACGCTGGAAGAGTACCAGCCCAGGCGCGTATTAATTTCCGTGTTGTTTACGCCGGCGGCCAGCACCTTGAGTAATACTTCGTCAGGGCCAATTTTCGGCACTGGATAGTCTTGGTAACTGAGCTGTTCATAGCCGCCGTTGGCAAGGGTGACGACGGCTTTCATGGTGTTGGATAAGGGCATAGCTAACCTTTGACAGGCTGGGGGTTGATGGCGCCTATCTTAACTGCGGTATGTTTGGATGCCAAACATATTCGTTAGAAAAGTGAGGAACCTTGTTGGTCTTAGGGTACGCATTAAATAATGCATAGGGTAAGTGTTCCATTAAAGATGTACATAAGCGACAAATACGACTGGAGTGGAATACTAAGCATTAAAGCGGCAGATTTTGATAATGATGGTGATTTAGATTTAGTTCTCACACGCTTCAGAGAGCCATATGTTGGTCTTGCTTTAGAGATTAAAGAAAATCTTGGTGGAAACAAGTTTGGGTCTAGTATGCATTATATCTACGACATTCCGAATTACACTAAAGAAAAGCACGATTCGATCAAGTCGGAAGGAAATGTGTTCAACGTTGCTCAACAATTGCGTATCGCAGATGCTAACGATGATGGACTACTAGATATCATTACTTATGCTGGTCATGGTTTGTACAAAGATTATGTATATATGAATGATGGTGATATGACGTTTACTGAACACAAAGCACACTCGAGACCCACTCTCATTGATATTAAGATGAGCATAGATTTGAAGGTTAATGATAGGTTCTATATGGAAGACATGTATTAAATAAGTTTTTTGGAGTCATCCATAAGAGGAATGACAATTAATGGATAAACAGACTGCAAAAAAACGTGCAAAACTTGTTGAATTAAAGCGCAAGTTATCCGATGGTGAGCATGTCCAAAATCGCCAATTGAAAACTTGGCTATACGGAAGATTTACAGGGTCCTTAATATTATACTCTCATTCATCTGAAGCCAGTATAGCGATTTATTACAGGTCACAAACATGGCAATACAACAACATAATAAAGAAATTGAAGATAATTTCAGAAAATGGTCCTTTGGAATTTACTGGGCTTTCATAGTATCTGCTATTCTAGTATTTATTACAGTGGGGTTCTTCTTTTTCCTGGCTTTTGTCGCCGGCATTTAGCCTGCAGCGAACGCCTGATGTGAGTCTGTTTGAATTGAGATTGAAGATGTAACGGTACACGGATGCGAAAGTAATAAACGCTATGACGTGAGGACTGAATGTAAGCTGAAGGCTTGGTTCTGCCATAACACCTCTGCATAACAAATATGAGGCTACAGCTTATCCGATAGGCTTGCACATGAAAGGTGCGTTTTATGATTACTCCGTGCCTGATTTTGGCCAAATAGCATCATTAGGGCTGGAGCCAATAGGAAGTCGGCCACCAAAGCTAAAATTACAGTAACGCTAATAAGCATACCGAAGTTGAAAAAATTGATAAGATCTGACCACATCAACATGGCAAAGCCGATGCTGAGTATGGTTGATGTGGTGAGCATAGCCCTGCCACTGGTGTCTAGAGCTCCATGTATGGACATGGGCATATCACCGCACCGCTGGTAGTTGTGTTTGCAGTGATACATAAAGTGGACCGTGTCATCAACGACGATGCCAATGGCAATGGAAGCGACTAAAATGGTAAACATATCCAGAGGAATCTGCAGGACATACATCAGCCCCATGGTTATTAATATAGGGCTTAAGTTCGGCACCATGGCCAACAAGCCGTAGCGCCAACTGCGGAGCAACAAAACCAGCATGATGCTAATAAAGCCGAAAGCAGTAACATAGCTTTGTGCAGTGGTGCTAATAACGTGATTAAGGGTGGTGCCCATTACCGGTACCATACCCGTCAGGGTCACTTGGGTTTGACCATCAAATATCGCCACTGCTTGCCGCTCCAGATCATCGATAAAGGGTAGGTAATGCAAGGTATCCAGCCATGGCATAATGACAGTTAAGCGAGTGGTTTTAAAAGCCGAATCGACTAGGGATTCAAGCTCATCAGGGCCAGACATTTGAATCAAAAACAGCTCGTTAGCCACCACTGCTGCCCGTTCGGGTATACGGTAGAAGTCTGGGTCGTCGCCATTGAGTACCTGATGTACTTCTTTGATGATGTCATTTAAGCCAGTAACTTTGGCAACTTTAATGACACCCGAATGGTAGGCATTGAGCCAACTGCTAAATTGGTCCAGTTGCTGTAAGAAGTCCGGTTGATATAAGCCTTCATCCACGCCTGTATCAACGATAATATCCACACTGATGCTGCCGCCCATGTTGTTATCAATAGCCGCCACCGCTTGTCTGATTTCTGCATCAGGCGACATCCAGGTCATAGGGTTGTGGGAAAACTTCAAGTGCGGCAAACCACTAATCGCAATAGCGGTCACGAACAGGCTAAACAACAACACCCAAAGCGGATAACGAGTACTGACCCATACCGCTGCGTTGATTATGCTAGTCACCGTTGGGCTGGGCATGGCTTGTTGTTTGCGAGGCAGCTTTTGTAGGCAAATAATGGCTGGAACCAGAGTCAGGGTGTAGACCAGAGCCACGCCAATACCAATAGCAGAAAACAGGCCTAGCCGGGCCAAGGCAATCATCGGCGAGCCAGCAAAAGACAACAAACCTATAGCTGTGGTGAGGCTGGTAAAAATAATGGGAGTGCGCGTGTGAGCCAGTGCTTCTTGCAAGGCTTGTATCTTGTTAGTGCCAGCATCGTAAGCTCGGAAGAATAAGGACAAAAGGTGCACTGACGCACCTACGCTGACTGTGAGTAAAAAGCTGGGCAAGATGCTCATGGTGGTCTGGAAGGGGATACGCAGGGCACAAATAATACCCGCCGTGGTCAATAGCGTTAAGACCACGGTCAACATGGGCAACATAACGCCATGGCGACGGCGAAATAACACTAGCATCATCAAAGCAATAGTAGCAATCGCCATTGGCATAAAGGTCAGCATTTCCCAAATCATAGTATTAATCAGAGTTTCGGTAATGACGGGCATGCCCCCTACGTAGAGGGTGCGCCCGGGGCCTTGGTGCTGGGCGACGATGGCTTTTACCATATTGCTGATTAGATTTAATTGAGCTTCGGTAACTCGCTCGCCGGCAACACTGATGGCAGAGTCATCGTAATAGGTACTAGTAACATCAAAATCATCATCAAGGCTAAGTTCGTCCAAATTGTCCATAGCATCAGCATTGATGTTGACAACATAAGCTAAGGGCTTAATGACGAGCGTGGTAAAATGGCCATCGGTAGAAATAAGCAGGTTGCGATACAAGGGATTGCTTAAGGCTGAGGTGCGCATAGCGTCACGCTCAGTCTGGGTTTGTGGGAAAGGTTCCAGAAATCTATTGAATAGTAATGTATCAGCCTCGGCCGCCAGCACCCGGGCATTAACCAGACTGGTTACACTGTCCAACCAGGGTACTTCCTGCTCAAATTGCTGGTGCATTGCCTTTAGTACTTGCAGTTGTTCCGCAGCAAACAGGTCATCTGCCTGCATCGTGACTAATATCATCTCCCCATGGCCGAACTCCTTACGTGCGGCTACCAGCTTGATAATGGCAGGGTCGCCCTTTTCCAGAAATCCTTCGAGGCTGGCGTCGAATTGTATAAACCATATCTGGCTCATACAGGCCAGAGAGCACAAAATCACCAGGGTGAGGGCGTGCTTAGGGTAAGCGATGACAACGTCGCTCCAACATTGTAATAGCTTGTTGAGAAACTGTATAAATCGTTTCATTGTGCCAGCCATACTGGAGAACCTCTGCAAAATTATTACACTCGCTGATACGACACTAGAAATTGACTCAGAATATTCATTTATCACCTATAAACTGCGCTTGAGCCTACCCCATGAGCGTGGCGAATGCTTTGGGCATTTCACCAATTTTTACCTTGCTTCAGCTTCGCTCACGCCATTTTTTAGAGCTTCTCTGATTAGAGCGTGAGTGCTAAGGTTTTGTTATACATTATCACGATATTACCAAGAGCAATAAGCATTAGAGAACGTCATTGTGATGCCCAGCACAGGGGTCATATGGTCGCACTGGCAACTTCTTGGCACGGGGCACCGCTATGTTCCTCGACGGTGGTGGACTGGGCTTAATCCAGCACAACACTGACCCAGACTGTGTACGCCTAAACCTCCTGACTCTAACAGGCAAGGGCGTTCTAACTGCAAAGTTGTGGTGAATATTGTTGTCTTGGCCTGAGTGATGGCCTCTTCCAAGGTGATATCACCCAACTGATTTAGCCTTGGTGGCTGTTTCAACGCCGTCGCTTTGAATGTCTGCATCATTGGTCTACTGTACTGGTCTACGAGTGCATATCCTATGACTTGATAAAACAAGTTAGCCACGCCCTGCTTTGTCCGTATGACACTAGCGTCGAGCACTTGCCTGGTCTTGTGCGCTACCAAACAGTTCATCGGTCTGTGGAAGTAATTCGGAGCACCTAATCACCGCTTGTCGCCGGCATTTAGTCTGCAGCGAACGCCTGATGTGAGTCTGTAAGAACCAGCTGCCATCAAGATTCACGTGTTCAGGTATTGCTGGAACAAATACGGGAGGCTGAGACAACTCAAGCCATTGATCGTCTTAGGTTGGTTCATGAGCCAAAGGAACCTAGGAACGTTAAGGCCTTTATTTTATCCAACATCCCCGTGGACATTCAGGTCGATCAATTGTTCACTTGGGAGCGGTACAGCCTGGTTCAGAAGCTTGTTGATGAGTCTGATGGGTTTATACCATTTAATAAGGTGCACCTAAACAGTCATTGCCAATCTGTTAACTCGCCCTCTACTGCTAGCAACAGAGTCAAAGAAATTAAAGACAACTGGGATTGGTATCAGTCCACTGGGCTTTTCAAGGGCTGGCATATGCTTGAGTGCAGGAAGTTTCGGGTAGGTAGGTGGTCCGAGGTCATTACCTGCTTAGATCAGGCTAAGTTGAAGCTGAAGCTAAAGTTCTTGATACAAGGGGATGTAGAGGTCCGGCCACGCAGGGAATAGTCTGTCACGGTCTCCCCCAGCCCTGAGCTGAAATTGGCCATAATCAGGCGTGGGTAAATTAAGAATTATTCCCAGTGTTCGTGCTATACACTGGTATTCATAACAAGTGAACATCGGATGTGCACATGAAACACCCTATCATGCTCTTATGCGCCTTGATCAGCCTCAGCGCCTCAGCAGCCAACCCAGTTCTCAAAGACTACAAAGGTTTCTTCAGAGCAGATAATCCCGCCGCTGAAGTGTATAACGGCCTCAAAGTAGACTGTCCACGAGGAAAGGTCACTGCTACTACTATCGGCAATAGCAAAGTCTCAGTGTCATACGCATCTAGTACTACTGCATTTTCTGTCAGAGGGAGCTTTGATGGCACTAATGTTGTGATTGAAAAACAACTCAGTACTGTAAATGGGTGCGTATCACAAGGCGTTAACAGCGGCACTCAATGACATGAAGTTGAGGTTTGAAAGGAATGGCGAATCTTAAGACGAACTGTTTAAGCTCTGATTGAAGTGTCGCTATAGGATTAGTTAAAGGAGTATCTAATAAGAGGAGTGCGGTATGAAGGCTGAGTGGATATTTGACCCGACACCACCAAGCGGGCTAAGAAGAGGCGGAAATGCCGCAGAATATGGCTTTGAAGAAAAAATTGACACCTTAGTAAGAATAATCACTAGCACTATATTCAAAATGAAATTTATAAATTGGAGAAAATGATGGCTATTCTTGTTGTAGGAACAATTACAATCTCTAAAGGCTGGAAAACATGGAGAGACATGGTTTTTGGCGGTAAAGAGATGATGACGGCAATGGGAGTATCAATAGTGTTTGCCGGCACTCAAAAAGATGACGCAACCAAACTTCATGTTGTAATGCGATTTGAAGCTATGGACGGTTTTAAGAAATTCAGGTCAGATGAAGCACTGACACAGCGCAGAAAAGATGCGGGAGCTATGATTGAAACTGGTGTGCACACTGTGATTTCAGATGACTACTTCACCAACTTCCCAGTGGCGATGTAGATCACTACAAGCTGTTGCTTATGAATCACATGGATCTTGGGGTGACAAACACCAATTAAGAATCTGTTTGGGGGTGGGAATATCCTCACCCCTGCGCTCGCATAGAGATGGGTTTAGGTGTCAGGTTCAAGTGTCGAGTTGAGACTTTAGTTGTGCTTGCTCCCCGACCTAGGGGTCGTCTAGTACAGTTTCTGGACTAGACTATTAATATAGGAGGTATTGTAGGCTCAAACGTTAGGAGCATGGACTGGCGCAAACAATGGATATCAATGACTATTTTAAAGAGCAAGGCAAGGGGTCGCCTATCGTCTTTATTCATGGGTCGTTTGCGAACACATCCTCATGGAAAAGTATGGTGACGCAATTATCAGTGAACCATCACTGTATATTGATAAAACTACCAGGCCATTGTGGCACACCAGACCCAGATGATTTTGCTCATCCAACAGTAGAGACAGAATTAGCGATTGTAGAGAAAGTGATTAGCCTATTAACAGATGAGCCCGTTCATCTTGTAGGCCATTCATACGGTGGCGTGGTTGCGCTATCACAAACACTTAAAGGTAATTTGAATCTAAGCCAAGTAACACTATTTGAACCGGTAGCACTAGGTGCGCTGGACCACATGTTGAACGAATAAATGAGCGCCAATGTACAGTAGTTCTGGGCTAAATATAGCCATGCTGTATCTGAAAAAAACACCTTATGCCTGCGGCCAAGTGATTGACTTCTGGGGTGGTGACGGCACTTTTGAGTCGCTGCCAAATTTTGTGAAAGACGGCATGGATTGTTTGACGGAAAACAACCTACGACATTGGCATGCGGGAGATAACGATGCTATTGGCAGTGACCTAACCCAACTACAACAATGTACTATACCAACACGACTAGTTTGTGGCACTCAATCCAGCTCCGAGATCAAGGCAATATGCGACTGTTTAGTGCAAGGCTTACCGAACAGTAAAAAATACACAATCGAGGGCGCTAGCCACTTCTTAGTGACGAGCCACCCCAACGAGTGCCTATCGGTGCTTACCGATGAGTCTTTAGTGCATTAGCTGTTCAGGCGACTGTCGCGTGCACCTCTCCAACAAAACAAAAAAGGAGTAACTATATGACACATCCCATAACAGGCGGTTGCCACTGCGGCGAAGTGCGTTATCGAATTAGCGTGGAACCTTTTCTGCAGCAGTTTTGTTATTGTACTGATTGCACGGCGATAGGTGGAACTGATGGTTATGCAGGCTACGTGATTGAAGCGGCTGGCCTTGAGGTGACTCAGGGTGAGCCTAAAGCCTACACCTTAACTTCGGATCGCGGTAATTTAATCCACAGGTACTTTTGCAGCACCTGTGGCACTCGCCTCTTCGCAGTGGTTGACGGTCCTAGCAGAGTTGCCTCTGCAGCTGCCGGTACTTTTGATGACCCCTCAGTGTATAAGCCCTCTCGGAATAACCTACCTCAAAGTGCACCACCATGGGCACGGTATTCAGGCTGCCTAGAGGCCTCCAAAACCGCCAATAACACGGATTAAGGAATTTAAAAAGGTACTTAGCAAATGAGGCTGAAATTTCCCACAGATGCACGGTGGTCTGTATCCCCTCCATCGAGCACTAAAATGCGCAACTGGGGCTGCTTTTGGATTAGACCGTAGGCTATTGATGCGCCAAACAGATCACCACCAACGATGATCCAGTCATAAGGCGCTGATTGATTATTAGCGGGGCTCGGTGACAACACGTTCTTGCAAGTGTCCGCTCATACGCTTTTCTCACGCATGAAATAAATATACCCAAGCATAGGTCATGACTAAATACATAGCGGCAGCCGTGAGATAAAACTCATACACCGCAAAGGTTTTAGAGATAAGCTGGTGAGAGATTCCGGTTAAGTCCAGAATAGTAATGGTGGACACCAGCGACGTGGCTTGTAATAAGAAGATAACCTCGTTGCCATAGGCCGGCAATCCAATACGAAACGCTTTTGGCATGGTGATACGACGAAACAGCAGCAACCCCGACAGCCCGGCCCGCTTCTATATCGTTACGAGGTACAGCACTAATGGCGCCACGGAAAATCTCTGCAGAATAAGCCGCCGTGTTTAATACCAAGGTTGTTAGTCAAACGAGCCAACGCCAATAAAGCAGTGGTAGCCGTATGAAGGTCTTCAAAATGTGGTGTGATTTACACGGACATATACCCATCTGGAATATTTGCAGTTACCCCCCCCTGACCCCGGTGTAGGCTACAAAGTGGTGATACGGAAAGTTATGGGCCCTAGACCCCATTCGTGGGCCTTAGGGCCGATATCACGACAGTTGGGTAATGGTTAAACTTGAGTGAGGGAGGTATAGGGTATCTGTAGGGGGTGACTTTAATCGGTCCGGTGAGTGCATGTGGCAGCGGGATTGCTACAGCTGCACAAGGAAGGTCTTTGTGTAACATCAACTGTGACACCTGAGCGCAAGCTTGACGTCGCTACAGGCCGCGTAGTACCGTTGAGAAGCGTATAGATTAAGCGTCTTAGCGCCACTCATAGGAAAGGAACTGTAAGACTGGCTGTCTCCGGGCACCATTCCCCCACTTTTTGTCGCTAAAATACGCTAAATGCTAGAAAGTTGTATTTTATTCCCGCAGCACACTCGTAGCACACTTTGACGACTGTATGGGTCTAGCTTGAGAATAAAGCCACCGCTCCTTAACCAACTAGCCCTCTGGCAAGAGCGTTATCAATCCAAATATTGCAAAGAAAATGGGTTGATGAACAAGGTAAATCACCAAGCTATGCTTGCCAGGCAAGGCTATCCAGGTGTGTTTTTCAAAGTGCTTGAGCGGGTCATTTCTTAAATAGGCTGTAGAAGCAAACCAAATGCCAACGAGTACCACGCCTAACCAAGGAAACAGGCCGACATAGTCGTTGGTGTACGCGGGAAGGTAATGGCGGATGTAGGTGAATGGCCAAATATCCGACACCCAGCCGATATTATATATGGCGATGATGCAGAGCCCGATAAGCAGTGAAGCCCGTGGCTTATTGGCAAACATAATGCACAGCACGCTGGCCACCGCAATAAAATGCAACACGCCAAAGAAAATGTAGTTATTAGGCACAATTACCAACGACATTAAAGTGATGGCTAACGCACTCACTAAAATTTGAAAGAGCCGTTTACGAAATTTTTTCCAGTTAATGGCATGTCGATAAGACAAGTGCAAAGATGCGCCTAAGCATATTAAAAAAGAGCCAATGATAAGGTGCCTAAAAGTGCGCCAGCCTTCCCCATCTGGAATGTTCCAGTCTACATAGCCAAAAAACTTAAGGTCATATATAAAGTGAAATATCACCATAAGAACAATGGCAAACGTACGCAGCACGTCAATGCTAAAAATTCGCTTATTCAAAAATTTAAAACCTCATTCCCACGACTGTAAATAACTCTGCGTGGCTGAGTTAGTGACACATGGCCGGGCCATTATTCGTCAGCAACCATCATAAAGGGCTATAGCGCTGAGCGCCAGTTACGAACTTAGGCTGGGTTTGCCGACCTGGGCTGAGCTTTGGACTGAGTTTTGGCTTGGTGTTAAGGTTGTGCCTAAAAATTAGGTTGGCACAGTTATCTGGAGCAGTAAATGAATAAACGAGAGCTGGTTATTGAAGTTACCCGCGGTGGCTTTGTGGAAAGTCGCCATCAAGTTATTGCGGTAATTTGCGACGCTAAAGGTAAGCGCCATAGCCAATGGGGTAGTGTAGATCAGCAAGTGTTTCCCCGCTCCACCGCCAAACCACTACAAGCCTTACCACTCATGCTCAGCGGTGCTGCACAGGACCTTAATTTGAGCCCACAACAATTAGCTATGGCGTGCGCTAGCCACAATGGCGAAGCCCAACATAGTGCCCTAGTAACTACTTGGCTTGGCCAATTGGGCATGGGTTCTGAACAGTTGGAATGTGGCAGTCATTGGCCCTTATACCAACCCGCTACGGTGGCCTTAGCCCAGTCTGGCGAGCAGGCTTGTGCAGTGCACAACAACTGTTCGGGTAAGCATTGTGGTTTTTTGAGTTTTGCTCATCATCAAGGCATAGACCCCAAAGGCTACACTCACCACCAGCACCCGGTTCAGTTGGCCGTAAACGATGCCATGGGCCGCATGATGGACCTTAAAATTGACGACCACCCGATGGGCATTGATGGTTGCTCCATACCTACCTATGCACTGCCGTTACCCAATTTAGCCATGGCCTTTGCTCGTTTTGGCACCGGCGAACAACTACCTGATGATTGGCAGCACGCTTGCCATAGCCTATATCAAGCCATGGTCAACGAACCCTTTTATGTGGCTGGAAGCAAACGCCATTGCACCAAGGTGATGCAAGCCTACGGTGGCCAAGTGGCCTGTAAAACCGGCGCTGAAGGCGTGTTTGGTGCAGCCATACCGAGCCTTGGCTTAGGCATTGCATTAAAAGCCCTCGACGGCAATAGTCGCGCCGCGGAAGTGGCTCTGAATGCATTGCTTGATCACCTGCATATCAAACCAACAGAGACGCAATTTGAACGGCACTTAGCGCTCTATAATTGCAACGAAATTCATGTTTCTGATGTGCAATTAGGGTCAGAAGCATTCTAGAACTGTATGCAACATTCGTGGCACAGATATACATCAACTCGCTACTCAGATGGGCACCATCAGCCTAGAAAAGCAATCCGATTTGTATTTTCAGATCATATTCAGGCTGTGTTAGGGAGTGTCACACGTGAGAGTAGGATATGTAATCACCACTATAATTGCTGAGCACGGTAGGCGAAGTCTCAAAATTGCAGACAGATCAGCACCAGGACGGCCAAGAACAACGTTTCTCCCACCATCAACACCATTGGACGCCAACCCATGGCTGCTAACTCTTTGAAAGATGATTTAATCTATGGAGGTAAAACCATACAAAGTGGTGGCGGCCTTTTCATAGCACCTACTATTTTTGATAATGTTACACCCGATATGACGATAGCTAATGACGAAATCTTCGGCCCAGCGTTAGGCATTATGTCGGTTGATTCTGACGAAGAAGCGATCGTACTAGCCAATGATACTTGCTACGGACTACAAGCTTCATTGTTCACTTCGAATGTTACCAATGCACATCGTTTCGCTCGTGCGCTTCAGGCAGGTACTGTATCAGTTAATTGTTATGGTGAAGGAGATATCACAACACCATTTGGTGGCTACAAACTTTCTGGCTTTGGTGGAAGGGATAACGCCTTTTCGGCACATGATCAATATACTGAAACCAAAACCATCTGGATCGACCTTAGCGAAGATAGTGCTTAATTAAATCTATCTATCACCCTGTGATAATAGACTTAGATTCAATGTCGGAGCTTTAAAGTAGAGCAATATAAGTAAATATTTAACATCCTTCCAAAAACCGAACGACAAGCTAATTGGCTATGGAAGGATTAGATAAACCAATTACTCTGCGGCAAAAGATCGTTGCAGGGTCAGCAAAGCCACGCCAAACACAATCACGGCGCCACCCATTAACATACGTTGGTTTACTGGTTCTCCTAAGAACAACCAGCCGCCCAATATAGAAAACACCGGTAGCAATAGTAAATACGGCGCTGCTTGAGAAGCCTGATAGCGGCCCAAGACATGGTACCAACAGGTATAGCCAAGGGCAGTCATCACCACTCCCAAATAGGCCACGGCACCCCATACGGCAATACCTGCATTGCTAATGTGGTACCAATGTTGGTCTTCAACGATAAGAGAAGCAACAAACAATTGCGGTGCCGCAAACACCGAAACCCAGGCGATGGTAGCCATACCCGTGAGCCGGTTTGGCTGGCTCTGTGTTAAACGGCGCATCAAAGCCTGACCTAGAGCCCACATAAAAGCCCCACCTATAGCCAAACTGATGCCTACCCACTTACCCACTAAATTAGGCGCGCCCGTAAGAACATAGATACCCACAAACGCAATGGCTAAGCCCACCAACTGACGTTGGGTCAGGCGATCACCCAGCCAAATGGCACTAATGAGCATTAAAAATGGCGTTTCAATCTGCACAATTAAGGCGGTTGTACTGGCATCTAGTAGCTTTAGGCCATTGTAAGACAAGCCATATTGCAAAGTAGAACCCACCAGCGCAACCAATGCTAAAGACTTACGCATGCCCTTTGGTACGGGTACAAACCACACCAACAACAAAGCCGTCACCGAAAACCGAAGCGCCATGAGCAAAATGGGCGGAAACTGATCAACTGCAGGTTTGGCAATCACTAAACCCATGCCCCAGATCAGAGGCACCATGAGAGCAATTAATACGTCAGATAGTTTCATTTTGCTTCATATTCTCAGCCTTAGCATCGCCTGTTAACGTGCGGCCTAAAGTACGGTTTAAAGTAACGCTTGCAGCTCTTTAGCCTTAATCAGTTTTTGTAAATCATTGGCCCCACCTACTAAGGTGCCGTTAACAAAAACTTGGGGGTAAGTTGGCCAGCCACTCCACATTTTAATGGCTAAGCGTTCGCGCCACATGCTGCCATAGCCGCCAAACTCCAGATACTCTACGTTAAGCCCTTGTTGGTCAAGTAATTTACGGGCTTTCTTTACAGAAGGGTTGATGGACACGCCAACCACAACCGCTTGATTGTTGGCAACGGCATCAATCACCTTGTTAAGCAGTTCTGAGTGATACTGAGTAACACCTGTGCGGATAGCAGGGTGAATTTTGGCACTATCTAATTGCGGGTGATTTGTCATGTTTATGAGCCCTTGGTGACTGTACTAGTACAAGCAGAGGTAGGTGTTGTAATAAAGCCTGACAGTATGGCAATTTAAAGATAGGACACACTATTTATCAACCAGTCATTTATCAATATTACAGCGCCCATTCTAAGCCCCTAAGTACGGTTGAAAACCGGTGGAGTTGAGAAAAGAAAAAGCCCTGTATACTAATTACTGCTAAACTCAATCCGTACCCAAATGGAATTACGGAGCAAATTTGTGAAATTATTCGGCAACCCAGAATCAGCCCACGTCTTAAAAGTTAAGTTCTTTATGCAGTGGGCGGAAATGCCACATGAATACGAATTTATCGACATTTTCTCCGCCCGCGAAACGCGCAACCCCGAGTTTCTCAAGGCTTCCAAATTTGCTCAAGTACCCATGCTCATTGATGATGGCAAATCGTATATTCAATCAAACGCCATATTGATGCATCTCGCCGACAAAATTAAATTCTTCAAATCCGATGAGAAAAGGCAAAGCAATCTTGAGTGGCTTGTTTGGGAAGCCAACAAGATTGGCATGTGTCTACCCCAACTTAGGGCACACAGAATGTTTGATGGCTGCCAACTGTCCCAAGGTGCTTATGATTGGCTACATGATAGATACATACACGACGTTAACCTGCTTAATGATGAGCTCAACGATGGCCGGCATTTTATCCTTGGCGATGCGGTGTCGCCCGCCGACTTTTCACTTTGTGCTTATTTAATGTATGCCGAGGATACCCAAGTTGATGTGCCCAAAAATGTTGCGCGGTGGTTACAACGGCTGAAAACACTTAATGGCTGGCAAGATCCATTCCAAATGCTCAAATAAAGAGGTCTAAAGGCGTGCAGTCTAGCCTGCATGAAGTGAGCGCCTCACTAGATTTTAGATTTAGTGTAAGTTTTCCCAGCCCCAAACGACTAAGCTATCAATACCTCTTTTTAGTTACTAGAGTGACCATTGATGACACCAATAAATAGCACCACAAAAAAATTATTATTACTGGTTTTCATTGGCTTAATCGCCGCTATGTTGCTGTTATTAAACCAACAGACCATCGACCTAGCCAGTGTACAGGTGTTGGTTGGCGACATTAACCAATGGCGCACGCAAAATAGCTGGCTGTTTGTAGGCTTGTTTTTTGCGCTTTATGTGCTGGTAACCGCCACCTCCCTGCCCGTAGCCTTGTGGTTTACTTTAGCCGCAGGCGCTCTATTTAGCATTTGGTGGAGCACTTTGTTGGTGTCTTTTGCCTCCAGCATAGGCGCAAACTTGGCAGCCGCGCCCAAACAATTGATGCGGGATTGGCCAAAGATGGGGCTTTTTACCTGTTCAGCCTGCGCTTGATCCCTGCTTTGCTCTTCTTTGCCATTAACTTGTTAATGGGGCTTACCTAAATGAGCAGCTGGCGCTTTTATTGGGTGAGCCAGTTAAGCATGTTGGCCGGTAGCCTGGTGTTTGTGACTGCAGGCACACAGTTGTCGCAGCTTACCAGCCTATCCGACATCACCTCGCCGAGTTGACTTTTGTCTTTTGTGGTCTTGGCCTTGTTCCCTTGGTTTACCCGCTTCGTACTAAGCTTGTATAAGCGCCGTAAAGCCTACGCGCGCTAGCCCAAGAACCACCCATGCCTAGCGCTATTAACACCATGGGGACTGCGCAGCAAAGGGTGGCGCCAATAGCGGCAATAACGCCGCCTATGAGAGGTATTTTTGGTGTTTCTTTAAGCATGCAAACAACTCCATATCAACAATAAGCCCTGAGTACACTTGCCGTACCTAGACACGGAGTCAAGCTTTGTCGTGGTTGCTTATTAAGGCATGAATCAACGGGCAAGGTTGGCTATCGGGGGTAGATTGGCAGCACCGCATCCAATCACTCAAGCTATTGGCAAGGCGGTCTAAATCTGCCCTCTTTTGTTCTATTGTGGCCAACTTTTGCGCGGCTATAGCTTGCGCATCACGGCATTGCCCTTCATCAATAGTCAATAAGGTTTCAACCTCATCCAGAGTGAAGCCCAGCTCTTTTGCCCGTTTTATAAAGCATATTCTGTCAAGGGCAGCGCCTGAATAACGTCTAAACCCTACTGCGGGTTTGGTGGGCTGCTGAATCAGCCCGCGGCGCTCATAATAGCGAATAGTTTCAACATTAATCTGTGTCGCTTTGGCAAGTTGGCCTATGGTTCTATCCATTTAATGCCACCAGTCTAATAATGTAATAACCACAGTATACGAAATCAGCATTCAATTAACAGCCACGGCATCTACGCTTACTGGGTTCACCTAAACAGGCAAATCGCGGCTATCGGCTATGGCCTCCATGGTGATATAGGAGGTAACGGCCTCCAGTTCTAGTTTACTAATCAACTTTTGGTAGACTCGGTCAAAATCATTCATGTCTTTGGCCACCACTTTAAGCATGTAGTCATAGTCCCCAGCAATGCGATAAAAATCGATCACATTCTCCAACGCCAGTACCGTGGTGCGAAAATGCTCTAACCAGTCTGCTGAGTGGTGGCGCGTGCGCACCATCACAAATACAGTCAAGCCCAAACCAATGCGGGCATGATCCAAACGCAGGGTTTGGCCAGTAATCACGCCCATTTCTTTGAGCCGCGTGAGCCGCCGCCAACAGGTGTTTTGTGACATACCGATTAAGTCGGCCAGTTCGCGTTGAGACAGTGATGCATCCTTTTGCAAGGCACGCACAATGGCCTTGTCGTTAGAAGTTAACTTTTCTCTACTTTTTTCGTTCATATGATCGCATTTCAATATAAATGGTTAGTCAAATGTCTAAGTTATTTCATAATTCTAGTGATAATATTACCACATATTAAGTCAATCCATAGGGTGCCATATATGTCTACTTCCGCTGCCAACCTCTTAAAGACCTTTGAAGAGCAGTTTTCACGTTCGGATCTTATGGCTTACCTGTCTGAAGGACTGATTGGCGAAGGCGTAAAGATACCCGGCATCAATGGCCCGCAAACGCTCATTTATGCCGATTACGTGGCCTCTGGCCGAGCCCTGAGGCAAGTGGAAGACTTTGTGCTTAACGAGGTTTTACCCTATTACGCCAATAGCCATACCGAGGCTTCATTTTGTGGACAATTTATGACCCAGCTACGCCACAGTTCACGCCAAACCATTGCCCAACTGTGTGGTGCAGATAGCCGCCACGCCGTGGTGTTTACGGGGGCTGGTGCCACTGCGGGTCTCAACCGGCTAGTGCACTTGTTAGGTGTGAATCAGCCCCAGGTTAATCAGCAAGCTCCGTTAGTGATTATTGGTCCCTATGAGCACCATTCAAACATTTTGCCTTGGCGTGAAAGCGGCGCTCAAGTAGTTGAGCTGCAAGAAGCAGCACAAGGTGGCCCAGATTTAGCCCAGCTAGGTGAGCTATTAAAGGCCAATGCTGGACGTTTGATCGTAGGTTCCTTTTCGGCAGCCTCTAACGTTACCGGCATCAAAACCGATGTGGCCGCGGTGACTAGACTGTTGAAGTCCCATGGTGCCTTAAGCGTGTGGGATTACGCCGGTGGCGCGCCTTACATGAACATTAATATGGCTGCCGGCACAGACGCTGAAATTGACGCAGTGGTAGTGTCGCCCCATAAGTTCATCGGTGGTCCTGGTGCCTCTGGCGTAATGATAGTTCGTACAGCGGCGGTAACAGCAACCACGCCAACCATACCAGGCGGAGGCACCGTGAGCTTTGTGTCGCCGTGGAATCACCATTATTCGCAAAGTATTGTTGCCAGAGAAGAGGCCGGAAGTCCCAATGTGGTGGGCGATATTCGCGCCGCGCTGTGCTTTATCGTCAAGGCGGCCATAGGCCAGGATCATTTTGATCGCCGCTTAGAGCAGCTACGCCAACGGGCCTTAGCCGTGTGGTCGCATAACCCCAACCTTACGCTCTTGGGCAACCCCAATGCCCATGATCGTTTGCCTATTTTTTCATTCCAGATCCACGAGCCAAACACTGGTGCTCTTTTACACCAGCAACTGATCACGCGTATCTTGTCTGACATTTATGGCATTCAAGCCCGTGGTGGTTGGGCTTGCGCTGGGCCATATGCCCATCGACTATTGGCCATTGATCAACCCAGCTCAGATGAACTCAAAGAGGCCATCTTGCAGGGCGAAGAAATCCAAAAGCCAGGTTGGACCCGGCTTAGCTTCTCGGTACTCATGAGCGATGCAAAAGCAGACCGCATCATCGCGGCGGTTGACCAGTTAGCCAATAACCCTGGCCAGTACAACAACGCCTATCAAGTGGATGAACTTACAGCTCGCTTTTCATTGGCGAGCTGATGGACGCCACCGGCTCAGCGCGCTGAGTCAGTGGCGCCAAAGAGCATGATTACTGGGTCATGGCCTCAAGCCAATCATTCACCCATTGCTTGCGATTTTGATTGATTTCGGCGGTATCTAGCTGTAGCACATGAGTAGGCTTAATTAGCTTGCCATAGGCTTCTGGCATGTCGGCCGGTACATTAACCGGGTACATAACATTGCTTAATGGCACGTGCTTTTGGAAGCCTTCGCTAACCATAAAGTTAAGGAACTCATCGGCTAATTCGGCGTTAGCTGAGGACTTTAGCTTGGCTGCCACTTCCACTTGCAGGTAATGACCTTCTTCAAAGGCTGCAGCTTGGTACTTATCGGTACCTTCAATGGCCATGTGGTAAGCCGGAGAGGTGCTGTAGCTTAATACCATGGGTGCTTCGCCCGTTAGGAACAAGCTAAAGTAGGCTTCGCTCCAACCTTTGGTAGTGGTTAAAATGTTGTCAGACAACTTTGCCCATGCGGCGTCGGATTGATCGCCATACACGCTCTTCATCCACAACATTAGGCCAAGGCCTGGAGAACTGGAACGGGGGTCTTGAATGATGATCTTAAGTTCTGGGCCAGCGTTAACCAACTCGTCTAAGCTCTTAGGCGGGTTAGGCATCATTTCGGTGTTGTAGACAAAGGCAAAGTAGCCGTAGTCAAAGGGCACAAAGGTATCATCTTGCCATTCGATGGGCATGTTAAGGCCACTGGTATCAACACTGTGACTAGCAAACAAACCGCTGTTTTTGGCATCATCTACTAAGTTTAGGTCTAGGCCTAATACAAGGTCGGCCTTGCTTGATGCACCTTCTAGCTTGATGCGTTGCAACATAGCCACGGCATCTTCCATGCCCACAAGGTTTAGGGTACAGCCACACTGCGCTTCAAACGTAGGTTTGATCAGAGGGCCCATGCCCCAATCGGATACAAACGAATCGTAGGTGTATACGGTGAGTTCTTTTTTACTGGCCTCAGCAGCTAGTGCAGGTGCAGAAAATGCTGCAAGGCTAAGGCTGGCGGCGGCTAAATAAGCCGTAATTTTAGACATAATTACTCCATAAATAACATTGATATGCTATGACGGCCAATGCGAAATTGGCAAACTATTTGGAGGAGGGAGCGGCGCTAGAAATGTTAGCGCGGGTGCGTGTCCTTGTTCCCTACGCTGGCATTATCCAGATCAGGTACAACGGGATTCATTTAAATGATCTCAGCCTTTAGCGTTAATTAGACATTAACAAGGCACCCCGACAAGTCATAGTGAGCGCAATATAGACTATCTACAACCACAAAAGCAAGAGCTATGCTAACGCCTGCACGAGTAGCACACTCAAAACTCAACAAAGAAAAATAAATGTAATATATATTTGGCACAATGATTCAATTATCGTACTTTATGTATGAAATACATTACATCAAGAGGTGGTTATGGATGCAAAGCGTAAAAATGTTTTGATCTCTCTAACAACGGCGCTGATCGTTGGTTGGTGGTTATATGGTCAGTTAACTTCATGGCCCACATTAGAAACCGAGGCTTTGGGGCGGCTGTTGGTTAAGGCCATTGGTGTAAGCATTGTGGTGCACATCGTTAGCGCCATAGTCATTGTCATTGCCATTGCCACTGTGGCGGGTATTATATGGGGCAAGGTAGACAAGGACGTAACCGATGAGCGCGATGTAGCCATTGAGCTCTATGTAATGCGCCTAATTTTGGTGATTTTTAGCATCGGCCTGGTGGTCACCTTTGGGCTCATGGGCTGGCAGCAGTTAGGCGCTAATGCGGCCTTGCTCTACATCTTTGTTGCCATGTACCTAGCTAATATTGCGGGCGACCTTTTAAAATTATTCTGGTACCGGTAAAGCGAGCCACCCATGGGAAAGTTTAAACTAAACATTGTTAATAAAGTTCGCGTGCTGCGCTTTGAGCAACAGCAAATGACGCAGCAGGCCTTGGCCAACAAAGTGGGCGTGTCGCGCCAAACCATTGTGGCGATTGAAAAAAATCGCTACAGCCCTTCACTCGATTTGGCGTTTCAACTGGCCTTAGCCTTTGAAACACCTATTCAGGAAGTGTTTTTTATCGCCACTGAGTAATAATGTTAAAAACGCATTAGCTCATGCACTTGCGTGGCGGTCACTACAGGGCATTGTTTAGCGATGGCCATGGCGGCTTCCATGTCTTCGGCCTTAATGATGGTGTAACCCGTCATTGCCGTCTCATCAAAGGCTAAATCGGTCACCTTATTACCGTCGAAGCCACTGCCACCGCGCATACCAGCGCCATCCACTTTATGCTCTGCAACCACTGCAAACCACGTATTCCATAAACCCATTTGCTCTTCGGTAGGCATTTTAAAACCCACATGCACAATCATAAATTCTTTCATTAAGGTCCCACTGTTTTAACACTTGTGCATTAATATAACTTACCCACCAATACTAAGCACTCGTTTGTAATTGTTCTTTAATAGCGTATGCTGCCGGCTTGGTTTAATTAAAGCGCATCCACTAACTGCAGAGGCAATCCACTAGTGTGTTTGGCACTCAAGACCTTTGGTTATTTGTGGTTTCTGGCATGGCCGCATCGTTTGGCGTAGGCGCGGGCACTTTGGTGCATATTTTTGCAGCTGCCTTTGGCATCTCAGCCGTGCTAGCAGCCTCCCCCACAGCTTACCAAGTGATCAAAATACTCGGTGGCTTATATTTGTTGTACATGGGCATCACTATGCTCTTAAGCAAAACGAAATCACCCACCCAGAATCTCGGCGCCGCTCCCAAAGCCTTGCTCAAACGCGTCTTCTACCAAGGCTTTTTAACCAATACCTTAAACCCCAAAGTGGCGTTGTTTTTTATCGTCTTTGTGCCCCAGTTTATTGCCCCCGACACCAGTAACATCATCATTTCATATTTGGTTTTGTGTTTTATTTTTAGCTTTAATGGGCTCATTTGGTGCCTTATTGTGGCTTGGTTTTCTGCCTCTGCTGGCGCAATCATAAAACACAACCAGTATTTATCGGTTGCAACCAAGAAACTAGCGGGAGGGTTATTTACCTATTTTGGCCTGCGCCTCTGGTTTGGCTCTAGCTAACTGCCTAATTATTGAATCACTTTCTCTGGTGCTAACTTAAGCATTTACTTTAGGTCTAAAATATATTACTTTAAGCTTAAAGTAAACGCTTGAAGATTGAATATTAAGGCACATACCCATGAAAATAGCGTGTATCGGCGGTGGCCCTGCCGGGCTTTATTTTGCCATCAGTATGAAATTGCGCGATCCAAATCATCAGGTTTTGGTGATTGAACGCAATCGACCTGACGATACCTTTGGCTGGGGTGTGGTGCTATCCGATGAGGCCCTTGCCAACGTTGATCAAAACGATCCAATTAGTGCTCAGGCAATTCGTGGGGAGTTTGCCTATTGGGATGATGTTGCCGTGGTCAAAGATGGCATCCGCTCGGTCTCTAGTGGGCATGGATTTTGTGGCATTGGGCGTATGAAATTACTGCAAATACTACAACAAAGGGCTCAGGAACTAGGCGTTGAGTTGCGCTTTGAAACGGAAGCAGCCGACTACGAAGAATACATGGCCGACTATGATTTAGTGGTGGCAGCGGACGGGCTAAGGTCCAAGGCTCGGGAGCAGTTTGCCTCGGTATTTAAGCCAGAAATTGATGAACGCTTATGTCACTTCATTTGGCTTGGCACCCATCAAAAATTTGATGATGCGTTTACCTTCATTTTTGAAAAAACCAAGCACGGCTGGATATGGGCCCATGCCTACCAATTCAGTGACGACACAGCTACCTTTATTGTTGAATGTAGTAAGGCCACGTTTGAACGCTTTGGCTTTGCCGACAAGAGCCAAAAAGAGTCCATCGCCATTTGTGAAGACATCTTTAAAGACCACCTAGGTGGCCATAGCCTGATGACCAATGCCAACCACATCCGTGGGTCTGCATGGATCAACTTCCCCCGCGTACTGTGCCAGCGCTGGTCCCACAAGAACTTGGTATTAATGGGTGATGCTGCAGCTACGGCACACTTTTCCATTGGCTCTGGCAGCCGTCTTGCCTTCGACAGCGCCATTGCGCTGGCAGAGTATATTAGCCAGGAAGATGATCTGCCTAGCGCCTTCACCAAGTACGAAAATGACCGTCGACTTGAGGTGCTGCGCCTGCAGTCGGCGGCACGTAATTCCATGGAGTGGTTCGAGCAAGTAGAGCGTTACCTAGACTTGGATCCCATGCAGTTTAGTTATGCCCTACTCACTCGCTCGCAAAGAATCAGCCACGAAAATCTACGCCTGCGCGACCCCAAGTGGTTGGCCCAGGCCGAGCAATGGTTTCAAAATCACAGCAACCAAGTTACCACCAACCGCAGCCCCATGTTTACGCCCTATCAATTACGCGGGCTCAAGCTAATTAATCGCATTGTGGTGTCGCCCATGGCGCAATACAAAGCCGAGCATGGCTGCCCCACGGATTGGCATTTGGTGCATTATGGCAGCTTGGCCAAAGGTGGCGCGGGCTTAGTGTATGTGGAAATGACCTGCACCAGCGCCGACGCTCGCATCACCTTGGGTTGCCCAGGCCTTTACGCCCCCGAGCATATAAACGCCTGGCGCAAGGTCACCGACTTCGTACATCAAGAAAGCGCTGCCAAAATTTGTATACAGCTAGGCCATGCTGGCCCTAAAGGCTCAACGCAACGGGGCTGGGAGAAAATGGATGCGCCTCTAGCCAGTGGCAACTGGCCCTTGATGGCCGCTTCCGCCAAAGCTTGGTCAACCAACAACCAAGTTCCCGAAGCCATGACCGAGGCGATGATGGATCAAGTACAAAATGACTTTGTGTCGGCCGCAAAAATGGCCCTTGAAGCCGGCTTTGATATGCTTGAATTGCATTGCGCCCATGGCTATTTGCTGTCGTCCTTCATCACCCTTTTAACCAACAAGCGCCAAGATCAGTATGGCGGCAGCCTAGCCAACCGCCTGCGATTTCCATTACGAGTGTTCTCGGCTATTCGCGAGGTGTTGCCAGAAGACGTGCCCATGTCGGTACGTATTTCGGCCCACGATTGGGTAGAGGGCTTGGGCATGGAGCCAGAACAAGCCGTGGCCGTAGCCCAAGCCTTCAAACAAGCCGGGGCCGATATTATAGACGTGTCCAGTGGCCAAACCAGCACCCAGGCGCAACCGGTTTATGGGCGCATGTACCAAACACCCTTTGCTGATCGAATTCGCCACGAAGCGGTGATCCCCACCATGGCCGTAGGCAATATTTTTGAAGCCGACCACGCCAACTCCATTCTCATGGCTGGCCGAGCCGATTTGGTGTGTTTGGCCCGGCCCCATTTGGCCAACCCTAACTGGACCAACCATGCAGCGGCTCAATTGGGCGATGAGGCACAAGTATGGCCGCTGCCTTATGGCCCCGGCAAAGATCAACTGCACCGTTTGGCCCAAATTGAAGCCCAAAAGGCGTTGCAAGCCAGCGCAATAACTACCGCAGATATAGCTAAGGTATAAATTAAGGTATCACATGAATTTAAACGATCAACACGTATTAGTAACTGGCGCAGGCTCTGGCGTGGGTCTTGCCATCGCCCAACAACTGGATGCCCAAGGTTGCCGTTTAACCTTATGTGGCCGTAGTGAGGGCCCGCTTAAGCAACTGGCCGCCAGCTTGCATAAGGCCCAGTATGTAACTTGTGACGTGGCCGACAGAGGCGCTCTAGATGCGGCATTAGATCAGGCTAGGCAGGGTTTTGGTGCCTTTTCTATCGCCATTGCCAATGCCGGTAGTGCCACAGCCCAATCATTTAGCAAGCTGTCTCAACAGGAATGGAGAGACACCATGGGCGTTAACCTAGATGGTTGTTTTAATACCTTTCAGGCGGTTTTACCAGACCTATTAGCACAAGGGGCCGGACGTTTGATTGCAGTCAGCTCAAGCGCGGGTTTGCGCGGCTATAAGTACAGTGCGGCCTATTGCGCAGCCAAGCATGGCGTCATTGGTTTAGTTAAATCCTTGGCCATTGAGCTTGGGCCAAAGAAGATTACCGTCAACGCAGTGTGTCCCGGCTTTACCGACACGCCATTGCTACAGCGTAGCATCGAACAAATCATGCAGGCCACAGGCGTCGACCGCCAGCGGGCGGAGCAACAGTTATTGCAAGACAACCCTATTGGTCGCTTTACCCAGCCTCAAGAAGTAGCCGCTGCGGTGGTATTTATGTGTCAAACATCCGCCTGTAATGGCCATACTTTAAGGCTTGATGGGGGCGCACCATAAATGGTTAATCACTACGCCACTAATACCCGCCAGCACCTTCGGGTATGGCTGAAACTACTCAAAACCAGTGGCAGTATCGAGGCTGTGTTGCGCGAGCGCCTGAAACGGGAATGCAGCACCACCTTGCCAAGGTTTGATGTCATGGCGGCCTTAGACCACCACCCAGACGGCCTACGCATGACGGAGCTGTCTGATTTTTTGATGGTCTCCAATGGCAATGTCACCGGCATCGTCAACCGTCTGGTCGAAGACGGTCTGATTGAACGCACCCAAGATGCCCAAGACCGCCGTGCTCAAAAGGTCTGCCTTAGCCCCAGTGGCCAAACCGAATTTCAACACTGGGCCCAACTCCATGCACAATGGATCGATGACATTATGCGGCCCCTAAACGCAGAGCAATCAGACACCTTAATTGCCCTGCTAGAACAACTGACCAGCTTGAGGTAACCCCATGACCAACAACTTAGACAAGTTTACCGCCACCCATTTTCACTGGCACTGTGAACAAGGCATTGGCACTATTCGCCTCAACCGCCCAGAACGGAAAAACCCGCTAACCTTCGACAGCTATGCCGAATTGAAAGCCCTATTTCATTATGTAGCACAGCAAGACAGCATCAAAACCATTGTTATCTTGCCCAATGGTGGCAACTTTTGCTCGGGTGGCGATGTACACGACATTATTGGCCCTTTGTTAGCCAAGGACACCAAAGGTTTGTTGCAATTCACCCGCATGACCGGCGACTTGGTAAAGGCCATGCTCAATTGTGGAAAACCCATTATTGCCGCCGTTGACGGCGTGGCCGTAGGCGCTGGAGCAATTCTAGCCATGGCCAGCGACATGCGCATTGCCAGCCCTGAGGCAAAAACAGCTTTTCTCTTTACCCGAGTCGGCTTAGCCGGCTGCGACATGGGCGCCTGCGCCCTATTACCACGCATTATTGGGCAATCACGGGCCGCCGACTTGCTTTACACAGGTCGCTCCATGAGCGCCGAAGAGGGCGAACGCTGGGGTTTTTACAGCCGCATTGTTGAGGCCGAAGAATTGGAGGCCACAGCCCATAAAATGGCACAACGCATCGCCGAAGGCCCAAGCTTTGCCCACATGATGACCAAAACCCAGCTCAATCACGAATGGAACATGGCACCCGAGCAAGCCATTGAGGCCGAAGCCCAAGCCCAAGCTCTGTGCATGCAAACCCAAGATTTCAAACGCGCCTATCAGGCCTTTATCAACAAACAACGACCTAGCTTCGAAGGCGACTAACATGCAACGTGACACTAGTTTTCTTAATTGGCCTTTTTTTGATGACCATCATCGCCAACTCGCTGCGCAGCTAGAGCTTTGGTGCGAGGCCCATTTGCCCGTTGACCACGGCGATATCGATCAGGCCTGTATCGACCTAGTGCAAATGTTGGGCAACAGCGGCTGGCTTAAGCACAGCGCCATTGACCCAGATAGAGCGTCGGCCCAAGCATTGGACGTGCGCTGCTTGTGCTTGATTCGAGAAACCCTAGCACGGCACGATGCCTTGGCCGATTTTGCCTTTGCCATGCAAGGTCTGGGCACCGGTGCTATTAGCTTATTCGGCACCCAAGAGCAGCAACAATGGCTGCATAAAACCCGTGCTGGTAAAGCTCTTGCGGGCTTTGCCCTAACCGAACCTCAATCTGGATCTGACGTTGCCAACATAGCCATGAGCGCCACTCTTGATGGCGACGGTTACCTGCTTAACGGCGAAAAAACCTGGATCTCCAACGGCGGTATTGCCCATGTGTATTGTGTCTTTGCCCGTACCGGTGAAGCCGCTGGCGCCAAGGGCCTATCGGCATTCTTGGTACCCGCTAATAGCCCTGGCCTAAGCGTAGTAGAACGTCTGCATACCATTGCTCCTCACCCATTAGCCAGGCTGAGTTTTAATAACGTTAAGGTGAGTGCCAACCAGCTGTTGGGCCAAGCCGGAGACGGCTTTAAAGTGGCCATGTCGGTGCTCGATATTTTCCGCTCTAGTGTTGGTGCGGCAGCCTTGGGTATGGCCCGCCGAGCCTTACATGAATCCCTACAGCGCAGCCAAAACAGGCACCTGTTTGGTGCCCCATTAAACGATTTGCAAATGGTGCAGGGACATTTAGCCGACATGGCCACGCAAATAGATGCGGCAGCATTGCTGGTGTATCGCGCAGCTTGGACCAAAGACCAAGGTGTCATAAGAGTATCCAGAGAAGCCGCCATGGCCAAGCTCTATGCCACCGAGATGGCCCAACAGGTCATCGATCAGGCGGTGCAACTCCATGGTGCAGAGGGGGTCCGCAGTGGCACTACAGTGGAGTGTTTATATCGAGAGATTCGGGCCTTAAGAATTTATGAAGGCGCTACAGATGTGCAAAAAATCATTATCGCCAAACAATTACAAGCAGGAGCCAGCTCATGACACTACTCGATTCAAGCCACGTGGATACCTTTTGCCGTGACAATTTGCCACCCAAACACCTGTGGCCAAAGCTCAATGCCAGCCAATTTGCCTACCCCAAACAACTTAATGTTGCCGTTGAACTCACCGACCATATGGTGGAACGTGGTTTTGGTGACCACACTGCCTTAATCGGCAATGGCCGCATGCGTACTTACAAAGAGTTATCTGATTGGAGCAACCGCTTGGCCCACGCCTTGGTGGAGGATTACGGCGTTAAACCCGGCAATCGGGTGTTGATTCGCGCTGCCAATAATCCCGCTTTAGTTGCCTGTTGGCTGGCTGCTACCAAAGCCGGTGCCGTGGTGGTGAATACTATGCCCATGCTCCGAGCCGGCGAGCTGAACCAAATTATTGAACTAGCGGAAATCAAACTGGCCTTATGTGACACCCGCTTAATGGACGAGATGGTTGCCTGCGCCAAAACCAGCAACATACTTCAGCAGGTCGTCGGCTTCGACGGCACGGCTAATTTTGATGCCGAATTAGATCGAGTAGCGCTCAATAAATCAGTGCGTTTCGACGCGGTGGCTACCAGCGCCGATGATGTGGCCTTACTAGGCTTTACTTCAGGTACTACGGGCAAGCCCAAGGCCACCATGCACTTCCACCGCGACTTGCTTATTATTGCCGACGGCTATGCCCGTGAAGTATTGGAAGTAACGCCAGAAGACGTGTTTGTCGGTTCACCCCCACTGGCTTTCACCTTTGGCCTAGGCGGGCTGGCGATTTTTCCACTGCGCTTTGGTGCTGCCGCCACCTTGCTGGAAACAGCTTCGCCACCGGAGATGATCAACATTATTGAAACTTACAAGGCCACCATTTGCTTTACGTCGCCCACGGCCTATCGGGCCATGTTAAGCGCCATGGACGAGGGTGCAGATTTATCCAGCCTACGCATTGCTGTGTCTGCCGGTGAGGCTTTGCCAGCCCCAGTGTTTGAAGAGTGGCAAGCCAAAACCGGCAAACCCATGCTCGATGGCATTGGAGCTACCGAAATGCTGCATATTTTCATGTCTAACCGTATTGACGACGCCCGCCCAGGCTGTACCGGCAAACCCATTAGTGGTTATCAGGCAAAAATTGTTGATGACCAAATGCAGGAGTTACCCCGTGGCGAAGTGGGTAAACTGGCGGTGCAAGGGCCCACCGGTTGCCGCTACCTAAATGACGACCGACAGGCCAATTATGTGGTCGATGGCTGGAACCTTACGGGTGATGAATTTTTTCAAGACCAAGACGGCTACTTTCACTTTGCCGCCCGCACCGACGACATGATTCTATCCTCTGGATACAATATTGCCGGGCCAGAAGTGGAGGCCTGCTTGCTGGGACATCCGGCAGTGTGCGAATGCGCTGTGATCGGCACTCCAGACGAAAAACGAGGACAATTAGTGGATGCCTATGTGGTGCTCAATCAAGGCTACTCGGCATCCGATGAGCTGATTACAGAATTACAAAATTACGTTAAGAGCACCATTGCTCCCTATAAATATCCCCGGCTAGTGCATTTTATTGATGTGCTACCAAAAACTGAAACAGGAAAAATTCAACGTTTCAAATTAAAAACTGGTTAATGGCCATGCCCTTATTTAAATTCCAACACCGCGTACTATTTCAGCACTGTGACCCTGCTGGCATGGTTTTTTATCCGCGTTATTTTGAGATGATCAATGCCTGTGTAGAAACCTGGTTTGAGCAAGAAATTGACGTCTCATTTAGCCGCATGCACCTGCAACTGGGGCTGAGCGTGCCTACGCTCTCAACCCAAACCCAGTTCAGTGCCCCTAGCCATTTAGGTGATCGCTTGGTATTTCAACTGCAGGTAATAAAGCAAGGCAACACCAGTTTACAGATGCGCATCACTGCCCTATGTGATGGCCAAACCCGCCTCACTAATGAAACAACTTTGGTACTCGTAGAGCACAAAAGTGGCCGCCCGACACCTTGGCACCAACATACCTGCTTTAACAGCCTGACCCACACCCATGAATAAGGAAACACCATGCAATTATTAAACCCTCCCCACTGGAAGCCAGCCAGGGGCTATGCCAATGGTGTTGCTGCCCAAGGCCAGCAAATTTTTGTTGGTGGTCAAATCGGCTGGAATGCGGATCAGGTCTTCAAATCCGATGATTTTGTGACCCAATGTGAGCAGGCCCTCAATAACATCGTTGAGGTGTTGGCTCAAGCCAATGCCAAACCAGAGCATCTGGTGCGCTTAACTTGGTATGTGGTGGACAAGAAGGTGTACCTAGATCAGCAGCAAGCCCTGGGGCAGGTGTACCGTAAGGTGATGGGTCGGCACTTTCCGGCCATGACCATGGTGCAGGTGGCGGATTTAATTGAGGACCGGGCTTTGGTTGAGATTGAAGCTACGGCGGTTATCGATTAGCAGCTTCTGACCTCAGCCCTGCGCTCAAATAAGGCGCTAGTCCTTGGGTAATTGGTGCTTTTTAAGCAAGCCTCTCAGCTGATGGTAAGACAAGCCTAGGGCTTGGGCGGTACGGCTTTGATGGTGTTGATTGGCGCTCAAAGCAGCTTGCAGAATGGCTGTTTCAAACTGGTCCACTTGCTGCTTAAAGTCGAGGCCAGTGTCAGCCTTATGCCCCAGGGTTATAGGTGCAAGTTCAGTTGCCGGGGTTTGCCAAGGGCTCAGGAAAACATCTAACTGGATCTCCACTACCGGTTGTTTGGGTTGCCCCCAGCGGTATAAAGACCTTTCCACAGCATTGCGTAATTCTCGCACATTGCCTAGCCATGGATGCTTGAGTAATTGTTGCTGGGCTCGGTCGGAAAAGCCGGCAAAATAGTCCCAATTCAATTCGTGACTCATGCGCTGGGCAAAGTGTTGAGCCAACTCTAAAATGTCATCTTGGCGCTGCCTCAAGGGTGGCACATGCACCACGTCAAACGCCAACCGATCTAACAAGTCATAACGAAACTCGCCCGCTTCAGCCATGGCCTGCAAATCAGCACTAGTAGCACCGATAACGCGCACGTCCACCTGTTTTGTTTCGCTACTGCCTAGGGGTTCAAATTGGCCGTCCTCCAACACACGCAGTAGCTTTTCTTGCAGCCGTAAGGACATGGTGCCCAACTCGTCCAGCATTAGGGTGCCGCCGTCGGCCCGCTCAAAACGGCCCTTATGGGCTCGAGTCGCCCCAGTAAAGGCGCCTATTTGATGGCCAAACAATTCGCTTTCTAACAAGTTGTCATTAAGGGCGGCACAATTCACCTGCACCAGCTCTTGTTGCCAGCGTGACGACAGAAAGTGCAAGCGCTGGGCAATTAACTCTTTGCCTGTGCCCCGCTCACCCAACACCAATACCGAGCGATCAATGTCGGCCAGTGCCGACACTTGTTCGAGCACTTGAGCCAATGCCATTGAGCTGCCAATGATGGTTTGTTCTTTCATTTTGGTTAAATTAATCATTAATATTAGCCATAATTTAGTTTATTTAACCAAATTATTCAACTTTGTGTCATTTAAAACCAAACAAATATTATAAAAACTTATAAAATTCAATTGCTTAACAATATTGGCACAGGACTTGTAATAACTTGTAATAGGTACAGCAAGTTCCATTTGAGTTAGCACTATGAAAAGCACAAAAATATACACCCACACTTTATTTGCCATTATCTGCCTTGGCGTGAGCCTTTTCATGGGCTTTTGGGCTGGATTTTGGTCCTGGTTATTGGTGGCCCTGGTATTTGAAGTTGTGCTGTTCAGCAAACCCAAGTCAATGATAGGCAAGGAGTAATCTCATGGGTGTTTTTTCCCGCATGACCGACATCATCAACTCTAACCTCAGCGCATTACTCGACCGCGCCGAAGACCCTAGCAAGATGATCCGCCTTATTATCCAAGAGATGGAAGAAACTTTGGTGGAGGTTCGTAGTTCGTCGGCCCGTATTATCGCCGATAAAAAGACCGCCCAGCGCAAATTGGAGCAATTGCTAGCCCATGCTCAAGAGTGGGAAGACAAAGCTGCCTTAGCACTCGAAAAAGACCGCGAAGACCTAGCTCGTGCGGCCCTGCAAGAACAAGCCAACCTAGCCGAAGAAGCCGCTCACATGGACACCGAACTCGGCGCTGCCGATGAGCACTTAGCTCACTTGAGCGAAGAAGTTAGCCAACTGCAGGCCAAGCTTAATGATGCTAAAGCCAAGCAAAAAACCTTACTAGTACGCGAAAAAACTGTGCATGACCGCATTCGCGTCAAGCAGCAAACCCAGCGCGATGCGCTAGACAAGGCCTTCTCTAAATTTGACCGTTTTGAACGTCGCATGGATCACTTGGAAGGCCAGTTAGAATCTATGGACATGGGTAGGGATGGCGACTTAGCCTCACAAATTGACGCCCTGCAAGAAGATGAGCACATCAGTGACGCGTTGGCTAAACTTAAGGCCAAACGCCAATCCTCACACCTTGGATAGGCTAGTCACTTAAGGAGCCACCATGCTGGACTTTTTATTCGTACCCACGATTTTATTTATTGTTATTGTAATGCCCATTTGGATCACTCTGCACTACCGTAGTGCAGGCAAGGCTCAGGCAGGGCTGGACCAAGGTGATCGAGAGCAATTAGACGATTTGCTCGCCAATATCGACAAACTCACCCGCCGCATTAACACACTTGAACAAATTTTAGATGCTGACCACGGTAGTTGGCGCAGTAAATCTGGCCATCAAGACACAGGGAGCCACACATGAAATCGAAATATAAATCAGCTTATAAGCACGAGCAATTCAAACAACGTCGTAGCCATGGCTGGGACAAAAACCTCTACCGCAGCCGCACCAATCGCAAAATTTCCGGTGTCTGTGGCGGCATTGCTGAACAACTCAACGTGGAGCCCTGGATCATCCGCTTGTTGTTCGTTGGCAGTTTTTTTATCATCGGCGGCTTGTCAGTTATCCTTTATATCATTGCCACCTTTGCCATCGCCAAACGCCCTAAGCACCAACCGCTAGATATGGAGTACGACGAAGAAAGACAGGCATATGCGCCTAAGACAATGTTTAAATATGGCGCTAGCACTAGCTCTCGGCTGCGCAAAGCTCGCGAACGCGTAGACAATGCGCTAAATAGAGTGGGCGCTATGGAAGGTTATGTAACGTCTAAACAGTACGAGCTTAACAAAGAATTTGCCCGCATGCAGGATTAGCGAGGGCGCTGTTCTATTGCCTGCTCAACCCGCTGCATAAGCAGGTCTAGTTTCTTTTCCAGCTCTTTGTTGTGGGCCAAAATATCTTTATTTTGCTGACGCAGTTCGCGGTTTTTAACATTGGTATCAGCAAAGCCAAGCATGCGCTCGGCAATTAGGGCACCAATAAATCCCACTAAACCCACGCCTAGATAAAACATCAAGGCCACCACCATACGTCCGCCCAAGGTTACGGGGAAGTGATCACCAAAACCAATGGTGCTGGCACTCATTTGCAGGGTCCAAAAGGCATCCCCGTAGGAGCTGATATTGGTGCCAAAGGTGCAGCTTCAAAGTGTAACAGCGCAACTGCCAATAAGGCGATAGCGCTGTAGAGCAAGCCCAGGCCCATAACGGCCAGGGTGATTAAGTGATAGTTGCGTACGCCGTATTGGTCGATTTTGTAGAGGTGTTTTTTCATCAAGTTATAACCTATTGAGCGGCGTTGGCGACCATGCGTGCGGCCACAAAATCTTCTATGGAAGCGCCCACTGATTTAAACAAGGTAATGGCTTGGGCTGGCCTTGAATAGCCATTTTGTGCCAATTCATGCAGATCTGCCTGAATTTCAGCCATCTTAAAGTGACCTTCTGCAGCCGCTTGAAGCAAGTCTCCTGCTTCGCCACTAGCTCCGGCGTAAGTGTCTACAAACACTTGGCTTTTGGCCACTAGCTCACCATCGGTTTCGCGTAAATCTGGCCGATAAGCGCCTACCAGGTCAATATGGGTATTGGGTTTAACCCATGCCCCTTTGACCAAGGCTTGGTTAGACAGGGTGCAACAACTTATTAGGTCGGCCGAGCCGCAGGCTTGCTCTAGGTTTGTGGCTACCTTGGCATTATCTAATTGATCGGCGATGGCCTGGGCCTTGGCCTGGTTACGGCCCCAAATCAATATCCGCTGAATGCTTGGCCTCACACTCATGTGAGCTCGAGCCAGTTCCAGTGACAATCGCCCCGTACCTACAATAAGTAACGTTTTGGCATCCTTTGGCGCCAAATAACGCGCCGCTAAGGCCGAAGCCGCGGCAGTCCTTCTGGCGGTTAGGGTAGCGCCATCTATAAGGGTAGACCAAGCGCCTGTAGTGGCATCGGCCACCAGCACTTGGGCCTGAATAGCAGCGAGGCTGCGGGCCGAATTACTCGGCACCACGTTTACCAACTTTACTACCACACCCGCATCATGTGCCCATGAGGGCATGATGAGCAATGTGCGATCAGCAGTACTTGGGCCTGCACTAGCAGGCTCCGGTATCGAGTAATGTAAGCGTGGTGGTGCTGTAGCGGCCTCATCCCCTAGGGCGAAGGCAGTGGCTAAGGCATCAATGAGTGCTGGGTAAGGCAGTAACTCTGCCGTACTTGTGGCATCTATGACTCGCAAACTAATTAACTCTCCAACTCGGCCACTGCCCAGTCTAGGGCTGGTTGGTACCATGGCGTTAATGTTGCCTGTAATTGCCTGAGCACAGCCACTAGCTGAGCCTTATCACCCATGGCAAAATTAATGTGTCCTACCTTGCGCGCTGGCCGCACCTGTTTGCCATACCAAAATATTTCGGCGCCTGGCAGCGCCAACCAAGCGGCATCATAATCGATGCCAATAAGGTTAATCATAACGCTGTTTTGCTTAATAACGGCGGGGGCTAATGGCAAGTCTACGGTGGCCCGAACATGGTATTCAAACTGGCTAATGCTGGCCCCGGCTTGGGTCCAATGGCCACTGTTATGCACTCTGGGCGCAAGTTCATTAATAAGTAAGTGCTCGCCAACACGGAACAGCTCCATGGCCATCACACCCACATAGTCGAGCTCATGCATCACCTTACCAAGCATGGCTTCGGCTTCGCTTTGTAAGCCTTGCAAGCGGGCTAAGGGTGCCAAGGTAACGGTGAGTATGCCGTCTTGATGGCGGTTAAGTGCCAAGGGGTAATAGTGGCATTCACCGGCACGGTTACGCACCCCTACCACAGACACTTCTTCGTTAAAGGCAATGGCCTGTTCGGCAATCACTTTGTTGTGCCAACCCTCAGGCACAGCGCTGTCTTGGTCCGCAATCAGCCAGTGCTGGCCACGGCCATCAAAGCCACCACTACGTTGTTTTAACAATACTCGGCTGCCATATTGGGCGTGCAGGCTAGCGGCAGTGTCATCCTTTGCTACCAACTGCCACGGTGCTGTAGCCAGCCCCAGGCGATCGAGTAATTGTTTTTGCGTAACCCGGTCTGCTACCAAACCAAACACGTCTCGATTGACAAAATTAGGGTGTGCCGCCAACTGATCTGTGGCTTGAGTGGAAGGCCATTGTTCCCGTTCGGCGGTAATCACATCGTCATCGGTTAATGGCAAGTTGGCATCTAGCTCAATATCAACCGGACGCAAATCTACCCCTAAGGGCTGGGCTGCATGCTTGAGCATAGCTCCAAGCTGGCCTGCGCCTAATACCCAAACACGCTTCAACTTTGGCTTCATATTGAACCTTGTCTTGGGTCTGGGTTGTCTAGAATAGTTTGCGTTTGCTCGCTGCGGAAGTCTTCAATGCGTTGCGCCAGGGCGGCGTCATGATTGGCAAGTATCTGGCTAGCTAATAAGCCGGCGTTAAAAGCACCTGCACCACCAATGGCCATGCTGCCCACAGCAACGCCACGGGGCATTTGCACAATGGAATAAAGGCTATCAACACCGCTTAAGGCTTTACTTTGTACCGGCACGCCCAGCACTGGCAAGCGTGTTTTGGAGGCGACCATGCCCGGCAGATGAGCTGCACCGCCTGCACCTGCAATAATCACTTGAATGCCGCGATCGGCCGCAGCAGCAGAGAACTGCATGAGCTTATCCGGTGTCCGGTGGGCCGAAACAACTTCAACCTCGTAGCTCACACCTAAGCGATCCATAATTTGCGTGGCTTCTTGCATACATGGCCAGTCGCTTTTAGACCCCATGATAACGGCAACTTGTGCGCCCATTAACTATCCTCCAAAAAATGATAGTAAGAATTTTATCACAGGCCCTAGGCAAGGTCTGCAATATTGCAGACCTTGCCTAGCTCAGGCTAAACAATGCAAAGTAAAACTAGCCTATTTAGGCAAATATTTGTTTAATAACACTTCTTAATCACGCTCTCACACGATAAATGACTCATACCCAAGAAAAAATTAAAGCATGCCAACACTGGATCTTTGATATGGACGGCACCCTAACCCTTGCGGTGCACGATTTTGCCTTTATGAGAAGAGCATTGGGCTTAGCCGCCGATGCGCCAATTTTGGAAACCATTCAAGCCATGCCCAAGGCACAAGCCGCACCTCTTTGGCTTAAAGTTAATGCCATGGAGCAGCAGTTTGCCGAACAAGCACGGCCCATGCCGGGGGCCTTTGAGCTACTTGAAAACTTACAACAACGGGGTGTTAATTTAGGCATACTTACCCGCAACGTTATGCCCGTGGCGCTGCAAGTGTTGCATAACTGTGGCTTGGGCCACTTTTTTCAAGCGCAGAATATATTAGACCGTGACTCCTGCCAGGCCAAGCCCCACCCTGCTGGCATTCACCTGCTGTTAAACCAATGGCAGGCTAAGGCCAACGAAAGCGTGATGGTAGGTGATTATTTGTATGATCTAGAAGCGGGCAAGGCCGCTAATGTAGCCACCGTGCACATCAACACCCAAGCCCAGCATCCGTGGCCCCAAGTCACCGACTGGGGCATTCACCACCTCCACCAACTGATAAGTGATTAAATGATATCCACCAGTACGTTAGCCATTATTGGCTATGGCCTTTGCGCTACCCTACACAGCTGCTACGCCGATCGGTATAACACTTTTCGAGCCCTCACTAAGCCCCTGCTTATGCCTATGTTGCTGGTGTTGTATAGCCTCACAGGCGGCGACAGCCCATGGCTTTATGGTGCCCTATTATTTGCCTGGCTAGGGGACATTGCCCTACTTAAGCACAGCAAAGCCTTCTTTATGTTGGGCTTAGTTAGCTTTTTGCTGGGCCACTTGTGCATGAGTTCACAGTTGTTCAGTTTATTGTCAACGCAGCTTTCGGCAACCCTTGTCGGCACTGTTATTGTTATTATGCTGGGCTTGGCGCTGGGCTTGTTTAATATTTTGCGCCCCCACCTTGGTGAGTTAAAGCTACCGGTATTGGTTTACTGTTTAGTATTGGCTGGCAAGGGCAGTCTTGCGCTGTTGCTGGCCTGGCAAATGCAAACCTGGCCCAGCATTATGGTCGCTGCAGGGGGCTGATATTTATGGCGTCGGACCTTACCCTAGCCATTAACCGCTTTGTCACACCCATTAACAATGGTGCAATTTTGGGTAATGAGTAGTTACACCCTAGCCCAAGGCATGATGGTGTTTGGTTTAAGTAGTTTGAGTTAGGGGAGATCTGCAATATTTCTTAGGATTGCCGCCTAGTATGGGACGGGGTAACATCAAAGTACTGGCGGTAACATTTGCTGAAGTGAGGGTAAGACACAAAGCCACAGGCCAAGGATATGTCACTCATGCTCAGCTGCGTTTGAGTAAGTAGCTGATGGGCACGCTTAAGGCGCAACTCCAAATAGTAACGCGTTGGTGTACTGCCTAAGAAACGTTGAAATTGACGTTCGATTTGACGCCGGGTAATGCCTACTAAGGAGGCGATTTCTTCGGCCGATAACACTTCTTCCATGTTATTTTCCATCAGGTCAATGATGTCCTTAAGGTTTTGCGGTAATTGCGCATCGGCTTGATCGCTTAAAAATGCTGGTTCACCCGCATCATTAATGCGATCGCAGGTGAGAATATCGCAAATACCCCGCACAAAGGGTTTGCCTCGCGCCTCCAGCATTAGCTCCAGCATCATGTCTAGGGCGCTATTACCACCAGCACAACTAAAGCATTTCTTGTCGATAACGTAGGCTTTGTCCTTCAGGTCGATATGGCTGAAACTTTCGCGAAAGCTAGCTCGGTTTTCCCGGTGTACAACACAGCTCTTACCATCAATAGCGCCCGCATGAGCTAAAGCAAAAACACCATTCCACAAAGAGCCCAGGGTTTTCTTGCGCACCTCGGGCTGGCGCAAAAACCGCAACAATGCTGGCGCAGCTTTCAGCTCCACTCGCAAACCGCCGCAAATTACAAAGGCATCCACTTGAGCCATCTTCAGCTCGCCCAAGGCCTGATTTGCCATGGCAGCAAAGCCTAAGTCACTGCACACTGGTTCACCATCAAGACTCACCAAGCGGAAGGTGTACAGATCCTTCTCACTCAGTAAATTGGCGGTACGCAAAGCATCCAAGGCCGAGATTAAGGCCATCATGGAAAAGTTTTCTTGCAGAAAAAAAGTAAAGTTGCGCAATTCTCCCGGTTGTTTTTCGGTAACTGCCGGACGTGCCGGTTCCAAGGGAATTACTAACGCTATTGCACCCTGATGGGTAGATTCGATCATGCTCAAAGTCGCTTGCCTCACATCTTCATGGGTGCCATTATAACACTTGAATTGAATCACGTATCGGTGGAAACACTTATGGACCTTTGGCACGGACTGCTGCTCATCACCAGCTTTCACTTACTTGCAGCCATTTCACCAGGGCCAGATTTCGTACTGGTTTCACAACAGACCTTAAGCAACGGCAAACGCGCTGGCTTGCTTTGTAGCTTTGGCATCACCCTTGGTCTTTCGGTACACATTATCTACTCTAGCTTTGGTTTGGCCGCCATTATCGCCAATTCAAGCACCGCTTTATGGGTCATTAAAATCCTCGGCGGCAGCTACTTGCTCTATCTGGGCTACAAAGGCATCCGTGCCAAACCGGCCCCCGACGAAGACACCCTGAAACAAACTGCACCACGTTATTCTGCTAAAAAAAGCATCGGCGTCGGTTTTTTATGTAACGCTCTGAACCCCAAAGCACCGGTCTACTTTATGGCCTTATTTACCATGGTTATCTCGCCCGACATGCCCCTCTATCAACTCGCCATTTACGGTGTATGGATGATGATCATTCAAATGGCATGGTTTTCTACCGTGGTCATGCTGCTCTCCACCCCGTCGATCAACCGCCGCTTCAAACGTTCGGGCCATTGGCTCGACCGGGTGTTAGGTAGCGCAATGATGTTAATGGGCCTCAAGATCATCACCAGCCGCATTAATTAGACTCACGGGTCTTACTGTTATCAGTGTCATTTCGTGGCAAAATAATACCCTACAAAAACGCTTGAGTTTGCCCTATGAATTTTACCGGTACCGAAAAATACGTCGCCACTAAAGACCTGCAAATGGCCGTTAACGCCGCCGTTACCTTGCAGCGCCCCTTGCTCATCAAAGGCGAGCCAGGCACTGGAAAAACCTTATTGGCGGAAGAAGTGGCCACCGCCCTAGGCATGCCCTTAATACAATGGCACATCAAGTCCACCACCAAGGCCCAGCAAGGCTTGTATGAGTACGATGCGGTATCGCGCCTGCGCGATTCACAATTGGGCCACGACAAAGTGCACGATATCGGCAACTACATCAGAAAGGGCAAGCTGTGGCAGGCCTTTGACGCCGATGAACGGGTGGTGTTGCTGATTGATGAAATAGACAAGGCAGACATCGAGTTCCCAAACGACTTGCTAGTGGAACTGGATAAGATGGAATTTCATGTCTATGAAACCGACCAACGGGTGCAAGCCAAGCACAGGCCTGTGGTTATCATTACTAGTAACAATGAGAAAGAACTGCCAGACGCCTTCTTGCGCCGCTGCTTTTTTCATTATATTAACTTCCCCGACAAAACCACCATGAAAGCCATTGTTGATGTGCACTTCCCCAACATCAGCCAAGCCTTAATCGCCGAAGCCATGCAAATGTTTTTTGACCTGCGGGACATTCCAGGCTTAAAGAAAAAGCCTTCTACCTCGGAGCTGATTGACTGGCTTAAATTACTTATGGCCGACGAAATCCCCGAAGACCTGCTCGCCAACCGCGACCCAACCAAGGCCATTCCACCCTTGTACGGCGCCTTATTGAAGAATGAGCAAGACGTGCAACTGCTCGAGCGTTTGGCCTTTATGTCACGCAGAGAACAGCGCTAAAACTCATGCTGGTTAACTTTTTTTACACCCTTAAGCGCGCCGAAATTCCGGTCTCCATTAAGGAATACCTGCTGTTACTGGAGGCATTGCAACAACACCTTGCCTTTGCCGACATGGAAGATTTTTATCACTTAGCGCGCACTTGCCTGGTCAAAGATGAAGCTAACTTCGACAAGTTTGATCGCGTATTTGGGGCTTATTTTAAGCAACTAGAGAGCCTAGATGATCTGCTTGATGCCCTAATTCCCGAAGATTGGCTGCGCTCTGAATTTATGCAGCAGCTAAGCGAAGAAGAAAAGGCCAAAGTAAAATCCTTAGGTGGGTTAGAAGAACTGCTCGACGCCTTTAAAGAACGCCTTAAAGAGCAAGAAAAGCGCCATCAAGGTGGCAGCAAGTGGATTGGTACCGGCGGTACCTCACCCTTTGGTCACAGCGGATATCACCCTGGAGGCATTCGAGTGGGAGGCGAAAGCCGCAACAAAAGCGCCGCCAAAGTATGGGAGAAACGCCAATTCAAAGACCTTGATGACAGTGTTCAACTGGGCACTCGCAACATTAAAGTGGCGCTGCGAAAACTGCGTCAGTTTGCCCGCACGGGTGCGGCCGAAGAATTAGATTTAGACCATACCATCAGTGCCACGGCCAAAAATGCCGGCATGCTAGACCTCAAGTTAGTACCCGAAAAGCACAATGCCATTAAGGTTCTATTGATGCTGGATGTGGGTGGCTCCATGGACCCATACATTAAGGTCTGCGAAGAGCTGTTTGCCGCTTGTCGCAGTGAATTTAAGCACTTAGAACACTTTTACTTCCACAACTTCGTTTACGAAAGCCTATGGCGTAACAATATGCGCAGGCAGAGTGAGCGCACACTTCTTTATGATATTATCCACACCTATGGACGTGATTATAAAGTTATTTTTGTGGGTGACGCCTCCATGTCTCCCTACGAAATTAGCAGCCCCTACGGTAGTGTGGAACATATGAATCCAGAACCAGGGCACGCTTGGATGCAACGCCTCACAGCTCACTTTGACAAGGTTGCGTGGCTCAACCCGATACCCGAATCTCACTGGGGCTACACCCACTCCATTGGTCTCACCCAACAGCTGGTAGACCACAGAATGTACCCCATGAGCATTGCTGGTCTTGGCGATGCCATTAAGGCGTTAGCAAAATGAGCAAAGCTACTAACGACAACCCCATCATCTGCACCTGTTTTGATATCGACCAAGCCGCCGTAGAAACGGCCATAGCAAACGGCCATGATGATTTTCGCAAGCTACGCAAAGTGTTGGGTGTGGCTGGCGATTGCGGCAATTGCCACCGCCCTATTAATCGCATTCTCAAAGCTTACCGAAGCGCCCATCAAGCTGCAGCCAGTGCGCCACTGAGACGCCGCTTTCCTATGCCTTGGCGGCACATGAGTCGTGCCAAGTTAGAGCAAGAGTATTCACCTAGCTCCTGTGTAGACGACTTTATGCTGCACATTAATGCTTACATCAGCCTCTCAAAGGCGGCTTTGGCGCAATTAGATTGCCGCATGAATCTGGCCTACAGCGATAACCACGGCGAACGGTTAGATTACTTTGCCGCCCAAACAAAGGCCCCACTGGTGATATTTATTCACGGTGGCTACTGGCAAGAACTGAGCAAGAACGAGTCCTGCATGATGGCACCAGGGCTCACCCAGCAAGGCATAAGCCTAGCCGTAGTGGACTACACCCTGGCACCCGCAGCAAGCATTGCGCAGATGGTTGCCCAATGTTGCCGAGCCGTGACTTGGCTTATAGATCAAGCGCAAAGCCTCGGTTTTGATACGGCTAAAGTGGTTATTGCGGGTAGTTCTGCTGGTGGGCATTTATGCGCTTCGGTATTACAAGCGGCGCAGCAACATCTACATGGCTTAACGCCCCAATCTATTACTGGTGCAGTGCTGTTAAGCGGGGTGTATGACTTACGCCCACTGGTAGACATCTATGTTAACGAACCGCTACAGCTCACACAGGCAAGCGCCGCCGACCTAAGCCCCGGTCTGTTTAGTAATCAGGGTTTACCCGCTTGCATCATCGCTTACGGCAGTAACGAAACCCAGGAATTTAAACGCCAAAGTGAAGAATACCACCAGCAACTTCTTAGCGATGGTGTTGCCAGCCAGTGCTTTGAGGTGGCCCAGCGCAACCATTTTGATATTGTCTTCGATTTGGCCGACCCGGATTCGAGTATTGGCAAGCAGCTAACTCGCCTGCTAACTTAGTTACTAGCCTAAAGGCTAGTAACTATACTTGGCCTTTAAACTTAAGCGCTGAATGCCGTCCAAGGCCACGTAGGCTGTATTGGCTTTAGCCTTCATGGTGGCGTAACCAAGGCTGGTTTGCCACTGATCCGTTGCTTGCCAGGTCACTTCACCAACCAAGGTTTTGAGGGCGCCATTGGGCGTACCCAGATGCGTTAGCGACCAGTTATATTCTTCGTTTTGAAAGCTATCACTCACCCCAAGAGTATAGATCCACGCTGTTTTATTGCTCGCCACCGGCGTTGCGGCCGGGGTCAGGTAACTGGCTTGGTAATTAAGCCAGTGTTTGGCTGTGAGGCTGGCAATCCACTGGCGGTCGCCATCGTTGAGTTCTACTGCGAGCGCCACATCAAGGCGCTTGGCGGTGATCAAACCCGTGTGGCCGAGGTTGTGCTCCAGTCCGCGCTTAAGGGCCACATCCAACTTCAACAAGTCATCATTGATGGCTTTATTCCAACTAAACCCAAGCAGCTCATAAGCGTTGGCCGAGCCCTGACTAGTGGCTAAGTTAAGCACTGGGCTGTTAGGCACCAAGCGTCCCAGATACAGCGCCCAGTCACTACCCCTGCCAGTATGGCCATACCTAACACCCCACTCCTTGACCCTGTTGGTCGCCAAGCTCACTCCAGGCACCTCGCTAACACTGGGGTCCAGATTCACAAAGCCAGACACTTCTGCGGCGGGCAGATAGTAACTGCCACTGAGTAGCCACTGGGGAGTGAATCCTCTTTCACCACTGGTCAACGAGGGTGCCGGATTAATAACATCCAACACTCCGGCACCTTCAACTTCACCCCAACTCAACACATAACGGCCAAGTTTGGCACTGACTTGGGCCAAACTGTATTGCAGAGTCAGCGTTTCCACCGCAAGGCTACTGAGAGGACTACCAACAGGTTTGTTAGTGTCACCTTGCCAATATTGCAAGGCCTTCAGCTCCACTTCCGCATAGCCTATCAAACCAATGGAAGTTTCGCTGGATAGGCGCACATCGGTGGTGTGATTGACACGCTGGAAGCTGGCTTGGGGATTCAATACCAAGCTGTGCTCCAAAGTCAGATGAAATGGCTTGTTTTGGCGTGCCAAAATGCCGCCTTCAGACAGATCATCATCGGCAAATAAGTCACCTGCATCGTCAAACTCATCACTCAATAAGTCCTCACTCAGTAGATCACTAGCGCTATAGCTTGGAGTGCTCACAAACCCACCCACCAGCAGCACAGCGGCCAGCCGGCCTAGCTTCAATCTAGTCATGTTATCGTGCCTGTTTATTGCGTCTATTTACTGTGCCTATTTATTGCGCTTGAGCGCGCAGCGCTTGCAAGTGCCGTTGTCGGAAGGCTTGATCGGTAAGGGCTCGCTGGGTTAAAAATGCGGCGTCGATATCAAGGCCAAAAGTAATAGCTTTGATCTTCATATTGGTCAAGCGCTGGCTCACCAGATTTTTGAAGGTCATGCTTCGAGCCAGCCAAATACCGTTGATTTTCTCGATGTTAGCCACAGATACCTGCTTGATAGCGTTACCACGCTTATCAAACATTTGTATCTTCAGGCTGATATAGCGCTCGGTGTCAACCCAGGTTCTGACCTTACCATAGCGTGTGCTTTTGAGGCGCTGTGGCGTTGGCACCGACTCAATCACCGCTACGGGGCGACCTTTGTAGGTGCCGCGCTGTAAAATGGTGTAAGTGTAATCATCCAATTTACCTGTTTCCTGATCTTCCGTGCTGATCTCCGAGCCAAACAGACTAGTGGGCTCCGTTGCTTCGTCATCGCTGCCCGCGGCAATGCGCTTAATCTTGCCCAAGGCCGACAAATAGAGCCATGTTTCATTGTCTTTGTGCTCTGCATCGTAGGTATAGGTCAACATACCGATGCCCCTTTCTGAGGCTGGCTCGAGAATAATGGCAATGGACTTACTGTCTTTTTGATTAACCCCGGTATTAATCTGTGCACTTTCTAAGACTTTAATACGGGGCTTTTCTATGCACTTTAGCTTGCCATTTTTGCTGCCATACTTACAGGTGGTAAGCTGCATTAAGTTAAATGCAGAATCTGTGGTTTGTAGCCGATTGTCGTCCATCTTTTGCACCAACTCGCGAGCACTCAATTGGGCTTGAGCACCTGTCATCATCAACCAACTAAGGCTTAGCACTAGGCACTTATTGATTAGTCGCATTTTTTTCTCCATTGAAATTGAAATTTTCAAGCACATCTTGTTGGCCAAATTTGGGTTTAATGACCATAATCAAAGCCGGAAAAAACAACAAGTCACACAACAAAGCCACAAAGATGGCCAAAGAACCAAAGGCACCTACTTTAGCCAAGCCTAAGTAATTGCTAAAGCTAAGCATAAAGAAACCACAACCCAGCACTAGGCTAGTAAAGGTGACCGCCTGGCCTACCTCTTTAATGGTATTCACCAAAGCCATGCGCATGTCGCTGTGCTTAGCCAACGCCATGCGATAGTGCGTAATAAAGTGAATGGTGTCATCCACGGCAATACCAATTATGAGCGGTGCAATCATCAAGGTATCCGTATCCAAGGGGATGTCCAATAACCCCATCAGGCCAAAGGCCAAGGTGGCAGGAATCATATTTGGAATGATGGACATAAGCCCTGCCTGTACTGAGCCCAAAGTAAGCACTAACAAACCAGAAATAATGACCATCGCCAAGGCCAAGCTTTTAAACTGGTTGTTGCTCATGTCATCCATCAACCGCATCATCAATGCCAAGGTCCCCGTTACATGGATATCCATGTCTGGATATGCTTCACTCAGGGGTGCAAAGGCTTGCTCTATGTCGGCCTGTATTAAGTCAAAAAATTCAGCATATTCGCTAGAACCTGCGTTGCGCAGCTGCACACTAATGTGGCTTTGGCTGTAATCATCATTCACCAGCGCACGCCGCTCTTCTGGGTTGGCGCTGTTAAATAGATACAAGAGTTGGGATACGGCCAAATTGTCATTGGGTATGGTGCGATACGTATCACTGCCATCTTGCATAATGGCATGGGTGTCTTTAACCAAGTCTGCTAGGGAGTTGGTGCGAATCACGTATTGGCCGTATTTAGCCTCGATCTGCTGTTGCAAGCGGTCCATGGTCTGTAGCACATCGGCTTGCATTAGGGCGTCCGAGCGCTGCATGTCCACCAAAATCTCCAAGTTTCCGGTGCCCATCATGTGCTCATCCACTATGTTATAGGCGGTGCGCAGGGGCGAACCTTCACGATAGAGCTCGGCAATATTGGAATCCACTTTCACTTGAGTAGCGCCATATAAGCAGATGGCAAACAAGCCCACAAAGACGAAGTTGACGCTGTGTTTATGGCGATCTACAAAGGCAGGGATTTTATCCAGTAGGTCCTGCAACCAAATACCGCTCAGCAGCCACTGCAAGCCACTGCGGCGCAACACAAAACGCAGGGGCCACAATATCCACCAAACCAGTTTAAATAGCATGGTCAAGGGCCACACTAAGCGCAACAGCCACAGCCGCCAACCCAATTTAGGCGCGTTGGACTTTGCCGCTGGCATGGGATGCCAGAGATCCATCAAGGCCGGCAGCAAGAAAATGGTATATAAGAAGGCCAACAACACACCTGCCGCAGAAGTGACGCCAAACACCACAAATTGCGTCATCCCCGTGATGGTCAAAGCGCCCATACCGGCCATAGTAGTAATGGTGGTTAATAAGATGGGCAGGCCCGTTTTACCGTAGGCCTTAGATAACGCGGCTTCATGCTCGAGACCAAGGCGGCGGAAATACACATAACTACTCATAACGTGCACACAATCCGCCACCCCCACAGCCACGATCAACATCACCGTTAAGCTTATGAGAGTGCTGGATTCGATGCCGAGCCAGCCCAAAGTACCCACTACAAACAAAGCACTAATGCCAATGGCCACTTGCGGCCAAATGACCGCACTAGCAGAGTGAAATAAGGTCCACAGCAAAATATTAATTACCAGCAGCATACCCAACAAGAGCATGCCAGCCTGCATCATGTCATCTATCGCCAGTTCCACCATGGCCGCATTACCAATGGGGTAGAAGTTAAACTGTGCTTGGTATTCTGGTTGCTTATAAAGGCGGCTCACAGCATCCATAAAAGTGAGGTACAGACCAGAGTTCATGTCTTCAAAGCGCACTTTCGTCTGCCCAGCACTGGCATCAAAGCTCGCCTCTAAGTCACTAGCAAAATCATCCTCCAGTTCCAGATCATCATCAGCCATTAAGTCATCACTTAGTGCCGCTAAACTACTGGCCACGGGAATGGCGCCAAAGTCAGTGGTCACCATAATGGCACCGTAACGGTAGTTTTTGGAGAACAAGAACAAAGGCAAGTTACTTTGTGCCATGGCGATGGCTTTAACCCGTTCGGCTGCCTCGCCTTGCATGGCTAAATTTTGAATCAAGCGGGGTGAACTTAGGGTGTCGCCTTCATTGCGCTGAATGCGCACATTGGTAAGGGACTGTACGCGTTTGATGTGATCTAGCTGACTGGCCAATTCATAGGGCAGCCCTGCGGCATCTAAGACACTTGGGGGGATATCTTGCCAGTGGGACAGGTTGCGGGTGAGCTGATCCACCAATTTCAATGAGCTAGGCGAAAATACATCACCGTCTTTGGCTTCATAAACAATAAATAAGCCATCATCACTGCCAAATTGGCTGCGAAAATCATCCAGGGACTGAACCACTGGATCGTCTTTGTCAAACCAAGAGTCCAAGGTGATATCAAGCACAAAGCGGGTGCTGCCCACGGCCATAAATACGCTACTGGCAAGAGCGAAGGCCATAATCCACCAGCGCCAAGCACGCAATCGGTCTGGTAGCAGTTCGAAATAATGGCTAATGGATAGCAGAAGGGTTTTCACTGGGTTCTCCTAGCAATGTGAGAAGCTTAGTATAAATTCGACGCCTTCAGGGAACAAGTGATGATTATGATGATGATTATGGTTTTGTATTAGAGTGTTTTTATTAGCTAAAAAACAAAAAAGCCCACATAAATGTGGGCTTTAAACGAGCTAAAAGTTCTTCCTTAGCGGGTAAATATCGCGTAGATGACTGCGATGGAGGCTAAGCCTACCAACCCTTCGTTGCCTAGTGTACCGACAATACTGAGAACATTTTCAACAACACCAACACCAACAAATGCTACATTAGCACCAAAAATTACTTCAATAACAATGGCTAAAGCAATTAATGCTACACCCGCTTCAGTTAATTTTTTAATACTACCTACGATATTATCAATCATATTATGCCTCTATAAGGGTTCATTTTTATAATTACGACCACACCAAGGATTGGAAAATGATCTCTTGAATCATATCAATATGTTGACAATAAGCAAGTAATGGAAACTATAGGCCAAGCAATGGTCATTTTTTCGTCTAAACTTATGCCATGATAAGACGGAATTTAGCATTATTTTGTTGGGGTATAACTAGCGCCATGCTTATGAGCGCCTGTACAACAGCCCCTAGTTTGGCCTCAAAACAACAAACCTTAGCTGCGGACATTTATGCACAGCTAGCGATTGGTTATATGGCTAGCGGTCACTTAGAACTAGCCTTACAACGTCTGCATACGGCTCAGAAGCTTGGCCCCAGCAGGCCTTTAACGTTAGCAGCCGAGTCTCAGTGGCAAAACCTGCAGCCAATACAGCCAAAAATACATGAATACGACGAATGAATGCTTAAATGCTGAATTTGTGGGCTGCCTTAGTTATACTTAAAGCTATTAATATTAAGTTAGGCCGTCAAAAGGACTTACATCCATGTTGAACTCATCTGTAAAAACACTCAGCTTATTGCTTGGGCTTGTTTTTGTTAGTGCATGTAGCATGCCCGCAACCACTATTCCTACCAGCGACGGCAAAACCCTGGCAGGGGACAGCCTAGTGGTTACCAACTCCTATGCCGACATTCCCATTGCCGCAAACGATGAGCTAGCGGTTGATAAATCCCTATTATTGAACACTGGAGAACAATGGATTGGCCGTGCGGTACTGAAGTCTAAGCAAAGCACGGTACAGGCGTTTGAATATTATTTGGCCAATATGCCTAACCACGGTTGGATCAACATCACCAGCGTACAATCAGAAATATCTGTATTGACCTATGAAAAAGGCCGCCGTGTGGCCACCATTCAAATTAAAAGAGGCACCCTGCGAGGCAGCCAGATCTCGGTTACTGTCTCACCACGCGACATCTCCTCTCAGTAGTCTTATGCGCAGTTAAGTGTTTCGCTCTGCGCTAGCTCACTGTGGCGGGCCATGTAGACCTGCAACACGCCTTGTTGCTCAGTATTCAACAGCAAACCCAGCTTGCTGCGGCGCCACAGAACATCTTCGCTAGAGCGAGCCCATTCCGAGGCCATAAGGTAATCTAGTTCACTGGCATATAATCCCGCGCCAAAATCTTGGCCTAGATCCTCAACGCTCGTTGCATCGCCTAAAAACTGGTAGCTCAAGGTGCCATAAGCGCGCACATAGCGCGCGCACAACGCCATTGGCAACCACGGATAACGGCTTTGAATTTGCTGATGTAAGGTTTTTGGGTCGCTAAAGTCGCCGCCCGGTAGCTGTGCATCTTTAGTCCATGCAGGGCCTATATTGGGAAAGTGTTGCGCAAGACCGTCTACAGCCATTTCCGACAACTTTCTATAGGTGGTGATTTTACCGCCAAATACAGACAGCAATGGTGCTTTTCCTGCTGGCGCCTCAATGTCAAAGGTATAGTCTCGCGTTACTGCTTGGGCCGATTCTGATTCATCATCCAGCAAAGGCCTAACCCCGGCAAAGGTCCAACGTACGTCATGGGCAGTGACTTGCTGATTAAAATATTGGTTACTCACTTGCAACAAATAGTCAATTTCTTCGGCTGAAATTTTGGCATCACTGGGGTCACCCTTAAACTCAACATCTGTGGTGCCTATTAAAGAAAACTCTTGTTCAAACGGAGTAACGAACACCACTCGCCCATCTTCACTTTGCAACAAATAGGCTTCCTCTTCGTTATGCAAACGCGGTACCACTATATGGCTACCTTTAATCAAGCGTACTTGTTTTGGTGCTGTTACCTGCATGGCACTCTCAAATAAGCTAGAAACCCAGGGTCCGGCCGCATTCACCAAGGCCCGTGCATACACTTCTTGCTGCTCACCAGTGCTTCGGTCTTGCAGAGTTATTTGCCACAAAGCATTAGTGCGCTGAATATTGATACAACGGCTACGAGTTCTAATTTCAGCGCCTTTTTGTTGCGCAGCCACGGCATTCAATACCACCAAGCGGGAGTCATCAACCCAACCATCGGAATACTCAAAGCCCCGCTTCAAATGCGGCAATAGCACACTGTTGGCACCAAATTTAATGCCGTTTGAAGACTTCAAGGTAACCCGCTTGCTAAGGTGATCGTAGAGGAACAGCCCCACACGGATCATCCATGCTGGGCGTAGATGTGGCTGGTGGGGCAGGCGGAAACGCATGGGTTTAATGACATGGGGTGCCTTACGCATGAGCACTTCACGCTCGGCTAAGGCTTCTCGCACTAGGCGAAAGTCATATTGCTCCAAATAGCGCAGACCGCCATGGATCAGTTTGCTACTGTTCGATGAAGTAGCCGAAGCCAAGTCGTTCTGTTCGCACAACAGCACCTTTAAGCCTCGCCCAGCTGCGTCTAAGGCGATGCCAGCACCATTGATACCACCACCCACCACTACTAAGTCATTGATATTACGTGCGAAACTCATGTTTTTTACTTCCGTATTCGTTATTGAACACAACACGCGCAGGCATAGCGGGCTATAAGTTCAGCTATAGCCCATGCTACATGATCGAAATAGGAATAAAAAGAACAAAAGCGAATTTAATCACCAAAAACGAACATTTACTTGCGGTAGATCAACAGCTGGCGGCTAACCGATACCGGCTGACTGCCGACCGATGATCGCAAGCCACTAACCGTTAGTCCGAACCTTAGCCACCGCCTCTAACCAGCCTTGGTATAATTGGTCTCTGTCTGCCTTGGCTATATTTGCGCTAAAGCGTTGTTCGCACTGCCACATGTCCGACAATTCATCCAAACAAGAGTAAATCTGTGCCTGCAAGCCTGCCAGATAAGCCACTCCAAGGGCACTGGTTTCAACGCACGTAGGGCGCGCCACCTCGGCACCAAGAATATCCGCCAAATGGGACAGGAACCAGTTATTAACCGCCATGCCCCCGTCTACCCGCAGTTCCTTAGGCCTCACTCCGTCTTGCTCCATGGCCTTTTGCAAATCTTTAGTTTGATAACAAACAGACTGCAGCCCAGCACTAACCATTTCTTTAATGCCGGTATCACGGGTTAAACCAAAAATAGCACCTCGCGCTTCAGGGTCCCAATAAGGCGCACCTAAGCCGGTGAACGCTGGCACCATGTATACGCCATGATCAATGGGCGCTGCCTGGGCCAGACTCTCGGCCTCACTGGCATCACTTATCAGGTGCAAGCCATCCCTTAGCCATTGAATGGCGGCGCCAGCCACAAAAATACTGCCTTCTAGGGCATACACCGGCTTGCCCTTTAATCGATACGCCACGGTGGTTAACAAACGGCTGGTAGAAGCCAAAGGCTGGTCGCCAGTATTGAGCATTAGAAAGCAGCCTGTACCGTAGGTGCTTTTAGCCATGCCGGGGGTGAAGCATGCTTGACCAAATAAGGCCGCATGTTGGTCCCCTGCCACGCCTTGAATAGGCAGTTTGTGGCCCAACACATGGGCTCCCATAAAGCCAAAATCAGCCGAACTGTCTTTAACTTCTGGCAACATTGCAGCGGGCACGTCAAACAACTCAAGCAAGCTTTGGTCCCAACATTGCTGGTGAATGTTAAACAACAGCGTACGCGAGGCATTGGTGGCATCGGTGGCATGAATAGCACCCTCACTTAGCTGCCACATGAGGTAAGTATCCACGGTCCCAAACAGCAACTCTCCTCGCTGTGCCCGTTCGCGGCTGCCTGCCACATAATCTAATATCCAGCTGAGCTTAGTGGCAGAAAAATAAGGGTCTAAGAGCAAACCGGTGCTAGCCGTCACCATGGATTCAAAGCCCTGCTGCTTGAGTGATGCGCACACATCTGCGGTACGGCGATCCTGCCAGACGATGGCCGGATAAATTGTTTCACCCGTGTGTTTATCCCACACCAAGGTGGTTTCACGCTGATTGGTAATGCCTACACTGGTGATTTGCTCGGCTCGCAAGCCACTGTCGGCCAAACTCTGGCGACAAGCCTTGATCACGGTATCTAAGATGTCCTGTGGCTTATGCTCAACCCAGCCATTGTTTGGATAGTGTTGCTCAAATTCATATTGCGCCGAACTCACCACACTGCCATCTTTGGCAAAAATAATACAACGCGAGCTGGTGGTGCCTTGGTCAATGGATAAAATATACTGTTTCATTTACATACCTGTTATTGTGGCGCTATAGAAAAGTACTCTGTACAGCAGCCGTATTATGCCGCCTGCTATCACCTAGGAAGCCTTAATGTCTCAAGTGCGCCGCCATGAACTCATCGTTGAATTTGTTAATCGACGGGGCTTTGCCAACATTGAACAACTGACTGACCACTTTAAAGTAACACCCCAAACCATTCGTCGAGACCTAAACCAGCTGGCAAATACTGGCCAAATACGCCGCCACCATGGCGGAGCTAGCACCCATTCGAGCAGCAAAAACAGTGACTACAGCGACCGTTTAGGCCTTAACATGTCGGCCAAAAATCACATCGCCGAAAAAGTCGCTAGCGCTATACCCAACGGCGCTTCTTTGTTTATCAACATTGGCACCACTACCGAAGCTATTGCTCGGGCTCTATTGCACCATAAAGAATTACAAATCGTTACCAACAACATCCATGTGGCAGCTATTTTGCTGCCCAGAGAAGACTTCAATGTTATTATCGCCGGCGGCCCTGTGCGCAGCCGTGATGGCGGCATTGTTGGCGAACAAACGTCAGACTTTGTTAATCAGTTCAAAATGGACTTTGGCATTATTGGCATTAGCGCCATTCACCAAGACGGCTCTTTACTGGACTATGACTACCGCGAGGTCCGAGTAGCACAAAGCATCATCAAAAACTCTGGCCAGGTTATCCTCTGCGCCGACCATTCCAAATTTGGCCGTACCGCCATCGCCCGCCTAGGTCACATCAGCCAAGCCGACCACCTTTATACCGACCAAATGCCCGATCAACACACGGTGGATATTTTGGCGGAAAACCAAGTCGAATTACACATCGCCTAACTTACCTAAACCTCTAGCAGACAACACTAAAGACCAAGTATGTTCGTTATCGAATATTATTATAGGAATTGAGCCGACGCAAGCAACAAAAAGGCTGCGAAGGTGTTTAAGGTATTTGCTTATCTGCTTGATCGCTTGGCATTATGCCAAGCTCGTCCCACATTTCATCGATACGCTGCTTAACGGACTCGTCCATGGTGATAGTTCGACCCCACTCACGGCTGGTTTCGCCTGCCCATTTATGGGTGGCATCCATACCCATTTTAGAGCCAAGGCCAGATACGGGCGAAGCAAAGTCTAGATAGTCGATTGGCGTATTTTCCACCAGCAGAGTGTCTCTGGCAGGGTCCATACGGGTAGTCATGGCCCAGATAACATCCTTCCAGTCACGGGCATTGATGTCATCGTCGGTAACAATAACAAATTTGGTATACATGAACTGACGCAGGAATGACCAAACCCCCATCATCACGCGCTTGGCATGACCTGGGTATTGTTTTTTCATAGTCACCACTGCCAAGCGGTAGGAGCAACCTTCGGGCGGCAGGTAGAAATCGGTGATTTCTGGAAATTGCTTTTGTAACAAAGGGATAAACACTTCATTCAAAGCCACACCCAAAACAGCAGGTTCATCCGGTGGACGGCCCGTGTAGGTGCTGTGGTAAATGGGGTCTTTACGATGGGTAATGCAGGTGACGGTGAACACTGGAAAGCGATCCACCTCGTTGTAATAGCCGGTGTGGTCGCCAAAAGGGCCCTCATCTGCCATGTCATCGGCAGCGATATAACCTTCTAGAATGTATTCGGCACTAGCCGGCACTTGCAAATCACTGGTGAGGCAAGTGGCCACTTCGGTCTTGCTGCCGCGTAATAAGCCAGCAAAAGCATATTCACTTAGGCTATCGGGCACTGGGGTCACTGCAGCTAAAATAGTTGCAGGGTCTGCACCTAGGGCTACTGCTACAGGAAAATTTTCCCCTGGATGGGCAATCTGCCAGTCTCTAAAATCCAAGGCTCCACCACGGTGGGACAACCAACGCATGATGAGGCGATTTTTACCAATCACCTGCTGCCGGTATATGCCTAAGTTTTGACGTTGTTTGCTAGGCCCGCGGGTAATGACTAAGGGCCAGGTAATCAGCGGACCAACATCCTCTGGCCAGCAGGTTTGAATGGGCAACTTGCTCAGGTCGACATCATCGTCGCGCATAACATATTGCTGACAAGGGGGCTTGCTCACCACCTTAGGGGCCATGTTCAAAACTTGTTTGTAGAGTGGTAGCTTGCCGAGGGCGTCTTTGAAGCCCGTGGGCGGTTCGGGTTCTTTTAAGGAAGCCAGTAAATGGCCAACGTCGCGCAGGCTGGCAACGCTATCGGCGCCCATGCCCATGGCCACGCGCTTAGGCGTACCAAACAGATTAGCCAACACCGGGGTGTCGTAACCTTTGGGGTTTTCAAACAATAGGGCGGGACCTTCTGCGCGCAGTGTGCGGTCGCAGATTTCTGTCATTTCGAGGTAGGGATCTACCTCGGTGGTAATGCGTTTGAGTTCGCCTTGGGCTTCTAATCCAGCAATAAAATCGCGTAGGTCTTTGTATTTCATGGTTATAACCTACGCAGTTTTACGTTAATGGTAACAGCAAGGCGGCTACTTACGCTTCATAGACATAAAGAATTCTTCGTTAGTCTTGGTATTTTTAAGCTTATCTAACAAGAACTCTGTGGCTTGGGTGTCATCCATGGGATCCAACAGCTTACGTAGTATCCACATGCGCTGTAGTTCGTCTTCGCGGGTCAATAACTCTTCTCTGCGAGTAGACGACTTGCGAATGTTAATGGCAGGGAAAATACGGCGTTCCGCAATTTTACGATCCAAGTGAACTTCTGAGTTACCCGTGCCTTTAAATTCTTCGAAGATAACTTCGTCCATCTTCGAGCCAGTTTCGGTCAAGGCTGTGGCGATGATGGTTAAACTACCGCCTTCTTCAATATTACGAGCCGCACCAAAGAAACGTTTAGGACGCTCTAGAGCGTGGGCATCCACACCACCTGTAAGCACCTTACCCGAGGAGGGCACGACGGTGTTGTAGGCACGGGCCAAACGGGTGATTGAATCAAGCAAAATCACCACATCTTTTTTATGTTCTACCAAGCGCTTGGCTTTTTCTACCACCATTTCTGCTACCTGTACATGGCGCGATGGCGGTTCATCAAACGTACTGGCAACTACTTCGCCGCGCACCGAGCGCTTCATGTCGGTTACTTCTTCTGGTCGCTCATCAATCAATAAAACAATGAGGTAGCAATCTGGGTTGTTGCGGGTAATAGAGTGGGCGATGTTCTGTAACATCAGCGTCTTACCAGCTTTTGGCGGCGACACAATTAGAGCCCGCTGGCCTTTACCCATGGGTGACGTTAAATCAATCACGCGGGCGGTTAAGTCTTCTTTCGAACCGTTACCTAACTCCATAGTTAGGCGTTCTTCAGGGAACAAGGGGGTAAGGTTTTCAAACAACACCTTGTTCTTAGCTTGTTCTGGCGGGCCATAGTTGATACTGCTAACTTTAAGCAACGCAAAATAGCGCTCGCCATCCTTAGGTGGGCGAATCTTGCCGTCAATGCTGTCACCGGTGCGCAAACTAAAGCGCCGAATTTGGCTAGGCGAGACGTAAATATCATCCGGCCCGGCTAAATAAGAAGCATCCGCTGAGCGCAAGAAGCCGAAGCCGTCTTGCAGAATTTCCAATACGCCTTGGCCAAAGATGTCTTCACCACTTTTGGCGTGGCGCTTTAGAATGCTAAAAATGCAGTCTTGTTTACGAGAGCGGGCCACATTATCGAGACCCATGCCTTTGGCAATCTCAACAAGTTCAGGCATTGTGTTAGTTTTTAATTCAGTAAGATTCATAAGTAGGGGGTACGGCAATATGCGCCATTGAGGTGAAAAAGATTAGTGGATAATTCGGGCCGTGTTAGCCCATTTGCGCCCAGCCGACACAATGGGAGGTACAGAGTGTACATAAGGTCTTGCTGGAATAACCACAGTCTGTATCAACGGGCGGCGAGTGTCAACGTTAAAATACACTGGCCAGGCGATAATGCTCGATGGCGTTATCCATATGGCCTAATTTGTGCTGCAAACGAGCCATTTCTGCATGGGCTTCTTTGCTTGCTTGTAACTTCAAACTGGCTTGTAGGTAGTCTTGCGCCTTACCCCACAATTCTAAGCGTCGACACAAGCGGCCTAATGTCAGTTGCAAGGCAGCGCTGTGTTGCGCATCAGCCTGCCACTTTTCGGCCTTTGCTAAGCGCTGCTCTAAATCAGACACAGGCAAGTGCGCGTATTCAAGCACCAATTCATCTTGCCATTGCTGCTTTAAATTTTGTTCAATAAAGGCGGCAGTTTTAGTGGCCGAATCGCCTTCTATGCGCGCCATGGCCTGGGCGTAGGCTAAAATGCTAGGGCCGTGCTGAGTGATGGATTGTGGGGCTTTACGCCACAGAACTTGAAGCTTGTAGAGGCTGTTTTCTGCTGCACTAGCCGCATTTCTTTGCGTCTTGGCAAAGGCCCGCCCATAGGCCAGTTGTTGTTGCTGAGACAATTGTTCTAGCGTCAATTGTTTATAACGGCCGACCACACTTAACAATTCAATCAGCTGCGGCCAAAGTTGTAAACGCTGCAATAAATCTAACAATAATTGGTTAGCTTCGGCGTGTTGAGGATTAAGTTTATGCAGTTTTTGTAAGGCCTCCAAGGCCTGCTCATCTTGGCCTTGAAAGAGGCAGATTTCCGCCAATTTGAGGTGTACGAGTTGCTGACTGCCAGGGAATTCGACCACCAACTTTTGCAACACCTGCTTGGCTTCACTCAGCTTGCCTTGACGGCCCAGAGCAGTTGCCAAGGCGGGAAACACCACAATTGGCTGACTAGTCACAGGCGCAAGTTCTGCAAATTTGTTTGCCGCGCGGGCATTTTTCCCGTCGGCCAAAGCCAACAATCCATGCCGGGTTTGCATTTGCATACGCTTCAAGCGACTCGACTCCTGCCACCTGCCAAGCAACCTAAAAGGTAGGTTTAAGGCCACCACAAAGCGTAAGCTCAGCAACAGCAGAACAAACAACACTGCCACAACTACCAGTAACAACCATAGGCTCATTTCTACGCTGGTTTCACCCCAAGCTAAGAGCACATAGCCCGGGTCAGCTTGCATTAAAGTGCCAAGCCAAGCACCTGCGAGCATAACCAACAACACCACAAGGATCCAAAAACGCATGCCTCTACTCCTGCGCTGCCGACACAGTCGGCGTGTTATGTAGGGTTGCTATGAAGCTCTGCAGGGCATTAAGGGAGCCACTAATATTTGGCATGGTCGCCAGCACCTTGATATCGGCAAGGCGGGCTATCTTGTCTTGCATGGCAAGAGCCACAGGGTCGTTGGCACGGTAATATTGCTGCAGCAATTGCTGCACCCCGGCCAAAGATTGGTCATAAATTGTTTGTTGACGGCGTAACAGCGCCACTTGGGTTTGGCTCAGGGCCATCTCAATACGCATACGCACCAGCAATTCTGCTGCTGGAGTGAGTAGCTGTTGGTCTGCCTGGGTACGAGATTGCACCTTAACCAATTGCTTGAGCTCCCTCCAGACCCCGGTCGAGACATCCTTAGTGGTCTGCCAGGCAATTTGCGACCAGCTGGCTGGCTGTTGATCCGCTGTTGGCTGCACCTGTACTGTTGGGGTAGTTGCAGCCACCTTAACTTGCACAGCCTCAGCCCGAGGTGGAATAAAGTTCAATTGGCTGGCCTGACTTGTGAGTGCAGCAAGTTGCGCATACACGCCTTCTACATCAACACTAGGCACCATTGTTAGGGCTGCTAAGTCGGCAGCAATGGCTCGCCTAACGGCATAAGTGCCAACTTGTTCACTATCACGCACAATAATGTCTGCTGCCTGCAACAGAGCGATGGCAGAACTACTGGCTTGCTCCATGGCTAAGCGCTGATTGGCTAAGCGTAATAAGTACTCGGCTTCGGCCAATTGCCATTGCGGCAAAACCAAGCCTTGGTCGAGCTGCTGCTTGGCCATACTCTGCATGGACTTCACTAAGGCTGCGTCCATGAGTGCGATTTGTTGGATGAGGTCACCGCGTTGTTGCGTCGACACTGCTTGAGAGGCTTGGGATGTTTGTTGGGCACTAGCCAAATCAGCGACTTGCTGGGCTAAGGCCTGTTGTTCTTGTTGCCAGCGGTGCAAATTGGCCGATTGCCCAGTTTGATCGTTAGACATGGCTGCATATTGATCTTGGGTCTGCCATTGCATGTAGCCCAGGCCAAGTACGGCGGCCAGTAACAACAGCCACATCAACCATAACAGGCCTTGGGAGTTGGATTGTGTTTTAGCTGGCGGAGCACTGGCAGTATTTTTGGCCTTAACAGCTCGGTCCTCAGGCTTGGAAACATCGGGGATTTTATGGGCTGCCCCAGATTTACTGGCGGGTTTGTCGGAGGGCTTACTAGCTGACTTAGGCTCAGTATTGGTTTGGGTTGGCGCTGGGGTTTTGCTTTTGTCTTGTGTCACTGCATCCGCATCCTTATTTTCGGCCATCATGGCCTAACCTGATTAGGCACCTGGTACCCGCACCTGCATCAATCCCGTACCGGCACCAATAAAGTATCGCACATTGCTTGATTACTAGCACCTTCACTAACACGCAAATTTTGATAGCCGAGTGCTTTAGCTTGTTGTGCCACCCTATCACTTGGCAACAACAATAGCGTGTGTTGTTTATCGCACCAACTTTGACCTCCCAAGAGCTGGTCAAAATTGGCTAAAGTTTGGCCGCTTTGCAAGACAATGGCTTGGGGTACGAACGCATCTAACTGTAGCAGCGCTTGCTTGTTGATCAGCGGCATTGTGCGCTCATAACACTGCGCGTATTCAACCCTTGCAGCGGCTGCGATGAGCGTTTGAGCAAGGGTTTCTCGGCCGCCCCTCCCCCTCACAATTAATACCTTTTGGGGGGCTTTAAGGCGGGGAATAAGATCCGCTAACAGGTCTTCGCTAGTGTCGCCAAGGCGCGGCCTTAAGGCCTCAATGCCAGAAGCTTGTAGCTGGGCCTGAGTGGTTTGACCCATGGCCCACCATTGCACATCCACGGGCCACTGTGGCCAATAGTCTTGTACTAGCTGCAACCAATAGTGGGCAGCATTAGTGCTAATCACTATCACCTGATCAAAGCTATCAAGGTCCATGGCCAAGCGCTTGCTTTGCAAACCATCCTCAGACCCGGGCGCCACCGGATCTATGGCCAAACAAGGCTGGTGCAACACCTCAAAGCCTAGTGCTTTCAGCAATTCCAACATGGCCTGTGCTTGTGCTAAGGGGCGTGTTACTAGTACTCGCATGCGCAATAAACCTAACTACTCGGCGCCGTATATGGCTTGCAGTATGTCACCTGCACCTTGGGCCAACAAATCTTCCGCGGCAGTAATCCCTAGCTGTTCTGCATCCCCACGGGGGCCGGTAATTTCGGTGGTCAGCACCCGGCTACCATCAACCTCGCCCACCAAACCCCGCAGCCACAATTGGTCGTTTTCTAGTTCAGCATAGCAGGCAATGGGTACCTGGCAGCCACCATCTAAACGTTTATTTAAGGCCCGCTCGGCGGTTACACGATCTGCTGTGTCGGCATGATGCAGAGGTGCTAATAATGCCATAGTGTGGGCATCGTCCAAGCGGCACTCTACCCCCACCGCCCCTTGCCCACCTGCGGGCAAACATTGCGTGTCGCTCAAGCGCGAGCTAATGCGATGCTGAAAGTCGAGCCGTATGAGGCCGGCACTGGCCAGAACAATGGCGTCATATACGCCGGCATCCAACTTGGCCAAACGGGTATTCACATTGCCGCGCAAATCCAACAGTTCTAAGTCTGGTCGCAAGGCTTTAATTTGCAATTGGCGGCGCAGGCTAGAAGTGCCCACTTTTGCGCCTTGAGGCAGTTCATCCAGAGTGTTGTAATGGTTACTCACAAAGGCATCACTGGGGTCTTCGCGCTCGCAGATCACCGCCAAACCCAAACCTTGAGGAAATTCCATAGGCACATCTTTCATAGAATGCACGGCAATATCGGCACGATTTTCCAACATAGCTTGTTCTAATTCTTTTACAAACAAGCCCTTACCGCCCACTTTTGCCAGAGGCACATCAAGAATCTTATCGCCCTTGGTCTTCATGCCCAACAGCTCCACCTTTAAATGAGGGTGATGGCGCTCTAACTCGGCTTTAATAAAGTTCGCCTGCCAAAGGGCGAGCTGGCTTTCACGGGTAGCAATTCTTAGGGTGGTCTTGGGGGTGGTACTGGGGGTGCTCATAGCGGCTCAATAACAAGTAAACATGAATATGCCTGCTAGTGTACCAAATTGCATGCTTGTAGACGCCATACCAAGGCTGTTTTATTGCTGCGGAATGGGTAAAATAGCGGTCTCGCTGTGAAATTCCAATTAAGAAACACTTTATGCCCTCTGAATCGTCCCCACCTGTTGAACATCCACGCCGCATTCGTAGTTTTGTCAAACGCGCTGGGCGCATGACCCCCTCACAGGAACATGCCTTAGAGCATTACTGGCAGCGCTTTGGCTTACAATTAGATCAAGACACACTAGACTTTTCGCAGCTATTCGGCAACGATCATCCCGTGATCATGGAAATTGGTTTTGGTATGGGTGATTCACTCTCCACCATGGCCGCAACCATGCCCGACAACAACTACATTGGCATTGAAGTACATCGCCCTGGCGTAGGTCGTTTACTCAACAACCTTGCCACCCAAGAGCTGACCAATGTGCGGGTATTTTGTGACGACGCCATTGAAGTCATGGCCCAGTGCATTAGTGATGGCAGCCTAGCTGGTGTGCAGCTTTTCTTCCCCGACCCATGGCACAAGAAAAAGCACAACAAACGCCGCATTGTGCAGCCTCAATTTGCCCAAGATATTCGCCAAAAGCTCACCTCAGATGGCGTGTTCCACATGGCCACCGATTGGCAGCCCTATGCCGAGCACATGATGGAAGTGATGGAAGCTGCCCAAGGCTACACTAACCAAGCGGGCGCCCAGCAATACTCCCAGCAACCTGATTTTCGCCCCAGCACCAAGTTCCAACGCCGCGGCGAAGGCAAGGGCCATGGGGTGTGGGATTTGATGTACCGTAAACACAGCTAACACTGCCAGTAACGCTGGAGGTTAAATATCGCCCCAAGTATCAGCCACGGCAAAGCCTTGGGGGAAAGGGTCTGATGGATCGAGACCAATCTGGGTGATGGCATAAATCCAACATTGGCCAGAGATGCGGTTCTCCACAGCGGTATAGGAGCCTACCGTTGTTTCCCCACATAGTTCAGTTAAAAACTCACTGCCAATGGTAGAACGAGATATGAGCTGGGTGCCCACTTGCGCCAAACCCCTAGCATGACGCAAGGCCATATTGGCATTGGAGCCGGTGCCACAGGGAGAGCGATCTACCCGGCCCGGGCGCATGGTAGTGCAAGTGCGCACAGCATCTCCATCGTCGGCGGTAAACATCACATAAGCCAAACCATCAAGGGCCGACGTGGTCGGATGTTCAGGCCTCAGTTGTTGTTCAATCAAGGCACGTAAAGCCACGCCTTGGGTCGCCAACTGGCGAGCATTGTCTGGGGTGATTTCGAGACCCAACTGAGCGGCATCCACCAAGGCATAGAACACACCGCCAAAGCAGACGTCATAACTCACCTGACCCCATTGCTGAGTGTCGATGGTTTGCTTTTGATGACTTACAAAGGCCGGCGGCATCTGCAGCGCAACGCTCACTACTTTGCCGTTGTCACAGGTAGCGACAGCACGCACTAGACCTGCAGCCGTATCCAGCACCACCTGCGTATGCGGCTCCTGCATGGGCTTCATGCCAGTTTCCAATATGGCCGTAACGGCACACATGGCATTAGAACCCGACATGGCATGGGCTTGGTCGGCTTGCAACACAATAAAACCAGTATCGGCTTCGGCCACGGTGGCTGGCACCAGCAACACAAACGAACCAGCGGGCCCAGAGCGGGGCTCGGAGCACAGCCAGCGGCGCAAGCTATCGTCAACCTGGTTGATATGATCCAGCTTGTCGGCCATGGTAGCGCCAGGGATATCCAGCACACCGCCGGTGATCACCCGCCCTATTTCACCGGCACAATGCACATCTACAGTTTGTATGGTTTTGCTCCAGCGCATTTTTTACCCTTTTATTGTGGCTGTGGTTGGCGCCGATCATGCCCACAAATTAAAACAAGCTAAGGTGTTAGCTGCGGACTAATCCGAAAAAGTAACGTAGCTCGGGTCTAAATCCACCACCTGCGCGCTCATGGTGGTGGAGGTGACGCCGATATCGATGAGGCCTTGCACAATCATGTTACTAAGCTGCTGCTTTTGCTCCGCCGTACGGCCTGCCATAATGTGAGAAGTAACATGAATAAAGCGATCGGAGCCGGTCCCAGAGAGGTGATGATCATAACCACTAGTGCGCACCTTGATGTGATCGGTTTCGAACAAGCCCGTTTGCACATGGGCATCAAACACGGCTCGTAGCAATTGGTCTGGGGTTAAGCTGGAGCTGAGTTGGTTAGCAATTTCAATAACGCAATGGGGCATGAACTATTCCTGTTTAGCTGTTTGATGACTGGTGATATTGGGCACTTTGCTCATGCACGGCGTCAACAAATACTTTGGCGCTTTCTGGGTCGACAAACTGATGTATACCGTGGCCCAGGTTAAATACATGGCCGTCATTAGCACCGAAGTCTGCCAAGATACGGCCTACTTCAGCCTTAATGGTTGCGGCGTCGGCGTATAAAACACTTGGGTCCATGTTGCCCTGTAGGGCCACTTTGTGGCCCACTCTGTCACGGGCTGCGCCAGCTTCTATAGTCCAATCTAAACCTAAGGCATCGGCGCCCGTAGCCGCCATTTTCTCAAGCCACTGACCACCGTTCTTGGTGAATAGAATCACTGGCACTGGGCGGCCTTCGGCTTCACGCGTAAGGCCGTTAACAATGCGCTGCATATAGTCGAGGGAGAAGGCTTGATAACAAGGGCCACTAAGCACACCACCCCAGGTATCAAAAATTTGTACCGCTTGAGCGCCGGCTGCGATTTGAGCGTTTAGATAAGCAATAACCGAATCGGCCAATACACTGAGTACTTGATGCAGCAATTCTGGGCTTGAGTACATCATGGCTTTAATGTGGCGGAAGTCCTTGCTGGAACCTCCTTCGATCATGTAAGTCGCCAAGGTCCACGGGCTACCCGAGAAACCAATTAAAGGCACATCGCCTGAAAGAGCGCCACGTATAGTACGCACGGCGTTCATCACATAGCCTAAGTCGGCGTCCATATCGGGCACTTTGAGTGCAGCCACATCGGCTTCGGTACGCACCGGTTTTTCGAACTTAGGGCCTTCACCGGCTTCAAAGTACAAACCCAAGCCCATGGCATCGGGAACGGTGAGAATGTCGGAAAAGAGGATGGCCGCATCTAGGTCGAAGCGACGCAGAGGCTGCAGGGTCACTTCGCAGGCAAAATCGGCGTTTTTACACAGGCTTAGAAAGTCGCCTGCTTCGGCACGCAACGAGCGATATTCTGGCAAATAGCGGCCTGCTTGGCGCATCATCCATACTGGAGTGACATCTACAGGTTGACCCATGAGGGCGCGGAGGAAACGATCGTTTTTTAGTTCAGGTGTGGATGCAGTCATGGAGGACAAAGAGGCCTTGAGCCGAGAGTTATTTAATTGCCGTTAATAATAACGATCGCCTGCTTAATTGTCACGAGTTGTGACCATTAAGCAGGCCTATAGTCTTGATTCAAGACAATTGAGGCTTAAACCTGCAAATAGTCCATAATGCCATCGGCGGCACGGCGGCCTTCGTCGATGGCAGTCACCACTAAGTCGGAGCCACGCACCATGTCACCACCGGCAAATATTTTTGCATTGGAGGTTTGAAATGCATACTTCTGCGCTACTAGGTCAGACTCTTGAGGCACTTTAACGCGATCCCAAGCATCTAATTCAATGCCAGCTTCGGCCATCCAAGGCGTAGGGCTGGGGCTAAAGCCAAAGGCTACGATGACGGCGTCGGCCGCTATAATTGCTTCGCTGCCTGGCACTATCACCGGGCGGCGACGGCCATTTTCATCGGCTTCACCTAATTCTGTAGTTACCAGCTTAATGCCTGTTACCTTGCCATTTTCACCCATTATTTCTACGGGTGAGCGGTTAAACAAGAACTGCACGCCTTCCTCTTTGGAATTGCCCACTTCTTTAGCAGAGCCCGGCATGTTGGCTTCGTCACGACGGTAAGCACAATAGACGTTAGCCGCCGCTTGACGAATGGCGGTGCGGTTACAGTCCATGGCCGTATCACCACCTCCTAGCACTACTACTTGCTTACCTTTAAGGTCAACAAAATCGGCTTCGTGTTTCTCAAAGCCCATGCGGCGGTTGATGTTGGAAATAAGGTAAGGCAAGGCCTCGTGCACGCCTTCTAGGTCTTCCCCTGGAAAGCCACCACGCATGGACTTGTAGGTACCCATGCCCATGAACACGGCGTCATACTCGTCCATTAATTGCTCTAAGGTGATGTCTGTACCCACTTCAATATTGAGTTTGAAGTCAATGCCCATACCTTCAAAAATTTCCCGGCGCTTGGCCATGACTGGCTTTTCCAGCTTAAATTCAGGGATGCCAAAAGTAAGCAAGCCGCCAATTTCTGGGTGACGATCAAACACTACAGACGACACACCGTTGCGAGTCAATACATCAGCACAGGCTAACCCCGCGGGGCCAGCACCAATCACAGCAACCTTTTTACCGGTTTCTATCACCTGGCTTAGGTCTGGTTTCCAACCCATGGCGAAGGCAGTGTCGGTGATGTATTTCTCTACCGAACCAATGGTTACCGCACCAAAGCCGTCATTCAAGGTGCAGGCGCCTTCACACAAGCGATCTTGTGGGCACACTCGGCCACACACTTCCGGCAAGGAGTTGGTTTGATGACACAGTTCCACCGCTTCCAAAATATTACCTTCAGAAACTAGTTTGAGCCAGTCAGGAATATAGTTGTGCACTGGGCACTTCCACTCACAGTATGGGTTGCCGCACTCTAGGCAACGATGTGCCTGGGGCTGCGCCTCAGCTTCTTTATAAGGCTGGTAAATCTCAGCAAACTGGCGCTTACGCAAGTCATGGTGAACCTTCGCAGGGTCTTGACGGCCTACATCGATGAATTGAAAATTGTTACTTAGTCGTTGGGCCATAAGCGCCTCATATTCATTACTAGTGGGCGAGGCCTAAGCCCCGCTTGTCATTATCGGTGAACCAAAATTAGCTAAAGGAACTCGTATTTATTCAGTTTTAGTACGCGTATTAGCCATCAATTGCTGCAAATCGGCAGCCTTTGGCTTCACTAACCAAAATTTACTCACATAATCTTCAAAATGATTGTTCAGCTCCCTGCCCCAGCGGCTGCCCGTGGTCTCGGAAAAGTCATGCAAAATGCCACGCAAGTAACTGCGATACTCTTCCATGTGCTCACCACGAATACGTTGAATTTCCACCAATTCATTGTTGTACTTGTCCACAAACGTGCGGTCCATATCCAACACAAAGGCAAAGCCACCAGTCATACCGGCGCCAAAGTTATAACCCGTTTCGCCCAGCACCGTAACTACGCCACCCGTCATGTATTCACAACAGTGGTCACCAGCACCTTCGATTACCGCATGGGCACCTGAGTTACGCACGGCAAAGCGTTCGCCTGCACAGCCCGCAGCCATCAACTTACCGCCCGTGGCACCATACAAGCAGGTGTTACCCATAATGGAGGTGACATTAGACTTAAAAGTAGAGCCTTTAGGTGGATAGATAACTAGTTTGCCACCAGCCATGCCTTTGCCCACGTAATCGTTGGTATCCCCTTCGAGGTACATGTTTAAGCCGCCTGCATTCCACACGCCAAAACTCAAACCCGCTACGCCTTTGAGGTACACTTCTAAGGGGTGCTCAGACATACCATTATTACCATGTAATTTGGCAATAGCGCCCGACACACGTGCCCCCACGGAGCGGTCACAGTTAGTAATATTAAAGCTGAATTCACCACCTTTAGAATTATTGATGGCGTCAGACATTTGTTCCAACATCTGGGTATTCATGGCGCCTGTATCGTATGGTTGGTTATGCTTTACCTGACAAGTTTGGGGTTGTTTTGGATCGATGCCTGCTTGGCTTAATAAGGGCGACAAATCTAAGTTACGCTGTTTTGCCGTTAGGCCTTCGCCTAATTCTAGCAATTCTGTACGCCCAACCAGTTCTTCAATACTGCGCACGCCCAGCTGCGCCATTATTTCGCGGGTCTCTTCAGCAATGAAAGTGAACAAGTGCTTCACCATTTCTACCGTGCCGCGGAAGTGGTGGTCACGCAATTGTTGGTTCTGTGTAGCCACACCGGTAGCACAGTTATTTAAATGACAAATGCGCAGGTATTTACAGCCCAAGGCCACCATAGGCAGGGTGCCAAAACCAAAGCTCTCAGCACCTAACAAGGCTGCCTTGACCACATCGAGGCCGGTTTTTAAGCCACCGTCTGTTTGCACTCGCACTCGGCCGCGCACACCGTTGCCGCGCAAGGATTGGTGAGCATCAGCAAGACCCAGCTCCCAAGGCGAGCCGGCATATCGAATAGACGTAAGTGGGCTAGCCGCGGTACCGCCGTCGTAGCCAGAAATAGTAATTAAATCGGCATAAGCCTTGGCCACACCAGCGGCGATAGTGCCTACCCCAGGACGAGACACCAGCTTCACCGACACTAGGGCATCAGGGTTGACCTGCTTCAAATCAAAAATTAGCTGGGCCAAATCTTCAATGGAGTATATATCGTGGTGTGGTGGTGGTGAGATTAGCGTTACACCTGGCACAGAATAACGCAAGGTAGCAATCAAATCAGTAACCTTGCCGCCCGGTAGCTGTCCACCTTCGCCTGGTTTTGCACCTTGAGCTACCTTAATTTGTAACACGTCAGCACTCATCAGATAGGCTGGAGTCACTCCGAAGCGGCCAGAGGCAATCTGCTTAATTTTAGAGCGTTTGTTAGTGCCATAACGCACAGAGTCTTCACCACCTTCACCTGAATTTGAGCGGCCACCAAGTTCGTTCATGGCCATGGCTAGAGCTTCGTGTGCTTCTGGCGACAGGGCACCTAAAGACATGGCGGCACTGTCAAAGCGCTTAAAGATTTCGCTGATGGGTTCCACTTGGCTTATATCGATGGCATCGGTAGTCTTAAGCTTGAGCAAGTCACGCAATGAAGCCACGCCGCGCTCATTCACCAGCTTGGCGTATTTTTTGTACACCTCATAGTCACCAGTTTGCACTGCACTTTGAACCGTAGTGACTACATCTGGATTATAGGCGTGGTATTCACCACCGTGCACATACTTAAGTAAGCCACCCTGTTGAATGGGCTTGCGGGCGATCCAAGCTTCGGCTGCCAAAGCTGCTTGCTCACCCTCAAAGTCGGCGAATTGAGCACCCTCAATACGGCTAGCAACACCATGGAAACATAGTTCAATCACCTTGCTGCTAATACCAATGGCCTCAAACAATTGCGCCCCTCGGTATGAGGCTATGGTCGAAATACCCATTTTCGACATGATTTTAAGCAAGCCCTTGTTGATGCCCTTACGGTAGGCCTTGTGGCAATCGGTCGGATTACCAATAATTTCCCCCGTAGCCACCATGTCGTTAATAACTCGATAGCTCAGGTAAGGATAAACCGCGGTGGCACCAAAACCGATGAGTACCGCAAACTGATGGGAATCCCGCGCGCTACCGGTATCCACTACGATGTTGGCATCGCAACGTAGGCCTTCATTGGTTAAATGATGATGTACTGCACCTGTAGCCATGGCCGCTGGAATAGGCAATTTACCTTTTTCGATTTCGCGATCGCTCAATACCACTATGAGTTTACGGTTACGTACCGCTTCTGCGGCTTGCTGGCGCACGGATTCAATGGCCGCCTCTAAACCTATGGCTGGGTCGTAATTCAGATTGATGATATGAATTCGAAAGCCGGGTACATTCATATGCAGTAAGTCGGTGTACTTGCTGGCCGACAACACTGGCGAACCTAAAACAATGCGCTTGGCAAGCTCCGGACCTTCTTGGAAAATATTGCGCTCGCGGCCCAAACAGGTTTCCAAAGACATCACTACAGCTTCGCGTAGGGGGTCGATGGGTGGGTTGGTAACCTGGGCGAATTGCTGACGGAAGTACTCATACACCGAGCGTACGCGGCTAGACAGTACCGCCATGGGGGTATCATCACCCATGGAGCCCACTGCCTCTTGAGCGCTTTCAGCTAAAGGGCGAATGACCTGATCACGCTCCTCGTAGGTCACCTGATACATCTTCATGTGTTGCTTCAGTTCGGCTTCACTGAAGTCTTCAAAACACTGTTCTTCATCTAAGGTGCCTTCTAGGCGAATAGCCGACTTGCGCAACCACTTCTTATAGGGCTGCGAAGCCTTTAAGCGGTCGTCGATATCTTTGGTGTGCATGACTTCGCCCGTGTGAGTATCTACAGCCAAAATTTGGCCCGGTCCTACACGACCTTTGGCGACAACATCCAAAGGGTCATATTCAAAAGTGCCAATTTCAGAGGCGGTCACCAAATAATCGTCTTTGGTCATTACCCAGCGGGACGGACGTAAGCCGTTGCGATCCAGCAGACACACAGCATAGCGGCCGGTATTTAACACCATGCCCGCTGGGCCATCCCAGGCTTCCATATGCATAGAGTTGTACTCGTAGAAGGCGCGTAATTCTGGGTCCATCAATTCGTCGTTCTGCCATGCAGGTGGCATAATTAAGCGTAAGGCACGGAACACATCCATGCCGCCCAACACCATAAGTTCCAGCATATTGTCCATACTGGAAGAGTCGGACCCGGTGGTGTTTACTACACCTTCTAGCTCTTGTAGTTCAGGAATGAGGGGCGTGGCTAACACATTCTGGCGCGCCTTAGCCCAGTTTCGGTTACCGTCTATGGTGTTGATTTCACCATTATGTGCCAGAAAACGGAAGGGTTGTGCCAAGGGCCAGCGCGGTAAAGTGTTAGTAGAGAAGCGCTGGTGAAAGGTACAAATTGCAGTGGCTAATGTTGGGTCGCCCAAGTCTTTGTAGAACACCGGCAAATCCACTGGCATCATTAGGCCTTTATAGGACAGCACTCGATGGGACAAACTGCAAACGTAGAAATTCTCGTCGCCAACCAAGGCGTACATAGTGGTCTTGCGGGCCACTAACAAACGCGCTTCCAGCACCTCACCGCGTAAGCCCGGGCTGTTAACAAACACTTGCTCAATGCGAGGCTGGCATGCGGCGCCAATAGGGCCTAGGCAACTAGGATCGATGGGGACTTCTCGCCAACCCACTACTTCTAGACCGTTGTCTTCGAGAGCCTGATTAAGAATGTTGCGAGAGTGAGCTGCCTTGTCTTCGTCTTGCGACAAAAACACCATGCCCACGCCATAGGATTCCGTTAGCTCTTCATCAAAGTGGTCAAGGGCCACTCGCCGCATGAAGTCATCTGGCATTTGCAATAATAAACCACAGCCATCGCCCGTCTTGCCATCAGCTGCGATGCCACCACGGTGCGTCATACAAGTTAAAGACTCAATGGCCTTTTGCAATAAGTCGTGACTAGGATCACCGTGCATGTGGGCAATCAGCCCAAAGCCACAGTTATCTTTAAATTCCTTGGGGTCAAAAAAGCCAGCGCTCATCGGCATATCTCTCGCGTGTGTTAGCAAGTGTGTCAATGCGGGCGCTGATTAAGGAAAGCAACAAGAGCAGGAGCACACTTGCTGTAATCAGAAACCCTTATTAGGGCTTATAAATTTATTGAATCAACAAATGGATAAACATCCTACCTGAGAACATGGGCTCAAACAAATTATTTTGGCTATTTGGTGCATAAATACCGGCACAATTGCCGACGTTCGCCGAAATTGTAAAAGTTATTCACCACTTGTGTTGAATTTATTACGAATTTGCTGCTGAATCTTCAACACCGCGCGAGGCCAAGGCTGCTGGTTACGCAAAGCCAAGGGCAACGATTTAATAGCATTACGGGCCTCACTAGCATTGGCGTAGTCGCCTATTAGTAGCAAAAACCAAGGTTCATCGCCGCGCTCAAGTTGTAAGGCAAAATAAGGTTGGCCGAGCTTATGTTCAACTAGAAACGCCTCTAGGGTTGGCTCTAATCGTGCCCCTAACACCTGCAAACTATAATGCCCAGCAGGCACATTCATTATGGCTTGATAAGCATAGGGCTGCTGTTTAATTACGGTGGTCATTGGCCAAGCTGGCTTGGCCTTAGCTGAAATGGGTTCAGCCGCAGCTGGCTCAACTGGAGCCATCCTAACTGGGGCTGGCTGCGGCTCTATTTGAGACTGCGTTTGAAGTTCAAGAATCACTACCGGCTGGAGGCTAATATTGTCGGCTGCTGGCGACAACTCTATATGTTCTAACGGTGGCAAGGCTTTGGCAACAGCTTCAAAGTCGTCTGCCACTACCACTGCAGGCTCTGCGGCCGACACAAGCAATGACGCTGAAGGCTTGGCATCTAGATTATTAAACAACCACACCCCAGCCAACAGCAAAACCACCAATAAGGTGGCCCCAATATGCAGCAAAGGCAGGCCCGTTTGCTGTACAAAGCCGCCCTTAGAGAGAGCTTTGTTAGCCAACATATTGAGGTAACCGGGATTGCCTTTGGCTAATTGGTGCAGCTGCAATAATTGTATGGGGGCCAGGCCTTGGCCTTGGGCAATGCCTATTCTTTGCAACCTTTGCCTTAGATAATCAGCGCTTTCTTCTTGGCTAAAGGGCGCCAACACTAAATGGTAGAAGCGCTCTTTACGCATTTCGGTAAACTGTGGCGCTTCAATACGCTCCACCAAGCTTGGATCCGCACTCAAAATCACATGAGGACGAGAGTCAACTTTGGCGCTGCGTGGCAGCAAATTGGCCAATAACTCCAGGGCTTCGTCATCAAGCCACTGGGCATCATCCACCACTAGCAACAGAACCTGCTCTTGTAGCCTCAGTTCCTGTGCCAACTCTTGAACGGCCAAGATAATGGCTTCTAGGCTGGCATTATTAGGTAATTGTAGGGGCAGCTGCTGCGCAATTTGCAGCACAACCCATGCCGCAGATACAGTTTCCGTAAGGGCTAAATGCACAATATAAGCTTCGGCAGGCTGGGCCCGAAAAAACTGCTCAATAAAGGTGCTTTTACCCGCCCCTGGTGGTGCACTTACGAGCACCAAATAATCAGAAAAGCGGCTTAAATGAAGTAATGTATCAAGCTGCCGGGCACGGGCCTTAGCCTGGTATTCAAAACCCACTAAATCAACAGACTGGTGCTCATCCTCTTGCTGTTGCAGTAGGCGCACATAGGCAGCGTATGTTGCCGCAAGGTTGTGCCCTAGTTTGGATGTGTGCAATTCTCGGCTCACCTTCGCTATATCCTACGCAAGCTGTGCATGACGTAGGGTTTGCATAAGCTGTTCAGGCTCAAAATCAGCCGTCACAAGAGCCTCACCTAACTGCTTCAATAAGATCAGGCGAATATTGCCGTCGATAACTTTTTTGTCGACCTGCATGTGTTGTAAATAATCCGCGGCTTCCATCTGCTGCGGCCCCCACGAAGGCAAACCTGCAGCGGCAAGCAAGTCTGTGATGCGTTGCCCTGACTGGCTATCGAGCCAGCCCAAGCGCTGGGACAAATCGGCAGCCATAGCCATGCCTGCGCCTACGGCTTCGCCATGGAGCCATTGGCCGTAACCCATGTGGGTTTCGACCGCGTGGCCAAAGGTGTGGCCAAAGTTAAGTAAAGCTCGGCGCCCCTGTTCACGTTCATCAGCAGCCACAACCTCCGCCTTGCAGGCACAAGATCGATAGATTGATTCGATAATTAAGTTGGGCTCTAGCTGCCTAAGTTGGTCGATATGCTGCTCTAACCAAGCAAAGAATGGTAGGTCGGCAATCAGCCCATACTTAATCACTTCGGCCAGGCCTGTAGACAATTCACGCGCCGGCAGCGTAGTTAAAGTTTGGCTATCAATGAGCACGCATTGGGGCTGATGAAAGGCGCCAATCATATTCTTGCCAAGGGGGTGATTGACGCCGGTCTTGCCACCTACGGATGAATCAACCTGTGACAAGAGGGTGGTGGGTATTTGGATAAAGTTCACGCCCCGCTGATAAGCGGCTGCGGCAAAACCTGTCATATCCCCAATTACACCACCACCAAGGGCAATAAGCGTGGTACTGCGATTGTGGCGCTGCTGTAAAAGGTAATCAAATACCAGGTTCACCGTATCTAGGTGCTTGTGCTGCTCGCCATCTTCTAAGACCAAACTATCCAGCTGAAGGCCTTCTATTTGCAAGCCTTTCAAGCCATTAACTAGCGTCTCCAAATAGAGTGGCGCAACGGTGTTATTGGTCACCACCAGCACTTGTTTGCCATGAATATGTGGCTTCAATAGCTGCGCTTGCTGCAGAATACCGCTACCAATATAAATAGGGTAGCTGCGATCAGCTAAATCAACCGTCAGTGTTTGATGTGCGTGATTCATGGCTTATGTTTTCGCTTATAGCGCGCGAATGGCTTCGATTTGCTTGATGATTTCTGCCACCAACAAGCGTGGATTCTGAGCCCCTGTGGCCACCTGAATATCTGCTGTTTCTTCATACAGTGCATGGCGGTGCTCAAACAAATCACGCAATACCTGCTCTGGATCTTCGCTTTGCAATAACGGCCGGTTTTTATCTTTCGATGTGCGTTCAAGTTGTTGCTCAACAGTAGCAAACAGATACACAACCGTACCCCGTGCAGACAAGTGCTGACGGTTTTCTGCCAATTCCACAGAACCACCACCGGTGGCCATGACCAAATCTCTTTGCTGTGACAGTTCAGCAATCATATTCGCTTCACGCTTGCGGAAGCCTGCCTCACCTTCAACATCAAAGATCCAAGGAATATCGGCACCAGACCTTTCTTCTATTTCTCGATCAGTATCTAAGAACTCTAACTTAAGTTCGCGGGCAAGTTGCCGCCCTATGGTGCTTTTACCAGCGCCCATGGGGCCAATTAAAAATATATTCACCGTGGAATTCCCTGTTCATAAACAGCAACAACAACAAAACCCGGTCATCAAGCAACTAAAAGCTCACTGCCGGGTAGGATTTGCTAAATTATGGGGATTGAGCTCAATATAATCAAGGGTTAACTATACGCGGTGTAACAAATACCAAGAGTTCAAATCGCTCTGCCCCCCGTTTACGCTGCTCAAACCATTGGCCCACTAGGGGTAGGCCCGCCAACAACGGACTAGTTAACAAACGCTCAAGCTGCTGTTCGTACAACGCACCCCCTAACACCAAAGTTTGCCCCAAGCCAACCACTGCACGGGTTTTAAGGCGGTGGGTATTGAGTGCTAACTGGCCATTAGGTAATAAATCGCCAACCGAATCTTGCATTACCAACAGGTCTAATTGCACCTGATTGTGGGGTAGAATTCGCGGCGTTACAGACAAACCCAGCACCGCTTGTTTCCATTGCTGTTGCGGTCCATTTTCCGTTGCAATCACATAGGGCACCTCCTGCCCCGTTTCAATACTGCCAGTGTAGCCTTCCTGCACCAAAATTTGCGGTTGCGCCAAGGTCAGCACCTTGCCACTTGCCTCCAACGCGGCCAACTCCAGCTGTAACAGAACATGAGAGCCCACCAAGCCCAATTGCCAGCCGCCCCCTGTTGAGCCAAAACCTAGGCCAAGGCTACTGCCTTGCCCCTCTATACCCAGTGTTCCTGCAGCAGCACCCGTGCCCACACCCGAACTAAGGCTGCCTATGAAATCCAGCCCGCTAGACTGACCCAAGTCTGTTTTAGCAATCACGATTCGACTCTCGATCAACAGCTGATTAAGGGGCTGGTCCAGCTGCCTAATTATTCGCGCCAGGCTGGCCGCATGTTCGGCGTCATCATAAATAAGCATTTGATGACTACGGGCGTCTGCCAATAACTGACCTTGAGGCGATAGTAATGCAGCCGCATTTTGCAATGTGACTAGCACCTGATCGGCATCGGTATAATGTAATTTAACCCGTTCCATGGGCAGCAGCTTAGTATTGGCTCCCGCCGCAGCGGGAGCAATGAGCAGCCCCTGCTGCGTGTAGTTACATGCCAAGGCAAAGCCACTGCACATCATGCTCAAACCCTGCGCTGCGTCAACTTGTTTAAAGCGCAAGCTCACCTCCATGTCGAGGTCGTCTACCAAAATCAGGTTGATGTTAGCCGCTCCAGCTAACTCATACAAAACGTCAGCAATGGGTACTCTGTGCACCTCAATGTCCACAGTGTTTGCCCCATCGCCCCAGCTGCCACTACTCGCCCACAACAACAACCAGGCCAAACGCATCCTACTAAGCTTATTCATACGCACAGGCTCCGGTGGCGCATCGCCGCGTTAACTCTATTTGCTGTTGGCCTTGCACAAAGGTCAATTGTTGGCGGCTCACTCTCACTAAGCGCCAGTTATCTAAACTATGCCCCTGACCCAGACGCACAATGGCGCCATTTTTGTGGCGCTGCAGCCAGACCGTTGGTGTAGCGCCAGCCCGCTGACTGTAACCCACAAAGCCGAAAGGTAAGCTCAAGTTAGCTAACTGGCGCGGCTCTGCCGTAGCACCTAGGGAAGGAGCCAAGGCACCAAGCCGAGAGCCCAAAAGAAGCAGGCTATCGAGCACAGATGGCTGCTGCTCAATGGGCACACCCAAGATTAGCCCAGGCTTAGTGTTGGACGTCTCTACTACCTGCCAAGTTAATGTTAACTGCCATGGACCAACGAGCTGTGACTGCAGCGATAGCTGTTGCAGTTGCCAACCCGTGGCGCTGGGCACAGGTGCGAGTTTATGCCACAGTTGGGGCGGCAACAGACTATGCAACTGTAAGTGCTTTTGATTGGGCGAGAGACTTATATTGCCGGCCAAATGAGACACTTGTTGTAACAGTACCGAAACCGGCTGTGGCGCTAGCGTCTGGCTTGGGCTAGCTGGTCGCAGGGCTAAAAAATACAAGCCAGAATCACTCACTACATGTGCTACGCCTAGCTGCCTGCTTGGGCTGGTGGAGCTGGCAGCGTTAGAGCGGCCAGCTATTTCATAATGGCCCTGCAAAGTCACACCAAAAGTGCCTTCCTTAAGCGTCACCAGCTTTGCTTGTGGACGGGCGGCAATCATTCTAAGCCACCAGTCTTGCCATTGTTGTTTTATGTGCATGCTGAACTGAATTTGAATGGCGCCAGAGTCGGTATGCAACCACTGCCAACTAACCAATCTTTGATGGCCAGAAAAAGTAGCCTCAAACATAGCCAGCTCTCGGGCGGGCAACCAGGCCCGTAACAGACTTTGATTACGTTCTTGTAGGTTGAATTCAATGGTTCGTGCACTGGTGGATTCAAGCCAGCGCTTTTGTTGCAGCACAAGCAAACCTGTTAATCCCGTTTGCCCTTGTTGCTGCACTTGCAATTGCGCTTGGTGCCAAAGGTAATATTGCCAGCCTAGGGGTAACAGCAGCAGCAACCCAAGGCACAATAATCCAACCACAAAATAGATGCGCTGGCGACGCCGAGTTAATAAGCCTTGTTCGAACCAGGGCAAAAAATTAACCTCATTGGCTCTGGGATGACGCCAGCTAAGCATCATTGTTTCTATATTTACGGGCCAACCACCATGCCCCAACAAAAGCCTCATCAACATGCCCAGGCACATCGGTGGGAAGGCATACCTGGGGTTCGAGACTACCCATCACAGGTCTGCCAACACAGCTTTGCAAGCTGGTGAGCAGGCAGCGCACTAGGTGCTCATGGTGACGCTTAAGTACTACTAATAAATCCAATGATGGCGCAAGTTGCAGGTGACTTACTAGCAAGTTAGCTGGGTCCAGATTGAGTGCTGTTGCGGCCCATCGTTGGCATTGCAACGGGTGCTCTGACTGGCCAACAGTAAGCTGCGCGGCAGGGCAATGGATCCAAGTGAAGTAGCTAGGGGGCAGACCTACGTTGACTAACAAACTGCCTCGCCTCATTAACAACTGCAATTGTTCTAAACAAGGGGCCCAGCCTGCACTTGTACTTAAATCTATGCTGCCGGTCATGGACTCAAACTTTGGCGTGGGCAGCGTCCAACGAGGCAGACTAGTTAGCTTGTGAACACCAGGGGTGTTTGCTAAAAGCACTAAACGAAGCTTCTCTACTTGCCAATCAATGCCAAGATAACAGCGTTTTGAAATACGCCTAACCATTTGCTTTAACATAAATCCCATCCTTGGGTGGCGAAACTGAATAGATCTTATATACTTCCGATTCTTTCTCTACCGTGAGCTAAAGCATAGCATGTCATTTATAACCCGCCTGTTTAAATGGGGATTAATTTTAGGTACCGCCTGTGCCTTGCTGATTGCCGCATTTACTTGGCTTTATCTCATACCACGCTTACCCGATGTAAGCTCGCTTAGGGATTACCACCTACAGACGCCGCTACGGGTGATGAGCCGCGACGGCAAGCTCATTTCTGAATTTGGTGAACAGAGGCGCATCCCCCTGCGCATTGACCAGGTACCTCAAGACTATATTAATGCCCTGATATCGGCAGAAGACGAAAACTTTTACCAACACTATGGCGTAGACCCAAAGGGTTTGCTGCGTGCCGCGGTGCGCATGGTGCAAGCAGGCGGAAAAATTCAAGGCGGCGGCAGCACCCTCACCATGCAGGTGGCGCGAAATTATCTGCTCACCCTAGACCAAACTTTCATTCGCAAATTCAATGAGATCCTGCTCTCTTTTCAAATTGAACAGGAAATGAGCAAGGATCAAATTCTGGAAATGTACTTTAATAAAATGTTCATGGGCCACCGCTCTTATGGCATTGAAGCAGCTTCCCAAGTTTATTACGGGCGCTCTATTAACCAACTTGACCTACCACAACTTGCCATGCTGGCAGGGCTTTACAAAGCACCATCTAAATACAACCCTATCTCCAATCCACAACGCTCACAAATTAGGCGCGACTGGATCTTAGGCCGCATGCTCAAACTAGGCTATATCAACCAGACACAGTATGAGACGGGTATTGCCAGCCCTATTATCGCCCGTTTTCATAGCCTTAAACCGGAAACTTCAGCCTCATATGTGGCTGAAATGGTGCGCCGAGAACTGCTGGATAATTTTCCTATTGAGGACGTTTACACCGGCGGCTATCGGGTCTATACCACCATCGATAGCAAGCTTCAGGACGCGGCCCAACTGGCTGTTCAAAAAGGCCTCTTGGCCTATGATCGACGCCACGGCTTCCGCGGCGTAGACATCAATCATGGGCCCGACTTAGCTATTGAAGAGGCCGAGCGACTACTTAACCGCATACCCGTATATGGGCCGTTACAACCCGCCATTGTGCTCCAGCTCAAGCAAGATTCGGCCCAGCTAATGCTACGTTATGGCCAGACCACAAGTATTCATTTTAGTGACATGAGTTGGATTCGCCCGCGCATCACCGTCGACCACTTGGGCAGTAAGCCCGAACAGATTAGCGACATCCTCAAAGTTGGCGATCAAATCCGCGTACGCCAGGCCTATGGCGACCCTAACACTTGGTACTTGTCCCAAGTTCCGGACGTGCAAGGTGCATTGATTGCCCTCGACCCCAAGGACGGAGCCATGATCGCTCTGGTGGGCGGGTTTGAGTATTTACACAGTAAATTTAACCGCGCCACTCAAGCCCTGCGCCAGCCTGGCTCCAATTTTAAGCCATTTATCTATTCTGCAGCCTTAGAACAAGGATTTACCGCCGCCACCTTAATTAATGACGCGCCCGTAGTATTTGCCGATGCCAGCCTAGAAGACTCTTGGCGCCCACAAAACTACAGTGGCAAATTTTTTGGGCCTACACGCTTGCGCAAAGCCTTGTACAAATCACGCAACTTAGTGTCGATCCGAATTCTACGGGAAATCGGTATTAAATCTGCTATCGACTACGCCATCCGTTTCGGTTTTAAAGCCGAACAACTACCGCGCAACTTATCCCTTGCTTTAGGCAGTGCCAGCGTCCCCCCCATAGACGTTGCTACTGCATACGCCACCATTGCCAACAAAGGCTACCGTGTTGAACCCTATTTTATCGAGCGCATTGAAGACAGTTTTGGCAGGGTTTTGTACCAAGCCGAGCCCAGCAGCGTATGCCCCAACTGCGATTATGTAAGACTCACCGATACCATAGATTTAACTACCACCAGCCAAATTGAGACAAAAGTAATAGATAGTGGCGCTGTCCTGGCCTTAAACGAGGCCATAGATCAGGAAGATGCAGACCAGCAAGCCATGCAAGACGCGCTTACAAAAAGTGCAAAGCGCCCTATCACCCACTTGCCTATTGCACCGCGCATCATGGACGAGCGGGTCAATTACATCATGCACACCATTCTGCAAGACGTAGTTAAAAAAGGCACCGCTCGCAAGGCACAAAAATTAGAGCGCAATGATTTAGCAGGTAAAACAGGCACCACCAACGACCAAAAAGATGCCTGGTTCTCTGGCTATGTAGACACCATCGTAGCCACTGCTTGGGTCGGTTTTGACCAACCGAAGAGCTTAGGCAGAAACGAATTTGGTAGCACCGCCGCGCTGCCAATTTGGATCGACTTTATGAAAATTGCTCTTGCCGGCGTACCGCAGACCCAACGTACCCAGCCCGACAAAATGGTAACCATTAGCATTGATGAAGCCACCGGTGACCTAGCAAGACCCGGTGACACCAGCGCAATCAAGGAAATTTTTCGGGCGGAACTAACACCCCAACAAATAGCCTTACCCAACGATCACAACGCAGATGCAGACGCTGACGGGGATCTAGAAACCACCCCAGAACAAGTGTTTTAAGCACCCTATTGAGCAGACAGTGAGGATTAAAGCGAATTTTTAGATGGATAGCGCTCCAGCATCTGCAGGTTATTGATGCTCATTACTGCCGCCTGATAACCTTTATCACGCTGAGCTCGACTCAACGTGCGCCAGGCCAGCCAGCCCCGCGCGGTGATTGACTGGCCTAACCACGGAGCAAGATCATCGCCACTTAAGCCATGGGCCGCCATGACCGCTTTAGGTATTTTAATGGCAACCTGCCCTTGCAAAGCAATATACCAATAGCCTTGGCTTGAAGTGACACCCGTCACGCGGCCACGCAAACGCAAAAAACCAGCCTTAGATGGCCCCAGCGTGGTGGTGCTATGCAGTCTTGATATTGGACTTTTCCAGACGCCTAATTGGCCTTGCCGCGCCAGCTCTTCTTGCTGCCAAAGGCAGGTGTCAGTTGTCCCGGCGCGCATGCTGATAGCAAAAGCCAGGCCCATACTCACCAAAGCCTGCTCGGTGGAGTGGCCCTGACCATCATAGACTTCTACCAACCAACGACCATAGTGATCTTGGCGGTTGGGCAAAAGCCGGACATAAGTCTCATCCCAAGCGTCTAACTGCAACCGTAATTGCTGCTTAGCCGCACTTGCATAAGCCTGAGCTGAGCGTTTTTTTGTTGCCAATTCTGGGGTATTAATATGCCCAAGCCGCAAGCGCTCGCCTTGGGGCAAACGCACACTATCGCCATCTTGCACAAACCAAGCTGACAAACGATACAGCTTGTTCAACTCGGGCTCGGCCTGCCATGGGGTTGCTTGGCTCATGTCTTGTTTGGACAAGGCCGCACATGCGGCTTGCGCCGTGCCGGCGTACAGAAATAACAGCGCCGCACCCACCACCAAGCCTAATTTATTCAACATTATCTGCCTCATAACCTTAGTATAGTTGCCAATGTCCGGCTTGTCCCTTGCTTAGACGCCACTGCCCTAGCTACAATGGCAAACCAAACATTGACCTCACTTCCAACATAACCACATCGACCGCACAGGACTGCCCCATGAGCCAAACTAACGAGACTTCCACTAACCAACAATGGGGTGGCCGCTTTAGCGAAGCTACGGATGCCTTTGTGGCACGCTTTACCGCTTCGGTTGATTTTGATCAGCGCATGTATCGGCAAGACATCCAAGGCTCCGTAGCCCACGCTAAGATGCTGGCCCACGTTGGCGTACTGAGTCAACAGGAGTGCGATGATATTCTGCGCGGTTTGGAAGAAATTCGCATTGAAATTGAGCGTGGCGACTTTACCTGGTCGGTAGAACTAGAAGATGTACACATGAACATCGAAGCCGCCCTAACCGCTAAAATCGGCATGGCCGGTAAAAAACTGCACACAGGCCGCTCCAGAAACGATCAGGTCGCAACCGACATTCGCCTCTATTTACGCGATGAAATCGACGCCATTGGCGATGAAATAAGCCGCTTACAGCTTGGATTTATTGCCCAGGCTAAGGCCGAAAATGACACCATTATGCCCGGCTTTACCCATTTGCAAACGGCCCAGCCCGTGACCTTTGGTCACCATGTTTTGGCTTGGAATGAAATGTTGCAACGCGACTATGAGCGCCTGCAAGACTTACGCAAGCGCCTTAACATCTCGCCTTTAGGGGCCGCGGCATTGGCCGGCACTAGCTACCCTATCGACCGTCATATGACTAGCGATCTACTGGGCTTTGACCGGCCTTCGGAAAACTCTCTAGATTCCGTTAGCGACCGCGACTTTGCCATTGAATTTTGTGCTGCAGCCAGCCTTATTTTGATGCACTTGTCCCGCGCCTCAGAAGAGTTGATTTTGTGGACCACAGTGCAATTTGATTTTATCGACCTGCCAGATCGCTTCTGCACCGGCTCTTCCATTATGCCGCAAAAGAAAAATCCCGATGTGCCCGAACTGGTGCGCGGTAAAACAGGCCGCGTCAATGGCCACCTAATTTGCTTGTTGACGTTAATGAAAGGCCAGCCATTAACCTACAACAAAGATAACCAAGAAGATAAAGAGCCTTTATTTGACACCATTGACACGGTTAAGGGTTGCTTACGAGCTTACGCTGACATGATTCCAGCCTTAGTACCCAATCGCGAACAAATGCGTGCTGCCGCCCTTAAGGGCTTTGCCACGGCCACGGATCTTGCAGACTATTTAGTGGGTAAAGGCCTGGCCTTTCGGGATGCCCACGAAGTGGTAGGTAAGTCTGTTGCCCACGGCATAAGCACAGGTCAGGACCTTAGTGAAATGAGCTTGGCACAGCTACAAAGCTTTAGCGACCTCATCACCGAAGAAGTATTTGATGTGCTTACCTTAGAAGGTTCCGTTAGTGCCCGCGACCACATTGGTGGCACCGCACCCAAACAGGTGTTGGCTGCGGCTGAACGCGCCCTAGCGCTGGTTAACGCACGTTAATCAGCCAGCTCATCCAAAGCCTTGCAATCAAAGCTTTCTTGGGTTTGCTGTAGCAGCGCTGCCGCTAAGCACTGAGCTAAGGTTTGCTGTGTGTCGGTGGTTAAGCGCCAAGTTTGACCTTGTAGTTCAAAATGCCAACCGCCGGCTAAACAGGCGAGCCACACTTGGCTTAATGGCGGCTGGCGGCTCAATATAATTTGGCTGCCATTTTCACAACTAATGGTTAATAAACCACTGGTGTTAACAAAGTCGATGTCACTTTCTGCCTCATCTAGAATTTCTTCCACCTGCAAAAATAAATTGTCGACCCGCTCGTGGAACTGAGCTTCACTCATATAACTTCACTTTTAATCAATTGACCTAAATATAGCGCCAAATTAACCTATTGGCCGAGTTATAGCTAGGGAGGGCCTGCAATATCCCTAGTCTAGTGAGTAGAATCAAGGGTATAATCTTGGCTAATTATTTGCCTTAACTATTGTTAATCTGTGGGTACTACGTGAAGAAATTGGTTTGTTTATCGCTACTCTGCCTGAGCTTTACCTTTGGCCTAGCCAGTTGCGGCCAAGCAGGGAGCTTATATATACCCGACACGCCCAACCAAACCAGCAATTAAAGAGCTTTTAGCCCATGGATAATTTTGAATACCGCAACAACCGGTTGTTTGCTGAAGACATTGACGTCAGCATTTTGGCGCAAGAGTACGGCACGCCCACCTACGTGTACTCGCGAGATACTTTAGAGCGCAATTACGTGGCCTATAACCAAGCCTTAGAAGGCTGCGAGCATTTGGTTTGTTACGCCGTTAAGGCCAACAGCAACATTGCTGTACTCAATGTATTGGCCAAGCTAGGCGCGGGTTTCGACATTGTTTCCATTGGCGAACTAGAACGCGTGTTAGTGGCTGGCGGTGATCCGCAGAAGATTGTTTTTTCTGGCGTAGGCAAGCAAGCGCACGAAATGCAACGGGCTCTAGAAGTGGGTGTGTATTGCTTTAACGTTGAATCTGAAGCCGAACTAGTGCGCCTGCAGCAAGTGGCTGCGGACATGGACACGGTGGCGCACATTTCCTTGCGCATTAATCCCGATGTTGACGCCCAAACCCATCCCTACATTTCTACCGGCTTGAAAGACAATAAATTTGGCATCGGCATTGAACAAGCCCCCGCGGCCTATGCCCAAGCTGCCGCCATGAAGCATATTAAGATTGTTGGTGTCGACTGTCACATTGGCTCACAATTAACCCAAATTGAGCCCTACCTTGATGCTATGGATCGCCTGTTTGTATTAATAGACAAGCTAGCCAGCCAGGGTATCAGCATTCAACATCTAGATTTAGGCGGCGGCCTAGGCGTCTGTTACGGCGACGAACAACCACCGGCTATCGGCGACTTTGTTGCCCGCGTGCGCAGCCACCTTGGGCAACGCAACTTAACCTTGATATTTGAGCCTGGCCGTTCTATTTGCGCCGATGCGGGCATCTTGTTAACCCGCGTGGAATACATTAAGAACAACCAAGACAAACATTTTGCCATTGTTGACGCGGCCATGAACGATTTAATTCGGCCAGCGCTCTACAGCGCTTGGCAAGACATCATTCCAGCAGTTCTGGGTAGCGAAGCAAAAGTACAAAACTTTGACATTGTGGGGCCTATTTGCGAAACCGGTGACTTTTTGGGTAAAGAACGTAATTTAGCCATAGAGGCAGGCGACTTACTGGCCGTATGCAGCTCAGGCGCCTATGGTTTTGGCATGGCCTCTAATTACAATAGCCGTAATCGCGCGGCCGAAATTATGGTTGATGGGCAGCAATCCCACCTCATTGGTGAGCGGGAAAAACTATCACAGCAATGGGCCCGAGAGCGCCTATTGCCGAACAAATAAGCGAAAAGGAATAGGGCTAAAATGCTACTACGTTTTGCCAAAATGCACGGCCTTGGTAATGATTTTATGGTCATCGACCTAATCACCCAAAGGGCGCAATTAACCACGCAGCAGATCCAGCGCTTGAGCGACCGTAACACCGGCGTTGGCTTTGATCAGCTGCTACTGGTGGAGCCGCCTCAGTCGCCAGATGTCGACTTTAACTACCGTATTTTCAATGCCGACGGCAATGAAGTAGAACATTGCGGCAACGGTGCTCGCTGTTTTGCTAAGTTTGTGCACGATCAGCGCCTTACGGGTAAGCGTGAGATTGCTGTGCAAACCAGCAATGGTCGCATTGTTTTACATATGCTTAACGACCAGCAAGTTGAAATTAATATGGGCGCACCCATCTTGCAGCCCGCGACAATCCCCTTTGCGGCCCCTAACCAAGCCACCAGTTATATTATTGAGCAAGATGGCCAAAGCTATACTATTGGTGCTGTGTCGATGGGCAACCCCCATGCAGTACTCATCGTCGATGACCTAGACACTGCTCCAGTGCTTGAATTAGGGCCCAAGCTTGAACACCATCCCAGCTTTGCCAACCAGGCTAACATCGGCTTTATGCAAATCATCGACCGGCAAAATTTTAAACTGCGAGTGTTTGAACGTGGTGTAGGCGAAACCAGAGCCTGTGGCACAGGCGCCTGCGCCGCGGCCGTTGTAGGCCAGTTGCAAGGCTTGTTAGACCCCAAGGTTAACGCCCAATTGACGGGTGGCAATTTAGTTATTGAGTGGCACGGCCCTGGGCACCCCCTCACCATGAGAGGCCCTGCCGCTCACGTATTTGAAGGCCAGATTAAGCTATGAGCCAATTAAATGAACAAGCGGTAGCGAATTATTTGCGCAAGAATCCTGGCTTTTTTAAGCAATTTCCAGAATTATTGGCAGACGTTGAACTCGCCCATAACTGTGGTCAGGCCACCTCTTTAATTGAACGCCAAGCGCAGATCATGCGCAAAAAACTACAAGATTACGCCATTAAAATGTCTGACATTTTGTCCACGGCAAGGCGTAATGACATGCAATTTGAAAAGACCAAGCGCCTAGTTATTGAGCTTGCGGCAGCAACCAACCACAATAGCCTCACCGAAACTTTGCAGCAGAGCTTTGTTAATGAGTTTCATGCCGACGCCATTCACTTGGCATTGTTTAGCCCATTAGATAAAGACGACACGCACCAAAATTTAAGTAACGCCGCCGATGAACCTGTCATTGTGGCTTTGGTGACTAAAAAGTGGGCCTCTTGCCAGACCTTTAAAGGCGCTGAATTAGCCGCTCTGTTTACCGGACACACGGAACTTAAATCCTGCGCCATTGTGCCCTTATACTTGGCCGACAAGGCCTTGGGGGTGCTCATTATTGCCAGCAATGCGGCCGACCATTACAACGAACAATTGGATACCTTGTTCCTTAACCACGTGGCTGCAGTTACGGGCCGCTGTTTGGGTCGACTTTTGGGTAGCGGCCTGGACCAAGCAGGCTAGCCATGCCACGCCGAAACGTCAGCCTAAGTCAAACTAGTGCAAACTATTTGCATTATTTGGCTTATATAAAACGCTATTCAAGCCACACCATTAATGCTTATCGGCGCGACATTCAACGCTTAATAGCTACCATGGAACAACAACAGCACAGTCAATGGTGCGAGGCCCAAGCGGATACCATAAGAGCCGCCTTAACCCAGGCACGATTGGCCGATTTGGCACCTAAGAGCCTACAACGCATTCTCTCCAGTTGGCGCAGCCTATTTACCTACTTGATGCAACAAGGCTTGGCCGATAGTAACCCTGCGCTTGGCATTCAAGCGCCCAAAGCTGCGCGCAGGCTGCCCAAGAGCCTAGAGCCAGATCAAATCGGCCAAATGTTTGACGCTCCTGTGGATGCCAACGACCCCATGGCCGTGCGCGATCAAGCCATACTCGAGCTCACCTACTCCTGCGGCTTGCGGTTGGCCGAGTTGTCCAGCCTAAATATTCTAGACTTAGATCTGGCTGACGCAAACTTGCGGGTCACGGGCAAAGGCAACAAAACCCGTCAATTGCCCATCGGCCGCCAAGCGGTCAGCGCCATCAAAGATTGGCTGCAAAGGCGTAAACATCTCAAGTGTGTGGATGCTAACGCCTTATTCATTAATCACCGGGGTCAACGTATAGGCCCACGTGGTATTCAATTACGCATGGCAAAAATAGCAGCCCGCCATGGGCAGCATTTGCACCCACACATGTTGCGCCATTCCTTTGCCAGCCACCTGCTGCAATCCAGCGGTGACTTACGTGCGGTACAAGAGCTGTTAGGCCATAGCAATATCAGCACTACACAGGTGTATACTCACCTAGACTATCAACATTTAGCTAAAGTCTACGACCAAGCCCACCCCCGTGCCCAGGCCCAACCAAAAGCAAGCAAGGAAGATAGGCCAGCCTGCCAGCCAATAGCAGAGAAAACCAAGCATGATTAAAGTTATCACCTTTGATTTAGACGACACCCTCTGGGCTATTGGCCCAGTCATCACCCGTGCCAATCAGCTAATGCTTGAATGGATGCAGCTGCACGCGCCTAAATTTAGTCAGACCTATAATCATCAAGGTATTGATCAGTTGCGCGATGAAGTTTTACAGCGCCAGCCAGAGCTAACACATGACCTAAGCCAAGTCCGTATTGCCCTGATCCAGCTGGGCCTAGAACGGTGTGGATATAGCGCCGCCGCAAGCCTGGCTCAGTCGGCCTTTGATGTTTACTTTGCAGAACGCAATAACGTACGCCTATTTGCCAATGCCGAACACCAACTGCAGGCGTTAAAACAAAAATACACCATCGGTGCCCTCACCAATGGCAATGCCGACTTACAACTCGTAGGTTTAGACCACCTGTTCGATTTCTACTTTAATTCAGCCCAAATTGGGGTCAGCAAACCCCACCCAAGTTTTTTTGCGTCGGCACTGCAACACACGGGTTTACCAGCGCAGTCGTTTATTCACATTGGCGACCACCCAGAGCATGACATTGCTGGCGCTCAAGCCGCTGGTATGTACACTATATGGATGAATCCAGACCAACAACCATGGCCTCAAGGGCAAACAAGCGCCAGCCAAGAAATTCAGCACTTACACCAGCTTGGTGATGCGGTGGCAAAAATCCATGGCCAATGAACATCCTTTTGCGCAATATGTGCGGGCCTTAGGCAAGGGCAAGCGCGGCAGCCGCTCCCTTAGTCAGGCAGAAGCTTGCGATGCCATGGGCATGATTTTGCAGCACCAAGTAGAGCCCGAACAGCTGGGTGCATTTCTAATGCTACTGCGCCTAAAAGAAGAAACCCCGGCCGAGCTGGCGGGCTTTGTGCAGGCCGTCAGAAACTATCACCAATTTTCCCCTGCCTTAGTATCCGGTCTGCAAGTGGATCTTGATTGGTCCAGTTACGCAGGTAAAAAACGCCACCTGCCCTGGTTTTTGTTGGCTGCCCTTACGTTGGCAGGGCAAGGCATCAAGGTGTTTATGCATGGCGCCAAAGGCCATACTGCAGGGCGTATCTATAGCGAAGATGTGTTGCGCCAGCTAGGCATGCCCATTGCCCAAGACTGGCAACAGTGCCAAACTCAATTGAGCCAAGGTAATTTCAGTTTTATGAGCTTACAGCACTTGAGCCCAGGCCTAAACCACATCATTAGCTTGCGCTCAATCTTTGGCTTACGCTCGCCGGTACATACTTTAACTCGCTTGCTCAACCCGCTAGCCGCTAAACATACCATCGACGGCGTATTCCACCCCGCCTACGGACCGCTGCACCAACAAACATCATTGCTCTTGCAACACCCGCGCAGCCTAACTATTCGCGGTGATGGTGGCGAAGCAGAAATTCGCCCCGATGCAGACTGTGAGTTGCAATGGGTTGATCAGCAACACACCAGCAATCAAGTGTGGCAGCGAACGCAAAGCAAAAGACATACCCAAGAACAAAGCCTAGACCCACAAAGGTTACGTGGGCTATGGCGCGGCGAGCAGCATGACGACTACGGAGAAGCCGCTGTACTGAGCACTCTGGCCAGTTGTTTAGTGCTTCTAGATAAAGCCGAAGAGCAACAAAGTGCGCTACAATTGGCACAAACTTGGTGGCAAAATAGAAACCAACAACTTATGTAATATAGTTATAAGAATTTAGTTTTTTATAACTAATGTATTTTTGTTGAATCGTTTATATAATTCATTTAGTATTCCGCTGCTTTAAGGCATGAGCCTTAAACTGTGGGGCAAAAAAAGGGCTTTATTACCCATGAACAAAGCAATCTACCCAGGCACCTTCGATCCGGTCACTAACGGCCATATTGATCTTATTCAACGGGCCTCAAAATTATTTGATCAGGTAGTGGTTGCGGTGGCCGAAAGCCCCACCAAAAAACCTTTGCTAGAATTAGAGCAGCGAGTGCATTTAACCCGTGTAATTACGCAGCACATGGATAATGTAACGGTCATCGGCTTTACCGGCTTGCTGACCGAGTTGTTACCCAAGCAAGGGGCTAATATAATTCTGCGTGGTTTACGTGCCGTGTCGGATTTTGAATATGAATTTCAGTTAGCTAAAATGAACCGAGTACTGGCTCCCGATGTAGAAAGTATGTTTTTAACCCCTGCGGAAAAACATTCTTTTATTTCATCTACCTTGGTACGAGAAATTGCCTCTTTAGGCGGCGATGTCTCTCAGTTTGTCCACCCGATGGTGGTTGACGTACTCAAACAGCGTTTTGGCAGCTAAAGCAATCAGCATTACCAGTAGTTGAAAAACAACACTACGGGTATTATATAGGAAGAGTAACATGTCTTTAATTATCACCGACGACTGCATCAACTGCGATGTGTGTGAACCGGAATGCCCTAACGAGGCCATTACACCGGGTGAAGAAATCTACGAAATTGACATGAACAAGTGCACCGAGTGTGTCGGCCATTATGACGAACCTCAATGTGTGGAAGTATGTCCCGTGGACTGTATTCCTCATGACCCTGACAATGTCGAAACCAACGATCAGTTGATGAATAAATACATTAAGCTCACCGCAGCATAAGTCATAAGCGCAACGAGGTTGGGTATGGAAACGAAAAAGCTACAGCAACTCATAGGTCGGCTACACGCAGAGTTAGCCAACCATCAAATTGAAGACCCCGCAGTGCAGCAGCAACTGCAAAGCTTGCTGCTAGATATTCAGCACCAGGGCTCAGCCTCGCAGCAACCGGCATTGCCGCAAGCGCAAAATGCCGCTGATTTTGCCGTTTTGTTAGACGCGCAATTTCCACGCCTAAGCACAACCGTGCGTGAAATTGCCGACCAACTAGGCAAAATGGGTATCTAGGCTTCTCACCTAGCCTTAACGTTGGCAGTATTTGCAGTACACGGTAGTACGCTGCCCTAAGCGGCTTTCTAACAATGGCTGCTGACAAGCCACACATGCCAGACCCCCGCGGCCATAAACTTGCAACTCTTGTTTAAAATATCCAGGATTGCCATCACTATCAACAAAGTTGCGCAATGTAGTGCCGCCTTGTTGAATGGCTGCGGCAAGCACTTGCTTACACGCTAGTACCAACAACCCTAGGCGCTTGGCCGATATACGACCGGCTTGCCGGTGCGGGTGGATGCCGGCCATGAATAAAGCCTCGTTAGCATAAATATTGCCCACCCCAACCACCTTCTTGCTGTCCATGATCAGGCTCTTTATGGCCAGCTTTTTGCCTTTGCAGGCCTGCGCTAAGTGATTGACGTTAAACTCATCCGACAAGGGCTCTGGTCCCAAGTGGGCCAGTAAAGGGTGCTGCATGACCGGCCGGTCTTGCCACAAGATACAGCCAAAGCGCCGTGGATCACGGTACCTTAAGGTGACCTCTGGGAACACCATATCCACATGGTCATGAAATGCTGGCGGCTCATCATGGGCGACGATACGCATACTCCCGGTCATGCCCAAATGGCCAATAATAGCGCCATGGTCAAATTCAAAAAGTAAGTACTTACCTCTACGCACAACTCTCTTTAGAAGACGACCTTCCACTTTACTTGCCAAGTCATCGGGCACCGCCCAACGCAAACGCGCATCTCTGACATTAAACTTATCTAGCACCTGACCTTGGATGTGAGGGCTTATCCCTGCACGTGTGGTTTCAACTTCGGGTAACTCTGGCATAGCTTACTCTGAGGGCTCAATGATGAGCTGCTAATTATGTCTAGTGTAATCAAGCCATGAAAAACCAACCAATTCAAGGGTTATGATTAAACCTCTGTTTAAACTCTAGTGTTGACAGCTTGGCTGAAAGAGTTAAGGTTATAAGCATGCTGCTCTTAGCTTCCTAGCCATAAAAGGAATTAGCCTATGCTTAAATCTGTAAAAGTCGCCGATTATATGACTCGTCAACTCATCACCTTTTCGGGCTGATACGCCATTACGACCTTTTCGGAAAACCAAATTTCCGGTGCCCCAGTGGTCAATCAAGCGGGTCAGTTAGTGGGCGTCATGTCGGAGGTCGATTGCCTGCGCGGCATTTTAGACAAAACCTATCACGAAGAAGAAGTGGGCGGCACTGTGGGGGAATTTATGACCCATAAACTCGACACCGTCAGCAGCAACACTGACATTATAGCCGTGGCAGAGCAGTTTATTCACCGCGGTAGGCGGCGTATCCCTATGGTTGAAGATGGCAAGTTGATAGGTCAGGTGAGCCGTAAAGACATCCTCCGCGCGGTCAACGATTTCATTTGCAAGGATTGTGATTAAACCGCCAGCTAATTTGTGCTAAAGTAGGCGGCTTAAACCCATTCATTCAATAGGTTAATTGCCACCATGGGCTGCCTGTTCAACAAACACGTTATTCTTGCCATTAGCGGTGGTATTGCTGCTTATAAAAGTGCAGAACTTGTGCGTTTGTTAAAAAAATCTGGCGCTCAAGTGCAGGTGGTCATGACTTCTGGTGCCACCGAATTCATCACTCCCCTCACATTGCAGGCTTTATCTGGCAACCCCGTGCACCAACACTTGCTCAACCCACAGGCAGAAGCGGGTATGGGTCACATTCAGTTAGCACGCTGGGCCGACATCTTGCTTATTGCCCCCGCTAGCGCCAATGTTATGGCTCGCATCGCCCAAGGAAAGGCCGATGACCTACTTACCACTTTATGTTTGGCCACGGGTGCGCCTATTTTACTCGCCCCCGCCATGAATCAGGCCATGTGGGCCGACCAAGCCACCCAAGCCAACCTGCAAACGCTACAACAAAGGGGCTACCAAGTGCATGGCCCTGCCGAAGGTGAACAAGCCTGTGGTGATGTTGGCGCTGGACGCATGCTTGAACCTAGCCAATTATTATTAGCCCTTGAGCAACAATTTGAGCAAGGCCTAATGGCCAACAAAAAGGTCGTTATTACCGCTGGCCCCACCCGTGAGGCCATCGACCCCGTACGTTATATTAGCAACCACAGTTCTGGCAAAATGGGCTATGCCATGGCCGTGGCGGCTCGCGATCAAGGTGCGCAGGTAGTGCTCATAAGCGGCCCTGTACAAATAACAGCACCGCCAGATGTCACCTTAGTGCAGGTTGAAAGCGCCCAACAAATGCTCGACGCAAGCCTTAGTGCGGGCCAAGGCGCAGACTATTTTATTGCCACCGCAGCGGTAGCCGATTATCGCCCGGCCCAAATAGCGCAACACAAGCTCAAAAAACAAAATACCAGCCATGGACTTACCCTAGAGCTGGTACAAAATCCAGACATCTTGGCAGCCATGGCCCAGCAGTTTCCCCACACAATCCACATCGGCTTTGCTGCAGAAACCCAAGCCCTAATCAGCCATGCGCAAACCAAGCTCAAGGCAAAGGCTGTAGACATGATCATCGCCAATGATGTGTCCGACACCAGCATCGGCTTTAACAGCGACAACAACCAAGTTAGCATAGTTACCGCTAACGGTGTAGAAGACCTGCCACTATTATCTAAATCACAATTGGCCCAGCAACTACTGGCGGCCATTTTACAGCTACCCCATAAGGCCCAGACAAAATGACCCAGCGCCCGCAACTTGCCGTAAAAATACTTGACCCACGCTTAGGCCAAGAGATGCCCCTGCCTACCTATGCCACTCAAGGCGCCGCAGGCATGGATTTACGAGCTTGTATCGACACGGCCTTTACCCTTAACCCCGGCCAAACACAGCTTATTCCTACGGGCATGGCTATCCATATTGAAGATCCCGGCCTGTGCGCCATGTTGCTGCCACGCTCGGGCTTGGGTCACAAACACGGCGTGGTATTAGGTAACTTAGTGGGGCTTATAGATTCTGACTATCAGGGCCAATTGATGGTGTCCTGCTGGAACCGCGGATCTACCCCCTTTGTGATTGAGCCTGGTGAGCGCATTGCGCAAATGATATTAGTGCCCGTAGTGCAAGCAGATCTCACCATTGTCGAAGATTTTGACGCTAGCCATAGAGGCAGCGGTGGTTTTGGCCATTCCGGTCGTCAATAAACACATTCAGGAGAACCCCAGCATGGATCGCTTACGCTACCCAGTACCCCAGCCTTTGTCGAGCGAGATTTTTCGCGCTTATGATATTCGCGGCATTGTCGATCAACAGCTCAGTGTTGCCATGCTTTACCATATTGGCCTAGCCATCGGCACTCAGGTTAGGCGTAATGGCGAGCACAGTATCGCCGTAGGCGCCGACGGCCGCTTATCTAGCCCCAGGCTAAGCCAAGCCCTTATGGAGGGTCTAACGGATACCGGCTGTAAGGTACTGGATTTAGGCGCCGTGCCAACCCCTGTACTCTACTTTGGCATCAAAACTTTGGACACCGAATCTGGTGTCATGTTAACCGGTAGCCACAACCCATCTAACTACAACGGCTGCAAGATTGTCATTGGTGGCCAAACCTTGGCCAATGAAAACATCATGGCACTGCTGCAGCTCATACAAGCGCAGGATTATGTACGTGGTACTACCGTTGTAGAAACCCATGCCATTGACCAAATCTACCAAGACCGCATTGCCAACGACATCAGCTTGGCAAGGCCCCTCAAAGTGGTGCTGGATGCGGGTAACGGCATCGCCGGCGACATTGCGCCAAAATTATTTAAGCAGCTAGGCTGCGAGGTTATCCCTTTATTTTGCGAAGTGGACGGCAACTTTCCCAATCATCACCCAGACCCTGGGAAGCCTGCCAATTTAGTGGATTTACAACACGCCGTGGCGCAACATGGTGCCGACATAGGCTTGGCTTTTGATGGTGATGGCGACCGGGTTGGCGTTATTACTGAAAGCGGACAGATGATTTATCCAGACAAACTACTGATGCTGTTTGCCGAGGATGTTATTAGCCGTAACCCTGCAGCCGAAATCATCTATGATGTGAAGTGCACGCGTTTGTTGCAGCCCTTTATCCAAGGCTTAGGTGGCATACCCACCATGTGGAAAACTGGCCATTCACTGATTAAAAGCAAAATGATCGAAACTGGCGCTCTACTCGCGGGCGAGATGAGTGGCCACATCTTCTTTAAAGAGCGCTGGTATGGTTTTGATGACGGCATCTACAGTGCCGTACGCCTGTGTGAAATACTCGCCAAAGGCGAGCTGCCAGCTAGTGCTTTGTTCGAACGTTTTCCAGAAGACGTGAGCACCCCCGAAATCAACATTGAGGTGACGGAGGAGGAGAAGTTTAAGTTGGTGGAGCAGTTGCAAAAAGCCCAGTTCCCAACGGGCAAAGTGTCTACCATTGACGGCATTCGGGTAGACTACGCCGATGGCTGGGGCTTAGTTAGAGCCTCTAACACAACGCCTGTTTTAGTGTTGCGCTTCGAAGGCGAAAGCCAAGCCGTACTAGAACGCATTCAGAACGAATTTCAACAGCATTTGCACGCCGTAGATGCCAAACTAACCGTGCCGGATTACAGCCTATGACACTCGATCGCAACGCCGCTATTAACGTCGCTCAAGTATTGAGTGAAGCCTTGCCTTACATTCAGCGCTTCACCGGCAAAACCATCGTCGTAAAATTTGGCGGCAACGCCATGATTGATGAGCAGCTCAAAAATAGCTTTGCCCGCGACATAGTGATGATGAAACTGGTGGGCATGAACCCTGTGGTGGTGCATGGTGGCGGGCCACAAATTGGTGATTTATTATCTAAGCTAAACATCAAGTCACATTTCATTAATGGTATGCGCGTTACGGATACGGCCACCATGAATGTGGTGGAAATGGTGCTTGGCGGCTCGGTTAACAAAGACATTGTTAACCTGATCAACCAAAATGGCGGCCAAGCTATTGGCCTTACTGGTAAAGATGGCAAGCTGATCCAAGCTAAGCAGCTTAAGGTAACCCACAAAACACCTGACATGCTGGCCCCAGAGATCATTGATATAGGCCATGTAGGCGAAGTTAGCGCCATTAACACCAATGTATTGGACATGCTGCGCAACAGTGACTTTATTCCAGTCATCGCCCCTATTGGGGTTGATGAGCAGGGCAATTCCTACAACATTAACGCCGATTTAGTGGCCGGCAAAGTGGCCGAAGTTCTGCAAGCAGAAAAGCTCATGTTGCTCACTAACACCGAGGGTTTGCTGGATAAGGAAGGCAACCTCTTGACCGGCCTGTCGACGCAACAGGTGGACGAACTGATTGCCGATGGCACCATTTACGGCGGCATGCTGCCAAAGATTGGCTGCGCCCTTAATGCAGTTAAAGGCGGCGTTAAACGCGCGCATATTATTGATGGCCGCGTTAACCATGCCACTTTGCTGGAAATTTTTACCGACCAAGGCGTTGGCACACTAATTACCAACCTTGATAACTAGCCCGATGCTAGTCATACCTCACCATTAAGAAGCTATAACAAACCATGACCGAAGCCAAAATATCCCGTAAAGAACAGATTCTTCACACCCTTATGATGATGCTAGAAGACTCTTCTAGCCGCGTTACTACGGCGGCACTCGCCAAACAGGTGGGCGTTTCAGAAGCTGCTCTGTATCGTCACTTTGCCAGCAAGGCGCAAATGTTTGATGCCTTGATTGAGTATGTTGAAGACACCATTTTTAGCCGCACTAAGCTGATTCAAAAACAAGACCTCAGCGCCCTGAGCCAATGCCAGCAAATCCTCACCTTGTTGCTCACCTTTGTGGAACGCAACCCAGGCATTAGCCGTATTCTTACGGGTGAAGCCATTGTTAGTGAAAAGGAACGCTTAGCCCTCAGCGTAAGCCAGTTATTTGATAAGCTTGAAGCTCAGCTGAAACAGATTTTGCGCGAAGCTGAAATGCGCGAAGGCTTGCGCACCCGTGAAACACCCACGGTTACCGCCAACCTCATCATGGCGCTGGCAGAAGGACGTATTCGTCAATACAGCCGTACTAACTTCCGCCACAAGCCCACCAAAGATTGGGCTAACCAATGGCGCCTGTTAAGCGATTGCCTTATGCGCTAGGCTTTTGCACGCCATATTTTTTACGGTACTCGAGCATGGCGTCTATGTGGTCTTGATGACCACCTTGTTCATCGAGGTATTGTAAGATGTTGTCAAAATCAATAATGCTCACCACCTGCATTTTGTAGTCTCGCTCAACCTCTTGAATGGCCGACAGCTCGCCTTGGCCTCGCTCCATGCGGTTAATAGCAATCAAGGTGGCTACGGGAGTGGCTTGGTGAGCTTCAATAATTGTCATCACTTCACGAATGGCAGTACCCGCAGTAATCACATCATCCACAATGGCCACCCGGCCTACTAACTCGGCGCCCACAATAGAACCACCTTCGCCATGGGTTTTGGCTTCTTTGCGGTTAAAGGCATAGGGCATATCAATACCATGATACTCACTCAAAGCCACCGCCATAGTGGTAGCCAAGGGAATACCCTTATAGGCTGGGCCTAAGATAACGTCACATTGAATACCCGAATCCACTAGCGCCTGGGCAAAATACTGGCCTAATTTAGCTAATGCTGAGCCGCTATTAAACAACCCAAAATTAAAGTAATAAGGGCTAGTGCGACCAGACTTGAGGGTAAATTCACCAAACCGTAAGACGCCACGTTGAATAGCAAAATCAATAAATTCACGTTGGTAGTCTTGCATAATATCCTCGTCATTAGGGTGGCCAGGGCTTACTTTAAGCCTGCTCTATCGCTGCGCGCATTATACACACTGCGCCATGCTCTAGGTGAGTAAATAAAAGTACATGCCCCGCTATCGTGACCACTGCTTATGGGCCAATTGCCCAGACCATGTTACAATCAGCACGAAATAATAAACCTACTTTTAATGCGTGAGTTTTGCCTCTTTGATTTGGCACCTCAACGCGAGCGATCACAAAATACCCATGCGTATCATTACCTTAAATGTTGAAGGCCTGCGCCAAGCAGCCAAACGCGGATTTTTTAAATGGATGGTAGAGCAAGACGCCGACGTTGTCTGCCTGCAAGACATTCGTGAAAAAGATTACCAACTAGACGACCCTCTATTCCACCCCCTTGGCTGGCACGCTTACTTTTTTGACGCCTTTGAAGATGGCTATAGCGGCACTGCTATATACAGCCGCCACCAGCCCAAAGCCATTATGACCGGCCTTGGATTTCCCGGCTGTGACTTTGAAGGCCGCTTTATTCAAGCCGACTTTGACAAAATAAGTGTCGCCTCTATTTCTGTGCCTTCCGGGCTTGGCGATGACGACAAGCTGGATGCAAAAAACGAGTTTATGAATCAGTTTAGAAACCACTTACGCAAAACTTTTCGTAAACGGCGCGACTTCATCTTTTGTGGCACCCTCAATACGGCCCATAACCCACCCGACTTGTCTGGCTGGTACGTAAACCAGAAAAATTCTGGTTTTTTACCGGAAGAGCGAGAAGTGTTAGATGAAATCTTCTATCAAATGGAATTTTGTGACGCCTTTCGTCAGGTTAACCAAAATGAACGTCAATTTACTTGGTGGCCCGACTATAACCGCGCCTTTAAGCTCAATGAAGGCGCTCGCCTAGATTACCAAATTACCACACCAAACCTGCGCCGTAGCGTACGCAACGCCCGCATCTACCGCGAGCAACGCTTTTGTGATCACGCGCCCTTGATTATCGACTATAACGGCGACCTTTAGGTCGCCAGCTACCTTGTCTTCGCGAGCGCAGCGCGGCGCTCCAATCCCACTAGACTTTGAAGCGCCACAAACCTCGCAGCAACACGTACGGCGTACTAGTCCGCCAAGGCAGCAGTTTGTAAGGCGGTAATTTCTGTTATACCCTTACGTGCCAAGGCCAACATAGCGTTCATCTGCTCTTCCGTATAAGGTGCGCCCTCAGCAGTACCTTGCACTTCGATAAAGCCGCCTTCGGCAGTCATTACCACATTCATGTCCGTTTCGGCCTTAGAATCTTCGTCGTAATCCAAGTCGAGCACCGGCTCACCCTTATAAATGCCTACCGAAATAGCCGCCACTTGACGCTTTAGCGGGTTGCCCTTCATGGCGCCATTTTTATCTTTCTTCAAAACATTAATAGCATCCACCATGGCAATGTAAGCACCCGTGATAGAAGCCGTACGCGTGCCACCGTCGGCCTGCAATACATCACAATCAAGGGTAATGGTGTTTTCGCCTAACTTGTCTAAATTTAAAGACGCTCGCAAAGAACGACCAATAAGGCGCTGAATTTCTAAGGTGCGTCCGCCCTGCTTGCCCCGCGCCGCTTCGCGGCCATTACGGGTGTGGGTAGAACGCGGCAACATGCCATACTCAGCCGTTACCCAGCCACTGCCAGAACCCCGCAAAAAACGTGGCACACCACGCTCAACGCTAGCCGTACACAAAACCTTGGTGTCGCCAAATTCGATCAACACCGAGCCCTCGGCATGTTTAGTGAAACCGCGGGTGATTTTAATGTCACGCAACTGATCAGTGGCACGGCCACTTGGACGTTTAAAATCAAGTTTGATATTTTTAAGCTGATCGGTAAGGGAGGATGTCATGGAAAGCCTTAATACATTAATAGATAACTGGAGCAAGGAATTGTGATTTGGCATACACTAAGCGTCTATTAGTTAGCACAGACCTACACAAATCAATACGGCCTATTTTAATCGAGTTGAACGCAGATGACACGTAGCATGACCGCTTTTGCTCGCCAAGAGCAAGTATTTGACACCGGCACCTTAAGCTGGGAGCTACGCTCCGTTAACCAGCGCTATTTAGAGCCTCATATACGGCTACCGGATCAATTCCGTGACCTGGAGCCTACAGTTCGTGACCACCTAAGACACAGTCTTACGCGGGGCAAAGTAGAATGTAACCTGCGCTGGCATGCTAACGTGAGCGAGTCACAACTGCACATCAACCAAGATTTAGTACTGCAGCTCAACCAAGCTGCAGATCAAATTGCCGCCATAGTAGGGCCCACCCGCCAGTACACCGCCCTAGAGTTAATGCAATGGCCCGGCGTGCTGCAGGAACAAAGTTCAGATGCTCACCTATTGCAAGCTGATGCCCTGGCCCTGTTTAAGCGCACCATGGAGGAATTTATTGGCCACCGAGAACGCGAGGGCGAAGCCTTAAACCAGCTTATTGTTCAGCGCCTTGATCGCATCGACGACATTGTTGCCAAGGTGGCGGCGCAGCTGCCGCATATTTTGCAAACACAAAAACAAAACCTTAGCGACAAACTCAAAGACCTAGCCATCGAACTGGATCCAGCCAGATTGGAGCAAGAAGCCGTGCTGGTAGCCAACAAGGCCGACGTGGCTGAAGAGCTAGACCGGCTCAGCACCCACGTTAACGAAGTAAGACGCACCCTCAATCAAAGCCAAGCCATAGGCAGACGATTAGACTTTTTGATGCAAGAACTGAACCGCGAGGCCAATACCTTGTGCTCCAAATCCATCGTTGCAGAAACCACCCTCGACGCTGTGGAGCTGAAAGTTTTGATCGAACAAATGCGTGAACAGATCCAGAATATAGAGTGAGTCGGGGCGAATATTCACATCCTGACTAGCTCTTTAGCTAGGCTTAACACCACCAGACTTGCCATACTGTGGCAGATCGTCACTGATCTCGACCCAATCTAGCTTTTCATCCACATGGCCATGGTAAGTTGGCACGTAGTTATTAGGCTGTTCCAAGCTGGCTGCAAAAAGATGAATCTTATCGGCATAACGGTCGGCTTCAAAGCCCATGGGGCTACCGCATTGGCCGCAAAACAGCCGCCTAGTGCCGGGCGAAGACTCATAGACTTTGGGCAATACCCCAGTAAAGGAAAAGTTCTTATATAAAACCCCTAGAAACGAGGTAAGCGGCGATGATGTGGCGCGCCGACAACTCTCACAGTGGCAGTAGCCACTGCGCAATTCTTGCCCGGTATATTCATAGCTGACCTGCCCACACAGGCAGCGGCCTTTCTTTACTTGCATATTGCTACCCCCGCGAGAGTTGTAAGCATTAGTATTCACTATGTTTCACTAGCCGTCTATTTTTTGTTTTAACCGTGAACGGTAAGCTTAACCCTGCCCTAGCGCATACTCAACCCGTCATGAAACAGGTGCACTTTGCCGGCTTCGGCCGTCAATTTTACCTGCGTGTTACGCAATTGCTGGTGGGTACCGGTTAGTTTGGCGATGTGATGAGCGGCTTTATGAATTTGTTGCTGCTCGTGATCCAAATACAACAAGGTGTATTCGCCCAAGGCTTCGGTAATGCCGACATTAGCTGCCAATAAGTAATCATCACCTGTGGTAAGCAGCATATTTTCGGGGCGCACCCCAACATTCACCTGCTTTTCCAGATCGGCTTCGGTGGTGGCAATGCTCGACACTGCCACACCACCATTATCCAGTTGTACTTTGGTTTGGGCGCCGGTAGCAACAATTTTTCCAGGCAGTAGGTTCATGGCTGGAGAGCCAATGAACTGCGCCACAAATTCATTGTCCGGTGTGTCATACAGTTCCAAGGGCGTGCCGACTTGGGCAATACCTTGATTAGCCAACACCACAATGCGGGTGGCAAGGGTCATGGCTTCCACCTGATCATGGGTAACGTAAATCATGGTTCGATCGGGCATGGATTCTTTTAAGTGGGCAATTTCGATGCGTGTTGCCACCCGTAATGCGGCATCCAGGTTAGACAAAGGCTCATCAAACAGAAACACTTTAGGATCACGCACAATGGCACGGCCAATAGCCACGCGTTGGCGTTGGCCGCCAGACAAGGCTTTGGGCAAACGGTCTAAATAATCACCCAGCTGCAAGGTTTCAGCCGCCTTATTAACGGCCGCGTCTATTTCAGCTTTGCTGTATTTGGCAATTTTAAGCGCAAATGCCATGTTTTCCCGCACTGTTAAATGGGGGTATAAGGCATAGCTTTGAAACACCATGGCAATACCGCGTTTGGATGGCGGCATGTCGTTCATCACCTGGCCATCAATTTGCAGTTCGCCAGCAGTAATTTGTTCAAGCCCGGCAATCATGCGCAACAGGGTGGACTTACCACAGCCAGATGGGCCCACAAACACAAGTAACTCACCGGATTGAATATCCAGATTAACGTTGTGAAGTACGGTAATGCCGTTGTTGTAGGCTTTTTCGATGTTAGTCAGCTTTAATTGGGTCATGGTGTTAGCCTAAATTTCTACTTGCAAAGCAACATTGCCATGCAGCTAATGTGGTGCCTACGCCAGCCTCCAGATTAGGCGCCACACAGGTCTCGCCTAAATCAATGTCTAGCTTATGCCAGTGGCCTAAAGGCAAGGTAACGTCGACCGCCTCATCCGACAGGTTAAACGCACAAAACAGGCTGCTGTGATCGTCTTCACGCACAAAGGTAAGCACATCACCATGCTGCTGCATGGCCAACTGTTTGCCTTCTCGTAGCACAGCAAAGGCTTGACGAAAGGCAATCACCTTGCGCCAGTGGCGTAACAACGAGCGCTCATCTTGTTCCTGTATATCCACTGCTTGCTGCGATTGTTCACTGCTCACGGGCAACCAGGTCTGGTGCTTGCTAAAACCGGCGTTGTTGGCACTGCCTTCCCAAACCATGGGCGTGCGACAGCCATCTCGACCTTTAAACTGAGGCCAAAATTCAATGCCATAGGGGTCGCGTAAGTCTGCATAAGCCACATCGGCTTCACGCAGACCTAACTCTTCACCTTGGTAAAAGCAGACACTGCCGCGCATAGCATGCAACAATATGGTATAGGTTTTGCTGGCTTGTTGCGGCAACTGCCAGCGTGACGCGACGCGCTCCACATCGTGGTTAGAAAAGGCCCAGCATGGCCAGCCATTAGGTGCTTCTCTGTCCAGTTGATCAAACACCGCCTTCACCCGCGCAGCGGAAGCACGGCGCCGCTCCAAAAACTCAAAGGCGTAACACATGTGCATGCGCTTATCGCCGTCGGTGTATTGCCCCATGATTTGCAATCCCCGCTGGGCATCACCCACCTCACCCAAACAAGCCCGGCCTTCATATTCATCGGTCAGGGCCCGCAGGCGCTCCAAAAAGGCGATGTTTTCTGGCCGATTCTTAGAATACAGATGGTCTTGCCAGTTATAGGGATTAACCCTAGGCGCTATGCTGGCATTGCGTTGATCTTGAGCCAACACCGGGTTGTCCCGTAAAACCTGATCATGCACATAGAAATTGATGGTATCCAAGCGGAACCCATCCACCCCACGATCCAACCAGAACCGCGCCACCTGTAGCAAGGCGTCTTGCACGTCCATATTGTGGAAGTTTAAATCGGGCTGCGACACCAAAAAGTTATGCAAATAATACTGCTCACGACGGCTGTCCCACTGCCAAGCCGAGCCCCCAAAAATGGATAACCAATTATTTGGTGGGGTGCCATCGGGCTTAGCATTCGCCCATACATACCAGTCGTGCTTAGCATTGTTTTTGCTGGTTCGGCTGTGCGCAAACCATGGGTGCTGATCGGACGTATGGGACAACACCAGGTCAATCATGATGCGCAGGCCCAGCTTATGTGCCTGGGCTAAAAGCTTGTCAAAGTCGGCCATATTGCCGAACATGGGATCAACATCGCAGTAATCACTAACGTCATAGCCATAGTCTTTCATGGGCGAGGTGAAAAATGGTGACACCCAAATGGCGTCTACGCCCAAGGAGGCAATGTAAGGCAAACGCTGAGTAATACCTGCCAAATCACCGACGCCATCACCATTGCTGTCCTGGAAGCTGCGGGGGTAAACCTGATAGATGACGCCACCTTTCCACCACTTGTCCGCCTTGGCCAAGCCCGTTTGGTTGGCACTTAAAACTGATGCATTTGTCACCTTATTTTTCTCCTTTGAGGTCGCTGCAATAACCATCTAACGGCCTACTTCACGGAACCGGCCAACAGGCCGCGAACTAAATATTTTTGTAAGCTAAAAAACACCAACAGGGGCACGGCAATAGACACAAATGCCGAGGTCGCCAGTATTTCCCAGTTACCTCCCCGGGTACCTAATAGTTCCACTAGCTTGGCGGTCATGACCACGGTTTGGCCCGAGGCATCAATTAAAAATACCTTGGCCACTAACAGATCATTCCAAGTCCAGAGGAATTGAAAAATGGCAAACGAAGCCAATGCCGGAAAGCTAAGCGGTAAAATTAACTTGACGAAAATTTGAAAATCTGTGGCACCATCAATACGTGCATTTTCGATAATGTCCTTGGGCAGCCCCACCATATAGTTACGCAGCAGATAGATGGCCAAGGGCATGCCAAAGGCCGTATGCGCCAGCCAAGCGCCAATAAAGCCTTTGCCAATACCGATATACAGATGGAATTTGAGCAAGGGAATTAACGCCAGCTGCAAAGGCACAACTAACAGACCAACAATAAAGGCAATCAGCAAGGCCCGCCCAGGGAACTGCATCCAGGCCAAGGCATAGGCGGCAAACGCTGCCACCAGAATAGGAATAATAGTGGCCGGAATGGTGACCGTCATGGTGCTCAAAAAAGCTTGCGCCATGCCTTCTACATTTTTGGGGTCAAACAGCACCTTGCGGTAATTGTCCAAGGTGAATTCAGGTGCCATGGAAGCACTGACAAACACTCTCACACCACGGCTGCCGGTAAAGGGTTGGCTGTGTTGCATGCGGTAGTGGCCGGCTGCAGAAACAACAATGGTGCCGCCTTTACGCAGCTGCGCTGTATCACCTGGCACAAAGTCATCGATGGCGCGGGAGGAGACACCCCACAGCCGAATATTTAGCGGCTTATTATCGGTCGCCAAGCTGCCTTCGATGACATACATGCCATCAACTAGCTGCTGCGTACTGGGCGCCGCGGTACGCAGGGTCAGATTTTGTTCAGCCGTCATCAGCGAGCGCCACCAGCCGCCGGTGGTAATTTGATCTCCGGTACGGAATGACGACACCAGCAACCCCAAGGTGGGAATTAACCAGAGCACCACCAAAAAGGCCACGCTACCATGTAGCACCCAACGCAGAGGCGAGTTATTGCCGGCGATATTATCCATGGTCTAGCACCTTATTGTTGTTCTTGACGGGCATTGTAGATATTCCACACCAATATGGGGGTTACCAACAACATGATAATCATGGCTGCCGCCGAGCCCACGCCCCAGTCGTTGGCACGGAATAGCTTGTCAAACATGTAATTGGCTAAAATTTGAGTATTCCACTGGCCATTGGTCATGGCATATACAATGTCGAACACCTTTAATACGGTAATGGTAATGGTGGTCCATACCACCAAAATGGTGGACTTTATTTGCGGCATTTTAATGCGGAAGAAAACCTGCCATGGGTTAGCGCCATCAAGAATAGCGGCTTCGACGGTTTCTTCCGGGATAGACCTTAGGGCAGCCGATAATATCACCATGGCAAAACCAGTTTGGATCCAGACCAGCACCACCATTAACAACAGGTTGTTCCAAAATGGCATGGTGATCCATGTTTGCGGGGCATCGCCACCAAAGAACAAATATAAGGCGTTAAGCAAACCAATTTGCTCCTGCTCAATAGGCCGCGCATCGTAAACCAGTTTCCAAATGACCGAGGCTCCCACGAAGGAGATGGCCATGGGCATAAAGATCAATGATTTGGCAATATTACCCCAACCGATGCGATCGGTGAGCTGCGCCACCAGCAAGCCCATAGCGGTCGACGCCGCAGGTACAATAACCAGCCAGAGCATATTATTGCTCATGGCTTCCCAGAATTTTTGTTCAGCAAACATTTGCTGGTAGTTACTCAGCCCCACCCATACAAACTCGGCACCTTGACGCTCCATAAAAGACAAGCGCAGGGTTTCTACCACGGGGTAGGCCAGGTAAACGCATAAAAACAGCAGCGCAGGCAACATAAACAGCCACGGACGGATGAGGCTAGCAAGGGTGATGTTGCGGCTGGTGTGCTTGCCTTTGGCAGGCAAAAACACATGGTCCAACAACCAGTTCGACAGGTAATAGTAGCTGACACAGGCGCTAACACCGGCCACGATCGTCAGCAGCCCTTGTAGTGCTGGATGCATGGAAGTTACCTATACAGATTGCAGGATAAGGCTTAACAGTGCTTCAGTGTAACTAAAGCGGAGAGACTTCGGCAGCCCCCTTGCTTGAGGGCTACCGAAGTATGCTGCGGGTGCTTAGGGATTAACACCTAACGCAGCCCACATGCAACATCAAGATACCGCTACTTGAGGGCATCCCATGAGCTTTGGATTTCATTGGCCACGGCAGTAGCAGACTTGCCACCTGCGTAATCAACCATACCCGTCCAGAATGAACCTGCACCCACACCGCCTGGCATTAGGTCCGAAGCATCAAAACGGAAGGTGGTGGCATTCAACAGAATGTCATTCATCTTACGCAGGGTCGGATCTGAGAATACAGAGGTGTCAACGCCCTTATGAGGCGTCAAAAAGCCCTTGCGTGCCATCCAAATTTCATGGGCTTCAACCGACTGTAGGTAAGCCATCAAAGCATGGGCTTCAGGTGCATCATTAGTGATACCCCAAACCGTACCCGCACCTAGCACAGGATTGCCTAGGCCCTTGCTGGCGTAGGAGGGAAAGTAGAAGAAATCGGCATCTTCACCCACCACGGTTCCTTCGGGGAAAAAGGCGGGAATAAAGGAGGCTTGACGGTGCATGTAACACTGGATGGGCGAACTGAACAGACCCTTAGGGCTGTCACGGAAATCCGTGGTTGCTACAGCGCCCGAACCACCGGCCACATAATCATCATTACGGGCAAAGGCGCCAAACTCGTCAATAGCCGCAATCACGCGAGGATCGTTAAACTTGATCTCGTTGCTGACCCATTGATCGTAAACCGCCGGAGATTGGGTACGCAACATCAGATCTTCAACCCAATCGGTTGCTGGCCAACCCGTGGCGCCACCTGATCCCAGACCAATACACCAAGGCGTGCCGCCGTCGGCCACGATTTGGTCGGACAGTGATTTCAACTCTTCCATGGAACCCGGAACTTGATAGCCGGCATCTTCAAAGTTTTCCGGGTTGTACCAAACCAAGGACTTTAGATCCACTTTGTAGAAAAAGCCGTACAAGTCTTGCTGGCCATTAGCACCCTTGTAGGTGCCTAGATCGACCCAAGACTGCCCGGCCGCGTAATTTTCACGTACCCAGTCTGCAGTGCCCGCTGCCAATGGCGTCAGCTGACCTGCACGTGCCAAGTCAGCCGCTAAACCTGGTTGAGGAAATACCGACACGTTGGCCGCCGAGCCTGCTTCGGCATCAATACGTACTTGTTGCTCAAAGCTGTCAGAGCCCACATAGGAGTAACTGTGGCCCGTGGCTTTGGCAAACCCATCAAGTACCGCTTCTACGTTTTCTTGGTCGGCGCCCAACCATGGTCCGAATACAGATACGGTGCCGGCTTGCACTGCACTCACAGACATCACTGCAGCAGCAACACCCGCGTAAATAAATGGCTTCATTTGTTATTCTCCAAAGTTATTTTTATTCCTCTTGTGGCATTTTGTGTGGCGCCAGAAGGGTGATATTCGAAAGCAAAGTTGGCTTTAAATTTTTCCAAAGCGCTTTGGAATAATTCGATAATAAATGATACGAAAGGTAAAAGTCAACCAAGGAAAGGATATAATCTTTTTCACAATCACTCATATACACCCTTATTTTATTGACTATTACGTCATTATAAGCAACAATAAACTCAGATCTATACTTACATAAATCCATTAAAACTAACTCAAAACGCTTTCAAATCAATGAAGTTAAAAGAATTATCAAACCTGCTAGGCTTATCCCCCACAACCGTCAGCCGTGCCCTGGGCGGCTACTCTGAAGTGAGTGAAAAAACTCGCCTCAAGGTGCAAGCTGCAGCGGACGAACACCACTACAACCCCAATTCACGCGCCAAGGGTTTAGCCACTGGTCGCGCCATGATGATCGGCCACATCATCCCCACTGCCTCGCAACACGAGATGGTTAACCCTATTTTTGGTGATTTTCTATCGGGCGCCTCCCATAGCTACTCCAAACATGGCTATGACCTAATTTTGTCACAAGTACAAACCGGGGATGAAGAGCGGGCCTATAGCAAACTCAAATCAAAAGGCGCCATCGACGGCATCGTAGTACAGGGGCCCACCGCTGACGAGCCGCGTATCGCACTTCTCAACCGGCTGCAGATTCCCTTCGTCCTGCATGGCCGTGCCTCAGGCGTAACCGAGCCTTACAACTGGGTTGACGTTAATAACACTCATTCATTCATGCGTGCCACGGAATTTTTGCTCAACCTTGGTCACCGACGCATAGCCTTGATCAATGGTTTGGAAAGCATGGACTTTGCCCAACGGCGGCGCCAAGGCTACTTGGATGCGTTACGACTGGCTGGCGTTGCTGCGAATGCTGACTATATGCACAGTGCGGACATGACCGAGGAATACGGTTACCAAGCGGCCTTATCCATGCTCCAATTGGCCACCCCTCCCACGGCCATGTTGGTGTCGTCATTGATTTCGGCCATTGGTGTACGCCGCGCCATCGAAGAAATGCGTCTGCGCATGGGCAAAGACATCTCCGTAGTTATTCATGACGACGATATCTCCTACCTTAAGAACGGTCGCGATATTCCTATCTTTACCGCCACCCGCTCCAGTGTCTATGAAGCGGGCGAGCTGTGTGGTGATATGTTGATCGATTTAATAGAACACCCACGGGCCCAAGCCGATCCCCTGCACAAATTACTGGAATCACAGCTTTTAGTCGGCCAGTCAACCGGATCTGCGCCATTACCCTAGTATAAAGAGCCTTTGCATGACCGACTTAACCCGCCAGCACTTTCCACCCGAGTTTTTATTTGGCACTGCCACCTCTGCCTACCAGATTGAGGGCCATGCTCAAGGCGGCGCAGGCCGCACCCACTGGGATGATTTTGCCGCCACCCCTGGCAACGTCATCAATGGCGAAAATGGCGCTATTGCCTGCAATCATTACCAACGCTACGCTGAAGATTTAGATCTAGTGCAGGCAGGCAATTTTGACGCCTATCGCTTTTCCACCAGCTGGGCACGGGTGCTACCCGAAGGCAAAGGTCAGGTAAACCAAGCCGGACTGGACTACTACGACCGGCTGGTAGACAGCTTGCTCGAACGCCAGCTTAAACCCTGCTTAACCTTGTACCACTGGGAGTTGCCGTCTGCATTAGCTGACCTGGGTGGCTGGCGCAATCGTGACATTGCCCATTGGTTTAGCGATTACACCCACATCATCTGCGCCCGCCTTGGCGACCGCCTGCATTCTGTGGCCCCCATCAATGAACCTTGGTGTGTCACCTGGTTAAGCCATTTTTTAGGCCAGCACCCGCCGGGATTACGAGACATTCGAGCCACGGCTCGCTCCATGCACAACGTTTTATTAGCCCACGGCCAATGCATCCAAACTATGCGTGCGCTGGGCCTGCAAAACCTAGGCGCCATAGTCAACCTGGAGTGGGCCCACCCAGCAAACCTTAGCCCAGAATCTGCCCAGGCAGCCGCGCACCACGACGCCATCTACAATGATTTTTTCTTAAGCGCGATATTCAAAGGCCAGTATCCTGACACGGTGCTGCAAGGCATCGAAGCCCACCTGCCCAACCACTGGCAACAAGACTTAGCCACCATTAGCACCCCAGTCGACTGGTGTGGCATCAACTACTACACACGGGCCTGCCTACAGCACCAACCTGGACCTTGGCCCAATTACACTAGCGTGCCTGGTCCCTTACCCAAAACTCAAATGGATTGGGAAATTTATCCCCAAGGCTTAACCGACTTTTTACTGCGTACCGCTAGCAATTACACCGGCGACCTGCCCATCTACATCACTGAAAACGGCATGGCCAACCATGACCAAATCAGCCAAGGACAAGTGTCCGACCCCCAGCGCTGGCAGTACATTCAAGACCACCTACAAGCCACGCTGAACGCCATGCAACAAGGGGTTCCTGTACAAGGTTACTTCGTCTGGTCTTTGTTAGACAACTACGAGTGGACCTTAGGATACGACAAACGCTTTGGCTTGGTACACGTAGACTTTGATAGCTTGCAACGCACGCCAAAACAATCCTATTACGCCCTGCAAAAGGCCCTAGCGGCGCGATAAAATACTGCCCAAGGCCACTCCACCCACGATTAACACCGTGGCAATTACAGCACGCATAGTGATCACCTCAGCCAACAAGGCTGCGCCCATAAGCAAAGCGAATACCGGCACCAACAACTGGCTTAAGGCGCTTATAGTAATTCCCATTTGCGGCAGCACCCGATACCAGAGGGCGTAACCCAGGCCAGAAGTTATCGCACCCGAAACCAGTGCCAGCCATACTCCAGCAGACGACATTGGCGTGGCATCTGGCAACAACATAACGACGACTAAGGGCAGGGGCAACACATACACAAAGTTCCATGCGGTCGCTTGTAGTGGGTCCGTTATTTTGCGACCTTGTAGGGAGAACAAAGCCCAGCCAAAAGCAGCCACCAGCATGAGCGACGAGCCACGCCACGGCACGCTAAGTTCAGCGCCCTCAGTGTCAGGCCAAAACAACACCAATAAACCCATCAGTGCTAACACCATACCCAACCAACGCGCCTTGGGCAGCGTTTCACCCGCCATAACCGCGGCAGCAAACATAACCACCTGCACCGTACCAAACAGGATCAGCGCGCCTAGGCCCGCATCCAAACTTATATAGGCATAAGAAAAGCCCACCATATAGGCGCCTAAGCCCAACACACTCTTAAACTGTATCTTCTGGATTAAAGGCAGGCGGCGGTTACGCACTACCAACAACAACATCAAGGTTGTAGCCCCTGCCGCTACTCGCAACAGAGCAAAGTCACCCGCACCTATTAAGTCCTTGGCCAGCGCCATACGGTTGAGAATTGAATTAGCAGCAAAAGCCAACAAGGTAATCCCTGTTAAAACAATTAGTTGCATGGTGAGCCTATATGTTGAAATAAAGAGTTAGACCAAAAAAATTTAGCGCTGGCCCTTGCTGCAGTGTACGTTGACAAGCTTGAATATCAAGTTAACAATGTGACTAATTAATGCTGCCAACACATTCAACTTAGCTTGGCCAATAACTGGACCAGCCCCATGACCAAGCTTTTCTCTTACCAAAACCGGCCCATGCATATGGGGCCTTATGCCTTAGAAAAGCTTATCTACAGCCGGCAAACCCCCGACTATTCTGCCCTGCCCAGCATGCAGCCTTTGGCGTTTATCAAGCCCGAGACACCCTTGTCCATCGTTAATGCCATGGCTGAATATCAGGCCATGATGGACGTCATTCGAGATGGTGTGGTGAAACAAGAAGTTGCCACCATACCCTCCTTGCCGCTAGAACGCAGCCAACACCTCAAGGCCTTTGGTTATTTTTGTGATGCCTCGATGATGGGCACTTGCGCTATTCCCGCTTCGGCTTGGCTCGCTCAACCCTACGCCAACCCCAGTGTCGATCGCCTAAGCAATACCTTGGCCACTAAACAAGTGTCCAGCCTGGCCTCGGGCATCGATGTCATTATGGCTATGTTGCGCGAAGCCATGCAGGCGCCAGAGCAGGATTGTCGTCACCACAGCCATGCCTTGGTGTTTTTATACGAATACACGCGGGATCCAGCAGCCGGTGAAGCCGGTACCGAGTGGCTGCAAGATGCACAAGCCCAAAGGGCCGCCTTGCGGGCCTCGGAAAGCGCCTCGGTATTGTCTGCCTATATTCGCTCTCTGGGTTATAGTGCCCGCGCCCATTCGGCGTCGGCAGCCGATGTCGACTTACAGCACTTAGCCGTGGCCGCAGGCCTAACCAGTATCGACGGCGAAACCATCAGCAACCCTTATTTAGGCACCCGCTTTGGCCTTGCGGTAGTCACCACAGACCTAGAACTAGCCGTTAATGATTACCTGCAGCCAGGCCAGACTGCGCCCCTCAGCAGCTACTTTGGCCAATCCCACGATAAGACGCGTAAGCCTGCCCAAGCTTATAAAAAGCGTCGCTTTGTTGATGGCGCTATGCCTTTTGAAACCATCAAACGCGTTGCTCAACCCACCACCTACATTGATGCGATTAATGTACAGCGAGTGCCCAAGCGAGCCGACCTATTTGCCCGCTCTCTATTTGGCGACATGGGGCCAAAGGTACAAAACGCCGCCCGCAATGGCAACTATGTGCGCAAGTCTGCTTCGGCCTTTGCCTTCCGTCAGGCACTGGGTGCTTTTGTATTATTACAGGACGGGGGTAAAGCGCCCCAAGTGCATGCCAGTGTTAGTAACGCCCAGCGCAACGCCGACAACATCAAAGCCACGGCCTATTGGTTGGGCTGCGATGCCGTGGGTATCTCAGACTGTCCGGATTGGGTTTATTACAGCCATAATGCCGCTGGAGAAGTCATAACCCCCTATCATAACCAAGCCATTTCTATGGTTATCGACCAGGGCCATGAAACCATGGAAGGCGCCAGCGGCGATGACTGGATTTCTTGTGCTCAGTCCATGCGTGCTTACCTGCGTTTTTCTCTTCTCGGAGGAGTGCTG
>Ga0208879_1000005_pt1 | contig 237519 bp, 226 predicted proteins | sample Knorr_S15_td_Bot_FD_185605 | JGI IMG/M metagenome (GOLD analysis project Ga0208879, IMG submission 185605) | Marine microbial communities from Southern Atlantic Ocean transect - Knorr_S15_td_Bottom_ad_5009_LV_A (SPAdes) (version 2) | ecosystem: Environmental > Aquatic > Marine > Oceanic...
ATATGAGTTATTGGGTGAATCCTTAGATGACGCTGCCGGCGAAGCCTTTGACAAGGTGGCTAAGATGATGGATTTAGATTATCCCGGCGGGCCTTTGGTGGCCAAGCTGGCGCTACAAGGGGATGCCACACGCTTTAAATTCCCACGGCCCATGGTGGATCGGCCCGGTTTAGACATGAGCTTTAGTGGTTTAAAAACAGCAACTTTATATGCTATTCAAGACATTCAAAAACAGCAGGGCAGCCTAACAAACCAAGACAAGGCCGATATCGCCGTGGCCTTTCAGCAAGCGGTGGTTGATACCTTGGCCATTAAGTGCCGTCGTGCTCTACAGCAAACGCAGCTATCTACTTTGGTTATGGCAGGCGGCGTGAGCGCAAACTTATGCCTAAGGGAAAAGCTTGCTAGCGAAACCGCAAAGTTACGCGCCAAGGTTTACTACCCACGGCCAGAATATTGTACCGACAATGGCGCTATGATCGCTTTTGCTGGCGCTTTACGCATTGCCGCAGGGCAAAGCGACGACTTAAGGCTTAAGGTAAAACCGCGTTGGCCTCTTGATGAGCTATCGGCAGTAGATGAGCTACCGGCAGTAAACGAGCCTACACAATAATTTCCTAGATTTAACAACGAGACCTTATTATGGACACCGTATATGTACATGGCTTAAGTGTAGAAACCGTAATTGGTATCTTCGATTGGGAAAGGAAAATTAAACAAAAAGTAGTGCTGGATGTAGAAATGGCGGTGGATATAAGCCCCTCAGCCGCTACCGAAGACATCGACCGCACCGTGAGCTACAAAGACGTGTGCGACCGGTTAACACAATTTGTGCAAGCCAGTGAATTTTTGCTGGTAGAAACCATGGCCGAAGAAATAGCCGCCTTAATTTTAGCCGAATTTCCTGTGCCCTTTGTACGTATTAAACTGGGTAAACCCGACGCCATTGCTAATGCGGCAGATGTAGGGGTAATGATTGAACGTGGTCAAAAGCCTGCATGATAACCCAAGTCTACTTGGGGCTTGGGGCTAATATTGAGCCCCAAGCCAGCTTACAGGCCGGTGTTGCCGAATTAAGAGCGCAATTTGGTCAGGTGCACCTTTCGCCCGTTTACATCGCCCCAGCTATGGGCATGGAAGGGCCAGATTTTCTTAACATGGTGGCAAGCTTTGCTTGCCCACTAAGTCATCTAGAGCTCATGACATGGATCCGCAGCATAGAAACTAAACATGGCCGCCAACGCTCTGCAGACTCTGGCCACAAGCCCAGCAGCCATGGCCTAGACATGGATCTACTGCTATTTGGTAGTATGGTAGACGAACAAGCCAAAGTACCACGCACCGACATCCTAACCTGCGCTTACGTGCTGCAACCATTAGCAGTGTTAGCCCCGCACCTAGTGCATCCAATAACGGGTCAGAGCATGAGCGCAATCAGCGCTAACAGCCGCTTAGAGCAATTAACGCCTGCCCAACTACACTTTTGAGCCCGCCGCCAGGGCCTGAATACGCTGTTGCTGGGTGAGTTGCTGTTGTTGCATTAAGGTGCTTACCAGAGCTGTATCGCAATGGGGTAGGGTGGGCGCAATCAACAACACCGTTTGCAGTTGATCATCAACGAAGCTGGCTAGGCGGTAGGCGCTTTGGTCACAGACCTGCAGTTGCAATCGGTCGTTGTGTGGCGGTAGCCAGGTAAGCGCCCATTCTAGCCAATCGTCAGGCATGCTTGTGCCAGCCAATTCATAGGCATATCCTGCTTCCGTGCGACGCTTAAACCACAATATGGAGTCATCAAATTTTATCTCTGCGCGCGTTATTAAGCTGGCTCTCCAGAGTGTATGTATGGGGCGCACAGCCACGGGTGTATGTTTGTAGTCAGGTTGGCCGGATGCCGCATCGGTACGTTCCGCGATGAGCTGCCCTACGCGCCCTTGGCTGGCAAATTGGTCATTCCAATGCATAGGCATAAACAGCTGTCCCTGCAATTGATAGGCACTGATATTGGCCTGAGCATGAACCACCCCTAGGTCATTGGTGACGGCCACCCAGTCAGACTGGTGAATGCCAAAGGCTTGGGCATCAAATGGGTGTATGTCCACCTCGAGTACCGGCTGTTGTTGATTGAGTTGCGTTACCAGCCCCGTGCGGCTCATGCTGTGCCATTGGTCCCGCGCTCTGCCGGTATTGAGCCACAGGGGACATTGAGCATTAGACTGGGTGCTTAAGCCGCTTGGGGTAACCGCATAAAAATGGGCTCTGCCGCTGACTGTGGCAAACACGCCGTCGGTAAATAGGCGTTTTTGGCCATGCAATTGACCTTGTGTCCGGGTGACGGGCCATTGTATTGGCTTCATGGCCTGATACTGCTCATCGCTGAGCTTGGCTAGTGCGGAGATATCAAATAGGCGTTGCTGGTTGTTTTCAAAGCCGGATAAAGCCGCATGTTCACGAAAAATATCGCCACTGGACTGATAATCAAAGGCCTTGGCATAGCCTAAGCGGTGGGCCAGATCGACTACCATTTGCCAATCATGGCGGGCCCCTACCGATTGCTTAGTGATGCTGCGTTGGCGGCTAATCACACGTTCAGAATTGGTTACTGTGCCATCTTTTTCACCCCAACCAGTGGCCGGTAGTTGCACATGGGCATAGGTTGTGGTGTCCGTATTGGCTACGCAATCAGATACCACCACAAGCTCACACTGTTTCAAGGCGGCGATCACTTGCTGGCTGTTGGGCAGGCTAAATACTGGATTGGTGGCCATAATCCAGATTGCCTTGATGCGACCATCGTGCATGGCTGAGAATAGGTCTACGGCTTTGAGTCCTGCATCTGTAACTAAGTTTGGCGCCTGCCAAAAGCGCTGTACTAGGTCAATGTGTTCAGGCTGGTCATAGTTCATGTGGGCTGCCAGCTGGGTTGCCAGCCCTCCCACTTCCCGCCCGCCCATAGCATTGGGTTGGCCGGTAATGGAAAAAGGTGTGGCACCAACCTTACCAATTTTGCCGCTGGCTAAATGACAATTAATAATGGCACTGACCTTGTCGCTGCCACTGGTTGATTGGTTAACCCCTTGGGAAAATACGCTCACCACCTTGGATGTTTGGCAAAACCAATTGAATACTTGTTCCACTTTTGTGGCCGACAAATTACAGGCCTTGGCTACGCTGGTGACATCGGGACAAGCATTGCTAGCCAGTGCGAGGGTAGCTTCAAAGTCCTGGCAGTGGTTGGCTATAAAGGCCTGGTCTAAGCCGTCGTGGTCTGCCAAGTAGGCCAGTAGGCCGATAAAGAAGGAAGTGTCGCTATCTGGGGCCAGAGGTAAGTGCACATCGGCCAGCTGTGCTGTGACAGTATTGCGTGGATCCAGCACTATTATTTTTAGTTTGGGGTTGGACTCGCGTGCTTTGAGTAACCGCTGATGCAAGATGGGGTGGGTCCAAGCCATATTGGAACCCACCAAAAGCACCAAATCGGCTTGTTCTAAGTCTTCATAGCAACCTGGCACAAGGTCTTCACCAAACGCCCGCTGATGTCCCATAACTGCAGAGGACATGCATAAGCGTGAGTTGGTATCCACATTGGGGCTGCCAATAAAACCTTTCATAAGTTTATTGGCAACGTAATAGTCTTCCGTTAACAGTTGACCAGACAGGTAAAAGGCTACAGATTCTGGGCCATGTTCGTCTATGATGCGTTGGAATTGAGTCGCTACGTGGCCCATGGCGTTGTCCCAACTCACTGGCTGACCATGTAGCAAGGGCTGCGTTAGACGGTCGTTGGAATTGAGTGTGGAACCTAGGGTGGCACCTTTAAGGCACAGGCGACCACGGTTGGCCGGATGCTTAACATCACCACTAACACTGATAAGATCGCCGGACCTGATGTCGTGCTTACTGGTGATGCCACAACCCACTCCGCAATAGGCACAGGTACTGTTGATATCAACTACGGTGGCTATATCACTCATGGCTGGCCTCGGCAAGACCTACCGGCGCTGTGTACAACTCAACGGATTGGTCTAGAATGCGCGCTTGCCAACAGGCCAGGTGCAGGCCCCCGCCATCCAATGACTGGCCTGTTGCCAGTTCGTAGCGATGTTTTAGTAGCGGGGTGGCTACGTAGACTTGGCTGCCTACGCCTCCCATTAATCCTCGGGATATGCACTCTACGCCCTGCACTGGGTCAAGATTGCTAACGGCATAGACCTGTGCTTTGGCGGACTCAAAGAAAAGCGCAATTTGTTGCTGTCCTAACAACACGCAAACGCCGCCATCGGCAATTAAATCATCAGTGTTGCAAACTTTTAGCCATGCTGGTTGAGTCATTACGAAGCTCCTTAAGAAATCTGTTCTAGGTTAATAAGCTGGTGCCGATCCCTAGGGGCTGGCGCAGCCAACGGGGGCACACTAGGTACAGGGCTGGTTTGACCTCGTACAGAGTGCATCTGAATGCTCGCATCGGTGGCGTCACTGTTAACAAAAGGTTTGAATCTGGCTCTGGCTTGTGGGTCTTCCAGTGTGGCCTTCCATTCGCATTGGTAGCCATCAACCAAGTCCTGCATTTGCACTTCCAACTGCTCGGCCAGCCCTAAGTAGTCATCGATCACTACCCGCTTGAGGTAATCTAGGCCGCCGTCTAACTGGCCTAGCCAGGTTGAGGTGCGCTGTAACCGATCGGCTGTTTTGATATAGAACATCAGTAGCCGGTCAACATATTTTATGAGGCTTTGTTCATCTAAGTCGGTGGCAAATAAGTCGGCGTGGCGCGGTTGGATGCCGCCATTACCACATACATACAGATTCCAGCCTTTGTCTGTGGCGATCACACCTATGTCTTTACTGCGAGCTTCGGCGCACTCTCGAATGCATCCCGAAACGGCAAATTTGAGCTTATGAGGGGAGCGCAAGCCCTTGTAGCGGTGCTCTATAGCAATGGCTAAGCCCATGCTGTCGCCGGTGCCGTAACGACACCAGTTGTCGCCCACACAGGATTTAACCGTGCGTACAGATTTTCCGTAAGCCTGGCCTGTTTCAAAGCCAGCGTCGATTAAGCGCTGCCAAATGGCCGGCAGCTGCTCTTGCCGTGCACCTAGTAAGTCGATGCGCTGGCCTCCGGTGATTTTGCAATAGAGATTAAACTCTTGCGCCACTTCGCCCAGCACAATGAGTTGCGCGGGTTTGATCTCGCCAGCGGCAACCCGAGGCACCACGGAATAGGTGCCATTTTTTTGAATATTGGCTAAAAACCGGTCGTTAGTGTCTTGCTGCGCTAGCTGGTTTTGGCTAAGTACAAATTGATTCCAGCAGGAGGCCAGTATCGAGGCTAGGGCCGGTTTACAAATTTCGCAGCCGATACCGCTGCCATACTGCGCCAACACCTCATCGAAGGTTTGCAGTTGTTTAATGCGTACTAGGTCATACAATGCTTGGCGACTATAGGCAAAGTGTTCACACAGGTCATCGTTAACTTCACCGCCTTGGGCCAATACAGCGGCTTGCACTATGTCCGCCACCATGGGTCCACAGCCGCCACAACCGGTGGCGGCTTTAGTATGGGCTTTGACATCTGCAACATTGACATGGCCCATCTCTACCGCGCGGTTCAAATCGCCTTTACACACATTGTGGCAAGCACATATTGTTGCACTATCAGGCAACGTCGGTTTGCTTAACGCACTGGCTTCACCAGTGTTTGGGAAGAGCAACATTTCCGGTTGTTCAGGTAATTCTAGGCCATTAAGACAGTACTGTAGCAGTTCGCCATAGAGGCTGGCATCGCCCACCAAAATTGCGCCGAGTAGCTTATTACCTGCGGCATTAACCACCAATTTTTGATAGCTGCCGCTGCGTTCGTCGATCAGGCGGTAACTTTTAGCGCCTGTTGAGGTGCCTTGAGCGTCGCCAATGCTGGCCACATCCACCCCCATCAGTTTTAATTTGGTACTCATGTCAGCCCCTGTAAACGGCTGGCTTGAGTTTTGTAGGTGGGCGACCGCCGCCTTTGCCATTTGGTAACCAGGGGCGACCAGGCCGAAAATACGGCCTTGCCAGAGAGCGCATTCGCCAATGGCATAAACATTAGGATCGGAGGTTAGGCATTGGTCATTGATGGTGATGCCGCCCCGTTCGCCAAGCTCAATACCGGCGTTACCTGCCAGTTGGTCTCTGGGGCGAATGCCGGCCGAGAATACCAGTAAGTCGGTAGCCAACTGCTGACCATCGGCAAAGATCATGTTTAAGCTGCCATCATCTTGTAAATCAATACGTTGGGTGTTTTTTTCGGTGTGGATCTGAACCCCAAGTTGGGTTATTTTATGTCGCAGCAGGGCGCCACCCTCGGCGTCGAGTTGTTGCATCATTAAACGATCAGAAAACTCCACCACATGGGTGGTTAAGCCCAGGTCAACTAGTGCCTTTGCAGCCTCTAAACCCAATAAACCCCCGCCCACCACAACCCCGCTTTGAGCAGTTTTTGCGGCGGCTTCAATGGCGTCTAAATCGGCCAAGGTGCGATACACAAAGCAAGCGTCGTTATCATGGCCAGGAACGGGTGGCACAAAGGGGTAGGAACCGGTGGCGAGTACTAGTTTGTCATATACCGTTTGGCTGTCATCGCTGGCTGTAACGCAGCGAGAAGCTAAATCAATATTGTTTACAGTGACCCCAAGCTTGACGTCTAGGCCCCAAGCTTCATAGTCTGTCATTTTACCTAGGGACAAATCATCAGCACTGCTCCCACTGAGGTATTTGGTTAGATTGACGCGGTCATAGGCTAGCGTAGGCTCCTCGCAAAATAAGGTAATGGCATACTGATCGATGATGCCTTGATCGGCCATGGTTTGAATGAGGTGGTGGCCAACCATGCCGTTGCCGATAATGGCCAAGCGAGTTAGTAACATTGTCATGCTCCAATGCCTACTCATCCCGCGCGTGGTTACTGAAAACCCTGCAGGAGGTAGACGTCATTGTCTATAATAAATGGGGGTTTTGCTTGGTGCTGCGTCACCCTCCTTTTAATATAAAGCAGGATCTGTGCCAGTTTTTTAAAATGTGATGAGATTTATTGAATGTCTTGCTGCTAGCGGCCCTTACTGCAATCAAGCGCTGCGGAAATGCGGCTAAATGCACCGTAAGGGTGCATTTATGACCACCAGAAAATATTTTGCACCAACAAAATTAGTGCCAACATCAAACAAAGGCCCTGCCATACGGCCAAGGGATAGCGTTCGATCAGGGGCACGTCTTGGGGGCGCATGAGCGGATCCGACGGGGTGGTAAAGTCGTGCCAAAATTCAGATAGCGCCGCATAACGATGCCTAGGGTTGGGACTGAGGGCCTTGTCAAAACAGGCGTTGAGCCAATGTGGTAGATCACTGCGGGTGGTATAAATAGGTTGGTAACGGAATTGGCTCAAACGACTATAGCGCTGCCATTGGCTGGGTGTTTGAGCAAATGGAGTGTGTCCGGTAAGCAGTTCATAGGCAATCACAGCAATGGCGAAGTGGTCTGGTTGTTTGCAGGGGCCTGCTAATATGAGTTCCGGCGCACTGTACTCCAAGGCACCGACACGTAGTTCTGGGGGCGTGGTTAAGCCGGCGATGGCGACACTGCCGTAATCAATAATGACCAACTGGCCCTGATCTGTGATCATGATGTTGTCGGGCCGTAAATCCCGGTGTTGTATACCCAAACGGTGAAGTGCTCGCACCGCGCCTATGAGCTGTTTTACCATACCCCTCACACTGTCTAGGCTGGCCTGGGGGTGGTCATACATCCATTGGCGCAGGCTTGAACCTGGCACATAATCCAGTAACATGTAATTGGCGCTGGCAGTATTGGGTTGGGCGTGGCCATGCAACAACTGCGGATGTTTGACGTTATTGGCAACCCAAGCTTCACGCACCAGCGCCGCCAAGGCTTCGGGGTCGTCCCGTAGCGTGGTTGATGGAGCTTTGAGTACCAACTGGTTGCCGGAGTCTTGGCGCCGCACTAGGTACAGTATGCTGCGTGGGGTGGCCGAAATTTCGCGTAACACAGTAAACCCATCGAGGCTCTGACCAGGTTTCAATACGGGTGGTATAGGCAGGTGGCTGGGGTGCTGCAATTGGTCTTGCACGCGCATGGGGGGCAATTCATCAATGCGCAATAATACCGCGGTCATGTTGTCTTCACTGCCCCGGTCGGCGGAGTTTTGCACCAATTGCTGTGCTCGAACATCTAAGTCAACGTCTGACAAGGTACGGTTTGCATGGGCCAGCTGTGCTGGTGTCATGCATTGATGCACGCCATCGGTGGTCAGTAGCACGCCATCGCCTGGTTGTAATTGATGGCTCGAGAAGTCGATTTGTACATGGGGCTCTGCCCCCATGGCCCGACTCAACACCTGATTGGTGCCAACCCAGGTGCAGTGGTCAAGGGTTAATTGTTGTAGCTCACCGTCTCGGCACAGGTAAGCACGGCTATCACCAACATGAAAAATATGTAGCCAGGTACCCTGCACTATGGCAGCGGTAAAGGTGGTTAAACGTTGCTGCTCGATACGTTGATCGGTTTGGTTGTAGCGATATAGCCAGCGGTTGAGTCCAGTCAATACTTGACTAACCGACTGCTCAACACGCCATGTTTTAGGCGTGTTGAAGTAATCCTGTATAAAGCCAGTGACACAAACTTGGCTTGCCAATTGCCCATCTTCACAATGACTCACGCCATCGGCCACCACGGCCACCATGCCTTTGTGACCTACGGCGCTTAGGTTGTCACCGCGTATCGCGAAAGCGTCCTGGTTGTTGGCCTTTTGGCCGGTGTGGCTATAACTGCCAATGCTGATCTTAAGTTGCTGTGACATGGAGTTGCCTATTCACTGATCTTAATCATCACTACGCTACCGTCTTCTGCCGTTTCCATCATGTGCCCCTTGGGTTCACGTAACCAAGTCAAAGTGACTAAGCCCAGTACAGCGGTGGCACTCATTAACATAAAAAACTCGGCGTAGGTTAAGCTGGTGAGCATGGTTAGGTAAAACACGGCTCCCACATTACCATAGGCGCCGGTGAGACCCGCAATTTGACCCGTTAGGCGGCGCTTTATTAAGGGTACAATGGAAAATACAGCGCCTTCTCCGGCCTGCACAAAAAAGGAGCAGGCCATGGTGGCGATGACCGCCAGATAGATGGGCCAGGTGGCGTCGATGATCGACATGGTGGCATAGCCAAGGGCTAGCCCAGCGGTGAGTACTAATAAGGTTTTTTTGCGGCCGAAACGATCGCTGAGCCAACCGCCTCCAGGGCGAGACATGAGGTTCATGAAGGCATACACAGAAGCTAATAATCCCGCTTGTACTATAGGTAAGGAAAAGGTATCGGCAAAAAACAAGGGCAACATCGAAACCACCGCCAATTCCGAGCCAAAGGTGGCAAAGTAGAGCACATTTAGCACTACTACTTGCTTGAACTCATAATGGTCGTGGGGCTCTATCTGGTTGTTAAACAGGCGCCGGTTGGCGCGGTATGTGGCGCCCACATCGTACACTAAGATAGCCATTAACAGTAAGTATGTTAACCCTGCTGATGTGGCTGACAATAACCCCACAGCGGGCGATGACAACTTCCAAGTTAACGCCAGTAGGGCCAGATACAGGGGGATCTTCATCACCACCAAAAGGGTGAAGTCGCTGCGGGTAGAGACTTCTAGGCCGCCCAAATAGCGGGCTTTAAAATAGGTTCCACCCTTGGGTGTGTCGGTCACCTGAGTCCACCAAAGAACACTAAAGCCAAGGCTCAAAAGCCCAGTCACGGTCACTGCCCAGCGCCAACCATTGTCGCCTCCCAACCATAGGGCTAAGGCAGGCAGACTCATGGCCGCGGCAGCCGAACCAAAATTACCCCAGCCGCCATAGATGCCTTCCGCGGTGCCTAATTCGTGGGCAGGGAACCACTCACTGACCATGCGAATGCCGATAACAAAGCCTGCACCCACAAACCCAAGCACCAAGCGTGACCAGGCTAAGGTGGCAAAATCGTCGCTCCAGGCAAACACAAAGCAGGGTAGGCTCACGGTGGCCAGCAAGATACTGTAGGTGATGCGCGGGCCGTAACGGTCAGTGAGCATGCCCACGATAATGCGCGCGGGAATGGTGAGGGCTACGTTCAATACTAGCAAGGTACTTACCTGGGCCTTGGTTAGCGCTAAGGAAGCACTAATCATGCCCAATAGAGGCGCATGGTTAAACCACACCACAAAAGAAAGGAAAAAGGCCATCCAGCTCATATGTAAGATTTTCATCTTACCTTGGCAAGACCATAAGTTCAGTGTTGATGCTGCCATCTAAATTCCCTCGATGATTAACCACAAAAAGCGCCCGACACCCACGCGGGTGTCAAAGCGTCTTTGCTTTAAAAATAATTTGTTATGGGTTTAACTTGCCAATATAGCCTGTGTCAGTTGACTTAAGGGCTGGCCGTGAGCCATGACCAGTTTTTGCATGCTGGCATTGGTAGCCGCAAGCCTTGATGGCTGGTACGAGTAATGTTGATGGTGTGTGTTGGTCGTGTATAAGCGCGACCTTTGAACTGAGTGGCTTCACATGTTTCCCTGGGGAAAGTTGATTTTGATGTATCAACTAAATGCAGGTTCTGTGCCATGTTATGGAAAATCAACAGGATGGGTGTTTGGGGGGCAGACACTAAGGGTTTACTTGATGCCCTATGGCGCATAGAGGATCTTCTATGGCTGGGTCTGCACTGTTATTGTGCGGGCAGCGGTGCGATTAGATGCTCTAGTCTGAGCCCAAGCGCTGAATTTGAGCCTGCTTAAGCGCTTCGCCTAGGGCTTTTCCCGTGTAACCCTGGGCCATTAAAGTGGCGGGTTTTACGCTGTGGATGCTGGCTAAATCGGCATTGATTTGAGCAACAGGGGAGTGCCAGCCAAACAAGGGCTCTTTGCTTTGGGTGATGGCTTGGCACAGGGTCATTAGGTCATGCAAGCGTGCTGGCTGTTTGATAAGACCGAGGTTGCTGAGTAGGTGGTGCCTTTGCGGCGTGTCTAGCTCGTCGTATGCCCGCAGTGGGCGCTGGTGGTTGCTAATGGCAAGGGCCAGTGCCTTAGCTGCGTTAGGCATTCTAATATGTGTCGCTAAGTCTGCTATTTGCAGTTTGTTTAGTTGATACAACACGCCGGCAAGGCGTACATCTACGCTAGTATGCGCTTGACTCAGCCGTTGTAGGCCGGTGAGTGCCTGGGGCTTACGTTGCAGTAATTCGGCTAAAGGCGGCATCAGTTGTTGCAGTGCACCGCACTGTTCTAACACTTCAAAGTAAATCCACGGGCTTTGGCTGGTGAGGGCTTTATAGGTTTCTTGCCATATACGTTCTTTGGCTAGGGTGCTCAGTTCGCCTGAGTTGACTATGCTAACGAGCAGTGCCTGAGTTTCGGCGGCAATGCTGAAATCTAAATGATGCAAATGCGCGGCAAAGCGGGCTGCTCGCAGTACCCTAAGAGGGTCTTCACTAAATGCCGGTGATACATGGCGTAGTAGTTTGGCGTCTAAGTCTTGTTGGCCTCCAAAGGGGTCTATAAGGGTGCCATCTTCGGCTTTTGCTATGGCGTTGATGGTAAGGTCGCGGCGCAGTAAATCTTCTTCTAAGGTAACCTCTGGCGTGGCGTAAACATCAAACCCTTTGTGGCCTTGGCCTGCTTTACGTTCGGTGCGGGCTAGGGCGTATTCGGCCTTACTCTGGGGGTGTAAAAACACCGGAAAATCCTTGCCTACTTGAGTGTAGCCCAAGGCAATAAGGGCTGCTGGCGTACTGCCCACTACCACATAGTCACGCTCACGTACGGGCAAACCGAGCAGCTCATCGCGTACGGCACCACCCACTAAGTAAGTTTGGCTAGAGGTCATGGCAGTTTAAACTCATAGGGCAATGCAATGTTCGGGCTGTTGCAGGCAGTAGGCGCTGAAACCACCTTCTAGGCTATACACTTCATCAAAGCCTTGTTGAGCTAAAAAGCCTGCGGCTTGGATGGAGCTAACGCCGTGGTAGCAACAGACAATGATAGGTTTATCCATATCTGCTTGTCTGAGAAAGTCAGGCAAGGTGTCATTGTCAATGCGTTGGCTGTGCTTGATGTGGTGGTTTTGGTAGCTGTTGATATCGCGTATATCAACTAAATAGGCGCCGTTATTAACCTTGTCCATAACGTCGATAGGTGCAATAGAGGTAATTTCAGACATATGGTTTTCCTATAATAAGAACAGCAGTTTAGTGCTTACATGGCCTATGATCAATGACACACCACGTTGAAACACCGGCCATCGTCTAGGCGCATGAGTTTTAAATGCCCCCCCCAAACGCAACCCATATCTAGGTTGATGGCGTGGTCTACGCCGCTTTCACCCACTAAAACTGCCCAATGGCCAAACACTTGTCGCGCTGTGACTTGGCTTGGTAGCTTAAACCAGGGCTGCAAAAGAGCGTTGTTTGGCTTAGCCAAAAGGTCGGGTTTATCCTTACAGTCAAAATCGAGGCTGCCATCTGGGTTGATAAAACGCATGCGGGTAAAGTGGTTAGTGATGCAGCGCCAGCGTTCCATGCCTTGTAGTTCGTTGCGCCATAACTCTGGGTGGTCGCCGTACATGTTGGCAAAGTACTCGTTTACCTTGTTGCTTTGCAACACTTGCTGCAGCTCTTGTGAGTGCTGTATTGCTTGTTCTAGGCTCCAGCAAGGGGGTACTCCAGCATGGGTCATTACCGTGTCAAAGTGCGCGTCGTAGTGGAGCAGGGGCTGTTGTTGCAGCCAAGCCAGAAGCGGTTGGCGATCATGGGCGGCAAAAATAGGGTATAGGGTGTCGTCGGGCTGCAATTGGGCCTGTTTGGCGTGTAACGCCAATAAGTGCAGGTCGTGGTTGCCTAATACCACTTTAGCATCGCTGCCGAGTGATTTAATAAAGCGTAAAGTGGCTAACGAATCGGGGCCTCGGTTAACTAAATCACCGGCCACCCATAGGCTATCACCGCTGGCAAAGTTAACTTTGTCTAGTAACGCTTTTAAGGGCTCTAAGCAGCCCTGTATATCACCTACGGCGTAGCTACTCATGCTCTAACCCTTAGTGCAGTGCGTTTGGGTAAGATAGAGTGAAGGCAGGTATGACGGCAGAAAACTCGTGGCCATCGGTAGCCACCATCTGATAATAGCCGTGCATACTGCCCACTTTGGTTTCCAGTACGGTACCACTAGTGTATTGGTGGCGTTGGCCCGGCTCGATCACCGGTTGTTGGCCCACTACACCGTCGCCGGAGACTTCTTGGGTTTTACCATCACCATCGGTGATAATCCATTTACGGCTCATCAGTTGGGCGCTTTGCTTGCCACGATTGGTAATGGTGATCTGATAAGCAAACACATAGCGGTTACGGTTAGGGTCTGATTGCTCAGCCAAAAATTCGGTTTCTACACCTACGTTAAAGTCATAGTCTTGGAGTAGGTCGTTATCTGTGGTTTGCATGGCTTGGCTCAAGATTGGGTAAGAAGGTTGCTCATGGCAACAAAATCGGCCACGGTTAAGCGCTCTGGACGAATGCTAGGGTCTATGTTCAAACTTTGCAACTGTTGGTCGTCAATTATACCCTTTAAATTGTTGCGTAAGGTTTTACGGCGCTGGGCGAAACCGCTTTTAACCAAGCTTTCAAAGTGTTTAAAATCGTTGGCGGGGTGGGGTAGTTGCGGGTAGGGCGCTAGGCGCACAATGGCAGAATCCACTTTGGGCCTTGGGTCAAAGGCTTCGGGTGGCACTGCAAATAAGTTGTCTACGCGGCAAAAGTACTGGGCCATGATGCTCAGCCGACCATAGTTGTTAGTGCCCGCGCCCGCGGCTAAACGTAGCACTACCTCTTTTTGCAGCATGAAGTGCATGTCTTCAATGATGTCGGCTTGATTTAATAAGTGAAAAATAAGCGGCGTGGAAATATTGTAAGGCAAGTTGCCAACAATACGTAATGACTTAGTAGTTTGGCTAATGCTGCTAAAATCAAATTTTAACGCATCGGCTTCGTGGATACGTAGATTATCGCCATAGGTGGCAAAGGCGATGCGCAGATGGGGTAATAAGTCGCGGTCTAACTCAACCACATCGAGGCTGCCAGTAGCGGCAAGTAAGTGCTCGGTGATGGCACCTAGCCCTGGGCCAATTTCAACTATGGTTTGCTCGGCTTTAGGTCGAATACAAGCCACTATGTGACGAATAATGCCTTGGTCGTGTAAAAAGTTTTGCCCAAAGCGCTTGCGTGTCTGGTGTTTTTTTGGGGTCTGGCTGGCCATAAAAATCTCTAATGAAAAACTCTAGTAAGGCGCTAAAAGGCGCTATACACCCTCGGTTAACAACACGGCTTGTAGGGTAGCCTGTAATAAACTGCTGGCTTTAGCTGTGCCTGTGCCCGCTAAGTCTAAGGCAGTGCCGTGGTCAACGGAGGTGCGAATAATAGGTAATCCCAGGGTGATGTTAACGGCATCACCAAAGCCTGCATATTTTAGCACGGGTAAACCTTGATCGTGATACATGGCTAATACGGCATCAGCTTGAGCAAGGTTATTGGGGTTGAATAGTGTGTCTGCTGGTAAGGGGCCAATGAGGTTTAAGCCTTGTGCTCGCAGTTGATCTAGCGCCGGGATAATGACGTCCAGTTCTTCTCTACCTAAGTGGCCATCTTCGCCGGCGTGAGGGTTAAGGCCGCAAACATAAATGCAGGGCTGGCTGATGCCAAATTTAGCTTTTAGCTCATCATTAATAATGTGCAGAGTTTGGCTAAGTAGTTTGGGTGTAATGGCTGCCGCCACATCTTTGAGAGGCAAGTGGGTGGTAGCCAAAGTAACGCGCATGGCGTCACAGGCGAGCATCATCACCACTTGCTCAACCCCACAGCGGCGTTGCAAGTATTCGGTGTGGCCGCTAAAGGCAGTGCCGGCTTGGTTGATGATGGCCTTATGCACGGGTGCTGTAACCATGGCCTGAGCTTGACCGTTTAGGCAGGCATCGCAGGCAATGTCTAAGCTTGCGAGCACATAGCTGGCATTGTCACTATCTAACTGACCGGCTTGGCTGGGTACCCTAAGTGGCACATGCAGCACTTTGAGTTGTTGTGGTGCCGTAGTGGTCATGGCGTCATCTAAACTAAGCTGACAAAAATTGATGTGCAGACCCAGTTGCGCCGCTCGCTCTTGCAATAAACTCAGGTCGGCAACAATTACAACTTCTGTATCAGCCAGGGCTGGATCGGGTTGGCCTGCTAATGTTAAACAAATTTCTGGGCCTATGCCTGCAGGCTCGCCTGCAGTAATGAGTAATCGACGCATGCTTAGCGGATCTCAATATAGGCTTGGTTGCGAATTTCACGCAGCCAATTTTCCAGTTCACTGGCAAACTTACTCTGGCGAATAGTTTGCTTGGCTTGAAAACGCAAGTTGGCTTGGCCTACATCTTTGGTGCGGCGTTCAATGACCTGCAGCAAGTGCCAGCCGTTGTCGCTTTTGATCACTTGGCTAAGTTGGCCTAGGGCAAGCTGGTCGAGTGGGGTTTGCAGTACTTGGGGTAATTGGCCAGTCTTAAGCCAGCCAAGGTCTCCTCCACTGGGGGCTGAGTTGGCGTCGTCACTAAAGCTTCGAGCTAAGTCATAAAAGTCGGCACCATCGGATAAACGTTGGTGCAGTTCGAAAATAAGCGCTTCAGCTTGGGCTTTGGTTCTAATCTCATTGGGCAAGATAAGAATGTGGTTGGCTTTGGTTTGGGCAATGGTTTGAAAACTTACGCCGCGCTTATTGAGCAGCTTAATAAGATGAAAACCACTGCTATTGCGGATAGGTTGGCTTAGATCACCCACTTCCATGGTGCTTATAGGATCGGCAAATAAACTAGGTAGTTGGCTGCCTTTACGCCAGCCAATATTACCGCCTTCTAGAGCATTAAGCGCATCGGAATGGCTAGCTGCTACGCTGGCAAAGTTGTTGCCTTGAGCCAGTGAGGCAATTATTACATCAACTTTGGCTTGCGCTTGAGCTAGTTCGTTAGCATCGGGTGTGGCGCTAAGGTTGATGGAAATGTGGCCTATTTCGTATTCTGTATCAGCTAAAGCTTGGCCTTGGTTGGAGGCTAGGTAAAGATCAACTTCATGCTCGCTGACGCGAATACGGCGATTCATCGAGCTGTTTTGCAGTTCGTTAATGGTCATTTCTTGGCGAATCTTATGGCGAAACTGGGCCATGGATTCACCCGACTTAGCCACGGCTTGCTCTAATTCGGCTAGCGACAGTTCATTGTTTTTGGCAATGCGTTCAATGGCTAGGTCGAGGCTTGGGTCGGCAATATGAATGCCTTGTTTTTGAGCCAGTTGCAACTGCAAATTTTCAATGATCAGTTGGTCTAGTACTTGCGCTGTGAGTATTTCCAAGGCTGGAATTGTGGTGTTTTTTTGGCTCAGTTTTTGCTGCACTTGGCCTAGTCGCAGGTTGAAGTCACTTTGCAGTACTATGTCATCGTTAACCACGGCCATGATGCGGTCTAATTCCTGCGTCGCAGATACACCCATGGATAGTAAACTTAAAGCAAGGGCTAGGCCCAATTTATTGAATGAGTTCATTGTAGCCTGTTATTCCTGTCATAAAATCTGCCATGCGAACTTGGTTGCCGCTGGTTAATTGTTTGCTGCTGCTGCCTAAACCTTTGAGGGATAATTCGAAGAAAATACCATGTTCAATCCCGGTGTTTTTGTCAACCAGCCAACGGCGGCTGACTAAGCGCCCTTTCCAGCAGCAGTTGGCGTATTCTACACCTACAATTTCATCTTGTAGCTGTTGATTGAGCAAGTCTTCTTTGTGTTTTGCCACCAAGGTCCATTGCGGCCCTAGTGGCCAAATAAGAGACACTTCGCCTTGTTGCGTGCTATTAACTGTTTCAGTGTATTTTAGATCAATTATTTTGCTGTTATGGGGCTGGTATTTCATGCTGGCGCTGGTTGCCACGCGTTCCAGAGAACTGGCACTCCAGTCAATGTCTAAACTCGAACTCCAATACGGCGTAAATTGATAACCCATATGACCGTATATAGGGGAATAAGTTGCAGTGCTGGTGGCAGTGCTACTAGTTAATTGCACTTGGCGGTCACTTAAGTAGTGCAGCTGGGTAATGGAGAACTCGGCTTTTTGCCAGCCCTTGGCATCGAGGAATTGGCTGGTTACACCTAGGGTAATACGATTGGTGTCGCCAATGCGATCGTAACCACTAAAGCGGTTAACTTGATATAAGGGTTTGCCATTGAGGCTGGTGTCAAAAATAGTGATGTCATCTTGTTGCCTAAAAGGTGCGTAGGCGTAGTAAATGCGAGGTTCCAAAGTCTGTGTATAGCCTGCATTCAGGTCCCGTTCAAACAGCAAGCCCGAGTCGACTTCAAACTGTGGCAAAATGCGAGTCTTAGAGGCGCTGATGGTAGTGGAGGTTGTGTCTTTGAGCTGGTAATGGGTGATGGGCAGGCTCAGTTTGGGCTTGATAAAGCTATACTCGGTGCTCCAGGCGGTGCCTAAGCTAGGCTGCAGGTGCAGCCGTGTGCCGGTAATTTTGCTGGTGCCCGATAAATCTGCGGTATCGCGGGTAAAGCGACTCAACTCTAATTGGTAGTTGGTTGTTAAGGCTTGTTGTTGGTAGTTGCTGGTGCTGCCTCCAGCTAAGCTAGCATAGGGTAGCTGATCATAGGCAGGAGTGCTGGTGCTGAGGTTTTGGTGGGTAATTAATGCCACACTCGCACTCGAAATCAAGGGGCTTTGAGCTTGGTAGTTGAGTTGCACTTTGCTGATTAAACTGAGGCCTTCGTTACTGGCGCGACTGTAGCCGTAATCGTCAAATACTGCAGCATCACTTACGCGTTTAAGGTGCACTTTGGTGCTTAAACTAGGGCTAATTTGGCCTGTATGGTTAAACTCGGTTAACCAGCGATTTTGGTTGCTTTTTGGGTCTTCAATGGCCCAGTTGAGGTATAGGTCTTGCTCACTATTGGCATTCATGTGCCGCAATTTAGCACCTAAGGTGGTGCCTCGAAATTCGGTAAAGCGTGGGGTAATTAAAGCATCGTAATTAGGCGCTAAATTAAGGTAGTAAGGGGTACTGAGGTCTAATCCCATTTGGCTTGAGCGTACTAAGGTAGGGAATAAAAAACCTGATCGGCGTTGCTCATCAATGGGAAAACTCATCCACGGCAAATAGAATACAGGCACTACACCGATCTTTAAAATGGCGTGCTGGGCTTCGCCAAAGCCTTTGCTTGGGTCTAAGTCGACCTTGTTGCTGTGGATGGCCCATGCATTGTTACCGGGTGGGCAAAAGGTAAAGCTGGCTTGGTTCATAGTGACCGTATCATCGCTATGATAATCAATGGACTTGGCTGAGGCCCGCAGCTCGCTTTTTGGAATAGCTAGCTGAGCTTGATTAAGCTGGGCTTCCAAGGTGTTGGTATTGATGCTGGCCTCGGTGCTTTCCATAATCATATTTTGGCGCCGATATTTTACCTCACCAGTGATGTTAACTAGGCCGCTGTTGTTGTCAAAGCGGGCGTAATCTCCGGTGATAACTTGCGTACCTTGGCGAAATTCAACATTACCTTTAAAGTGGGTGACCCCTTGGTCGTATTCACTGCTGTCGGCATTGCTGTATAGCGGTTGTTGGTCTATGGGTTTGTCTTGGTCTAAAGCTTGGATTTCATAAGGTAAGTAGTAGCCTGCGCAGTAGTTGTTAATGGTGGCTGGTTTTGCTTGCCAATCTAACGTCAATGCAGGGGGTAACGGGGATGAAGGCAGTGCTGCCATACTAACCCCCGTGCTTAAAAGCCATATACAGCTTACATACACGATGTAGAGTGGGGCTTTAGTGGTTTGCGGCTTGGCTTGGGGTGGTTTAAAAATCAACAAATGGAACTCGATGATGACAGGTTGTGATTGGCGTTTAAACTGCATTGTAAACTACAAAAGTGCCTAAGTTTAAACCAATTTCAACGAGAAGGCTGCGCCTTGCACTTGGATTGCGCCAAAAGTGTCAAATTTGGTAATTAATGCCGGCATGATATGGCACTTATAGCGCCATTTGCCTATTATAGGCACAGATTATCATAGGCACGGAATATCAAAACAGGTGAATGTGTGAATAGTTATAGTTTAGGTGCCAACATGGCGCGCCACCGCACCGGGTTAATTATAGGTGCTATGATCGGTGGTTTAAGTGGTGGCCCCTCGGGGGTGCTGTTTGGCGCCGCCATTGGCTACTACCTCGACAAATTAGTGCGCAGTGTGGCGGGTGCAGAAAGCTGGACCCAAGCCAAAGCCCAGACGGCATTCTTTGATGCCACCTTCTGTGTTATGGGTAAAATTGCTAAGGCAGACGGCCAAGTTACCGCCGAAGAAATAGAATATGCGCAAGCCGTGATGACGCGTATGCAGCTTTCAGAGGCTTTACGAAAGCGAGCCATTGAGTGTTTTAGCCAAGGCAAGACGGCAGATTTTGATTTGGCGCAAGTGTTGGAGCCCCTGCGCCGAGCATTGGTTAACAATGTTTCCGTACGGCAAATGTTTATTGAAATTCAGCTGCAAGCTGCTATGGCAGATGGAGAGCTTAGCCCCTCAGAAGGGCGAGTACTGAGCGAAGTGTGTCAATTATTAGGCATCAGCCAACAAGAATTTGAAGCCGTAGCCCAGCGCATGAAAGCCGAGCAGTCGTTCCATCAAAGTGGTGGCCAGGGGCAGTTTGAAGCTGCCGGGGGTCAAGGTTTAAAGCAAGCTTACGGTGTTTTAGGTGTAGACCCAGATTGCGATGCGAAAAGCCTTAAAACTGCCTATCGTAAGCTCATGAGCCAGCATCACCCAGATAAATTGGTTGCCCGTGGCCTACCCGACGAAATGATGCAAATTGCGAAACAAAAAACCCAAGAAATTCAAGCCGCTTACGATGCTGTTAAAAAATCTCGTAAGTAGTTCTTCCGTTATTTACCCATTGTGGAATGACCATAACCATGACTGATTTTATAATCGCCCCCTCTATTTTAGCCGCTAATTTTGCTCGTTTAGGCGAAGAAGTCGACAAGGTATTGGCCGCCGGTGCCGATATTGTTCACTTTGATGTTATGGATAATCATTATGTGCCTAACCTAACCATTGGGCCTATGGTGTGTAAGGCGTTGCGTGATCATGGTGTTACGGCCCCTATTGATGTGCACTTGATGGTGCAGCCAGTGGATCGCATGATTGAAGAATTTTTGGCTGCCGGGGCAAGCTATATTACCTTTCACCCAGAAGCTAGTGAGCATATAGATCGCTCACTACAAATGATTAAAGCTGGCGGCGCTAAAGCGGGTTTGGTGTTTAATCCAGCAACACCACTGCACTACTTAGACCATGTGATGGATCGTTTAGATATGATTTTACTCATGTCGGTTAACCCAGGTTTTGGCGGCCAAAAGTTTATCCCATCTACACTGGATAAATTGCGCCTTGTGCGGCAGCGCATCGATGCTTCGGGCCTTGATATTCGCCTGCAAGTTGATGGTGGTGTAGGTGTGGCAAATATCGCCGAGATCGCCCGCGCTGGTGCCGACACTTTTGTAGCCGGTTCGGCTATTTTTAACACCGACGATTATCAAGCTACCATTGATTTGATGCGCAACGAGCTGGCCAACCGCTAAAGCTGCAACCTTATTTGATGTCCCTATTTCATGCCATTATTTGATGTAATACGCTTTAAGCCTAAGCTAGTGTTATTTGACTTAGATGGCACTTTGTTGGATTGCCTGCCCGATCTCTATGCCGCCTGCGTAAGCATGGCCAATGATTTGCATATACCCGCGCCGAGTTTGCCCCAGGTTGAAGTGTGGGTGGGCAATGGTGCGGCTATGTTGGTGCAGCGAGTGCTGGCTAATGCATTCAAACCAGAACAGCAGGACCCGCGCTTTGACATGGCCTTGCAACTCTTCATGGATGCCTACCAGAGTTTGAGTAATGGCCAGAGCCGAACTTACCCAGGGGTGGTTCCGCTGTTAGAATTCCTCAAGAAAAAGGGTGTTAAGCAAGCAGTGATTACTAACAAACCCAGCCGCTTTACCGAGCCGCTATTGCAGCAGTTTGGTATTCTGCATTACTTTGATCTGGTGTATTGCGGTGATAGTTTTAGTGAAAAAAAGCCCCATCCAATGCCCCTCATCAAGGCTGCCGAAGCCATGCAGGTGAGCATTGAAGATTGCCTGATGATTGGTGATTCAAGTAACGATATCAATGCAGCCAAAGCCTGCGGCATGCCGTGCTTAGGTGTTAGGGGTGGCTATAATCATGGCCGTGATGTGGCTGAATGTGAGCCCAATTGGGTATTGGATTGTTTGTAAAGCTGTGTTAGTGTACTAGTACGCTGATACAGTCTGTTTGAATTTATGCCCTACAATAAAGCCATTGCCCCCGTGGCTAACTATCTATTGCTGCAAACCGATGCTAAGTCCATGACTGCGGCCTTGGAAGGCCTGCTTACGCCTAATGAGCAGCAAGAACTCATCAATCGCCTACAAATATTCGAACTGCTCTCTCAAGGATTGTCGCAACGCCAGGTTGCGCAGCAATTGGGGGTGGGTATCGCTACCGTAACTCGAGGCTCTAGGGCCCTGCAAGCTGGCAAATATGCTGGTAATTTATTAGAGATAAAAACATCGTGACTCAAGCACAACCCACAAAAATCAAAATGGCACGTAAGCCCAGCTACTTGACGGTAACTGCCAGCTGCGACTTTTTTGAGCTGTTTAAAAAAATTGAACAAAAATTCGATACTTGTTACATGCTTGAATCTTTAGGTGAAGATAGCCATATTTCGCGTTACTCTCTCATTGGCTTTGATCCAGAGCAAATCTTTTGGGCCAATGGCAAGCAGTTGCACATCACCGATCGGCAGGGTAATTGCCAGTCTTACCAGAGTGACAACCCCTATTATTTATTGCGCGACATAGTGCCGCAAGACATTATAAGCCGGCGTTATGCGGGTGGTTTAACGGGTTATATTGGCTACGATGCCATGAATTATTTTGAGCCAAGTCTACAACTTAAGGCCAGTGATGCCTTTGATGCATTTAAATTTGGCCTCTACAAAGATGGCCTTATTTACGACAAAATGACCGGCGAGCTTATTTATTTCCATTACCAAGAAAACCGTATCGAGTTAGTGGAATCCATTATCGCTCAGCCATTGCCAGCCATTGCTAGCCTTAAGGTGGTGCCGCAAGGCGAAGACATGAACCGCGAACAACACGCTGCAGCGGTGAAGAAAGTTAAAGACGATATTGTTGAAGGCAAGATATTTCAGTGTGAAGTGGGCTTCAAATACCGCTTTGACATGCTTGGTGAAAGCATCAATTTATACGAGCAATTGCGCATTATTAACCCATCACCACAAATGTACTACATTAAGTTTGGTGAACAACGCATTATTGGCGCCAGCCCAGAACTATTGTTCCGCTTGCGCCAAGGCGAAATGGAAACCTACCCGTTAGCTGGCACAACCAAGCGTGGCGCCACCGCTGAAGAAGACACAGCCTTGGCTCGCAAGTTGCTTAACGACCCCAAGGAAATTGCCGAACATAATATGATTGTTGATTTACATCGCAACGATATTGGCCGTGTGGCCCGTTTTGGCACTGTTAAAGTACGCAGTTTGATGGACATTAAACGCTTTAGCCATGTGCAGCACATTTCCAGTGAAATCGTTGGCATCATGGCCGAAAATGAAGACATGTTCTCTGCTTTGGCGAGCAACTTCCCTGCCGGTACCTTAACTGGAGCACCCAAAATTGAAGCCATGAAAATTATTGATGAGTTAGAGCTGGATGGCCGTGGCCCCTATGGTGGTGCGGTAGGACATTTTGGTTTTAACGGCGACTGTACCTTTGCAATCCCCATCCGCACGGTGTTTGCCAATGGTTCAAAGGCTTACGTGCAAACCTGTGGTGGCAATGTGTACGACTCTAATCCAGAAGACGAATATCAGGAGATACAACGTAAATTTGCCGGTACTCTTAAGGTGCTGGAGAAATTTATGCAGGTGAGCCCATGAAAAAATTTACTGTGTATTTAGTGGATAACTACGACTCCTTTACTTATAACTTATACCAGTACATAGGCGAGGTGCTGTCAACGGCTAAATTGCATGGCCAAATTGGCGAATTTGAGGTTATTGTGGCCCGCAACGACCAAGTGAGTGTGGCAGACATTGCCGCAGCCCAAGCCGACCGCATTATTATCTCCCCAGGCCCAGGTTCCCCCGATGACGAGAGCTACTTTGGTATTTGTGCCCAAGTGATCACCGAGTTAGGCCCTACCATACCGCTGCTGGGTGTGTGTTTGGGCATGCAAGGCATAGTGCATTGCTTTGGCGGTAAGGTGGTTAAGGCTCATTTGCCAATGCATGGCAAAACCAGCCCCATCAGCCACGACGGCACTGGCGTATTTAAAGATATTCCCGATCAGTTAGAAGTCATGCGTTATCATTCGCTGATGGCAGATGCGGCATCGATACCAGAGTGCTTGCTAATCACTGCGGTGGTGGGTGAGCTTCACGCACAAGAATACGAAATCATGGCAGTTAGGCATCGTGATTATCCCATCCAAGGTATTCAGTTCCACCCGGAATCCTTTGCCACGGAAGGCGGTAAAGAGTTGATGCAAAACTTCCTCTTGGCATAACTACCATGGTGCTAACAAGCATTTAAAAGCTGTTAACCGTTGTTGTGTTTTACCCAAGCCAAAATGCCGGCTTGATCTAGCTCTCCTAGACCGTTATCGACCATGGCTTGCCATTGCTCAAGGCAGCGTTCATTAAGTGGCAGTTGCAAGTTAGATTGCAAGGCTAGGTCATGGGTTTGTTGCAGGTCTTTGAGTTGGGTGCTGGCTCTGGCTCCTGGCGTATAAGCTTCATCAACCATGCGCTGGCCATGTAGCTGCAAGATTTTACTGTCGGCAAAACCGCCCGCTAAAGCGGCCCTCACTTGGGCAGGATCGGCGCCGTTTTGTTGGGCCAGGAAAAGTGCTTCGGCAACAATATTAAGAGTGGCCCCAACGATCATTTGATTAGCTGCTTTGGCGAGCTGGCCGCAACCAATACCCCCCACATGGGTGGTTTTTTGTCCCACAACATCAAACAGCGGCTGGGCCCTAAGTAGTTGCTCCTTATCACCACCCACCATGATGGACAGGGTGCCTTGCTGGGCGCCAACTTGGCCGCCTGAAACGGGAGCGTCAATAAAGTGGGCGCCAAGTTCCATTACTTGCTGGGCCAGCGTGTGGGTGAGATCAAAGCGGCTAGTACCCATATCAATCACCAAACTGCTGGGCCTTAGCCCAGCGAGCAAACCCTGACTGCCTGACATCACTTGTTCTAAGGCTGGCGAGTCGGTAACACAAATGATGATGATGCCCGCGCCTATGTGAGTGGCCAGCTGAGCAGGGTTGGGCGCGTAGTTTGCGCCGCCGTTCATGTTCTCGTTGCTTGCCATTGCCGCGTTGCCTTGCATTAGCGGCTTTGCCTTGGCTGCAGTACGGCTATGCAGCCACAGTGGAAAGCCTGCCTGCAATAATTGTGAGGCCATGGCTTGACCCATGAGTCCTAGGCCAATGAAGCCTACTGGCGTGTTGGTGTTCATGCTAAGCTGCCCGCAAGTGATGACTAATTATGGCCTATTATCCCTATGCTCAAGCTGTGTGCCAACATTTCTATGTTATTTAACGAATTACCTTTTTTGCAGCGTGTGCAGGCGGCAGTCAAACATGGGTTTGTGGCTGTGGAGTGCTTGTTTCCCTATGCTTTTAGCATTGATGACATAGCTCAAACATTGGCCGGTGCAGATATTCCTTTGGTGCTAATTAATACTGCCGGGGGTGATTGGGAACAGGGCGATAGGGGCTTGGCTTGTGTGGCTTCTCGGCAAACAGAATTTCGTGCAGCGGTGCTACAAGCGTTAACCTATGCCTGTGGTTTGGGTAGGCCTTTGGTGCATGTAATGGCAGGGTGTGTGCCTGCTAACGTTACTCTTGCTAGGGCAGAAGCAACCTATGTGGACAACCTGCAATGGGCTGCTGCCGAAGCACAAAAAGTGGGAGTAAGTTTAACCATAGAGGCGATTAACCCGCTGGATATGCCAGGGTATATGCTCTCCAACCAAACTCAAGCTTTACGCTTGCTAGAGCTAATAGGGGCTCAAAATGCGGCTTTACAGTTTGATTTTTTCCATTGCCAAAAGCATGAAGGTAATGCCTTAGTGCAATTTAAAAGCTTGGTAGGGTCGATTGCCCACGTGCAGATTGCTGGCGTGCCCCAACGCCATGAACCCAATACCGGTGAACTCGACTATGGACCTATTTTTGCTGCCATTGATGCTTCGGGCTATCAAGGTTTTGTGGCTGCAGAGTACCGCCCTGCAACTACCACCGAGCAAGGTTTAGGTTGGATGGCTAATCTAGGCTAGACGTCTTTCACACTCTCCATCACCACAAAGGTACTGGTTTGTACCACATGGGGCAGGGTGGATATTTTCTCTCCTAAAATAGCCCGGTATGAAGCCATGTCTTTAGTCCGTACTTTAAGCAAATAGTCAAAACTAGCCGCCGTCATATGGCATTGTTCGATTTCGGCAATGTTAGACACCGCGGCATTAAACTCTGCCAACGATTTACTGCTAGTTGAGGCAAGGGTGGCTTGCACAAATGCCACATGGTCTAAGCCGAGTTTGGTTTTATTCACCAATGCCACATAGCCGGTGATGTAAGCTTGGTCTTGCAAGCGCTTTAAGCGCAGTTGGCAGGGTGTATTGGATAAGCCCACTTGTAGTGCTAGTGCGGTAATGGTCATGCGGCCATCCTTTTGCAGGGCGGCGATGATGGCTTGGTCGTGGCGGTCTAGTTGATGCATGATGCTTAACTGGTTGATGCTGATTTAGTGAATATACCTTAAATAATTAAAATAATGGTGATTAATCTAATATTTAATTTAATAAATAGTTAAAAAATAAATTATTGCTTTATAAATTGGTGAAATTCACTTTTGATAAAGGTCTAAAATGGCCTCATATTTAGTTTATCAATCTGGTACATCACATGACTCAAGCGCTTGCAAACCAACCCCAACTCGACGATATTCGCGCGGCTATGCGGCAAGCTTATTTGGCCGACGAACAAGACTGTATTGAAGTTTTGCTGGCGCGCTTAAACTTACCCGAGACCCAACGCCAACAAATGTCGGCTCAAGCCGCTATGTTGGTGCGTCACGTACGCAGTCATTCCAGCCCCACCATGATGGAAAAGTTTCTTGGTGAATATGGCCTTAGCACGAAAGAGGGAGTTGCCCTCATGTGCATGGCCGAAGCTTTGCTGCGGGTACCCGACAAGGCCACTATTGATGCCTTGATTGAAGACAAAGTGCAGGCGGGCGACTGGTCTAGCCATTTGGGCCATTCCAGCTCTTCACTGATCAACTCTTCTACTTGGGCTTTGTTGGTGACGGGTAAACTATTGGCTCCCGTGGACTCTGCCAAGGTAGGTTCCACTATGCGCGGCTTAGTGAAACGCGTGGGTGAGCCAGTAGTGCGCAAAGCGGTGGCGCAAGCCATGAAAGAACTGGGCTCGCAATTTGTGCTGGGGCGCACCATGGATGAAGCTACGCGGCGGGCTAAAAAGCTTGCGGCCCAAGGTTACACCCATTCTTACGACATGCTCGGTGAAGCTGCCCGTACGGCTGCTGATGCAAGTCGCTACTTTGATGCCTATAGCCAAGCCATTACAGATTTAGCTGTCCATTGCAGTAATGATGACATTCGTGACAACCCAGGCATTTCGGTTAAGTTATCGGCCTTGCATCCGCGTTATGAGTGGGGTCAGCGTCAGCGTGTATTAGAACAGTTGGTGCCCCAAGTACTGAGCCTAGCGATGCAAGCTAAGGCCGCTAACATGGGCTTTAACATTGACGCTGAAGAAGCCGACCGGCTTGATATTTCACTAGATGTTATCGCGGCTGTGTTGGCGGCGCCACAACTGGCATCTTGGCAGGGCTTTGGGGTAGTGGTACAGGCCTTTAGTAAGCGTGCACCTTGGGTGTTAGATTGGCTTTACGCCTTAGCCCAAGGCCTAGATCGTGGCATTATGGTGCGCTTAGTTAAGGGGGCTTATTGGGATGCAGAAGTTAAGCGTGCGCAAGTGTTAGGTTTAACGGGGTTCCCCGTGTTTACCCGCAAGGCTAATACCGACCTATCCTACTTAGCGTGCGCCAAGCAATTACTGGCCATGAATGAGCGTATTTATGCCCAATTTGCCACTCATAATGCACACTCTGTGGCCGCTATTTTGCAATTGGCCAACAACGTTAGCCAGCCGGGCAAGGCTTGTAACTATGAGTTTCAGCGTTTGCATGGCATGGGTGAATCTTTACATGCCAGTGTTATGGCTCAAGGTAATGTGCGTTGCCGTATTTATGCCCCCGTGGGGGCCCATCAAGATTTATTGGCCTACCTAGTTCGGCGGTTGCTGGAAAATGGCGCTAACTCGTCCTTTGTACACCAACTGGTAAACCCTGAGATTGCGCCAGAAACCATTGCTCAAGACCCGGTAAATGTGATTTTACAGCGCTTTCAGCAAGGCTTGAGTTGCGGCAGTAATGTTATCGCTTTGCCGCAAGACTTGTTTGCTACGGCGGCTGGTGTTGGCGAGGCGGGCCTTGGCGGTAGAAAAAATGCCCAAGGTTGGGACATTACCGACGCGCCTACAGTGGCAGCCATGGAGGTTGCACGCTTACCCTTTGCGCAACACCAGTGGCACGCCATGCCTCTTATCGCCACGGATGCGGGCCCAAGTTTGACGCCCCAAAGGGTGAGTAATCCTGCCCTTGATAATGCGCACGTGGGACAGGTGAGCATGGCTAGCACCAAGCAGGTTGAAGCTGCCATGGAGACTGCTCCCCAAGGCCAGGCTCAGTGGCTAGCTATGCCCATTGCCGAACGCATTGCTTGTTTTGAAAAAGTGGCCGATTTATATGAAGCCAATGCCGCAGAACTGTTTGCGATTTTAGCGCGAGAGGCGGGTAAAAACTGGTTTGATGCCGTAGGTGAACTGCGTGAAGCAGTGGATTTTGCGCGCTTTTATGCCCAGCAAATGGCAACTGTGCCACAGGCGCAAGGGCGTGGCTTGGTGAGTTGTATCTCGCCTTGGAATTTCCCCTTAGCTATTTTTAGTGGCCAAGTGTTTGCCGCCCTTGCTGGCGGTAATGCGGTGTTAGCTAAGCCAGCCTCACAAACCAATTTAGTGGCCTTTCGTGCAGTTCAGTTGATGCATCAAGCGGGCATTCCAGTGGCGGCCGTACAGTACTTGCCAGGTGGCGCCAAAGAAGTGGGAGTACCTATTACCAGCGACCCTCGTGTACATGGGGTATGCTTTACCGGCTCCACCGTTACGGCTCAACACATCAACCGTGTGATGGCCGATAAACTTGCTCCAGATGCCGTGTTGATTGCTGAAACTGGCGGCCTTAACGCCATGATTGTAGATTCTACGGCTCTGCCTGAGCAGGTGGTGCGTGATGTTTTGGCATCCGCCTTTCAAAGTGCAGGCCAGCGTTGTTCCGCCCTGCGCATGTTATACCTGCAAGAAGACATTGCCGATAAAGTATTGCCCATGTTGTATGGCGCCATGGATGAGCTTAAATTAGGTGATCCTTGGCATCTAGAGACCGATGTAGGGCCGGTAATTGATGCTGCTTCTAAGGCTAAAATAGAGGCCCACATTGCAGCTCATGAACTGCAAGGTAAACTACTTAAGCGCCTACCTGCACCCACTCAAGGCCTGTTTGTTGGTCCCACTGTTATCGCTGTAGCCGGCATTGAGGAGCTGGAGGAAGAAATCTTCGGTCCAGTTCTGCATGTGGCTACCTTTGCTGCTAAAAATATAGGCAAGTTAATAGACACCATTAATGCCCAAGGCTACGGTTTGACCTTTGGTATACATACCCGTGTAGATGCCCGTGTGAAGCAGCTAGTGCAAGGTATCCATGCTGGTAATATATACGTTAACCGCAACCAAATTGGGGCTGTGGTTGGTAGTCAGCCCTTCGGTGGTGAAGGCTTGTCTGGTACTGGACCAAAGGCCGGTGGACCGCAGTATGTACAGCGTTTACGCCAAGCCCAAGCTATTGCCACCGCAGCCCCCATGGGTCCGATTGTAAGCCTTGAGCAAGTGCAGCATGCCATCGACAGTGTGGCAATAAAGGGCCTTAGTGCTTGGCAAGTGGCCAAGGATCGACTTGTTGAACTGACTCAGGTGTTTGGCGCACAAGCCAGTCGGTTGCAGGATTTATGTCGTGATGTGGTGTTGCTACCAGGTGTTACGGGGGAATTGAATCAACTGCGTACCGTGCCAAGGGGAGTGGTTATGTGTCTTGGTCCTGATCGTCAGGCCGCATTGTTGCAGGCACAAACTGCTTTAGCTCAAGGTAATGGGGTGGTGTTGTTAGTCAATGATTTGGTTTTACCCAACAGTGATCTACCTATAGTTGTGCTAAATGGCCAGCTGCAGGCCGCTGATGTAACACAAATTACCGGCTTACACGCTATTGCCGCCAATGCCGATCCTGTATACCAACAACAATTACGCCAAGCATTGGCCCACAAAAAAGGTGCTTTGTTGCCCTTAATAAGCGAAACTGCAGACCCACAAAGGTACACTATGGAACGCCACCTGTGTATCGATACCACTGCTGCTGGCGGTAATGCCAGTTTGATTGCTGCTGGAGAATAACCCTTTGCCCATTCGTGCTTATCGGCAGTTGCTGCAAAATCACCCACGCTTTATATGCTTCGGTTTGATTGTTGCGTTTGCATCTTCCTTTGGGCAAACCTATTTTATCGGTATATTTGGCTACGCCATACGCCAAGATTTCTCCATGAGCCACACCCAGTGGGGTGGTGTTTATATGGCCGGTACTTTGCTTAGTGCGTTGCTATTGCCGATTACAGGCAAATGGATTGATCAGGTCTCGTTGCCTCGTTACACCTTGATGGTGGTTCTGTCGTTAGCTTTAGCGGCTTGGTTTATCACTCAAGCACATAGCATTTGGTGGTTAATTGCAGGCGTTTTTTTACTGCGCCAATCAGGGCAGGGCTTGATGAGCCATGTGGCTTATACGGCCATGGGACGTTATTTTGACGCCCAACGCGGTAAGGCCACGGCCTTGGTATCCATGGGGTTTGCTTTCGGAGAGGCGCTTTTGCCTATGGCGGCTGTTGCAGCCATTGCTGCAGTGGGTTGGCGCTATAGTTACATGGGTGTGGCGGTGTTAGTGTTGGTATTGGTTTTGCCATTGAGTCTTTGGCTGCTGCGGGGCCACCATGAGCGTCACCAAAATTATGAGCGTGATCTCAAACAACGTGAAGGTGCAGGTTCTGCAGCAGCAACCGCTAGCCGCGCCAATGTAGTGTCTTGGCGGCGCCGTGATGTACTCAAAGACTACCGCTTCTATTTGTTGGTGCCTGGTGTGTCTGCTACCTCCTTAGTTGGTACTGCAATGTTTTTCCATCACTTAAACCTGGCCGATGAAAAGGGCTGGTCTCATGCCTTTATGACCAGCAGTTACCTCTTGTACTCTTTTATGGTGATTGTTACGGCGGTGATTTGTGGCCAGCTGATTGACCGTTTTAGTGCACGCCAGGTTATGCCGTACACTCTGTTACCCATAGCGGCAGCTTTGACATTAATTAACCTGGTGGATAGTTATTGGGTCATTTGGCCCTATATGGTGTTGTTGGGCATAGGCTCTGGCTTGTCACAAACGGCACAAGCAGCCTTGTGGCCTGAATGCTATGGGGTGCGCTTTTTGGGTGCTATAAAAAGCTTATTTTGGACTTTGGTGGTATTTGCCTCGGCCTTAGGGCCAGTGTGGCTAGGTTTTTTGGTTGATCAAGGCTACAGCTTTCAACAAGCTGTATTGAGCTTGGTGGTGTATTTACTGCTGGCCACCGGCTTAATGCTGCTGGGGTTGGGTAAGTTTAAGCAAGCTTAAAGCAATTGTTTGGGCCTTCGCTAGGCAGTATAATGCCAGCCTATTTGAAGTTTATTCACAGGTGGAGCTTTGCCCTTGTTGTTAATGCTCGATAATTACGATTCTTTCACTTACAACCTAGTGCGTTATTTTCGCGAACTGGGGGCGCAGGTGGTGGTTTACCGTAATGATGAAATTAGCATTGCCGACATGGAGCGCATGGCGCCCAGTCATCTGGTTATTTCTCCTGGTCCTTGTACCCCTAATGAAGCTGGTATTTCCATGGCCGCTATTGCTCACTTTGCTGGTAAAGTACCGATTTTAGGCGTGTGTTTGGGGCATCAGAGTATTGGCCAAGTGTTTGGCGGTGAAGTTGTGCGTGCGCAACAGGTGATGCATGGCAAAACATGCATGGTTGAACATGAGCACGGGGGTGTATTTCACGGTTTGGCTCAGCCCTTAGAAGTGACCCGTTATCATTCTTTGGTGGTTAAAGCAGAGACCTTACCCGATTGTTTAGAGGTGACTGCTTGGAGCCTAAATGCGGCCGGTGAGCGGGATGCCATCATGGGCATTCGCCATAAAAAGCTCGATATTGAAGGCGTTCAATTTCACCCAGAATCCGTGTTAACCCATCAGGGTCACGAATTGCTTGCTAATTTTCTCAAGCGTTAATCTAATCAACAGTCAAACAGCGTAATTTATCTGTATTTTTTTAAAATGAGGCCCTAAGCGCTAATTTTTGCGGACATAATTTGCTAGAGTAAGGTTACTGTCCTGTTGTTTGTCATGGCAGATTTATAAGAGAGACTTTTGTCATGAATATGCAGCAGGCGATAGCCGCCGTAACCGAACGTCAAGACTTAACCGAAGCCCAGATGCGAGCAGTAATGGACCTCATCATGACCGGTGAAGCGACGCAGGCCCAAGTTGGCGGGTTTCTTGTTGGTTTGCGCATGAAAGGCGAAACGGTGGACGAAATCACCGGCGCTGTAAGTGCCATGCGAGCCTTGGCTACCGGCGTAAAAGTTACCGGTGACCACGTGATTGATACCTGTGGTACAGGTGGTGATAGCTCTGGCATCTTTAATGTCTCTACGGGCTGTGCTTTTATTGCCGCCGCCGCCGGTGCTCAAGTAGCCAAACACGGTAATCGTTCCATCTCCTCTAACAGTGGCAGTTCTGACCTGCTGGAAGCAGCAGGTGTGGAGATCATGCTTAAGCCTGAACAAGTGGCTGCGTGTATCGCAGATTTAGGGGTGGGCTTTATGTTTGCACCCGCCCACCACAGTGCCATGAAACACGCCATTGGCCCGCGCCGAGAAATGGCTATCCGTACTTTATTTAATATTTTAGGGCCCCTCACTAACCCTGCCAGTGCCCCCCACCAAGTGCTGGGAGTATTCAGCCGTCAGTGGCAACGACCCATGGCCGAAGTGTTGTCGCGCTTGGGCAGTAAACACGTAATGGTGGTGCATTCCCAGGACGGCTTAGACGAAATCAGTATTGCCGCCCCTACCCATGTGGTGGAACTCAAGGACGGCGCTATTAGTGAATACACCATCAATGCAAAAGACTATGGTTTGGCCCACGCTAACTTAGATGACATAGTGGTTGCAGATGCTCAGCAAAGTTTGGCCTTAATTCGGCAGGCTTTTTCTGGCCAAGCGGGGGCGGCGTTGGATATGCTCCTGTTTAATGCCGGGGCCGCTATTTATACTGCCGACCTAGCAGCTGATTTAGCTACGGGCATCGAAGCCGCGAGGCAAGCGATTAGCAGTGGTGCGGCCCAAGAAAAATTAGATCAATTGGTGGCCTTGTCGCAGGGGTTTAACCAAGCATGAATACTCCTACAGTGTTAAAGCGTATTGTGGCCCGTAAGTTAGAAGAAATTGCCGAGCGCCAAGTGCACACCCCTATAGCCAAACTGCAGCAGCAAATTACGGCTAATGTAACGGGGCCTATGGCGCCTAGAGGCTTTGCCAAGGCCATGCAAGCCAAATTAGATGCAGGCCTACCCGCGGTGATTGCCGAGGCCAAAAAAGCCTCCCCTAGTAAAGGCGTGATACGGCACGATTTTAAGCCTGCTCAAATTGCCCAAAGCTATGCCCAAGGCGGCGCCGCTTGTATGTCGGTGTTGACAGACGCAGACTTTTTTCAAGGCCATGAAGACTATTTGCAACAAGCTCGTGCAGCCTGTAATTTACCGGTTATTCGCAAAGATTTTATTATTGATGCCTACCAAGTGTATGAAGCTCGTGCCATTGGCGCAGACTGCATTCTTTTGATAGTGGCGTGTTTACAAGATGAGCAAATGCAACAACTTGCGCAATTGGCGCAAGACTTAGGTATGGACGTGCTAGTGGAGTCCCATGATGCGCAAGAGCTAGTCCGAGCGCTTAAGCTGAGTACGCCTTTAATCGGTGTCAATAATAGAAATTTACACACATTTGATCTGACTCTGCAGACAACCTTTGATTTATTAGCTTTGATACCAGAAGATCGTATGGTGATTACCGAAAGTGGTATTAACACCCCAGCAGATGTTGCCTTGATGCAAGAGCACAAGGTCAACGCGTTTTTGGTGGGAGAGTCGTTTATGCGCGCTGACGATCCAGGCGCTAAATTGGCCGAACTGTTCGGCTGACCCTAATTAACAATAGAAAAGGCAAAATTTTATGCAGCATAGTAATAATTTATCAAAGGCAAAGGCAAAGGCTGTGGCTATGCCAAATCACCTAAAGAGTGTGCTTAAAGCGGCATTTCTAACTGCATTGGTGGCACTAGTTTGGGTGCTAACTACTAGCACAGTATGGGCCAACGGTAACCAAATTGTGGGCTCCTGGGTGACTCCAGATGACAAAGCCGTGGTAGAAATTTATCTGCAAAATGGCGAGTATTTTGGCAAGTTTACATCCCTTAAAGAGCCTAATTATCCAGTAGGCCATAAAGACGGTTTAGATGGTCAAGTTAAAACCGACCGTAACAACCCTGATGCCAGCCAACACGCACAGCCGATTATTGGCTTGGTTATGCTTTCAGGCATGAAGTATGCGGGCGAAAAGAAAGGCAAGCATAAATGGGGTGGTGGTAAAATTTATGATCCAGGTAACGGTAAATCCTACAAGTGCACTATTCGCCTTAATGCTGACGGTAGCTTAGATCTACGCGGTTATATTGGTATCTCTTTATTCGGTCGTACCCAAGTGTGGCGCCCGCAACAATAACACAAGGTAGTTGAAAACAATGCAAGCACAAGTTAGCTGGGCCGGTGGGGTTAGTTTTAAGGCAGAGTCAGGTTCTGGCCACACAATAATCTTAGATGGGCCACCTAACTTAGGCGGTGAAGACCTAGGCGCTAGGCCTATGGAACTCCTGTTGATGGGGCTGGGAGGTTGTAGCTCGTTTGACGTTATGACCATTCTTAAAAAGGCCCGCCAAGATGTTACCGCTTGTGTGGCACAAATAACCGCCGAGCGCGCCGACGCTGTGCCTGCAGTGTTTACCAAAATTCACCTGCATTTTGTGATCACGGGCAATAACTTGAAAGACAAACATGTGGCTCGCGCTATTAAGCTCTCCGCCGAAGAATATTGCTCGGCTTCTATTATGTTGGAAAAGGCGGGTGTGGAAATCACCCACGACTATGAAGTCGTGGCATTGGACGTTTAACTTGTGACTACCAAGACGCAGGATTTAACACGATTTTGGTCGCCCAAGGTACATGAACTATCGCCTTATGTACCGGGAGAACAGCCTAACTTGAGCAACCTGGTTAAGCTCAATACTAATGAAAATCCTTTTCCACCATCCGCCAAAGTGTTGGCGGCTATGGCGGCAGAGTTAAACGATTGCCTGCGCTTGTATCCCGACCCTAATGCCCATAAATTGTGCCAATGTTTGGCTGCTTATGTAGGCCTAACTCCAGACCAGGTGTTTGTTGGTAATGGTTCCGATGAAGTTTTGGCCCATGCTTTTCAAGCCTTATTGCAACATGGTGAGCCATTGTTGTTTCCGGATATCAGTTACAGCTTTTATCCGGTCTATTGTGGCCTTTACGGCATCGAACAGGGCGAGGTGCCTTTAACGGCAGACCTTACTATTGACGTGTCTGATTATAAACAACCCAATGGCGGAGTAATTTTACCTAACCCCAACGCACCTACAGGTGAACTACTCGGTTTAACCGCCATCCGCCAACTGCTAGCCGCAAATCCCAATAGTGTTGTGGTTATTGACGAAGCCTATATCGATTTTGGTGGCCAATCGGCGGTAGAGCTTGTGCCTGAGTTCGACAATCTACTGGTGATTCAAACCTTGTCTAAGTCACGTTCCTTGGCGGGTTTGCGGGTGGGCTTTGCCTTTGGTCAAGCGCACTTGATTGAAGCGTTAGAACGGGTTAAAAACAGCTTTAACTCCTATCCTTTAAGCCGCGAGGCCCAAGCTGGAGCTATTGCAGCCATTGAAGACGAGGCTTATTTTCAAACCACCTGCCAAGCCAATATTACCCAACGAGATAAGTTAGCCAGCCAATTAAGCGGTTTAGGCTTTAGTATGACTCAGTCTGAGGCTAATTTTTTGTTTGTTACCCATGCCGCTGTGCCGGCGGCCGACATTGCCGCCCAGCTCAGGCAGCGGGGTATCATTGTGCGGCATTTAACCAGCAGCCCACGTATTACTAATTATTTACGCATTAGTGTGGGTAGTGCGAGTGAGTGTGAGCTTTTGGTGTTGGCGCTAACAGAAATAGTTTAACCGGTGGTCGGTCGGCGGTAAACCGTCAACCGCAGACCGCCAATCGTCCCTTAAGCACTAAATGCGCGGCCACCCATCAGGTGTAAATGGATGTGGTACACCACCTGACCACCGTCGGGATTACAGTTCATTTGTACTCGATAGCCGCTTTCAGCCACCCCTGCTTGTTTGGCTAATTTAGCCGCTGTGAGCATCATGTGGCCCAATAAAGCCTGATCTTCAGGGTTAGCATCGTTCAAGGTGGCAATGGGCTGTTTGGGAATGATCAGATAGTGTACTGGGGCTTTAGGGGCGATGTCCTTAAAGGCCAGTAGCAGGTCGTCTTCGAAGACGATGTCAGCCGCAATTTCGCGGCTGATGATCTTGTCAAAAATAGTACTCATAAAAATAACCCTGCCTGTTCGGTTTAATGCAGCTGTTCGCGGGCAATGGCGCGGTAGGCTATGTCACGGCGACAAAATTTGCCTTGCCAGGCAATTTTGTCAGCTAAGTCATAGGCTAAATGTTGCGCCGCGCCTACGTTGTCGCCTAAGGCCACAGCGCAAAGTACACGGCCGCCATTAGTCACTACCATACCGTCTTCGTTTAATGCCGTGCCTGCATGAAATATCATGCTGTCTTTGGGGTGCTCATCTGGCAAGCTAATCGCGTCGCCTTTGGCATAGCTGGCTGGGTAGCCCGCCGCAGCTAAAACCACACCTACGGCCGGACGTGGGTCCCAATGAGCTCGTGTCTGATCCAACACACCCATCACGCCAGCCATACAAAGCTCAACGATGCTGGTCTGCAAACGCATCATAATAGGCTGGGTTTCTGGGTCGCCAAAGCGACAATTAAATTCCAGTACTTTGGGTGTGCCGTCGGCAGTGACCATAATACCTGCGTATAAGAATCCGGTGTAAACATAACCGTCTGCCGCCATGCCTTCAACGGTAGGGATAATGACTTCATCCATGATGCGCTGATGCATTGCATCGTTAACCACTGGCGCTGGGGAGTATGCGCCCATGCCACCGGTGTTGGGGCCTTGGTCACCTTCATCACGGGCTTTGTGATCTTGGCTAGAAGCCAAAGGTAATATATTTTTGCCATCTACCATAACAATAAAGCTGGCTTCTTCACCCACTAGAAACTCTTCAATGACTACACGGTTGCCGGCTTCACCAAAGGCATTGCCTGCCAGCATATCTTCTACGGCGGCACAGGCCTCGGCTATAGTCTGGGCCAAAATCACGCCTTTACCGGCGGCTAAACCATCGGCTTTAACCACAATAGGTGCGCCTTGGGCCTTGATGTAGGCGTGGGCAGGGGCGATTTCGGTAAAGCTTTCATAAGCCGCCGTAGGGATTGCATGGCGCTGGAGAAAGTCCTTAGCAAAGGCCTTAGAGCCTTCCAGTTGAGCCGATCCTTGAGTGGGCCCAAAGATGTCCATGTTAGCAGCGCGGAATAAATCCACTACGCCCGCCACCAATGGGGCTTCTGGCCCAACAATGGTTAAATCTACGGCATTGGCCTGGGCAAAGGCGAGCAGGCCTTCGATGTCCATAACGTCAATGTCGACGTTCTTGGTTTTATGTTCTAGGGCCGTGCCGGCATTGCCCGGTGCAACAAATACCGTTTCTACGGCACGGTTTTTAGCAGCCTGCCAAGCAAGGGCGTGTTCGCGACCGCCACCGCCAATAATGAGTACATTCATGTTTTATTCCTATTAGTGGCGGAAGTGGCGCATGCCGGTAAATATCATGCTGATATTGTGCTCATTAGCGGCGGCAATGATCTCATTGTCGCGCATGGAACCGCCGGGCTGAATAATGGCACTAATACCGGCAGCTGCAGCAGCATCAATGCCATCTCGGAAGGGGAAGAAAGCATCGGATGCCATCACCGACCCTTTCACTTCTAAGCCTTCGTCACTGGCCTTGATGCCAGCAATTTTAGCACTGTAAACACGGCTCATTTGGCCGGCGCCAACCCCAATGGTCATACCACCTTTGCAATAAACAATGGCGTTAGACTTAACATACTTGGCCACTTTCCAGGCAAACTGTAAGTCGTGCATCTCTGCTTCTGTGGGCATGCGCTCACTCACAATTTTAAGGTCAGCTTCAAGTATTTGGCCTAAATCTCGGTCTTGCACTAACAGGCCGCCAGTAACACGTTTGTAGTCTAGTTCTGGCATATGTAGGTGGGGTAAGTCACCACAACTTAGAACGCGGACATTGGGCTTGCGGGCGAGGGCAGACATAGCCGATGGGCTAATGCTTGGGGCAATGATAACTTCGACAAATTGCTGATCAATAATGCGTTGAGCAGTGCCGGCATCCAGCTCACGGTTAAAGGCGATAATGCCGCCAAAGGCCGATGTGCTGTCTGTACTGTAGGCTTTTTCGTAGGCTTCGGTAATGTCCTTACCTATAGCCACGCCGCAGGGGTTGGCATGCTTAACAATGACACAAGCCGGGTCTTGGAAGGCTTTGACACATTCTATGGCAGAGTCGGTATCGGCAATGTTATTGAAAGATAATGCTTTGCCTTGTACTTGCACCGCAGTGGCGACACTCGCTTCTTTGGGGTTGTGCTCAATGTAGAAAGCGGCTGCTTGATGAGGGTTTTCGCCATAGCGCATGTCCTGCACTTTTTTCAATTGAGTATTAAAGGTGCGAGGAAATTTGGAATCAGTGTCGAGCTGAGCCCCTAAGTAGTTAGCAATGGCACCATCGTACATAGCCGTATGTTCAAAGGCTTTGCATGCTAAATCACTGCGCGTGGTTTGGCTCAAGCCGCCGGTCGCGTTAAGCTCTTCAGTGATGGCGCTATAGTCATCAGAGTTAACCACAATGGCAACGCTTTTGTTGTTTTTAGCCGCAGAACGCACCATGGTTGGGCCGCCAATGTCGATGTTTTCGATGGCCATGTCTAGGCTGCAATCATCGCGCTCGATGGTGGCTTGAAAGGGGTAAAGGTTAACTACGACTAAGTCGATGGCCTTAATGCCATGGGCTTGCATGATGTCTTCGTCTTGGCCGCGGCGGCCTAAAATACCACCGTGAATTTTAGGGTGTAAGGTCTTCACTCGGCCGTCCATCATTTCTGGAAAGCCGGTGTAGTCGGAAACTTCCACGGCCGCAATACCAGCATCACTCAAAAGTTTGAAAGTGCCGCCGGTGGAGAGTATTTCCACTCCCTTTAGCGCCAGCTGTTGAGCAAATTCTACGATACCTTGTTTGTCGGAAACGCTAATCAGAGCGCGGCGAATGGCTTGTGTGTCTGGCATGATGTTGTCCTTTTAACTGCTGTTAAAGTAGGTCGTACTGTTTAAGTTTTTTGCGTAAAGTGCCGCGATTAAGCCCCAGTATAGTGGCGGCTTTAGACTGGTTGTCTTGCGTGTGTTGCATCACGCAGGCAAATAACGGAGCTTCTACTTGGTGCATAAATAAGTCATAAAGTTCGGTGGTGTGTTGGCCATCCAACTTTTCAAAATAGGCGGTTAGCGCTTGTTCAACATTTTGTTTTAAGGTTTGGCTAGTGAGCTGGTTTGATGAGCTAATGCTGGCTTGGCTGTCGTCAAAGGCTGTAGCCTGGATCACACTGTTCATAGGGTTTGGACACTGCTTAGTTAATTGAGTCATGGGTTAAGCCGCTCGGTTGCAAGCGAGCTGAAAGTAGCCTTGCAAAAAGTCGATTTGCTGGGCTTCGTTTTGCAGTTGATTAAAGGCTTTGCGCTGGTCTGTTTGTGGCTTTAAATACCAGCCCACGTGCTTACGGGCAATGCGCGGGCCCATTACCTCGCCATACAAGGCGTATAGACCTTGTAGATGTTGTTGTAAAATTTGCCATACTAGGTCAGTGGGTGGCGCAGCCAGCTCTTTGCCGTGTTTGAGGTAGTGATGTATTTGGCTAAATATCCATGGGTTGCCTTGCGCTGCTCGCCCCAGCATCAGACCATCGGCTTGGGTATGGGCCAACACCTTGGCGGCGTCTTGGGCATTGTTAATATCACCATTGGCGATTACTGGAATGTCGATAGCCTGTTTAATGTCGGCAATGGTGTCATATTCCACTTCACCCTTAAAACCGCAGGCACGGGTGCGGCCATGTACGGCCAAAGCTTGAATGCCCGCATCTTCGGCAATGTGGGCAATTTCTACGCCATTGCGTTCGCTCGGGCTCCAACCCGTACGTATCTTTAAGGTTACGGGTACGTCCACGGCGGCGACTACGGCGCAAACAATGTCTTGTACTAATTTGGGGTCACGTAACAAGGCAGATCCAGCGGCCTTTTTCAGCACTTTTTTGGCCGGGCAGCCCATATTAATGTCGATGATTTGGGCCCCAAGGGCGACGTTGGCTTGGGCCGCATGGGCCATTTGTTGTGGATCGCTGCCTGCAATTTGCACGCTAATGGGAGTGCTGTCATCGGCGTGGGGTAGACGTCTTTGGGATTTTTTTGTATGCCACAGTGAGGTGTCGGAAGTAAGCATTTCTGCAACCGCTAGCCCCGCGCCAAGTTGACGGCACAAGTGCCGAAATGGGCGGTCGGTAATGCCTGCCATGGGCGCCAACACTAAGCCGTTTTCGAGCTGGTGAGGGCCAATAGCAAAGCCATGAATAACGCTAGAGTGATTCATAGTAGAGGTAATAGGTGCCTAAAATTTTGCCAGAAATGAGTTTATAACCCAATCCCGCTATTGTACGAGTTGTACAAAAAATGTTCAATTAATAAGAGCTATAACGCAGACAAATAGCAGTTTGATTTAGTCATCGGTCGGCCGCCAACCATTAACCTAGCACAGCGACACAGATAATCGCCAACAGCCCCGCCCCTATCCATTGGCGCACAGTTTTTGCATCGCGCGTTAACATTTTTTGGTGAAACTTAAGCCCCACAAAATGGCCCACGGCTGTGGGTAGCAGCCGCATAAGAGACCACTGCCACTGTAAGTCTACACCGGCGATGGCAAAGGCCGACATTTTAATGACCACAAGTATAAACCAGAGTGCAAATAAGGTGTCACGGTAGGCGGTGATGGACATTTTTCGCACCGCTACTGCAATAATAAGCGGTGCACCAATTAACGACACGCCACTAAAATAACCGCCTCGTATTAACAGTAGCCGGTCCACCCTGGTGACTGACTACGAATCTCCCACTTTAAAACCCAAGTGATGGCATAAAATCCAGTGATGGCATAAATAATCATCACCATCCATTGGCTGGGCAAGCTCAGTAGGCCAATAACACCAATTAATTTGGGAATGATCATCCAGCTTAAGGCTTCGCGCAAAAATGCACGATCAATATTTTTGAAGCGCCGAGCGGAAGCTACGCTGGAGAAAATAAGTAGATGAGTGGCCACAATAGGTAAGAAGAACAACAGCTGATCGATAACCATGAGTAATAAAGGTAACACAAGTGCGGCGCCACCAAAGCCTAGGCCTGCCCGTACAAAGCCTGACCAAACAAAGATTAAAGCAATGGCGATGAGCTGGCCGCTGGTAAAATCCATGTTAGCGTTTATAACCGTCGATGCGCACCCATTCGTCTTTAACAACTACCGTGTGCATATCAAACCAAGGGGTATAGGCGTTAATGACCTCATCGGCCTGGTGCTCAAGAATGCCCGACAGGGCAATGAGACCGCCGCTTTTGGTTAGTTGTGCTAGGCGCGGAGCTAAATCAATGAGTGGTGCAGCTAATATATTGGCGAGCATAACATCAGCAGCTTGAGTGGGCGTATGTTCAGGTAAAAACACGGGGATGGTGGCTGCGTCGATGCCGTTACGTTGAGCGTTATCGGTGGTGGCAGTGAGGGCCTGGGTGTCGTTGTCAACACCGAAGGCGCTGCTTGCCCCCATGAGTACAGCGGCGATGGCCAAAATGCCGGAGCCACAGCCGTAGTCAATGACGCTTTTTCCGTGCCAGTCTTGGTTCGCAATCCATTGTAAGCACAAAGCAGTGGTTGCATGACTGCCGGTGCCAAACGCTAGGCCTGGGTCAAGCATTAGATTGGCGGCTGTGGGGTCTGGGGCGGGTTTCCAACTAGGGCAAACCCATAACCGCGGGCCAAATTGAATGGGTTCAAAGCGGTCCATCCATTCTCTTACCCAATCCTTGTCCTCTAGAATTTCTAACTTGTAATGGGGGAAGGGTGACTCTGGGTAGGCTTCTTGCCATCCGTTTTGTAAATAGTTGAGTAACGATTGTTCATCAGTATCGGCTGCAAATAACCCCATCACCCGCGTGTCTTGCCAAAGGGGTGTGGTGCCTTTGATGGGTTCAAACACGGGTTGGTCGGCGCCATCGAGCATGCTCACAGCCCCTGCGCCGCAAAGCAACAGCATGTCTTCGAGTATTTCTGAAGATTGTGGCGTTGCTGAAAGTGTAATCTGAACCCAAGGCATTTTTTATCTCGTATTAAAGGCAAAAATAAAAACGCCGCCTTGGAGGTCCGTGGCGGCGAGGTAGAAAAAAGCCTAGCTTATAGGCCTAGCTTTTTCTCTAGGTAGTGGATGTTGACGCCACCTTTTGCAAAGTTGGCATCGCGCACAATGTCTCTTTGCAGGGGTATGTTGGTTTTAATGCCATCAATAATCATTTCATCCAGGGCCACTTCCATGCGCTTTAAGGCTTCTTCTCGCGTAGGCGCATAGGTAATGAGCTTGGCGATCATAGAATCATAGAAAGGTGGCACGGTGTAACCGCTGTAGATGTGGGAATCAACGCGCACTCCCAAACCGCCTGGAGCATGGAACTGAGTTACTTTGCCAGGGCAAGGCATAAAGGTTTTGGGGTCCTCGGCGTTGATGCGGCATTCAAAAGCATGGCCTTTAATAATCACATCTTCTTGCTTGATCGACAAAGGTAAGCCGCTGGCAATGCGCAGCTGCTCTTTGATGATATCCACGCCGGTGATCATTTCTGTGACGGGGTGTTCTACCTGTACGCGGGTATTCATTTCGATAAAGTAGAAGCCACCGTCTTCGTACAAAAATTCAAAGGTGCCGGCACCACGGTAGCCAATTTCAAGGCAGGCATCGGTACAGCTTTTAAGTACCTGTGCCCGTGCGGCTTCGTCCATGTGCGGCGCGGGAGCTTCTTCCACTACTTTCTGATGACGGCGTTGCATGGAGCAGTCGCGGTCATATAAGTGTATGGCACCACCCTGGCCGTCGGCCAAGATTTGTACTTCTACGTGGCGCGGGTTTTCCAGAAACTTTTCCATGTACACGACATCATTACCAAAGGCACCTTTGGCTTCGGCTTTAGTGATGTAAATGGAATTAATAAGGGCGGCTTCACTGTGCACCACGCGCATACCGCGGCCACCACCACCAGCAGAGGCTTTGATAATGACCGGATAGCCAATACGTCTAGCAATGCTCATAGTGCGTTCGGCGTCATCATCTAATGGGCCATCGGAGCCAGGCACCGTAGGCACGCCTGATTTTTGCATGGCCTTGATGGCAGCAACTTTGTCGCCCATCACGCGGATGGTGGCGGCAGTTGGGCCAATAAAGGTAAAACCACTGTTTTCGACCATTTCGGCAAAGTCGGCGTTCTCGGCTAAAAAACCGTAGCCCGGGTGGATGGCCGTGGCGTCGGTGACTTCGGCAGCACTCAGAATGCGAGGAATGTTCAAATAACTTTCGGCTGATGAGTTAGGCCCAATGCACACGGCTTCGTCAGCCAAGCGTACGTGCATCAAGTCTTTGTCTACTTTGGAGTATACCGCTACGGTTTTAATGCCCAATTCTTTACAGGCACGCAAAATACGTAAGGCAATTTCTCCGCGGTTAGCAATAACAACTTTTTCTAACATGGGCGACTCCGGCTTTAGGCAATAGTGACCAGAGGTTGATCAAATTCAACAGCTTCGCCATCTTCCACCAAAATGGCCGTTATGGTGCCGCTCTTGTCAGCTTCAATTTGGTTCATCATCTTCATAGCTTCAATAATGCAAATAACATCGCCTTCTTTGACTGTTTGGCCTACTTCAGAAAAGGCCGGAGCGCCTGGTGATGGGCAGCGATAGAAAGTGCCAACCATAGGCGATACCACCGCGTGATCACTTAGGATAGGGGCGCTTGGGGCTTTTGCAGCAGCTGGTGCAGGCGCGGCCATGGCAGCCATAGGCGCTGCTTGCATCATGGGCGCTTGGGCGGGCATCATCATGGCAGGCAAGCCACGGGTAATGCGCACAGATTCTTCGCCTTCTTTAATTTCAATTTCGTTAATGTCGGATTCTTCTAGCAACTCGATGAGTTTTTTAACTTTACGAATGTCCATGTGATTTCTCTGTGATATTTATAATAGTGATTAACTGCTTAAACGGCCAAGGGCAGCGTCTATAGCAAAACGGTAACCGTCAGCGCCTAGGCCGCAGATAACGCCCTCGGCAATGTCGGATAAATAGGAATGGTGGCGAAAAGTTTCGCGTTGGTGAACGTTGCTTAAGTGCACTTCAATAAACGGAATTTTTACGCCTAATAGGGCATCTCGTATAGCCACACTGGTGTGGGTGTAAGCCGCAGGGTTGATAACAATAAACTGCACCCCTTGGTCGGCGGCCTGATGAATGGCTTGAATGAGCTCATGCTCGGCATTGGATTGTAGGCAATCAAGGCTGACGTTAGCGGCCTGGCATTGGGTTTTGCACGCAGATTCAATCTGTGCCAGTGTTAGGCTGCCATAAATACTTGGCTCTCTGTGCCCCAAAAGATTGAGATTTGGGCCATTAAGTAACAGAATTTGCGCCATTGAGTTGTATCCGTCGCTGCAGCAAAGGGTTGTATTTGTCTGGAGATAATAGCATGTTGGCGGAATTTTGCCGAAGTTTTTGTTATTTATTTATCCCTAGAGCAGAGCGCCTTGGTCTGCTACTCTAGGTCAGTTATCTCATTGTGGATCCTTATATGCTATTCAAACTGCTAGCTGCTTATGCCAACCATGGCCGTTCGTTGAAGTGGCTGTTACCAGTAGGCGTTATTATATTATCGGCCTGTTCTACACCTGCCGTTAAGTCAGGTGATACAGATGCCGTTAAGCTAGGTGATACAGATGCCGTTAAGCTAGGTGATACAGATGCCGTTAAGCTAGGTGATACAGATGCCGTTAAGCCAGGTGATACAGATGCCGTTAAGCCAGGTGATACAGATGCCGTTAAGCCAGGTGATACAGATGCCGTTAAGCCAGGTGATACAGATGCCGTTAAGCTAGGTGTTACAGATACCGTGGCTAAAACAGCTGTTGCTAGTCAGCCGCTCCAAGCTAAGCCTGTTGCGGGTGCAGAAGTAAAGTATGTCGATAGCGTAGCTTTTTGGCTAGGTGAGGCAGGATGGGCCTTCAGTCAAGACAGGCTAACCACGCCAAAGGGTGACAATGCATACTATTATTTGCAGCGTGTGTTAGTGCTAGAGCCGCAACATCCGCACGTGGCTCAGGCCATGGAGCAAATCGTCTTGCGTTACTATGAGCTGCTGCAAACCAGTTTAAAGCAAGGCAAGGTTGAGCAGGCGCGGGTGTTTTTGTCCCGTGCTCAAAAACTACTGCCAGGGCATCACCAAATGGCATCGATGCTGGCTTTAATTAATGCTTCTGAAGCGGTACAAAAGCCTGCCAAGGCGGCTGCGATCGCAACTAAAACGCCTCAGCCACGGATGCAAACCTTATCACTTACAGCTAAGCTGCTAACGCAAAAAAGCGATGCTTTGGTTGTTTGGTTAACTGCGCTGGCAATCAAAGCACAAGCCCTTGATGCCACTATGCTCATTGTTGCACCCAAGGATGCGCAGGCTCGATGGCTCTACCAAACCATGAACGCTGCCAATCCAGAGCAACGCATACGAGCCAATATTAAACGTGGTACACCTGCTCGAATTGAGGTGAGCTATAAGGCGCGCTCGGACGAGCTTGAAGTTTACCCTCAGTAGCACTATATAAGTTAATAGCCGATTATTATTTAAGGACTCAGCAATGCTGCAGATTAGACAAGGACTGCGGAATATCAAAGAAGATTACTTTGATGGCCGCCATTGGTTGTTTCGAGGCGTGGCAGTGTTGTTGGCGGCCTATTTTTTGTTGGCATTGGGCTTGGGTTATTATTGGAACAGTGAGCCAGATTTAGCTGCTCAGCCTACCGCGGGCACTGTTACAGGGGCCACCACTACACAGGCCTTGCTGCATTTAACGCGCACTCTAATGGATAAGCCCGGCGGCTATTTGGCCAACGACATGACGTTGCCTGGGTTGTTTATGGACAACATTCCAAATTGGGAGTATGGCGTCTTGATCCAGGTGAGAGATATGTCGCGAGCTATGCGCAAAGATTTTAGCCGTTCTCAGTCACAATCCACAGAAGATAAAGACTTAGCCATTGCCGAGCCGCAATTTAATTTTGATAGTGAGAGCTGGATATTACCTTCCTCTGAAGGTGAATATCGCACAGGTATGAAAGCTTTACAGCGGTATTTGCAGCGCTTGGCTGATCGGCCGCAGGGCCTGGCTCAATTTTATGCCCGCGCAGATAATTTAACCCGCTGGCTCGGTGATGTGGAAACCCGTTTGGGTAGTTTGTCGCAGCGCCTAAGTGCCAGTGTTGGGCAGCGGCGATTAAATACCGACTTAGCCGGTGACTCAGCCGCCACTCAGTCCACGCTTAGTGCCGCGGAATTGGAAATTAAAACCCCCTGGTCCGAAATTGATGATGTGTTTTATGAAGCCCGTGGGGCAAGCTGGGCCTTAATTCATTTGTTACGAGCGGTGGAGGTGGATTTTGCGCCAGTGCTAGAAAAGAAGAATGCACTAGTGAGTTTACGGCAAATTATTCGTGAGTTAGAGTCGACCCAAGAAACTGTGTGGAGCCCGATGATTATGAATGGTTCTGGTTTTGGTTTGGTGGCCAACCATTCGTTAGTGATGGCATCCTATATTTCCCGTGCCAATGCAGCCATTATTGATTTGCGTAGCTTATTGACGCAGGGTTAAACTAAAAAAGCCGAAGCATAGCTTCGGCTTTTTATTCTACGCTATGGCGCATTAGCCTTTCTGCTAGCCTTTGTAGGCAGCGGCGGCTACTAGAATTTTTGCCTTAGCAGACTCCACGCCTTCCCAGCTTTCTACCTTCACCCACTTGCCTTTCTCTAGGTTCTTGTAGTTTTCAAAGAACTCTTTAATTTGGTTGCGTAACAACTCTGGTAAGTCGGTGATGTCTTGTACATCATTGTAAGCTTGGGTTAATTTTTCGTGGGGTACGGCCAGTAGCTTTGCATCTTCGCCGGCTTCATCGGTCATGTTGAGCACGCCGACTGGACGACAGCGGATAACACTACCCGGTACAACTGGGTATGGAGTGACTACCAACACGTCTAATGCGTCGCCATCATCGGCTAGGGTGTTGTTGATGTAACCGTAGTTGGCTGGGTAAAACATGGGTGAGGCCATGAAACGGTCTACAAACAAAGCATCAGCATCTTTGTCGATTTCATATTTCACTGGGCTGCTGTTGGCAGGAATTTCAATCACAACATAAATGTCGTTAGGTAAGTCTTTGCCAGCGGGGATGTTTTGGTAGCTCATGATCTAATCTGATCCTAATTAATTAAGGTTGATAGTTTATGCTTGGTGGTAGCGATTAACTCGCTCAACTTCTTGCTTGGAACCCAGAATCACTGGTACACGTTGATGTATATGGTGTGGTTCTATGTCCATGATTGGCTTTTGCGTGTTGCTAGAGGCGCCGCCTGCTTGCTCGATAAGGAAGCTCATGGGGTTGCCTTCGTACATTAGGCGCAGTTTACCGGCTTTGTTTGGATCGCGGCTATCGTAAGGGTACATAAATATGCCGCCACGGGTGAGAATGCGGTGTACTTCGGCCACCATGGAGGCAATCCAGCGCATGTTGAAGCGCTTTTCCATAGGGCCTTCTTCGCCTAGCAATAGATCGCTGACGTAGTTTTGCATAGGGGCCTGCCAGAAGCGTTGGTTAGACATATTGATGGCAAATTCCTGGGTGCTGGAAGGTACTTGAACCTGGTCTTCGGTTTGGTAAAAATCACCGTCAGCGCCTAGGTTGTACATGGCTACGCCATTACCCGTGGTTAAGGCTAAAATCACGGAAGGTCCGTAGAGTACGTAACCTGCGGCAATTTGCTTGCGGCCCGCTTGTAGAAAAGTTGTGCTAGTGATTTCTGTGCCATCTTGTGGGGCGGCTAAAACAGAAAATATAGTGCCCACGGTGACGTTAATGTCGATGTTGGAGCTGCCATCCAGGGGGTCGAAGGTAACTAAGTATGGGCCGTCATTGTCACTGGCAATAGTATGTTCTTCTTCTTCCGAGGCAATGCCTGCAACACTGCGGTTAGCCAATAACGCTTGCTTGAGTAAATCGTTAGAAATAACGTCTAATTTTTTTTGCACTTCACCTTGTACATTTTGCTGTTCGGCAGAGCCATACAGGCCGCTCAAGGCACCGCCACGCAGGCGTTCGGCAATGTTTTTGCAAGTGGTGGTGACTGACTCAATTAGGGAAACAAGTTGTGGGTCAACTTGGGCTTGCTCAAGGGCTTGATTGAGGCTCAACATGAGATTATTAGAGGTGTCCGTGTGCGGGGCTAAAATGTGAGCCAAATTATACGTCATATGTAGCAAAATGTCTTGCGGCTTAAGTCGTAATAGGCCGGCTTAATTGGCTATGGATGCCGACGTAAATAGTGTGACTGCCTGCGAATTTAACTTTCGAGAAACAATAAATGTTACAATGAATGACTCATTTTTGAATTGTGACTTATGACAAAATCATCCTCAGTTTACCAAGGTCAGTTGAATGTAACCCTTGCCATCACCGGCGCTTCTGGGGCGCAATATGGCTTACGCTTGCTGCAATGTTTATTGGCGTTAGATTGTCAGGTGTCTTTATTAGTGTCGGCCGCAGGGCAAGTGGTGTTGGCTACAGAAACCGACCTTAAAGTGCCGTCGGCAACTGCAGCGATGGAGGTCTATTTTAGTGACTTGTACGCGGCCAAGCCTGAGCAGCTCAAGGTTTTTGCTAAGCAGCAGTGGATGGCCCCCGTGGCATCTGGTTCTGGTGCTGGCGACGCCATGGTGGTGTGCCCCTGCAGTACTGGTAGTTTATCTGCTATTGCCTGTGGGGCCAGCAATAACCTTATTGAGCGAGCTGCAGACGTACATTTAAAAGAACGTCGCAAGTTGATTTTGGTACCCCGTGAGGCACCTTATTCAGAAATACACTTAGAACATATGCTTAAGTTAACGCGTATGGGTGCGGTGATCATTCCCGCTAGCCCTGGTTTTTATAATCGCCCCCAAAGTGTCGAAGATATGCTTGATTTTGTGGTTGCTCGCATCTTGTCGCAACTGGGTTTACCGCAATCTTTGGTGCCTGCTTGGGGCGCATAAATCAGCAGCGTTTTTAGTGGAGTAAATTTCACGATTTTTGCTCTTTTTATATACAATTCGCGCTATAATGTGCGCGCTAATATCATTCATAATTTATACGAGAAAATGTCATGTCCGTCGCTGATTACATGCAGCAGTTAGGTGCCCAAGCTAAAGCCGCTTCTAAGGTGCTTGCGACGGCGCCGACTAGGACAAAAAATAACGCTCTATTGGCCATGGCGCAAGCATTGGATAGTGCACGAACAACGCTTTTAGAGGCCAATGCCAAGGATTTGAAAGCCGCTCAAGCCAATGGTTTAGATGCGGCCATGTTAGACCGCTTGCGCGTTACAGACGCAGGCATTGATGCCATGATGCTGGGTTTGCGGCAGGTGGCACAGTTGGCCGATCCAATAGGTGAAATCAGCGACATGAATTACCGGCCCTCGGGCATTCAGTTGGGTAAAATGCGCGTGCCTTTAGGTGTGGTGGGCATTATCTATGAATCTCGGCCTAACGTTACTGTTGATGCCGCAAGCCTGTGCATTAAATCTGGTAATGCCGCTATTTTAAGGGGCGGTTCAGAGGCCAGTCACTCCAACCAAGCCATCGCCGCGTGTGTGAGTGAAGGTTTAATTGCGGCGGGTCTGCCGGCCACGTCTGTGCAAGTGGTGGCAACCACTGACCGAGCCGCGGTGGGTGAGTTAATTACCCTAACCGAGTTTGTAGATGTGATCGTACCCCGCGGTGGTAAGAGTTTGATAACCCGGGTGAGCGCCGATGCGCGTATTCCGGTGATTAAGCACCTTGATGGCAATTGTCATGTCTATATTGATGACGAAGCAGATGCTACCAAGGCTATTAATATTGCCATTAACGCCAAAACTCGGCGCTATGGTGTATGTAATGCTATGGAAACCTTGTTGGTTGCGCAGTCTCGAGCTCAGGAATTGCTACCGCAGCTGGCACAAGGATTGCAAGAGTTTGGTATAGAATTACGCTTGTGTGAACAGTCTATGGCCATTATTAGTGGCTACCAAGGCGTAACCCTGGCCGCCACAGAAGCGGATTGGTCGCAGGAGTACTTAGCGCCTATCTTAGCCATCAAAGTGGTGTCTGGAATGGATCAAGCCATCGACCATATTAATGACTATGGCTCTCACCATACGGATGCCATGGTGAGTGAAAACTTCTCCAAGGCGAGAGCCTTTATGGCGGCTGTGGACTCAAGCTCAGTGATGATTAATGCCTCGACGGCTTTTGCCGACGGTTTTGAATATGGCTTAGGTGCTGAAATTGGTATTTCTACCGACAAGATTCATGCCCGTGGTCCGGTGGGCCTAGAAGGCTTAACATCGCAAAAATACCTTGTCTTTGGCGATGGGCACATACGAGATTAATTGTGGCCACAAGCAAAGTGAGTCACGGTTTGGCTGTGCCAGCTAAGGTGCTGTTAGGAGGTACCTTTGATCCAGTGCATCAAGGCCATGTGGCTTTGGCGCTGGAATTAAGTCGTTATTTAACGCCAGTAAATGGTCCATCGCAAGAGGTTCACCTTTTGCCGAACAGTCAGCCTGCCCATCGTCAAGCACCCCATGGGAGTGCCAAGCAACGAGCCGCGATGTTGGCTTTAGCCATTGCAGAGCATGCTCAATTGGTGCTCGATGAGCGAGAATTACGTCGCCATGGCCCTAGCTATAGTGTGTTAACTTTAGCGGAGTTGAGGGCCGAAGTGGGCCCGCAAGCGCCGTTGATTTGGTGTTTGGGAGTGGACGCTTTTGCTGGCTTGAAGCAATGGCACCGCTGGCAAGAATTATTAGATTACGGGCATTTGTTGGTGCTTTCACGGCCAGCTGCTCAATGGCCTATGGATGCCGAGTTGTTAGCTTGGTATGCAATGCGCAAAGTGGACGCTGCTAATGTTTTGTTAGCTTCACCATGTGGACAGGTAGCCCACCTGAAATTAGGCCAGTACGCCGTATCTGCAACTCAGCTACGGCAGCAAATGCGCTTAGGCCAGCAGCCTAGCGCAACAGAATTAGCGCCCGCAGTAACCCAGTATATTGCGAGCCAGAGCCTATATGGTTTAAAACCTTAGGCATTTATTTGATTTTTTTGGAACACGAATTATGGCTATGCCCATTGAAGACTTATTAAAAATTATTACCGGCGCCTTAGAAGACATGAAAGGCAAGGATATTGTTCAGCTGGACGTGCGGGGCTTATCGAACGTTACCGATTATATGGTGATTGCCACTGGCACCTCTAACCGCCATGTTAAATCCTTGGCCGATGAAGTGTCTTATCAAGCCAAACAAAACGGCGTTGCGCCGTTAGGCATAGAAGGTGAAATGAGTGGCGACTGGGTGCTATCGGACTTAGGTGACGTGGTAGTGCATGTGATGCAGGCTGAGGCGAGAGAGTTTTATGACCTTGAGCGCCTGTGGAATCCAGCCCTTAAAGGCACCCTTTCTAGCGTGGTTGAACCAAGCTAATTAAAGCTGCAACAGTGATAGTGCTGCGATGGCGCCGGCATGAAAATTAAGTTACTAGCCGTGGGTACAAAAATGCCTGCATGGGTCATCCAAGGCTATGACGAATATGCTAAGCGCATGCCCCATGATATGCAATTGCAACTGCAAGAGCTGAGCCTCGGTTTTCGTGGCAAAGGGGCGGATTTAAAGCGTGCCATTGCCAAGGAAGGCGAACAAATGCTGGCCGCCATTCCAGCCCAAGACTATGTCATCGCCTTGGATCTAAAGGGCCAAGCATGGAGTACGGAGCAATTGGCGCAGCAATGTGGTCAATGGCGTATGGCGGGGCGTAATGTTACTCTTTTGGTGGGCGGTCCCGACGGCTTGGCTAAAGACTGTGTGGCTAGAGCCGATCAGCTTTGGTCCTTGTCACGTCTTACCCTGCCTCATCCGATGGTGCGAGTATTACTCGCCGAGCAAATCTACCGTGCTTGGAGTTTGCTCAACAATCATCCCTACCATAAGTAACAGATACGCCTATGCCTTGGTCAAAGATGGATACTCAGCGCAAAGAAGTGAGTCAATTTAAGACCCGCCTTTGGTTGGCTCTGCTTTTGATCCTGCTGGTGTTCGCAGGCCTCATTACTCGTTTGGTGTACCTGCAAGTGGTACAGCATGAACGCTATGTTACTGAGTCCAATGATAACCGGCAGCAGCTGCAGGCGATTGCCCCTACACGAGGGCTGATTTATGATACCAATGGCAACTTACTTGCAGGCAACCGTGCCAGCCATAGTCTTGCTTTAGTGCCAGAGATGCTGGTTGGTGGGCGCCGCGGAATAGATGCCGCTCTCGCCGAACTGGCACAAGTAGTGGCCATTGATGCGGATGATATCAAACGTTTTAAACGACGCCTAAACCAGCCTCGCCGACCCTTTAGTCCGGTGGCCTTAAGGTTTCAACTCGATGCTGAGGAAATAGCCAAAATCACGGTTAACCAGCACCGCTTACCAGGGGTGCGCGTGGTGCCCGAATTGGTACGCTACTACCCAATGGACGATGGCTTTGTGCACGCCTTGGGTTATGTTGGGCGCATTAACGATCGCGAACTTGCCAAATTGGATGCCACCAATTACAGCGCCACCCACCATGTAGGCAAGCTGGGTGTAGAGCGATACTATGAAGCCGAACTACATGGCACCGTGGGCCGCCAAACCGTAGAGACCAATGCCAGGGGCCGCGTTCTGCAGGTGCTAGATCGGTTAGAACCTATGCCAGGCCAGAACATTACTTTGTTCTTAGATGCCCAATTGCAACAGAAGGCGGTGCAGCTGTTGGCTGGCAAGCGTGGTGCTATTGTAGCTATTGACCCAAACACAGGGGGCATCTTGGCAATGGCCAGCGCACCCAGTTATGGTGCCAATCAATTTGTTACGGGTATCAGTAGTGCCAACTACAAAGCCCTTCGCGAATCAGCAGACTTGCCCCTATTTAACCGTGCCTTACGGGGCCGCTATCCACCTGCATCCACAATCAAACCCGTTATAGCCATTGCTGGCATAGATTCGGGCATCATCGCTCGCAACTTTTCCATCTGGGATCCTGGATACTACCAGCTCACCGAAGGTGGGCGCTTGTATCGCGACTGGAAAAAAGGCGGCCATGGGCGGGTGAATATACACAAGTCCATTGTTGAGTCTGTAGACACCTTTTACTATGCTATCTCCCATATTATGGGTAACGAGCCTATGGCTAACTATTTGGCTCGTTTTGGTTTGGGTCAGGTCACCATCGCCGACCAGCCCGAAGCCACTCAAGCGGTGCTGCCCACTAAACAATGGAAACGTATAAACCGTAATGCCTCTTGGTTCCCAGGTGATTCACTCAACATGGGCATAGGGCAGGGTTTTTTGTCGGCCACACCGACCCAATTGGCGACCATGGCCATGGTGTTAGCCAATAAGGGACAGTGGCATCAAGTGCGCATGATCAAGGCCATTGATGGTAAAGCAGTTAACAAAGTTAGCGATATAGGCCGTAAGGACCCAGCTCAACCTGCAAACCTGGTGCTTAAGCGCAGCAGTGACTGGAACAAGGTACATGCAGCCATGGTGGATGTGATGCATGGTAAAAAAGGTACCGCGCGGGGCAGTGGGGCTAACAGTAGCTACAAAATGGCGGGTAAAACTGGCACCGCGCAGGTGTTAGGTATTAAACAGGATGGCACTTATGATGCGGCTATAATTGCTGAGCGGTTTCGTGACCATGGCTTGTATATTGGCTGGGCACCGGCGAAAAACCCGGTCATTGCCATTGCTGTTATCATTGAGAACGGTGGTGGCGGCAGCTCTGCGGCAGCACCTTTAGCTCGTAAGATGTTTGATGCTCGTATGTTAGCGGGCCCCAACAAAGACAGTAAAGGCGGTGTCAACGATGGCTGATTTTCAACGCTTGGCACCTGAAGCCATAAAACACTTTAGACAAGGGCCAGGATTTTGGGTCAAGCTGAAACTTGATCCTTGGTTACTCATTCTTGTCATCGCTATTATGGCGTTTGGATTAGTGGTGCTTTACTCAGGCTCAGGTGCCAGTGAAGCCGCGGTAAACAAGCAGTTGGCGCGTTATGCAGTTGCCTTTCTTGGCATGGTGGTTATCACCCAAATTAATCTACGCCGGGTGCAGCGTTGGATGCCACTGCTCTATATAGGCGGCGTTTTGTTGTTGTTAGCCGTGTTCTTGTTTGGGGTGGAGGCTAAAGGCGCTCAACGTTGGTTGGCTATTCCGGGTTTGCCTAGGTTTCAGCCATCGGAAATTATGAAATTGGTGGTGCCGCTCACCCTGGCTTGGTATTTAGCTAGCCGGCCACGGCCGCCGCATCTGGTCCATGTACTGGCAGCTCTAGTGTTATTAGCCGTACCTGTAGTTATGATTGCCAAGCAGCCAGATTTAGGTACCGCGCTGCTGATTGGTAGTTCTGGCGTGTTTGTTATTTTCTTTGCGGGCTTGCTGTGGCGCTACGTGATTGCAGCCATGGTATTAGGTGCTGCGGCATTACCCTTGTTGTGGATAGGCATGAGAGACTACCAAAAACAGCGAGTGTTAACCTTTTTAGACCCAGAGTCCGATCCCTTGGGCTCTGGCTGGAACATTATTCAATCTAAAATTGCTATTGGCTCCGGTGGAATCAATGGCAAAGGTTGGTTGCAAGGCACCCAGTCGCACTTGGACTTTTTGCCCGAAACCCATACCGATTTTATTTTTGCCGTGTTGGCCGAAGAGTTTGGCCTCATTGGCGTGTGTCTGCTGTTAGGCTTGTATTTTTTGGTATTGGTGCGGGGTTTGATTATTTGCGCCTATGCGGCTCACCCCTTTGATCGCATGTTGGCCGCCAGCCTCACACTCACTTTCTTTGTCTATGTGGTGGTTAACATCGGTATGGTTAGCGGTTTGTTGCCGGTGGTGGGCGTGCCCTTGCCGCTAGTAAGTTATGGCGGCACCTCGGCGGTAACCTTAATGGCGAGTTTAGGTCTGCTCATGTCTATTCATGCGCGCAGGCCCCAGCGTATCTAGTCCATTAGTCGTTGCTAGTTTGTATACTGAATAGGTAGGCGCTGGGTGACTCGAGTCATGAGTTCGTAGCCGATGGTGCCAGCATGCTGCGCTACTTCATTGATACTTAAGCCTTTACCCCATAAACACACCGGATCACCCACTTCAATGTTACTCAAGTTGGTAACGTCAATAGTAATCATGTCCATGGATACGCGGCCTACAATGCTGGCTCTTTGGCCGTTAACCACGATGGGGGTGCCCGTTGGTGCACTGCGTGGATAGCCATCACCATAGCCTATGGCAACCGTAGCGATAATTGATGGCCGTTGGGCGCGCCAGTGTTGAGAGTAGCCCACGGTTTCGCCGCTATCAATGTGGCGCAGGGAAATGATGGCCGAACACACTTGCATCACTGGTTTCAAGCCTATGCTGGATGCGTGATCGGCGTCTAGGGGGGAATTTCCATAGAGCATAAAGCCGGCCCGGTTCCAGTCTCCATGGGCTTGTGGCCAGGCCATGATGGCAGCGGAGTTGGCTAAGCTTAGGGGGTGTTTGTAACGCTTGGCCGTGGCCATAAAACGCTCCACTTGGGTGAGGGTGAAGTCGTTGGTGGTTTCATCGGCGCTGGCAAAGTGGGTGGCAAACACCATATCTGCAGCAACATTGTCACTGGCCATCAGTTGCTGGTAGAAGGTTTCTACTCGGTTTGGGTTTAACCCCAAGCGGTGCATACCACTGTCGATTTTAAGCCATACTTTGAGGGGCGTTGTGACCTTGGCCTTGAGTATCGCTTCCACTTGCACTGGGTCTTCTACCATCAACCAAAAATCATGGGCTGCGGCAATGGCTACTTCATCTGCTGCAAAGGTGCCTTCCAATAACAGTATGGGTTTGCTGATGCCCGCTTGGCGCAACAGCAAGGCTTCTTCGATACAAGCCACACCAAAAGCCGGTGCATGGGGCTCAAGTGCTCGAGCACAGGCGACGGCACCATGGCCGTAGGCGTTAGCTTTAACGATAGCCATGGTTTGAGCTTGGGGTGCGAGCTGACAAGCCCATTGATAATTGTGAATCAATGCGCCAAGGTCAACCACCATGTGGGCAGGACGGGCCATGAAAAGTTCTCTAGTAGTTAAATTTACCGGCGCTATAAAGCTGGGCGGCTTTTTCCCAAATTGGCCCCGGCTTGCCGTCACCTACGGGCTGGCCGTCGAGTTCAACAACGGGAGCAATTTCCTTGCTGGAACTGGAAATCCAAATTTCATCGGCGGCTAACACTTCGGCTTTGGTCACCACCCGTTCTTCTACGGTAATACTGCCGTCTGCACGCAGCACGCCTAAAGCGATGAGGCGGGTGATGCCCGGTAGAATTTGATGATCTAGGGCAGGGGTTATCACCGTGCCGTCTTTAACAATGTAGGCATTACACGCGCCACACTCTGTGAGCTCATCATTACCATTGAATAACAGTACTTCACCGCTACCCTGGCTGTATCCCTGTTGGTAGTGCATAACATTACCTAGCAAGGAAATAGACTTAATGTTGCATCGCTGCCAACGCTGATCGCGCATACTGGTGACTTTGTATGGCACTACTTTGTCCCTTTGCGGAATAGGTGCAGCAGGGATGTCCGTAGGCATGGCAAAGATCGTGGGCCTTACCCCTTTGGGGTAAGGGTGATGGCGCTTAGTGTCGGCGCCTCGAGTCACGTGTAAATAAAGGCCAACCTGGGGTCTGGGGTTGCGGGCAATGAGTTGTTCGCATAATTCACGCCATTGATCGTGATCCCAGTTTAGTTCGATCTCTAAAGCACCTAGGCCTTCAATCATGCGGTCGATATGGGGGCCAAAGCCAACCATTTTACCGTCATAAGCAGGGATGACTTCGTAAATGCCATCGCCAAATAAGAAGCCGCGATCTAGAGGCGAAATTTTGGCTTCTTCAATAGGCATGTAAGCGCCATTAAGGTAGATAGTAGTCATAGGTTGATTCTCTAATACGCGGTTAAGTGTTGTCTTTACTTGTCTTTGTTAGGCGCAGGATTAACTAGCTGGCTGGCACTATCGGCGAGCAACTGAGGTAATATGCGGTCTTCATCCTGACGCCAGCCGCAACAAAAGTTGAGCATAGGTGGGGCTGGGTTTACACAAAAGGACACTAAGCGGCCATCCTGTATAGCATCGCGCACTAAGGGTTCTGGTAATAGGGCAATGCCAGCACCTTGTTCGGCCATGGCTAATAGACCAGACACTGAGTTGCTGGTGTGGAATTTAGGCTTTTCTGCCACTTGGCTAAATAAATCTTGTAAGTGTTTGCCGGGGCTGGTGGCGGTGGGAAAGCTTAAAATGGGCCAGCGGCTGAGGGCTTCTAAGTCTAAATCACGCCCAGATTTGGACAAGCTAGGGCTGCCTACCCAAGTTTGTGGGTAAGCCGCTAAGGGCTGGGTTTTTAACGAACTGGCTTGGCCGGTATAGACCATTAAGGCCAGGTCGAGTTGATGATCTTCGAGTTGTTTGTAGAGCGCCAACGACAGGTCGATAGTGAGCTCAAACTGAATCAGAGGGTGTTGATTACGCCATACCTCGAGCAAGTCTCGAAGCCAAAGATGGGCCACAGTATCGGCGATGCCAATGCGAAATACGCCATGTTGTGGTGCCTCATCTTGTAGTTGTGCCTTCATTTCATTACTGATGGCCACTAGTTTCTCGGCAAAAGGTAATAACTGCATGCCCCGAGCAGTCAGCATGGTGCCACTTTGGTCACGTTTAAATAGTTTAACGCCAAGTTCTTGTTCTAAGGTCGCAATGCGGGCGGAAATAGCAGGTTGGGACGCATGCAGCTGCGCCGCGGCACCATGAAAGCTGCCAAGGGTTGCGACTTTAATGAAACTGTTGAGATTACGCAGGCGCACAATGGGTTCCTTTAAGGCTGTAAAAAGCCGGTGATTTGGCGTAGTTGGCGGATCACAGCTAGACCTTCGCTAACGGGCAAGCCATCTTCTGTGAGCTGATTGACTCGAGTTACGCCATCAACACTACCAAGCTCAGACAAGTACTGCAAAATAGCTAAGGGGTTAATTTTAGCTAATAAATCTTGTTCCTGCCAGAGGCCTAAGAAAGCAATTAGGCCATAGGCGCCCCAGTTGGAAACATCAGCCACAATAAGCTCATCGGCAGTGGTCATGGCGGGCACTATATTGAGCTCTTGTAATGCATGGGTCACATTGCCCATGCCTATTTCGTTACCACCGTCACCAATGGCAATGGTGGGACACTGAGACAACTTCATAAACTCATCAAAGCAAGCCGTACGGCTGCTAATGCTCTCGCCACGCATATTATAATAGCCACCATCTGCAGCTTGCCCAGGACGTTCAATGGAAACGATAGCCTGAGGTTGAAATTGTTCCAGGGCAGATAAAGTATCAGCTTTTACATGCTGGTAGTCACCAACGCGAATCTCATGGGTGCGGTAACGGTCGGACAAGGCACCCACTAAAGGCTGGCCGCAGACAATCACTGGTGTGGCACCAAGGCTTTCAAGGGTATCATAGAGGGCGATGCTGCCTACGGGCCCATCGGTTTCAAAGGTACCTACCACTGGAAAGCCGGTGCCAATTAAGATGCATCCCGATGGGCTCCCAGAAGTGTTGATGCAATTTTGCAGTAGCTGTGCCGCGCGTAGGCAATAACCAGCGTTTAAGGCAGGCTGTACTTGTGCCATGCCCCGGGGATTGCGGGCTACTAATGCATTTTCTATTTGCTGACTGATGTGTTGATCTGTAGGCATGCTTAATCCTTGAGGTGAAGCAGGGGCGTAGCTTCAAATTTAAGTTGCGCCAAGGTGCTGATGGTGTGTGCTTGATAAAGGTCGATGGCTTCGAAGCGCACACTGTTACCTGGCCTTAATTGCGCTAAACGTGCCGTGTCGCGGCCAATAACGCAGCCAAGTTTAGGGTAGCCACCAATGGTTTGGCGGTCATTTAACAAGACAATGGGCTGGCCATCGGCCGGTACTTGCACCGAGCCTAAGGCAATGCCTTCTGACAGCATCTGCTGGCTGGGGCAGGGTATGGCTGGGCCCTCTAAGCGCATGCCCATACGATCACTGCGATCTGTGATTGTGTATTGGCCATGGAAAAACTGGGCTTTGGTGCTCGCATCAAACATTGCGTGTTGATAGCCTAGCACTAGGCGTAGCACCGCTGTAGGCCCGTAGTTTGGTTGATGCTGGGGTGCCAAGGCTTGGCGTTTGAGCTGGGGCACGCTAGGGCAAGGCAGCTGATCTTTGGCTTGCAATTTAGTGCCGTTTAAACCGCCAATATGCTCGCGCATTACGGTGGCGCAACTGCCGAAGCTAGGGGCAATGGTAAAGCCGCCAGCAACGGCCAAATAACTGCGGCAACCTTGCTCAGAATAAGCCAGTTTAATGTCATCACCAGGGCTTACTTTATGGCTGTGCCAAAGGGCTTTGCTGTGGCCATTAATACTCAGTTCAAGAGCTGCGCCGGTGACGCAGATGTAACTAAAGGTTTCGGCTTGTAGTTCTAAGCCGCCAAAGCTCACTTCAATGGCACAGGCATTAGCAGGGTTGTCTAGAATGCGATTGGCCCAGGCAAAGGCCTCGCCGTCCAAAGGCCCACTAGTCGTTAAACCTACCCCATGCTGACCAAAACGGCCCAAATCCTGCAATAAACTTAACAGGCCCGGTTGCACTACTTTAAAACTCATGCAGCTGGCCTCCCATGGTAAGGAACTCTTGTTGATCAATGGCGTAGAATTGAATGCGATCGCCCACACTCACTGGCATGTGGGGTTCTTGTTGGGCATCAAACATGGGTTGTGGACACAAACCAATGAGGTTCCAGCCACCAGGTGATTGGGCCGGATAAACCGCGGTTTGTCGATCGGCTATAGCCACGGCTCCCTTGGGCACTTTAAGCCTCGGTGTGGCTAGCCGTGGAGCTGCCAAACGCTCATCCACTTCGCCTAAATAGGCAAAACCTGGGGCAAAGCCAATGGCATAAACGCGGTATTGCGTGGCGCAATGCAACGCGATGGTTTGGTCAATGCTGAGGTCGGCATTGCGCGCCAGTAATTCCAGCTCGGGGCCGTATTGGGTGCTATAAAATACCGGTAACCGCACTAACTTGCTGCTTGCCCGATGCTCTTGTTGCGGCTCAGCTAGGGCCTTGCGCAATTGTTGCTTAACCCAAAGGTGGTCGCAAGATAGGGGGTTAAATATCACCAACAAAGAAGCGTAAGAGGGCACAAGGTCTATTAGATGCTGGCCTAATCGGAGTTTTACTTGGGCCGTTGTAGCTGCTATCTCGTCACTTAACTCGGCACTAATATGCATGCCATTACGGTCACCGAAATAAACTATGAAGCTATTTTCACTGGCGATCTCTATGGCAGTCATAGTGGTCATGCAGGTGCACCCTTGTGTTGATGCAGCTCGATGAGTTGGCGTATGTCTGCAATCGCAGCAATGCCGGCGTTGTTATCACCGTGCACGCATAAACTGTCGACTTTAAGATCTAAGCTCATGCCACAGGCGCTGGTAATAATGCCCGTGTCTAGCAGTTGTTGCACTTGTTGTAACATGGCATCGTGGTCTAATACGGCACCTGTTTTTGAGCGTGCCATAAGGCTGCCATCACTTTCGTAAGCACGATCAGCAAAGGCTTCAAAATACAGTTCGAGCTGCAAAGCATCGGCTTCTTGTTGGTGCTCCGGTGCTTGTGTAGTGGCTTGCAACATGAGTTTTAGAGGTTGGTTGCGGGCTTGGCTATATTGGCTCACCGCTTGCATAATGGCTTGGCGCACGGGGGCTTTTTTCATCATGTCGTTATACAGTGCGCCATGGGGTTTTACATAGGCCAGCTCTAAGCCCTGGCACCTAGCCATGCCTTCCATAGCGGCCATTTGATACAATAAAAAGGCCTTGATTTCAGCGCTGGAGCAGTTCATTGAGCGGCGACCAAAGCCTACAAGGTCTGGATAACCTGGGTGGGCGCCAACCATGACCCCATGTTGTTTGGCCAAGCTTAAGGTGCTTTGCATAACCAAAGGGTCACCCGCGTGAAAGCCGCAAGCAATGTTGGCTTGATCTATTTGAGCCATGGCTTTGGCGTCTTGGCCTAAGGTCCAGGAGCCGTAGCTTTCGCCTAAATCACAATTGAGTAGCATGACATTAACCTCGGTTAAAAAATGGCCAACTGGCTATTAGGTAGATCTGTCACCAGCATGCAACCTGGCGCATGGGTGATGCAAAAAGATGGTTTGGCTTGTTCAACCGCCACTTGTGGGGTAACACCGCAAGCCCAAAATACCGGCACTTCGCCTGGCTTAATGGTAACGGCATCGCCAAAATCTGGTTTGGAAATGTCCTCAATACCAATCGCGCTAGGATCACCAAAGTGCAGCGGGGCTCCATGTACAGAGGGGAATCGACTGCAAATTTGCACTGCTCGGATGGCGTCAGCTGGCTTGTATGGACGCATACTAACTACAGTATTTCCGGCAAATGGCCCTGCGGTTTGGCAGGCAATGTTGGTGCGATACATGGGCACGTTAACGCCCTGGGTTAAGTTGCGCACTTCTAAGCCATCGGCAAGCAACGCCTCTTCAAAGGAAAACGAGCAACCCAAGACAAAGGCCACTAAATCATCACGCCAGTACTGCATAATATCGGTTACTGGAGCCTGGGGCTGACCATTGTTAAATAGTTTATACTGGGGAATATCGGTGCGTAAATCGATGTCCTGGCCAAGACTCTTAAGGCGATAGTCGCCAGGTTTTTCGGACATGCCAATAATGGGGCACGGCTTGGGATTTAGGGTGCAAAACTTGAGGAAATCGTTAGCATAATCGGCCGGCAAAATGCATAGATTTCCTTGCACAAAACCTGAGCAGAGTCCCGATGTGTTACCGGTCATAGCGCCACTGCGAATCTGTTGTCGTAGCTGGTGTGGTGTCAAAGTCATAGCGTATTACCTAGAATATGATCAGGATGAGTTAATTGCGAGCCAAGCTTGTATTTTGCAGACCCTAGGGACGCATGTCTAATGAATTCTATTGCAATCATTGATAAAAAAAGCTGATCAGTTGCTTCGATGTACATTTGTTTTAATGTAATCTGATAGATTTTTACGTAATATTGTTAGGAACTTATTAAGGCTTGCGAACTCTTAATCGTAACACCCCACTTAATCCAGGGAGTAAGGCGTGAAGCGAACCAGTATAGGCCAGATGTTGGCTGTTTTTTTGGGAGCTACCCTGTGTAGTTCTGTGCTTTGGGCAGGGTTTGATCAGCGATCTGACGTGGCTGTGTGGTTAGAGAAGAATCCAGATTTGGGCTTTAGCAAAACTGAGGTAGTACACTTTTTGTCCCACACCAAGGCCCTACCAAGCATTATTCCGGTGCTAAACAATGCGCCTGAAAGAAAGTTGGTATGGAGTCAATATGGCCAGCGCATGGTGACTGAGTCGCGCATTACTCTAGGAAAAAAATTCCTCGCGCAAAACGCAGCTCTTATTCAATCGGTAAGCCAAGAGACGGGCGTAGATGGTGCCATTATTGCCGCCATTGCCGGCATCGAAAGCAATTATGGTAACAACATGGGCAAGTACTTTACCTTGCAAGTATTGGCTACCCTAGCCTTTGATTACCCTCGTAGGCAGTCTTTTTTTCAGCGCCAGTTAGCTGAGTTTTTTCGCCTTAGTTATGCCCAAGGCTTAGAGCCTGAAAAAGTAATGGGTTCTTCCGTTGGAGCAGTGGGCATGGGGCAGTTTATTCCCACTAGCTATCGTGACTTTGCCATTGATGGTGATGGTGATGGGCGGGCCGATTTATTCAACAGTAAAGCCGATAATATTGCCAGTATTGCCAACTATTTAGCCCTCCATGGCTGGCTGGCTGGCCATCCCTGGTTGCTGCAGATTGAGGGTGATGTGGAGCCGGCTTGGGTAAGCCTTAAGGCAAAACGTAAGGGCTTATCATTGTCTCAATGGCGCACGCGGGGGCTGGTATTTGAGCCTGCTTCTTCTGCTGAGGCTAGCGCTGCCGAGCGCTTTAATTTATATGCCTTTTCCACTGCAACTGAGCCACAATATCGTTTAGCGGGGGCGAACTTTTACGCCATAACTCGTTATAATCATTCTTTGTGGTACAGTCGGGCGGTGGTTGAAATTGCCCAAGGGATAAGGTTATAGGTTGATTATATGCAGTCAATAATTAAACTCTTGGTGAGTGTTTTGTTGGTACTCACCTTGGTTTCGTGTTCTAGCACTGGGCGCCAGCCCAGTGGGGTGTCTAGTGCTGCAAGTGTAGCTGCGGCAAAGGCCAAAACTGATAAACGCTATGCCATTAAGCAAGATGTGGGTCCGAAGCAACATAGGGACATGAGCAATGCACCAGATGCCCTGCCCAAAGTTGAAGCTCGTAGTCGGGGCGGTAATAAAAGCCGCTACGAGGTGTGGGGTAAACAATATTCGGTTATGGTGTCTAGCGTGGGCTTTAAGCAACGCGGCTTGGCGTCTTGGTATGGGCAAAAGTTCCACGGCCACTTAACCTCTAACGGCGAAACCTATGACATGTACGCCATGAGTGCCGCCCACAAGTCGCTGCCTTTGCCGAGCTACGCCCGCATTACTAATTTGGCTAACAATAAAGTAGTGATCGTTAGGGTGAATGATAGGGGCCCTTTCCATGGTGATCGGGTGATCGACTTATCTTACGCTGCCGCCAGTAAATTGGATTACCGAAAAACGGGGGTGGCCGAAGTATTAATTGAAGCCATTGATCCGCGTAGCTGGACGCCCGCCATGGAGCGAAGCATTCGCCAGCAACGTAACCTCTCAAGCTATACAGCGGTTAAGGTTGTGCAGGTGGCTAAGGTGGTTAAGGCAAAACCTAAGGCGAAGTCTGTCGCTGAACCAGTGAATGAGATACGCCAGCAACGTAACAGGGCACAGGCTTATTACGTGCAAATAGCAGCTGTGAGCCAGATAAGTGGCGTCATGCTCTTGCGCAACACTCTTACCCAGGCGTTGAAGCGCAGTGATGTATTTGTTGAGCAAGCCAGCGACCGAGCGGGTTTATTTCGGGTTTTGATTGGCCCCATTGTGAATGGTCCCAGTGCCTCTGTGTTAATGCAAGAAATTGCTCGTCTTGGCCATGGCCAGGGAGTCATGATAAGGCCTTAATTGTGCTGATTTTGATGCTTTTCGTGTGCTATAATCAGCGCCGTTAAAAATACTATTAATTATATCAAAGGCAGCCTAATAGGTTGTATTGAGCCCATAAACTAAGGCGGTTTGAGTATGGCAATTATTGTGGCTGCGGCCAAATTATTAATGCTAAGAGTACGAGCAACAGCAGTTCTTGCAGCGGCCTATATAATGCTCTCGATGCTGATGGCTGTACCAGCTAACGCAGCTCAAGCCCTAGTGCCACAACCCCCTCAGTTGGCTGCTAAGGCTTACATTCTGATTGATGCGGTGACTGGCAAAGTGATTGTTGAAGAAAATGCCGATTTAGCATTGCCTCCAGCTAGCCTTACTAAAATGATGACAGCTTACATGCTGGCCTATGAGGTTGCGTCCGGTAACGTGAGCTTGGCCGACCAAGTAAGGATCAGTGAAAAAGCCTGGCGCACAAAAGGCTCGCGCATGTTTATTCAAGAGGGCAAGTTTGTTGAGCTAGAAGACTTAATGCGCGGCATTATTATTCAATCCGGTAACGACGCTAGTGTGGCGGTTGCCGAGCATTTGGCAGGTAGCGAAGAAGCCTTTGCTGATTTAATGAACCAACATGCGGTGCGTTTGGGCATGACGAATACATATTTTCTCAATGCCACAGGATTGCCAGCCGAGAATCACCTCACCACGGCACGCGATTTGGCTATTTTGGCAAAAGCCATTATTCGTGAGTTCCCAGAGCACTATGCGGTTTATGCAGAAAAAGAATTCACCTACAATGAAATCAGGCAGCCTAACCGCAATAAACTGCTGTGGCGCGACAGTACTGTTGATGGCCTCAAAACCGGCTACACTGCAGCTGCTGGATATTGCTTAGTAGCTTCGGCAAAAAAAGACGGCCAGCGTTTAATTTCTGTGGTACTTGGTACTTCGAGTACCAAGGCTCGCGCTCAAGAGTCGCAAAAGCTCATTACCTACGGTATGCGTTTCTTTGAAACCCATCAATTGTATGACGCCCAAGAAAGCTTAACTAAAGTTAGAGTTTGGGGCGGTGTGCAAGATTATCTAGAGCTCATTATAGAAAACGACTTAGCGGTGACCATTCCCCGTGGCCAGGCCAAATACATCAAAGCGCAAATGAACATCAACAATGGTATTGAAGCTCCAATTGCCGCTGGTACAAGTTTAGGTAGTCTAGAAATCAGACTCGATGGTGAGCTGATCATTGAGCGTAATCTCGTTGCTCAACAGGCCATCGCTGAAGGCGGCTTTTTAAAGGCTATGACCGACAGCGTGGTACGTATGTTTAGCGATGAATAGAAGCATGCAACCTGATGACTTGCGATGACTACTAAAGCAGAAACGCCTAAGATTGAGTTCCCTTGTGCCAACTACAGTATGAAAATTGTGGGCCGAAAAACGCCAGAATATCAGGCCTGGGTGGTGCAATGTGTACAGCAGCTGGCGCCTGAGTTAGACCCGAGTATAGTTCAGGTAGTTGATAGTCGTAATGGCACTTTCCAATCTATACGGCTGGCCATAACCGCCCAAAGTGAAGCACATTTGAAACAGATTCATCAGGCTTTGATGGCCAGTGGTAAGGTGACGCTTGTCCTCTAAGGCGCATAAGGCGCACGTTAAAGGCACTGCGGGAAGCTTATTGATCCGTCATTTACCCAGCCAGGCATATGACCTTAGCTGGCGTGCCATGCAAGACTTTACCCAACAGCGAGATGAAACCAGCTTAGACGAAATATGGTTATTGCAGCACCTGCCGGTGTTTACCCAAGGCCAAGCAGGCAAAGCTGAACACCTGTTGAATGCAGGTTCGATTCCTGTGGTTCAGTCGGATAGAGGCGGCCAAATTACCTACCATGGCCCCGGCCAATTGATTGTATATCTGCTGTTAGATTTAAGGCGTTTGGGGTTTGGTGTGAGGGCACTGGTGACACACATGGAAGAGGCTCTAATTAACTGTCTGGAGCGCTTTGATATTGCAGCGCAAGCCAAGGCAAAGGCCCCAGGAGTGTATGTTGGCGACAGTAAAATTGCGTCTTTGGGCTTGCGTGTACGTAAGGGTTGTAGTTTGCATGGCCTGGCATTAAATGTGGATATGGATTTAGCCCCCTTTGCTCGTATTAATCCGTGTGGCTACTCCAACTTAAACATGGTGCAAATGAGCGATTATTCTAGTGCGGTCAATTTTGATCAAGTTGCAAAAGTCCTAAGTCAGTGCTTAGTTGAACAATTGCCATACAGTAACATTAGCCATACCCAACACGCTTGGGTCTCAAATAACCTATAGAACGGCAAGGCATTATGACAAAATCCTACAAAGCGCAAGCGGGTGTTAAACTTCGCGGCGCAGACAAAGTAGCACGTATTCCAATAAAAGTTATTCCCACGGAAAAGATGCCCCGCAAGCCCGATTGGTTGCGCATTAAGGTGGTGAGTTCGCCAGCCATTAATCGCATTAAGGCGAAATTGAGACAGCATAAGCTCGCTTCTGTGTGTGAAGAGGCTAATTGCCCTAACTTAGGTGAATGCTTTAGCAATGGCACCGCAACTTTTATGATTATGGGCGAAATATGCACTCGCCGTTGCCCTTTTTGCGATGTGGCCCATGGCAGACCTAATCCTTTGACGGTAGATGAACCCAAGGAATTAGCTACTGCCGTAGCCGATATGGAGCTTAAATATGTAGTGGTTACTTCGGTTGATCGTGATGACCTAAGGGATGGTGGGGCACAACATTTTGCCAACTGCATTGCCGCTATTAATGAGCGCACACCGACCACCCAAGTTGAGGTGTTAGTACCCGACTTTAGGGGTCGTATGGACATTGCCCTAGATATTTTGCAGCAAACTCCGCCCCACGTATTTAATCATAACCTTGAATCGATTCCGCGTTTGTACAAAAAAATTCGCCCTGGCTCAGACTACGCCTGGTCGTTGCAGCTATTGCAAAAGTACAAGCAGCGCTGCCCTGAGGTGTTAACTAAATCGGGCCTAATGCTCGGCCTTGGTGAAACTAACGAAGAAGTACTGCAAGTGTTGCAAGACCTACGAGACCATGGTGTAGATATGCTGACCTTAGGTCAGTACTTACAACCTAGCCTAAATCACTTGCCAGTGGAGCGCTTTGTGCCACCTGCCGAATTTGATGAATTAGGCGCTGCAGCTAAGGCAATGGGCTTTAAACATGTTGCCAGTGGGCCACTGGTTCGCTCTTCTTATCATGCTGATTTACAAGCTAAAGGCGAAATGATAAGTTGACTTATTATATACATAGAAGCATTTTGCTGAAGCTGAATTCTACGCTTGGTTGAGCGTTATGTGGTCAGTAATAAATAACAAAAAGGAGTTGTTGTGGCAATAGTTCATTGGTTAGGTGCTGGTTTATCTAGTGCACCGGGTATTCAGCGTTTAATAGCCAATGGTCAGGAATTGTGGCTTTGGAACCGCACCGTGAGTAAAGCCGAAGCGGTGCTGCACAAGCTTCAAGGTCGATGCCAAGCTCGTCAGCTCGATTGGCAACAACTTGCAGAGCACTTGAGCCCAGGTGACATTGTGGTGTCCATGCTGCCTGGTACATATCACGTTAAGGTGGCCTCTCTGGCGCTGGATAAGCGCGCTCATTTTGTCTCTAGCAGCTATTTGTCACCGGCTATGGAAGCGCTGCATGAACAGGCACAATCCCTTGGTCTGTGCTTCGTTAACGAAGTGGGTTTAGACCCAGGCATCGACCATTTGCTCGCCTATGCTTTATTACACGACTATCGACATTCGGCCGCCTATGCGGAGAGTAATCGTATAGAGTTTAGATCTTTCTGCGGTGGTCTGCCGGCCCAAGAAAACGATTTTAAATATAAGTTTTCTTGGTCTCCCTTAGGTGTGCTAACTGCTCTACGATCCACTGCTCAGTGGCGAGACAACGGCGAAGTACAAGTTTGCACTAAGCCTTGGCAAGCCGTGCGTGATTACACCATACCCTTGAGCGAAGCGGTCAGCCACACCTTTGAAGCCATTCCCAACCGTGATTCTGTGCCTTTTATGGCGCAATATGGTTTTGACCCACAATGGCCTGTGGATACTTTTATCCGTGGTTCTTTGCGCTTGCCAGGTTGGGCCGAGGCTTGGCAAGATGTTTTTGCTTTGATTGAGTCTGATGCTGCTGATGTTGATGCTCAATTAGCGGCAAAGTCGGATCAGCTGTGGCAACAATATGCCTATAAAGAGGGCGAGCAAGACCGCGTAGTATTGTACGTAGAGCTGCTGGCGAAAGATGAAAATACCAACACATGCATCTGGCGTCAAAGTTACTCCATGGATGCTTTTGGCAATGATAAGGGCAGCGCTATGGCGCGCTTGGTTTCCACTACGGTAAGCCTGGCCGTTGAAGCTGTGCTCGAAGAACGCATTGCTGCAGGCGTGAGTGCCGCCCCTAAAGAAATGGATTTAGTGTCCGATTGGCTTGAGTATTTGAATGATCATCACGAAAAAATTCAACATTTAAACCACATGGCGTAAAGCACATGCAGACTAATCAAAGCGCAGTAATCGTGGGCGCAGGCATAGTAGGCCTTTGTTGTGCCTACGCTTTGCATCAACGGGGTGTTAGCGTAACTGTTGTTGATCGCGATCCCGAGGGTGACAAAACATCCTATGGTAATGCAGGCGCGTTGGCGGTGAGTGAGTGTGTGCCCAATAGCTTGCCGGCCCAAATGTTGTCTATTCCCAGATGGTTGCTGGACCCTATGGGTCCGCTGTCTATACGGCCTGGCCATATTCCCCAATTGTTACCTTGGTTATTGGCCTATTTAGGCCACAGCCGTAAGTCTCAAGTGGCGCATATTGCCGATGCCTTACATGCCATCAATAGTCGAGCTAACGCTGACTATAACCCCATGCTGCAGGCTATTGGATACGCCGATAAAGTAAGGGACAAGGGTTGTATTCGAGTCTACGAAAATTACAAAAGCTTCCAAAAAAGTGCCCGTGCATGGAGCATTCGTAAGCAACATGGCCAAAACTATGAGTTATTGGGCGAAGAAGATTTACGCACCATGGAACCTGCCATTGGCAAGGCTAAAAAATTTGGTGTGTTTCAGCCGCAATGGCGCATTATCGATGACCCTAAGGCGCTAGTAGCTAGCCTTAGGCATTGGTTGCTGAGTCAAGGCGTACAGCTTGTGAGTGCTAATGTTGAGCAATTGCTTACCGAAGGTGGGCGGGTGCTAGGGGTTGCCACACCACAGGGTGCAATCAATGCAGATATGACCCTGGTGGCTGCGGGTGCTTGGTCTAAGCAACTGGCGCAGCAAGTAGGTGAGACCTGTTTGTTAGAATCTGAACGGGGGTACAATACGACTTTGCCTTACCCTAACATTGAGCTAAACCACGAGCTGTTGTTTGCAGAGGAAGCATTTGTGGCATCGCCTTTGTCTATCGGTATACGAGTGGGCGGAGCGTCTGAATTTGCTGGCCTCAAAGCCGCGCCCAATTACCACCGCAGTGATAAATTGCTGCGTTTAGCTAAAAAATTCTTACCTGATCTAACCACCGAGGGAGGCAGCCAATGGATGGGGCATCGCCCATCGACACCAGACTCGTTGCCAGTGTTAGGTCCTTCGGTAAAGTGGGATGGCTTAGCCTATGCCTTTGGTCACTCTCATCTAGGCATGACGCAAGCGGCGAGCAGTGGTCAGATGCTTGCTGAGGTGTTGTTGGAACCTGAGTTGGGTACCGACTTGAGTGCTTATAGTATTGGCCGGTTTGGTTAGTGGGCTTACCTAAGACCTATATCAGTACCCGCCAAACGCAGCGTAAGCTGGCTTAGTAAATCCCATACGTTGGCCTTGCCCACGCCCTTAATGCATTGGTCAATTTGCTCACACAGATGCAGCATGTCTAAGCAGCTGGCCGAGTGATGTTGACGGCCTGCATAGCGCAAGCAAGCCTTACGTTTTTCCCACACACGCTCTTGGCGTAAGCCACCCTCTATGCCCTGCTCATGATTGATGAGTTTGTGCAGCAGTCTAATTTCACGACTTAAAACCCATAAAATGGCCATGGCTTCGGTGCCTTCTTCCCGTAAGCCATAGAGCATGGTGAGGCTGCGTTGAGCCTCGCCCGCCAGAGCGGTGTCAACAAGCTGAAAGCTGCTATAGCGGGCGTGGCCTCCTACGTCGGTGGCAATGTCATCAGCACTAATTTGGTAGTTGGGGCCTTGTAAGGTGAATTTTTCTAACTCTTGCGCCGTGGCCAATAAGTTACCTTCGGTACGTTGTATTAGCAGCTGGCTGGCTTCATTAGAGATGTTTAAGTTAAGTGCTTGGGCCCGTTGCGCTACCCAGCGACTCATTTGTGAAATGTCTAATGGATAAACGGCAATGCAGACACCAGCCTGCTCTAGGGCTTTAAACCATTTGCCTTTTTGGCCGCTGCCATCAATTTTGCCACTACTGATAAGTACTAAGTTATCTGGATTAGGCTCAGCCACAAGCTGAGCGAGGGCGGCCGAGCCTTCTTTGCCTGGTTTGCCACTAGGCATGCGAATTTCGATAATTTTGCGGCTAGAAAATAGTGACATGGACTGATCTGAGGCAGTGATTTGTTGCCAATCGAAGCGGCCTTCCACGTGGAATAAGTCCCGTTCAAGGAAGTCTTGTTGACGCGCTGCTTGGCGAATCGCATCACATACTTCTTGCTGTAATAGCGGTTCGTCACCAAAAACAACATAACAAGCCGCCAGCCCTTTGCTTAGGTGCTGTTCAATTTGTTCGGGCTTTAGACGCATAAGAGCTATTGTTGACGGCTAAGTTGGCGCATTACACGGCTGCCAAGCTGACGATAAAGTAGGGCCCAACTATCCGCTTCAAGGCGTTCATTTACCGTTGCCTGAGCGCCGCTCAAATCAACGTCGGTACTAACGGACAAAGGTATGCTGGCCGTGAATGGCTGCTCGCTTGCAGAGGCTTGGAGGGCTTGGTAGTTGTAATGGGTCGTTAAACCGTAACGCCAAACAGTAACCTCGCCATTGGCATCCAAAATTAATTCGGCGCGCTGCTTGAGACTTTTGGTTAGAGTCAGCAAAGGCTGGGTTATGTCCTTGTTGTTAAGGCGATCGAGTAGCTCCACATCAACCTGTTGCAATAGTAGTTGCTCATGCAATTCAGATTCAAGTTGAGAGTCATCCGTGTAGAGGCTTAAGACAGCTGGGTAGGCGGCTTGGTTTTGGCCTTGCAAATGGAAACCACAGCCAGTCATCACCAAGCTCAAGCTGATGATGGCCAAGCTAGCCGACCATCTAGAGGTCAGCTTAAGCGCCAACCTAAGCGCCAACCAAGAGACAAGCTGCATTACTGTGGTTTTGTAGATCATTGGCGTTACTCTGTTAGCTGACAACAATATTGACAAGTTTGTTGGGTACAACAATGATTTTACGTACTGCTTTGTCGGTAATAAAGCTTTGTACTTTATTATCGGCCAAAGCTAACTGCTGAATGGTATCACGGTCGGTATTGGCATTTATGCTTATCTTGCTGCGTAATTTACCGTTAACCTGAATTACCATCTCAATATTGGCTTTAACCAATGCCGAGGCATCAACTTTAGGCCATGGTGTTTGCAAAATGTCGTCGCTACCTGCGAACGCTTGCCACAAACTATGACACAGGTGTGGGGTAAAGGGCGATAGTAATAACACCGCGGCACTTAGGCTTTCAGCGCGTACAGCTATGCCTTGGGGCGAATCATCATTAAATTTAGAGATTGCATTACTCAGTTCCATGATGGCCGCAATGGCTGTGTTAAAGGTGGTGCGGCGATCGATATCATCCGTTACCTTAGCAATGGTTTCATGGGTTTTGCGGCGCATATCTTGCTGGTTTTGATTGAGCTGGCTCACATCTAAGGTAACAGCGGTGGGGCCAGCTAAGTGCTGCTGCACTTGCTTCCAAAAGCGTTTGATAAAACGTTGCGAGCCTTCAAGGCCGGCATCAGACCACTCTAACGACTGCTCCGGAGGTGCCGCAAACATGGTGAACAGGCGTACGGTATCGGCACCGTATTGGTCAATCATGGTTTGCGGGTCAATGCCATTATTTTTAGATTTGGACATTTTGCCCATACCGTCATAAAGCACGGCACTGCCATCAGATTTTTTAATGGCGCCAGTAATGCGGCCCTGATCATCGGTTACAGGGTCGACATCGAGCGGTGAAATCCAGTCTTTTGTGCCCTTGTCACCCTCTTGGTAGTAGGTGTGAGCTAATACCATGCCTTGGCAAAGCAGTTTTTTGAACGGTTCGTCAGAGGACACCAAGCCCAAGTCGCGCATTAACTTGTGGAAAAAGCGCGAGTAAAGCAAATGCAAAATTGCATGCTCAATACCACCCACGTAGTAGTCTACGGGGGCCCAGTAATCGGCAGACTTGGGTGCTAGCATATCGTCATGGTGGTTGGAGCTGGTAAAGCGGGCGTAATACCAAGAGGATTCCATGAAGGTGTCGAAGGTGTCCGTTTCACGTTCTGCCGCTGCGCCACATTTTGGGCAGCTGGTGTTGATAAAGGCAGCCATCTTTTTAATGGGCGAACCACTACCGTCAAATTCAACATCTGTAGGTAGAACAACAGGTAGTTGATCTTCCGGCACCGGCACAGCACCACAAGCGTTACAGTTAATGATTGGTATTGGCGCACCCCAGTAACGTTGGCGTGATACACCCCAGTCACGTAGGCGATAGTTAGTGGTTATTCTGCCTTTGCCTTGTCGTTCCAGCTCGGCAGCAATGGCCTCAAAGGCCAATTGGAATTCCATCTCATCAAACATGCCAGAATTCACTAGTAAGCCTTTGTCGGTGTAAGCCGCTTGGCTAACATCAACTTTAACATCGTCGCTCAGCGGGCGGATAACCTGAACTATGTCTAAAGCGTACTTGTTAGCAAATTCCCAGTCGCGCTGATCATGACCAGGTACCGCCATCACCGCACCTGAACCATAGTCCATTAATACGAAGTTAGCCGTCCATACAGGAACTGCTTTGCCAGTAAGGGGGTGAATGGCACTAAAGCCTGTGTCCATGCCCAGCTTTTCCATGGTGGCCATGTCGGCTTCGGCTACCTTGATGTTCTTGCAGCTGTCGATAAACTTGGCCAATGCAGGGTTGCTTACTGCAGCCTTCAAAGCGAGTGGATGCTGTGGAGCAACGGCCAAATAGGTAACGCCCATGAGGGTGTCTGGGCGGGTGGTAAATACCTCCAGCGCGCCGTATGTGTCAACTTCAAAGCTCAATTCCACACCTTGGGAGCGGCCAATCCAATTGCGTTGCATGGTACGAACTTGCTCAGGCCAGCCGTCGAGCTGGTCTAGATCATCTAACAGCTGGTCTGCGTAGTCGGTGATTTTAAGGAACCATTGGGGGATTTCTTTACGTTCTACCAATGCTCCAGAGCGCCAACCGCGGCCATCGATGACCTGCTCGTTAGCCAGTACGGTTTTGTCCACTGGATCCCAGTTTACAACTGCGTTCTTTTTATACACCAAGCCCTTGTCGAGTAGCTGGATAAAAAACCATTGTTCCCAGCGATAATAAGACGGCTCACAAGTGGCTAATTCTCGGCTCCAGTCGTAACCAAAACCCATGCGCTTGAGTTGGCCGCGCATGTAGGCAATGTTTTCGTGGGTCCATTTGGCTGGCGGCACGTTGTGTTTCATGGCGGCGTTTTCAGCCGGTAAGCCAAACGCATCCCAACCCATAGGTTGCAGCACATTCTTACCTTGCATGCGTTGGAAGCGAGAGATGACATCGCCTATGGTGTAGTTGCGTACATGGCCCATGTGCAGGCGGCCACTAGGGTAGGGAAACATGGAGAGGCAGTAGTACTTTTCTTGGTCGGGATTGTCGTTAGCAACAAAGCTGTTGTTGTGTTCCCAAAAAGCTTGGATCTGAGGTTCAATGTCTTGCGCGTTGTATTGTTGGTTCATGGCTGCCGGTAAGTTAACACTAGAAATAAAATCAACCCCTATAATACCATTAGAGCAGGCCTGACAGGTAGGTTGTGGAGTCAATTTATTGAACTGATATGATGAGCGGTTATTGTTTTTGTATTGCTATTGATTTGCAAATTTTGGTTGTTTGCTGGGTGCCAGTGTAGAAGGCTCTAGATGCTTGGCTAAGCGAATGAAATTGTTGTGGATAATCAACTTCTAACGGTTGAATTCATCTGCTACTACCGTTACAATGCGCCTCCCTTCTACGGCATCCGCCGAACAAGGTATAGCGCGCCCGTAGCTCAGCTGGATAGAGTACTCGGCTACGAACCGAGCGGTCAGAGGTTCGAATCCTCTCGGGCGCGCCATTTTCCTTTGTAAAATGACGTTTTATGGAACAACCAGTCCAAAATCTAAGATTTTGGCCGTTCTTCATGCATGACGCTTCACGTCATAAAATACGCATTCATCTCCCTCTCGGGCGCGCCATTTTATAATGTTTTTAGTGCGTCCCTGCACTAAAAACTAAGTCGTCGCAAAACGCTTAAGCGCAAAGGCGTGGCTTTGCTGACGTTTTACTCCTCGCATCGGCTTGCCGATGTTCGGCCATCCTTGGCCTCATCCAATGATTAACTCCGAGTCAATTAAATACACTGATAGCAAGCCTTCCAATGCTCATTTTCGAGTGTCTACTTAATTAGATATGTGCCTGTTAATGACGTCGAGCATGGCTTGGCTATTGGTATAGTTAAGGGGGATAGGGTGCAACTGCTTCTCCTTGGCTAGCACTAAACTGGGAAAGCCTTGAATGGGCATGCTGCGCGCAAGCTGTAGTTGCTGCTCTAGCTGCTGCTCGATAGCTGCGCTAGCTACGTCATGTTCGAATTGCTCTGGATTTAAGCCGATGCCAGCCGCAACACTTGTAAGTACATCAAGGTTGGATGGGTTTTTAGCTTGTAGATAATAGGCTTGTTGGATGCCTAGAATCATGCCTTGTTCTGAATGTGGGCCTTGGGCTTTGGCTGCCAGCACTGCGCGACAGGCAGGGTAGGTGGAACGCCTTGGCTGGGTATTGCTGGCGGGGTCCCAGAAATCAAAGTTAAATTGGGTGCCAGGTATTTGCTGTTGAATGCGCTGCCAGGTGGCTGCTAAGTTCTGTTGCATGCTGGTGGCCATGGGGAGGTCCGAATCAGCCGCTAAACCTCCTACTATATAGACAATGCTAACCTTATCCTTAAGTTGTTGTGTGAGTTCTTGCCACACGGGTTTAAAGCCCCAGCACCAACTACACATAGGATCGTGGATGTAATACAGGGTGGTATTGTTGTTGGTCATGTTAGAGTCTCTTTTTTGGTTACCATGATGCAAGGACAAGAAGATGAAATATACGCCGCAACACGCTGCACCTCAAGATGCTCAAGCCAGGCGTCACCTTGCGCCGGTGGTATGTTATCCCAACGCAACTCTGCCTGCTTTTGATGGGGCTTTTTATGATGCTGTACGTGAAGGTATGCAGTTGATTGAATCGGTGTTGGTGCCGCCCCGCGATGCGCGCAGCTTTGTGGTGCCGGCGGGCCACCTGTTTCGTATTGTTAGTGTTGAAGGGCCACAGGTGGGTGATTTAAATTTGTGGCATCAGCACAACCTTAACGAGCGCTTTTACAGTGGTAAAACTCGGGCCCTGCATGGTACTCATGTGAGCCGTAGCGATCGCTTGTGGAGTGGCTTCCCCTACTTACGTCCTATGGTCACTATTACTCAAGATACATTAGACTGGTACGGCTGGGATGAATTTGGTGGCAGTGTGCATGATGTTATAGGCACCCGTTGTGACCCCTATACCCACAAGCTATTGTCAGATGATGACTACCATTACTGTTGCCACTCAAATTTAACCCGGGCCTTGGCAGCAGACCAAAATATAAGCCTTATAGAAGCTGAAGGCCATGTGCACGACGTACTTAATGTGTTCATGTGCACTGGCTTCATGCCAGACACTCACCAATACTTTATGAAGGCCAGCCCAGTGAGGCCTGGCGATTACTTAGAGATGTTTGCCGAGATTGATTTATTGGGCTGTTTGTCTGCTTGCCCTGGTGGCGATTGCAGTAGCAAACACTCTAGCGATGACGCCGCTTGCTACCCGCTGCTAATAGAGATTTATCGGCCGCAAAGTGATCGGCTTGCTAGTTGGTCGGCCAGTAAAATAAATACTTATAATCAAAAACATGGTGTAAAAGCCTAACATTTAGATGGATAGAATTTGGCCAAGGTCAATGAAGAAGGTTTCAAAGGTCTGTTGTGTCTTATGGTATGCCAAAGTAAACTAGAGGCGGCATTTGCATACCAATCCGCGCCAATGCTGATTTTTTGAGTAGGATAAAGCCGTTTTTGCCTTGTGATTGAGGCTTTGTTTTGTTATTTTTGCCACCGCTTAATGTAATATCCACTCTAAGTATAATAACGGAGATGTAAATGAATAAATTTGTTAAAGGTTTAGCTCTTGCTGGTGTAGCAACGGCCATGTCCCAGGGCGCTGTTGCCGCTTGTGGCGACGTAACTATTGCAGAAATGAACTGGGCTTCTGCCGAGTTTATGGCTAACGTAGATAAAATCATTCTTGAAGAAGGTTACGGTTGTACTGTTGAGCTAATTCCAGGCGCAACTTTGACTACCTTCGCTTCTATGGACACTAAAGGTGTGCCAGACGTTGCTCCTGAATTATGGACTCAAGCTGTAGAGGTTCCTCTACGTGCGGCTATGGCAGCTGGCAGCTTACATTCTGTAAACGCTAAGCCTATCCAAGGCGCTGGTGAAGGTTGGGTTGTACCTGACTACACCTTGGCTAACCACCCAGAATTAAAAACTGTGCTTGATATCATTGAGCATCCTGAGCTTTTCCCATTCAAAGAAGACCCTTCTAAAGGCGCCTTTGTAGGCTGTCCTGCAGGTTGGGGTTGTCAGCAAGTGAACGCTAACTTGTTTAGAGCGTTTGATATGGAAGCTAAGGGTTGGGTTTTGGTTGATCCAGGTTCTGCGGCTGGTCTTGACGGCGCAATGGCAAAAGCCGTTCAGCGTGGCGATGACTACTTTGGTTACTACTGGTCTCCAACAGCGATGATGGGTAAGTATTCAATGCAAATGGTTGATTTTGGTGTGCCATTCGTTGAAATGGAGCACTGGACTAACTGTATCACTCAAGCTGAGTGTGCAGAGCCACAGCAATCTGCTTGGAGCGCGTCTGAAATCAATACAATCATTACTGATTCGTTCAAGAACAACAACGATCCTAACGCAGTAGCTTACTTCAGTAAGCGTATATTCCCTGCCGCCGAAATGGGCGAAATGTTGGTGTATATGGGTGACAACCAAGCTGGTGGCGAAGACGCTGCGATTGAGTTTCTAATGAACTATGAAGAGCTTTGGACTCAGTGGGTTGGCGTACAAGCTGCTAACTTAATCAAAAAATCTTTAAACTAACCTAAGGGTTATGTAAAAAGCCTGCTAGCAACATAACGTTAGCGGGCTTTTTTTTAACTTGTACAGCGTAGGATGAATTGTGGCACTATTTGACGAATTTCCCTCATTAGGGCGAACAGAGTTAAGAGATTTAAAGAAGGGCATCGATTTTGCCTTTAACGATTTTTCTAGAGACAACGGCGAAGCGATTGAACATTTTTTTGACCCGCTTATGTTCTTTATGGTGTGGTTTGAAAAGCTGTTAATAAACGCACCTTGGCCACTTATGGTATTGATATTTGCTGTTCTAGCATGGCTTGGAGCGCGTAGCATTCCAATTGTGATTGGCACCATAGTATCTTTTTTAACTATTGGCTGGTTTGGCATGTGGGAAGACACCATGGCCACAGTGGCCATTATTTCCGTAGCCACGGCCCTGTGTATTGGCTTGGGTATTCCCCTGGGTATTCTCATGTCTAAGTCAAACCGTGTGCAAGCGGTGGTGACCCCTATATTGGACATAATGCAGACCATTCCTAGTTTCGTATATTTGATTCCGGTAGTCATGCTGCTAGGCATTGGCAAAGTGCCTGGGCTTATTGCAGTATGTATTTACGCACTCCCTCCTATTGTGCGACTAACTAACTTAGGTATCCGCTTAGTTGACAAAGAAGTGCTAGAAGCGGCTGAAGCCTTTGGCTCTAGCTATCGACAAAAGTTATTTGATGTGCAAATGCCTTTGGCATTACCGAATATTTTTGCTGGTGTAAACCAAACCATCATGATGGCTTTGGCCATGGTTGTGATTGCCTCCATGATCGGCGTAAAAGGTTTAGGTGTGCCAGTATTGCGTGCTGTGTCTAACCAGTACCTCGCATTAGGTTTGATGAACGGTTTGGCTATTGTTGCCTTGGCCGTAATATTTGACCGAGTTTCACAAGCATACGGCAAGCGGTTGCAGAAGCACCGTCAAGGAGGCCACGATGCCTGATATTAAGGTTTCTATTAAAAATCTGTATAAGATTTTTGGTCCTAAGGGCGAAGACATGGTGCCAAAGGTTGAAGATGGTGCCACTAAGGCGTCATTACTGGCCGACCATAAACACGTTTTGGGTTTAAATAACGTTAATATCGACATTCCTGCCCGTCGCATCCAAGTAATTATGGGTTTGTCTGGCTCAGGAAAATCGACATTGATTCGTCACTTAAACCGCTTAATTGAGCCTACTGCAGGTCAGGTACTGATTGACGGTGTAGATGTTTTGGCAATGTCAGATGCAGAGTTACGTGACTTCCGTCGTAACAAAATGTCCATGGTATTCCAAAAGTTTGCCTTGTTGCCTCATCGTACCGTTATGGACAACGTGTGCTACGGCTTAAAGATTAAAGGTGTTGATAAAGCAGAAATGGTTGAGCGCTCGCAAAGATGGATCGACCGTGTAGGTTTGGCAGGGTTTGAGAATAACTACCCAGCTCAGCTTTCTGGCGGTATGCAGCAGCGTGTAGGTTTGGCCCGTGCTTTAGCTACAGATGCTGAAATCTTATTAATGGACGAAGCTTTTTCTGCTTTGGATCCATTGATCCGTAAAGACATGCAAGAAATTTTGTTGGACTTGCAACAAGAGCTACACAAAACCATTATCTTTATCACCCACGATTTGGATGAAGCGCTTCATATAGGTGACAACATTGTTATCTTGCGTGACGGTGCCGTGATTCAGCAAGGTACCCCACAAGAAATTGTATTAGACCCTGCAGACGACTACGTACGTGACTTTATTAAAGACATTAACCGTGCCCGTGTATTAGACGTAAAGTCTGTGATGGAGCCAGGTGCTAGTGATACTGGCTTGTCTTTTGAAGCCAATACCATTTTGGAAAAAGCCATGCCAGTCATGTCTAAAGCCGATGTTACCAGCGCCAACGTCACCCAAGACGGTGAGGTGATCGGCATGGTCACCTTAGCCGACATGATTGGTGGTATTGCGCGCCCAGAAAGCCACGAAAGTGAACAGGTCACCTATCGTTAATCTGTGAGTTAGGGCTAACAAAAGGGCAGCTTAGGCTGCCTTTTTTATTGTGTTCAGCACAGGCTTATATATTAAAATAGAATAATAAAATCACTATTAATTACTATTGGTTATAAGAGGAACAGGGTAGAATCGCCATTTAAATTGCCTTTTTGGTGAATGAGATTTATGGGTGTATTGGTTAGAGTTCCCGAACTCACGTTACTAATTGTTCTTTCCTTGGCGTGTTACGCTGCCAGTGCCATTTTTGCTTTAGCGCAGCCCGATGCCGCGGTTTCCCTTGGCTCGATTTTAACTTTGACAGTGGCTTCCTTTGTACTGTCTTTGGTTATTGCTATAGTTGCCGTGGTGGCAGGCATTGGTGGTGGTGTCATATTTACTCCCATTGTGCTGGGGTTTACTTCCTTAGATACCTTAGTGGTAAGGGCTACTGGCTTAGTGGTGGCTATGTTTAGTGGCCTGATTTCCGCCGCACCATTGCTTAAGCAAGGCTTGGTTGATATTCGTCTGGTGTACGTGTGTGCCTTGCCCACCATCATTGGTGGCTTAGGGGGTGCGGTGGCAGCTTTCCAATTAGCTTCAATAATGGGTCCTAGCGGTGACGCGTTAGTGCGCTTATTGTTGGGTTTGTTGTTGCTGATGGTGGCGTTGATATTTGTTAGAGGCGGTCGCCGCCATGATTACCCACAAGCTAAGCCTGCTACCGGTGTGGCGGCAATTTTGGCACTTGATATGAGCTATTATGAAGTGTCTTTGCAGTCTCAGGTGAGTTATAAAATCAGGCGTTTAGGGTGGGCTATGGGCTTGTTTGTGGTGGTGGGTTTTGTGGGTGGTTTTTTTGGCTTAGGAGGTGGCTGGGCCATGGTGCCAGTGCTTAATTTAGTTATGGCGGTGCCGTTAAAGGCAGCTGCAGCTTCAAGTGGCGTGCTCCTTGCTCTGGGTAATGCTGCGGCCATCTGGCCTTATATTGTCTATGGTGCCTTGGTGCCGTTATTAGTTGCACCGTGGATGTTGGGGCAGGTTATTGGCGGTGTATTAGGTGCCCATTTGTTGTCGCGGGTAAAGGTGGCCGTGGTAAGGCGGCTGCTTATCGTTATGCTCTGTTTAACGGCCATTAAACTAATTCACCGTGGCTTGCAGGGTCTTGGGGTGGTGCCATGAGTGCAGGTAAGAACTATGGCACGGTGCTTTACTGGGGCACCATGTTAGGCTCAGTGATAGTGCTTTTGGGTAGTTTAATGGGCTTAATGTTGGGGCTCTCATGGATGCCTTTGCAACAACAGTATGACTTGCTCTTAAGCGGTCAACAATTGGCCAGCGTGCCACTGGCTCAGTGGCGCTACTATGCTAGTGCAGATGGAGTGATATTGATTGGCCTGGGCTGTGCCATATTAAGCTTGGTACCCGCTATCTTAGGCTCACTGCCACGCTTGTGGCGCTCGGGTGCGCGCTTAGTTGCTGTGTGCGGGTTATTGAATGCAGCGCTCATCCTTGGCGCAGTGGCTAGTGCCATTAACTAAGCTGGGCAATTTGTTCTTGGCTGTAACCTAATAAATCGCGATATATAACTTCGTTGGCCGAGCCCATGGGTAAGCCAGGGAAGCGCATTTTGGACTTGTTGCCAGCGTTGCCAGCATTGGAGTTATCGGTCATACGAAAAGGCACGCCCGGCATTTTAATGGTGATGCCAGAGGCCGGATCTTCCATAGACACAATGCTACCTCGTGCTTGGTAATGAGGGTCTTCGGCAATTTCCTTCATGGACATAATGGGGCCAGCCGTTATACCTTCTTTGCGAAATAGCTCCAAGGCTTCTTGGTTAGTCTTGCCTAGCAACCAGGCCTTAATGATGGCGTTGAGTGCGATGCGACTATCGGCTTGTATGCGGTCATTGTTGGTTTTGAAGCGTGGATCACGGATCAATTCTGGCTGCCCCATAACCTCAGCCAAACGCTCCCAAGTCTTTTGGTTGGAACAAGACATGGCAACCCATAGGCCATCGCTGGTTTGGTAGTTGTTTCTTGGTGCTGCCGCCCGCAGTTCGTTGCCGATAGGCTTAGGCACTTCACCGGTTAGCTGGTAACTAATAAATTCGCCGCCTAAATAGCCAAATAGTGGTTCATACAAGGAAATATCAATCACCTGGCCACCACTTTCGCCCCGCTTACTTTGATGTAGGGCAAGGCTTACCGCGTAGGCCAAGTGGATGCCGGCGGTTAAATCTGCTAGTGCAATGGGTGGGCTGGTTGGGCCAGTATCCTCATAGCCGTTGAGGAAGGAAAAGCCGCTGTAGGCTTCTGCCAAAGTGCCAAAGCCTGGTTGTTGTGCATGGGGGCCGGTCATGCCGTAGCCAGAAACTTTACCAATAACCAAACCAGGATTGAGTTCTAATAGTGAGTCGTGGTTTAAGCCTAAGCGATCCATAACACCTAAGCGCATGTTCTCAATAAGCACATCGGCGGAGACTATTAAGTCCAAAAAAGCTTGCTTGCCGGCGGCGGATTTAAGGTTCAGGGTAATAGGTAGTTTGTTGCGGCCTATGTAAGCGTGATAGGGCTCAATGCCTGTTTCGGCATGGGTGCCCCAGCCTCGAAGTGCGTCGGGTATCATGGGGTTTTCAATTTTGATGATTTCGGCACCGGCATCGCCCAGTAAAGCAGCACAGTATGGGGCAGCAATGACGCTGGACAGATCAATAACGCGCTTGCCCTCAAGGGGAAGGCCTGCGAAACAGGATTGCTGACGTTGTTGGGCTATGAAATCACTGAGTTTTTGTTGTTTTGCTGCGCTCATAATGCGGATCCACCTAAGTTCATGCCCACAATTTGCACCATCGGATGATGTCAGTCAATGCTATAAGCCGAATGAAGATGCTTTTAATTTAAACGCTTGCTGTGTTTCCTATAGGCTATACAAGAAAACTAATTTAATTAATATAAATTGCTTTAATAACAATGTGTTATGGGAACATTTAGGTGGGGATTTTAGCGACTTTTCAGATTGTTTCTAATGCGATAATTATGCAGAAATAGGCTTTGATTTTGATCCATAAAGAGCCAATAGGAAAGTTTTGCCAGTTTGTTGGCAAAACTTTCCTAAATGGCGGGCTGTTTCTTGGCTCTAGGTTGGCAGCTTGCTGGCTACTTTTTAGCGGGCGGTGGTGTGGGCATGGTATCAAAGTCTTTTACACTTGGATCAATGGGTGTTGAAGGCAGGCGGCTGCTAGCCCAAACATTACATTGAGGCGCAAACCAGTCTGCATTGTCCATGGTGCCTACTTTTATATGCATGCGGTCGGGTTTGGCCGCGTTGAGGCCAAATAACTGACTGCCGCATTGGGGGCAAAAATGTTTGGTCATTTGGTTGCCCGAGTCGGCCTGGTGCTGATAAGTTTGAGTCTTACCTTGCCAGGTAAGGCTTTCGGTAGGCACAAAGGCTAAGGCTGCATAGGCACTACCAACGTTCTTGCGGCAGTCTTGGCAATGGCAGTGGGCTTGAAACAAAGGCACTGCCTGGGCTTGATACTGCACTTGACCACATAAACAACTACCGCTAATGGATTGTGTATTGGGCATAGAGGTTAACTCCAGTTCGTTGGTATAATGGCCGCCGTCATTGTTATAGTTGAAAGCCACAGTATGAAATTTATCGTAAAACTTTTTCCCGAAATCACCATTAAAAGCCGTCCGGTGAGGAAGCGCTTTATTCAGCGATTGCAGTCCAATCTGCAGATCATCCTGCAACGAATTGAGCCAAAGATCAAGGTACGTGGTTTATGGGATCGAGTGGACATCGACTGCCCTGAAGAAGCCGACCTTGTGTATGACCAAATCGTTATGGCCTTGGGCGATACGCCGGGCATAGCCCATATAATTGAAGTGCAAGAATATACTTTAGGCGATTTCGATCAGGTGTTAGACATTGTTAAAAGTGTGTGGGCCGAACGTTTGGTGGGCAAACGTTTTGTGGTGAGAGTTAAACGCTCGGGCCAGCACAACTTTACCTCAAGTGATATGGAGCGCTATATAGGCGGTGGTTTGTTACAGCAAACCGATGCTTTAAAGGTGGATTTACATACCCCTGAAGTTACCGTTAACTTAGAAGTTAAAGCTGACAAGTTGTTTGTGGTAGAGCGTCGCATTGCCGGTTTAGGTGGCTATCCCCAGGGCAGTCAAGAGGCGGTAGTGTCGCTCATTTCGGGTGGTTTTGATTCTATTGTAGCCAGTTACTTAACCATGAAGCGGGGCGCTAAAACCCACTTTGTATTTTTTAATCTGGGTGGCGCAGCCCACGAAGCTGGGGTCAAGCAAGTCTCCTATTACTTGTGGAATAAGTTTGGCTCTTCGGCCCGGGTTAAGTTTATTTCTGTGCCCTTTGAAGAAGTAATCGGCGAGATTTTACAAAATGTGCATCACTCCCACATGGGGGTTGTGCTAAAACGCATGATGTTGCGGGCGGCTGAGCGGGTGGCAGTTAAAGTGAAGGCCGAGGCCATGATTACCGGTGAAAGCATTGCCCAAGTGTCGAGCCAAACCTTAACTAACCTGGCAGTTATAGATCGCGTGACGCAAGGCTTGGTGTTGCGGCCGCTGATTACCTATGACAAGCAAGACATTATTGACCTAGCGACTAAGATTGGGGCCTATGACTTTGCCGCCAGCATGCCCGAGTACTGCGGTGTAATTTCAGACAGGCCCACGGTCAAAGCCCAGCTTAAGCGAGTAGAAGAGGAAGAAGAAAACTTTAATTTTGAGGTGCTGGAGCAGGCCTTAGCAAATGCCCAAGTTACTAATATTGATACCGTAGCCAACGAGCTTAAACAGCAAGGGCAGCTGACGCCAAAACAAAAATTGCAAGCCAATGACGTGGTGGTTGATGTTCGAGCCAGTGGCGAGCAGCAAAAGAAGCCGCTAAATTTACCCGGAGTAGAGGTGCTGACGGTGCCGTTTTTTCAAATCAACAAAGAGTTTGCCAACTTTGACCCCAGCCGCAATTACTTGCTTTACTGCGAGAAGGGTGTGATGAGCCAATTGCATGCGCTGCACATTAAAGACCAGGGCTTTGAAAACGTCGGTGTATATCGCCCCGTGAGCTAAATTGTTGCTTATATTGAGCAAATAAGTCGTACTGTTGATTTTGTTTGACGTTTTTAAGGAGGTTAGCAAAATCACTGGCTTTTATACTGGGTATTCTTGCGACTTTAGTCACAACTGGGTAAATTAACACACTTGAACAAAACGCAGCCCTACCTTGGCTGCATAAACTGTCGCCACAAGCGACTAAAATTACCGGAGCTGCTACCGTGCCAACATCCGATTTAATGCTCGACGGCCTAACCTTAATGGTTTTTGGCATGGGCTTTGTATTCTCATTTCTCACGCTGTTAGTGATTTCCACCAAAGCGATGTCGGCTACCGTTATGCGCTTTGCTCCTATCGAAGAGATTGCGCCGCTGGCACCCATTGTTATGGTGTCACCTTCTCAACAGGTGGCTAACGATGCCCAGTTGATGGCGGTACTTAGTGCCGCAGTGCATCGCTACCGCGAAGACAAATCATAGAATTATAGTGGCTTGCAAAAGCTTAGTTGCAAGCTGTAAAAGATTATTTTGCTCATATTTGACTATTAAAACAGGCGTATATACATGACCGCTGCTAAACAACCCTTAGGTATTACTGATGTTGTACTTCGAGATGGCCACCAATCACTATTTGCCACGCGCATGCGCCTGGCCGATATGTTGCCCATTGCCGCAAAGCTTGACGATATCGGTTATTGGTCGATAGAAACATGGGGTGGTGCCACCTTCGACTCCTGTATCCGCTACTTGGGAGAAGACCCCTGGGAACGTATTAGAGCATTAAAGGCGGCCATGCCTAAGACTCCTCAGCAGATGCTGTTTAGGGCGCAAAATATTTTGGGTTATCGCCATTATGCCGATGACGTAGTGCGTAAGTTTGTTGAGCGTGCGGCTGTTAACGGTGTGGATGTGTTTCGCGTCTTCGACGCCATGAACGATCCCCGTAACTTGGCCACCGCCATTGCCGCGGTAAAAGATACGGGTAAGCACGCCCAAGGCACTATTTCTTATACCTTAAGCCCAGTGCACAACATGGATTACTGGGTCGATTTAGCCAAGAAGATCGAAGATTTAGGCTCCGACTCTATTTGTATCAAAGACATGGCGGGGTTGTTAAACCCCTACACCGCCTTTGAACTTGTGAGCCGCCTAAAAGCCGAAACTAATTTGCCAATACATATGCATTGCCACGCCACTACTGGCCTATCTACTGCGGCCATTTTAAAAGCTGCCGAAGCTGGTATCGACAATGTGGACACCTCAATTTCTTCCATGGCCATGACCTATGGTCATTCGCCTACGGAATCTGTGGTATCCATCTTTCAAGGCAGTGATCGTGATACCGGATTAAACATTGTTGCCCTAGAAGAAATTGCGGCATATTTCCGCGACGTACGCAAAAAATACGCCAAATGGGAAGGTTCTCTACGCGGCGTAGACTCGCGCATCTTAGTGGCGCAAGTGCCCGGTGGCATGTTGACTAACATGGAAAGCCAACTGCGTGAGCAAGGCGCAGCCGACAAATTAGATGCCGTGTTGGAAGAAATTCCCCGCGTACGCGAGGACCTAGGTTTCATTCCTTTGGTAACGCCTACGTCACAAATTGTAGGCACTCAAGCGGTGCTTAACGTATTAACCGGCGAACGTTATAAAACCATTACCAAAGAAACCGCAGGCGTGCTTAAAGGTGAATACGGTGCAGCCCTAGCGCCTTTTAATGCGCAGCTACAAACTCGGGTGTTAGAAGGTGGTGAAGCCATTAGTTGTCGTCCAGCCGATTTGATAGATGATGAATTGGAGCGTTTGACGCTTGAATTGCGCGGCTTAGCAAAAGAGAAAAATATTCAGCTAGCCCCAGGCGAGCGTGAAATCGACGATGTATTAACCTACGCTTTGTTCCCTCAAGTGGGGCTTAAGTTCTTAGAAAATCGTAATAATCCAGCTGCCTTTGAACCTGTGCCTACGCTAGAATCTGCCGCCGCTGCATCTGCTCCGGCTGCAGCTACAGGCACATCGAAGGTGTATACCATTGGTGTTAATGGCCAACGTTATGTGGTGGAAGTTGAAGAAGGCGGCGATATATCTGCCGTCGGTTTGGCACAAGTAGCCATGACCGCAACTCCAGCGGCCGCCGCCGCGCCTGTGACCGCTGGCGAACCTGTAACCGCACCATTGGGCGGTAGTATTTGGAAGGTGCACGTAGTACCTGGCCAAGCTGTACAAGAAGGCGACGTATTGTTGATTCTCGAAGCCATGAAAATGGAAACAGAGATTCGCGCGCATGCCGCGGGTACCGTGGTTTCAGTTACCGTCAAAGAAGGTGACTCAGTATCTGTTGGTGATACTTTGTTGACTTTGGCATAGGGCGGACGAAGCATGGATAAGTTATTACAAGTTTGGCATAGCTCTGGCGTGTATCAAGTACAGCCTGGCCAAGTGGTTATGTTGGCTGTGGGTTTCCTACTGCTCTATTTAGCGATTAAGCGAAACTTTGAACCTTTGTTGCTCATACCCATTGGTTTTGGTGGCATTCTGGCCAACATTCCAGGGGCCGGCTTAGCTGATCCCGGTGGCATTCTCTACATGTTTTATTCTGTAGGTATCGAAACCGGTGCTTTCCCTCTCATCATCTTTATGGGTGTGGGGGCGATGACCGATTTTGGCCCGCTACTGGCTAACCCCAAAACCTTATTTTTAGGTGCCGCGGCCCAGTTTGGTATTTTTGTTACCCTCATTGGTGCTGTGGGTCTTTCCACCTTGGGGTGGATGGACTTTAGCTTAGCGGATGCGGCGGCTATCGGTATCATTGGTGGTGCAGATGGCCCCACATCGATCTATGTGGCCAGTATACTGGCACCCGACCTGTTGGGTGCCATTGCCGTGGCTTCGTACTCTTACATGGCTCTAGTGCCCTTGATTCAGCCACCCATCATGCGGGCTTTAACTACGGAAAAAGAGCGCCAAATTAAAATGGTGCAGTTGCGCCCCGTAGGCAAAGTCGAAAAAATCGTATTCCCATTGTTGTTGCTGTTACTGGTGGCCTTTTTGTTGCCAGACGCGGCGCCTTTGTTGGGTATGTTCTGTTTTGGTAACTTGATGCGTGAATCCGGTGTTGTGGACCGTTTGTCGGACACCACACAAAATGCCTTGATTAATATAGTCACCATTTTCTTGGGTTTGGCGGTGGGTTCTAAGTTGTCGGCGGACAAGTTTTTGGACTTAACCACCCTAGGCATCTTGTGCCTAGGCATGGTGGCGTTTGCTATTGGCACCGCTTCTGGCGTTATTATGGCGAAAATCATGAACAAGCTCAGCGGAGGCGGTATTAACCCCCTGATTGGCTCTGCCGGGGTGTCAGCGGTGCCCATGGCGGCTCGTGTGTCGAATAAAGTTGGCCTAGAAGCTAATAACCAAAACTTCTTGCTGATGCACGCTATGGGCCCCAACGTGGCCGGTGTAATCGGTTCTGCGGTTGCTGCGGGCATTATGATTAACTATGTCACAGGTGGTAGTTAAGCCATTGCGCACAGACGCACAGAAGAAAAAAGCGGGTCTTGTTAAGCTTCTGCTAATCGTCATTAGTATTGCTGTAAGCTTATTCTTGGCGGGCTTTTTTGAGCCTGAGTCCGAGCCTGAGGCCTTAGTTCAGAATGTAGATGCTAAGGCCCCAAAAACGCTAGAAAGCCAAGACCTTGACCAGCTTTATAACCTGTTGCCTACTAAGTTTAACGTTAACTTAGCCGGCAACAAAAAAATTCTCCAGTTTGCCCTAGGCTTCATGACACCCTATGACCAGCGTGTTGTGGACAATGTATACAAACATGAAATAGTGCTGCGTGCAGCTATTATTATGCAAGTTTCCAGCTACAGTAAAGACCAATTAGACACGGCCACCGACAAGCAGAGGTTGGCCGATCTGCTCAAATCGCGCATCAATCAAGTGCTCATTGAAGCCGAAGGTGTTGGTGGTGTTGAAGAAGTGTTCTTTACTGAATTTGTAATTCAGTAAGTCAGGGCAGGCTAGCAAGTAGTGCCTATAACCTAGATGATTGCCCTCTAAAGGGTGAGGGTGTGGGTTAAGTTGCTTATTGTGGGGTGTAATAAGACCACTTCACTAGCAGATGCTGTTTAGGGCGCAGAATATTTTGGGTTATCGCTATTATGCCGATGACGTAGTGCGTAAGTTTGTTGAGCGTGCGGCCGTTAACAGCGTTGATGTATTTCGCGTATTCGACGCCATGAACGATGCTCGTAACTTGGCCACCGCCATTGCCGCGGTAAAAGATACGGGTAAGCACGTCCAAGGCACTATTTTCTATACCTTAAGCCCAGTGCACAATATGGCTTACTGGATCGATTTGGCTAAGCAGATTGAAGATTTAGGCTCCGACTCCATTTGTATCAAAGACATGGCGGGGCTTGTTAATATTCTGTCATCGTTATTAGTCTTGCTACAAGTTTGTTACTTTCTTAATTTAAATCGTAATGTTAGAGTCTCAATTAGTAAAATCTTACCTGCCTTATTTGGTTTTAGTGATTTTCTTCAGGATTTTGTGTGAACTATCATTTATTATCAAAGAATGCCAAGGGATCAAAAAATGCCAAGGGATGAGTGCGCGATGCCTTTACATTTACACAAGCTTAAGCCTGTTTTTGTTTTTAGTGTTTTCATCCTCTCTATTAGCGCTATTTCTGCTGGTGGCACGCAAGATTTGGAAGATAAAGCATATTTAGAGCTTAATCGTGAGCTTAATCTTAACCAAGAGCAAACTCAAACCAACCAAACCAGCAAAGAAGAAGGCGCGCATCTCGTTTTCTATTCAGATGCCTTTGCAGCCGTTCGAGCCGCAATTGGCGGGGCTCAAGTCAATCAACTGGGGGACAAAATATCCACTGCTTTAGCAGAAACCGCAATTAACAAAACTGAAAACCTAATCAATCAAAAAGCGAATCAAATGGCCAATAGCGTAGGCCATGGTAAAACGGAAATCTCATTTCACCAATTGAAAACAAAAAACCCAAATTTCAGCGTTAAAACCATTCAACCTTTAACGCAGCTAACAGATACATCGACCCAACTCACCTTCATTCAAGCTCAGATTAGTTCAGGTGAGAACCATGGCGAGCACCGTGCCACCATTAACTTAGGTATCGGCCAGCGTTACTTACTAGAAGAAGGGCAGTCCATTGCAGGCATCAACCTTTTTACCGATTATGAAATAGAGTCTAAACACAGCCGCGCCTCCCTTGGTTTGGAATACCAAAGAGCCAACTTTAGTGTCAATGTTAATAAATATTACCCTCTGTCAGACAAGGTGGTGATTGGAGATTACACCGAAGAACCCCTCGCTGGACACGACATCAAGTTAACAGGCCAAGTGCCTTACTTGCCTTGGGCAAAAATCAAAGGCACCCAATACTATTGGGATGCAATCACAGGTGACGACATCAAAGGCACTCGCTTGGGCATTGAGGTTGATCTTAACGCGTCCACTAGCTTCGAAATTGGCACTGAAAATTCTAACACGGCCGGCCGGTCCGGTTATGCACGTCTAAGAGTGCAATTGCCCTACAAAGCCAATACACCAACCCACTTTGCAATCGCCGACAAGGCATTTGAAGATTCAAGTAAGCTTAGCTTAACGCATTTGAATTATGTGGAAAGAAGCAATAAAATTCGCATTGAAAAACTCCTCAATGGCGTTAGTATTGTGCTCGGTGAATACAACGCCCCTACAATCGGTGCTACTTGTACATTATACAATGCATCAGGCATTGCCATTGCTGATGGTTCGGGCATAATCACTAATGATGGCAGTGTTACCTTGTCTAGTGTATTGCTACCAAAGACCAGTGGACTGATTACCGTGACGTGTGGTGGCGGTACCTACACCGATGAAGCCACAGGCGAAAGCACTAATGGGCCCACTCTTCGTGCAGCAATTGTTTACTCAGGCACAGGCGGTTTGACCTTAATCGCCTCGCCATTGACTGAAGTGGCTTATCGATTAGCGGACACCAACAGCGGCGACCTGACTACTATTGCCGCAGCCATTGCGGCTAAAAATACAGCCGTGGCCACTGCCTTTGGCTTGAGTGGTGTTGATATCACCACCACCACCCCAACCGATCTTAACACCACCGTGGCCGCTAATGACGTCGCCGGTAAGTTTGGTTTGGTACTGGCAGCGATCTCTCAAATGGGTGAGAACTCAGCCGATGCCAACCCAACAGCCACCATCACAGCGCTCGTAGCTGACATGGCCGATGGTGATATTGATGGGCGTGCAACGGGTACTGAGACGGTTGATGTGACTACGGCTATTAATAACTTTATTAATGGCGCGGGCGACAACCAAACCACGAATGGTGATGGTGCTGGTAATACGGGCGCTGCGGGCTCGGCAACGGGCGAAGATTCAATTAAAGGCAAGGTAGCCATTAACTTCATCAGCAACTACGATGGCACAGGCACTGCTCCCACCGTGCAAGACTACATTGATGCCGGTGTAACGGGTGTTACTGCAGGTAATTTAGATCAAATGAACGATAGAATTGCGACTAAAACCACGGCAGAAACCGATACCACATCTGAGATTCAAAGCGTTATCAATACAGCTGTTGTGATTAGCTTTAACATTGATGCCATTAGCGACACCACGGTTGCTGAGAACGCCGTCTTTACGGGCTCGACCCCAAGCCTCAGTGGCGACACACCCATTGGCACATTGACCTACACCCTGGGTGGTACAGATGCAGATGACTTTAGTATCAACAGCACAACAGGTGTTATCTTGATGACTGCTAGGGACTTCGAGTCTCCAACCGATGATAATACCAATAACGCTTATGAAGTGACCATTATTGTCACTGACAGCGATAGCAACACTGATAGTGAAACCCAAATAGTAACGGTAACCGACGTATTTGAATCTGAAACTTTAACGTTTGGCAGCTTGGATTACATAACCGTTCAATCACCTGACACAGACAAAGTTTGGCTCGATAGAAACCTAGGTGCAAGCCAAGTTTGTACCTCAAGCACAGACAGTAATTGTTATGGTAATTATTATCAATGGGGACGCAATGATGATGGACATGAATTAAGTGCTTCATCCACAACATCCACACTAGCAAGCAGTATCACTCCAGGAGCAAGCACGTTTGTTCTCACTGCCTCTTCGCCTTACGATTGGACAACAGCCAACATTGACAGTAATGGTGAGTCTCGCGAAGCCGCTTGGGCAGATAGTAGAGCTAATGATATCTGCCCATCAGGATACAGTGTACCAACCGCAGCAGAGTTAACAGCAGACACTACAATTGGAGATGTTAACAACAGCGCCACAGTGTTCTCCAGCTTCTTGAAGCTGCCAGTTTCTGGCTACCGTGATCTGGGCAATGGCTCGCTCGTCACTGTTGGCAGCAACGGCTACTATTGGAGTCGCTCGACTGGTGAGAGTGGGAGTGAGAGTTTAGCACTATCCTTGAACTTCGACGTGTCCGTTGCGGGCTTAAACCACCATTATCGTGCGCACGGGTTCAGTGTTCGTTGCATTAAGGATTAAGCGCAGCGCGACACTTTGATTCATTGGTCACTTTGTTACTTTACCCAGCCATCCCGCAGGGTGGCTGGGTGATTGTGAAAACGGAAAACCGATGACCGATAAAATAAAAGAAACTATCTGGCACTTGTGGAAAACGGGAGATTCAATGGCCAATATTTCTAAAGTTTTATCAAAACCACCTGCCACCGTTTTTCATACCTGAAGTACCACGGTGGAATCAGGCCGCGTCTACGCTCAAGGTACCGCGATTGTTTGACTATTCGAGAACGAGAAACGATCGCGCAATTGCACGCCAGTTGGAACCTAGTCCGTCTACTGTCTGCCGGGAGGTCAATAAGAATGGGGGGGGGTTAGCCGGCAACAAAAAAATTCTCCAGTTTGCCTAGGCTTTATGACACCCTATGACCAGCGTGTTGTGGACAATGTATACAAACATGAAATAGTGCTGCGTGCGGCTATTATTATGCAAGTTTCCAGCTACAGTAAAGACCAATTAGACACGGCCACCGACAAGCAGAGGTTGGCCGATCTGCTCAAATCGCGCATCAATCAAGTGCTCATTGAAGCCGAAGGTGTTGGTGGTGTTGAAGAAGTGTTCCTTACTGAATTTGTAATTCAGTAAGTCAGGATAGGCTAGCAAATAGTGCCTATAACCTAGATGATTGCCCTCTAAAGGGTGAGAGCGTGGGTTAAGTTGTTTATTGCGGGGTATAATAAGGCCACTTTACTTAATTTGGGCCACCCTAGGATTCTCTCATGGGCATTATCCGCCAAGCAGACCTTATCGATAGTATTGCAGACGCCCTGCAATTTATTTCTTATTACCATCCGCTGGACTTTATTAACGCAGTGCACCAAGCCTATTTGCGCGAGGAATCGCAGGCGGCTAAAGACGCCATGGCACAAATCCTCATAAACTCGCGCATGTGTGCGCAAGGCAAGCGCCCCTTGTGTCAAGATACGGGTATTGTCACGGTGTTTGTGGAAGTGGGCATGGATGTGCAATGGGATGCAGACCTAAGCTTAGACGAGATGATAAACGAAGGTGTAAGGCGAGCCTATTTGCACCCAGACAATAAGTTACGTGCCTCTATTCTTGCCGACCCTGCCGGCGCCAGAATCAATACCAAAGACAACACCCCAGCCGTGATTCATACCTCTCTCGTTAAAGGTGACAAGATTGAGGTGCAGGTGGCGGCGAAGGGTGGCGGTTCGGAAAACAAAAGTAAAATGGTCATGCTTAACCCGTCTGACAGCATTGTTGATTGGGTATTAAAAACCGTGCCCACTATGGGCGCCGGCTGGTGTCCACCGGGCATGCTGGGTATAGGCATTGGCGGCACAGCAGAAAAGGCTGCGTTAATGGCAAAAAAATCCCTTATGGATCCAGTGAATATTCATGAACTACAAGAGCGCGGTGCTAGCAATCGGGCCGAAGAACTGCGCTTGGAGTTATTTGATGGGGTTAATAACTTGGGCATTGGTGCTCAAGGTTTAGGCGGCCTGACTACGGTTTTGGATGTTAAAGTAATGGATTATCCAACCCACGCGGCGTCTTTACCCGTGTGTATGATTCCTAACTGCGCAGCCACCCGGCATGCTCATTTTACTTTGGATGGCAGCGGACCTAGCTTGCAAACGCCACCGAGCTTGGATGACTATCCAGACATTGCCTGGGATACAGGCGAGGGCGCTCGAAAAGTTAACTTAAACACAGTCACACCCGCTGACGTATTGACCTGGAAGTCTGGTGAAACTTTGCTCTTGTCGGGTAAAATGCTTACCGGTCGCGATGCAGCTCACAAGAAAATGGTCGACATGATGGCCCAAGGTAAAGCCTTACCAGTGGATCTTAAAGGTCGTTTCATTTACTACGTGGGGCCGGTAGATCCGGTACGAGATGAAGCTGTTGGCCCCGCTGGGCCAACCACGGCAACACGTATGGACAAGTTTACTGACATCATGCTGAGCCAAACTGGTCTGTTAGGCATGATTGGTAAAGCCGAACGCGGTCAAGTTGCGATTGATGCCATTAAAGACCACAAAGCCGTATATTTGATGGCTGTGGGTGGTGCGGCTTACTTGGTATCAAAGGCCATTAAGAAAGCCGAAGTGGTGGCCTTTGCCGAGCTTGGTATGGAAGCGATTTACGAATTTGATGTGGAAGACATGCCAGTGACTGTGGCGGTGGATGCCGGCGGTACCTCTGTGCATCAAACGGGTCCGGCCCAATGGTACGATATTATCCAGGCGCGCCAAGTTAGTTAAAACTACTGGCATTGTCATCGGTCGGCAGTTAACCGCAGGCTAAATCAGCGTATAACTAAGCCTTGGCTGTGTAAGTAGTCCAGCATGTGAGGCCGTGCTTCTTTGGCCATGGTTTTAACAATGTGTTGGCTAAAGTTAAGTTGCGACTTGCCTTGGGTGCGCTGTGAATAATAGCTGCTTAAGGTGTCGTTATAGTCGCCTAAGGCGTCTGCATCTATATTCTGGTAAACGTCTTGGTGTAGCACCGTGCTTACAGGTAAGCGCGGTTTTTGGCCTGGGTTTTGGTCTGCATAGCCTAGGCAAAGGCCAAATATTGGGAACACCTGGGGAGGTAGTTTTAGTAATTGTGTGACCTTTTCCGGTTGGTTTCTAAGGCCGCCAATAAACACCCCGCCAAGGCCATTACTTTGGGCCGCAAGCATTACATTTTGGGCAAATAATGCCGTGTCCACGGTGCCTATTAAGGTCTGTTCAACAAAGCCCGTGGGCATTTCTTGTTGTTGCTTTAAGCAAATACTTTGGTTACGTTGTAAATCGGCGCAAAATACCAAAAATACCGCAGCACTCTCTACATAGGGTTGTCCCCCTGCGGCTTGGGCAAGGGCTGCACGGGTACTGCTATCATTGACTTGGATAACACTGGTGACTTGTACGAAGCTAGAGCTAGATGCTGCTTGACCTGCAGTGATGCAGGTTTCTAGTAGTTCTTGGGTTATCGGTTGAGAGGTGAATTTGCGGATTGACTGGTGTTCCTGCATCAGTTCGGTAACACTTTTTTGGGGCATGAGAATTGATTGATGAATGGCTAAGTTTGTCGATGTTAGCATAGGCATGGGGTAGAATGGTGACATCAGTATTTTTTGAGAAGCATACACCAATGCCATTGTCGGCCCCAAGTTTATCCATTGCGCCTAGCTTGGCTCAACAATATGGCCTAGAACAGGCCTTAATGTTAGCTGTTGTTAGCGAACTTGTGGGTGGCTGGCAAGGTCAGGTTACTGTGGAAGAGCGGCGTTTATATGCCCGAGCTCTGTGCTTGAGCCGCCCAAAACAAGCACAATTGTTAGCTCAGTTGTCCAGCTTGGGCTTATTGCAAGTTGAGCCGGTTAGTCAGGGTATGGTTACTATTGAATTACATTTGCTAGGGGCCTCCGGTATTGCCCCTGCTGCCCCTGTTGTGCAAGCTGCGCATGTGCCAAGCGCGCCTTCGGTGTTAGTGAATGCTGCAGCCAGTGTGCCTTCTATGGGTGGTTGTGGCGGTTGGAGCCGCAATGAAGGCGATGAACTAACGCGTTTGTTCGCCGCCAAAGAAGCACAACAACAGCACCTATGTAACATGGACTTAGAATGGCTACCCTCGGCAAATCTTGTCAAAATTCTTGCCCAGCAACATCAAATTAGCCAAGCCTTCGCCTTAGGTATTAAAGATGAGTTTGTGGTTTATTACATGGACAAAGGCCGCAGAGAAACACCTGGTGGGTGGGATCAAAAGTTCTTAAAATGGGTTAAAAAAGAGCAGGTTCAGCAACAAACCGCTCAGGCCCGAGCCCAAAGACAAACGCAACAACAGACACACACATCCAATGAAGAAGTTAGATTCGCTGCTAAAGAGCGCCGACGCCGCCTTACTACATCAGTGCTCGACATCAACAATACCGACTGGTAAAGCTGTTATTCAGCCAGCCACTGCGGCCGACCAAAAAACCCGGATTTTGGTGAACATGCTGTTTGCCCGCTTTATGACCATTTATGGGCATAAGTTTAAGAGTATGTTCGATGATGATAAAGAAATTATCATCGCCAAACGTGAGTGGGCTTTGAGTTTGGCTGGCTATGGTGAGGATGTGTTGGTGTTGGCTATGGAGCAGGCCAAGCGGCAATACAGTTGGATGCCTTCTATCGCCGAGTTTTTGCAGTTGATGGATGAGTGCCAACAGAGTTTTGGCTTGGCTGCGCCGGAGCAAGCTTATGCCGAAGCTTGTCGTTATGCGTCGGCCCCAAGCCACCACGGATGGAGCCATGCAGCGGTATATCATGCAGGTAGAGCTACGGGCTGGTTTGAGTTAAAAAGCCTACCAAGGCAAGCCACGCAGCCACGTTTTAAACACCACTATAAGCTCTTGTGTCAGCGGGTGTTGGCAGGCGAAAATTTAGACGCTGTTGAACAATTAGTGTTGGAAGCACCAAATAACAATGACCTATTTGCCCTCGTTGATCAGTGGGCTACGCAGGTGCACCTCAGCCCCGAGGTGGCTCAAAGTGCCTTGTATTTCTTGCACCTTCCTCAAGGCAGCCCTTTGCGTCACAAGCTGCAGCTGGTTGCGCAAGAAAAGCTTCCCCAGGTAAGTATTCCCACTAATGTCGAGCAACTACGTAAAACCCTTGAATAAGAGCTTAAGCTGAAAAATAGGGGCAAAAGTGCATGGGCCAGATTTAAATGTCCGCTAATTGGCGCAAATATTTAAATAACTTCTTGGCTGCCGATTTGGCCTTAGCGTCTTGGTTTACGCTCTGCGCTTGTTTCACCAAGTGGGCAAGGTGTTGACGGTCCACTTGATCATGTAATTGTAATAGCTCTGCCAAGGTCTCAGCATTGCCCGCAATTAGCCCATCGCGCCAAGTTTCCAATTGATGAAAGGCGCGGCGGTGCTCGTCAGAGCCTGAGTCCAATACGGCGAGTGCTTTAGCAATAGCCTCTGCATCTTCATCACGCATAACTTTGCCAATGTACTGTAAATGACGACGCTTGGCTTCGTTTTGGCTGATCCGGTGTGACTCGTCTATGGCAGCATCAAGAGTTGGGCTCATGGGGATGCGGGCTAATTCTGAAGGCTTAAGATCAACCAGTTTACCCCCCAGTGTTTGTAAGGCTTCCATAGCTCGCTTAATTTGCGTGCGACTGAGTTCTTCTTCGGCGGGTAGATTTTGTTGCAATGCTTCAAGTTCGGCTGTAGCTTTGCGGGCTTTAACTTTGCCCATAATTAATTCCTTACGCGTAAAATAATGTAGCGAGGCCTAAAAAGGCACAAAAACCCACCACGTCAGTAATGGTGGTTAAAATAACACTGCCTGCCAAGGCCGGGTCTATATTCATGGCCTTGAGGATGACGGGTAGTGAGGTGCCGCACACGGCAGCTACGAGTATATTAATAATCATAGCAATGGCGATAATAACACCAATGGCATTGTCGTCGAACCACCAGCTGGCAATGCTGGCTACCACTGCGGCCCAAATTATGCCGTTAATGGCACCGACGATGATTTCTCGATTGAGCAAATAGCCTATATTGCTACGTTCCACATGGCCAAGTGCTTGCCCCCGTATGACTAGAGTTAAGGCTTGGCTGCCAGCAATGCCGCCCATGCTTGCCACAATAGGCATGAGGATGGCTAACGCTACCACTTTCTCTATGGTGTCCTGAAATAAACCAATGACCATGGACGCCAGTAACGCAGTTAATAGGTTTATACCTAGCCATACAGCTCGGCGTTTGGAGGTTTTGAGTACCGGTGCAAAGGTGTCTTCGTCCTCGTCTAAACCGGCCATGCGCATAAGCGAGTGGTCGGCTTCTTCGCGGATAACATCCACCACGTCATCAATGGTGATACGGCCTAATAGTTTGCCTTCTTCACTTATTACTGGAGCGGATACCCAGTCGTTACGTTCAAACAAATTCGCCACGTCAGCTTCGTCAAGGTCGGCAGCGATGGCTTCGCGCTCGGTATCCATAATATCGCTAACTAAGGTGTTAGGGTCGCTGACCAGCATGCTGGTGACGGGCAGCAAGCCTATGTAGCGGTCTTTACGGGTAACCACAAATAAGTTGTCCGTCATTTCAGGCATAGAATCATGCCGGCGTAAGTATCTCAGTACTGCGTCTACGGTGATGTCGGGGCGAATGCTCACCACGTCGGTATTCATGAGGCCGCCAGCGGTATCTTCTGGATAGGATAGCACCCGTTCTAAGCGCTCACGGTCCTGTTGGCCTAAGCGGTTGAGCACTTCGCGCATCACCTTTTTTGGCAGCTGTTGCAGGATGTCGGCAAAGTCGTCGGTATCGAGGTGTTCGGTGGCTTGTAATAGTTCCTCGGTGTTCATTTGGTTGACGAATTCAGCTTGTATTTCGTCACTTAAGTGCTGTAGAACCTCGCCCTCTAGCTCAGGGTTAACTAAGTTCCACAGTACTTCGCGCTCGCGGGGAGGTGAAGATTCGAGTAAATGCGCCGTATGGGCGGGTTTAAGGGTGTGGTTGAGCATGTGGCGCGCTTGGATAAAGGCTCCACTATCGAGGGCGTCGTTGAGTTCTTTGAGGCGGGATTCCATGGGCAGGTTCCCTTATTCGCCTTCGTCAAAGAAGTTATTGACCAATTGGGCGACGTCATCAAAGGCTTGTTGAGCGCCTTCACCTTCGACTTTTAGAGTTAATACTGTACCTTGGGCAGCGGCCAATAACATCACTGACATAATGCTTTTGGCATTCACCATTTTGCCGTCGTTACCGATTTCAATTTGACACGAATGCTTGCCCGTCACAGCCACAAGTTTGGCTGCAGCACGGGCATGCAGACCAAGTTTGTTGATGATGGTGATTTGCTCGTGGATCATGCAGAAGACCTTACCGTTGCTGGCTTATTGGTGGCGGAGAAAGGAGCCTTCTAGCATAACGGTTTTGGGGCATTTATGCGATAGCGATTTGGTACATAGCCTCGGCATCGGCGGCTTGGCGTAATTGTTCACGGAACTCAGCTTGGCCAAAGCTCGCGGCTAGAGTGGCTAAAATTTGTAGGTGTTCATCCGTGGCTTCTTGTGGCACTAGGAGCACAAAAAGTAAGTCTACGGGTTGCCGATCAATGGCATCAAAATCCACCCCATTGGTTAAGCGAACAAGTGCCCCGGTTACTTGAGTGCAGCTAGTTAAACGACAGTGGGGAATAGCAATGCCGTCGCCAAAGCCGGTACTGCCCAGCTTCTCGCGGCAAATTAAGGCGTTGAACAGCTGTTTGTCATCAAACTCTGGCATTTGCTGCGCCAGCCATTTACTAATGGACTCTAAGCTGCGCTTTTTACTGACGCAGTTTAAATCGGCTAGGATACGTTGGGGGGTGAGGATGTCACTTATGTTCATGGTAATTATGGCGTTCTATGTGAGAAGTTTACGTTCGTTTGAAGGCGGTATATTCATGCTTTCACGATATTTGGCAATAGTACGGCGGGCGACTTTTATGCCTTGCTGCCTTAGCACCTCGGTGAGCTTACTGTCACTTAAGGGTTTGCGGCTTAATTCTGCCGCAATCAGTTTTTTAATTAGGGCTCTAATAGCGGTGGATGAGCATTCACCCCCGTTGGCTGTGGCTACGTGGCTGGAAAAGAAATACTTAAGTTCAAAAATGCCGCGTGGGGTGTGCATGTACTTTTGGGAGGTGACACGGGAGATGGTGGATTCGTGCATGTTTACATGTGCAGCCACTTCGGCTAACACTAAAGGCTTCATGGCTTCTTCGCCATAGTCTAAAAAGCCCTGTTGTATTTCACAAATTCGACCTGCTACTTTTAGCAAGGTGTTATTGCGATTTTCTAAACTCTTGATAAACCAACGGGCTTCTTGTAGGTTGCTTTTAATGTAACTTTTATCGGCACTGCTGGCGCTGCTGCTTAGGTTTGCGTAATTTTGGTTAATGCGAATTTTGGGCGCCGACTCCGGATTAAGCTCCACCCGCCATACGTTATTCACCTTGCGTACCATAACATCGGGAATTACGTATTCTGCTTGGCTCGAAGCTATTGTGGCACCCGGTTCTGGCTGTAACCGGGTAATCAGTAAAATAATTTCTTGCAACTCGGCTTCTTTATAGCCAGAGCGGCGACTGAGGGTATTGTAGTCATGGCTACCCAGCAGGTCTAAGTATTTATCAACAACATTAATAGCCGCCACGCGCCAAGGCGTATCTTGGGGCAAATGACGCAGTTGAATCAATAAGCAATGTCTTAAATCGGGCGCCCCTACACCGAGGGGATCAAATTGCTGAATCAAGGTGAGTACGGCTTGAACCTCATCTTCTTCGACTATTTGATTCATTGCTTGGGCTAAGTTGCCGTTGATGCCCTGCGCGAGTTCCTCAAGGCTTTGGCTTAGATAGCCACGCTCATCGATGGCATCAATGATGCTCGCACCGATGAATAGGTCAATATCACTCAAACGACTCAGGTTGAGTTGCCATTCAAGGTGTTCTTGTAAACTCGGTTCGTGAGAGTTGTAGGCGTCAAAATCAAACTCGTCGGCGGGGCCTGAACTAGGTGTGGCGGAGCTTTGAAAAACATCTTCCCAGCTGCTGTCGGTAGCTAGTTCGACGGGAATATCTTCACTCCACTCACTATCTGCCCGCTGCTCGTCGGCCAAGTGATCATCGTTGGCTTCTTCGGTGGTTGGTTCTGCAGCGTCGTCGCGGCTAGGCAGATCGAGCTCTTCTTCTAACTCCAACAGTGGGTTATCGTCTAGTGCTTGTTGAATTTCTTGTTGTAAATCGAGGGTAGAAAGCTGCAATAGACGAATCGCTTGCTGCAACTGTGGCGTCATGGCAAGTTGCTGATTCATTTTAAGCTGCAATGATGCTTTCATATATTTGCTAACGGGTTGGTGTCTATCTGATTTTCACTTGTTATAAGGAAAAACCATCACCCAAGTATACCTCTTTTACTTGCTGGTTGGCCAAGATATCATCGCTTGTGCCATGGGCCAAAATATAGCCTTCACTAACAATGTACGCCAAATCGCAAATGTCTAAGGTTTCACGCACATTATGGTCAGTAATAAGTACCCCAATGCCTTGGTCGCGTAGTTGCTCGATAATTTTTTTAATGTCTTTCACTGATATGGGGTCAACGCCGGCAAAAGGTTCGTCTAGCAAAATAAACTGCGGCTCACTAGCTAGGGCGCGGGCAATCTCAACCCGTCGCCTTTCGCCGCCCGATAAACTCATGCCTAAGCTGTCGCGAATGTGGTCAATGTTAAATTCTTTGAGTAGCGCTTCTAGTTTAGTTAAGCGCTGAGCCTTATTGAGTTGTTTTTGGGTTTCCAATATGGCCAAGATATTTTGTGCTACCGTGAGCTTGCGAAATACGGAAGCCTCTTGGGGTAAATAACCAATGCCTTTGCGGGCTCGACCGTGCATGGGCTCGAAAGAAATATCTTGCTGATTGATGAACACTTGGCCACGATCTGCTTGAACTAAGCCCACAATCATATAGAAGCAGGTGGTTTTACCGGCGCCGTTGGGGCCTAATAAGCCGACCACTTGGCCGGCTTTTATACTGATGCTGACATCCTTCACAACCGCCCGCTTGCTGTAGGACTTGGCTAAATTGCGGGCTTCTAAAGTGGCGCTGCTTTGGTTAGCATGATGGGCACGGCTGGCCTGGCTTGCATTAGGGCTGGGTGTTAACATTTTGTCTGGCATCATCTAGGTGCTTATTAATGGGTTGTTAGTTAGGCTTAGTTAAGAAAATTATTTTCACTCGGCCAGTGTCTCCGCCTGAAGCTTTAACATTGTCTGCCGGCATGTCAAAGCGAATCGTATGGCCGCTGAAGTGATGGCCTTTTTGAATCAGTTCGGCATTGCCTAAGAGCATAAGCAGTTCACGTTCAACCTGGTAGTCGATGCTCTCGGCCCAGGCTTCCATCAAACCATCATTGGCTTCACCTTGCTGACGCATATAGGCTCGACCTTGATGCTTGCCTTTGGTGGCAAGCATGCTTTGCAAGCCATTATCATCAAATATGACTTTTACGCTGGCTGCTTCAATCACCAAGCTGCCTTGGCTAATAATAACATTGCCTGTGTAGATGGAAAAACCCTTGCCTTCGTTCAGTTCAGCGCTGTCCGCGACAATTTCAATGGGCTGATTTCGGTCACTCTCAAGGGCCAAGGCGGCAGGTGCCATAAGCCAGCTGAAGCAACACAAAATCATCACTAGTAAAGATTGGGCTGCGGTAAAAGGCTGATGAAACTTGACTTTTAGGTCGGGGAAAAGCATGACAATTACCTTGATATAGTGTGAGTACCATTGACCTGAGCTAATAAGCGCAAGCTCTGGTCACTGAGTGTGAGGCGCATTCCTGTGCCCGTCAAGTGGCTGAATTTTGAAGCTAAGCGCACCTGCACATCCGATTCCGCATAGTTATTGCTAGGAAATAGACGTAAGCTTTGGCTGTGCAGGCTTAGGGGCTGCTTAAGGTCTGGCCCATTGGTTAGCAGTACATCACCATTAAGGTTGATTTGGGCGCCAGAGTCTAGTATTAAGCCCTCGTTGGCGCGCCCAAACCAAGCGCTTTCATCATTCAGGTAAATATTAAATCGCGGTTGCAACATGTCGGTGCTGTCAAACTCGCGAATGTGACTAAAGCGCTTTGCGTATATGCTGGATGACAACAACCCTTGGTCATCATATTGGCTAATGGTGGCATTGGTCAGGTAGTAATCAGGAATCCAGCTGGCTGAGGCTGAGGCTAATGATTGGGGTTTGCTTTGCCACCACCAGACACCCGTGGCCAATAGGGCGAGGGTAACTAAATTGAGGTACAGCCAGCGGCTGCGTAGTAGTGCTGCCATTAGCTGTGGTTACGCAGTTGAGTATTGAGAAAGGGCTCAAGGGCGGATTGCCAAGTGTCTTGGGCTTGCATAATCAAGTCGCACACCTCACGTACAGCACCTTGCCCGCCAGCTCGTTGGGTCACGTATTGACTATAATCGGCCAAAGTTGAAGCCGAGTTGGGTAAGCTGATGCCGAAGCCAACTTTGATAATCGCTGCAAGATCTGGCAGGTCATCGCCCATATAGGCCATTTGTGACCAATCAAGCTGCAAATGTTGGGTTAGTTTGTGCAGGGCCGTGAGCTTGTCTTCGCGGCCTTGTAATAATAATTCAATGCCTAGTTGCTGAGCCCTTTGGGCTACAATGTTAGAAGTTCTGCCGGTAACAATGGCTACTTTTACGCCGCTAGCTTGGAGCATTTTGATGCCATGACCATCTAAGGCGTTAAAAGCTTTTAACTCTTCCCCTTGGTTACCAAAATACAGTTGGCCGTCGCTAAGTACACCGTCAACATCAAGTGCTAGCAGGCGAATAGGGCGGGCTAGTTCTAGCAGATTAGTGGGTATCTGATGGGCCATGTTAAATGACCCCAGCTTTGAGTAAATCGTGCATGTTGATTGCGCCTACGGGTTGATGCTCGGCATTACACACAATAAGGGCGTTTATTTTATGCTGTTCCATCAATTGCAGAGCCTGCGCAGCCAGCATGTCGGCCTGCGCTCGCACTGGGTTAGTGGTCATCAGCTCGCCTATTTTGTATTGGCGCAAATCTTCGGTTTGATCTAGGCTGCGGCGTAAATCACCATCCGTATAAATGCCGGCCAATTGGCCTTGCTGATCTACCACGGCGGTCATGCCCATACCCTTTTGGGTCATTTCCATGAGCCCATCGGCGAAGCTCGTATCAATGCTCACTTGTGGCAGGCTAGTGCCAGCATGCATGATGTCACTCACCTTGAGCAATAATTTACGGCCCAAAGCACCCCCAGGGTGCGAAAAAGCAAAGTCGTGGGCGCTAAAGCCGCGCGCCTCAAGCAAGGCAATGGCGATGGCGTCGCCCATAACCAAGCTGGCGGTGGTGCTTGAAGTAGGAGCTAGGTTCAAGGGGCAGGCTTCGGTATTAACATGCACGTTAAGGTGCAGGTCGGCGGCTTGGGCAAGGGTGGAGTTTGGCACGCCTGTCATGGCAATAAGCGGCACTGCAAGGCGTTTTAACATGGGTAACAAAGTGACTATTTCACTGGTGGTGCCAGAATAAGACAGGGCCAGCACAACATCCTGTGCTGTGATCATGCCCATATCACCGTGGCTGGCTTCGCCTGGGTGAACAAAAAAAGCAGGGGTGCCAGTGCTGGCTAAAGTTGCCGCTATTTTGTTGGCAATATGACCAGACTTGCCCATGCCCAGTAATACCACCCGGGCTGTGCAATCAAGCATTAGTTGGCATGCCTGTTCGAAGGCTGGGTCAATGGATGCCACCAATTCAGCAATGGCTGTTTGTTCTAAATCAATGGTACGCAGGGCAGATTCGGCGAAGGACTGAGTCTGGGACGGCATAGGGTGCATGGCCTTGTGGTTGCTCAACGAATTTCCAACCCAGTGGATTGGGGTTATGAAGCGCTAGTATAGAGTAAAATCATGTACAGAACATAGACTAACAATAGCAGCCCCCCCATGGGGCGTGTAATGGTGCCGCCACAGCGGGCTTTAAAGCCGAGGCCTAGGATGAACAAGGTTAACATCAGCATCAGCCCATAGTCGCGCCACAGGGCTTCAGGTGCAATGAGTACTGGGCTAATAAGGGCCGGGATAGCCATGACACCAAGTAAGTTGAAAATATTAGAGCCAATGATGTTGCCTAAAGCGATGCCATGCTGGCCTTTGCGGGCGCTCATGATGGAAGCGGCCAGCTCGGGCAAGCTGGTGCCAATGGCGACGATGGTGAGGCCGATAATCAGATCGCTAACACCCAGGTCACTAGCGATATAGACTGCGCCGCCCACCAATATGCGTGAACCCAGGGCCAAGATGAATAGGCCTACTACAAGCCACATAATGCTGGCTTTAAGGCTCAAGTCGGGTAAAGCTTCAACTTTGTCGTCGGGATGATCCTGTTGATAGCGTTTAAATAGGTAGAGGCACAGCACTAAACCCAATAACAGCAGGGTGCCGTCTACGCGGTCAAGGTAGTAATCCAATAAAATAATGCCAGCACCAAGGGTGGCGATGGTAAGAATGGGCAGTTCAATGCGCACTAGGTTGCCACGAATGGGCAGCGGTGCGACTAGGGCCGTGGCTCCTAGTACCAAGGCTATGTTGGCAATGTTAGAGCCCAAGGCATTGCCAATAGCAAGCCCCGGTGCGTCATCTAAGGCGGCCATGGTGGAAACTAACATCTCCGGTGCGGAGGTGCCAAAAGCGACAATGGTGAGGCCGATAAGCATGGGCGACATGCCCAAATGGGCGGCAGTAGCTGCAGCACCATCAACAAAGCGGTCGGCGCTCCAAATAAGTAGGCCAAGACCAATAATGATCGCGGCAATTGCAATTAACATAGGTAAAAATCTACGGTGTTTGACTATACAGGGGCCAATTAACCGGCGGCCCAGAAAACCAGCGGCAATGAAACCAAGAGTCGAGCCAATTTGCAAGTTTCTTTGCTCAAGGCAGACTGAAACACATGCCTAAGTTAGTCAAAGGCCAGTGGCAGTGCTAAACTCACACTTTAACCTTATTGACGTCTCACTGGAAACCAGAATATGGCCTTAAACGGCATTATTGAGATACAAAATCTTAGCTTTTCACGTGGCAGTCGAGCTATTTTTAAAGACATCAATATATCCATAGACGCGGGTAAAATCACCGTCATTATGGGTCCCAGTGGTACCGGTAAGACTACTTTGCTGCGCCTCATTAGCGGCCAGTTACAACCCGATCAAGGCAAGGTAATGTTGTTTGGTCACGACATTGCCAAATTGAAGCGCAAACAGCTTAATGCTCTGCGTAGCCGTATGGGGGTATTGTTTCAAAGTGGTGCTTTATTTACCGACCTGTCGGTATTTGATAACGTGGCTTTCCCTTTGCGCGAACACCTGAACCTAAGTGCCGAACAATTACATGACCGAGTGTTACTAAAACTTGAAGCCGTGGGTTTGCGTGGCGCACGAGATTTGATGCCGTCCCATTTGTCGGGCGGTATGGCAAGGCGTGTAGCATTGGCTCGAGCAGTGGCTTTAGAGCCCGAAATAATCCTCTACGATGAACCTTTTGCGGGTCAAGATCCAATTGCCATGGCGGTCTTGCAGCGCCTTATTAAAGACTTAAATGACGACATGCAACTGACCAGTGTGCTTGTGTCCCACGACATCGCTGAAGCCTGCGCCATTGCCGATCAAGTGATTTTGCTAGGCGAAGGTAAAGTGCTTGCCCATGACAGCCCGGCGGCCCTACAAAGTAGTGAAGACCCAGCAGTGAGGCAGTTTATGCATGGTGAAGCTGATGGCGTGATTCCGTTCCATTATTCAGCTGGACCCTTAGCTGATGAGCTGCTGTACAGCGGAGGTGAGGTGTGATTAATTTCATTGCCTCAATGGGTTCTGCGTTGATCTATCGTTTGTCACTCATGGGCCGAGCTCTGATTATGCTAGTGCAGGCTGTAACAGTCATGCCTAGCCCTAAGTCGGGCGCTAGATTAATTCAGCAATTGTATGTGGTGGGTGTGCAGTCGTTGATTATTATATTGGTGTCAGCGTTGTTCATCGGTATGGTCTTGGGTTTACAAGGTTATACCCTGCTTGCCGCTTATGGCTCCGAGCAAGCCGTTGGTCAAATGGTGGCATTAACCTTGGTGCGGGAGTTATCGCCGGTGGTGGCTGGTCTGCTGTTTGCAGGCCGAGCGGGATCGGCACTAACGGCCGAACTTGGTCTTATGAAAGCCACGGAACAACTGGCCAGTTTGGAAATGTTTGGAGTAGACCCTTTACATCGAATTGTTGCTCCTAGGTTTTGGGCGGGCATCATATCACTGCCCTTGCTAGTGGCCATATTTAGCTTGGTAGGGGTCTATGGTGGCCACTTGGTCGCGGTGGAATGGCTGGGCGTTTACAGTGGTTCCTATTGGGGTAATATGCAGCAAGCCGTTGATTTTAATGGAGATGTTATGAGCGGCATGATTAAGGCATTGGTATTTGCCTTTTTGATCACTTGGATCGCCCTGTATCAAGGGTACGCTTGTGTGCCCACATCGCAGGGCATTAGTGCGGCCACTACCCGCACCGTAGTTTATGCGTCTTTGGCAATTTTGGGATTTGATTTTATTTTAACTGCGCTAATGTTTGGAGGCGCTTAATGAACAAAAGATGGTTGGAAGTCAGTGTTGGGCTGATGTTGGTAGCTGGTGTTGGCGCCTTACTTGCTTTGGCTTTACAGGTCAGTGGTAGCCACCTTACACGTGGTGCCGATCAATATCCATTGGAAGCCTTGTTTGATAACGCCGCGGGCCTCGCACCTAAAGCACGGGTGACCTTGGCCGGCGTGACCGTGGGTGAAGTAGTGGCAGTTGGTATAGATGTCCCAACCCTAATGGCTAGGGTGCAAATGCAGATTAATGGTGATGTCGATTATTTGTCCCTTGATACTAGTGCCAGCATTTTGACTGCTGGTTTGTTGGGGGAAAAATACGTGGGTCTGAGCGTGGGGGCCGAAGAAGATGTTTTGGTTGCAGGCGATGTGATTGAAGATACACAGTCGGCGCTAGTGTTAGAAGAGTTGATTGGTCAGTTTTTGCTTAACCTAGGTGATAGTAAATGAAGGCGACAGTAAATAAGGGTGTTAAAAATGGCTAAGTTAATCAAACGCTGGTGTTCTGCTTGGCTGCTGTTAATGCTAATGCAGGCTTATACCCCAGCTGCCTTTGCCAGCGAACAAGAGTGGCTGGCGGCTAGTCAAGTGATAGAAACCAGCACTCGATCTATGCTTGAACTGCTGCAAGATGAACGTCAAGATGCGGCGCGAAGAAGTGAAATAGCTGAGCACACCGTAGGCTTAAATGAAGCAGCGTTACTGCAGGGTATGGCGCTTATTTTGGACCCGGTGGTGGATTTTAATAGCCTTGCCAAAGGCGTGATGGCAAAGTTTTACCGGCGCGCGAATGCTGAACAAATTGAAACTTTTGCCATAGTGTTTAGGCAATCACTGCTGAATACCTATTCACGAGCGGTGGTGGCATTTAAAATAAATAACTTTGAAGTGCAGCCTAATGCGAGCAGTAAGGCTAAGCCTGGTCGGCAAAAAGTGTGGGTTAGAGTTTACGCCGATGGTGCCGCCTACAGTATTAATTATGCTATGAAATTGCGTGAGCAAGGTTGGAAAATTACCAATGTGACCCTTGATGGAATTAACCTTGGTTTGGCATTTAGACAGCAATTTGCCACTGCCATGGCACAAAACAAGGGTAATATGGACGATGTGATTGCCTTTTGGCTAGATCCATCTTAAAGGTTAGCTGTATAGGCATCATATTTGCTACAATTACGCCCCATTTGGCCCATGGAGAACAATGTGGACGCAGGACAAGTAAAACAGATTATCGAACAGGCATTAGACGGCACTCAAGTCATCCCCAGCGGTGAAGGCTGTAGCTTTCAGGTTACCGTTATAGGTGAGCTGTTTGCAGGACTATCGCCAGTTAAGAAGCAGCAATTGGTCTATGGCTGCCTTACCCAACAGATTGCGGATGGTACTATACATGCCTTGGGAATCAAGGCTTATACCCCTGATCAATGGCAACGCTTGAACGCTCAATAGCCCCCATTTATAACCTGACAAGGACACAGTAAACCTTATGGATAAACTCAGTATTATCGGCGGCAAGCGGCTTGATGGCGAGATCAGAATCTCTGGTGCTAAGAATTCAGCTTTGCCAATATTGGCGTCAACTTTGTTAGCTCAAGAGCCGGTAACCATACGTAATTTACCGCACTTGCACGACGTTACTACCATGATCGAATTGCTGGGGCGTATGGGAGTGTCCTTGTTGGTGGGAGACAAACTCAGTGTTGAGATTGATGCCACTACTTTAGAGCACTGTGTAGCGCCTTATGACCTGGTAAAAACCATGCGTGCTTCCATTTTGGTGTTGGGTCCTTTGGTGGCGCGCTTTGGCGAAGCTGAGGTGTCCTTGCCAGGTGGTTGTGCCATCGGCAGTCGTCCAGTCGATTTGCATATTCGTGGCCTAGAAGCCATGGGTGCAACTATTACCGTGGAAGATGGTTATATTCGTGCCAAAGCTGAACGTCTTAAAGGGGCGCATATATTTTTCGATACAGTTACAGTTACAGGTACAGAAAATATACTCATGGCCGCGGTTTTGGCCGATGGTGAAACGGTGCTGGATAACGCCGCCCGCGAGCCCGAGGTGGTGGATCTGGCCGAGTGCCTCATTGCCATGGGCGCTCAAATTACTGGCCATGGTACCGACAGTATTCGTATTCAGGGGGTGGAAAAGCTCCATGGCTGCACTTATGAGGTACTGCCAGACCGCATAGAAACGGGCACCTATTTGGTGGCCGCCGCGGTGACGGGCGGGCGCATTAAAGTTAAAGGCACGCGGCCTGATATTTTAGAAGCGGTATTGGCCAAGTTAGAAGAAGCCGGTGCCGAAATAAAAACCGGAAAAGACTGGATTAGTTTGGATATGAAGGGCAAAAGGCCTAAAGCTGTAAGCTTAAAAACAGCCCCTTACCCCGGTTTTCCAACGGATATGCAAGCCCAGTTTTCTGCCCTAAACGCCATTGCCGAGGGCAGTAGTCGAATTACCGAAACTATATTTGAAAACCGCTTTATGCATGTTGATGAAATGGCGCGCATGGGCGCTCAAATGGTGGTCGAAGGTAATACGGTAATCCAGCAGGGTGTCGAGAAACTCAAGGCTGCGCCGGTGATGGCAACAGACTTGCGGGCCTCTGCGAGCTTGGTTATTGCGGCCTTGGTTGCCGATGGGGAGACGATTATCGATCGTATTTACCATATCGACCGCGGCTATGATTGTATCGAAGAAAAAATGGGCGCACTTGGCGCTATCATTAAACGTGTTGTTTAAGTTTACCTTGCTAGAGAAGTAAATCCCCATGCCCAATAGTTTGACTATCGCATTATCTAAAGGTCGTATTCTTAAAGAAACTTTGCCCTTGTTTGCCAGTGCCGGTATCGAGCCCTTGGAAGATATTTATAGCAGCCGTAAATTAGTATTTGATACCACTGTGCCTGGGGTGCGCTTTTTAGTCATTCGCGCCACCGATGTACCTACCTATGTTGCTTATGGTGCTGCTGATATGGGCGTTGCCGGTAAGGACGTATTGCTTGAGCATGGCGGGGCTGGCTTATATGAACCACTCGATTTGCAAATATCCAAGTGTCGCCTCATGACCTGTGCGCCTATAGGTGCGGCTGAGCCAGGCCGACGTTTGCGAGTGGCCTCTAAGTTTGTCAACATCACCAAAGCTTACTTTGCTGAGCAGGGTAAGCAGGTTGATATCATTAAACTCTATGGTGCCATGGAGCTTGCACCTATATTAGGCTTGGCCGATCAGATTGTAGATATCGTTGATACGGGTAATACCCTTAAAGCCAACGGCTTGGAGCCGTTAAAAGAGATTTCTGTTATCAGTAGTCGCTTGGTCGTGGGCGAGGCGTCAATGAAACTTAAGCATGCCCGCATTGGGCCTCTAATCGAACGACTTTCCCGTGCTGTTGACGCCGCACAGGAGGCTTGATATGCAGTGGTTGCAAGTTAATCGCTTAGATACTCAACAAGCCAATTTTGAGGCTAAATTGAGCCAATTACTGGCTTGGGATAGTGTTTCGGACCAGCGTGTACAGCAAACCGTTAGCGATATCATCGAACGGGTACGGCTGCAGGGTGACACAGCCCTATTGCAATTGACCAATCAGCTGGACCGCACCCCCTTTAAAAGCCCCGCCGAATTAGAAATAGGGCAGCCGCAACTAGAACAAGCCTTAGCTTCCATAAGTGATGCAGAGCGCCAAGCGCTAGAGTTGGCTGCCCAGCGCATTCGCGCTTACCATGAACATCAAAAGCAAGATTCTTGGCGTTATATGGAAGCCGATGGCACCTTGCTAGGGCAACAAATAACGCCCATGGACCGGGTGGGTATTTATGTGCCCGGTGGCAAGGCTAGCTACCCCTCATCGGTACTCATGAACGCCATCCCAGCTAAGGTTGCAGGGGTGCCAGAAATCATCATGGCCGTGCCCTTGCCCAATGGCCAAGTTAACCCCTTAGTGTTGGCAGCAGCGGCGATTGCCGGTGTGGATCGGGTGTTTGCTATGGGGGGCGCCCAGGCCATAGCTGCGCTGGCCCATGGTACCCAGATGGTGCCTAAGGTAGATAAGATTGTTGGCCCTGGCAATATTTATGTGGCCACGGCAAAGCGCGCAGTGTTTGGTATTTGTGGTATTGATATGATCGCTGGGCCGTCTGAAATTTTGGTCATTTGTGATGGACAAACCGATCCCGAATGGGTGGCCATGGATCTATTCTCCCAGGCCGAGCACGATGAGCAGGCACAATCTATACTCTTGTGCCCAGATAAAGACTACCTAGATAAGGTTGAGGCTAGCTTCAAAGCCCTGTTGCCCACTATGGAGCGGCGTAACATCATCAAAGCGTCCATTGAGCAACGTGGTGCCTTAATACAAGTTAAAGACATGGAACAAGCGATCAGTCTAGCTAATCGCATTGCGCCGGAACACTTGGAATTATCGGTCGCCGATCCAGAAGCAATGTTGCCCCATATTCGTCACGCCGGGGCTATCTTCATGGGTCGTCACACGGCGGAAGCTCTGGGCGATTACTGCGCCGGACCAAACCACGTATTGCCAACCTCAGGTACGGCACGCTTCTCTTCACCATTAGGAGTTTACGACTTTCAAAAGCGTTCATCCTTGATCATGTTCTCTGCCGAAGGTGCGAGCCACATGGGCAAAGTGGCATCGGTATTGGCGCGGGGTGAAGGTCTTACCGCCCATGCACGTTCAGCCGAATACCGTATTCTCGACTAGTCCAAGCCTAGTTTAGGCTGAGCTTGGTATCTAAGGCTGAGTTTGGTAGCTAAGGTTTAGTAGCCACCAAGGTTGCACGCAAGGGGGCGGGGTGGCCTTCGGCGGTTAAGCCGGCATCATTAGGGTCGAGGAAGTCGGCTAATGAGTGGAAGCTCATCCAGGGCGTAGCGCGCTGTTCTTGGGTGCTGGTTTGATTCAGGTCCACGGTGCGCACATTAATTAATCCGAGTTTACGCAATATCACTTCCAGTGCTTGGGCACTGGGTAAAAACCATACATTGGCCATTTTTGCATAGCGGCCCTGTGGCACCAATATGGTGTCTGGCCCACCAGGTACGACCAAGGTTTCTAAAACTAACTCACCGCCAGGCCGCAAATAGCTCAATAGCTCTTGAATGTGGTCTATGGGTGAGCGTCGGTGATACAACACCCCTAAACAAAACACCGTGTCAAAACAACCAAAGGCAGGCAAGTGTTCACTGCGCAAGGGTAAAAGGTGAGCCCCATTGGCGGGCAATAACCGTTGTGCCGCATGGAATTGATACAGAAAAATGCGGGTAGGATCGATGCCTAAGGCGAGGCGAGCGCCGGCACCCAACATACGATATAAAAAGTAGCCATTACCAGTGCCAATGTCGAGTACCTGGCGGCCTTCAAGGCAACTGATGTGTGGTGCAATACGCTGCCACTTCCAATCCGAGCGCCATTCAGTTTCAATATCAACGCCAAGCAAATTCCACGGGCCTTTACGCCAAGGCATAAAGGCTTTGAGTTGTTGTGTGTATGCGGCTTGGTCTAATTCGAGTGTGTTTGGCTTATGGATAGTGACGCTGTCGCTGTGCCAGCTGTAGTCGGCGTCAATGAGCTGCGGCATGGCATTGAGTGCGGCGTCCCATTCGTCTGTGCGGCCGTGCTTTTTTTGCTGGTAATGTTGGGCAAGTGCCTGTCTTAGTGCCGGCTCGAATGGGGCTAAATCGGTGTCCTGTGCATATTCAAAAAAGGCTTCTAAATCAATGCCCATGGTTTGTTCTCTTGTCATTACTTGAAGGCCAACAAGGCACAAAAATTAAAGCACTGCATGCAGGTTTCAACGCGGCTAAAACCAGCATCAAGTAAGCGTTGGCGGTGTTGCTCTAGGGTGTTGGGGATCAATACGTTTTCTAGGGCGGCACGTTTTTGGGCAATTTCTAGGTCGCTATAGCCTTGGTAACGCTTAAAGTCGTGGTACAAATCCACTTGTAATTCTTGCTGTGCGGGGTCGCTAAAACACACCTTTTCGGCCAATAACAATACCCCACCTGGGCGCATGCCGGCGGCAATGTTGCTTAGTATGCGCGGCCTTTGCTGGTCTGCAATAAACTGTAGGGTGAAGTTGAGAATGACCATAGAGGCATTTTCGATGGGGGTGTCTTGCAGGTCTTGCTGGCGTATTTCATAGCTCGCTTGGCTATGATCGCGAGCCATGTTGTGTTGGCAACGGCTGACCATGGCTGCTGAATTATCAACCCCGATAACATGGCTGCCCGCTGGCAGATTTTGGCGCAGGCGTAAGGTCATGGTGCCTAATGAGCAGCCTAAATCATAACAATTGCTTTGTGTTTGGCCATATCTCGCCGCTAACAGCCCTATAACATCAAGCAAAAAGTTGTAGCCTGGCACCGAACGCTGGATCATATTGTCGAACACGTCTGCTACTTGAGCGTTAAACTCAAACGGTGCGGGCGACGCTATGGGAGTGGCAAATATGGTATCGCGTTGATTGGGCTGGTCTGATTTGGTCATGGCTAGGTTAAATAACTTTATTGAGCGTTTGGACGGCTACCCAGGGTAGCCGTAACTTGCGCCGATTGGAGGGAATTGTTGACGCTGTTTTTGCGCTCATAAGTGATTTGCAACTGGGTGCCTGGGGCTAGGTTGGTCACATAAGCTAAAGAGTCATTCCAGTCATCAATTAACTGACCATCAAAGTGAGTGATGCGATCACCTGGCTGTAGTCCGGCTTGGTGGGCCGGGCTATTGGCGTAAATGCCGGTTAGTAAAATACCCTGTTGTGCCAAAGTCGGGGAGAATTCTTGTGCCGCTTGAGTTTGGTAATCGATGCGTGCTAAGGCTTCAAAGTCGATGCCTAACCAACCTCGCACTACTCGGCCGCGTTCAACAATACTGCGCAGTACCGTAGAAGCAATGCTAATAGGGATGGCAAGGGCTAGGCCATGGCTGCTGCTGAATTGGGCGGTGTTAATACCGACTAGTTCACCGCGGGCATTAACTAAGGCGCCACCAGAGTTACCCTGGTTAATAGCCGCATCGGTTTGAATAAAGCTTTCGATAGTGTTGAGGCCCATGCGGTTGCGACCCGTGGCGCTAATGATGCCCATGGAAACAGACTGGCCTAGGCCATGTGGATCACCAATGGCAAATACTAGGTCGCCAACCCGAGCATCCGCACCGCTACCCACTAGAGCCGGGGTCAATTGCTCTAGGTCGATCTGGATCACCGCAAGGTCAGTTGCCGGATCAGCGCCTACCAAGCGTGCTGGGGCACTACGGCCATCACTCAACTTTACTAGAATACGAGCGGCCTTATCTATGATGTGGTAGTTGGTTAGTATGTGGCCTTGGTGACTGGCGATCACTCCCGAACCTAAGCCTACACTGCCCGCGTAAGCGTCAAATAGCTGGCCGTCGATTAGGTCGGCGTAATGTGGGTCTTGCAGTAGAGCTAGGGCCTGCGTGGGTAAGGAGGTTTGGCTGTATATGCGTACCACTGAAGGTAAAATAGGAGCTAATACTTGGGCGTAGCTAAAGGTGTTAGCTGGAGGCATCTGAGGGGTTGTTTGTGCGCCGCTTTGGGACCAGAGCGGAATGCCTGTTTTTTGGCTTAACCACTGGGGCGCTGCAAACATGAGCGTAATCGCTATCAGGGCCCCAGCTAAGGCAAAGCGTGATAAATATTTAATGAGTGATAAGGTCATGGAATATAACGTCGATTTAGGTGGTTGAAGGTTACGCAAGGCGCTTTGCAGATTGCCTTTTTCCTGAGTGTATAGTGTAAACTTAAGCCCCGTTAAAGGCAAAACTATGCCCGCTGTTGATTAGCATTAGGGCAGTAAAAGAGCATCGGAAACCATTGTTATGGCAATACAAAGAGAGGAATTGGTTGGCTATTTGGATCGCTTGCTGCAACCAGGCCAGTTTAAGGATTACAGTCCCAATGGCTTGCAAGTAGAAGGTACGGCACAGATACGTCATCTGGTGGCTGGGGTAACCGCCAGCCAAGCTTTAATCGATCAAGCTATTGCCCAAGGGGCGGATGCATTGCTGGTGCACCACGGCTATTTTTGGCGCAACGAAGCGAGTCCCTTGGTGGGCATGAAACAACGTCGCATTAAGGCCCTGCTTAATCACGATATTAATCTATTGGCCTACCATTTACCCTTGGATTGCCATCCGCAATTGGGCAATAACGCGCAATTAGGTAAGCTTATGGGGTGGCAAGGCGAGGGGTATATGCGCTCTAGTGGTGTCACTGGTTTGGGTTTGTATGCCACTTTAACCCAAGCCCGCACAGGTCTTGAAATTTGTCAGCAACTATCTGACCTGTTGGGGCGAGATGCGTTACATATAGACGCGCCTAAGCGCAGCATTAAACGCATCGGCTGGTGTACGGGGGGGGCACAGGAAATGATTGAAACGGCGGTAGATTTGGGCTTGGATGCATACGTGTCAGGTGAAATATCAGAATCGACTGTGCATGTGGCGCGGGAAAACAATTTGCATTACTTTGCTGCAGGGCACCATGCAACGGAACGTTATGGCGTGCAAGCACTTGCTGCACATTTACAGCAAGAGTTGGATATCACCTGCACTTTCGTGGACCTTGATAGCCCTGCTTAATTGTTAGACTGCTGGTTGGCACTAGTGGGAGTCACAGGGATGTCGTAAGCTGGCGGCTGCACGATGTCATGCTGGTTTTTGAGGCCATAACGCTCGTCCAAAGTGCCATGCTCTTTACTGTTAGAGCTAGGGGCGTAATCCATGGGTGGGCGAATGGCGGCAGAGGGCTCTGGCTGGTGTTCAATGGCGCTTTCTTGAGGTCCGGCAATAGTCTCTATGCTGCTGGCCATATCGGGGTCATCACACAGGCTTTGGGCACCCTTGGCTAATTGTTGGTGCACGTTGCGGTAGCTTTCAGTGAGCTGATTAACAGCTGCGGCTGTGTCGGCAAAGTGAAGGTTTACCTGCTCTTTGTACTCTGCCATTTCTGTATGTGCGGCTTGCAGTTCGGCACTGAGCTGAGTTTGACGTTTTAGGTCGCTATTGTTGTTGCGGCCTAACAAAAAACCGATGCCTAAACCAAGTAATAGTAGAACTAGCCAAAAAAACCAATCATTGCCGAGTAAATCCATCCACAGCTCCTTTTCTTAACGTGTCACAGAAGCTAGTATTGTAATGTAAATATTCCATTACTTCATCATGCTCTTTAATTCATTATGTATTCACCGTTAGAAAAGTATCAGCGCGACCAGCAACAAATACATTTTTGCGCCGATGACGCGCAAGCGGCTGCCATTAAACATTTACAGCGGCTGTATTTAGACTTGTGCCAAGCGCAACAACAGCAACCAAAAAAGAGATTGGGGCGCAAGTTAGGTGCTTGGCTAAACAAACCCTCGTTGGCCGAGATGGCGCCTAGGGGTTTGTATTTTTGGGGTGGGGTGGGGCGTGGTAAAACCTATTTGATGGACGTGTTTTATGACTGCTTGCCATTTGAACAGAAGCAGCGCACCCATTTTCATCGTTTTATGCGTCACGTGCATCAACGGCTCGCGGTTCACAAGGGGGTAAAAAACCCTTTGCGTAAGGTGGCGCAGGAGTTGGCAGACGCAGCTAGGGTCATCTGTTTCGACGAATTTTTTGTCACAGATATAACCGACGCTATGATTCTGGCAGGTTTGCTTGAGGCGTTATTTGATTTAGGTGTGGTGCTAGTGGCCACCTCTAACATAGAGCCTCAGGGCTTGTATGAGAACGGCTTGCAGCGGCAACGTTTTTTGCCGGCCATTGCTTTGATAGAGCAGCATACGCAGATCGTCAATGTTGATGGTGGTGTAGATTACCGTTTGCGTACCTTAACTCAAGCGGAACTGTATCACTGGCCCTTAGATGAAACCGCAGATGCAAGCTTAGACTCGAGTTTTAAGGCCTTAGCGCCCTTGGTTGATGATGCTCGAGAAGCCGGCAGTATGCTGATTAACGGGCGTGATTTCAGTTTCGTTAAACAATGTGATGATGTGGTTTGGATGACCTTTGAGCAACTGTGTGTACTGCCGCGCTCGCAAAATGACTACTTGGAGTTGGCCAGTGAATACCATGCGCTAATTGTTAGTCGGGTGCCCCATTTGATAGAAGGCATGGATGATCCGGCGCGGCGCTTTGTCAACTTAGTAGATGTTTGCTACGACGCTAACGTGAAAATAATCTTATCTGCACAAGTACCTTTGTTGCAGTTGTATGCCGGTGGTCAGCTCGATTTTGTGTTCCAGCGCACCTTGAGCCGGTTGCAGGAGATGCAGTCCCACGAGTATTTAGCCCGTGCCCACGTGGCTAGCTAGGGCTAAATTGCTGGCTAGGCAATGCCTTAAAAAAATTCACATAAGGGCTTAACAAAGCCTGCGTTTATCCTGTATAATTTGCCCTCGCAGTTTCTGTGTTGGTTTTAAGCATTGTGTTTAAGACTGTTTAGGGCACGGGCTGCTAGTCATGTTATTGGTGGCTTGTGGGCTTTAGGTCGCAAGTTGCGCAATAACCCAATAATTATAGGTAGGCCTAATAAACTGGGCCATGAAATAGGTTATTCACATGAAAACCGTAAGCACTAAGCCAGCTGACGTTACTCGCGATTGGTTTGTTGTCGACGCCGAAGGTCAAACTTTGGGTCGTATGGCAACGCAAATCGCCCGTCTCCTGCGCGGCAAGCATAAGCCAGAATACACGCCTCACGTTGATACTGGTGATTACATTGTTGTTGTTAACGCCGAAAAAGTTCGCGTAACTGGCAACAAAGCAAAAGATAAAATGTATTATCGTCACACGGGTTACCCTGGCGGCTTGCGTTCTATGTCGTTTGAAAAAATGATCGATCACGCGCCTGAGCGTACCATCGAATTTGCTGTTAAGGGTATGTTGCCAAAAGGTCCTTTGGGCCGCGCTATGTACGCCAAGCTTAAAGTGTATGCTGGTACTGAGCATCCACATCAAGCGCAACAACCACAAGCATTGACCCTGTAAGGAGACGATCATGGCAGCTACTCAATATTATGGTACTGGTCGTCGTAAGACCTCTACCGCCCGTGTGTTCATGACTCCAGGCACTGGAGCTATCACGGTAAACAGCCACTCTTTGGAAGTTTACTTTGGTCGTGAAACCGCTTGTATGATTGTTCGTCAACCACTTGTGTTGACAGAAACTAGTGAGAAATTTGACCTGATGATTACCGTGGAAGGCGGTGGTGGTTTTGGTCAAGCCGGTGCTATTCGCCACGGCATTACTCGCGCCTTGATGCAATTTGACGAAACTTTGCGTCCTAGCCTGCGCGCAGCTGGTTTTGTAACTCGCGATTCTCGTGAAGTTGAACGTAAGAAGGTTGGTCTACGTAAGGCACGTAAGCGTCCTCAGTTCTCCAAGCGTTAAGCTTACCGCTCCATTTTGGAAGCGTCAAAAAAACCCAGCCCAGCGGCTGGGTTTTTTTATGCGTGGGATCTGCGGTATGTCGGGCTGACATGGATTCTCCAGAGCGGCGAATAAAACAAGAACTTGGCTTTTTGTAGCGGCCCATTGGGGCTTTAACCTTGTCTATTTAGGGGCTTTCCTTTACTATTGCGGACAGTAATTTTACAGCCTAGCTGGAGACCAATTGAATGAGTAAAGATGGCGTGAATATGACTCGTCGTCGCATGCTAGTCGGCACATCCTTAGTAGTGGGTGCTGTTGGTGGTGTGGGCGTGGCAGTCCCTTTTGTAGCTTCTTGGAACCCGAGTGCAAGAGCCAGAGCAGCTGGCGCACCGGTAAAGGCGGACATTAGTAAGTTAGAGCCAGGTCAGCAAATGATTGTTGAGTGGCGTGGCAAGCCAGTTTGGATCGTGCGCCGTAGCGCCGAAGCCCTAGCTAACTTGGAATCTTTAAACGACAGTTTAGCCGACCCAGCTTCTGCTAAATCCAAACAGCCCGATTATATCCCTAACACCTCGGCTCGCTCCTTGCGTAAAGAGATTATGGTTATGGTAGGCATCTGTACTCACTTGGGTTGTTCCCCTACTTACCGCCCAGAAGTAGCTCCAGCCGATCTTGGCGCCGACTGGAAAGGTGGTTTCTACTGCCCATGCCATGGCTCCACCTTCGATTTATCTGGCCGAGTTTACAAGAATAAACCTGCCCCGATTAACTTAGAAATCCCGCCCCATTTTTATGAGAATGACATTATCATTCGCATTGGCGAAGACAGAGGAGATGCATAATGGCTGTCGGTAATCCTAATCGCGCCAAGGCAGAGAGTGGCATCATTCGCTGGATTGATGATCGTTTTCCGCTCACGCAAATGTGGCAAGACCACATGTCCAAATACTATGCAGCCAAGAACTTTAACGTTTGGTATGTGTTTGGGGTCTTATCCCTACTTGTTTTGGTTAACCAAATTATTACGGGCATCTGGTTAACCATGTCTTACGAACCTTCTGCAGAAGGTGCGTTTGCTTCAATTGAATACATTATGCGTGACGTGGAAATGGGCTGGATTATCCGCTACATGCACTCGTCTGGCGCCTCGGCCTTTTTTATTGTGGTCTATCTGCATATGTTTAGGGGTTTGATGTATGGTTCTTACCAAAAGCCTCGTGAGCTGATCTGGCTATTCGGTATGGCCATTTACCTAGCCCTTATGGCGGAAGGCTTCTTTGGTTACTTGCTACCTTGGGGGCAAATGTCCTATTGGGGCGCGCAGGTGATCTTGTCCTTAGCTGGTGCTATACCTATAGTAGGTGAAGACTTAGTGCAGTGGGTTCGGGGTGACTTTTTGATCTCGGGCATCACCTTAAACCGCTTCTTCTCCTTGCATGTTATTGCCTTGCCCATTGTTATTTTGGCCTTGGTTGTACTGCATATTTTGGCCTTGCATGATGTTGGTTCTAGCAACCCAGACGGCATTGAAATTGACCAAGACAAAGACGAAAATGGCGTCCCAGTTGATGGTGTGGCTTTCTGGCCTTACCACGTTATTAAGGATTTAGTTGCCGTTGGCGTGTTCTTAACTGTGTTTTGTTTAGTGATTTTCTTCTTCCCAGAAGGGGGTGGTTACTTTATTGAAAAACCCAACTATGAGCCAGCCAACTCGCTAAAGACGCCAGAGCATATAGCTCCTGTGTGGTACTTTACGCCTTACTACTCAATGCTACGGGCCATTACTTTCCCATTGTTTGGCTTGGATGCGAAGTTCTTGGGTGTTATCACCATGGGCGCTGCAATTGCTATTCTGTTCGTCATGCCTTGGCTTGATCGTAGCCCAGTGCAGTCTATGCGTTACAAAGGTTGGCTCAGTCGTATTTGGTTGGCTATTTTTGTTGTCAGTTTTGTTATCTTGGGTTACCTGGGTACTGTGGCGGCGACTGAAGGTCGCACTATGGTGGCTCAGTTGTGTACGGCATTGTACTTTGCTTACTTCCTGTTAATGCCGTTCTACACGCGTATGGAAGCAACAAAACCTGTTCCAGCAAGGGTGGTCTAGTCATGAAAAAGTTATTCTTGTTAAGTTTAATGCTCGTCATGCCCTTGTTTGCCCAAACCAGTGTTGCCTCTGCTGGTGTGCAGCTAGATAATATCCAAGTGGATGCCGAAGATAAGGCGTCTTTGCAGCGCGGCATGAAAACTTTTGTGAACTATTGCCTAGGCTGTCATACCGCCCAATATCAGCGTTATTCGAGGGCTGCAGAAGACTTGCATATGCCTGAAAAGCTAGTGGTAGAGCACTTGATTTTTAGCGATCAAAAAGTTGGTCAGCAGATGACCAATGCGATGGATTCTAAGCTTGCCGCTGACTGGTTTGGTGCCCCACCGCCTGACTTAACCAATGAAGTGAACTTACGTGGCGCCGATTGGGTGTACACCTACTTGCGTAGCTTCTACGTTGATGACAGTCGTCCCTACGGCGTTAATAATGTGGTCTTCCCAAGTGTAGGTATGCCTAACGTTATGCTAGAACTACAAGGTATTCAGTCTATGACCTGTGCTCAAGTGCCCCAGCATGATGCTCACGGTGTGGCTGTTATCGATAGCTTAACTGGCAAGGCGTTAACGCAGGAGAGTTGTGACGTGCTCAGCGTGGCCGAAGGTACAGGCAGTATGAACCAAGCTCAATTTGATGCCACTGTCTATGACCTGACCAACTTTATGGCTTATATGTCTAAGCCGTATAAGACGGATAGCCAGCGTATTGGTATGTGGGCTATCTTATTTAGCCTGTTGTTGACTGTGATTTTCTACTTCTTGAAGAAGGAATTCTGGCGCGACGTCCACTAAAGTCTGAGTTGGGGTATAATGCCCATCTTAATTCATTACCGCGCGACCGCTGCTGCCTAGCTTACGCTAGGAACAGCAGGTCGCGTATTCGTTTCCGGCGCTGACGCGCTATCGTTTATTATTGAGGTAAATCTACATGGGTGTAGTCGCCAAACGCTCTTCCATGACGTTCTTTTCCGATGCTGCTAACCATTACAGCCACCGTGTGCGTATCGTGTTAGCAGAAAAAGGTGTCACTGTTGACATTATCGACGTTGATGCTGCGCACAAGCCAGAGGACCTGGCTGATCTTAACCCTTACAACAGCTTGCCGACTTTGGTTGACCGCGACCTTGTGCTTTATGAAGCCAATGTGATGATGGAATACTTGGACGAACGCTTTCCACATCCACCTTTACTGCCGGTCTATCCTGTAGCTCGTGCTGAAAGCCGTTTGTACATGTATCGCATCGAACGTGACTGGTGTCGCTTAGCCGATACCATCATGAGCTCAGATGATGAAGCTGAAATTGTAGCTGCACAAAAAGAGCTACGTGAAAGCCTAATTTCGACAGCGCCTATATTCACCGAAAAAGACTTTTTCATGAGCGATGATTTTACCTTGGTGGATTGTTGTATAGCGCCTATTTTGTGGCGTCTACCACAGCTAGGTATTGAGCTGCCAGAGCAACAAGCGGCACCGATGCTTGACTACATGGAGCGTGTTTTCGCTCGTGAAGGGTTTCAGGAAAGTTTGTCTGAGATTGAACACGAAATTCGCATGTAATTAGGCTAGGCCAATGATGACTCAAAGTCGTTCTTATTTACTGCGTGCCTTGCATGAGTGGATATTAGATAACAATGCTACGCCTCATATGGTGGTGGATGCCACCATAGATGATGTGATGGTGCCGGAGCGATTCATTGCCGACGGTCAAATTGTGTTGAACATCTCTCCCAGTGCAGTGCAGGGCTTAAGCCTTGGCGACGAGGCGGTTGAATTCAATGCCCGCTTTGGGGGCGTGCCCATGCACGTGTACGTGCCTATATTGGCGGTGGTGGCGATCTACGCCAAGGAAAATGGCGAGGGTATGAGCTTTGGCTCTGAGCCGGGTATACCGAACCCTGATGACCCTACGCCATCGCCACCAACACCGTATAAACCGAAACTCAAAGCGACGGTGTCTTCCATTGCTGATCGAGCTAAGCGGCCGACTTTAAAAGTAGTAAAGTAACTTTTGTTCGATGTTAAAAAAGGGCCTGTTGGCCCTTTTTTTGTGGTTGTGTTGTAGCTAGTTGATGTACTCAAAGACTTTAACAATGCGTTGAATGCCGCTGGCATTTGAAGCAACTTTAACGGCCCAGTCGGCTTCTGCACGGCTCACTAACCCCATTAGGTAAACCACACCATTTTCCGTCACCACTTTAACTCGGGTCGCAGGAAAATTGGTTTCGCCCAACATGCGGGCTTTCACTTTGGTGGTAATGAGAGTGTCATTGGTGCGCACGATATAAGATGACGGCCCGCTGACCAGCAACTCATTATGCACCTTGCGTACGTTGCTGACGCCTTTGACCTTGGCGCCAGAGATGACTTTAGTATCTTCGCTGGGCACCTGGCCTATGACTAACACTATGCCGTTAATACTTACCACACTGACATGAGCTGATTCGAGTAGAGGGCTAGCCCTGAATATGGCGTCAAGGGCCGTGGTTTCAATGAGCTGGTCATTATACAAAGTGCCTAATGAACGTGAGCCTTTATTATCCATTACGGGCTGGTTGCTTAAGATTGGTGCACATGCGCTGATTAGTGCGAGGCTAGTGGCCATAGCAATAAGTTGAATACTGCGTGTTAGCATTTATTCGTTGCTCCCAAATAATTGAAAATCGATTAGATCACATAAACAGTGAAGTGTGATCAGTTGTAGCTGGATGATGTTGCTGTTGTTGTCGCTAGGGATGCGAATGGCAACGTCGTCTGGGTCTAGTAATGTTGCCATATCACCGCCACCTTGGCCAGTAATGGAAATAACCTGTAGGCCACGATCATGAGCAGCTTGAATGGCCTGTACTAAATTGCCACAGTTGCCTTGCTCGGAAAGGACAATGAGAATATCCCCCTGTTGCCCCAAAGCCGTTATTTGTTTGGCAAATACGTCTTGAAAGCTAGAGTCTCGGGTTACGGCACTCATAATAGTACTATCTGCTGCCAAGTTGAAGGCCGGTAAACTGGGCCTTTCCTGCTCAAAGCGGCTTAACAAAGCAGCACATAAGTGATGGCCATTGGCAGCGTTAGCACCATTGCCGCAAATTAATAGTTTACCCTCTTGGACGAAGCATTGATGCAGCATTTGTGCGGCAATGCTGATGTCCTGGGGTAGGTGTTCGGCACTATAGGCAGCACAACCCATGTGTTCATGGAATTGGTTTATAACCCTTTCTTGCAGTTCCATTAAATAGACCTAGCCTTAGCCTGAAGTGATAAATGCATTATTTAGCCATTGTATCTGAACTTGGCGAGTTGAGCCATTAAGCTGATGCTTGCTGCCAGTGATAGCGATCAAATCGAAGCGACAGTCGAGCTGGCTCAGGTGCGGGTAACGCTGTAAAAAAACTCTGGCACTATGAATTAGGTGGCGTTGCTTGCTTGCACTGAGGCTGGCTATGGCGCCTCCCATGGCCCTGTTACGACGGTACTTAACTTCTACAAAGGCTAACACGCCGTGTTTTTGCGCCACAATATCAAGTTCACCGCCCTTACAAAAAAAGTTGCGCTCAATGAGTTGCCAGCCTTGCTGCTGCATATGCTGCCAGGCGATGTTTTCTGCCCATGCTCCCATTTCGGTATGGTTCACTTTTACCTCGCTTGTAAATAGATGTCCTTGGCCAGCTAGCGGGGGGCAGCTCTGACCTGGCCCCTGACGAATTGCCCCCAAGAACTTTGCACTTGTATGCGGCCTTGAGGGTTGATTTTAAGTAACCCAGTGACGCCATGTACCCGGCTGTCAGTAAAGGCTTGTAATTGTTCGAGGCGCGGAAATAAACGGTATGCATCAACACCTAAAGCAAATAGCCGAGTGTATCTTTCGTCCTCGGGCCATTGAGTGCTTACCTGCTGTTGGATCGGAGGTTTTTCAAGTAGCCAAGGCAGGTCGGTGAAAATAACCTTGTTCAGGTCCCGGTCTCGGTTGCTGGATGTAGGTCCCTGAAAAATATGGTGGCTTGCATAAATAGGTATGTCTGCTGCGTAGTGGAAAGCCAATGTGGGTACTATTTGACGGCCGTCAGTGGGCAGGGCAAATAATACAATGGCATCGATATCCTGACGCCTTCGGGGTTCGAATTTCAAACCCTTGCTGCTCACCGCTAGGTGTTTCCTCAGGCTGTTTGCCCGCTCGTAACTTTGCTGGATTAACAGGGCTTTGGTAATGGTATCTGAGTGATCGCCAAGGCCAGAGAAGCCCACCTGCGCCGCTACGTCGCCGCCCAATTTAGCCCACGCACGATCAAAGTATTTGGCAGCGCGGATGGCCCAGGCTTTATCTTGGTGCAAGATAAGAATGCGTTTGTGGCCTTCGGAAAAAATGCGCTGAGCCAGTTGTGTTGCCTCGTCTTCTACCGCCAAACCAAACTGTATAAGGTTGGGAGTGGCCTGTGCAGCACCGTCTATAGGAATATAATTGAGGGCCAAAGTTGGAATGTCTAAGACCTCCTTTTGGCTTAGAGCAATCACCTTGTCTTTGTCTAGTGGGCCGATAATGAGTTGTATACGGTCGGCTTTTGCTAAGGCATAAAGATTATTGAAGTTTTCTAAAATCGATGTGTCATACACTTTAACATAAGGCGTAACGACATACGCTTGGTCGGCATTGTAGCGGGCGGCCATGAAACCATCGACCACCGCTTGGCCAATTTTACCTAAGCGGCCTTGGAGTGGTAAAGCCAAGGCAATGCGTTTAGGTTGATGGCTGCTGAGATCAGCTAAGCTGACCAAGGCTCTGGGCAGGCTTAGGGAGGCAGGGTGTTCCGGTTGGCTAAGGCGCCATTGTTCCAAGGCCTGCAGTTGCAGATTTAAGTCATGATACAGCAATGGCAGCAGGGCGAGGCTATACCAAGCTTGAGCTATACTCGTTGCAGCGTCAGTGTGGGCTTGCTTTAATTGTTCCGCACTGACTTGGTTGAGGGCGTTCCAAATGCGTTCATTGTATTGCTGAGCCGCTCCATTGTCGGCTATTTGGCTGAGTTGAATGAGTGCCTTAGCGGCGCCAAGGGCAAGGCCGTTGGCTAAGTATGCGCGGGCTTTCAATTGTAAGCGCTTACTGATGACCTGTGGGTTTGTTGCAGGAGCTAAAACCTGAGCTTGATGTAGCCACACAATGGCACCAAAACTGTCGCCTAAGGCCAATTGAGCGGCGGCTCGGGTTTCCAAAAAGCGGCCTAGTAAGGCAGGCTCCAAAATCGTTAAATCGATTTGTTTGAGTAGCCGCGCACTCGCTTGGGCATTACCCATAGGTAACAAATTCTGAGCTAAGCTGAGCAATTCTGCTTGCCGGGTTATGGAGAGTAATTGCTTATCCTGCGGTAATTTCTGGGCGACACTTGCGGCTAAGGTTTGCTTGTCCTGCTGCAGTTCAGTGGCACTGGTTGACAGGCTAGCGGTGGGCTCAGCGGCAATTAGCGGTACTGGCGCGCTGGCTTTTGGCAGCTTTTTAGTTAAGTCCAAGGTGATCACAATGGCGTCTTTATTAGCGCTGGTGTTAGTGCTGGTGCTGGTGTTAGTGCTGGTGTTAGTGCTGGTGTTAGTGCTGGTGTTAGTGCTGGTGTTAGTCGTGGGGCGGATGCTTTGCTGCTGGCAAGCGCTTAGCAGCAGCAGGCCGCATGCGATGCCTATGAGGCGAAAGAGAGGGGGTCGATTGGTGGTCATAGGGCAGTCTTAGTGGGTGTGATTTAGCTTGTTTAGGTTACAATAGGCACTAGGTTAATTCTACTGAGCTGCCCATGTGCATAAGCCTAGCATAAAATTTAGGCCAGACCAGCTCAACTCAAAAAATCAAGGCTCAAAGGCATGACAAAAGCAGTACTTTATGTGGTATCAACCCCCATAGGCAATCTTGATGATATGACGCCACGGGCCATTGCTACCCTCAAGCAGGTCGACTTAATTGCCGCCGAAGATACCCGCCATAGTGGGCGCTTAATGCAACACTTTGCCATTGCCACACCCATGTTGGCATTGCACGATCATAATGAGCGCCAGCGCGCACAAATGCTAGTGCAAAAGCTGGCCGATGGTAACGCCATTGCGCTCATATCAGATGCAGGCACGCCGCTGATTTCCGACCCTGGCTACCATTTGGTTTGTGCCGTAAGAACAGCGGGTTTTAAGGTGGTGCCAGTGGTTGGGGCCTGTGCTCTCATCGCGGGGCTATCGGTGGCGGGGCTAGCCACCGATCGGTTTAGTTTTTATGGGTTTTTGCCGGCTAAAAGCAGTGGCCGTAAGCAACAGCTTGAACAGTTGCGTGACATCACCCATACCCAAGTGTTTTATGAATCACCCCACCGTATCGTCGCTACAGTGGCTGACATTGTGACTGTGTTTGGCGCTGAGCGGCAGCTGGTGCTGGCGCGCGAACTGACGAAAACCTTCGAAACCGTGTTTGGCGGCTCTACGCTAGAGGTGCAGGCATGGCTAGCTGCCGATTTGAATCAGCAAAAAGGTGAATTTGTGGTGTTGATTGCGGGTGCAGAGGCGCAGCAGTTAAGCGAAATTGGCATTGCCGAAGAGCAGATGCTCACGCTACTGCTGGCAGAGCTACCGATTAAAAAGGCAGCCAGTATTGCTGCTAGTCTCAGCGGCCATAAAAAGAAGGCTTTGTACGATAGAGCCTTGCAACTTCAAGGTAAGCAATAGGTAGTTGCTTAATGGCCTTGACCTCGGTATCCTGCGCCCGAGAAAGTCCGCCAGACAATCGCTGCTAGTTTCCATTTCGGTGTGAAGTTAGGGGAGGAAAGTCCGGGCTCCATAGGGCAAGGTGCCAGGTAACACCTGGGCGGCGTGAGCCGACGGCCAGTGCAACAGAGAGTAGACCGCCAACCCCGATTTATCGGGCGGTAAGGGTGAAAGGGTGCGGTAAGAGCGCACCGCGTACGTGGCAACACGTTATGGCATGGTAAACCCCACTTGGAGCAAGACCAAATAGGAACCCAATAGGTGCGGCCCGCACTGGGTTCGGGTAGGTCGCAAGAGGCCTGTGGCGACGCAGGTCCTAGATGAATGATTGTCCACGACAGAACCCGGCTTATGCGGCGGGCTTTCTCTTTATACGTCTAAAAACTCCTGTTTTTAGACTTTGTCGCTGCTCAGCGTTTAACCGCAAAATGTGGTTTTGCTGACGCTTCGCTGCTCGCATTGGCGTTGCCAATGGCACGCACATCCTTGTGCGTGGGACAGGCGGCTTTGATATTGTGCTAAGCTCAGCCTTTAATTGTTAGCAGAGGTTTGCTATGCGCCATCGTATTCGGGCAGCAGGCATTTTGGTCGATCAAGATCGTATTTTAATGGTCAATGAGAATGAAGGTGATTGGTCTTATTGGGTGCCGCCAGGCGGTGGCTTTGAAGCCAAAGATGGTAATACTCGCAATACGGTCAAGCGTGAAATATGGGAAGAAACAGGCCTAACAGCTAACGTGGCTGAGTTATTGTTTGTACGCGAATTTGCCGAGCCCGGTAGAGATATCTACCATGTTGAACAATTTTACTGGGTAGACCATTGGCAGGGCGAGCTAAGCTTGAAAAATTTGGAGTCTATGAGTGAGGAACAACGGTCTATTGCTCAAGTACGTTGGTTATCTAGGCAGGAGTTAGCGCAGCGCGATGTATATCCACCTCAATTGCGCGACTTGTTATGGGAAAAGTTGGCCCGTGATGACCTCAGCATTGTGCATTTGGGCTATGCCTAACCAATCATGCCCTCTCATTTAGTCGAAACCATAACTCTTAGTGGCTTTAGTGCTTTAGTTAAGCGTACTCAGCGCAAGCGCAGCGTGGGTTTTTGTGTGGCCGATGGAAAAGTGTTGGTGTCGGCACCTAAATCTATAGCGGCTCATGAGCTACGGCAGTTGTTAGAAGCCAAGAGCAGGTGGATATTGACTAAGCTCTCGTTACAGTCACAAACAGTGGTGCAGGCTAAGCGGCATTATGTCACCGGAGAACAACTGGCTTATTTGGATGAGATATTGGTTTTACAGGTGCGCGAAGGGGCTTTTAAAGCACTTCATGTGGATCAACAAATTGTTATTAGCCTGCCTCAAGCAAAGCCGGACTGGGTTCGGAGCGCCCTCGTGCGCTGGTACAAGCAGCAAGCACAGCAACATTTTGCCCAGCGGGTGGCGCACTTTTCACCCATGGTAGGCGCCTGGCCTGCGTCAATACAGATCAAAACCTACCGTGCTCGCTGGGGTAGTTGTAATAGCAAAGGCCAGCTGCAGTTCAATTGGAAGTTGATGATGGCGCCGCAAGCGGTGGTGGATAGTGTGGTGGTGCATGAATTGTGTCATTTGTTGCACCTTCACCATGGGCCAGAATTTTGGGCACAGGTGCGGCGGGTACTGCCAAATTATCGAGATGCCAAGCAGTGGCTTAAAGAAGAAGGCCATGGTCTTACCTTGGATTGATATTAGCGGCCTACACTATTAAAATATCGACATTAACCTCAAATGTAGAGATTTAGTCAATGGCGCAAGAAAACTCCGCAGCCAAAGTGCTGCACCATCTCAAGCAAGATATATTGACCGGTTTCTTTGCTGCTGGTCAAAAACTCAAAATGAGTCAGCTCAAAGCGCGTTATGAGGTTGGCGTTAATCCGCTACGTGAAGCTTTGTCGCAGTTGGTGGTGATGCAGCTAGTGCAAGTGCAAGATCAGCGTGGTTATCGGGTGTGTCCTGTGACTCACGCTGAGCTAATCGATATATACGACACCCGCGCGCGCATCGAATGCCTGTGTGTGGGCCTAGCTATCGAGCGAGGTGATGAAGTTTGGGAGGCAGGTGTAGTGGCAGCAGCCTATCGGTTGCAAGCCAATGCAGGTTTGTTGCAGGGCAATGGTGACCTACAAGCTTGGGAACAGCTACATCAGCAATTTCATCACGCCATTGCTCTGGGCTGTGGCTCTGAGGAGTTGCTGCGGGTGAGGCTGAATTTGTACGAAAAGGCGTCCCGTTATCGTAACCTTTGGTTGCGGCACAATGCTGGCCATGCCGCATTTGATGCCAATCAAATGGAGCATGAACAGTTAGTTAATGCCCTCCTGGCCCGTGACCTTCCGCGTGCCCAATTGCTCATACAAGAGCATATTTTAGTGCCCAGCAGAGTCTTGCAAGATTTGTTATAGCACTGCCCTGTGCCGACGCTCACTGTGGCGTCAATCAAGTTGTTCTTTTAACTTGCATTATTGCCAGCATCTACTTACACTCATATGGTGGATAAAAGTGGGGGAAAGTGGTATTTTTCCCCAATTAATGTGATTTTTGGTGATAAGAATGTTCCGTGGAGCAGCAACAATTAACATAGATGCCAAAGGACGTATGGCTATGCCAGTACGTTTCCGCGACATTTTTACTGCTGCAGTGGAGATCCCAAATGGGGACGAAGTTAATCCTAAGTTGGTCGTGACTATCGATACGGAAGAGCTCTGTTTGATGATATATCCATTGGCTGAATGGGAACTTATCCAACACAAATTAGAACAACTGCCCAGCTTTAACCCTACCGCTCGGCGTATTCAACGCTTGCTTATTGGCCATGCTACGGACTTGGAGTTGGATGCCAGTGGCCGTATTTTACTGCCCGCTTTATTACGTGACTATGCGCAACTGGACAAAAAAGCCATTTTGTTAGGCCAGGGTAAAAAAATTGAACTGTGGAGTGAGTCCTTATGGAATCAGCGCCGAGATTCATATCTGCAAGCTAGCAGTAACAGCGAAGAATTACCCGAACTATTGCACCAGTTATCGCTTTAGTAAATTAGTGGATGTATTTGCTGACGTTTAGTGGAATAAAAATGGCACAAGATTTTAAACATAAATCCGTTCTCTTGGATGAGGCTGTGGAATTGTTGGTGCATCAAGCCGACGGTATATACATGGACGGTACTTTTGGCCGTGGTGGTCACAGCCAGCTGATTTTAAACCAGCTTACGCCTCAAGGTCGGCTACAAGCGTTTGATAAAGATCCCTTGGCTATTGCTCAGGCACAAACCATGATAGCTGCTGATAGCCGCTTAACTATTGCTCAAACCTCTTTTGCGCAGTTAGATAAGGTTGCACAAGATCAGCAATGTTATGGTCAAGTGGCAGGCATTTTGTTGGACTTGGGCGTTTCTTCTCCTCAATTAGATGATGCGAGTCGAGGCTTTAGTTTTCAGCATGATGGCCCATTGGACATGCGTATGAATCCTGATGCTGGCGAGTCTGCTGCGCAGTGGATAGCTCATGCAAAAGCCGAAGAGATTGCTGACGTTTTGTATCACTATGGCGAGGAGCGCTTCTCGCGACGCATGGCTCGGGCCATCGTTGAGCAGCGTCAAACTAAGCCTATAACTACCACTAAACAATTGGCGAGCATTATTGCCGAGGCTAACCCTAAGTGGGAAAAGGGCAAAAATCCTGCGACTCGTGCTTTCCAGGGTATTCGTATTCACATCAACCAAGAGTTGCGTGATTTAGAGGTGGGCCTTGATGCAGCCTTGGAAACTCTCGCGCCAGGTGGACGTTTGGTGGTGATTAGTTTCCATTCTTTGGAAGATCGAATTGTAAAGCGCTTTATGCGTTTGCACGTCAAAGGCGATGCTCACATTCCCCGCGGTTTACCGGTCACAGAAGACCAGATGAAACGACGTCTCAAACTGTTGGGCAAAGCTCGTAAGCCTAGTAGCCATGAAATTGACATCAACCCTCGCTCTCGAAGTGCGGTGATGCGGGTGGCCGAGAAACTTGCATGAAAGATCTAAGTCAAAACTTTAATCAGTGGCTCAAGCGTGCCAGCCTGCAGGCTGAGCGTTATGCAATGCTGATGGGAGTTTTGCTATTAGTTCTACTGGTTGTGAGTGCCCAGGCAGTGATCTATGAGTCTTACCAAGCCCGTGGGTATATCAACTACCTATATCAGCTAGAAAAAGACCGCAATGACATGCAAGTCGAATGGGGTCAATTATTGCTGGAGCAAAGCGCTTGGGGATCCCTTAGCCGGGTTGAATCTACGGTCACAGAGCAATTGAATATGTTTGTGCCGCCAGCCGAGCAAATTATTCTAGTGGGGCAGCCATGAATACCATGAAATACCCTTGGCGTATGCGCGTGGTTTGGCTAATTCTGCTGCTTGCCGCATTGGGGGTGAGTTGGCGTTTAGTGCAGCTGAATATCACTGAACGCTCCTTTTTAATGCGCCAAGGTGATGCCCGCATGGTGCGTCAAGTCGTAATACCTGCCCATAGGGGCATGATTTTAGACCGCCGGGGTGAGCCCTTAGCCGTGAGTGCTCCGGTAGTGAGTCTTTGGGCTAACCCTCAAGTGTTGGGTCAGGACTTAGAGCAGGCCAAGCAAGTAGCAACTAGTCTAGGTTTGTCTGAAGAGGACTTTTTGGCGCGTTTAGAGCGCATGCGCAACAAAGAATTTATGTACCTCAAACGCCGCGTGACCCCGCTGCAAGCCGAGGCTATGTTACAGCGAGGTTGGGCAGGTGTGTATGGCAAGCAGGAGTTCCAACGCTATTACCCTGCCGCTGAAGTAGCCACTCACCTAGTAGGCTTTACCAATGTTGATGATCAAGGCCAAGAGGGTATGGAGTTGGCGTATGAACCCTGGTTACAGGGTACTGCTGGCGCCAAAATGGTGCAAAAAGACCGCACCGGACGCACGGTCAAAGACCTGCAATTGCTGAGTAATGCGCAGCCTGGTAAAGACCTTCATTTAAGTATCGACTTGCGCCTGCAATATGTGGCCTATCGTGAACTCAAAGCAGTGGTGCAACAGCATAACGCTTCTTCTGGTTCTGCCGTGGTGCTAGATGTGACTACCGGTGAAATTTTGGCCATGGTGAATCAGCCAGCCTACAATCCTAATAATCGCTCGGTTATGAGTATTGATAGCCTGCGTAACCGAGCCATGACCGATATATTGGAACCAGGCTCAACCATGAAGCCGGTAACTATTGCCGCAGCTCTCATGAGTGGCCAATATGATGCCGATACGTTAGTTGATACCAGCCCTGGTTTTATTAAGATTAAGCGTAAGACCATCCGTGATCATCGTAACTACGGCGTGCTCGATATTACCAGCATCATCACTAAATCCAGTAATGTCGGGGTCACTATAGTGGCCCTGTCGTTGCCAGAAAATAGCGTGCGAGATACCTTTTATAGCTTCGGCCTCGGTCAGGCCACAGCCAGTGGCTTTCCTGGTGAAAGTGTTGGCGTACTGCCTAACTACGCCAAATGGAATCCCATTAATTTGGCCACCATGGCCTATGGTTATGGCATTGCTGTGACGCCCATACAGCTAGCGCAGGCCTACAGCGTATTTGCCAGCTATGGTCTTAAGCGTCCGGTGTCCTTGCTCAAGCAAGACACGGTGCCAGAAGCCGAACGGGTGATGCCGCAGCATGTGGCTAAACAGGTGATTGCCATGTTGGAAACCGTAACCCAAAAAGGCGGCACCGGTACTCGGGCTCGCGTGCCCTCATACCGTGTGGCTGGAAAAACCGGCACGGTACATAAGCCATCCAAAGACGGCGGCTACGCAGACGATCGTTATGTATCGGTGTTTGCAGGTCTGGCACCGGCGTCAAAACCGCGCTTAGTGTGTGTGGTCATCATTGATGAGCCCAAAGGCGAACAATATTATGGAGGCGAGGTTGCAGCACCAGTATTTTCTCGTATTATGGCGGAAAGCCTGCGCCTTCTTAACGTGGCACCAGATGGTCTGCTGCCATCAAAAGGTTAATAGTGAGGTTAGATGTGGAACCCAAACGTTTACATGAACTGATGCCCCTGCCAGGGCTAGCCCAACAATGGGTTGACGTTTGTGTGTATGGGGTATCATCAGATAGCCGGCAAGTGCAGCGGGGAGACCTGTTTGTTACTTGTTTAGGGGAACCAAAGCGGCAGCGCAGCTATATAGAGCAAGCGCAGGCAAATGGAGCCGCGGCGGTAGTTATCGATGCCGAACAGGCGTTGAAGTTGGACCCGTCTAACCTCACTGTGCCTATTATCGGGTTGCAAAATCTGGCTCAAATTCAAGGCCTTATTGCTGCTCGAGTCAACCAAGAGCCGAGCCAGCAGATGTCTCTCATTGGCATCACGGGCACCAATGGCAAAACCAGTTGCAGCCACTTTATAGCCCAGTGCTTGCAACAGCTTGGCCATACCTGCGGCGTTATGGGCACTTTGGGCTATGGTTTACTCAAGCAGTTGCAACAAGGCCCCAATACCACCCCTGATGAGGTGACTATGCAGTGCCACTTAGGCGCTATGGTGCAGGCTGGGGCTAGTGCATGTGCGGTGGAAGTTTCGTCTCACGGGCTAGATCAAGGCCGGCTTAATGGCTGCGAATTTACTACCGCAGTGTTTACTAATCTCACCCAAGACCATCTAGATTATCATGGCAGTATGCAGGCTTACGGCTTGGTTAAAGCACAGTTATTTAAGTGGCCAAGCTTGCGCCATGCAGTGATTAACTTCGACGATGATTTTGGCCGTGGTTTACTCAACGAAATTGCCCCCTCTGTGATTACTTACACTTACAGTGCACAAGTTTCTGAGGTGGATTATGTAGACTTAGGTGTGTCGCACGTCAAGCAACACAGTCAAGGGCTAGAGGCCATGGTGTGTACGCCAATGGGCAGTGGTTTGTTGCAGGTAGGCCTAATAGGTCGTTTTAATCTGAGTAATTTGTTAGCTACTTTGGCGGTGCTATTATTGCACCGCATTGAACTTAATGCAGCGTTGGCAGCGCTCAATAAGCTGAGTACAGTGTGCGGTCGTATGCAGTTGGTCGGCAATGATAAGTGCCAAAGTAAAAACCAGCATAGCCAAGCGATTGTTGATTATGCCCATACGCCCGACGCCCTAGAGCAGGCGCTAATGGCAGCCAAAGAACACTTGCCTAATGGACAACTTTGGGTGGTGTTTGGTTGTGGTGGCGATAGAGATGTTGGTAAGCGTGCAAAGATGGCAGCCATTGCCGAACGTTGGGCGGATTATGTGGTGGTTACCGACGACAACCCACGCAGTGAATCAAGTGCAGCCATAGTGGCCGATATATGCCGCGGTTTTAAACGCCAAGACCGAGTCATCGTGGAGACCGACCGAACCGCTGCTATTGCCCTTGCCATGAGCCAAGCCAAAAGCGGTGACTTAGTATTGATTGCAGGTAAGGGTCATGAAACTTATCAAGAGATAAAGGGTGAAAAGCACCACTTTAGTGATCAAGAGCAGGTGCTCAAGGTGCTCAAGGCAGCAAACAAACAAAAAGCAGGCTCGTCATCATGACCTCTTTTAGCTTGTCAGCTCTAACTGAGCAAATTACCCCAAGCCGGGTAATTGGTAATGCTCAATTTAGCCAGTTGTCTACAGATACTCGTAGCTTGCAGCCTGGGGACCTTTTTGTTGCCCTAGTTGGCCCCAACTTTGATGGCCATGAATTCATTGCTCAAGCCCAAAGTCAAGGCGCTTGTGCAGCCTTAGTAAGTACAGAAATTGACACGGATTTACCCCAACTTGTGGTGCCCGATACACGGGTTGCCTTAGGTCAACTGGCGCAAGTTAAACGCCAATCGTTGGATGGTCAAGTGATTGCGATCACCGGTAGCAGCGGTAAAACTACGGTTAAAGAAATGCTGAAAAAAGTGCTCTCAGAGGCAGGCCAGGTAGAGGTCACTCAGGGCAACTTAAATAATGACATAGGCGTGCCTTTAAGTCTGTGGAATATGCATTTTGGGGTGGATTACCGGGTGCTGGAATTAGGCGCCAATCGGCTGGGAGACATCGCCTATACAAGCCGTATGACACAGGCCGATGTGGCGCTATTAAATAATGCCCAAGAAGCTCATTTGGCTGGCTTTGGTGGTATTGATGGCGTGGCTAAAGCCAAGGGCGAAATTATTACTGGTATCGCTGAAAGCGGCCAAGTAGTGCTTAATTTTGATGACCAGTATTTTGCGCAGTGGCGCGCAATGGCCGGCGCTCGGCGGGTATGGAGTTTTAGTTTAAAACAGCCAGCAGCCAGTGTTTATGCCAGTCATATACAACTCACTCCAAGGGCATGTGCTTTTGTGATGCATGTGGCGGGCCAAGAGCAGCACATCAAGTTACCTTTGCTTGGCGAGCACAATGTTGCTAATGCCCTTGCTGCTGCGGCTGTGGCTTTGGCCTTGGGCTTGTCATTGGAACAAATTGCCAGGGGCTTGGCTCGGGTTAAGCCCTATCAAGGCCGGCTAGCCATGCATCAGTTAAGCCGCAACCGCCGGGTGATTGATGATACCTATAATGCCAACCTAGGCTCGGTAGAGGCAGCCATCAAAGTGCTGCAACAACAACCGGGGCAGCGTTGTTTTATATTAGGTGACTTGGCCGAGTTGGGAGGCCAAGAGTTGGCCATGCATCAACGTATTGGCCAACAAGTTGCTGCCGCGGGTATCGAACTGTTTTATGGCTTTGGCCCCTTGACGCGAGCCGCCATCGACAGCTACCAGCAGCAAGGTGGGGCCTGTGGTAAGGCTTACACGGACAAGAAAGATTTATCCAGTTGCTTAGCGCAACTACCAACGTCAGATTTTAGCTGTTTGGTAAAGGGCTCCCGGGCCAGCCAAATGGAACGAGTAGTCGAACAATTAATTAACGGTGGAAACTAGCCCATGTTGTTATGGTTAGCAGATTATTTAGCTCAGTATTACAGTGCCTTTGGGGTGTTTCATTACCTTACCATGCGCGCCATTATGGGTGTCTTAACGGCGCTTTTCATTGCCATGGCCATTGGCCCTTATATGATCGAGCAGTTGAAGGCCAAACAAATTGGCCAATCAATTCGTGCAGATGGCCCAGCCAGTCACTTAGTTAAAGCGGGTACGCCAACCATGGGCGGTGCCTTGATATTGGTGGCTATATTAATTAGCGCGTTACTTTGGGGAGACCTGACTAACCGTTATATTTGGATCACCATCGCCGTTACAGCCATTTTTGGTGCGGTTGGTTGGGTGGATGATTACCGCAAAGTGGTGGAAAAAAACTCTCGCGGTTTGATTGCGCGCTGGAAGTACTTTTGGCAATCGGTAGGTGGCTTAGGGGCTGCATTATTCTTGTACTATACCGCCCAAACTCCCCAAGAGCTGGAATTGATTGTGCCATTTTTTAAAACCGTGGGGGTTAATATTGGCCTTATGTATATTGTGCTCACCTACTTCGTTATTGTGGGCACCTCTAATGCGGTTAACTTAACCGATGGCCTCGATGGCTTGGCCATTTTTCCAACCGTGCTCATTGCTGGCGCACTAGCCGTGTTTGCCTATTTATCGGGCCACTCTGTATTTTCGGGCTACTTAAATATTCCTTATATTCGCGGGGCCGGTGAACTGGTAGTGTTCTGCGCTGCCATAGTGGGTGCGGGCATGGGTTTTTTGTGGTTTAACACCTACCCAGCTCAGGTGTTTATGGGAGACGTGGGTGCTTTGGCTTTAGGCGCAGCGCTAGGGGTGGTGGCCGTGATTGTGCGCCAAGAATTGGTGTTGCTAATTATGGGCGGGGTGTTTGTGATGGAAACCGTGTCGGTTATTTTGCAAGTGGCGTCTTTTAAGCTCACGGGTAAACGTATATTTCGCATGGCCCCAATCCATCACCATTTTGAGCTTAAAGGCTGGCCTGAACCACGTATCATCGTGCGTTTTTGGATCATTACCGTGGTGTTGGTATTGATTGGCCTTGCGACTTTGAAGCTAAGATAATTTAAAGCTAGAAAGAGAGATACAACACGTATGAGTTTGATTGCCAGCGACCGTTTTAGCCTTATTATAGGTTTGGGTAAAACCGGCTTCGCCTGTGCTCAGTACTTTGCCAAACAAGGCGAGCGTTTTGCGGTGGTTGACTCTCGACAGGCACCGCCTTACCTTGCCCAGTTACAACAGCAACAGCCAGAAATTAGCATTCATTTAGGTGAGTTCGAAGTGGATTTATGCCTTGCTGCCAGGCAAATTATTTTGAGCCCTGGCGTGTCACGGCAAGAGCCCGCTTTGTTAGCGGCTGCGGCTGCGGGAGTGCCTATTCGCGGCGATATGGATTTGTTTTCTCAGGCTGCACATGCTGCCGGTGTGCCCATAGTGGCGATTACTGGTTCCAACGCTAAGAGCACGGTAACCAGTTTGGTGGGCCAAATGGCTTTGGACGCTGGCGTTAGTGTTGCCGTAGGCGGCAACCTAGGTGAACCTTCTGTGTCCTTGTTAGCGAATGACATTGATCTCTATGTTATGGAGTTATCTAGCTTTCAGCTGGAATCAACCTCGGCCTTAGGCGCCGCTGTAGCCTGTGTGTTGAACGTGAGCCCCGACCACATGGACCGTTATGCCAGTCTTATGCAGTATCACCAAGCTAAACACCGCATATTTCAGGCGTGTAAGGCCACTGTGGTGAATGGCGATGATGTGCTGACTAACCCCTTGGTACCCGACTCGGTTGGCCAAACTCGGTTTAGCCTAGGTGAGCCCGATGTGGGTCAATTTGGCGTACGCCAATCAAACGGCGCTGATTGGCTGGCTCAGGGGTTTGATTTATTGATGCCGGTAGCAGACATGACCTTAGTGGGTCGACATAATGTGGCCAATGGGCTGGCTGCATTGGCTTTAGGTCAAGCGGTCGGCTTACCAATGGAGACAATGTTAACAAGCTTGCGCCACTTTAGAGGTTTGCGTCATCGTTGTGAATTGGTGCATCGAGGTGCGGGTGTAAGTTACGTTAATGATTCAAAAGGTACAAATGTAGGCGCTACCGTGGCCGCCATACAGGGCTTAGGCAGTACTATAGCTGGCAAGATCATTTTAATTGCGGGTGGCCTTGGTAAGGGTGCAGATTTTTCCGATTTAGTTAAGCCATTAATCCAGTACGGCCGTGAAACTATATTAATGGGTCAAGATAGGCATCAAATTGAACAAGCACTGGCAGGGCAAGTGAATATTATTATGGTGGACGACATGAGCGCGGCGGTAACAGTAGCCCAACAAAAAGCCCAAGTGGGTGATCTGGTTCTGTTATCACCAGCGTGTTCAAGTTTTGATGCTTACTCTGATTTTGAGGCCCGTGGTGACCATTTTACCCAACTTGTGCAGGCGTTAAGCTAATGGATATTACAAGCGCAATATCACAGCAGTGGCGCAGCGTTACTAGCCAACGGCTGGATCTAGTCCTATTTCTGCCCGCCTTGGCCCTAGCGCTCATTGGTTACGTGATGATTACGTCTGCTTCTATGGATGTGGTGTCTATTAAGTTTGGCGATCCATTTTATCAAAGTAAGCGCCAGCTGTTGTTTTTGCTGCTGGGTGGCATTAGTTTAATTATTTGTTTGCTCATGCCGGTAACCGTCTGGGATAAGCAAAGTGGTTGGCTATTACTGATAGCAATATTATTGTTAATTGCGGTGTTGATACCTGGACTTGGGCGCAACGTTAACGGCAGTACTCGCTGGATACCCATTGGCCCATTAAGCTTGCAACCCTCTGAATTTGCTAAAATGGCTGTGGTCATCTTTATGGCAGGTTATCTGGTCCGTCGCCAAGAAGAAGTGCGCACTCAATTTTCAGGCTTTCTCAAATCATTAGTAGTGCTGGGCATGTTTATTGTGCTGTTTTTGTTAGAGCCGGATTTTGGTGCAGTGGTGGTGATGATGGCCTCGATTTTAGGTATGTTCTTTTTGAGCGGCATGCGTAAATTACACATAGGGCTAGTGATGGTTGCAGCGGGTGCTTTAGGTACCATGACGATTTTTGCTGCAGAATATCGGGTCAAGCGTTTGATGACTTATTTGGACCCTTGGAGCGATCCCTTTGGCAGTGGCTACCAATTAACCCAGGCGCAAATTGCCTTTGGTCGTGGCGGTTGGTTTGGCGAAGGGCTAGGCCAAAGTATGCAAAAACTATTTTACCTGCCAGAGGCCCACACCGATTTTGTGTACTCTGTATTGGCAGAAGAATGGGGAGCTGCAGGTGCCTTAGTGGTGGTGGTTTTATACGCCATACTTATTGTACGTGGCCTTAAAGTGGGGCAAAAAGCCGAAGCCTTAGGGCGTCAATATGCAGCTTATTTAGCTTACGGTTTAGTCTTGCTCATTGCCGCCCAAGCGATGATTAATATTGGTGTTAACCTTGGCTTGTTGCCCACTAAAGGGCTGACTTTACCGTTTGTGAGTTATGGTGGTAGCAGCATGTTGGCTTGCTCTGCTAGTTTGGGAATATTGCTGCGTATTTCCTTAGACAATAATATGCCAGTCACTGCCAGTACCAGACTAGACGGCACCGCTGACCAGCAGAATAAGGGCATTAAAGGCATTGACGGTATCGAAGGTGCAGATCGTTGGTTTGAGTCATGAGTGATTCTAACCATTGGCCCCAACCAAAACGTTTGCTGATTATGGCAGCAGGCACAGGCGGCCATGTGTACCCAGCCTTGGCCACGGCAGAAATATTACAACAGCAGGGTTGGCAGGTAGAGTGGTTAGGTACCGGCCGTGGCATCGAAGCGCGTTTGGTACCGGCTGCGGGTTTAGTATTGCATTGCATCGACACCGTTGGCTTGCGAGGTAAGGGGCGGATGTCATTGTTATGGGCGCCTTGGCGCTTAGTTAAGTCTTTTTTTCAGGCCCTAAGGCTATTGCGTCAGTATCGGCCCCACTGTGTGTTGGGCATGGGTGGTTTTGTGGCTGGGCCAGGGGGCTTGGCAACTCGAGTGTTAGGTATTCCACTGGTGTTACACGAACAAAATGCCATACCAGGGCTTACTAATCGGCTGTTACGTCCCATTGCCAGCCGTACGCTACAAGCCTTTGCTGGTAGTTTCAAAGATCCGGCGGTAGTCACAGTGGGAAATCCACTAAGAGCCAATATCCGTGCCGAAAAAGTGGCTCACGAAGGCCTAAGAATTTTAGTTGTGGGAGGCAGTTTAGGCGCTCTAGTGCTGAACCAAATGCTGCCCCAAGCGCTAACATTACTGGCCTCAGGTGAACAGCCGGAAGTTTGGCACCAAACGGGGCCTAAGCACTTGGAGGTGACGCTAGATTGTTATAGCAAAGCCAAGGTGAGTGCGCGGGTGGAGGCTTACATAGAGGACATGGCCCAAGCCTATGCCTGGGCAGATTTAGTGATTTGCCGGGCTGGTGCACTTACCGTGAGTGAATTGGCGGGTGCGGGCAAGGCTGCCATATTAGTGCCTTACCCCCACGCTGTTGATGACCACCAAACAGCTAATGCTCAAGTGCTAGTGCAAGCAGGCGCGGCAATTTTGTTGCCGCAAACGCAACTCACTGCGCTGGGCTTAAGTCAGCAACTAAATACTATACAAGCGGACATGTCCGTTCTAAATACCATGGCGAAGGCCGCTTTAAGCTGTGCCAAGCCTAATGCCGCAAATCAAGTGGCACACCATTGTATGGAGATTGCCCATGGTTAAAATCACCCCTCCTCATCAGTACACGATTCCAGAAATGCGCCGTATCCGCAGTATTCACTTTGTCGGTATCGGTGGTGTCGGCATGTGTGGTATTGCCGAAGTTCTGCTTAACCAAGGGTATGCCATTAGTGGATCTGACCTCAAAGTTAGCCCTGCGACACAAAGGCTTGCTGGCCAAGGCGCAAAAATTCACATTGGCCACCAAGAGGCCAATGTGCGCGGTGCCCATGTGGTAGTAGTTTCTACCGCGGTAAGCGAAGAAAATCCTGAATTGATGGCTGCCCGTGCACACCGCATTCCCGTGGTGCAAAGGGCCGAAATGCTGGCCGAGTTGATGCGCTACCGGCACGGCATTGCCGTGGCAGGCACCCATGGAAAAACTACAACCACATCCTTAGTGGCGTCTATTTTAGCCGCTGGTGGTTTGGATCCAACCTTTGTTATTGGTGGCAAACTTACTAGTTCTGGTACTAACGCCAAGTTAGGTGCCAGCACTTATTTAGTGGCAGAGGCCGATGAAAGTGACGCTTCCTTCTTACACCTACAGCCCTTAACATCGATCGTCACTAATATTGATGCCGATCACATGTCTACCTACGAAGGTGATTTTGGTCGCTTGAAGAAAACCTTCGTTGAGTTTTTGCACAATTTGCCTTTCTATGGCTTGGCTATTGTGTGTATCGACGACCCTGTAGTGTGGGAAATTTTACCCCAGGTGAGCCGTCCTTTGATGACCTACGGGTTTGACGATAATGCCGATATTAAGGCCATTAATTTGCACCAACAAGGCATGGTGTCCTCTTTTACAGTTATTCGCCAGGGCCATAAAGATCTCGACATAGCCCTCAACATGCCTGGTAAACACAATGTACAAAATGCCTTGGCGGCCATTGCCGTGGCGACAGACCTAGAGGTGGCAGACAAGCATATTGTTACTGGTCTTAATGAATTTGCAGGTGTGGGTCGGCGTTTTCAAGTGCTGGGTAATTATCCCGCAGGTGAAGGCACTGCAACTTTGGTAGATGATTATGGGCACCACCCAAGAGAAGTGTCAGTGACCATTGATGCCATTCGTACAGGCTGGCCAGACCGCCGCTTGGTTATGGTTTATCAACCCCACCGCTATTCCCGTACCCGCGATTTGTATGAGGATTTTGTTGAAGTTCTGTCGCGAGTTGATGTGTTAATTTTGTTGGATATTTATCCGGCAGGAGAAGAGCCTATTACCGGTGCGGATGGACGAAGTTTATGTCGTAGCATTCGTGCCAGGGGTAAGGTGGATCCAATCTTCGTTGAGCGAGGCGCAGCGGTAGCGCCTGTATTGGATGGCTTGCTACAGGCAGGTGATTTATTACTCACCCAAGGTGCCGGTGACATTGGCCAAATATCTCGGGCTTTGTTAGACAAAATGCAAGGGGTAGAAGATTAGATGAGTGATATGGATTTAGCCCGTCAGTGGGCCGATTTGTTGACTATTCCCAAGGCTCGAGTGGCGGTGATTTATGGCGGCACCTCCGCTGAAAGAGAGATTTCACTCATGAGTGGTCAGCAAGTGTTGGAACACCTGCAAGCAGCAGGAGTGAATGCCTTTGGTTTGGACCTGGGCGCCGATGGCCAGGATCAAGTGCTGCAATTGCAACAAGCGGATATGGATGTTGCCTTTATAATCCTCCATGGCCGAGGTGGAGAAGATGGTACTTTGCAAGGGGTGCTGGAATTTATGGGCGTCCCTTACACAGGGTGTGATGTGCCGTCTTCAAGCCTAGGCATGAACAAATTGATGACCAAGCTGGTGTGGTTAGCTCAAGGCGTGAAAACGCCAGCTTATGAAGTGCTTGATGAGACTAGCCTTTGGTCTGAAGTTGCCCAGCGTTTAGGTTTGCCTTTAGTTGTGAAACCGGTACACGAAGGTTCCAGTTTGGGTATTAATATTGTGACTTCCGCGGCGGCCCTAGAAACAGCATACAGGCAAGCGGCTGAGTATGATCGAGAGGTGATGGCAGAGCAATTTATAGACGGTGACGAATATACCGTAGCTATTGTAAGAGATTTGGCTTTACCTGCCATTCGCTTAGAAACAGACAATGATTTTTACGACTTGCAAGCGAAATATTATTCTGATGAAACCCGCTATTTATTTAACAATCCAATGACTGCCAGCGAACAGCAAAGCATGCACGATGAGTGTCTTTATGCGTTTCAAGTACTAGGTTGTAGGGATTGGGGGCGCATTGATGTTATGCGTGATAAGCAGGGTAATAATTGGTTGCTTGAAGTTAACACCAGCCCCGGCATGACCAGTCACAGTTTGGTGCCCATGGCGGCCCAAGCCGCAGGCTTAGATTTTTCTCAGCTGAGCGTAGTGCTGCTGAATTTGGCTTTGCTCAGATGATGCAAGTTCAACAAGTGTCCTCGAGTGGTAAATGGAGCTGGGGAGCAAGGCTGTTACTGGTGTTAGTGGTGGCAACTGCCGGTTTATTGGTGTGGCAAGCCCTGCAACCTTGGTTGCAGAGGCCGCTGCAGCAAATTGTGTTGCAAACTAATGTGCCTGCGTCCCAAAAAATGATCTTGCAGGCCCAATTAGAGGGCCATCTGAGTGACTCGTTTTTTGCTGCCGATCTTAACCAGATTAGATTAGAGGTGGAGTCTAATGCATGGGTGCATAACGCTAGGGTGAGTCGGGTTTGGCCCAACCGGTTGATGGTCGAAGCTGAAAAAGAAGTGCTGATAGCGCGTTGGGGTGGCGGTGGGTATGTAAACCATGAGGGTGAAATAGTGCCCATCGAGACAGGTCATGGGGCTGTGGCTGAAGGCTTGCCAATACTTACAGGGCCTGTTTCTGGGGCTTGGTTTATGAGCCAATTGTATCGCCAAATGAGCTGGCTTGTGGGGCGGGAAGACTTGGCAGTAAAACGGCTAGACATGGCCCACCGAGGTGCCATAGAAGTTGAATTAAATAATGGCATTATATTGCTTTTGGGGCGCGATGAAGTGTTGCCTAGATTACAGCGGGTAATGAAAGTATATCATGCACATATTCGATCCAAAACGGCTGCTGTAGCGCGTATCGATGGGCGTTATCCCCATGGTGTTTCAGTGGCCTGGAAAGAGCTTGATAAATAGCCATTAATTGGCCTAAATGAGCATTAAAATATGCGAATATTCCACCACTAAGTAGGCAAAATGTGGGATACTAAAACAATCTATAGGTAGCCTTTTTAGGGGGCCTATAAAACACGTGAAAAAGGGATGGTTTGGGTGGCAGAAGCAGCAGTTAAACCCATGGTAGTTGGGTTAGATATCGGGACCTCAAAAGTAGTTGCCATGGTGGCAGAATTGGGTGTCGACGAACAGCTGCAAGTGGTGGGTATTGGGGCGCAAGAATCCCGTGGTTTAAAGCGCGGTATCGTGGCCAATATTGAGTCTACTGTAGCGTCAGTAAAGCGTGCTATCGAAGAAGCAGAGCTGATGGCCGATTGCAAAATTAACTCTGTCACTGTGGGTATTGGTGGCAACCATATTAGCAGCATGAATTCCCATGGCATTGTGGCCATTCAGGCCGGAGAAGTTACCGAGCTGGATCTAGAGCGAGTGATTGATGCCGCCAGAGCCGTAGCTATACCATCGGATCAAAAAATATTACATATTTTACCGCAAGAATATGTAATTGATGGGCAAGATGGCATTCAAGACCCTCTAGGCATGGCTGGTGTAAGGTTAGAAGCCAAAGTTCACATTGTAACTTGTGCCCAAAATGTGGCGCAAAATATTGAAAAGTGTGTCACACGTTGTGATTTGGTTTTAGATAACATAGTGCTTAATGCTTTGGCTTCGAGTTATGCAGTACTTACCGAAGATGAAAAAGAATTGGGCGTGTGTTTGGTCGACATGGGGGGTGGCACCATGGATATCGCTGTGTTTACTGCCGGTGCTATTCGTCATACGGCCGTAGTGCCCGTAGCTGGAGATCAAGTGACCAACGACATCGCTATGGCTTTGCGTACTCCAACGGTGCATGCCGAAGATGTTAAGGTGCGTTATGCCTGCGCCCTAGCTCAGTTAACAGATCTGTCAGAGAGTATAAAAGTGCCCAGTGTGGGTGATCGACCTGCGCGGGACTTGTCGCGCCAAGCTTTGGCTGAGGTGGTAGAACCTCGCTACGAAGAGCTGTTTACTTTAGTGCAGTCCGAATTACGACGCAGTGGTTACGAAGACTTAATTGCTGCAGGTATGGTATTGACCGGTGGCACCGCACAAATGGAAGGGGCGGTGGAGTTGGCAGAAGAAATATTTCATATGCCGGTACGTTTGGCGCGGCCAAATAAAGCTCAAGGCCATGGCAGCTTGTTAGATAATCCAACTTATTCCACCGGTGTGGGTTTGTTGAGTTACGCCCAGCAGAGCAATCCGTCAGCGGCACAAAATGCGCGGCCACAACATGGCCTACAAGGCGGGCAATGGCTGACCAAGGTCAAAACTTGGATCGCAAAGAATTTTTAAGGTTAGATTACTTTAGGGGTTTAGCTGAGTAGTATCTGGTAGGTGATGGAATTCTCTACCGGGAGAATAATAAATTAGATCAGGAGCAAGGCGATGTACGAATTAGTCGATGACGTGCCGCAAAGTGCAATCATTAAAGTGATTGGAATAGGCGGCGGTGGTGGCAATGCAGTTAGCCATATGTTGGCTAGCGAAATTGACGGCGTAGAATTTATTTGTGCCAATACCGATGCCCAGGCCCTTAAAGGCATGGAGTCAAGGTCGGTAATTCAGCTGGGGATGCAAATCACCAAAGGCTTAGGTGCTGGCGCTAATCCTGATGTAGGCCGAGAAGCCGCCATCGAAGATCGCGCTCAAATAGAGAGCATTCTACAAGGTGCGGATATGATCTTTATTACCGCCGGTATGGGCGGTGGTACGGGCACAGGTGCGGCCCCCATTGTGGCAGAAATAGCCCGTGAAATGGGTATCTTAACCGTAGCTGTGGTCACTAAGCCATTCCCTTTTGAGGGCCGTAAGCGCATGGCAATTGCTGAGCAAGGTCTGAAAGAACTCGCCGAACATGTGGATTCACTGATCACCATACCTAACGAGAAACTGCTGCCGGTATTGGGTAAAAATTGCAGTTTATTAAACGCTTTCAGCACCGCCAATGATGTACTTTTGGGTGCTGTACAAGGTATTGCAGATCTTATCATCCGCCCTGGCATGATCAACGTCGATTTTGCTGATGTGCGTACGGTGATGTCAGAAATGGGCATGGCCATGATGGGTACAGGTGTGGCTAAAGGCGAAAATCGAGCTCGTGAAGCCGCTGAAGCTGCAGTACGCAGCCCATTGTTAGAAGACGTGGATTTGCGTGGAGCCAAGGGTATTTTGGTGAATATAACCGCAGGCCTAGACATGAACTTGGGTGAGTTCTCAGAAGTAGGTAATACTATTGAAGAGTTCGCCTCAGATAATGCCACTGTGGTGATCGGCACTGTGATTGACCCAGAAATGGCGGATGAGCTAAAGGTGACCGTAGTAGCAACAGGTTTGGGCCATGCATACGCACCACAAATTGAACCTTCTGTGAAAGTCGTGGTCAATAATACAATGAGGCGTGTTGCTGGTGATCAAATGGAGTTGCCATCGGTGAAAGATTCGCTTGCTAGTGATGCTGCTTTGAGCGGCTCAATGGCGGAGGGCTCGGATACTACTGGGTCGGCGGAAGATGATATCGGTTATTTGGATATCCCTGCATTTTTGCGGCGTCAGGCAGACTAAGGTTGAAGTCTTGGGCGCTGGCGAATTTTACCTGTAATGGGGGTTTCGTATCCTCATAGACAGATTTTTTGTGCTATAATACTCGGCTATCCCGGGTACAGGGTCTAGGGCATTATGGTCAAACAGCGTACGCTAAAAAATATTATTAGAGCCACGGGTATCGGCATTCATACGGGTAAAAAAGTTTACCTAACATTGAAGCCAGCCCCGGCTAATCTCGGCATTGTTTTTTGTCGCACGGATCTCGACCCAGTGGTAACAATTGCCGCCACTGCGGCCAATGTGGGCGAGACCACACTATCTACTAATTTAGTGAAGGATGGTGTGCGTGTGTGCACCGTAGAGCACTTATTATCGGCCTTTGCGGGTTTAGGTATCGACAACGCTTATGTAGAATTAAGCGCCGAAGAAGTGCCTATTATGGATGGCAGTGCTGCACCATTTATATTCTTGCTGCAGTCTGCGGGTGTGGAAGAACAAAATGCACCTAAGAAGTTTATTCGAATTAAGAAAACCGTCACTGTAACGCAGGATGACAAACGTGCTTCCCTTGAACCCTATAATGGCTTTCAAGTGGGCTTTACTATTGAATTTGACCACCCCTTGTTTGAAAGCCGAAATTGCACCACCAATTTAGATTTTTCTAGCATTTCTTATGTAAAAGAAGTGAGCCGTGCACGAACCTTTGGTTTTATGAAAGATTTTGAATACTTGAGGTCGAAGAACTTAGCCTTAGGTGGTAGTTTGGATAACGCCATTGCGGTGGACGATTACCGAGTGCTAAATGAAGATGGCCTACGTTATCAAGATGAGTTTGTTAAACATAAAGTGTTAGATGCCGTTGGTGACTTGTACTTGTTGGGCCGTAGTTTGATTGGTCGGTTCCAAGGTTATAAGTCGGGCCATGCTTTAAATCATATGTTGTTGCGCGAACTATTGGCGCAAGAGGATGCCTGGGAAGTGGTCACTTTTGACGATGAAGCCGAGGCGCCCATCGCTTATATGACCACGAGCGCTGCCATCGCTTAATAGCATTACTCTAGAAAAGCCGGTGTTCGTAAAGAACACCGGCTTTTCTACGTTCTAGGCCTTTGAAAATAGCGCCAAGACCCCATACAAGTAATACCCTGTAAACAAGCGCATTAGCGCATATAAAAAGACAAGACAATGGTACAGATTTTAAAATCCCTCTTCGGTAGTAAAAATGATCGTGAAATTAAGCGATTAAATAAAATTGTTAGTAAAGTTAATGAGTTAGAAGGCGGAATTAAGCCGCTGTCGGACGCCGATCTGGCTGCTAAGCGGGCTGAATTCAACCAGCGTTATGGCGCCGGCGAAGGTTTGGATCAATTGTTGCCGGAAGCCTTTGCAGTGTGCCGTGAGGCTTCAATCCGATTTATGGGCTTACGCCATTTTGACGTGCAAATTATCGGTGGCATGGCATTGCATCAGGGCAAAGTTGCCGAAATGCGCACCGGTGAGGGTAAAACCTTAGTCGCCACGTTAGCCGTTTACCTCAATGCTATTTCGGCCCAAGGCGTACACGTGGTTACCGTTAATGATTATTTAGCCCAACGTGATGCAGAATGGATGCGGCCCTTGTATGAAGGCTTGGGTTTGTCTGTAGGCATTATCTTGTCTGGCCAAGACAGCAGCACCAAGCGTGAAGCTTATGCCTGTGATGTGACTTATGGTACCAACAACGAGTTTGGTTTTGATTATTTGCGTGACAATATGGCCTTTAGTGCGGCCGATAAAGTCCAGCGGCCACTTAACTTTGCTATTGTTGATGAAGTGGATTCCATCCTCATTGACGAAGCTCGCACTCCGCTTATTATCTCCGGCCCGGTTGAAGATAATACGCAGATGTATCTCACCATTAATCGCTTGATTCCTCAATTAGAACTGCAGCCAAAAGTAGAAGCTGATGTTGAACCTACAGGCGACTATACCTACGATGAATCGCAAAAATCCATCGAGCTCACGGAAGCTGGGCACCAGCATGTTGAGCAATTGCTGATCGATGCGGAGCTACTTGGCGAACACGATAGCCTTTATGCGGCCTCCAATCTGACCTTGCTGCATCACGTTCATTCGGGTTTGAAGGCCCATGTGGTGTTTAAGGCTAATGTTGACTACATCATACAAGATGACCAAATTGTTATTGTTGATGAACATACAGGCCGAACTATGCCTGGACGTCGTTGGTCCGAAGGTATTCACCAAGCGATCGAAGCCAAAGAAGGCGTGACTATTCAAAAAGAAAGTCAGACCATGGCTTCTACCACCTTTCAAAACTACTTTCGTTTGTATGAAAAGCTTGCAGGTATGACGGGAACAGCCGATACCGAAGCCTTTGAATTACACCAAATCTACGCTCTTGACGTGTTGGTTATTCCAACCAATGTTACTGTGCTGCGCCAGGACATGAACGATTTAATCTATTTAACCATGGCAGAAAAATTTGATGCCATTATTGTTGATATTAAGCACTGCGTAGAGCAACAGCGCCCAGTGTTAGTGGGTACTGCCTCCATTGAAATGTCGGAAATGGTTTCTAAGGCTTTGCAAGAGGCTGATGTACCCCATAATGTACTGAATGCCAAACAGCACGAGCGAGAAGCCACTATTATTGCCGAAGCGGGCCGTCCTGGAGCGATCACTATTGCCACCAACATGGCCGGTCGTGGTACCGACATTGTCTTGGGGGGTAAGTTGGAAGTTGAACTAGCTGCCTTAGGCGCAGATGTTAGTGATGATGAAAAAGCTGCAGCCACTGCCGACTGGCAGCAACGCCACGACTCGGTATTGGCCGCTGGTGGCTTGCATATAATTGGTACTGAGCGTCATGAGTCTCGCCGCATCGACAACCAATTACGGGGTCGTGCTGGGCGTCAGGGAGATCCTGGGTCGTCACGCTTCTTCTTGTCTTTAGAAGATAACCTATTGCGTATTTTTGCCCCTGAACGCATCAAAGGCTTAATGCAGAAATTGGGCATGGAGCATGGCGAAGCCATTGAGCATCGCATGGTTTCCAATGCCATTGAGAAGTCGCAACGCAAAGTGGAAGGTCGTAACTTTGATATGCGTAAGCAGCTACTCGAATATGATGATGTGGCTAATGATCAGCGCACCGTGGTCTATGATCAACGTAATGAACTTATGGCCACCGATGACATTGAAGATGTCATTACCAATGTGAGAGCTGAAGTGGTGGATGCTTGTATTGATGGCTTTATTCCCCCCCAAAGTTTGGCTGAACAGTGGGACATCAGTGGTTTAGAAACTGAGCTTGAAAAGCAGTTTGCTATGGCATTGCCTTTACAGCAATGGTTGGATGGTGATGACCGCCTAGAAGAAGACGGTTTGAGGCAAAAGGTACAAACTCAGTTAAGCCAAAATTACGAGCTTAAAGCCGGAGTAGTAGGCGCAGAGACCATTCGAGGATTTGAAAAACAGGTCATGCTGCAGGTTATTGATGCTCGCTGGAAAGAGCATTTGGCTACCATGGACATGTTACGTCAAGGTATTCATTTACGCGGCTATGCTCAAAAGAACCCCAAGCAGGAATACAAGCGCGAGTCGTTTGAGTTATTCCAACAATTGCTGTCGGCGATTAAAGAAGATGTAATTCGTATTTTAAGCCATGTGCAGGTTAGGTCACCCGAGGAAGTTGAAGCCGAAGAACGGCTCAAACGTGAACAAGCCCAGGCAGCTATGCAGTTCCAGCATGCCCAAGCACAAAGCGAAATTCAGGACCAAGCCAAGAAAAATCCAGCGACGCCTTCAACTAAGGTGGGGCGCAATGAACCATGCCCTTGTGGCTCCGGTAAAAAATACAAACAGTGCCATGGCAAATTGAGCTGAGACCTTTGCTGCAAAGGCCTAGTTAAACACCCAAATTAAAGGATATAAACATGGCAGTTGGTGCCACGCTCGAAGTGCAATACCATGCTATTGCAGGGCTGCAATTGGGAACTGCGCAGGCGGGTATAAAGACCCCAGGTCGTAAAGATTTAGTTGTCATGCATGCCCAGGCGGGCACCACCATGGCGGGAGTTTTTACTACTAATGCCTTTTGTGCCGCCCCGGTGCACGTGTGCCGTAGCCATTTGCAGCTAGATCAGCCGCTAGCGCTAGTGATCAATACGGGTAATGCTAACGCGGGCACAGGTGCTGCTGGCGATGCTGATGCCTTAAAATCCTGTGTTGAATTAGGTCAACAGCTAGGCCTAGCTAAAACTCAAGTACTGCCTTTTTCTACCGGTGTTATTGGCGAAAAACTGCCTATAGGGAAAATACTATCGGCCTTACCTCAAGCGATTGCTAACCTCAGCGAAGATGGCTGGCAAGATGCCGCTCAAGGCATACTTACCACCGATACGCGCACCAAAGGTGCCAGCTTACAAATAGAGCATAAAGGCAAAACCATTAGCCTTACGGGTATCTCCAAAGGTTCAGGTATGATTCGGCCTAATATGGCCACCATGCTGGCGTTTGTGGCTACCGATGCAACATCTTCTCAGGGGCTCATCCAAACACTACTGCAACAAAGTGTTAATCAGAGCTTTAATCGCATAACCGTAGACGGTGATATGTCTACTAACGATTCCTGCATCCTTATGGCTACAGGTGCTAGTGATTTGAGTTTGGATAATGACGCCGAGCTGCAACAAAAATTTAGCACTGCTTTAATTCAACTGATGCAACAAATGGCCCATGCCATAGTTAGAGATGGTGAAGGTGCTACCAAGTTTATTAGCGTAGAAGTTATCGGTGGTACAAACCCTGAAGAGTGTTTGCAAGTGGCTTATGCCATTGCCCACTCGCCCCTAACTAAAACTGCCATGTTTGCTAGCGATCCTAACTGGGGTCGTATTTTGGCGGCGGTGGGCTATGCGGGCGTGCCCGACCTGGACGTCAACGCCCTTACTATCCATCTAGGCGATACCTTATTGGTGGAGCAAGGTGGTTGTGCTGCCAGCTATACCGAAGCGGCAGGGCAGCGGGTCATGGATGAAGAAGAAATCACTATTACTGTCGATCTAAAGCGCGGTAGGGCCAAACAAATCGTCTGGACTACAGATTTGTCCTACGACTATGTCAAAATCAACGCCGACTACCGTAGTTAACCATTAGCTATGAATGTTAAGCGGGTGGAAGTTGTGGCTGCCATAGTGGTTGATGAGCAGCAGCGAGTGTTGATGGCTCAACGGGCCGACTGGCAGCATCAAGGCGGTAAGTGGGAGTTTCCTGGTGGTAAGATAGAAGCCGGTGAATCGCACTTACAGGCGTTAAGCCGCGAGCTCATGGAAGAAGTTGACTTGCATATAGATCAACATGCTTGTGAGCTGTTTCAGGCCGTACACCACGATTACACTGACAAGCAGGTGAGTTTGTATTTCTATTTAATTACTGCCTTTGCAGGCGTAGCTAAGGGTTTAGAGGGCCAGCCTACGCTGTGGGTCGACGCTAAACAACTGGCCCAGCTCACTATTCCTGATGCCAATCAAGCTATTGTTGATGCTCTGCTTGAGGCTTGGCCTCATCGCTAGACTCTGCATCTAACAAAACCTCTTGTAATAATTCTTCGGCTTGCTCAGGTAATGAACTGGCCACCGCATACATCACGTCATCGGCCATTTCTGGTACCGCTTCACTGATGCTGTCTACTAATTCTGAGGCATGTACTGGATCGGTTTGAGCAATGGATTCGGCTACTTGGGCTGCATCTGCCGGCAGTATTTCTGCCACTGCTGTAGCGATATCCAAGGCTTGTTCGGGAACTTCTTGGGCCACGGCTATAGCTAGTTCTGCACCTTCGCCTACATAGTTGTCATCTTTTTCTGCGGCCAAGAAAGTATGTAGTTCTTCGTCTGGGCTTGCGGCAATGGTTTCGGCTACACCAGCGGCTACTTCAACGCTGGCTTCCGGTACTTCTTGGATTATGGCTGCAGCCACTTCTATCCTTTGATCGGGCGCTGCTTCGGCGGCCAATACAGCAATTTCTGCAACTAACTCAGGCATGGCTTCAGGTATTTCCTGGCTGATGATGGCGGCGATTTCAGCGGCTTGCAATGGCGCTTCATCAAGCAACTTGCGGGTTAGGCGGCTAAGGGCATAAAAGCTAGCCTGGGGTTCGAGCTTTTGTCGCTTGATGAGGTCGCACATGTAGCGTGCAAGGGGGGCACCAGATTCGGGTGCAGAACCCGCCACATGGGTAATGATGTCGAGCTTATGCTGCGGCAACTCATCGGCCAAGGCGATAGCTAGAGCTTGGGCTTGCTCAGGGTAATGATAAGCCGCGGCTTGGGCGATATTAACGGCTTCGTCGGGCTGGTTTAGGGCCACGTTGAGGGCAATTTCTACTAAGTCGCCGGGGTTCTCTTCGGCCAATAATAGTACCGTTTCAGCGGCGATGCTTGTTTCGTCGAGACTGTTGTATTCCGTGCGTGGGTCAAGTTCCGTCGCCATGGGAGTCATGCCTTGTACTACAAAGGACTCTTGCAGAGCATCGGGTAAGGCGGCACGAATACTCATGCGGTACATAACGAAGGCTACCAGTATTAAACAGGCGACAATTAAATAGCCAAACAGTGCCTCTGGGCCCATTTGTTTCATCACTAAGGATGAAGTGTAGGGGCCAATAGCCCCCCCAAAGGAGTAAGCTAAAATCAACTTGCCGCTGGCGGCTACCATTTCTGTGGGCTTAAGTCGGTCAAAAGCATCGGCTATGGCAATGGGATAAACACAGGCCATGGCACCACTTAAAATCACGGCGCAGGCAATAGTGATGGCCATTTCGCCTCGGTTGGCCATAATGGGTAAAATCATGGCCGCCAGACAGGCCACCAATAAGGTCATTACCAGCACCGTTCGCCGGTCAAAGGTATCGGCCAATTTGCCTACCGGAAATTGCAATAAGAAGCCGCCTACCATGGTGGCACTCATAAAGGTGGCAATTTCGCTTTTGTTCATGCCTACATCGGCACCATAAACACTGCTCATGTTGTAAAAGGCACCTAAGCAGATGCCAGAAATCATAATACCAACGACCCCTAAGGGCGAGGTGCGGTATAGGGTCTTAAAGGTCATGGGCTCGGGTTCATTGATGCGAGGGCCGCCGGAGCGGCTCATGAGCACAGGAAGCATGCACAGGCAAAATAGCATGGCTGCGTAAATATAGAGGATGGAGTCTTGGGGCTCGGCCAAGTTGAGCATCAGCTGGCCCAGGGCCAAGCCAAAATAAGTCACAAATTGGTAACTGCCAAATACCGTGGCACGGTTTTCGCTAGTTGAGCTCTCGCTGAGCCATGTTTCCATGGTCATAAAGAAAGTGGCATTAGTAAAGCCAATTAAAAAGCGCAAAAGACCCCATACTATGGGTAGTGACCAAATGCTATGGAAGAGGGCGGTGAGGGTGGCTACCGATGCGCAGGCAGCAAAAATACGAATATGACCAACTCGGCTTATAAGGTGTCGACCATATATAGAGCCTAATAGCATGCCCACAAAATACAATGACATTACTAAGCCAATTGAGTCCGTGTCTTGGCCTTCTAAACGCATGGTCATGGGTATAACAATAAACAGCAACCCGTTGCCCATGAGCAAAAGCATACAGCTTAGGTACAGTGGTAGGAATTGATTTAGTGCTCGCACGGGCCGCCCAATTTCAAGTTTTCGATAACAGCTAATTGAGGCGCAAGGTAAAGCAATTTTCGATGCCGGTCAATATCTGTTATTAATGAATCGGTTTATGTTGACAGTGTCACAGTGTACAAACTCCATCGGCACATGTCGAAGCTTTTGCGTAAGCAGGTAGCAGCTCAACAGGGACTGTTTTTAGGCCAATAAAAAGCCCCAGCTAAAGCCATTTATATACTTTAACTGGGGCTGTTATTAGCAGGCTATGGCAAGCTCTTCTAGCTCTCGTATGACTCCATTGGGGGGCAAGAGCAGATCAAGTTGCGATCCCCATGTACATTGTCAATACGGTTTACCGTGGGCCAGAACTTGGCATCTAAGGTGGATGGGCTTGGGAAGGCTGCAACAGTGCGTGAATAACCTCGATTCCAGCCATGGCTGGCAAGGTCCGACTGAGTGTGCGGAGCCATTTTTAGCGGGTTATGCTTTGGGCTCCATTCGCCAGCTTCAATTTTGCCAATTTCGCCACGAATACTGGCCATGGCATCGCAGAAACGATCGATTTCGCGCTTCGACTCAGATTCAGTAGGTTCTACCATCAAGGTGCCTGCCACTGGGAAGGACATAGTCGGTGCATGGAAACCGTAGTCCATGAGGCGCTTGGCAATGTCTTCTTCGCTTATACCAGTGGTTTCCTTGAGAGGGCGAATGTCTATAATGCACTCATGGGCTACGCGGTCGTTGCGGCCCTGATACAAAATAGGGAAGTGTTCGCCTAGGCGGGAGGCCATGTAGTTGGCATTAAGAATAGCTTGGGCTGTGGATTGTTGTAGGCCTTCGGCACCCAACAAATTGATGTAGGCCCATGAAATTGGCAAAATGGAACCACTGCCATAAGGTGCCGCAGATACCGCGCTATTGCCGTTGTCATCGCCATGCACAGGCACCACAGGATGGTTAGGCAAGAAGGGCGCAAGGTGGGACTTAACACCGATGGGCCCCATGCCTGGGCCACCACCACCGTGGGGAATGGCAAAGGTTTTGTGCAAGTTGAGGTGGGAAACGTCAGAGCCAATCACGCCAGGCTTGCTAATGCCTACTTGAGCGTTCATGTTGGCGCCATCCATATACACTTGGCCGCCATTGGCATGCACAATTTCACAAATTTCGATGATACTTTCTTCGTACACACCATGGGTAGATGGGTAGGTGATCATTAAGCAGGACAATTGCTGCGCATGTTGCTCAGCTTTGGCACGTAAGTCTTCAACATCAACGTTGCCTAAATCATCACAGCGTACTACCACAACCTTCATGTCTACCATGGCCGCACTAGCGGGGTTAGTGCCGTGGGAAGAACTAGGAATGATGCACACGTTGCGATGGCCCTGACCTAGGCTGGCTTGGTACTTGCGAATGGCAATAAGGCCTGCGTATTCACCTTGGGCACCAGAGTTGGGCTGCATGGACACGCGATCATAGCCAGTAATTTCTACCAACTGCGCTTCCAGGGAGCGAATCAAAGTCATGTAACCTTGGGTTTGATCTACTGGGGCAAAGGGATGCATGTTGGCAAATTCAGGCCAAGTTACGGCTGCCATTTGTGCTGTGGCGTTGAGCTTCATAGTACAAGAGCCCAAAGGGATCATGCCGTGTACCAAAGAAAAGTCTTTATTCTCCAGCTTCTTCAGGTAGCGCAACATTTCAGTTTCGCTGTGGTAGCTGTTGAATACCGGGTGCTCTAGGATGGCGTCTTGGCGGTATAGATCTTTTGCCATGCCCATGTTGATACTGCTACATAGGCTGTCTGTGGCTGCTAGGTCAAAGTCGACTTGGGCACCAGCAAAGATATTCAGCAGGCCTTGTACGTGGCTTACCTGGGTGGTTTCGTCAAGGCTAACGCCAAGGCTGTCGGTGCCAACTTTGCGTAAGTTGTAACCGGCATCTAGGGCGCGTTGATAGATGGCCTCTTGTTGGCCCGCAGTGGCCAGGGTCAACGTATCAAAAAAACTCTTGTTGCTGGCTGGAAAGCCTAAGGTATCTAGCTGGGCAGCAAGAATTGCGGTGAACCGTTGGATGCGGGTGGCGATGGTGCGCAAGCCAGTAGGGCCGTGGTAAACAGCATAGAAAGACGCCATGTTGGCTAATAAAGCTTGGGCCGTACAAATGTTGGAGTTGGCTTTCTCGCGACGAATGTGTTGCTCACGTGTTTGCATGGCCATGCGCAGGGCCGGTTTGCCTTTGCTATCGATGGAAACGCCAATGATACGACCAGGAATTGAACGCTTATACTTGTCTTTGCTGGCAAAAAAAGCTGCATGGGGGCCGCCAAAGCCAAGGGGCACACCAAAGCGTTGGCTAGAACCAAACACTACGTCGGCACCTAAATGTCCAGGTGATTGCAGTAATACTAAGCTCATGATGTCTGCAGACACAGCGACCAAAGCATTTTGAGCGTGGGCCGCATCGATGATGCTCTTTAAGTCACAGATTTGGCCGTCGCTGCCTGGGTATTGCACCATCACGCCAAATACATCGTGCTGATCAAGATCTGTTGCTGGATTGCCGGTAACAATTTCAAAACCAAAATATTCGGCTCGGGTACGCATAACAGACAGGTTTTGTGGATGGGTATTTTGATCCACAAAGAAGGTTACGCTTTTCTTTTTGTTGGCGCGTTTACACAAGGCCATAGCTTCGGCAGCTGCGGTGGCTTCGTCTAATAGGGAAGCGTTAGCTAATTCCATGCCCGTTAGGTCCATGATCATTTGCTGGTAGTTAAGCAATGCTTCTAGACGACCCTGGGCAATTTCTGGTTGATAGGGTGTGTAAGCCGTGTACCAAGCCGGGTTTTCCATGACGTTACGTAAAATAACGTTGGGCACCAAAGTATTGCTGTACCCCATACCAATGCAAGAGACATTAACTTTGTTGAGACTGGCCATGGCCTTAAGTTGGGCTAAGGTATCTACCTCAGATTGTGAGCTAGGTAAGTTAAGTGGCTGCTCTAGACGGATGCTGCTCGGTACAGTTTGATCTAGCAGCTCATCGATGCTTGCCACATTAAGGTGACGTAGCATGGCCGCATTTTCTGACTCACTTGGGCCAATGTGGCGTTGGATAAAGGCATTGGTTTGTAACAACTCGGCAATAGGGGTAGGCATTGGGTATCCTCACATGGAGCGATGAATAACGCACAAAGCCCGCATAAAACGGGCTTTGTGTAATAAGTGCGGGTGCTTAGTCTTCGCTAGAGACTAATTCAGCATAGGCTTCGGCATTGAGCAGGCCGCTTAAATCAGCACCATCGGCTAGCTTAAGCTTCATGATCCAGCCTTCAACATAAGGGTCTTCGTTGACAGTTTCCGGGGTGTCTTCCAGCACTTCATTGAAGGCAAGAACTTCGCCAGCCACAGGAGCATAAGAGTCGGACGCAGCCTTTACAGACTCAATAACTGTATATTGTTCACCAGCGCCAAGTTGACGTCCTGCATCTACTTCTTCAATAAAAACCACGTCGCCAAGTAATTCTTGGGCATGGTGAGTAATGCCCACGGTTACTGTGTCATCACCGTTGTCGGCTAGCCATTCGTGAGATTCGGTGTAGTAGAGTTCAGCAGGAATGTTGCTCATGTTGGGGATTCCAGTTAGGAGTTAATAACTAATTCGAGGCGCTTACATATGTCGCCTATGTAACTTGAGGTTAGGATATCACCTTCGTTCATTTCAATCAATAAATTAGCCAATAGGAAAAATTTGGTGATAAGTTTCCTTAACGCTCCTTATTGTGGTCTTGTTGCCGCCAATCGAATGACGCCTGCTATTACCCGTGTTAGCATGGCTTGAGTGAGTTAAACCTATTTATATCAGCGAGATGCTAATGTCCGACGAACAACCAGATATGCCTGCATTAAAAATCGAATCAGGTTCTGGCCTGCGCACTAACGTAGAGCCTTTGCAGCTGGGCAAGCGCTTGCGGGAAATTCGTCAAAGTTTAGGTTTGACCTTAGAGGAAGCCAGTCAGAAAACAGGCCTGGCGCGCTCCACCCTCTCTAAGATAGAGAACGAGCAAATATCACCTACCTTTACCGCGGTGCAAAAATTGGCCGCTGGGTTGCAGATAGACATCCCTCAATTATTCGAAAAGCCCCGTGGCGCAATGGCTTCAGGCCGGCGGGTTATGACTAAAGCTGGTGAAGGTACACACCACCCAACCAGCACCTACGAACATGAACTGCTTTCCACTGAATTGGCGCGTAAAAAAATGGTGCCCTTTAAAACCCGTGTCAGAGCACGTAGTTTTGACGATTTTGGTGATTGGGTAAGGCATGAAGGCGAAGAGTTCTTGCTGGTATTAGAGGGTGAAATCGCACTTTATACTGAGTTTTATGAACCCGTGTCTATGTTAGCAGGCGACAGTATGTACTACGATGCTAACATGGGTCATGCCCTTGTGAGCCTGAGCGTAGAAGATGCCTTAATATTATGGGTAGTGGCGCGATAACCAGTAATGGTGCGTTAATTGGTGCGTAAACAAGGTTTTTTAGGTCCTATTTAAAGAAAATTTGTTTCCTATAGGAAACTTGCTTATAATTGCGGCTGATTTGTTCCGATAATATTTTTCAGCGAGTAGCCTATGTCTGATGCTTTGTTAAAAACCCCCTTCCATTCCATGCACTTAGAAGCTGGAGCCAAAATGGTTCCCTTTGCTGGCTTCGACATGCCCGTGCAATATGCCATTGGTGTAAAACAGGAGCATCTACATTGCCGCGCCCAAGCGGGTTTGTTTGATGTATCCCATATGGGCCAAGTGCGCCTTACGGGGCCGTCTATGGAAGCTATCGCTTTGGCGTTAGAGAGTCTTATTCCGGCAGATTACCTCAACCTGGCCCCAGGCCGGCAGCGTTATGGCTTTTTCACCAATGATGCGGGTGGCATTTTGGATGACTTAATGGTTACTAATGCTGGCGATCACTTTTTTGTGGTGGTGAACGCCGCCTGTAAAGCCCAAGATATTGCCCACATGCAAGCTCACTTTCCTAACGACATTAAACTAGAAGTGCTAGCAGATCGTTCACTTCTAGCCCTCCAAGGCCCCATGGCAGGCGAAGTGTTGGCGCGCTTAGCGCCAGAAGTCGCAGACATGCGCTTTATGGATGCCCAAGCCGTTGCCATTTTAGGCCATCCTTGTTTTATTGGTCGCGCAGGCTACACCGGTGAAGATGGCTTTGAGATTTCTGTTGCCAATGACCGTGCTGAAGCCTTGGCCTCAGCCCTGTTGGCCTTTGATGAAGTGGAGTGGATTGGTTTGGGAGCTCGAGATTCCCTTCGCTTAGAAGCAGGACTGTGCTTATATGGCCACGACCTAAACATTGACACCACACCAGTGGCGGCAAACTTGGTGTGGGGTATGCAAAAGAGTCGCCGTGCAGGTGGCGATCGTGAAGCTGGCTTCCCAGGTGCAGATGTCATCTTGGCCGAGCTGGCTAATGGCCCGTCGCGGCGCCGTGTAGGTCTGTTGCCCGAGGGCAAGGCACCAGTTAGGGAAGGCGCGGATTTAGTTTTAGCTGATGGTACTCTAATTGGTAAGGTGACTTCGGGCGGCTTTGGTCCAAGCTTAGGAGCCCCGCTGGCTATGGGTTATCTTGACACTGAGCACGCAGTCATTGATAACCAAATTTTCGCCTTAGTCAGAGGCAAGCAATTGCCCTGTAGAGTGTGTAAAATGCCTTTTGTAGTACAAACCTATCGCCGATAATCAGCTCTCGGTGTATTAAATAAGGAGCCCAGCGTGGCCTATCAACCCGACCAAACTCAAACCTTGCTTTGGCATGATTATGAAACCTTTGGTCTGGACCCGCGCTGGGATCGCCCCTCTCAATTTGCTGCCATTCGTACGGACTTAAAGTTCAATCCGATTGGCGAGCCCATGATGTGGTACTGCCGCCCGGCGGATGATTATTTACCCTCGCCGGCCGCTTGTTTGGTGACTGGAGTAACGCCGCAAAAAGCCCTCGAAGAAGGTTTACCCGAAGTTGAGTTTATGGCGCGTATTAATGCCCAAATGAGTCAGCCAGGCACCTGTAGTTTAGGTTATAACAGCCTGCGCTTTGACGATGAATTTACCCGCTTTGGCCTGTACCGTAATTTGTTTGATGCCTATGCCCGCGAGTGGCAAGGTGGCAATAGCCGCTGGGATCTGATTGATCTAGTACGTACAGCTGCAGCTATACGGCCTGAGGGTATTAATTGGCCGCGCAACGAAGCTGGTGAATTAGTGCTGAAGTTAGATCAGCTGGCGCCCGCCAATGGTATTGAGCATAGTAATGCCCACGATGCTTTAGCCGATGTAAGGGCCACCATAGAATTGGCTCGCGTGCTTAAGAAGGCCCAGCCGCGGTTGTTTAATTATGTGTTTCAGCTTAAGCATAAAGCTCAAGTCTGGGCCCAGCTAGACCTGCAAATGCGCAAGCCGGTGTTGCATGTATCAGCCATGTATGGCCGCAGCCAAGGCTATCTATCATTGATAGGCGCTTTCGCTCGCCACCCCAGTAATAACAATAGCGTGCTAGTGTTTGATTTGCGCCAAGACCCCCGCCAATGGCAGGGCTTTACGGCGGCTCAATTGCAGGAGTTGTTGTTTAGCCGTAAGGATCAATTGCCCGTTGATGCGATTCGGCCCGGGGTGAAAGAAGTGCACGTTAATCGCTGTCCTGTGGTGGCGCCACTACGAACCTTAGATGACCAGTGCGCCGAAAAGTTTGGCATAGACAAGCGCCAGTGTCAGGCGCATCTGGAGTATTTAAAGCAAGATCAAAGCCTGTGCCAAGCCTTAGTTGAGGCCTTCGCTGCGCGGCCCGAATTTGCTTCGGTAGATCCAGATGCTGGCCTTTATGGCGGTGGATTCTTTAACGACCACGACCGCAAGCTCATGCAGCAAGTGCATCAGCAAAGTCCACAGACTTGGCTTGAGGGTGCATTTAATTTTACCGATAGTCGCTTAGAAACCATGTTGTTTCGCCTTAAAGCCCGCAATTATCCAGACCAGCTAAGCGGTGATGACATGCAAGCTTGGGAAGCTTTTCGGGCCGAGCGACTGCTTGATACCAGTGCTTCTGGTGCCCGTACCTATGAAATATTCGCTAAGGAATTGAATGAACTGGCGCAAGTAACTACCGATACACAAGAGCTGGGTATTCTTGAAGAGCTGCATATGTATGCTGAGTCTATCTACCCTATGAGTTAATGTAGATGTCTTGGTTTGGATTGTTTATTTACAGCGCTTTGGCAGCGACCTTATTACCCGGCGGCTCGGAAGTGTTGTTTGCTGGTTTACTGGCCACGCAACCCGAAAATGGCTTGTGGCTATGGCTGATTGCAACTATAGGTAATACCTTAGGGGCTGTCATCACCTTTGCTATGGGCGGCCTACTGGCATATTGGCAGGCTAGGCCAGCACCCAGTTCTAACTTTAAACTGCGTCTGCAAAAGACGTTTACTTTATCTTCCTTGCGAGTACAGCAATTAAAGCGCTATGGGCTTTGGTTGCTGCTATTGAGTTGGCTGCCTTTACTGGGGGACGGCTTTTGTTTAGCCGCGGGTTACTTAGGTTGGCCTAAATGGCGCAGCTTGTGTTTGATAGCGTTTGGTAAAGCGGTGCGTTATGGCGGGCTCTGGTATTTGTTGCTTCAAGTCTGAGTTTTGCTAGGGTTGATCCCGCAAAAACACCCATTGCTTATGGTCACTCTGCTCTTCGCTGTAGTAGTAACCGGCGGCGTCAAACTGTTTGATCGCTTCTACGTTGGTTAATTCGTTTTCAATAATGTACCTAGCCATCATGCCGCGGGCTTTTTTAGCAAAGAAGCTGATGACTTTGTAGATGCCATTTTTTTTGTCTTTAAAAACCGGCGTAATAAGCCTGCCGTTAAGTTGCTTAACTTTAACGGTTTTAAAATACTCAATGGAAGCCAGGTTAATAAGTACTGGCTGCACTTGCTGTTGCAATACTAGATTTAGACCCTCGGTAAGTTTGCTGCCCCAATAAGCGTAGAGGTCTTTACCGGCTGGGTTGGCTAGCTTAGTGCCCATTTCTAAGCGGTAAGCTTGGATTAAATCCAACGGCCGTAACAAACCATATAAGCCGGATAAAATACGCAAATGCGCTTGGCAAAATTTGAGTTGCTTTGCCGTTAACGTGTCGGCTTCAAGGCCAGTGTAAACGTCGCCTTTAAAAGCTAATACCGCTGGTTTGGCGTTGTCTGCAGTAAAGGGTGTGTGCCAGCTGCCAAAACGAGCGGTATTGAGGGCCGCTAGTTTGTCACTTAAGCCCATTAACTGGGCAATGTCCTGTGGTGCCATGGGGGCAAGCAAGTCAATGAGGCCTTGAGATTCAGCTAAGTAATCCCCTTGGCTAGCCATATCGGTATGAGCTGGGGTTTCAAAATCTAGGGTTTTGGCGGGTGATAGAACTATAAGCATAATAAGTGTGGCAAGTGCGGTTGGAGGTTGATGCACACAATAAGCAAGGTGCCTACTGATATTAGGCAACCTAGCGGCTAAGTGCAAGGGCAATGTGTAAGCGTAAATGATCAATGGCGCAGCGGCGTAAACTTGTATATGCGCATTATCTGTATTAATCTTTGCTGCGCACCATTTTTGGGTGCGCTTTTGGTGCCTATTTAGACACGCACCTTTTTGCTTGTTTCCAAGGAGGGGATATGTGGCTTGAACAAATTCAACGTATTGCAAAGCTAGTTCAAACTCGCATTCAAGAAGACAAGCTTTTTGTGATTGCAGTAGACGGTTGTGGCGGTGCGGGTAAGTCCACCTTGTGCCAAGCATTGGCTCAACAAGTAGAGCTTTGGGCGCCCACCCAAGTGATTAAATTGGATGACTTTTATCGTCCCCTAAATGCGCAGCAACAACAGCAACTCAGTCGGCTAGAAGCGCAACAAGCGTATTTCTCTACCCAGACTTTCCTCAAACAAATGTTAATGCCCTTAACCCAAGGCTTAAGCATCAGCTATAAACCCTATGCTTGGTTAGATGGGGAGAGCGAGTTTGAAGTGCGTTTGCACGGGCGAGGCCTAGTCATTATTGATGGGGTGTTTTCATACAGCCGCTGCTTGCGCCCTTGGGTAGATATGTCTGTATTTATCGACACGCCGCTGCAGCTGCGTAAACAACGTTTATTAGCTCGGCCACAGCCTAGCACCGATTGGGTGCCCCATTGGCAGCAAACGGAAGCATGGCATCACCAGCATGAAGACACAGTAACGGCGGTGGACTTTGTGCTTGATGGTGCTAAAGCTTAGGGCACTATTGGGTATCGAGGGGCGGCAAGGATTTAACCAAATCATCCATGGCTTTCACTTGGCGTAAAAATGCTTCTAGCTGGTCTAGGGGCAGGGCGCAAGGGCCATCACACTTGGCCTTAGACGGATCGGGATGAGCCTCCAAAAACAGCCCGGCAATGCCTTGCGACATGCCAGCCAAGGCGAGCTGCGTCACCTGCGCTCGGCGTCCACCAGCGGCATCAGTTTGACCACCCGGAATCTGCAGCGCATGGGTCACATCAAATAGCAGGGGCTGATTAAATTGTTTCATGATGCCAAAACCCAACATATCCACTACCAGGTTGTTGTAACCAAAACTACTGCCACGTTCACAGAGCATCAGCTTGTCGTTGCCAGCTTCTTTAAACTTGGTGATGATATGGCCCATTTCGTGGGGCGCTAAAAACTGGGCTTTTTTAATGTTGATTACCGCTTGGGTTTGAGCCATGGCCACCACCAAGTCTGTTTGACGTGATAAAAATGCTGGTAGTTGAATAACATCGGCAACTTCTGCCACAGCGCGTGCTTGATGCGGTTCATGTACGTCGGTAATAATGGGCACATTGAAGGTTGATTTGACGGCGGCTAAGATTTCCAGACCTTTTTCCAAACCTGGGCCACGAAACGAATTCACCGAAGAGCGGTTAGCTTTATCAAATGAGGCCTTAAACACATAAGGAATGTTGAGTGCCTTTGCTGTGGCAACATAATGGGCGGCAATCTCCAAGGCTAGATCTTTTGACTCGAGTACATTCATGCCTCCAAACAGGGTGAAGGGTAAATTATTGCCTACCTTTAGTTCGCCAATAGGCAGTGTAATTTGAGACATGGGCCATGATCCTTTAGCTGGTGTTTCTTTAATAATACCATTGTAACAGGCGCTCAAATCCAATCCCATTGTTAATGCAATCTTAACCACAAAAGCTGCTTACAAAAAAACACAAGTTGATCAAAAAGGCGAATCTCACGGGGGCTCTGGGCTGGCGTACTGTTGACTTAAAACACGCTACTTTTTCCTGCTCTATAACTTGATTTTTGCTTTGTCAAACTCTATATTTTGTGTTGTAATTAGAAAACAGACACAACATATAGTGCTTTTTGGTGTTTTGGCCCTATTTGCTATAGTCTCTCATTATACTAATAGTCGCAGGCTGTAAAGCCATAAAAAGCGCGCTGCAAGAAATAAACGGACAATAGGATAAGCTAATCCATGCAAGACTTGATGGTCACCAAGCGTAACGGACGACAAGAGAAAATCGACCTTGAAAAAATTCACCGTGTCATTGATTGGGCCGCCGCCGGCTTAGAAAATGTGTCTGTATCTCAAGTTGAGATCAAGTCGCATATTCAATTCTTTGAGGGCATCTGTACCTCTGATATACACGAAACTATTATTAAGTCAGCGGCAGATTTAATTTCTGAAGAAACGCCTGATTACCAATATTTGTCAGCTCGCTTGGCTATTTTTCACTTGCGCAAACGCGCCTTCGGCTGTTTTGAGCCGCCTCACTTGGGTGAGCACGTTAAACAAATGGTGGCGTCAGGACGCTACGACAGTGATTTAATACGCGACTACAGCAGTGACGAGCTTGACCAGCTGGACCAATATATCGACCACCAACGTGACATGAATTTCAGCTATGCTGCAGTGAAACAAATGGAAGGTAAATATTTGGTACAAAATCGTGTTACTGGCCAAATTCACGAAAGTCCGCAGATTTTGTATATGCTGGTGGGTGCTTGTTTGTTCTCCAACTACGAAAAAGACACACGCTTGGACTATGTTAAGCGTTTTTATGACGCCGTTTCGCTATTTAAGTTGTCCTTGCCTACCCCCATTATGGCCGGTGTACGCACGCCTACGCGCCAATTTAGTTCTTGCGTATTGATTGAATGTGGTGACTCTTTAGATTCCATCAATGCCACCTCTTCGGCGATTATCAAGTACGTTAGCCAGCGTGCAGGCATTGGCATTAACGCTGGGCGCTTGCGCGCCCTGGGTAGCCCGATCCGCGGCGGTGAGGCTTTTCATACGGGCATGATCCCATTTATTAAGCACTTTCAAACGGCCGTTAAAAGCTGTTCTCAAGGTGGCGTAAGGGGTGGTGCTGCCACTTTGTTCTACCCTATTTGGCACTTGGAAGTTGAATCCCTACTGGTGCTTAAAAATAATCGTGGTGTGGAAGAAAACCGTGCTCGCCATATAGACTACGGCGTACAGTTTAACCGCCTCATGTACACGCGCTTGATTAAGGGTGGCAATATTACCCTCTTCAGCCCATCCGACGTGCCTGGATTGTATGATGCTTTTTTTGCTGACCAAGATGAATTTGAGCGTCTATATGTGGTTTACGAAGCCGATGAGAGCATTCGTAAGCGTACGGTTAAAGCGGTTGATTTATTTAGTAAATTTGCCCAAGAACGCGCTCAGACGGGACGTATTTATCTGCAAAACGTAGATCACTGTAATACCCGTAGCGCCTTCGACCCTAAGAAGGCACCTGTGCGTCAAAGCAACTTATGTTTAGAAATTACCTTGCCGACAGCGCCCCTTAATAGCATTGGTGATGCCAGTGGCGAAATTGCCCTATGTACCTTGTCGGCTTTCAACCTGGGTGCATTAGACAGCTTGGACGAGTTAGAAAACCTGTCGGACCTTATTGTGCGGGCCCTTGATAGTTTGCTCGACTATCAAGAATACCCGGTGCCAGCGGCCTATGAAGCCAGCATGAAGCGCCGAACTTTGGGCGTTGGGGTAACTAACTTTGCCTATTACTTGGCCAAAAATGGTGTCCGCTATTCCGATGGCTCCGGCAATGCGCTTACCCACCGGACTTTCGAAGCAGTGCAGTATTACCTGTTGCAGGCCTCTAGCCGCTTAGCCGCCGAGAAGGGCGCATGCCCAGCCTATGGCGATACCTTTTATGCCCAAGGCGTGATGCCCATAGACACTTATAAGAAAGACGTTGACGACTTTTGCGACCAAGCTTTATTGTTGGATTGGGACGCCTTGCGGCAGCAAATCAAACAACATGGCTTACGTAACAGCACCCTAACGGCCTTGATGCCTTGCGAGACCTCGAGCCAGATTACCAACAGCACTAACGGCATTGAACCGCCGCGCGGCTATGTGAGTGTTAAGGCGAGTAAAGACGGCATCTTAAAGCAAGTTGTGCCAGAATTTAAGCGTCTGCGTGATGCCTATGAACTGCTTTGGAGCATTCCCAGTAACCAAGGCTATTTACAGTTAGTTGGCATCATGCAAAAGTTTGTTGATCAGGCGATTTCTGCCAATACCAACTATGACCCTGCACGCTTTGAAAATGAAAAAGTACCCATGAAATTATTGCTCAAAGACCTGCTGACAGCCTATAAATACGGTGTCAAGACGCTCTACTATCACAACACCCGTGACGGTGCTAATGATGAGCAAGATGATGGCTGTGATGGCGGCGCTTGCAAGCTGTAACAAGACAATAGATTCACCTTATTAGACAGAGAACATCATGGCTTATTCCACCTTTAACAAGGTAAAAAACGACGCTCTTAAAGAACCCATGTTCTTTGGCCAAAATGTAAACGTGGCGCGTTACGATCAACAAAAGCACCCTATCTTTGAGAAACTCATTGAGAAGCAGTTGTCCTTCTTCTGGCGCCCAGAAGAAGTTGATTTGTCGACGGATCGCAAAGACTTTATGGCCATGTCGGCCCACGAAGAACATATTTTTTTGAGCAATCTTAAATATCAAACCTTGCTCGACAGTGTGCAGGGGCGTTCTCCTAACGTGGCCTTCTTGCCAGTGGTATCTTTGCCTGAACTTGAAACTTGGCTTGAAACTTGGTCCTTTAGTGAAACTGTTCATAGTCGCAGTTATACTCACATTATTCGTAATATAGTGCCTGATCCTGGTGTTGTATTTGATGACATTGTCGACAATCCAGAAATTGTTAAACGGGCCGAAAGCGTAACTCGCTATTACGATGAGTTTATTGAAATGTGCAGCCTATATAACTTGTTAGGTGAAGGCACACACCAGGTCAATGGAGCCGAAGTTGTGGTTAGTTTATCGGCCTTGAAGCGGCAGTTATATCTCACCATAGCCTCAGTTAATGTGTTGGAAGCAGTGCGCTTTTACGTTAGTTTTGCTTGCAGCTTTGCCTTTGCAGAACGTGCCATTATGGAAGGCAATGCCAAGGTCATTAAGCTTATCGCCCGCGATGAAGCCTTACACCTTGCTGGCACTCAGCATATGCTCAATTTGATGGCAAATGGCCAGGATGATCCGGAAATGGTAACCATTGCCGCGGATTGTCGGAACGAAGTGATCGAGATTTTCCGCGAAGCCGCAGAGCAAGAGCGAGAATGGGCCCAGTACTTGTTTAAAGACGGCTCAATGATTGGTCTTAATGCCGAAATATTAAGCAACTATGTTGACTACATTACTAATGTGCGTATGCGGGCTTTGGGTCTGGAAGAGCTATTCGACATCCGCACAAACCCATTACCGTGGATGAATGCTTGGTTGGTGAGTGACAATGTTCAAGTGGCACCACAAGAAGCAGAAATAAGTTCTTATTTGGTTGGCGCCATTGATAGCGATATGGACGGCGCTGACTTTGATGACTTTGACCTCTAACTTGAGTGGTCATGCCTATGAGCGTAACTGTCACCATTAACGAGGCCCAAAGCTTTGCCTATGGCGAAGAATTTTCCTTGTTAGACAGCATGGAAGAACACCAGATCCCCGTGAGTTATAATTGTCGTGGCGGATATTGTGGTCATTGTAAAGTGCAGCTCACCAAAGGCAAGGTGAACTGGGTGCAGGATAGTTTGGTGCCCTTGAATAAGGGCGAGATTTTGGTGTGTTGCTGTGTACCTGATGGCCCCATCAGCTTGGCTATTTAAAATTTTGGTTATCGGCCGACCGCCGACCTTTATCGATTAATCCGTGCTTGCTTTAATGTGTCGGCAATCAAAAATGCTAACTCTAGGGCTTGGTCTGCATTCAGGCGTGGGTCGCAGGCCGTGTGATAACGATCAGCTAAGCCTTCAGCGGTGATGTCATGGGCGCCGCCCATGCATTCGGTAACATTTTGGCCTGTCATTTCAAAGTGTACACCGCCAGCATAAGTGCCTTCTGCAGCATGCACATCAAAGAAACTTTTAACTTCGCGCAACACGTCTTTAACCTGACGGGTTTTATAGCCCGTGTGGGTCTTGATAGTATTGCCATGCATGGGATCACTGCTCCACAGCACCTTGCGACCTTCCTTTTCTACGGCCCGAATTAGTGCCGGCAAATGGTGTTCAACATTATCGGCGCCCATACGGGCGATAATGTTAATGCGACCGGCTTCGTTTTCTGGGTTAAGTATGTCCAGTAAACGTAGCATGTCATCGGCTTTCATGGTGGGTCCAGCTTTGAAGCCAAGTGGGTTTTTTACACCCCGCAAAAATTCAACATGGGCACCATCCACTTGACGCGTACGATCGCCAATCCACAGCATGTGGGCGGAACAGTCGTACCAATCATTCGTCAAGCTATCTTGGCGGGTAAGGGCTTGTTCATAGTTGAGTAATAGAGATTCATGGGAGGTATACAAGCTGGTTTTGTGCAGCTGCGGTGTGTTTTCTGAATTTAAGCCACAAGCGTTCATGAAACTTAAGGAACGGTCAATTTGATTAGCAAGATCCTCATAGCGTGCACCCAATGGGCTAGCACTGACAAAATCCTGGTTCCATTGATGTACTTTGTTGAGATCGGCAAAGCCGCCTTGGGCAAAGGCACGTAACAAGTTTAAAGTGGCTGCAGACTGATTGTAGGCCTGTAACAGGCGCTCAGGGTCTGGCACCCGGGCAGCACTGGTGAAGTCGCTGCTGTTGATAATGTCGCCCCGGTAGCTGGGCAACTCAAGGCCGTCGATGGTCTCGGTATCAGCCGAGCGGGGTTTAGCAAACTGGCCCGCCATGCGGCCTACTTTAACCACCGGGCAGCTGCCTGCAAAAGTGAGTACAACAGCCATTTGCAACATTACCTTGAAGGTGTCACGGATGTTGTCGGCATTAAATTCGGCAAAGCTCTCAGCGCAGTCGCCGCCTTGCAATAAGAAGGCTTGGCCATTGGTTACTTGGGCTAAGTGACGTTGCAAGGCCCGCGCTTCACCAGCAAATACTAAAGGCGGCACGGCGCCTAGTTGCCGCTCTACCTTTTGCAGTGCATTAGCATCTGTGTAGTTGGGTTGTTGTAAAATAGGGAGTTCGCGCCAGCTGGTGGGAGACCATGGTTTCATTAGAGGGCCAGTAAAAAGGTGGACTAGGTGTGGGCATCAGAATGCCCACAAAGGCACAGTCTATATCACACCTACTTTGTGTTCAATCTACCCAGGGGCAATTGATATACATTTAGCCGAAACTAATGCTAACTAAAAATACTAAGGATATTGTGACTTTAGGTAACTGTAGGTGTACATAGTAAATATTTTTGCATTATTTACTTACAATTGGCTGTAATATGTAACCAAAGGGTAACTTAATCTATCCGACTGTAAGTCGGTAGTGCCTCAATATATCAACTTGTACATGTGAGTACTTGGTTTGAGTAATGGGTTAATAGCTAGACACAAGGGGTTGTCGGGTGGATTTTAAACAAAGTGCGAACATCTTAATTGTTGAAGACGACGAACGTTTAGCGGAACTGACAAGGGAGTACTTGGTTAACAATGGCCTGTCTGTGGCGGTGGAACACAATGGTACAGTGGCAATTAATCGTATCAAAAGTGAGCAGCCTGACTTGGTGATTCTCGACTTGATGCTGCCCGGGGAAGACGGCCTAAGTATCTGTCGCCAGGTGCGGTCAGAGTATCTAGGGCCGATTATTATGCTCACCGCCCGCACTGATGAGTTAGATCAGATAGTGGGCTTAGAAGTGGGCGCAGATGATTATATTTGTAAACCTGTGCAGCCAAGGCTGTTGCTGGCTCGCATTAGCGCCATGCTGCGGCGAACCGTTAAAGCACCAGCGCCTCAGCCACCTTCTTTATTGCTCAATGCGTCAGACGATGCACGCCACCATTTTGGTAACTTGGTGATCGACAATGCCATGCGCGAAGCGTGGCTGGGTGAAGAAAATATTGAGCTTACCAGTGCAGAATTTGATTTGCTTTGGCTGCTAGCCAGCAATGCTGGACGAGTGCTGAGCCGAGAAGACATTTTTACCGCCTTAAGGGGTATTTCATATGATGGCCAAGACCGGTCCATTGACGTTCGGGTGTCGCGTATTCGGCCCAAAATAGGCGATGACCCAGAACACCCAAGGCGCATTAAAACCGTGCGCAGCAGGGGTTATTTGTTTGTTAAAGAGAGTTAAATGGACTTACCAGTAGATCCAATGAATTTGGGCCGTATGGAAAAACAAATGGCTCTACAGCAGGAGCTGATGGCGGCGATATCTCACGAAATAAGAACCCCGGTTGCACGCCTCAACTTTGCATTACAACTGTTGCAAGACGATTTACAAGACCACAAAAAAACCACCCGACGCAGCAAAATGCTGGCTTCCTGCGAAGCTATGGCAGTAGACCTAGAAGAAATTAATGCCTTAGTCGGCGAAATCATGACATATACCCATCTTGAAGATGATGGTCCCAGAATTATTTTTCAAAAGGTTGATTTAGTGCCTCTGTTGCGCAGTTTATGTGATCAATACGCAGATCTGAACCCTAGTTTGACTATTGAAATGATGGCCGGCCTAGGCGACCTAAGCATTGATGTAGAACCGGTACAGCTACGCCGCGCTTGCCAAAATTTAATAGGCAATGCGGTTAACTATGCAGCAGGCAATATTAGGCTTGGCTTTTATGTAAGCGATGACTTTTGCGTCATTATGGTAGAAGACGATGGCCCAGGCATTGCTGAGGCTGATTATGGGCGAGTGTTCTCGCCTTTTATCCGCTTGGATGAAAGCCGCAGCCGCGATACTGGGGGTTTTGGTCTGGGCTTGTCGATCGTGCGGCGTATCGCTTATTGGCATGGTGGTCGAGCTGTGGCCGGGCGCAGTCAACAGTTGGGCGGTGCCAATATGATGATCTGTTTGCCGGTGCACCAACCTACAGACAGTCTTCAGGTGCCTTCAATGGCTCACCTTGCTGGTCAGTCTGCTTAACTCCAACCAAAGTTTCTGCAGAGGTTTCCCGTGCTGTGTCGATGAAGTCGGCCATATACTTAGCATCAGCCTGATCGCTGCGCACGGCGGCATAGAGGGTGCACCAAATGCCCTTTGCAGACATAGGTTTTGCCGTTACATAGCCGCGGCTAGTGTATTCATCTAAGGCCCAGTTGGGTAGCGCACAAACGCCGCGGCCGCTGGCCACTAGTTGCATCATCATCACAGTAAGTTCTGCATGGCGAATGGCTGCGGGCTCCACTTCTGCAGGCTCCAAAAATTGTACAAAAATGTCCAGCATGTCGCGCTCTACGGGGTAACAGATGAGCGTTTGATCAGCTAAATCTGTGGGCACTAAATAGTCTTTTTCAGCCAAAGGATGTTGGTTGCTAACCGCCAGCACTGATTCGTAACTAAACAGCGGCACATAGCTTATACCTGGCAGAGACTGTGGGTTGGCAGTGATGACTAGGTCTAACTCACCGCTACGTAAAGCAGGCAAAGGGGCAAAGTTAAAGCCACTGGCTAAATCAAGCTCTACTTCGGGCCAGTCGGCACGATAGCGATCCAAGCTTGGCATCAGCCACTGAAAGCAACTATGGCATTCGATGGCAATGTTAAGGCGTCCAGCAGCACCTGCTGCAAGACGTGTTATTTGCCTTTCGGTGTTACGGATTTGAGGCAAAATGTCGGCGGCTAAAAGTAGTAACCTTTGGCCTGCAGTAGTAAATTCTACCGGTTTTGTTTTGCGTACAAAAAATTCCAAACCTAGCTTGTTTTCAAGGTCTTTAATTTGATGTGAGAGGGCCGATTGAGTTAGAAATACTCGTTCCGCTGCTTCTACTAAGCTACCCGTATCTCGTAATGCGATGAGGGTTCTTAAGTGGCGTAATTCGATCATTGAGTGGGCGCTACCTGAGCCTTAATTTAGGCCTCGATTTGAGGCTCGAGTAATAAAAATTCCATTAACGCTTTTTGTGCATGCAGACGATTTTCTGCTTCATCATAGACTAAGCTGCGCGGGTCGTTAAACATATCATGGCTTATTTCTAAGCCCCGGTAGGCTGGTAAACAATGCATGAATACGGCCGTTTCATCAGCCAAGTCCATGAGCTGAGGGTTTACCTGATAGTCGGCAAAAGCTAACTCGCGGATTTTCTTTTCATCTTCTTGGCCCATAGAGGCCCATGTGTCAGTCACCACTAAGTGGCTGCCGGCAACCGCTGTTTGTGGGTTGCTCACTAACTGGACTCTATCAGCATTGTCGGCAAGCAATTCTGCGTTGGGTAGATAGCCGGAAGGGCAGGCGATGTTGAGTTTAAAATCATACTGCCGAGCGGCGTTAATATAAGAGTGACACATGTTATTGCCATCGCCAATCCAAGCCACGGTTTTGCCTTGTATGCTGCCACGATGCTCTACAAAGGTTTGCATGTCGGCTAATATTTGGCAAGGGTGATAGTCATCGGTTAGCGCATTGATGACAGGCACTTGGGAATGAGCGGCAAATTCTTCCACTTGGGTATGGGCAGAGGTGCGAATCATAACAATGTCGACCATGCTCGAAATCACCCTGGCGCTATCCTCTATAGGCTCGCCGCGACCCAGCTGGGTATCACGGGAAGAGAGAAACAAAGCGTGGCCACCGAGTTGCGCCATGCCTGCTTCAAACGAGACCCTAGTACGGGTGGAGGATTTTTCAAAAATCATCCCTAGAACTCGGTTGCGGAAGGGTTCGTAGAGCGTTTTTGAATTGCGAATTTGCTTGAGTTCAATGGCCCGTTGAATCACCCAAGAGTGTTCTTGTGGGGTTAGGTCGAGCAAAGTCAGAAAATGACGCGGGACACACGGAGTTGGTGTAGACATGAAAAATGGCGCCTAAAGCGAGAATAATAGGCACATTGGCACCAGCTTGCAAATCAAAAGCTAAATAACCCCTATAAGCAGTATAAATCAGCAGTATTTTTACGCAAATATGACGCAAATAATAACTGACTAAATTGGTCGGATATGGGTATAATTAATGCAATTAAATTTGACCCCCATTAAGTCGAGAAGATAATTATGGACGCATTAGCTAAAATTAAAGAACAGTTAGAAAGCAACGCCATCTTGTTGTACATGAAAGGCACGCCAAAATTTCCCCAATGTGGTTTTTCGTCGCAGACGGTACAAGCCCTAATGAACTGTGGTGAACGTTTTGCTTTTGTAAATATTTTAGAAAACCCAGATATTCGTGCCGAATTGCCTAAGTACGCAAACTGGCCAACTTTTCCGCAATTGTGGATTAATGGTGAACTGGTTGGCGGCTGTGACATAGTGGTTGATTTGGCACAAACCGGCGAATTAGCCGAAATGGTAAGCGCGGCAGCCCCTGCCGAAGCTGATACAGAATAATTTAATAAACTAACAAGTGATTTTATAGAGGAACAACTATGAGCGTATTAGTCGGCAAACAAGCCCCAGATTTTACTGTACCAGCCGTATTAGGCGACGGTACTATTGTTGATGACTTCAACCTGTCCGAAGCTATTAAAGGCAAGTATGGTTTGGTGTTCTTCTACCCATTAGACTTCACCTTTGTGTGCCCGTCTGAGCTAATCGCTTTAGACCATCGGATGGACGAGTTTAAGGCCCGTGGTGTGGAAGTGATTGGTGTTTCTATCGATTCTCACTTCACTCACAACGCCTGGCGCAACACGGCCATTAACGACGGTGGCATTGGCCCGGTTAAATACACTTTGGCCGCTGATATGGCGCATGACATTTGCCGTGCTTACGACGTTGAATTGGCTGACGGCAGTGTTGCTTACCGTGGTGCCTTTATCATTGATCGTGATGGCATGGTGCGTTCACAAATTGTTAACGACCTACCTTTGGGTCGTAACATGGATGAATTATTGCGTTTGGTTGACGCGCTGCAGTTCCACGAAGAACATGGTGAGGTTTGCCCAGCGGGTTGGACTAAAGGCGATTCTGGCATGAAAGGCTCACCAGACGGTGTGGCTGCTTACCTAAGTGAGAATGCAGACAAGCTGTAATTTATACAGTGAAAAAGCCCCACTAGCGATTTCGCTAGTGGGGCTTTTTTATGTACAGGATGTACAATATGTCGCAGTGGCATAGACGTCAAAGAGCGGCGATGTCAATAACCACAGCGATCATCATTGCATAACCTTAAAGGGCTAGTTAAAATTAGCCTTAGTTACCCATCTTCCTTGTATAAGGCACCATGAATGGCCTCCATCTCTGTTAAAACGAGCCCTAAAGTGACTCACGCCCCTGTTCCTATGCGCTTTGTTGGGCCCATTAAGATCTCGGCCCAGGGCGGACGCGACATGGAGGCTTGGCAAGCTAAGGTGTCTGTGCCCCTAGCTACCTATGAAATACCCCTATGGCACTCTGTGGGGCGTGGTGCTCGTTTGTCGACCCTGTGTGAAGACGGCATTAAGACCACACTCATCGATGAACGCATGACCCGTTCAATCTTATTAGAAGCCGATGATGCCAGCCAAGCCTTAGCGGCGTGGCAGTCTATGCAAATGCGCCAGGACGAAATGCAGTCTATAGTTGAGCAAACTAGCCGTTTCGCCAAATTGATTAACATGAATATGCAGATTGTTGCCAACCTTCTGTATGTGCGTCTGGAGTTTAAAACCGGCGATGCCTCAGGCCACAATATGGTCACCCAAGCGGCAGATAAGCTTATGGAATGGGTATTGGTAGAATACCCGCGGCTGAACTATAGCTCGATTTCTGGTAACTATTGCAGCGACAAAAAAGCCACTGCAGTGAATGGTATTTTAGGCCGGGGTAAATATGTGGTGGCAGAAATAACCATTCCCCGTAGCCTGTGTGAACGCAAGTTGCTCACCACCCCAGAAAAGGTGGTGGATCTGAATATTAAGAAAAACTTGCTGGGTACTCTCATCGCCGGTGGCATACGTAGTGCTAATGCTCATTTTGCCAACATGCTGCTGGGTTTTTACTTAGCTACAGGCCAAGATGCTGCCAATATTATTGAAGGCTCCCAAGGCATGGTACATGCCGAAGTTAGAAACGGGGATTTATATTTTTCTTGTACTTTACCTAACTTAATAGTGGGCACTGTTGGCAACGGCAAAGGGTTAGATTTTGTAGCCGATAACCTCGCCAAATTGGGCTGCACAGCCGCTGCGGAACCTGGGGCTAATGCCCGCCGCTTAGCGCAAATTTGTGCGGCTACTGTGTTGTGTGGCGAATTGTCTTTGCTAGCAGCTCAAACCAACCCCGGCGAACTTATGCAAGCCCACGTTAAACTCGAGCGTAATGCCAAATGAATGACCAAACTAATCGGCGTAAGCGCGAACATATTCAAGTGATTGAAAGCGATGCAGCAGTAGAACGTAATGGACGTTTTTTTGATGCCATGCAATTGCAGCATCGGGCCATGCCAGAAATTAACCTGGCAGACGTGGACCCCAGTGTGGAAATTATGGGCAAACGCTTAAGTTTCCCGCTGCTCATTTCCTCTATGACGGGTGGCGACGATGCGTTGGTGGCTAAAGTTAATCAACACTTAGCCGAAGCGGCGCAGATTACCGGTGTGGCCATGGGTGTCGGTTCACAACGGGTGATGTTAGAAGACAAAAAGGCCCAACGCAGCTTTGAGCTACGTCAGTTTGCCCCCGATGCCTTATTGTTTGCCAATATGGGCGCAATTCAGCTCAACAACGGCATCGGGGTAGAACAATTGCAGCAAGCCATTGATGTGTTGGCTGCCGACGCACTGTTTTTGCACCTTAATCCGTTACAGGAAGCCGTGCAGCCCGAAGGCGATACCAACTTTGCCAATTTAGCCCAGGCCATCGGTCATGTGCAGGCAAATTTGCAGGTGCCAGTGGTATTGAAGGAAGTGGGCGCTGGCCTGAGTGTGGCCGATATTGAATTAGGTTTGCGCCACGGCATCACTTGGTTTGATGTGGCGGGACGCGGGGGCACTTCCTGGGCGCGTATTGAACAACAAAGGCGCAAAGATACCCATACCCTTGGTTTTACCTTGCAAGATTGGGGCATTCCTACACCTTTAGCCATGAAAAACGCGCGACCCTTTATGGATCAAGCCCATTTCATTGCTAGCGGTGGGCTGCGTAATGGGCTTGACCTGGTAAAAAGTGTTATCATGGGCGGCTGTTTAGGCGGTATTGCTAAACCACTGTTAGCGCCTGCCATGGAATCGACTGCAGCGGTCGTGGATGCTATTGAGGCCTTGAAAAAAGAGTTTGTCACCAGCATGTTTTTGTTATCGGCAAGTTGCGTAGATGATTTACATTTAAACGATGCATTAATACTTGATGCATAGGTGCTTTATACATAGGTGCTTTATACATAGGTGCTTTTATGTATAGGTGCTTAGTGATGATGGGTGAGCGACAAACCCAGCATATTAAGTTTGTAGCAGGGAAGATTGAGAAGTTATATGTCCGTTGGTATTGATGATATAAGTTTTTATACCGCCAACTTTAGCCTAGATTTGCAAGAGTTAGCGGCCAACAATGGCTCTGATGCCGCCAAATATACTGTTGGTATTGGCCAAGAGCGAATGAGTGTGCCCGGGGCAGACGAAGACGTGGTAACCATGGCGGCCAACGCCAGTGTGCCCTTGTTAGAAGCCATGGTTAAACGTGGCGAAAACACCAGTGCCATTAGTACTATTTTATTTGCTACGGAAACAGGTATTGATCAGTCTAAAGCTGCGGGTGTGTATTTACATTCGTTGCTCAAACTGAGCCCTCGTTGCCGTGTAGTGGAGCTGAAACAGGCTTGCTACAGTGCTACAGCAGCATTACAGCTTGCTACCGCTTGGGTTGCACGTAACCCGAAAGAAAAAGTTCTAGTGGTGGCTTCAGACATAGCCAGGTATGAACGTCAAACTCCAGGCGAGGCCACTCAAGGTTGTGGCGCCGTGGCGATGATCGTTAGTACTCAACCTAGACTAGTCGCCTTGGATCCAGAAACAGGCATTCACACAGAAGATGTGATGGATTTTTGGAGGCCCAATTACCGTGCTACCGCCATTGTGGATGGCAAGTATTCAACCAAAGTGTACCTGCGCTGTGTTAGGTCTGCTTGGCAGGACTTTCAATTGCAAAGTGAGCTGCAGTTTAGTGATTTTGATTATTTCTGTTATCACTTGCCCTTTAGTCGCATGGCGCAAAAAGCCCACAATCACTTGGCTAACGGCAATGCCCACGAGCTCAGTGCTCAAGCCCTTGAAGATCAAATTTCCTCCAGCCTTATCTACAATCGGATTACTGGCAACAGCTACACCGCTGCCATGTACATTGGTTTGATATCGTTACTGGATAATACCACGGCAGACCTTACCGGTAAGCGTATTGGCTTCTTTAGCTATGGCTCCGGCAGTGTAGGCGAGTTCTTCACTGGCACCCTGGTGGCAGGCTATCAAGACATGCTGCACCAGCAAGCCCACCAACATATGCTGGCCGACCGGCAGTCGCTTAATTATGCCGATTACCAACAAATGTACGCTTTTGAAGTGCCTACGGATGGCGGTGACCATGCCTTTGCTAAACAAACCAATGGCAAGTTTAGGTTAGCCGGTATTAGCCAGCACAAACGCCTCTACGAGGTGCGATGACCTCGGCCCATCACACTTTACCTGAGCCACAAATGCCGCTGACCAAGGTCAAGGTGCCAGGTAAGGTGATTCTCAGCGGTGAACATGCCGTTGTTTACGGCACCCCTGCGCTGGCCTGCGCTATTCAAAAATATGCCTATGCTAATGTGCATTCAATCAGGCAACCGGGTATGCACATTAGGTTTGCTGCTATGGCTATGGATGAGCACTATAGCCTGTCACAGCTGCAGCAACTGGCTGCGAAAACCCACGCCCGCCACCAAGATTTTCTCCAAGGCCTTTGTGTCCTCGCTCAGGTAGTGCCAACTCCGGCGCATTTTTTTGCTGCGGCTTTAGGTGCTAGCGGCGCTCTTAACCTGCTTAACCCAGCAACAGGCTTGCGTATAGAGCTATCTATGGATCTGGTTGCGGGGGGTGGCATGGGCTCATCTGCGGCCTTGGTGGCCGTCATGTTAGCAGCAGTCTATCAACACTTGGGGCAACCCCTGAGCAAGCTAGAACTGATTGCTAAAACCACCCACAGCGAACACTGGCAGCATGGCCGCTCATCGGGCTTAGATCCTTATGTATGTGTTATGGGGGGTATGCAAGAATATCAACTGGGCACAGGCAAGGCCCATAGGCTGGGTGATTTAACCCCCAGCTATCTGGTGACCACAGGGCGTCCGCAAAGTTCTACGGGTCAATGTGTAGAGGCCGTCAAACAACAAGGCTTTGCTGCCAGTCTGTGGCAGCAATTTGCTCAAGTCGAGGGCCAATTGCTGCAAGCGATGAGCCAGGGTGATCAACCTGCTATGACCAAAGCTGTGGTTAGTAACCACCGCTTATTAGAGAAAATTGGGGTGGTGCCAGCTGCTGTTGCAGAGTTTATACAAGCGCTTGAAAGCCTAGGTGGAGCCGGTAAAATTTGTGGCGCGGGCAGCGTTACTGGAGATCAAGGCGGGTTAGTTTGGGCGCTTGGAGTGAGCGCCGCCGATATGGATGCGCTGTGCCGTCAACACGCTTACCCTTATACACTGATGCAGGCAGACCTTCAGGGAGTAGCATACCTTGACTGAAGAGATGGCACCCTGGAGCGTAATCGCGTCTGCGCCAGCCAACACCATGCTCATGGGTGAACACGCTGTATTGTTTGGCTACCCGGCTTTGGTTTGTGCCTTACAGCAGCGCATTTATGTGCAAGCTAGCAAACGCTCAGATGGTCTGCTGGTGATTGAATCGGCGTTGGGGCAATATCAAGGAGATCTTGTATCACCAGCCCAAGACAGCCGCTTTAGCTTTGTTTTGCAGGCCGTTAAATCGGCCCAGGTTAATGATCTTGGTGTTACCTTAAGAATTCATTCTGACTTTAGTCACACCCTAGGCTTGGGTTCATCCGCTGCCGTTACCGTTGCCACTTTGGCTGCCTTGGCTTTATTAAGGCAAGCTGCTTTAGACCCACAAGAGATTATGCATTTGGCGATTGACGTCATTTGCAGCGTGCAAGGGCGAGGCTCAGGTGCCGATGTGGCCGCAAGTGCCTTAGGCGGTATAGTGCAGTTTACGGCTGAACCTATCAAGGCAAAGCCCATTGCTTTGACAGCCAGTGCATGGCAGCACACACCGCCCATGTGTTTGGTGTACTGTGGTTATAAAACACCAACCCCAAAGGTGATAGCGCAAGTGGCTCAAGCAGCCGCTTTAGATGGGCCATATTATGGCCACATATATGCCAATATGGGCGTCTGTGTAGTCGCCTCTATTGCCGCCTTAGAACAGCAAGATTGGCTGTTATTTGGTGACTGCATGAGACAGTATCAAAACCTGATGCGGGATCTAGGCGTGAGTGATGACACCATCGAGCAGATTCTGCGCTTAGGTGCGCAGCAAATGTCAGCTGCAAAATCAAACCCTTGTGCCGGTAAAATTTCCGGATCGGGTTTAGGCGATTGTGTATTGCTCATGGGCACTTATAGCATAAGTGGTTGGCCCCATGTGCAAATGGCCTTAAAAATGGAGCCGCAAGGCGTGCGTAAAGAGCATAAAATGCCCAACCACAACGAACTCCAGGAGCACCTATGAGTGCAGACAGTAACAATGCCAATGTTAACGCTGATGCTGTGTGTGCTTGGGTCGACCAAATATTGGCCCAAAAAAAGTACAATACAGCCGCAGCCCACGCCAGTGCTTATGCCCCAAGTAACATTGCCCTAAGTAAATACTGGGGTAAGCGTGAAGCGAGTTTTAATCTCCCCGTGACTGGCTCCTTGTCTATTTCCTTGGCCGAACATGGTACGCGCACGAGTTTGTCTGTGGTTGATGCGCCACAACACCAAGTTATCCTTAACGGCGCACAAGTTGATCAAGGGCAAGGCTTTGCGGTAAAAATATGCCAATGGCTAGATCGAGTATTGCCTGCCCAGCTTAAGTTACGCGTAGATACGCTGAATACCGTGCCCACCGCGGCTGGTTTGGCTTCTTCGGCCAGCGGCTTTGCTGCCTTAACCCTCGCCACCGATCAGCTCATGGGCTGGCACTTGCCGCAATCCCAGTTATCCGCCTTGGCACGTTTAGGCAGCGGTAGTGCTAGCCGTTCTTTGTGGCATGGTTTTGTAAAGTGGCAAGTTGGTGTACAAGATGATGGCAGCGATAGTGTGGCGTTTCCTCTAGATCAGCAATGGCCGCAGCTGAGAATTGGCCTGTTAACTGTGTCGAGCCAAAGCAAAGCCGTCTCATCCCGTGATGGTATGGCCCGCACAACCGCCACCTCGGCCTTGTACAAGCAATGGCCGCAGCAAGCCGAGCAAGACATGCTCACTATCGAAAAGGCGATTCAACAAGGTGATTTTGAGCAAATGGCACAATGCGCCGAACACAACGCCATGAGCATGCATGCCACCATGGCCGCTGCTTGGCCGCCGCTGGTATACTGGCAGCCCGAATCTTTGAACCAAATGCAAAAGGTTTGGCACTTGCGCCAACAAGGTTTGCCGCTTTATCTCACCATGGACGCGGGGCCAAATCTTAAACTTTTGTTTGAAGCTCAGCATCAAGCCGATGTGCAATCAGCCTTTCCCGAAGTGCAGGTGATCTGCCCCTTCTTTGAACCAGCATCAAGTCTGGCTTAATTAGCTATGCATGGCTTTGTGCTTTCTCGTCATAGCAAAGACACTGAGCAAGGCATTAGCCTGAGCTATTGGTTGGCGACTGATAATGGACCTGTGTGTTTGACGCAAACACAGCAACAAGCTCTATGTTTTTTGCCGCAATCGCAACAACAAAAAGCCCAAAAAATAATCCAGTCTCTGGCTTTGCCCAAAGTTAGCTGGCATATGCAGTCGTTAGCCTTAAATACCTTTACCCAAGGCCCAGCGGTGGCTCTTTATGTGTCCAACCACAAAGCCTTCCAAGATATTTGCGGGCTCTTAAAACAAGCGGGTATTAGCCTAATGGAGCAAGATGTTAGGCCGCAAGAGCGCTATATGATGGAGCGTTTTATCAGTGCTAGTTTGGTTGCTGATGTTGATGTAAACGTTGATGTAAGCACTGATGCTGGGGCTGTGAATTTGACTGATGTGCGCGTTAAAGCCAGTGATTATGTGCCCAAGATTAAGGCGCTTTCTTTAGATATTGAAACCACAATGGATGGCAAAACCATTCATAGCATTGCTGTTTATGGTCAGCACCAAGGGAAAGTTGTGCAAATGGTGTGGCTGCATTGGCCCGCCGGCATGCCGCAACAGCCTTTGGCCAGCTTGCCTGGCTATACTCAAACCTGTGTCAATGAGCGCCAGTTGTTAAAGCAATTTAGCCTGTGGTTACAAGCTTACGATCCAGATGCGATTATTGGCTGGGCTTTGGTACAGTTTGATTTTCAAATTCTCTGCGCTCGCGCACGGGAGCTAGGCGTACGCCTGAGACTAGGACGTGGTGGTGAAGAAATACGCTGGCGCGCAGGCCAAGGCAATCGACCAGCAAAGTTGTACATGCCGGGTCGGGTGGCGTTGGATGGTATCGAAGTTATGCGTTCGGCCACTTGGCAATTTGAATCCTTTGCCCTAGAGAATGTTGCCCAACAGTTGTTAGGTCGTGGCAAAGATATTACTAAGCCCCATGATCGCGGTGAAGAAATTCAACGCATGTACCGCCAAGACCCCGCCGCTTTAGTGCGCTATAACCTAGAAGACTGCCGTTTGGTGTGGGACATCTTTATAGAGGCAGACTTAATGGCCTTTCTGGTCGAGCGGGCACGGCTCACTGGGCTACCAATGGATCGCATAGGCGGATCCTCGCAGGCCTTTGATCACTTGTATCTGCCTAAATTGCACCGGCAAGGCTATGTTGCACCTGCTTTTGCCTCAGGCCAGGCGGGAGACAGCCCCGGCGGATTTGTGATGGATTCTAAGCCTGGTCTGTATCGTAATGTATTGGTTTTGGATTTTAAGAGCCTATACCCCAGTATTATTCGCAGCTTTAAAATAGACCCTCTGGGCCTAATTAAAGGCTTGCAAGAGGATGATACAGTGATGGGTTATAAAGGTGCCCGCTTTAGTCGCCAGCAAAGTATTTTGCCAGACATCATTCGTGACCTATGGGCGGCTAGAGACATAGCCAAACAGGCTAACAACACACCCTTATCAACCTCCATAAAAATCGTCATGAACTCTTGTTACGGTGTGTTAGGTTCAAGTGTTTGCCGCTTTTATGATCAGCGGTTGGCCAGTTCTATTACCTTGCGTGGGCATGCCGTATTAAACCAAACTAAGGACTTAATTCAACAGCATGGTCTGCAAGTTATTTATGGTGATACGGATTCGGTATTTGTTTGGTTGGGTGACGAAGCCATTACCTTGGCCGACGTGCAAGCTAGAGGTCGGGCTCTAGTTAAACATTTGAATGACTGGTGGAGCGCACATCTAACACATGAATTTAATCTAAAAAGCTATTTAGAAATTGAATTTGAGACTTATTTTAGTCGTTTTATAATGCCTACCATACGGGGCCAAGAAACGGGTAGTAAAAAGCGTTATGCCGGCATTACTGTGAACCCTGAAGGCGAAGAAAAAATGCTCTTTAAAGGCTTGGAACAAGTGCGTACCGACTGGACCAAGCTGGCCCGCGAGTTACAAGCCGAGCTCTACGATAGGGTGTTTCACGACCAAGCCTATGATGACCTTATTAAGCCGCTAATCGCACAGGTCAGAAATGGCCAATTAGACCATAAGCTGGTGTACCGTAAACGGTTGCGTAGGCCGCTAGCAGATTACCAAAAAAACGTCCCGCCCCATGTACAAGCCGCTCGCAAGGCAGACGCATGGCGCTTAAAAAATGGTTTGCCTTCGGCTTACTCTAAGGGCGGCTGGATTGAATATGTCATTACCCTAACGGGCCCAGAACCGCTCGATATTAACCCCACAAACTACGATTATGAACATTATATAGAACGTCAAATCGAACCCGTGGTCGACGGCATACTACCCTTCTTAAATGACAGCTTTGCCAATATTACCGAACGTCAGTTAGGTTTGTTCTAGTCACCTAAAGCAAAAATACCACTAAGCGCTTAGGCCCATGGGCCCCCATGCGTAAGGTTTGCTCTAAATCGGCACTACGAGAAGGGCCAGTGATGAAGTTGACCGTGCGTGGTATAGCACCTGACTTAGCGCCATCTCTAACCTTGTCCCAGGCATCTTCGTAACCGGCCACAATATTTGTTTGCTGCAGTACTAAGCAATGGATGTCGGGCAGAAAATTTAGGCTGGTGGGGCTATTAGGGCTCGAGTGCAATACCAAAGTGCCAGTTTCAGCAACGCCACAGAGGCTGTTGGTAAGGCTGATGGCATCGCCATTTTGGGCCACCCTTAACTCCGTGTTAATGCCAGCGCTGGCCCAATTCAGTGATCTAAGGTTTGACTCATCAGCCAGCACTAAGGGTTGCTGGCTGATGTTTGCTTGCTGCATCAGTGCTGCCAGTTGCGCAGGCAGTTGATCAAGGCTATCGAGTTGAATTAATTCGGCCGCAGACTCAAGTGCCATGGCCTTAAAATCGTCTATGGTGGCTTGCCCGGTTACCTTGGCTCGTGCCGGTTGCAAGGTGCGTTTAGGTGACTCTAGTTGTTGCTGCAAAGTGGTTTGTTGGTGCGGGCTTAATGGCCCTCGCTTTAAACCACTGCGGATGCGTGCCAGAATTTGCTGCCGTGCTTGGCTCATGGCTGCATCTCCTTATCAGTGTGTTGTTTAGGTTGTTTGGTTTGCGCCTGCCATTGCTGCATAAAGGTTTTTCCTTCGGGGGCAGGCAGGTCGCGCCAGAGGGTCCAGCCACGCCCTATGGGCAAACTGTGTAAGCGGTTTTTCTTGCCCGCCCAGAGCTTCATTAAAGGCATAGTGAAACGCGTCATGGCATGGTACAGCTTAGGCCGTTTGACCATGGCCGACCAAAATCGAATGCCCCAGCGATTAGCCGCAGAACCTAAGTTTTGCTCAAATTGTCGTTCGCGCCAGGTGCGCATGAGCTTGGGTAAGGGAATGCGTACTGGGCAAACGGCCTCGCATTTACCGCAAAAGGTAGATGCGTTGGGTAAATGCCCAGCTTGGTCTATGCCAATCATTTTTGGGGTGAGCACCGACCCCATAGGGCCGGGATACACCCAACCGTAGGCATGGCCACCAATTTGGCTGTACACAGGGCAGTGGTTCATGCAGGCGCTACAGCGAATGCAGCGCAACATATCTTGCTGCTCGTCACCAACCATGTCACTGCGACCATTATCTACCAGTACCACGTGAAATTGTTCTGGACCGTCTTGGTCACCGGTTTGCCTTGGGCCACTGGATAAAGTGTTATAAACGGCGCTTTCTTGACCCGTAGCCGAGCGCGATAATAAGCGCATGAAAAGGCTTAGGTCTTCCAGTGTGGGTACGCATTTTTCGATGCTGGTAACAACAATATGCACTTTAGGCAGGGTTTGGGTTAAATCGCCATTGCCCTCGTTGGTAACAATCATGGTGCTGCCAGTTTCGGCCACAAAAAAGTTAGCGCCAGTGATGCCTACATCGGCAGCTATAAAGTGATCGCGCATAATGTCGCGAGCCTCTTGCATCAGCTCTGCAGGGTCTTCTTTACGCGGTAAATTATGTTTTTCGGCGAAGATGTCACTCACTTGTGGCAAATTAAGGTGAATTGCTGGGGCGATGATATGGCTTGGGTGGTCCCCGCGCAATTGCAGAATGTACTCACCTAAATCAGTCTCAATGGGCGTGATGTTGTGCTTTTCTAAAAACTCATTGAGGTTGATTTCTTCCGTCACCATGGATTTGCCCTTGGTCACGGTTTTTGCGTTAACGCTACGGCAGATATCAACAATGGTTTGGCAGGCCTCATCTGAAGTTTGCGCCCAATGCACATGGCCACCACTGGCATGCACTTTGTTCTCGAAGGTTTCTAGGTAAAAGTCTAGATTCTCAATCACCTTGTCTTTGATGACAACCGCTTGATCACGCATGGCGTCAAACTCTGGCATACGCTCCATGGCTTTGCGGCGCTTGCTAGGGAAACCCGCTTTTAAATTCTGCAGAGCGGTTTGTAAGTTGGCGTCATTTAAGGCTGACTTTGAACGAGCGATAAAATCTGGGCTGTTAATATCCATGTTGGTTTATCCCTCGTAGGCCAGGTTGATCGAGGCAGATCGAAGCTCGGTGTTGTGTGCTTCGCCCAAGGCTGGCAAATCCAGGGCATCGGCCAATAACTCAACAATGTGCCGGGTTTGTAAATTGCTGCCTTGGCGTTTGAGTTTGCCTGCCATGTTCATTAAGCAGCCTAAATCACCGCCTACCAATAGCTGCACCTGGCTGGCATTAGCATTGTCGGCCTTGTGTTCCACCATGCGGTTGGATATGTCCGGGTACTTGATGCAAAAAGTGCCACCGAAGCCACAGCAGGTATCGGCCTCTTGCATTTCTTTGAGTTCAATATTGGGCATTTGTGCCAACAACTGGCGTGGTTGACGATGAATATCAAGTTCGCGTAAGCCGGCGCATGAATCGTGGTAGGTGACCTGCGCCTTAGTATCATTTGGCGCTAGCTTAAAATCCATCACGTCGACTAAAAAACTGGTGATCTCATAGGCTTGGCGGGCTAATTTTTGCGCTGTTTGGAAGTCTTTGCTGGTTTCATCAAATAATTCAGGGTATTGATGTAGCATGCCAATGCATGAGCCAGATGGGCCCACTACATAGTCGTAGCCTTCTAGAGCGGCCATGGTTTGCTGGGCAATAAGGCGGGTGTTGTTGCGGTCGCCGCTGTTAAAGGCAGGCTGACCACAGCAGGTTTGGCTGGCAGGTACTTGCACAACGCAACCGGCAGCTTGCAGCAGCTTCACCGTAGCGAAGGCCACGCTTGGGCGCATGGCGTCGGCCAGGCAGGTTACAAACAGAGCCACCTTGGGCTGAGTGAGAGTGTTTTTGCTGGGTTGTAAGTAGGGAGAACGTGACATAAGTAACCTGCTGCCTAGGACGTTGATACAAAAGATTATAAGGCATTATGCCCATGACACCCACTTATCTCTAGTAGGGTGGGGTGATATGAGTTAAAGTGATCTGACCAGTGCTGAGTTTGAAAAATATGAATTGCGTTGAACAAATTAGTCGAGCCATAGAGCAGAACATCCGCCAGTGCCGATGGCCACCTGGAGCAAAGCTGCCTGGTCAACGGGCTTTAATGCAGCGCTTTGGCGTGTCACGCACCAGTTTGCGTGAAGCCATAACTCGGCTAGAGGTGAAAGGTTTAGTGAGCACCCGCCACGGCTCGGGTTGTTATGTAAATAATTTATTTGAAACGCAGTTTGCACTCCCTCTTATGGGGGTTGAGCTCGATTCTTCTGACCTGCAATTATCGGTTATGGAAATGCGCTTAGTGCTGGAAGGCGAGGCGGCCAAGCATGTCTGTGAGCGTGCCACGGCAGATGAATTGGCGCTCATTGATGTCGAGTATCAAGCCATGCTGCAACACATCGGTAGCCCTTTGCAGAGGGCTAAGGCCGATTTGAGGTTTCACATGCTTATTGCTGAATCAAGCCATAACTTGATTGTGGTGTCTTTGAGTCAGTTGCTTTATACCCAGTTTTTTAACGCAATTTATGGCACTTTAGTCACAACTCAACAGACTCCAGAAGAGTTAATTGCCCGAGCCAACGAACAGCATGAAGCCATTTATCACGCCATAATGGCGCGTGATGGGGCCGCTGCCAAGCACGCCGCTATAGAACATATTCGTTACTCAATGTGTGTGCTTAAGGAGCTAGTATGAAGTGCCTCAAAGGAATAGAGCCAAGTGAGTAAAAACAGTGCTAAAACTTGTTGTTGGCTGTCAATAAGGGTAGAATAAGCGCCTCATTTTTACGCTGTCGATCTGATTAGGTTGGGTAACGGCGCTTCATCCCAAGTGGCCTTTGGTAGGGGCCACCACTGAGCAAGGAAAATTCATGCCTGTAATTACTCTTCCGGACGGCAGTCAGCGTGCCTTTGACGCCCCTGTGTCTGTCTATGATGTGGCTTTTGATATTGGCCCAGGCCTAGCCAAGGCCGCGCTTGCCGGTAAGGTGGCCGGTGAGTTGGTAGACACCAGTTTTGTGATTGAGCAAGATACAACTCTGGCCATTGTTACCGCGCGTGATGAAGAAGGTTTAGAAGTTATCCGCCATTCCTGTGCTCATCTAATGGCCCAAGCGGTGCAAGCCGAATTTCCTGGTGCACAGGTGACCATTGGTCCGGTGATCGAAGATGGCTTTTTCTATGATTTTTCCTATGAGCGCCCGTTTACCCCAGAAGACTTAGTGAAGATTGAAGCCCGTATGAAGGCTTTAACCAAAGAGAACCTTAAGGTTGAACGACGCATCATGAGCCGGCCAGATGCCGTGGCCTTCTTTAAAAACCTTGGCGAAGACTACAAGGTTGAAATTATCGACAGCATTGCTGGCGACGAAGACTTGTCTTTCTATAGTCAAGGTAACTTTACTGATTTATGTCGTGGACCCCACGTGCCATCCACGGGTTTCATCAAATCCTTTAAGTTGATGAAGGTGGCCGGTGCCTATTGGCGTGGTGATTCTAACAATGCCATGCTCACACGGGTGTACGGTACGGCTTGGGCCGACAAGAAAGACCTAAAAGCCTACTTGCACCGTTTGGAAGAAGCAGAAAAGCGCGATCACCGTAAAATTGGCAAAAAACTAGATTTATTCCATACCCAAGAAGAAGCCCCTGGTATGGTTTTTTGGCACCCTAATGGCTGGACCATTTATCAGGTGTTAGAGCGCTACATGCGCCAGCGTCAGCTTGAAGCCGGTTATCAAGAAGTGAAGACACCACAAGTGGTTGATCGCAGTTTGTGGGAGCGTTCGGGCCACTGGGACAAGTTCTCCGACATGATGTTTACTACCTCCTCGGAAAACCGCGACTACGCGGTGAAGCCAATGAATTGCCCATGCCATATTCAAATCTTTAACCAAGGCTTAAAGAGCTACAAAGAATTACCCATTCGCATGGCTGAGTTTGGTTCTTGTCATCGCAATGAACCTTCGGGCACATTGCACGGTCTTATGCGGGTGCGTGCTTTTACTCAGGACGATGGTCATATCTTCTGTTCTGAAAATCAAATGCAGGGCGAAGTGGCTCGCTTTATCGATTTTTTGTATGACGTTTATCACGACTTTGGCTTTGATGATGTGATTCTGAAGCTGTCTACTCGCCCAGAACAGCGGGTGGGTTCTGATGAGGTTTGGGATCGGGCCGAAGCAGCTTTAGAAGAAGCCCTTAACGCCAAGCAATTACCGTTTGACATTTTACCGGGTGAGGGTGCATTTTATGGCCCCAAAATCGAATTCTCTTTGAAGGATTGCCTGGGTCGAGTGTGGCAGTGTGGCACCATGCAAGTGGACTTTTCCATGCCTGCTAGACTAGACGCACAGTTTGTTAATGAAGCGGGCGAACGCGAAGTTCCGGTTATGTTGCACCGGGCAACTTTGGGTTCTTTTGAGCGTTTCTTGGGTATTTTGATCGAAAACTTTGCCGGAGCCATGCCTCCTTGGTTAGCGCCAAAACAAGTGTCGATTTTGAATATTACCGACAAACAAGCACCTTTTTGCCAAGAAATTGAAGAAAAGTTGACAAAAATGGGCTTTAGGGCCGCTGCGGACTTGAGAAACGAAAAGGTAGGCTTTAAAATCCGCGAGCACACAATTCTTAAAATTCCTTATATGCTGGTTATTGGCGATAAGGAAGTTGAAACCCAGTCGGTCACAGTGCGTACTCGTACGGGTGAAGATTTGGGTAATATGAGCCTTGACGCTTTTGCGCAACTGCTTAATGCAGACATCGCCAAGCTAGGCCGCACTGAAGCGTAAGAATACGTTTCAAAACACGAATTAACGGAGATACCGAAATTAAACGGGAATACAGCAAGGGCAAAACTAAACGCCCAACTATTAATGAACACATTGAAGCGACAGAGTGTCGCCTCATCGGTGCCGACGGCGAACAAGTCGGCATTGTTTCTGTAGCTGAGGCACTGCAAATGGCAGAAGCCGCCAAACTCGATCTAGTTCAGATCGCCGCTGATGCGGAGCCTGTGGTTTGTAAAATCATGGACTATGGCAAGCAAGTGTTTGAAGCCAAGAAACAAAAAGCGGCTGCTAAAAAGAAGCAAAAGCAGACCCAAGTGAAAGAAATCAAGTTCCGTCCCGGAACTGATGTGGGAGATTATCAGGTAAAACTACGCAACCTGATCCGTTTCCTAGAGAACGGTGACAAGACGAAAGTAACCTTGCGTTACCGGGGTCGAGAAATGGCACACCAAGAATTGGGTATGGAACTACTCAAGCGTGTAGAAGTCGATTTGGCTGAATACGCTGCAGTAGAACAATTTCCCAAGATGGAAGGCCGTCAATTGACTATGGTGTTGGCACCAAAGAAAAGAAAGTAACTTTAACCAGTTGCTATCGGGAGACCTGTTAAGAGTTTAGGTTCTTAATTGCGTCTTCATTAACAATCAACGAATGCGTGGAGTAAATGTAATGCCTAAGATGAAATCTTGCAGCGGTGCTGCAAAACGATTCAAGAAAACTGCTAACGGTTTTAAGCACCGTCAGTCCTTCACCAGTCACATTTTGACTAAAAAGAGTACCAAGCGTAAGCGTCATTTACGTGGCACTCTGCAGATTTCTGCTGCAGATAAGCCATTAGTAAAGCGCATGTTGCCGTATATCTAAATAGTCACTGGTAAGGAGAAAGTATAATGTCTCGCGTAAAACGTGGTGTACAAGCACACCGCCGTCATAAGAAGATCCTCAAGTTAGCCAAGGGCTATTACGGTGCACGTAGCCGTATTTTCCGAGTTGCTAAGCAAGCTGTAATCAAAGCTGGCCAATATGCCTACCGCGACCGTCGTCAACGTAAGCGTCAGTTCCGTGCTCTATGGATTGCCCGTATCAACGCCGGTGCGCGTATGAATGGTCTTTCCTACAGCCGTTTGATTGCTGGTCTGAAGAAATCTTCAATCGAGATTGACCGCAAAGTGCTGGCTGATTTAGCCATTCATGATAAAGCGGTATTTACAGCGATCGTAGAGAAGGCTAAAGCGGCACTCGCTTAAGCTGGTTGATACAGCCCTAGCTTTGCTGGGGTAAATCAAGCTATGTTCGTATCCTCTAACGAGGATTAAAAACAAGGGAAGGGTGCAAACTCTTCCCTTGTCTTGTTTTAGACGGAGAAGAATATGCAACACCTCAAGCAACTGGTCACCGAAGGCTTAGATGCCGTGGCTCAAGCGGCAGACGAAACCGCCCTTGACCAAGTTCGGGTTCAGTACTTAGGTAAAAAGGGTGATTTGACGGCACAGCTCAAGAGCCTGGGTAAATTGTCGGCCGAAGAGCGGCCTGCTGCTGGTGCCAAGATCAACGAAGCTAAGCAACAAGTACAAGATGCCATTAACGTCAGGCGCACCATGATGGCCGCTAACGCCCTTAGCAAGCAACTGGCAGTTGAGAGTGTCGATGTGACTTTGCCAGGTCGTGGCCAAGCTACAGGTGGTTTGCACCCTGTAACCATGACCATGGAACGCATCGAGAACTTCTTTGCACAAATTGGCTTTTCTGTGGCTCAAGGCCCAGAAATCGAAGACGACTATCATAACTTCGAAGCCCTCAATATTCCGGTCCATCACCCAGCCCGTGCCATGCACGATACTTTTTATTTTGGTGATGGCACCTTACTACGTACCCACACATCTGGCGTGCAAGTAAGAACCATGGAACAGCAACAGCCACCGATCCGTATTATTTGTCCGGGCCGAGTTTATCGCTGTGATTCCGACCAAACCCACACGCCCATGTTCCACCAGGTGGAAGGCTTGTTGGTAGACGACAATATTAGTTTTGCAGACCTTAAGGGCATACTGCATAACTTCCTCAACGTATTTTTTGAGCAAGACCTACAAGTGCGCTTTAGGCCTTCGTATTTCCCCTTTACCGAACCTTCCATCGAGGTGGATATTGGTTACAAAGGCGAAGATGGCAGTCAAAAATGGCTCGAAGTTTTAGGCTGCGGCATGGTTCACCCCAAGGTATTTGAACACTCGGGTATCGATGCTGAAATCTATACCGGCTTTGCCTTTGGTATGGGTGTTGAACGTTTGGCTATGTTGCGCTACGGCGTTAAGGACCTGCGCATGTTCTTTGAAAACGATCTACGTTTTTTAGCACAATTTAATTAACCGGGTTTGATCGAGACACACACATGAAATTTAGTGAACAATGGCTGCGTGAATGGGTTAACCCAGCAATCAGCAGCGACGAATTGATTGCCCAGATTACCTTAGCCGGGCTAGAAGTAGACGATGTTGAATCTGCAGCGGGTGAGTTTAGCGGTGTTATCGTCGGCGAAATCATCAGCGCCCATCAGCATCCAGATGCTGACAAGCTGAGAGTTTGTCAGGTTAGTAATGGCACGCGCGAGACGCAAGTGGTTTGTGGTGCTGCCAATGCCCGTGTCGGCATTAAAGTGGCTTTTGCTACCGTTGGTGCCGTGTTGCCAGGCAACTTCAAAATCAAAAAAGCCAAGCTGCGTCAGCAAGAATCCTTAGGCATGTTGTGCTCCGCTGCAGAACTTGCCATTGGTGACGAAGACGATGGCATCATGGAATTGGCGGCGGATGCACCGTTAGGCGCAGATTTGCGTGATTTTCTTAAGCTCAACGATAAGATTATTGATGTGGACCTAACGCCAAACCGTGGCGATTGTTTAAGCATTGCTGGCCTTGCCCGTGAAGTAGGCGTGCTTAATTCCATGGATGTCACCGGTCCAGAGCTGAAAGAGCTGGCACCGCAAATTGGTGACGTATTTCCGGTTAAGGTTAGCGCCCAAAAACAGTGTCCACGTTTCTTGGGCCGAGTGCTGAACAACATCGACACCTCTCAAACCTCACCTTCATGGTTGCAAGAAAAGTTGCGCCGTTGTGGCGTGCGTAGCATAGACCCAGTGGTGGATGTAACTAACTACATGCTCTTGGAAATGGGTCAGCCCATGCACGCCTATGACCTCGACAAGCTCAATGGTTCCATCATTGTGCGTATGGCTAGCCAAGGTGAGAGCCTCACTTTGCTGGATGGCCAAAAGGTAGAGCTAGATCAAGAAACTTTAGTCATTGCCGACAACGAAGGCGTATTGGGCATGGCCGGTATCATGGGTGGCGCTGACACAGGCGTTAACGCCAACACCTCTAACATATTTTTAGAAGTAGCTTTTTTTAACCCCATTAGTATTGCCGGTAAAGCCCGTAGTTACGGCTTACACACGGATGCCTCCCACCGTTATGAACGGGGTGTAGACTTTAATTTACAGCGCCAAGCTATGGACCGTGCCACCATGTTGCTACAAAGCATTGTGGGTGGTGAAGCTGGGCCCATTGTTGAGCAAGTATCAGCCGAGCACTTGCCTAGAGAGTCCACAGTTAGCTTGCGCAAATCACGCTTAGAGGCTTTGTTGGCTTATAAGGTGGCTGATGAGCAGGTGTTGGATATTCTCACCCGTTTGGGTTTGAGTTTAATTTCCTCAGATGACGATTCGTGGACCTTTAAAGCACCTTCATGGCGCTTTGATATAGCCATCGAAGCTGATCTGATTGAAGAAGTAGCGCGCGTCTATGGCTATAACAACTTGCCCAGTACTAACCCTGTGGCAAGCATGGAGATTTCGGCCAAGCCAGAAGTGCAGCGCCCAATATCTATATTGCGTCGCCACATGGTAAGCCGCGGCTACCAAGAAGCCATTACCTACAGCATGGTTGAGCCTGGCCTGCTGGCCAAATTTGATGATCAGAATAAGCCCGTTGCCTTGGCTAACCCTATTTCTGCCGATATGGCCGTTATGCGCACTAGCTTATGGCCTGGTTTGGTGAAAGCCTTGCAGCACAACCAAAACCGCCAACAGTCCCGTGTACGTTTGTTTGAAACCGGTCAGCGCTTTATTCCCAGCCCCCAGGGCTTGCAGCAGCAAGATGTGTTTGCAGGTTTAATTTATGGTGCTCGGCACCCAGAAAGCTGGCATGGTAAGGCCAATAGTGTCGACTACTTTGATGCTAAGGGTGATCTCGAATCACTGCTTGCTCTTAGCGGCCTTAGCTATGGTTTTGAGACAGCCCAACACTTAGCCTTGCATCCTGGGCAAAGCGCAGCCATTAGCTGCAACGGCGCTGTGATTGGCTATTTAGGTGCGATGCACCCAGGGCTAATTAAAGATTTAGGTTTGCAAGGTCCTGTGTTCTTGTTTGAAGTGGATTTAGCCGCCATTAGCCAAGGCATATTGCCAGCTTACCAAGCTTTGTCTAAGTTTCCAGAGGTGCGTCGTGACCTTGCTTTAGTGCTTGATCAGCAAATTAGTGTGGCCCAAGTGACTGCCTGTATCGAAACTAGCGCTGGAGAATGGCTTACTGGAGTGGGTTTATTTGACGTTTATCAGGGCCAAGGCATTGAAAATGGACAAAAAAGTCTCGCTTTAGGCTTGACGTGGCAGCACCCATCGCGCACTCTTACAGATGAAGAAGTTAACCAGTGGGTTGAGCAGGTGGTAGCACACCTTACTGAACACGCCGGTGCCAGCCTTAGGGGCTAATAATAAACACAAGGGCGAGGACCCAGCTATGGGATCACTGACCAAAGCCGATATGGCAGAACGTCTTAGTAGTGAACAACAGCTTAGTAAACGCGACGCCAAAGACATGGTCGAGGCCTTCTTCGAAGAAGTCTCTTCCAGTCTTATTAATAACGAGCAAGTTAAATTATCTGGGTTCGGAAATTTTGACTTGCGAGATAAGCGTTCACGGCCCGGTCGTAACCCTAAAACTGGCGAAGAGGTGGCTATTGCAGCTCGCCGAGTCGTTACTTTTAGGCCTGGTCAAAAGCTCAAAGATCGGGTTGAATCAGAAAATTAACTGACCTGATCAAAGACTTGATTTAGTTCTAATTTTTCCTTATTCCTGTGCCTTAAGCGCTTCCAAAGCGGCGGCTATTCAAGTAATATACCGCCTCTTCTGAGGTTCTCATCGAACCGCATCAGATGCATTGTCGGGGCGTAGCGCAGCCTGGTAGCGCACCTGCCTGGGGGGCAGGTGGTCGCAGGTTCAAATCCTGCCGTTCCGACCACTACTTTCTTCTTATATTTCAGTAGTTTATACGATTTTATGCGTTAAGTTTTTGCAATTTTTGGCTTAAAAACCTGTTTAGCAAGGTGTCAAAATTACGGATAATTGTTACTCCGAAAAATATTAACATAACGCCAAACAATTCTTGTGGCTTAAGGCTTTCATTGAGCAAGCTGATGCCGACAAAAATACCCACCACAGGGATGATAAAAGTATTAAGCGATGTGTTGCTGGGGCCGGCACGCTTTAGTAGGCGAAATAATATGATATAGGCTAGCGCGGTAGAAAAAAGCGCTAAAATAAACAGCGATAACCACACATCCAGTCGATATTCAAAGCTAGGCAGTCCTTCAATGTTAATGCTCACCACAGACATAGCGATCGCAGCCCAGATTAAGGTATATGTAGTCACCACCGTTTTATCTAGGTGCGCTGGCACAAATTTTTGTATGTAAATACCGCTGCTACCATAAAACAAGCAAGCCCCAATCATCGCCAGTTGCCCTAAGCTAGTGAGGTCAAAACTGCTCAGCTTGTCGAAGCCCATGATAATCATAATGCCCAACATTCCCATGCTTAGCCCGAGCGCTTTACGCCAGCTCATGCGCTCACTACCACCGATAAAAAAGTGGGCTAAAAAGGCAGTAAAAAAAGGCACGGTGCTATTGAAAATAGCGCCGATACTAGTGGAGACGTACTGCTGTCCCCAAGTGAAAAGAGAGAAGGGGATGGCGCAGGAAAGGAGACCGCAACCCAGTAGTAATAGTTGTTCTCTGGCACTGGTGCGGAGGTTTTTTTTGCGAATCAGACACCAAAGAAATAACGCACTAAAGGCAATGCACAATCGTAAAAATACCAAACTGAAAGGGGGGATTTGATCGAGGGAATTTTTAATGTTGATATAAGAAAACCCCCACAACAACGACAGTGTCAGCAGCATAATCCACTCAACTCGGCCCATAGTGTATTGATTAGCATCTATTTGCATGGCAGGTTAATAGGTTCCTATTTGTTTGTTTTTCCACGCCTGAATTAAAAAGTAGGCGATGGAGTCACTGCTGCTGTATTTGTATTGACCTTGCTGCACTTCATGGTTGTCTTCTTTGCTGCCCTCTCTGCTGGCAAAGAGCTGCAGTTGTTGGCGGCTAAACCACTGAGCGGTTTCAAGGTCGTCGTTGCTGACGTCAATGGCCTCAGTACTGGCTATTGCGGTAAAACCTAACATCACCGAGGCGGGGAATGGCCACGGCTGAGAGCGAACGTAATTCACATCCTTTACGTTAATGCCGCTTTCTTCATGTACTTCTCTGGTGACCGCTTCCTCCAGGCTTTCCCCTGGGTCAACAAACCCCGCCAGGGTTGAATATACCCCGCTGGGCCAGCTGCGTTGGCGACCGAGTAGGCAGCGCGCTACACCATCGTCAAACATGCGCTCCACCAGCATAATCACGGCAGGATCGGTACGGGGAAAGTTAATCTTGTGACAGTCGCTATTAGTGCAGCGCCTGGCGTGCCCGGCTTCGATAAGTTGGCTCAAAGAGCCGCATTTTCCGCAGTAGAGGTGAGTGCGATGCCAAAACACTAAACCTTTTGCCAGGGCCAGAATGGCGGCGTCTACAGCGGGTATAACCGACCCCAGTTGCCGCAGTTGTTGCCACACGCCAAGTTGTTCAATGGCTTGGAGGTCGGCAAAATTTAATTTATTAGAGTCCAGTGCAAACATAACCACTGACTCATCTTTGCCTAAAAACACACAAGAGTTAACACTTACCCCAGGTAATTGATCAAGCCTTAGATACAAAGGGTTTAGTGGCTTGTCACGCTGAAAAAAGTTATCCCCATCGTGGATTAAAGCAAACAGCGTTTTATGGCTGTTAAATTGGCGCTTAAGCCAAGCCTTATTTTTGCGTTGATTGGTGCATCGGTCTAGGGGCATGCCGGTGTAAGTAAGCGACATATTAGCTATAACTCGCTACGGGATTGCCTAACACCGCCATATTCGGCGTAATGCCAAGGCCTGCAGTAGACGGTGCCCGCACGCAGCCATTAATGATAGGGTAATTTCCCTGCGCGGTTGTTAGAGTGACCATATCTCGGCATTCCAATACCGATCTGAGTAGGTTTGGTTGTACTGTTTGCGCCAGCTGCACAATGGCGGCAAAGGCAATGTCAGAGCCGGTGGTTTCTTGCACACTTAATTCACACACAGGTAGATCTACGCTTTTACCAAAAACGTCCCAACAGGCAACGTCGATGGGTGTCTTAGCATGGTTGTGGCCCACCAAACTTTGGTCCATAGTGTCGTTAATACGATCCACTTGGCGTGGGTCTCGGCCGATCAGATAAGGTGCCATCTCGGCAATCCCGGCCCTTACGCCATAAGCGTGTGCGGCAATATATGTGGCGCCAAAAGGGGTTGATTCTCCCCAACCTTCAAGGCCGGTATCAGTGGTAATGCACACGAAAGTGGCATCGAAAGAGGTATATGTGCGACCTCCAGATAGTTCATAAGTGCCGCCTGAGTAGGGCAGGTCCAGCTGATAGACGTCGATTTTCTTGATTTTCATAGGGGCTGCTCCACATCCACTTGGTGGGGTGGAATGAGCACTAATTTGCCGGTGAATTGCTTGGCTAAAAAAGTCTCTTGTGCCGCAACAATATCCTTAAGAGCAAAGGTTTTGGCAACCACTGGGCGGATTTCCCCCGCCTCGATATAGCCTACAAGGTTTTCGAAAACAATATCCTCTTGGAAAGTGCAGCCAAACAAGGTTAGATCTTTTAGGTACAGGCTCCTAACATCCAGTTCAACCATGGGGCCACCGATGGCTCCAGCCGTGGCGTAGCGACCACCGCGCACTAGTATGTCTAGTAATTCGGGCCAAGCGGCTCCAGCCACCAAGTCTATCACCACGTCAACACTGCCTTGGCCTAAGGTTTGGGCAAGGGATTCACCGCGAGCAATAACCTGATCAGCCCCCAGAGCCAATACATCATTGGCCTTAGCTGCAGCAGCCACGGCAATCACTCTGGCCCCCCGGCGTTTGGCTAATTGAATGGCCGCCGAGCCCACACCGCCCGATGCGCCGGTAATCAGTACTCGGTCGCCTTGTTGGACATGAGCGCGATGGAGCAGGCCCTCTGCGGTGGAATAGGCGCAGGGTATGGATGCGAGCTGCGCATCACTCCAATCGCAATCCACGGCGTAGGTTTCTCTGGCTGGGGCCACGGTATATTGGGCGAAGCTGCCATTACACTCTGAACCGAAGGTCCAGCATTCATAGGGGCGGTAATCCACATAGCTACGTAACATATTGCGCACAAGAACGCGCTCACCAAGTCGCTCAGCAGGTATTAAGGTGCCCACTGCAACAATGTAGCCACAGCAATCAGCACCTTGTATCAAGGGGAAGTTTAAGGCGCTGCCAGACCAAGAGCCATCAGCGTCATTGGCATGCTCAAAGCCTTCAGTGCCGCCGGCATTAGTTTGCTCAACAACCGCTTTAGAGTACCAGGCGGTGCGGGTGTTTATGTCGGTGTTATTGACCCCAGCGGCCATCACTTTAATAAGTACTTCGTCTGGGCCTGGTGTTGGCGTTACAACGTCATTGCGATAGACCAGTTTATCAACCCCGCCATGGCCCATTAGATGGACAGCGGTCATAGTGCTAGGTATGCGTGGCGGTTGTGGCGGTTGTGGAGGTATAGGAGCGGAGTTAGGCATGATCAAGGTTGCTTCCGTTACAGGGTGTGTATGCTAGGTACAGAGATTAGTGCTAACTGCTTCACAATTGCAATGAGTAGCTGTAAAAATACTCATCAGCTTCTTCATAAGCCAGCCTTTCGGGCAAATGCTAACTAAATTCTGTGGCATTAGCGACCAAAAGTGATTAACATGTTATCTATTATTGCGCTAAAGGCATATCAACACATGTGTCATCTAGGTGCCAGATTAACCTATGGGAAGTGACCTTATGAGCCTGTATCAGACCCAAAAATTGTTGTACCTACTGAATAAAGACGTACAGCTGCAACAATCGTTTTTGGCCGATCATGAGAGTGTACTTGCCGATTACAAGCTCACCGAAGAAGAACACGCTGCGTTAGCCAAGCAAGATATTGGGCTGCTTTATATTTTGGGTGTGAATGGTCAAATACTCATGCACTTTGCCGCCATGTGTGGCCTTGCCTGGCCGGAATATATCCAAGCCATGCGTGATGCTTTGGTGATTCATGGCAACGTGAGAACCGGACTTTATGTAACCACAGATGGCAAGGGGGCTGTATGAGCTTAGTTTTTGCAGGGGTGTGCAGTCATGCACCAGGAATTACCGGTCGTGCCCATTTGGCAGACCCAGATGACAAGGCCACTCTTTATAGTGCCTTCGACGACATGCGCCAAGCTTTAGAAGACAGTAAGCCCGATGCTTTAATAGTGATCGCGGCGGAGCATTTTGCCAACTTTTTCATGAACAATATGCCGGCCTATTGCATTGGTGCCAGCGACGAGTATGAAGGGCCCATCGAAGATCCACAATGGTTGGGTATCGAACGACGGCTGATTCCAGGTAACCCTGAGCTATCCAAACGCATTATCCAGAGCGTGTTACAAGACGTGGATGTGGCCTATGCTGAAGAGTGGAAGTTTGACCATGGCATTAGCGTACCGCTGCACTTTCTCACGCCCAAGTATGATTTAGATATTATCCCCGTCAACATCAACTGCCAGGGGCCGCCGTTGTCACCCTTGCACCGTGCTTGGGCCTTTGGCGAAGCCTTGCGCAAGGCTTGTGACGAAGCACCGGAACGCATCGCCATTGTGGCCACAGGGGGTATTTCCCATTGGCCCGCTACCCCAGATTCGGGCAAGATTAATGAAGCTTGGGATAAAGCATTCTTGCAACGCTGGTGCGCCGGCGACAAGGCAGCCATGCTCAGCTATACCGACGAAGAAATTTGGCGCGATGCAGGCCAAGGTGGATTTGAAATTCGCGCCTTCATTGCTATCTCTGGCGCCACCGTAGGCTATACGCCGCGAGTGCATTACTACCGGCCCATCCCTATATTTGCCGTTGGCTGTACTACGGGTTGGGTTGATCTGTAAGGCCAACACCAATGGGCCCTGATAAGTGGGCCCATTCAATAGAGGGTTGAGCTGGTTAAAAGTATCCGCTAAAATCTTCGCTCTTTTTCTCAAAGGTGTTAGTTGTGGCCCAGCTTTATTTCTATTACTCCTCCATGAATGCTGGCAAGTCTACTGCCTTGCTACAATCGGCCTATAACTATCAAGAGCGGGGCATGCACTCGTTTATCTTATCGGCTGCCTTAGATGACCGTTATGGCATCGGCAAAGTCACCTCGCGTATTGGCTTGGCGGCCGATGCACAATTGTTCAGTGGCACGGATCATCTTTTCAATATCTTGCAAACCCAACATCAGCAAAGGCACATTGATTGCGTTCTTATTGATGAAAGTCAGTTCTTAAGCCGCGAGCAAGTTAAACAACTAACCCAAGTGGTAGATCAGCTCAACATTCCAGTGCTGTGTTACGGCATTCGCACAGATTTTAGAGGGGAACTGTTTCCTGGTAGCCAGTACTTGTTAGCTTGGGCAGACAAGTTGGTGGAGCTTAAAACCGTGTGTCATTGTGGCCGCAAAGCCACCATGGTGGTGCGCACCGATGAACAGGGCAATGTAATTAGAGATGGCGAACAAGTGGTAATTGGTGGCAATGAGCGCTATGAGTCACTTTGTCGCAGACATTTTAGCCAGCAAATGTGGGCTTAGTACCTATGTTTGTTGCGAAGTCACATACTCTTTGAGCGTCTGGTCCACTCGTGTTTGTTAGCCTTTGCCAGTGTCGCGTAAATAGCTAATCACTTGCGGCAACAAGCGAATGCGTTCTTTAGTGACCGCGGCTTTGGGCCGCCCTAAGGGCCGCAGTTGTCTAAACTCGGTGTCAGACAACTCATAGGCATCGGGGTTGGCGGTAATACCAGCATTGATTTGCGCATCTTCTTCCATTGTAGGAAAAATAGTTCCAGCTCTAAGCTTCGGCATAACGTTTCATCTCCCGCAAATTTGCTTTTCTTAGGCTAATGATCCGGCGCCTGTCGCCACGATCAGTATAGATTACACAGAATAGTCTCAAGCCAATATACGCAAAGCCTATTATGCGTTTTTCTCCATGGTCATGGCGCTGATCTTCTGCGGCCCACAATGTATCCCAATCTATATCGCTGGCCAGAGACACGCCATGTTTAGCCCAGTTAGTAACATCCTTGTAGTGGTCGTAGTCAATGTCGTGTTTAATTGCTGAAAAATCACTATACCCAAGGAATAATCCAGTGGTATGTTACTGCTTTCGTACTGCACTGATAACGAACGATTTGCTGGGAGAAAAAATAGATGAATAACCTTGATTTTACCCACAGTATTGAAGAGTGGACGCATTTTTTCATTCCCTTGGCCGACGGCACCCAGCTAGCTGCACGGGCTTGGTTGCCCACCAATGCCAATGACATTCCAGTGCCAGCCATCCTTGAATATATACCCTATCGCAAACGTGATGGCACGGCTCTTCGCGATGAGCAAAGCCACCCCTATTGGGCGGGCTTTGGTTATGCCAGTGTGCGCGTTGATATGCGTGGCTGTGGTGAGTCCACTGGGCTCATGTTGGATGAGTATTTACAGCTAGAGCTTGACGATGCCGTTGAAGTTATTGAATGGCTGGCCAGCCAATCTTGGTGTAGCGGTAAGGTTGGCATGATGGGTAAGTCTTGGGGTGGCTTCAATAGCCTGCAAGTGGCGGCTATGGCACCTGAAGCACTTAAGGCCATTGTCACCGTGTGCTCCACCGATGATCGCTATGCCGATGACATCCACTACCGCGGTGGTGCATTGCTGTTAGAGAATTTTAGCTGGGCCTCAACCATGGCCTGCTATATGGCCAAGGCCCCCGACCCTTTGTTATTGCCAGATACTTGGCGTCAACAATGGCAACATCGGTTAGAGAACATGCCTTTGTTAGCCAAACAGTGGTTAGAACATAGCCACAAGGATGATTACTGGAAGCACGGCTCAATCAATCAAGACTACGCTGCCATAAAGGCCGCAGTTTATTGTATTGGCGGTTGGGGCGATGCGTATTCGGAAGCTATCCCGCGCATGATGCAAGGCTTAAGTTGCCCTAAAAAAGCTATAATAGGCCCCTGGGCCCACAAATACCCCAATTACGCGTCGCCTAAGCCCGAAATGGACTTCTTAGGCGAGGCCAAACGCTGGTGGGATTATTGGCTCAAGGGCATCGACAATGGCATCATGGTAGAACCCACCATTGCTGCTTACATTCAAGACGGTGTGCCACCCCAGGCTGCGTATGATGAGCGCCCTGGCATTTGGGTGGAAGGCAATCAATGGCCTATGCAGGCAACCACTATGCAACTGAGTCTGAGTGCATCGGGTCAATTACTTGCAGCTCAAGGTGCTGGTAAGGATGGCCAGGTGGCGATCAAAAGCCCCCTCACTACGGGTGCAGCAAGTGGTGAATTTTGTGTGATTTGGTGTGGCCCCGACTTTGCTACGGATCAACGCCAAGACGATGCCAACAGCCAATGCTTTGATTCTGACCCAATGCCTAAGCCAGTATCTATTTTAGGCGGAGCGCAGTTTAAGGCCACGCTTTCCAGTGATCAAAATTGTGGCCAAGTTATTCTGCGTTTATGCGACGTGGCGCCCGATGGTAGTAGTACTCGCATTACCTATGGCATGTTGAATTTAGCTATGCGCGATGGCCTGGGTCAGCCACAGGCGGTGGTGCCGGGCGAGCCCATGACGGTGACCATTAAGTTGGACGACACGGGCTACGAAGTGCCAGCAGGGCATAAATTACGTTTGGCCATATCCACAGCCTACTTTCCCTTGCTTTGGCCCGCTGCCCAAAACGCCCAGCTAACTCTAGACCTGAGCAGCGTCAAGCTGTCTATTCCACAGCACGATAGAAGCGGGCTATTAAGCCGAGATTTAGGTCATGGTTATGTTTGTCCTGTTAGCGAAACCGCACAACTAAGGCCTGAAAAGCATACTCGAGTTACCCAAACTAATGCCGCCGACGGCCGCCAGACCACTATCATCGATGATGACTTTGGCGAATTTACCTTTGTGGCCCATAACCTCACCGTGGGTGAAACCTGCCACGAAGAACACTCTATTTTACCCTATGACCCCCATTCGGCAAAAAGTGTTTGCCGCTGGCACTCACGTCAGGCTAGGCCTGGTTGGGAAATCGAGATTCACACCCAGCTAACGGTCACCTGTGATGCTAAGTATTTCTACCTTGATGCCAGCTTAGAAGCTCTTGAAAACGGCGTGCAGGTGCATCAAAAATTCTGGCAAGAAAAAGTACTAAGGGGCTTTGCATGAGCTTATTAGATGCACAAATGCAGGCCTTTGTGGACCAAAGCTTGAGTTTTTACCCCGCCGATGCAGTGGACGCTAGTGTCACCCAACAAAGGCTTTGGTATAACGCCCTATGCCAAGGCTTTGCTGCTCCGCGACCTGCAGGTTTACAGGTCAGCGACAGCCATGTGATCGGTACCGATGGTCATGAGGTGCTCACACGACGATATTCCACCAAGGCGGAGGCTAGTTTGGTGCAAATCGTGTTTATGCACGGTGGTGGTTTTGTGGTGGGTTGTTTGGAGAGTCACGACGATATCTGTGCAGAGCTAGCTCAGCGCACAGGTTTTGACCTAGTGGCGGTAGATTATCGCTTGGCGCCAGAACATCAGTACCCAGATGATATTAACGACTGCCTAGCGGTGGTGGATGGTTTGCTACAAGCCGGCCACCAGATCATTTTGGTGGGCGACAGTGCCGGCGGTGCCCTTAGCGCCTGCGTGGCCAATGCCCGCAAATCCTATACCGGCACCCAGCTGTTAGGCCAGGTGCTTATTTACCCAGCCTTAAGCCGGGGTGGAGAGACTAACTCCATGCGCGAGCATGCCCACGCACCACTGCTAACTAGGGAAGACATGGAGTACTATATGCTCATCCGTGTGGGTGGTGATGTCAGCAAAATACCCCAGGCAGACCCCTTGTATATGCCCATGCAAACGACCGATTTTGCAGGGTTGCCGCCAACCCACCTATTTCCCGCTGAAATAGACCCCTTGTGTGATGATTGTGAACTATATGCTCAAGCTTTAACACAGGCTAAGGTGCCAGTGGTAAACCATCTTGTGGTTAGTAAGGGCATGGTTCATTGCTACTTACGGGCTCGCAACATGAGTGACAAAGCCGCGGCCAATTTCACTGAAATTTGTACAGCCATCACCAGCTTAGGACAAACAAAATAGTGACAGATTACACCTACATAATTATTGGTGCCGGCTCCGCTGGTTGTGTTTTAGCTAATCGCTTGAGTGCCAACCCAAACAATAAAGTGTTGTTATTGGAAGCTGGACCTAGTGATAAACGCTTTTTTGTCCAAATGCCCATTGGCTATGGCAAAACCTATTACCAGCCTAAAGTTAACTGGATGTACACCACTGAAGCCATTGCCGGCTTTAATGATCGGCCCAGCTATTGGCCCCGAGGCAAGGTGCTGGGTGGTTCCAGTTCCATCAATGCCATGGTCTATGTACGCGGTAATAAGCATGACTTCAATGATTGGCAAGCCGCTGGCAATATTGGTTGGGGCTATGATGATGTATTGCCTTATTTTAAGCGCATGGAAGCGTGGCAACATGGAGCTGATGAGTTCCGTGGCGGCGATGGGCCACTGAAGGTAGCTGATGTATCAGCTAACTTGCACCCCTTATGTAAAAACTTTGTTGCTGCTGCACAAGAGTATGGCTTGGCTTTCAATAGCGATATGAATGGCGCCACGCAAGAAGGCGTAGGCTATTATCAGCTCACCACTCACCAAGGCCAGCGCATGTCTGCAGCGCGGGCTTATTTAAAGCCAGCTAGGCATCGGTCTAACTTAACCGTGGTGTGTAATGCCTTGGTGCAACGTATTGAGTTTGATGGTAAACGCGCCGTGGCGGTGACCTATAATAAAGGCAATAAGCAACACCGAGTCAATGCTAGTGAGGAAATTCTGCTTAGTGCCGGCGCCGTTAACTCGCCACAATTATTGCAGCTGTCGGGTATTGGGCCTGCAGCAGTATTGGCGCAAGCCGGTGTTGTGCAAGTGCACGAAAGCCCCGCCGTAGGCCAGCACTTGCAAGACCATATCGGCCATAGTTATTTTTACCGCTCTAAGGTGCCTACCCTGAACCAACAGTTGCGGCCTTGGTGGGGCAAGTTGTGGCATGGCATATGTTATGTACTTACCCGCGGCGGCCCATTGAGTCTCAGCGTTAATCAGGCGGGGGGCTTTGTGCATACGCGTCCAGGCTTAGACCGACCTAACATTCAGCTGTATTTTTCCCCCGTGAGTTATACCAAAGCGCCGGTGGGTGAACGGCCGATGATGAACCCAGACCCTTTCCCGGCTTACTTGATGGGTGTTTCTAACTGCCGTACCCGCTCCGAAGGGCAGATTAATATCCACTCCAAGGACCCCACCCAAGCGCCCAAAATTGAGCCCAATTACCTCGACCATGGCGACGATATGCAGGATTTACTGGAAGGCGTAAAGTTGCTGAGAAAGTTGGCACAAACGGCCAGTTTGAGCGCCATCACCTTGGATGAAATGCGCCCCGGCGCCGACTGTACAAACGATGCCCAACTTATTAGTGATATTCGTGATAATGCCGATACCATCTTTCACCCCTGTGGCACTTGCCGTATGGGGCCGGACCCACTCGATAATGTGGTGGACAGTCAGCTTAAGGTGCATGGGTTGACGGGTTTGCGGGTGGTGGATGCCTCCATTTTCCCCAATGTGTTGTGTGGCAATATTAACGCCGCCACCATCATGGTGGGAGAAAAAGCCGCTGATCTGATTTTAGCAGACCAACAGGCCAGCAGCCCATAGATCGCGGGTTTGGATTGCTTCACTGCGTTCGCAAAGGCTAGGTTAAAGACATTAGCAAAAAGGACAACACCTATGAAAATTATTAGCATTGAAACTTTCACTTATGAATACATCGGTCTGGTGCGGGTACGTACGGATACAGGTGAAGAAGGCTGGGGTCAAACCTGTACTTACAATGCCGACATTAGTGCCCAAGTGGTACATCGCCAGGTAGCACCCCATATCTTGGGTTGGTTGGCGGACGACATCGACGGTGTTAACCGCGAAGTGCTAGAAAGAGAGCATAAATTTCCCGGCACTTATCTTTACCGCGCATTGTGCGGGTTAGACACGGCCCTGTGGGATATCCGCGCCAAACGCGCCGGTAAAAGCGTGTGCCAATTGCTTGGTGGTGATGGTGCGACGGTACCGGTGTACGCCTCCAGCATGCAACGGGAAATTTCTCCAGAAGCCGAAGCAGAGCGCTTTTTGGCACTCAAAGAGACCCATGGCTACAAGGCCTTTAAATTTCGCGTGGGCAGGGAATGTGGCCACGATATCGATCAGTGGCCCGGCCGCTCAGAAGCCATTGTGAAGCGCGTACGCGAGCAGCTAGGCGATGATGTAACTTTGCTTGTGGATGCCAACAGTGCTTACACCCCAGCTAAGGCTATTGAAGTTGGCCACATGCTGCAAGATTATGGCGTTAGTCACTTTGAAGAACCTTGCCCTTATTGGCAGCCAGATTGGACGCGCCAAGTAAAAGACGCATTAGACATTGATGTGAGCGGTGGCGAACAAGACAACGACCTGCGGGTTTGGCAGCACATGATGGATACGTCGGTGGTGGATATTGTGCAACCGGATGTGTGTTACATGGGTGGTATCAGCCGCACGTTAGAAGTGGTTGCCATGGCCCAAAAAGCCCAGCTGCCAGTCACCTTACACTGTGCTAACTTGTCTCTAGTGACCTTGTTCTCGGCGCACATCATGGGATCTATAGCCAATGCGGGTAAATACCTAGAGTTTTCCATTGAGGGTTTGGATTACTACCCCTGGCAAGCGCATATCTTTACGCCAAATTTTGACATTCAAGCGGGTGAATTAGTGATGCCCCAAACACCAGGCTGGGGCATTGAAGTAGACCCACAGTGGCTGGCGCTGTCGGACTATAAGGTGAGCTACTATGGCTCGCGCTTCTAGGTTCTTGTTGCCGTAAGCAAACTTACACATTGTCATCGCGAGCGTAGCGCGGCGATCCAAGACCGCGATATTGGACTACCACGCGGCTACGCTCCTCGCAGTGGCGGGTTGGCAGCGGCGCGTTTTTCTGTCAACTGAGTTAACCAGTCTGGGTCCATTTCTGGCACCGACGACAACAACAGCTCGGTATACTCAGGGTAGGGCGGGTTAAAGATAGTTTCTTTGTCGCCTTGCTCCACTACCTTGCCTTGGAACATTACGACTACCTGATCAGCAATGGCACGCACAGTGGCAATGTCGTGGGTGATAAAGATATAGGTAATGCCTAAGTCTTGTTGCAAGCGTAACAGTAACTGCAGAATACCTTCCTGCACGATTTGGTCTAAAGCCGAGGTGACTTCGTCACAAATAATCAATTCTGGCTCTGCAGCTAAGGCGCGGGCAATACAAATGCGCTGTTTTTGGCCACCAGACAATTCGCTGGGAAAACGATCCAAAAAGCTCTCGTCGAGCTCAATTAGATGCAACAGCTCCATCACCCGTTGATCTCTGGCTTGGCCCGTTAAACCCAAATAAAAGCTTAGCGGTCGGCCAATGATATCCCGCACTGTATGGCGTGGGTTCATGGCTGTGTCGGCCATTTGATAAATCATTTGGATCGACTGCAACTGCTTTTTAGAGCGCTTGTTAAGGTTGGTAGGCAAGGGCTCGCCGTTAAATAATATTTCGCCTTGCAGAGGTGGCAATAAACCGGTGATAACCCTAGCACAGGTAGACTTACCCGAGCCCGATTCACCGACTACAGCTAAAGTTTGGCCCCGGGGTACCTTAATGTTAACGTCATCCAGCACCTTCACACTATTACCATAGCTGGCGTGCACTTGGTTGATTTCCAAAATGCTATCAACTTTGGGTTGCGGTGATTTTTCAATGGCGCGCACGGCCCATAAAGACTTGGTATAGGCCTCTTTTGGGTCTGACATCATCTCCCGAACCGGTGCGTCTTCCACGGTTTCGCCATAGCGCAGTACTTTAATGTTATCGGCCATTTGTGCTACCACAGCTAAGTCGTGGGTAATGTAAATGGCGGCGGTATTGTATTGTTCAACAATACTACGCATAGCCGTTAATACTTCCACTTGGGTGGTTACATCAAGGGCAGTGGTGGGTTCGTCAAAAATAATTAGGTCAGGTCGTGAGGACATGGCCATGGCCGTCATAATGCGTTGCAGTTGGCCACCCGATACTTGATGTGGGTAACGCTCACCAATGTTTTCTGGGTCTGGCAGTTGCAGGTCGCGGTACAGCTGTATAGCGTCTTCTCGGGCTGTGGTAAGACTACTGATGCCGTGGGCCACAGTGGCTTCAACGGTTTGCTTAATGAGGCGGTGGGCGGGGTTAAAGGAAGCCGCTGCCGATTGCGCTACATAGGCAATGCGAGAACCATGTAAGGCCTGCAGTTGAGCGCTACTAAGACCTAGTAGGTCGATGCCATCAAATTCTATGGAGCCGCCGGTAAACTTGCAGCCTGGGCGAACAAAGCCCATGGCTGCAAGCCCTAAGGTGGACTTGCCCGCACCGGACTCGCCGATGAGGCCGAGTATTTCGCCGCGTTTTAGGTCGATGTCCACGCCCTTGATAATAGGGTGCCAGCGGTCATCGCTGTAGCCTTCAATATGCACATCGCGCATGGTGAGTAATACTTTATTTTTATTAGTGCACATCGCGCAGTCCACTTGTCTGATGCAAAAACCAATCCACTACAAAGTTCACTGCTACCGTCAATAAGGCGATGGCAGCGGCGGGGATCATGGGCGTAAGGGCGGCCGTAAGGTCGTACTCGGCAAATTGGATGAGGCCAGCGTTGTCACGCACCATAGAACCCCAGTCGGCGGTTGGCGGCTGAATACCCACACCCAAGAACGACAAGGCAGCAATGGTGAGGAATACAAAGCAAAAGCGCAAGCCAAATTCCGCCACCAAAGGCGGCATAATGTTAGGCAAAATTTCCCGGCGCATAATCCAGCCTAAACCTTCACCTCGAAGTTTGGCGGCTTCTACGTAGTCCATCACCACCACGTTGAGGGCCACGGCACGGGTTAAGCGGAACACTCGAGTGGCATCCAACACGGCAATAATAAAGATCAAGTTGATGGCGCTAGAGCCAAAGATAGACAATAGCATCAAGGCGAAAATAAGGCTTGGGATAGCCATCAATACGTCCACAAAGCGGCTTAACACCTGATCCAGCCAATTACGGCTGATGGCTGCTATGAGGCCCAAGCTGCCACCAATAAGGAAGGCTAGTAAGGTGGTGGCAACGGCAATGCCGATGGTATTGCGCGCGCCGTAAATGAGGCGGGTAAACACATCTCGGCCAAGTGCATCGGTGCCTAAACGAAACTCATCGCTCCAAGGTGCATAGGCCATGGGGAAAATTTCAGCTTCACCATAAGGCGCTAACCAAGGCGCAAATATAGCCACTATTAAATAGCAAGTAATGACCAACATGCCAAACCAGGCCGTAGGTGGTGCGGTTTTTAGGGTGCGCCAAGCATTTTCAAGAAAGGTCCGGCGGGCCTTAACCTGGGTAACTTCATTGGCTGCAGAATAGCCCCCATTGGGTGTGGTTGGTGTATTCATCGTGGATGTAGCAACCTTGGGTTAGTGATGATGGAAATAACATCGGCGAATAAATTGAGCAAAATGTAGGCGCCCGCAAAGACCAAGGCGCACCCTTGTACTACTGGAATGTCGCGGCTGGAGACCGCATCAACCATTAACTGGCCTAAACCTGGATAGACAAACACTACCTCTACCACCACCACGCCAACCACTAAGTAAGCAAGGTTAAAGGCGATAACGGTAACGATAGGTGCCCACGCATTGGGTAGGGCATGGTACAAAATAACTTTGGCTTTCGATGCCCCCTTAAGTTGAGCCATTTCAATATAGGGGCTAGCGAGTAAGTTTATAATGGCTGCCCGAGTCATGCGCATCATGTGGGCCAAAATAACTAAGGTCAGGGCCAGAATGGGTAACGTTGTACGATAGATTTTTTCTAAAAACGGTGTGGAATCAGAAATGTTGGCTAACGATGGGAATAGCTTGAGAAAGGTGGCAAATATCAAAATCAATATGTAGGCCACAAAGAACTCAGGAAAAGAAATGGTGGTTAAGGTTAGGGAGTTTACCACTCTGTCATACACAGAGTTACGGTATAGGGCTGCAGTAATACCTAGGGCCAGAGCCAGAGGTACTGCAATCATTGCCGTCATGGAGGCCAAGAACAAGGTGTTGGCTAAGCGTGGCTGAATGAGACCCCATACGTCCCGTGAGCGATCTACGCCGGACGAGTCGCGACCAGAGAAAGAAGTGCCCAAGTCGCCGCTAATCACATTGCCTACCCAGCTTATATACCTTTCTACGGGCGGTTTATCCAGCCCTAATTCACGCCGAAAGGCTTCCACAGTTTCCGGCAATGCGGCCTGACCTAGTACGGCCTGGCCAAAATCGCCGGGTAAAAATTCCAATGAGCTAAAAATAATGATAGACACCACAAACAGGGTGAGTAAACCCAGCGCAAGGCGCTGTAATACGGTGATCAAAATAGGATGCACGTGAATGAATTCTCCAGTAACAGGGCGCAGAACAGCATTTAAGCCCCATGCTAAATGTAGGCAGTGGCTTCCGGCATGTTAGTATGCGCCATTTAGCGTCGTTTTTGAATAAGCGTTCAAAAATAAATATTGATATTAACAAGGGTGTTATTTTATGGTAGCTTGTCTATTCACGTCACTTTTATGACGCGATTAGTCGACCTCCTGCGCCTTTGGAAGCCATCGATTAACTTTATATTCAGTTTAGTCTGTTTATAGGAGAATAAAAACAATGACTAAAATATATTTCGATCAACTTAAAAATCCACTTACCATGGATATGAACCGTCGCCAGTTTGTCACCACCAGTTTAGCCGTAGGCATTGTCTTGCCAACGGCCATGGCCATGTCGGGCAGTGCCTTTGCAGCTGCACCTAAGAAAGGTGGTAAATTCAGGTTAGGTATGGGCCATGGCTCCACCACCGATTCACTGGATCCAGGCACCATCGAAAACGGCATGGGACAAAACGTGCTATTTTCCTACGCCAATCACCTCACCGAAGTGGGCAAGGAAGGTCAGCTGATTCCCGAATTAGCCGCTGAATATGGTGCTTCAGCCGACGCCAAGACTTGGACCTTTAAAATCCGTCAAGGCGTGACCTTCCATGATGGCAAGACCATGACTCCAGCTGACGTGGTAGGTTCTTTCCGCCACCACATGGGTGAAGACAGTACGTCAGCAGGTAAGTCATTGCTTGCCGATGTTACCAATATTGCTACCAATGGCAATGACGTGGTGTTCACTTTGGGCAATGCTAGTGCCGATTTTGCCTTTATTGTGAGTGATTACCATTTCCCAATATTACCAGTACGTGATGGCCAGCTAGATTGGGCCTCAGGCATTGGTACCGGTGGCTATATTATGGATAGCTACGAGCCTGGTGTACGAGCTAAGTTCTATCGTAACCCTAATTATTGGAAGCAAGATGCGGCTCATTTTGATGAAGTCGAATTGTTAGTGTTGTTAGACACTGTAGCCCGTCAAAATGCCATTATGAATGGTGACGTAGATGCCATTGGCCGTGTTGATCCAAAAACCGTGCACTTGCTAGCACGTAACCCTAACCTGGACATTTTGGAAACTACTGGTACCTTGCACTACACCTTCCCAATGCGGGTAGACGCCGCGCCGTTTGACAATTACGATTTCCGGATGGCTGTTAAGCTGTCGGTTGACCGTGAGGAGCTGGTACAGAAAATCCTCTCAGGCCATGGAGCCATCGGTAACGACCATCCGATCTCTACCGCTAACCCGTATCACAATAGTGAACTGGCACAGCGTGTCTATGACCCAGACAAAGCTGCTTATCACCTTAAGAAAGCAGGCTATGATGGTTCTAAAGTACAGTTGTCGGCCTCCGATGCTGCCTTTGCCGGCGCCGTGGATGCGTCTTTGTTGATTAAGGGATCGGCCTCTAGGGCAGGGCTTAATATCGAAGTGGTGCGTGAACCCAAAGATGGCTACTGGTCCAACGTCTGGAACAAGAAGCCTTGGTCAGCTTGTTATTGGGGTGGGCGTCCAACAGAAGACTGGATGTTTACAGCCGCTTACATGGCCGATGGTAAATGGAACGACACTGCATGGCGTACAGGTGCTGCTGTAGAACGCTTCAACAAGCTCGTGTTCATGGGCCGTGCCGAAACCAACTTAACCAAGCGTCGTGAAATCTACTACGAGTGTCAAGCGCTGATCAACGATGATGGCGGTGCCTTGGTGCCTATGTTCGCCAACAACGTGCATGCCCTGAGCAAGAAACTTGCCCATGGCACTGTAGCAGCCAACTGGGAATTGGATGGTGGTAAAGCTGCTGAACGCTGGTGGTTTGCTTAAGCTAAACCTTTGCTAGTTTAGCTAGTAAAAAGGTGCCCTAGGGCACCTTTTTTTGTGCTATAGATCTGTGCTATAGATTTGTGCTATAGATTAGCCCAGACGCCCGTAAAAGGTGGTGCGGGCAGATTCCGACAAGGCCACATTGGGCTCCGAATTGTAGGCCAGCACTACCAACATGCGGGTGCGATCGCCTTGGGTGGGTGTTACGCGATGCAATGCGTCTCGGCCCCGAAACAAAACTAGATCTCCAGCGGATACAGCGAGTTTTTTGCTATTTACCTTGCCTGCCAACACCTGATTGACACCGTCATAATTCATATCACCTTGGCTGGCATTGCGCAGGTTGGTCACATACTCAAATTCACCACCGCCCTTGGGGCTTTGCACCAACAGAGTGATGGCAAAAGACGAATTATCAAAGTGCCAGCCTAATTCCTGGCCTGCACTGGCATAGTGCAAGTTAATGGACGACAGGGCATCGGCGTAGGGGTAAAGTTGCTGTTCGTCTAACACCGCAGCAAAAAAATCACGCAGCGGTGCGGCATCATAAAGTTGTCGTAAGGGCGATTGTAAGTCTATTTGGTCATCGGCAATGCAACCCTTGGAGGACTCAATTTGGTAGTTGCGGGCATGATCTTGGGTAAAGTTAGGGTCGTTAGGGGTAAGGTAAGCATTGTGGCCAGAGGTAGTATAAAAGGCCAGGTGTTGTTTGCTGTTACCTTCGGCAACAATGGTCCCTAAGGCCTGGGGCGTAAGAAAGTTTTTCAGCACTAACACCCCGTTGGCAGTGAGCTGGGCTCGGCACTGCTGGCGATAAGTGACATCGCCAATGGGGTGTGCTGGTTGGTTGATGATCTGCTGTAATTGCAAACTCATGTGAGTTCTCCTGCTACGACTCGGTGCTTCATTAGTTGGCCACCCAGCCAATAACTCAGCTCGGCTGGCTGTTGAATGTCCCAGCAGACAAAGTCGGCGGCATAGTCTAGTTTAAGTTGGCCGTGGCTGGTGCCTAAACCTAGGGCTTTAGCACCATGGCAAGTGACGCCCTGTAATGCCTCTAAGGGGGTGAAGCCAAATAAGGTGCAGGCCATGCTCATCATTAGTCGTAGCGACAAGACCGGTGCCGAACCTGGGTTGCAGTCGCTGGCGATGGCCATGTTGACGCCTAAGTCGCGCAGCAGTTGAATGGGCGGACGCTGGGTTTCCTTAAGGCAGAAAAAGGCGCCGGGTAAAATTACCGCCACGGTGCCCGCGGCTGCCATGGCTTTGGCATCGCTGTCATTCAAATATTCTAAATGGTCACTGGAAAGGGCATTATAACGTGCGGCAAGACCGGAGCCACCCAGATCAGACAATTGTTCTGCATGCAGCTTCACTGGTAAACCATGGGCTTGCGCGGTTTTAAATACGCGCTCAATTTGTGCCACCGAAAAGCCAATACCTTCACAAAAACCATCCACTGCATCGGCTAGGCCAGCGGCGGCAATGGTGGGAATGATGCTGTCGCATATCAGGTCGATATAGGCATCGGCTTGGCCCTGGTATTCTTGTGGCAGGGCGTGGGCAGCCAAGCAACTGGTACGCACGCTAACCGGTAACTGTGCGCCTAATTGACGGGCAACTTGCAGCATTTTGGTTTCTGTAGCCAGGTCTAAGCCGTAGCCAGACTTAATTTCAATGCAAGTTACGCCATCGGCCATGAGTGCTTGCAAGCGTTTGCTGGCACTGTTGAATAAGGCCTCTACGCTGGCTTGGCGTGTGTGTTTGACGCTAGACACGATGCCGCCACCAGCTTTAGCTATAGCTTCATAACTGGCACCCTGCAAACGCATCTCGTATTCGCCACTGCGGTCGCCAGCAAACACCAAATGAGTATGGCAATCCACAAGGCCAGGCGTAACCCAGCCGCCGCCTAAGTCGATGACTGTGGCCTGGTGGGCAGGTAACTGGCTGGCGGGGCCAATAAAGGCGATGCGACCATCGACAATGCCCAGCGCCGCGTCGTGGATGATGCCGTAGCCGCCTTCTGTTGGCGCATCCACTGCCATATTTACCTGCATAGTAGCGGCATGAAAGCCGGTATACACTTGGTCGAAAGACTGCATACTAGTTATCCTGAATATTCTTGAAGCTCTCTATTACGCCACGCTGGGCAGTAGTTTGGCTGGCATCATGGCATTATGACAGGCGCTGATCAATAACTCATTGGCCTTGGCAATGTCGGTGGCGAAATAACGGTCTTTGTCATAAAAAGGCACTTGCGCCCGCAAGCCAGAACGCGCTTGCTCCAATAGTGGACTAGACGTAAGGCCGGTGCGGAAGTCCAAGCCTTGTACCGCGGATAGCAGCTCCACCGCCAAGATGCCGCGGGTGTTTTCGCTCATGTCGCGTAAACGTCGCGCAGCAAAGGTGGCCATAGACACATGATCTTCCTGGTTGGCAGAGGTGGGCAGGCTGTCAACACAGGCGGGATGGGCAAGACTTTTATTTTCGCTGGCCAAGGCGGCCGCGGTAACCTGAGCAATCATAAAGCCTGAGTTAACACCTCCATTATCCACCAAAAAGGGCGGCAGTTGGCTGATGGTCGGGTCGATTAACAAGGCCGTGCGGCGCTCAGATAGACTGCCAATTTCAGCAATGGCCAAGGCTAAATTATCCGCCGCCATGGCTACTGGTTCGGCGTGGAAGTTGCCGCCGGAAATGATGTCGCCCTGCTCAGCAAACACTAGAGGGTTATCCGATACCGCATTGGCTTCAACTTGGAGCACCTTAGCCGCGTGGCGAATTTGCTCTAAACAGGCGCCCATCACCTGCGGCTGACAACGTAATGAATAAGGGTCTTGCACCTTATGACAGTGATCATGGGACACGCCAATGTCACTGGTCTCGGTGAGCAGGTGGCGGTAGGCCGCAGCAGAGTCGATCTGCGCTTGGTGGCCGCGTACTTGGTGAATGCGGGCATCAAAGGGGCTGCGGCTGCCTAAGGCGGCTTCCACCGACAAAGCACCACACACAGTAGCCGAGGCCCATAAATCTTCTGCATGAAACAGCCCTTGCAGAGCAAAGGCCGTTGATGCTTGGGTGCCATTCAATAAAGCCAAACCTTCTTTAGGTGCCAGAGTGATTGCCTCTAAGCCAGCAATTTTTAATGCGGCTTGGCCAGAAATAATTTCACCCCGGTAGCGGGCTTGGCCTTCACCCAGTAAAACCGCGCTCATGTGGGCTAAGGGTGCCAGATCGCCCGAGGCGCCAACGGAGCCTTTTTCCGGGATACAGGGAAAAACTTCAGCATTAATGAGGCTCATTAAGGCTTCGATCACCTGCAGACGGATACCAGAAAAGCCCCGCGCCAAGCTGTTAACCTTGAGCACCATCACCAAGCGTACGGTGGCGTCGTCCATAAAGCGGCCAATGCCCGCAGCATGAGATAAGACAATGGATCTTTGCAGTTCTTCTAAGTCTGCCACCTCAATACGGGTATTGGCTAGTAAGCCAAATCCTGTGTTAATGCCGTATACGGTGCGGTCCTCAGCAATCACTTGGTCGACAAGTTGCTGGCTTTGATGAATGCCAGGCAAGGCATCTGGGGCGAGGTTCACCTTTACTCGGCGGCGAGCCACCTGGCGTAACTGGGCTAAGCTCATTTGTCCGGGTTGGATTTCAAGTTGGAACTCAATTGGATACATGGGGTGCCTCAGTGGTGTTAATGATTGTTGATCATGGGTAGGTTCAAGCCCTGTTCTTGGGCGCAGTTAATGGCAATGTCGTAGCCGGCGTCCGCATGGCGCATAACGCCGGTGGCTGGGTCGTTATGCAACACTCGGGCAATGCGTTGTGCGGCCTCATCGGTGCCATCGCAAACAATGACCATGCCCGAATGCTGGGAAAAGCCCATGCCTACACCACCGCCATGGTGCAACGACACCCAGGTAGCGCCCGATGCAGTATTTAGTAGGGCGTTTAGCAAGGGCCAATCAGACACAGCGTCAGAGCCGTCCAGCATGCCTTCGGTTTCTCGGTTAGGGCTGGCTACGGAGCCCGAATCTAGGTGGTCGCGGCCAATGACGATGGGTGCCTTGAGTTCGCCGCTGCGCACCATTTCATTAAATGCCAAACCTAATTTAGCACGCTGACCTAGGCCTACCCAGCAAATGCGCGCTGGCAGACCTTGGAATTGAATGCGTTCGCGGGCCATGTCGAGCCAATGGTGCAAATGGGCATCATCGGCAATTAGTTCTTTGACCTTGGCATCGGTACGGTAAATGTCTTGCTTGTCACCCGACAAAGCCACCCAGCGAAACGGCCCTACGCCACGGCAAAATAAGGGGCGAATGTAGGCTGGTACAAAGCCCGGAAAATCAAAGGCATTGCTAACGCCTTGTTCTAGAGCCATCTGGCGAATGTTATTGCCATAGTCTACGGTGGCAATGCCTTGGTTATGAAAATCCAGCATGGCCTGCACGTGTACTGCCATGGAGGCCTTGGCCGCAGCAATGGTGGCGGTGGGGTTATCTAGCGCTTGCTGGCGATAGGTTTGCCAATCCATGTTTTGTGGTAAATAGCCGTTCAGCGGGTCGTGGGCCGAGGTTTGGTCTGTGACTAAATCGGGCTTAACACCTCGGCGTACCAATTCGGGTAGTATGTCCGCAGCATTGCCCAGCAGGCCAATGGATTTGGCTTGTCCGGCTTGGGTGTAACGAGCTATGCGGGCCAGAGCATCGTCGATGTTATCAGCTTGTTCATCCAAATAGCCTGTTTGCAAACGCAAGTCGATGCGGCTTTGTTGGCATTCAATGTTAAGTGAGCAGGCACCCGCCATGCTGGCCGCTAATGGTTGGGCACCACCCATGCCGCCCAAGCCAGCGGTTAAGATCCAGCGGCCTTTAAGCTCCCCATCAAAGTGCTGCCTGCCGGCTTCAACAAAGGTTTCGTAAGTGCCTTGCACTATGCCCTGGCTGCCAATATAGATCCAGCTGCCAGCGGTCATCTGGCCATACATGGCCAAACCTTTGGCGTCTAATTCGTTAAAGTGATCCCATGTGGCCCAATGGGGTACTAGGTTGGAATTGGCAATCAAAACACGAGGTGCATTGGTATGGGTTTTAAATACGCCCACGGGTTTGCCAGATTGCACGAGCAAGGTCTCATCATCTTCTAAGGCTGTAAGTGATGCAATGATTTGGTCATAACTGGCCCAGTCCCGTGCAGCACGACCAATGCCGCCATACACCACCAGCTCATTGGGATTTTCTGCCACGGCTGGGTCGAGATTGTTCATGAGCATGCGTAATGGGGCTTCAGTAAGCCAGCTCTTGGTACTGATTTGAGTGCCGGTGGGGGCGGTGATGGTGCCGCTGCGATGGCGGCTTGCGGTTAACTCGGTAGGGCTAAGCATGGTCTCTCCAAAACAATAAAGCTTACATGTATATACAAGTTGAGAAAGATACGCCTATTTCTATAAATTTGCAAGTGGAGGTTTGCACTAGGCAGTTGGTAGGTGAGCCGCTGGCCTAAGATCTACCAAAATGACCAAATAGTTGAAACAAGTGCCCCGGAGATAGCAGCTTGGCACTGGTAACAATTTGTTTGCCACACCAAGTGCGGCGTTTAATCTGTAGGCAAGCTTGGCTGGTGTTAATGGCTAGTTGCTTGGCTTCTTCTGTGCTGGCGATCACTGCTTCAACCAAGTGCTCGCCTTCGGTAATAGGTGCAACCTGGTTTAAATAGGCGTAGGGCGTGATACGGCTGAAATCTTGCTGGCCGTAGTCGGGTGCCAACTGAGCGTTAACAATGCGCTCTTCAAGTTGAATGGCTTGCTGGTTTTCGTAGTGAATAAGCAAGGAGCTGAAGATTTTTTCTCCAGTGCGTATACCAAGCCGAAGTGCTTGGTCTGACGTTGACTTAACTGTTTGTAATTTAATAACTTTAGCGCTGTGTACATGGCCTCGGTCGGCAATTTCTTGGGCAATGTTATGCACTTCAAACAAGGCCGAGTGGGCCTTTTTAGGTGCCACAAAGGTGCCCACGCCTTGCTGGCGCAGCAATACGCCTTCGGCGCTCAATTCACGCAGGGCTCGGTTCACCGTCATGCGGCTAGCGCCAAGGGCTTGTACCATTTCGGCTTCTGAGGGCAGGCGTGCATCGGGCAACCATATGGCTTTAGTGATATTGTCTAAGATGGCGCTTTTAAGACGCGCGTAGATAGGCGCATTGGTGTCGGGCATGGCTTTGAGTAAGCTTTGGCTAGCGGCAGACAGGGCAGGCTTCACATGGGTTCCTAAATTTTAAACGGCATTAACACGCCATGGTTATCAAGGGTGTAGATGGAGTATACCGTCTTGACTTGACTATGCCAATTCCGCTATTGTATATACAAGTAAAATGTTAATGACTCTGAGAGTAGCAAACATGAAGCAAACCTTTTTTGCCAAGCAGGCCTTAACCGCCTCTGGTTGGGCGCAAGATGTAATAATTTCTGTGCTGGACGGCGTTATTGAACACATTGAAACCAATCAGAATAGCACCGGCTGCGAGTTGCTACATGGCCCCGTATTACCAGGTATGGTTAATTTGCATTCCCATGCTTTTCAGCGTGCTATGGCTGGTTTGGCAGAGGTATGTTTAGACCCTAAAGACAGTTTTTGGAGTTGGCGCGACCTTATGTACGGCCTAGTGGCCAAGCTAAACCCAGAGCAGGTGGGCCACATAGCCACCTACCTGTATGTCGAAATGCTTAAGGCGGGCTACACCCAAGTTGCAGAATTCCACTACTTGCATCACCAACAAAGTGGCCATGCTTACGATAACCCAGCAGAAATGGCCCTACGTGTGCGCCAAGCGGCCATTGACTCTGGCATTGGCCAAACCCTATTGCCTGTGCTTTATAGTCATTCTGGCTTTGGTGGCCAAGAGCCAAACCTAGGCCAGGCTCGGTTTGTGCACGACTTAGATGCCTACTTAGGTTTGCAACAACAGCTTATCAGTAACAATGCCGACCCACTGCGCCATAATCAAGGCTTGTGCTTCCATTCCTTACGAGCGGTGACACAAAGCCAGATGACCAGTGCACTAAGCAGCTTGCCGCAGGATTGGCCGGTGCATATTCACATTGCCGAGCAGATGAAAGAAGTTAACGATTGTATTGCTTGGAGTGGCCAGCGGCCCGTAGAGTGGCTGGCTAATGAAGTGGGCTTTGATGCCCGCTGGTGCTTAATTCATGCGACCCATGTGAACGAGAAAGAAGTGCAAACCATTGCCAAAAGCCAAGCTGTGGTGGGTTTGTGCCCCAGTACCGAAGCCAACCTTGGGGATGGTATTTTCCCTATAACCGACTTGATGGCCCAAGGTGGCCGTATGGGTATTGGCTCTGACAGTCACGTGTGTGTGTCGGTAGCCGAAGAGCTACGTTTGTTAGAATATGGCCAGCGCTTGCGTGATCAACAACGTAACCGAGTCTACAGTGCTGAACAGCCTAGTGTGGGAGACTTTATCTACCAAGCTAGTGCAGCGGGTGGCAACGCCGCCTGTAACATCAACACCGGCTTGCAGGTGGGTGCCCGTGCCGACTTCATTACCCTTGATATCAGTCATCCTCTTTTAGCCACCGCCAAGCCAGAGCAGCTCATTAACCGCTGGACCTTTGGTATTAGCCATAATCCAGTGCAAGATGTGTTTGTGGCTGGTGAACAGGTGGTGAACGCGGGTTGCCATAAGCTTGAACAAGGCGCATCTTCGGCTCTTAAAAAGAGCCTTAAAGAGTTGTTGTTTTGAAATGCTACATGGTCTTTAACCAACATTTCCATTAGTTTCCTAAAGGCACGCTAAAGTCTTCGCGACCCTGGTAAATGATGGATGTTTCGAAGCGGGTAATAACAGCGCGATGGGTAAAATGTTGGTAGGCCAAATCCCTTAAATGCACCATATCCTTGGCAATCACCTGAACCATTAAGTCGTATCGTCCTGTGATTAAAAATGACGCCTGCACTTCAGGGACTTTGTGCATATCGTCGAGCAGTGAATCAATAGTTTGTTGCTCGTGCTTTGAGACGGGCGTAACGCCCGACGAGGTAAATTGGCAACAGGGTACAGGTGACCCTAGCCTTACTCGTCAGGTTTGCAATGGCTGGAAGGCTAACCGTAGCATTGCGCGGGTGGTATTAAGTGAAGCTTTAGGTCGCAGCGTTGCCCAATTGGCAGGTTGGCCTGGAGTCCGTATTATGATTGACAACCTGCTTTGGAAACCATCTGATGCAAGGTCACTAGGCTATCACCAAGACAGTGCGTATTTATCGTGGTTTAGTCCAAGTGACCTTATATCCTGCTGGATTGCCCTTGACGATACCACCCGTTCCGGAGGCACTTTAGAATTTGCGGCACAATCGCATAAATGGCAGTAGGGCTCTGCTTCAGGTGAATTTCATGGGCCAGATAATTACCGAAAACCGATGCAGAATGCTGCTATGTGTCAAGGTGCTTCGCCTCACATCGACTACGTTGAAGTGAAGGCTGGGGGCGGCTCTTTACACCATGGGTGGACTTGGCATGGTTCTGGAGCCAATCACTCTACAAAGCCTAGGCGTGCACTAGTGCTTCATTTGATGCGCTGCGATGCAGAATATAACCCAGCTAAATTTGAGCAGGGTATTGGGCCTATATACAGTCGTTACAAACGCTTGGCAGACAATCAATTGGATGAAAACTATTTCCCAATACTGTGGCACGAGGATGGCAGTAGAACTAACGCCTTGGATGACTACTTAAAACCACCGGAGGCAGTGTGATTAACACTGTAAAAGAGGGGTGCTTAACACTAATTTGTGCAGACTTAGATGCCATGCCCTTATTTAGTACTGACGCTCAGGGCCAGCGCTTTGGTTATGAGCCAGAGGTGGCTCAAATGCTAGCTCATCACATGGGGCTCGAACTCAATTGGGTGTTTACTCGTTGGTCCGAATTTGAAGCGTTATTGTTAGACAATAAGGCTGATGCAATCTGGTGTGGCTGCGCCATAACCCCTGTTAGAGTTGAGCGGTTGTTATTCTCGAGGCCCTATGCGGCCGTTGATGAATCTGTGTTGGTGCGTCATGATTCAAGTATAACCAACTCCTTAGGCCTACAAGGCTTAAAAGTGGCCGCCATAGATGGCAGTACCAATATGGCATTAGCAAAAACTTGGCTGGGGTGCCGGCAAGTTGCCTTTTCGGGCCAATCAGAAGATGTCTTTGCCGACATGATAGCAGCCTTGGCAAGCGGCGAAGTAGATGCTGTTGTGGATGACGAACCAGCATTTGGAGCGCTTCTATCGGACCCACGATTTCGACTTGCGTTCACCGTTAATAGTGCCAACTTGTGGGGCGCGGCTATGCAAAAACATCAAGTCGAATTAAAGCAGGCCATTGACGGTGCCTTACTTAGACTGATGAAAATGGGTGCGGTGTCACGTGTTTGGCGCCAGAACCTATCGGCTATTGCATATCCTAGTCATTACTTTGAAGAGTAATGATACAAGCCTAGCAGCCACAGCTGAAATGCAGGTCTCAGTTTCAACCATGTGGTATTAAATTTTTAAGGTAACTGTTTTGGTTTATATCCATGGTTCACACCCCACAAGAAAATATTGCTTAAATGCTTGTACCACGGAGTTTCACGGGGTTTCCAAAGAAGTAGATGCGCCCCAGAGAGACGGCGTATCTTGTCCTGTAGGCCTTGTAGTTAGTGGGTTATTTGTTTTAACTATGCGTCCTATGTACCAACTTGTGTACCAAAAACGCAATCCGTATACTTAAATTAAGGTTTTATATTAGTGGGTTGGTCAAATAATTCCTAGAAAATAATTTGGGCTATTGTAGTCACCGGCGAGGTGTATCTCCTATTGCCGAGTTGGTGGTTTTTATTCTATAGGCACTAAATCATATGGTCTAATAACCATGGGCTCTCCTCGATATAGCGGTGGTGGCTCTTGGTCTTGGTTGTGATCAAGATTAAAAATCAGAAAAATTCTTAGTTTTCTTTCTGTAAGCTTGGGTTGTTGGAGACAACAGTAAAACTGGTTTATACACTAATAATAGCCCTAAAGGGGTAAGGAAAATAACTATGGATCAAAATCTGAGAGCCTCAATACAAACAAGTACATTTTACTACTTTATGATTGGTATAGTGCTTGTAACAATCTCACAACTATCAACTATGATGGTAATCGTTTTAGCTGACATTACGGGTAAAGAAAGTGTAGTTGCTGCATCTGTAATTGGGCCGTGTCTACTGGGTGCATTTGCCATCATCAGATTGCTAACCAATATGGAATACTTGGTGAGTGATATGGATGACAGTATGAGAGCAACGAATTATGGCGCAGGAATGACAGCGGTCCCATTATCGGTTCTCAAGTTTGTTTTTGCGCTAATCTTCGTGGTGGTTGCTGCAGTGCAACTGATGGCGATATTCTAACGTAACATTGATTTAATCTGGAACTTGTAGCATTTAAATATTAATCAGTGTCCTGTGAATTTGGGCATTGATGAATTTCATTTCGCACAGCTTGCCATTTACCTGTTAGGCAGGCTAACCGCCCAATAGCTCCCAGTAAAGGGAGCTTAATTAGATAAAGGATAATAACAATGACTTTAACTTTAGTATTTAGAATACAAGCCGTTTTTATGGCAATCATGGCAGTCATGATGTTTACTCAACTGGACATGATGGCCAGCGATATGGGTTGGGCTGTCACGCCCGGATTGCAGGCCATGACTGAGCACTATGCCGCCGCAGCTGTTGCATTTGCAGTCATCAGTTGGGCAATGCCATCTATCGCAGGAGACAACCTCAAGCAGGCTGGCATGATCATTGGGGTTTACCTCGGCGCCTTGTTCATCGTGATGCCTTTTTACCATATGGCAACAGGCCTTGTCCCAACCAATGGTATGACCTTGGCCATGCAAATTCCACCCATCGTCATATGGCTACTGTTTATTTGGAAATCTCGTGCTGCAGATTGATCGCAAGCTTCAATCCTGAGCCAGTAATCATCAACCCAAAGAAGAATGAGTGCTACCCATGGTGGGGTGCTCGCTCACACATAGCGGCGATTGCTTCAAGACGCCGTTGGTATTCTTTGGGTAGACCATCGCCTTACGAGCGCATTCTAAATTAGGAATAATTCTTATACGAATTAATGATACCCCTAGTCATCTGCTCAATTTGTAAATGTCTAACCGTTGCTTAGAGAGTGGCTATACGGATTGTTAAAGGCTCATTATTAGATCAGCTCTATACGATCTTTCAATGATTTACTCATTTTTGCTAACAGCTTACGCATGGTGATGGTTTCTTGAGTCCTAAGGCCGTGAACATACCTATAATGGTCCTTCCCAAAGGCTTGATTTCTCGGCCCTGTAGATGCGCCGCCATGTAGTTTACAGCGTCCATTGCGGATATTCCCTTGTGCTTACAGAGGCCTCCTGAGCGCGTTTTGGCCCCACAAGCGGGCAAAGTGCTTAGGTCAAACTGATTGGATGCTACATGGGCTTTATAGTCCCTTTTTAGTATTTTCCCCCACCCCCTCATAAACTCCAATAGCAGCCCGACCGCCAGCTTCAATATTTATCTTTTCAACAATGATCTTTTGATGGCCTTTGCCTTTCATGCGTTCAAGTGTATTGATCTGATCTATGCCTAACCTCGATAACTTGGTATATAGATTGCCTAAGCTGTTGATGGCCTCAATTTGGCTATAGTTTTTATCTAAAAGTAGGGCGCATCGGCCTAATACGATATGGGTGATGGCTAGTTGAGTTGCTACCATAAGCTCTGGCTGGCTTTGTGGTGCTGATGCTGCAATAAGAATAACTGACTTATTTAAGGCATCTTTTGGTTCATAGCCTTGGCTGATAAGAAGGTTGATCAACGGCCTGGTGATAGTGTTGATTGTGGCAGCTGCGTCACAAGTGATACCAACTTGTTTGACAAGCTTATAAACAGGGCTATTAGATGTTCAGCACAGTGGGTACTACGCTTGGCTGCTGAATCCAAAGTCTGAGCGGCAACGAAATGATGATCGGCTAACAGGTTTAATAAAACAGTTTTGGCTCGAGTCTGGGTGCGTCTACGGCTACCCTAAGCTCCATCGAGACCTTAGGGATTTTGGTGAATACTGTGGTGTTAATCGTGTCCATCGCCTAATGAAGCTTGCTGGAATTGAGGCGCAAGTTGGCTACCGTAAGCCTCGGGCTCGCTCAGGGCAGCAGCATGTGGTCACGCCGAATGCATTGGCCCGTCAGTTCAACCCAAGCTGTCCGGATCATTCATGGGTGACCGATATCACGTATATCAAGACCCACGAAGGCTGGCTATACCTCGGGACAATCATGGATTTGTTTTCCCGAAAAATCATTGGCTGGGCGATGGGCAGCCAGATAACGAAGGAGCTAATGCTAGATGCGCTATTGATGGCTGTCTGGCGCCGAAAGCCCAAGCAGAGTGTTTTGGTGCATTCAGACCAGGGTAGCCAGTATACCAGCCATGATTGGAGCGAATTCCTTAAATCTCACGGCTTAGAAGGCAGCATGAGCAGACGGGGAAATTGCCATGATAACGCTGTGGCTGAAAGCTTTTTCCAACTCTTCAAAAGAGAACGGATAAAGCGTCGAATATACCCATCACTTGAAAACGCCGCGAATGGACATATCTAATTATATTATGATTATTTTTTGAGGTAACCGTTTTGGTTACTTTGTCGATCATGAAAAACATTTATAAAGTACTATTAATTATTTTATTTGGTTTTGTTTCAAATGTTGAAGCTCGCAACAAGTATTGGGTTGCAGCAAATGATGGCACTACCAAGTATTGGAATGACAACGCTAACTGGGCAAGTTCAAGGACTGGTTCGCCAGGAGTAGCTTATCCCAGAATAGGTCAGAAAGTTATATTTAATTCTAGAAGTACGGTCGACGCTACGCTTAGAGCTGACGCAGCTACTCGTCGACTTCAAATGCTCAATGGTTATACTGGTACTATAAATGCAAATGGGCATAAATTAACTTCAAGACAAGGGGTCAGAGTCTACAGTGGAACTATACTAGTCCCATCCCGTTCAAACTTACACACTATCACTAGACACTTTTCTATAATTGACACTGGCGCTACTATCACTGCAACTAATGGTAGATTGCATTTTAGTGGAAGCTTAAATATAAGAGGGGGAACACTTAATGCGCCTAGTGGGTTCCTAACTGTTAGAGGTAACTGGGCCAACTCTGGCACCTTTACCCATAATTCCGGTACTGTTATTTTTAATCCATCAAGAAATAACCGTCTTATTAATCCAGGAGGTACAGGGTCGACTAAGGCCTTCTACAACGTAAACAAAGTAGGTAATAAAATAATAAAGCTTTCAGATGATATTAGTCTTAATAATTTCGAGCTTGCGTTTAGGGGGGGTACATGGAAAGCCCAAGGCAATGATATGTCGGTAGCAGGTAATTGGAAGGTGAATAATCGGTCTGCATACACTCATGGCAATAATACAGTAACCTTTAGTGGCTCAAGCTCCCAAGAAATAAATGTCTACCCTAGTAAAGGAGATTTTTATAATTTAAGGATATCCAATACGGCTGCTACTGATTCTAATGCTATTGTAATTGACAATACTCTGACTATTGATTCCAATGCTACTCTTGATATAGAAGGTCAAAACTTGACGACTGCAACTCTGATTAATAATGGAAACTTACAACTTCAGGGGGGGCAGACGGTTGCCATTACTACTATGGATACTAATTCGGGGACCGTGACTTATGATGGCACAGGTACTTATACGCAACTGGCTGCTGGGGACGCTTATCACAACCTTACTCTTAACTCATCAGGGTCGATAAGTTTAGATGCGAATTTGGATGTCAATGGTGACCTCACTATTACTGATGGTACACTTGATGTATCCAGTAATGATCGTAGTATTAATGTAGCTGGCAACTGGAGCAACAACGATACTTTTATCTCTCATAGGGGTACGGTTACTTTTGATGGCTCTTCTACTGTAACAACCGGTGGTATTGTCGCTGATACGAATGACTTCCATCATGTTATACTCAGTGGTACTTCGGCAACACAATCAACGAATGATATAGATATAGATGGCAACTTCACGATAAGTTCTTCAGGTACATGGGACACAAATGGTCTTTGTATGTACCGCGGTGGCACCACAACTCTGGGCAGTGGCACTCTTATAAATACTATTCCAACCCTATCCTCCTCCTCACCAACTGATGGTGCAACTGGGGTTGTTGGTAGCGCTAATATTGTCTTAACTTTTAGTGAGGCAGTTGATGTTGAGAGCGGTAATATTGTCATTAAGAAGTCATCAGATGATTCAACCGTTGAGACCATTGCTGTTACTGATTCCAAAATTACAGGAACAGGCACCACGACGATAACCATTAACCCGTCTGCAACTCTAACATCCTCCACAGGCTATTACCTTAATATTGCCGCCACCGCCTTTGATGATAGTTGTAGTAACTCCTATGCAGGTATCACGAACGCGACAACGCTGAATTTTACTAGTGCTGATGTTAATGCTCCAACCCTATCCTCCTCATCACCAACTGATGGTGCAACTGGGATTGCCGGAACTGCCAATATTGTGCTGACATTTAGCAAGGCAGTTGATGTTGAGAGCGGTAATATTGTCATTAAGAAGTCATCAGATGATTCAACCGTTGAGACCATTGCTGTTACTGATTCCAAAATTACAGGAACAGGCACCACGACGATAACCATTAACCCGTCTGCAACTCTAACATCCTCCACAGGCTATTACCTTAATATTGCCGCTACCGCATTTGATGACGGCTCGAGTAACTCTTATACTGGAATCACTGACGCAACAACGCTGAATTTTACAATCGCGGATACTGTTGTCCCTACACTGTCATCCTCAACTCCGGCAGACGGTGCAACTGGGGTTGCAGTGGATGCCAATATTGTGCTGACATTTAGTGAGGCAGTTGATGTGGAGAGTGGCAACATTACACTGATGAAATCGGATGGTTCAACCGTTGAGGCCATCGATGTTACCGGTTCATTGGTCACTGGCACAGGCACCACAGCAATAACCATTAACCCGTCTGCAACTCTAGCTTCATCGACAGGCTATTACCTTAATATTGCCGCCACCGCCTTTGATGATAGTTCGAGTAACTCCTATGCAGGAATAACGAACGCGACAACGCTGAATTTTACGATTGCTGATGTAAACGCTCCAACCCTATCTTCCTCTTCACCTTCAGACGGTGCAATTGGGGTTGCAGTGGATGCCAATATTGTGCTGACATTTAGTGAGGCAGTTGATGTGGAGAGTGGCAACATTACGCTTAAGAAATCATCCGATGACTCAACCGTTGAGACCATCGATGTTGCCGGTTCATTGGTCACTGGCACAGGCACCACAGCAATAACCATTAATCCTTCAGCCGACTTGTCTTCATCGACAGGCTATTACCTTAATATTGCCGCCACAGCCTTTGATGATAGTTCGAGTAACTCCTATGCAGGAATAACGAACGCGACAACGCTGAATTTTACGACTGCTGATGTAAACGCTCCAACCCTATCTTCCTCCTCACCTGCAGACGGTGCAACTGGGGTTGTACTGGATGCCAATATTGTGCTGACATTTAGTGAGGCAGTTGATGTGGAGAGTGGCAACATTACACTGATGAAATCGGATGGTTCAACCGTTGAGACCATCGATGTTACCGGTTCATTGGTCACTGGCACAGGCACCACAGCAATAACCATTAATCCTTCAGCCGACTTGTCTTTATCGACAGGCTATTACCTTAATATTGCCGCCACAGCCTTTGATGATAGTTCGAGTAACTCCTATGCAGGAATAACGAACGCGACAACGCTGAATTTTACGGCTATAAACCCCAACAATCCTCCAACCGTAACCTTCAGTCCATCTGACGATGCAACTGCTATTGTGTCAGGCTCAACTATAACCATCACATTTAGCAAGGGAATAAGGAATATTAACAATTTAGAATTGACGAATTCCAATGTTAATAGTCTGATTACTCTAAGAAAGACTAACTCTAGTGGCTTAAAAATTTCCTTTACTGCAACCATTGACGATGACAAAAAGATTATTACCATTAATCCGACTAGTGATTTTTCCAGTGAACAGGTTGTCTATGTTGCTATAGGAGCAACAGTAGAGGATTTCTTTGACAATGCAATTAGTACTAGTTCAGTAACCTTTACTACGGCAGACTCAACCGCTCCAACAATAGTTTTTGATCCAGAGGACTTAGAAAGTCCAGTGCCAGTAACTGACAACATAACATTAACCTTCAATGAAGCAATACAGAATATTGATGACTCGACATTAACGAGTGCCAATGTCGATAGCTTAATTACTTTAAAAGATTCCGATTCGACTGGATCTAATATTGACTTTAATGCGACCATTGACACGGCAAAAAAGGTTATTACCATTAATCCAGATAGTAATTTTTCAAGTGAACAAATTGTCTATGTTGCTATCGGCGCAACCGTAGAAGATGACTCTAATAATGCAATTAGCGCTAGCTCAATAACCTTTACCGCAGCAGACTCAACCGCCCCAAATCTAGATTTCACTCCGACTGACTCTGATACCGGTATAGCGATTAATTCCGATATTACCATTGCCTTTGATGAAGCGATAAGGAATATCAATAACTCTGTATTGACTGACTCTAATGTCGACAGTTTGATTGCTCTTAAGACAACCAGCTCGAGTGGCTCTGACATTGCCTTTGATGCAGTAATTGATTCATCATTACAGTTAATTACCATTTCACCAAGTAGTGACTTTTCTAGTGAGCAGGTAATCTATGTCGCCATCGGCGCAACCGTAGAAGATGACTCTAATAATGCAATTAGCGCTAGCTCAATAACCTTCACTGCAGCAGACGCAACCGCTCCGACCGTTGCCTTTGTTCCTCCCGACGCATTAAGCTGTGTTCTTATATCATCAAACATATCCCTTACCTTTAGTGAAGCGGTTAGAAATCCTAATAATTCAGAGATTACTAACTCAAATGTAGGTAGTTTGATTACTCTTGAATACACATCAAATAGTACACCGGTCGTCTTTACTGCAACCATTGATACAGCCAAAAAAGTGATCACCATCAATCCCGATAGTGATTTTGTAAGTGGTGAGGTTGTTAATGTCGGTATTGAATCAGTAGAAGACACTTTGAATAATGCTATGAGTGCTACCTCAGGTACATTTTGTGTTGTAGATTCTACAGCACCAGTCTTAACTTTTAGTCCAGCAGATTCATCAACCATGGTTGATGAAGATACGGACATCATCTTAACCTTTGATGAGGAGATTAGGCTAATCAATGATTCAGCTATAAACAATACCAATGTAGATAGCTTAATTACCTTAAAAGATACCAATTCGAGCGGCTCCGACATCCCTTTCAATGCCACTATAGATTCAGATAATAAGGTCATTACCATTGACCTGGTAAGTGATTTGACAAGTGAGCAGATTGTCTACGTTGCTATAGGGACAACTGTGGAAGATTCCTATAACAATGCTATCACTGCTGCTGAAGCAATCTTTACAACAGGTGATTCACTGCCTCCGACAGTTAAAATCGACGCTGTTATTACCGCTTCCATTGCAACAGATTCGAATATTACCTTTACCTTTAGTGAGGCAGTAAGGAATTTAGATGACACAGAATTGACAGATTTAAATGTAGGAAGTTTAATTATTCTTAAGAATACTGACGCTAATGGATCAAACATCCTATTTTCAGCAACTATCAACACTGCAAAGACGGTAATTACAATTGATCCGACCAGTAATTTTACAAGTCATCAAGTTGTCTATGCTGCAATTGGGGAAACGGTGGAGGATGATTCGGACAATTGTGTTCCTTCAACAAGTAAAACATTTACTGCAGAATATCTTGCTACATCTTTATCAAATCCTTTAAATGAAAAAGATGTTGTTGGCCTTATAGAGGCTCAGCTAGAGACTGCCAAAAGATTCATTCAACATTCTACAACCCCAGTTCTTAAGCGAATGGAATGGCTCAGAAGACATAGAGATGGTAATAATCTCTCCAGTCAAGGAATAAAAATTAATTTTGCCAATTCGACGCTCAGTGACATTGCAAATGCATTTCAACTTTCAACTTTTGTCAACAAAACGGCAGACTTATTCCAAAATGATTGGGCAATTTGGAGTGAAGGTAGTGTAACTGTTGGCGAGATAGATGCAACCAGAATATCGTCGATCAAAGAAATAAAAAGTAAAGGCATAACGATTGGAATTGACAAGATGATTGATGAAAATCAAATGTATGGTGTTGCTATTAGAATTGAGAACGATAATAATGATATAGGTACTGCGGGTACTAATTTGGATACTGATGGTTATAGTCTTTCTTTGTATGGAACATTTCCATTTAGCGACAAAACATACATAGATAGCATTCTTGGGATCGGGTTATTAAGAACTGAACATATTAGAAAACATGAATCGGGTACGCTTTCAGGTGAGAGAAAAGGAAAGCAGTTGTTTGGTTCAGTTTTATATGGTGCTGAATTTACAAATAATCAGTTTACGTTGTCACCATACGGTCGATTAGATGCTGGATATACAAAATTATCTAGTTATACTGATTCAGGAACTATAGCAGCACTTAGCTATAATGAGCAAAAAATTAAGACTGTCAAAGCTTCAATAGGATTGCTTGTGGATGATGTAATAAAGATTGGAGAGGTAACTTTTATGCCAAACGCTCGTATTGAATATGGTAAAGATATTATTGATTCATCGGATGCTGTTGTTTCATATATTGTCTATCCAAATACAGATTACACTTTAAATATCGATAAGGAAGAAACAGACAATATTCGTCTGGGGATTGGTGCTGATATTGAGGTGGAAGGGGGGTGGTTATTTATGACCGATTACGAGAGAAATCAAACTGAAAGTTCTGGCTATGAAAATACTATAAGTATGGGAGTATCATTCCAGCCTAATTCAACTAGCGAGTATAGTTTTTCAATAATCGATGGTAATTCTTCTAATAGGCAAATTGGGTTAGATTTTGACAAGAAGTTAAGTGATGATTGGTCAATAAATACCGGTTTTAAAGTTGCCCAGACATCGAGTTCAGGATATAACAATACTGTTTACTTTAGTACAGAAATGTCTTTTTAATGTTTTGAACTATTTATCTAGTCTGAAGATATATGATTTATTAATAAAACATATTTAGTTAATTTCTATGAAATTTTTTTGTCAAACAATTCGCAAATTTATTATTACTGGGTGTGTGCTTTTCTTATTTCCTGTTGACACATTAGCGACCACTTATCAGGTCACTCAGGTTGCCACGGGTCTAGGCATACCTTGGGGTATGTCTTTTCAGTCACAAAATGAAATACTCTTTACCGAACGCAAAGGAAGACTTGGCATTGTTAACATTGACAGTGGTGAAGTGAATTACTTGTCAGGACTCCCTGATATTATTGCAAATGGGCAGGGTGGTTTAATGGATGTAGCGAAACCGACAAACAATGAGATTGCAGATTGGACTTATTTCACATATGTAAAACCCATTGATGCAGCTGGCAATGGTGAAACAACACTAGCAAGAGCGCATGTCAGTCACGAGGGCGTTGTTGACTGGCAGGACTTGTTGATCACAAATTCCCTTGAGCCCAGCGATAGGCACTTTGGTAGTCGCATCGCTTTTGACGATACGCATCTATATTTTTCTGTAGGTGATAGAGGGAATCGACCTAATGGACAAAATCTAGAATCACATGCAGGCTCTATTTTAAGGCTTAATGTTGATGGCTCCGTTCCACAAGATAATCCATTTGTAGACGTTGAAGATGCGCGAAATGAAATATGGAGTTACGGTCATCGTAACCCTCAGGGCCTGGTTTGGGATGGTGTCAACCAAAGACTATGGTCTATCGAGCACGGCCCACGTGGCGGTGATGAAATCAATCTGATTGAGAAAGGCAAGAATTATGGCTGGCCGATCATCTCTTACGGTAAAGAATATTGGTTGCCACTGGCTGTTGGTGAAGGCACCCATAAAGAAGGCATGGAGCAACCGATTAAGATCTATACCCCCTCAATTGCTCCGGGCAGTTTATTGCTTTATACAGGCGAGGCTTTTCCTCGTTGGCAAGGGAGTTTATTCGCCGGCGCATTGAAACTTCATCACATTAATCGCATAGAGCTTGACGGTAATGGTGTGGCGATTGCCGAAGAGCGATTATTTGAAAATTTAAATGAACGCGTTAGAGCGCTTCTACAAGGCCCTGAAGGCTGGATTTATTTCTCTACTGATAATGGCAATATTTACCGTATTCAACCACTATCAGCGACAAGCAACAACTTGATTTGAATTAAAATATCGTCATGGAGAAACTCAAAATAATAATACCCGAACGCATGACTGGCGAACGCATCGATGCAGCAATTGCGCGAATGTTGCCAGAATATTCTCGCTCCAAAATAACCGCCTGGATAAAAACGGGTGATGTGCTGATTAATCAGAAGAAATTTAAGCCAAAAGATAGAGCGAAAGGCGATGAAATTGTTGAGGTGAGTCTTAAAAAGAATGAAAATATTAGCTGGATTGCTGAGCATATTCCTCTCGAGGTTGTGTTTGAGGATGACGATATTATTGTCATCAACAAGCCTGTTGGTTTGGTGACGCACCCTGGCGCTGGCAACTGGAAGGGTACACTGGCTAACGGCTTACTTGCCTACGATCCAGAATTGTTCAAATTAGACAGAGCAGGCATTGTTCATCGCTTGGATAAAAACACCTCGGGTTTGATGGTAGTGGCTCGCAGTGAAAAAGCACAAAAAAACTTGGTTGAACAGTTGCAAACACACACGGTCTCGCGTGAATATTCAGCGATCGTTTATGGTCACATGATCTCTGGTGGCACTATTGACGAACCGATTGGTCGTGATAGTAGAGATCGAATCAAACAAGCGGTTACCGAATCTGGCAAACACGCATTGACACATTACCGAGTTATTGATCGATTTGCCCATCACACGCACGTCAAGGCTATTTTAGAGACGGGTCGAACGCATCAAATCCGAGTGCACTTATCACACATTGGCTATCCGTTGATTGGTGATCCAATGTATGGCGGCAAAATAAGATTTCCGAAAAAAGCCGATGAAGCCTTAAAGAATGCCTTGAAAGATTTTAAGCGTCAAGCTTTACACGCCAAAAAGTTAACAATAACTCACCCCATTAGTGGCGAAACCATGTCTTGGAAAGCGCCTTTGCCCGATGACATGGTCACCTTACTCGGCTTCTTGAGCGAGTTTGACCCCGAGTAATTCAATCAAACTCAGCCATGTTTCCTGCAAACGTTAAATTTCTAAGCACACCCAGATTGATTGAAAATGGCGCGAGTAAATACAACTACACAAATTTTAACCTCGCCAATCATGTTGGTGATGAGTCAAGTGCAGTTTTGGCAAATCGTCGATTACTAGCCAGTCAATACAATCTACCTAATGAGCCAAAATGGTTGGATCAATGCCATTCCAATATCTGTGTTAATGTTGATTCGTCTTATTCATCTAAAGCAGATGCAAGTATTAGCCAAACACCGAGTGTGGTTTGCGCTGTGTTAACCGCTGATTGCTTGCCGATTTTTTTGTGCAAGAAAAACGGCAGCGCTGTTGGCATTGTGCACGCTGGTTGGCGGGGATTAGTTGGTGGAGTAATCGAATCTAGTATTAAAGCGCTGGATGTGAATAAGGGCGAAATATTGGCACATTTAGGTCCTGGAATTTCTCAAAAAGCCTTTGAAGTTGGCACTGAGGTACGAGATGTCTTTGTTAATAGTAATGCCGATTTTGAATGTGCCTTTATTCAGCATAAAAATAAATACATGCTTGACTTATACGTTGCTGCTCGAATCGCGCTTATTGCTCATGGTGTCAAATCAATCACGGGTGGTGAACATTGCACTTACTCAGAAAAAGAAAAGTATTACTCCTATCGACGCGACGGCGAAAAGTCTGGACGAATGGCGCATTTGATTTGGATTACCTAACGTTGACTCTACTTTTTCGCCTTACCTTTTTCACCAAAAACCATTTCTTTACTCACTTTATTTAAGTGGTAATAGTGCAAAGCAGTTTGTTTGCGCTGTTTCTGTTGCACCACGCAACCCCTTATGTCGTAATCACCAATCAACTCAATGTCCTCGTAATCGTTATTTAAGCAACGCATCAGAGGCTTATGGTCAACATTAATAAATTGGCGAAAGTAAAGCTCGCCTTGGTAATCAATTATCGCATAGGCTTGATGATGAATCCTCATTCCAGGATCAACAATAATAATGCAGTTTTCACTAAACTCAGGTTCCATCCTATCGCCTAAATTTTGCAAAGCAAAAGACTCAGAATTGGTAGAGCAAGTGCTCTCAAAAAGGGCTTTAGGATTTTCTATTTCTGACATTTTGAGCAATAATAAGTAGCACGCTGGTTTTGTGTAATTTTCTTGATTGTACCATTGCACCGCTCGCAAGCGGCATCAGCTCGACCATAGACCGATAACTTTTGAGTGAAATAACCAGGTTTTCCATCAACGCCGGAAAAATCCTTAAGTGTGGTGCCACCATTTTTTATCGCCTCAGACAAAATTTGTTTAATGCTTTGAGTAAGCACTTGGTAGCGTTTAAGTGATATTTTTCCTGCAGACGTTTTTGGTGAAATCTTTGCTAAAAATAGGCTTTCAGAGGCGTATATATTGCCAACGCCAACAACGATATTACTGTTCATAATAAAGGTTTTAATGTTTTGTGTTCTGCTTCTCGAGCGTGTAAAAAGATCATTGGCGTTAAAATCCTCAGTCAGTGGTTCCGGTCCAAGCGATTTAAACAAAGACAGTGTTTCGCCTACATTTTGCCAAAGCACAGCGCCAAATCGTCTTGGGTCATCAAAACGCAAACTGGTGTTGTTATTAAATGTTAACTCAAAATGTTCATGTTTTTTTAGCGGCAACTCTGTATCTACAACACGTATCGAGCCAGACATTCCAAGGTGCATAACCAAAGTACCATTCTTAAATGCGATCAATAAATATTTGCCACGCCTTGAAATGTCAGCAACCCTTTGCCCATCAAGTGTACTCAATAAGTGCTCTGGCACTAACCAGCGCAATCGTGGTTGATAGATGTTGGCGCTGAGTATTTTTCGCCCAACAATCAGCTTTAATAATCCTTGTCTGGTCGTTTCTACTTCAGGTAATTCGGGCATTGATTATATGTGTATTCATTAGAATTCGTTGTATTATTACTTGGGACTACAAAAAAAGCAAAACATATCGATGAAAAATACAATAAGCAAACCATATCTATTTATAATAGTGCCGACTAACTAACTATAGGAGATTCCATGAATCCATTAACTTCAATTAAAGGCACTATTGCTTTAGGTTTTGTTCTCGCCATTTTGGCAGCTTTGTTTGTTTTTCCAACAGCAGAAGAATTTACTTTAAACACAGCCCGGCTGATTGTCTGGTTGCACGTTATTTTTGGTATTACTTGGATTGGTCTCTTATATTACTTTAACTTTGTCCAAGTGCCAGCAATGGGTGAAGCATTGGCAGACGAAGGTGGCCCTGGTCCTGCGGCGATTGGTAAGTATGTTGCCCCACGCGCACTACTTTGGTTCCGTATGTCAGCGGCACTGACCTGGTTAACTGGCGCAGCAGCTCTAGAGAATACAGTTGGTTTGGTTAGTGCCTTTAGTTTCTCTGCCGGTTCAGAAGTGATTGGCCTTGGTGCTTGGTTG